>Ga0209147_100012_pt1 | contig 681990 bp, 589 predicted proteins | sample AraplaCol_mLB_r2_FD_184278 | JGI IMG/M metagenome (GOLD analysis project Ga0209147, IMG submission 184278) | Arabidopsis root microbial communities from North Carolina, USA - plate scrape CL_Col_mLB_r2 (SPAdes) (version 2) | ecosystem: Host-associated > Plants > Roots > Endosphere | place: USA... | reverse complement strand
GGCGCCGACCTTCGACACTGCGTAACGGTTACAGCTAGGAAAGAGACGTAGTAAAACCAACCTTAAAACCGGACATTTTTAAATGGCTGGAAGGTGGACATCTGAATCCGGGTATGACATTGATTGTAGCAGCCATATCCTAATGTCGTGTTCTGGCTATTTACAGATGTCGTGTTTTAGCCTGTAGGTTGATCGTCTGCACCCTTGGGCGCGCCAGCGATAAACGCGACCTGGACGATCACCACGACGTCCAGGTCATATCAGATCGCTTTCCGTCGATCGCACCGTTTCAACACGGAACCCGACCACCCACACCATTGCCCATCATCGTGCACCAGCGCTGCGTGTCTTGTTGCGGTGCCGGATACGGTAACCCGGTCCGCGGATCGATCGAGTCCAGCGGATTCGGTCCCGGGGGATGGTTTGCCGCGTGCATCGCGGCGTTCTCCGCCATCTGTCTCGCGGTCGCCGCGTTCTGTCGAGCCAGGTCCGCCTTCTGCGCGTCGTCCACCTTCTTCGTCATGGTCACCAGTCGCGCGAACTTCGGATCGCGAACATCCTGCAGCGGCGGCAAAGGCGGTGCGAACGGCATGAAAAGCAATGGCCCGTCATATCGCGGCACCGCCAGTTTCGACGGCTTGCCGAAATCCGCGGCCATGCTGATCTCCCACATGCCGGCGTTCATGCCGAGCGCGTGTTCGTAGCGTCGGTTCACGTCCGCCAGGCTGAGCGGCCCGGACGACGCAGGCAACGGTTGCAGGGATGGCGGCAGCGTCTGCCGGGCGGCAGGATAGATCGTGCGAACCCAACTCACCGCGGCGAGCGAGTATTGATAGAGCACCGCGTCGTACTTTTCCAGCACCTCTGCTCGACTATAGTTGCCGGGATTCTGAAAAATGGGCTTGTACGCCGCGAGGGTCTGGTAGTACCGCTCGTTCGCATTTCGCTGCTCCGCAACGAACTGCTGCTGGGGATCGATCGGCGCAGATGAAGACATCGCAGCGCAGCCGGACAGCAGACTGACGACGAAGGCAATGCCGGCCGTCGTTCGGGACACCGACCGGATGGGATGCAAGATAGGAGGCATCGGAAGCGCCATGGAGACTCGACAGGTTTTCATGAATCGGCGCGCGGCCGACAACGCCGCGGCATGCGCCGCGCTCGCCCTATTCTGCCCCGCTCCATATCGCGGCAGGTGGAGTTGCGTCTGATCGTGGTGGATTCCAGTCTCGGGATTTCGTCCCATCGCAGTGCGTGCCGCTTGACGCCGCGGCCAGTCGCAGACCGGTTTACGCGCCGATCGCCGATGCCCGTCGATCGAAACCGGCCTTGCGCCCACTACCCGATTCGTTTGTAGAATCGACGTGGGTTCGCCGTTCACGACACGGTACAAGACATGATCCTCACCGGCCGCCCCGCCGGATGCCGGTAGGATCGACCCACACCACCCACCGGAGGGCACCATGGCGATTCACGAAGTCTTTCCGTATCTGCGCGCCAAAAGCGCGGAGGACGCCATCGCGTTCTATGCGAAGGCATTCGGCGCGCAGGAGAAATTCCGGCTCGTCGAGCCGTCGGGGCGCATCGGTCACGCCGCACTCGACCCGGACGGCAACGCGCCGATGGCGCTCCATCTTCACGTCGACGACGCCGATGCGACGATCGCCGCCGCCGTCGCGGCCGGCGCGCACGTGACGCGCGCACTCCAGGACCAGTTCTACGGAGAGCGCTCGGGCAGGATCCGCGATCCGTTCGGTTACGATTGGCTGATCGGGCATACGATCGAAACGGTCGAACCCGACGAAATGCAGCGGCGTTACACGGCGCTGATGTCCGGCAATCAGTAAGCAGTCCGGACGGCGCCTCCCGATCGATCACCCCGCTATTCGCGATGCACTACCACCCCGACGACGTCAGCCGGCTTTTCGTCGGTGTTCCAACACTGCAGTTGAACCGCGCCGCGCCGGCCGAACGGTTTCTCGCCGCCGCCGTCGAATCCGGCGTCGAGCTCCGGCATGTGCTGCGCGACTACCCGCATGTCCGCTACCAGCCGCTCGACTTCCACTATCTGTGCCAGCAAAGCCTGTCGGCACTGGACGACCCGTTGCTGGCCGACCTGACATGTGACATGCAGTACGGTTGGCGCGGCGCGCACTGGGCTGCTCTGCTGATCGCGTTGTCGGGCAACGCGCGTTATCTGCCGCACCTCGACGCGGCCAGGCGCCATCGCGGCGTCGAATGGACCGCCGGGCTGGCCAAAGCCGCATCGGCGCCCGATGCGCAATCGTCGGCTTGCCGATGCTGCCGGTCGATCGTGTAGTTGCGCCATCAACTGGCCGCGTTGCCGCGCGTCGTCGTCCGGCTGAGACCGTGGCACTCGCCGGAAGCGCTCGAAGCGAGAGCGAATGCCGTGCGCGCCGCCTATCGAAGCGGCGGCGCCAACGCGGCGCTGCCGCTCGCCCGCCGCTAGACGTTCGGCACACCACCGTCGCGCGATGGCGCGCCGAACCGTACGCCCCGCCCCGCCCCCTCCCGACCGCCTCCCAGCCATCGACACCCCCGCGATTCCGACCGATTCCGCAGAGGACCTTTCCTGTGCAACGCCTTAATCGACCGCCGCACGATCTCCAATAATGGCCGCTCGACCCATCGGCCGCGAGGCCGGACCAACAACAACAAAACGCCTATGCATTCCTGCCAAACGAACCAGCATGCCGGCGCACGCGTCGCGGGGACCGTCATTGCCGCCTGCCTGAGCAGCTTCGTGCCGGATGTCGCGCATGCCCAGAGCAGCGTGACGCTGTACGGCCTGATCGACACGTCGATCACCTACTCGACCAACCAGCGCACGCGCGGTGCCGGCTCGCCCGGCGGCGGCAGCGTCGCGATGACGAGCGGCGCACTGAACGCGTCGCGCTGGGGGCTGCGCGGCCGCGAGGATCTCGGCGGCGGAATGGCCGCGGTCTTCGCGCTCGAAAACGGCTTCTCGGGCACCACCGGCAAGCTGTCGCAGAAAGGCGTCGACCTGTTCGGCCGCCAGGCGTGGGTCGGCGTGAGTTCGCAGACGGCCGGCACGCTGTCCTTCGGACGCCAGTACGACCTGATCCTCGATTACGTGACGCCGCTCGGCGCGTCCGGCCCCGGCTGGGGCGGCAATCTCGCGGTCCACCCGTACGACAACGACGATTCGAACCGCAACCTGCGCATCAACAATGCCGTGAAGTACGCGAGCCCGACGGTTCGCGGGTTGAGATTCGGCGCGATGGTCGGCTTCTCGAACGCGGCCGGCCAGTTCTCCAACAATGCGGTGTGGAGCACGGGGGTGTCGTACGAGAACGGGCCGGTGAAGCTCGGCGCCGGCTACCTGAAGATCAGCCGCGACCGCAACGCGCCGAACCCGGACGGCGCGCTGAGCACGGTCGACGGCTCGGCGACGATCACGGGCGGCAACCAGCAGATCTGGGCGATGGCCGGCCGTTATGCGTTCGGCCCGCACTCGGTCGGCGCGGCGTGGTCGCATTCCGCCACCGACGGTGTGACGGGCGTGCTCCAGGGCGGCAACATCGCGCCGCTGAAGGGCGAATCGCTGGTGTTCGACAACTTCTCGATCGACGGACGCTACTTCGTCACGCGCGCGCTGAGCGTCGCCGCCGCGTACACGTACACGATGGGCCGCTTCGACACCCGCACGGGCCAGACGCGCCCGAAATGGAACCAGGTCGTCGCGCAGGCCGGCTACGTGCTGTCGAAGCGCACGGACGCGTATCTCGAAGGCACTTACCAGAGCGTGAGCGGCGGCAACGGCAATCCGGCGTTCAACGCGACCGTCTGGACCTTGACGCCTTCCGCGAACAGCAACCAGGTCGTCGTCGCACTGGGGCTGCGGCACAAGTTCTGACGATACGGCGTGCGCCGCGGCGTCACGCGGTCGACCGACTGTATCCGGCGAATGCTTCCCGCATCACCCGATCGCCATGACCGGCAACGACAAGGCCGCGCCCCGTGCGCGGCCTTTTTCGCTGTGGCAGGCGTCGCTTGCCGCGCACCGCCGGCGCAAGCAAGAATGCCTCCCGACTGTCGCGTTTGCGCAAAAAATGCGGAGAAACTGGGCACGTTGTGACATTTTTCCTAATCTGTTTGCAGCGACGCCTCGATCCGGCGTTCCGGTCGCAACATTCTTTCATTTGGCGCACCACCGGCTTACGAGCCTGCATCACGGCAACGGAGCCGGACCTTTCGCGCCATGGCGGCCGGACGGTTGCGTGCGAATGGCACGCGCCCCGCTTTCAACGCAGTCAACCGCTGGAGAAGAACGATGAGCAAAATGAACCGAATTGCGGTCCTGGCAACTTTCGTCCTGCTGGCCGGTTGCCACAACGCGGCGAAAACGCCCGAGAATGCCGCCGCGGCGCCGGAACCTTCGAGCGAAACCGTCGCGACGGTGACGGCCGACGATCTGAACAATCCGAACAGCCCGCTCGCCAAGCGCAGCATCTACTTCGATTTCGACCAGTACTCGGTGAAGCCCGAATTCCAGTCGCTGCTGCAGGCGCACGCCGACTACCTGCGCAGCCATCCCGCGCGGCGCGTGCTGATCCAGGGCAACACCGACGAGCGCGGCACGTCCGAATACAACCTCGCGCTCGGCCAGCGCCGCTCGCAGGCCGTGGCGAGCGCACTGGAAACGCTCGGCGTGCCGGCGACGCAACTCGAGGCCGTCAGTCTCGGCAAGGAAAAGCCCGTCGCGCTCGGCCACGACGAGGAGGCGTGGGCGCAGAACCGTCGCGCCGATCTCGTCTATCGTTGATCCAGGCGCTGCCGCGGCGATACGCAAAAAGCATGGAATAAACGCCCCGCCGAAACGTCTTCTCATCGCGCAGACGCGCGGTTCACGCGAACCGCCTTTCCTGTCGCCTGCGCGCGGCAAGGAGATCGCAATGAAATCGGCAACGTTGGTTGCGGCGCTGATCGCGGCGCTGGTGCTCGTGCTGTCGGCGGGCTGTACGTCGTCGGGCAGCGGTACGTCGCAAGGGCCGGGCATGAGCCGGTATGGCGGCTCCGGAGGCAGCGGAGGTGGAGGGGGTGGCGGCGGCTACTGACGCGCCGCCGCGAGGAAAGTGAGGCGACGAAATCGCGCGCGAGCACCGGAAGCCGGCCGCTCGCGCGCGACGCTCTACCCCACGGCACGACTCAACGCATCGCCTTCACATCGGCCGCCGTGACGCTCGCAGGCTGGCCGCCCCACGTCGCGCGCAGGTAGTTCGCGAGTTGCGCGAGTTCGTCATCGCTCAACGTCTTCGCGAAACCCGGCATCGGCTGCAGGTTTTCGAAACCGGCGAACTTCTGCTCGTCGATACCGTCGAGCATCGCGACCAGCAGGTTGCGCGGATCGCCCTGGCGCAGCGTCGAGTTGCCGTTCATCGGCACCGCCACGTGCGGCTTGCCTTCGCCGTTGAAGCCGTGACAGCCCGCACACACCGCGAGATACACCGAGCGGCCGGCGGCCAGTTGCGCGGCGTCGGCCGACACCGGCTTCACCGGTTGCGGCGCGGGCGGCGTATCGCCGAGCAGGTACGTCGACAGCCCGCGCAGGTCGTCCTTCGTCAGGTACTGCGTGCTCAGGTGCACGACCGGATACATCTCGCCGAACGCGGAGCCTTGCGGCGCGATGCCGACGCCGAAGAACGTCTGCAGATCGGTGCCCGTCCAGCCGCGCGCGGCCAGGCCCGCCGGCGTGATGTCGGGCGCGGCCACGCGGCCGAGCGCAGCGCCCGCGAACGGCTTCGCGCCGTCGAGCTGGCCCGTGAATGCGCGCGGCGTGTGGCATTCCGCGCAGTGGCCGAGCGCGCCGGCGAGATAGCGGCCGCGCTGCCAGTCCGCGGATTGTCCGGTCGACGCATCCGGCAGGCTGTCCTTCAGGAACAGCATGTCCCAGAACATCATGCCGAAGCGCAGGTTGTACGGGAACTTCAGGTCGTGCGCGCGGTTTTCCTGCGCGACCGGCCTGACCGTCATCAGGTACGCGTACATCGCGTCGGCGTCGGCGCGCGTGAGCTGCCGGTACGACGTGTACGGCATCGACGGATACAGGCGCTTGCCCGGCGCCTTGCCGTCATGCAGCGCGGCGTAGAAGTCGTCCGCGCTCCAGTTGCCGATCCCGTGATCCTTGTCGGGCGTGATGTTCGAGCCGTAGAACGTGCCGAACGGCGATTCGAGCGCCGCGCCGCCGGCGAACGGCGCGCCGTCCTTCGCGGTGTGGCACGCCGCGCAGTCGGCGGCCTTGACGAGATAGCGGCCGCGCGCGATCGGGTCGGCGCCGGGCGCGCCGGACGCCGCATTCGACGCCGGCGCGTCGTGGCCGCCGCAGGCGGCGAGCAGCAGCGCGCAGGCCGCCGCGAGCGCGGGCAGGCCCGCGGCCCGCGCGACACGATGAGCGAGTGTGCGTTTCATGCGGCGTCCTTCACGAGTCCCGGCGTCGTCAGCACCACGTCCTTGACGGCTTCGTAGTAGCGGACATAGCCCGTGCAGCGGCAGAGGTGCGCGTCGAGCGCATCGGTGATCGTGCGTTCCACGTCGGCCTTCGCGACCGGCTCGCGCTTCAGGCGTTCGATCAGCACGGTCGCCGCGTTGACGAAGCCCGGCGTGCAATAGCCGCACTGAAAGCTGAAATGCTCGAGGAATTTCTGCTGGATCGGCGACAGCTCGACCACTTCGCCGGCTTCGTTGCGCGTCGCGTGGCCTTCGATCGTGCGGATCGAACGGCCGTGGAAGAAGTGCGCGCCGGTAATGCAGGTGCGCATTTCCTCGCTCGTGCCGTCCGGCTGGTCGACGATCACGACGCACGCGTGGCAGATGCCCTGCCCGCAGCCGAGCCGCGAGCCGGTGAGGCCCACGTACTCGTGCAGGAACTCGATCATCATCAGCCCTTCCGGCACCTGCATCGGGCCGACGGCCTTGCCGTTGATCTTGACCGACAGCGGCTTCTGCTGGAACCGGACGAGCGGACGCTCGACGGCAGCCGATGCCGATGCCGGCCCAGCCGGAGCGGACGCCGGAGCGGCCGAAGCCGCGGTCGGTGCGGAAGCGGCGGTCGCAGCCGCGCTGGCGCTCGCGGCCGAAGCCGCGGTTTGGGCGGTCGTCATGCGAGCACCTCCTGAATCTTTTGCGGGGTCACCGGCAGGTCGGTGAAACGATGGCCGATCGCGTGCGCGATGCCGTTCACGATCGCGCCGACGACGGGGATCATCACCACTTCGGCGACACCCTTCGGCGGATCGGTCTCGGACAGCGGCGGCAGCACGTCGCCCGTTTGGGTCCAGACGGCGACGTCGGACGCGCGCGGCAACCGGTAACGGTTGAAGTTCCACGTACCGTTGCCGGGGCCGTCCTCGTAGAGCGGCAGGTACTCGTGCAGCGCATGGCCGATGCCCATCGCGAGACCGCCCTGCAACTGGCCCGACACGAGCTGCGGCGAAATCTGGTTGCCGCATTCCATGATCGAGTGGTGCGTGAGCAGTTCGACCTTGCCGGTCGCTTCGTGCACGGCCAGCTCGACGAGCGTGCCGACCGCCGTGTAGTACGTGACGGCCGCGTTGTTGCGGCTCGTCGGCGGGATGAACACGCGCTTGCGGTCCAGCACGCGGTAGCCGTTCGCGGTCGGCGGCAGCGTCCCGCGCAGCGCGGTCGCGCCGGCCGGCGCGGCGGTGCCCGGCACCGGGCCGTCGTCGGCGCCCGCCTTCGGCGCGCCGACACGCAGCGACAGCCCGTCGATCGGCAGACGTTCGACCGCGCCGCCTACCTCGAATTCGGCGTCGGTCCATTGCCAGCGGTTGAACACGTGCACGACGGCGCCGGTCGGCAGGCCGAGCGCATGCGCCTGCTTCGCGAGCTGTTCGAACGTCAGCGGCTCGAGGCCGTCGGCGGTCAGCTTGCCGTCGACCCAGCGTGCATCCTCGATGCGGATCGTGTACGGCGCGGCCTGGCCGCCGCCCAAGCCCCGCGTCCAGATCGACATCGCGGCCGGCCACAGCCCGTAGCGGAACACGGCGCGCGCGGCTTCGCGCGTGCTGTGCGTGAAGTAGTACGCGGAGTTCGTCGCGCTCGACGGCGACGCATAGCCCGGCGACCAGCGCGGGTTCGCGCTCAGGCGATCCTGGTCGGCCTGCGACATCAGGTACGGGTCGCCGCTCGTCTCGACCGGCAGGTCCGGCCATTCGGTCACGGCCACGCGCACGTCGGTCGCCGGACGGCCGAGCCATTTCGCGACCGCGACAGCCTGCGACGTCGACATCCCGGTGCCGATCTCGGCCGCCGTGTGCTGCAGCGACACCTTGCCGTGCGCGTCGAACTCGACCTTCGCGAACGACGCTTCCGCGCCCGTGCCGAAATCCTTCTGCACGCACGCGAAGCCGACGCCGTAGCGCTTGCCCGGATGCGCGGCCTCGAACTCCGCCTTGCGCGCGGCACGACGCGTCCACAGCGGATGCTGCTTCGCGCGCTCCAGCACTTCGTCGACGCGCAGCGCGCCGGCGGGAATCGCCCCCTGCGTGTTCTTCATTCCCGAACGCAGCGCGTTGCGCAGACGGAACTCGATCGGGTCGATGTTCAGTTGCGCGGCGATCTCGTCGACCGCCATCTCGGTCGCGGCCATGCTCTGCAGCGTGCCGTAGCCGCGCGCGGAACCGGCGTCGATCACACGCGATGCGATCGCGACGGCCGCGAGGTCGCTCTTCGGGAAGTAGTAGATCGATTGCGCGGCGGTGGCGCCGACCATCGCGACCGACGGCGAGAAGTTCGAGCGGCCGCCGCCGTTCGCCTCGAACTCGCCCTTGAACGACTGCAGCAGGCCCGTATTGCGGTCGACCGCGATCCGGTAATGCATCTTGAACGCGTGACGCTTCAGCGACGTCTGGAACTGCTCGTAGCGGTCGTTCGCGAAACGCACCGGGCGGCCGTCCGCGTACAGTGCGCAGACGAGGCCGTAGAACGGCACGTTGAAGTGATCCTTCGAGCCGTAGCCGACCGTGTAGCACGTATGCACGAACAGCTTCTTCACCGGGAAGCGGCATTTCGCGACCATCGCGGCCGCATTCTCCGACACTTCGAGCGGCGACTGCGTCGGCACGACGAGGTGCAGCGACTGCGTCGCGGCGTCGTACCAGCAGTTCGCGTTGTCGGGTTCGAGCGCGGCCGTATCGACCGACTGCGTGTTGTATTCGCGGTCGAACACGAGCCAGTCGGCTGACGGATGGTCGAGCTCGCTCGCGATCTGCCCGGCGAGGAACATGCCCTGCTCGTCGAGCTTGCCGTGCTCCTTGCCGTCCGGCCAGACCGGCAGGTGCTTGCGCATCATGCTCGGGAAGATCGGCGCGTCCTTCAGGCTCGAATAGACGTCGTCGTCATAGGCCGTCTTGCCGCCCACGCGCACGTAGCGGAAGGTGCCCCACGGATCGCGCTCGAGCGGGCCCGTGACCGCGCCGTAGCGGATCACGTCGTCGCGGAACTTGAGCGCGTTCTTCGCGAAGCGGAAACGCGCGAAGTCGTGATAGATGAGGATCGCGACCGCATGACCGAGATACGCGGGCGTCTTGCCGGCCGGCAGCAGCATGTCGTCGCCGTAGAACGCCGGGAATGCGACGCCGTCGCGCGCGAGATCGTCGGCCGTGACCACGCGGTCCGGCTTCAGCTCGTCGCCGAGCAGCGACAGGTCGAAGCCTTCGTACGTGCGGTCGGCCTGCGTGACGCGCAGGATCAGCGCGTGCGACTGCTGCTGCGGCCAGTGCGGCATGTCGGCGGCGCGCACGTCGCGGGCGAACACTTTAGAGCCGGTGACCTTCGCGATGCCGTCGATGCGGAATTGGGGGATGCCGGTGACGCTATCCCATTTGACCGGGGTGAGGAGTTTTTCTTCGAAGAGCGCCGCGAACGCGCGGCTGCCGATGGGCGCGACATACACCGCGACGCCCGCCAGCACGCTGGCTTTCAGAAAACCCCGCCGTGACAGGCCGTGGTTTTTCATTGGGGGAGAACCTCCTGATGCGGCTCGTACGGCGATCGGGTGTCGCGGCGTTCGGAGCGGCGCGCATTCTGGCATTGTTTTTGATATATCGCCTATAGTATTTCCCGCATGAAATACTTATTGGATTTCTTATGACGGGTTTCAGCCGGGCTGCGGCGGGTGGTCGCGGGGCGATCCGTTGGCCGTTTGCGTGCGGCCGGATGCCGTCGTACATCGTTCCGTTCGCAACGAACCGGCCTTTGCGCCGCCGAATCCGCAAGCCGCTCGCAGCCGGGACTGACGACCGCGCACGACGCAATGCGCGGTGCCGCCGGGCGGCCCGCGCCGCCGCCGTTTTTCATCAGTTGCTCCGAGAAACGCCGTCCTTCAGAACGGGGAGGAAAGGCGTGCTGTTGACAGGCAGCTTCTTCCCCGGGTTAGGATTACGTGCATGATTCTTGTCTACCGCTACCGGGTGAAATCGCTCAACGGACTGCTCAACAAGCAGAGCCGTGCGGTGAACTACGTCTGGAACTTCTGCAACGACACGCAGAAGCTCGCGCTCGATCTGGTGCGGCGTTTCGATTACATCGCGGTTGGCAACGTATCTGCCGTCAAACTTGCCAGAACCAGGATGGCGAAAAGCGTCTACGACGCGTCCTGGTCGTCCTTCCGAAACAAGCTCCGCTACAAAGCGATCGCGCACGGAGCCACGTTCGAGGAAGTCGACGAAAGCGGTTCGACCCAGTCCTGTTCGTCGTGCGGGTCGAGAGACAGCACGACGCGGCCGAAAGGTATCGCAGGACTGCGAGTAAGAGAATGGGCCTGCAGTGACTGTGGTGTCGAGCATGATCGTGATATCAACGCTGCGCTGAACATTCTCCGATGCGGACGTGCATCGCCAGGTGTGGGAATTCTCTCCCTTTGGGGAGAGGAGGACGTCAAGGTAATGTCGTGCGCATCCGGCTCGGCCGGGCTTCCGCCACGTGCCGTGCGGGCGCCGCCAGCCATCGAGACATCGTGTCGAGGTCAATAATCATGGCAGTCAGGGCGGCTCTCCTGAACTCCGTTCTCGCCACTCCCCCCTCCGGCAACCACCGCGTGACGGCCGCGCTGCGTCCGTCGATGCTCGTGACGCTGTTCGAGGACGTGCGCCCGATGGCGCTGTCCGGGCTCGCGAGCGGCTTCGTCGCGGCCGTCGCGCTGATCCGGCTGCAGCAGCTGTGGTGCCTCGCGTGGCTCGTCGTCGACGTCGGCCTGCTCATTGCGCGCCTGTCGATCGCACGGGCCTACACGGTACGGCGCAACGCCGGCGACGATCGCGCCGAATACTGGGCGAAGCGCTATGCGCCGGTGTCGCTCGTTGCCTGCTTCGTGCTCGGCCTCGGCGTGATGGGCTGCGTGCAGGCCACCGACGTCGAACTCGGCACGCTGTCCGTGATGGTCGCAGGCGGCGTGTTCGGCGGGATCGCGTCGCGCAATTCGGCGCTGCCGCGGCTCGCGATGACGCAGGTCGTGCTCGGCGTGCTGCCGATCGGCGTCGGTGCGCTGCTGGCCCCTCGGCCGGGTGCCTGGCTGCTGGTGCCGCCGCTCGCGATCTATCTCGCGGCAATGCGCACGGTCGTCCAGCGCCACTACCGCGTGCTCGTCGCGCTGATCGCCGCGCGCCAGCGCAACGCCGAACTCGTCGCCCGCTTCGACGCCGCCCTCACCTACATGCCGCACGGCCTGTGCATGATCGACGGCGACAGCCGCGTGATCGTCGCGAACCGTCGGACCGCGCAACTGTTCGGCTCGCCGCGCGAGATCATGCTCGATACGCCGTTGCCCGCCGTGGTCGCCGCGCTCGGCACCGATGCCGTGATCGATCCCGGCGGCGCCGGCCTCGCCGCGCAGTGCGACAGCTGGCTGAGCCGCCACGAACCCGGGCCGCTCGACATCGCGCTCGCCGACGGCCGCCAGCTCGAACTGACGCGCCACCGCGTGCCGGACGGCAACGCGGTGATCATCGTCGAGGACGTCACCACACGCCGTCAGACTGAACAGCACATCCGGCACCTCGCGCGACACGACGCGCTGACGGGGCTGCCGAATCGCCACGAACTGCACGCCGAGCTCAAGCGAATGCTCGCGCGCCGGCCGCGGCTGCCGAGCCCGGCATTCGCCGTCATGTATCTCGACCTCGACGGTTTCAAGTCGATCAACGACCGCTTCGGCCACCAGGCCGGCGACGAAGTGCTCACGCAAGTCGCCGAGCGGCTCGGCAAGACGCTGCCGCCGGGCGAGCTCGCCGCGCGCATCGGCGGCGACGAATTCATCGTCGCGATCGACGACACGACGATGCAAGCGTGCTCGATCCTCGCCGCGCGGATCATCCGGCAGATTTCGGCGCCGTACGCGCTGTCGATCGGCGAGACCGTCTGCATCGGTATCAGCATCGGCATCGCGCTCGACGACGGGCACGGCTCGCCCGACGAGCTGATCCGGCAGGCCGACAGCGCGCTGTACGACGCGAAGTCGGCCGGCAAGGGCATCTACTGCTTCTACTCGAGCGGCAGCCGCCGCATGGCGCCGGCCGCCGCCAGTTGAACCGGCGACGCGGCACTCCGCCGCGCGTTCGTCCTTGCCGTACCCGCCGCACCCTCCCGCGATTCAATTCCGAAACACTTTGCCGGTTCGCACGTGGTGCCGTGCGTTCGCGTGTCACGTGACGTGTTCCGTAACATCGCCGTCCGGCATGCCGAAAGATGACTGCAGAAGCCCGCACGATCGAGGCCGAGTGCGGCATTTCGCGGTTGGCACTCTTATTGCTCCTTGATGGGGAAAGAACGTTTCAGGGAGCCCAACATGAATACCGTCGACGTCCTCGCACGAACCGAAATCATCGACGAACAGGCCGTGATCGACGGCGCCTCGCTGATCCGCCGGCTCGTGTCCGACCGCCGGATGCCGGCCGCGTACGAAGCCGCATGCATCGACAATCCGCCGCTCACGCTGTACGGCGCGTTTCGCCAGGGCGTCGCCGATCACGCCGCGCGGCGTGCGAATCCGTATCGCGCCGGCAGCCGGTTCTGGGCGCTGTGGGAAGAAGGACGTCTCGAAGCTGAAACATCCGGCCGATAAGCGCGTCATGCGCGCCGGCCCTGTCCCGACACGGGCTGGCGCGAAAGCCGGCGCGTGAATGCAGCCGGCCGGCACGCCGGCATGGCTTCATCGCTGCAACATCGCGCGGGCTCGCGTATCGGCCCTGCAACGCACGGCAGTGCGCCCGTCCGCAGTCACGCGCAGCCCCGTTGATCCCGCCTGCCGCGCGGTGCCGGTTTCCCCTATAAGATGGCAGATTCCGTTCATCGAACGATACCGCCATGACCGCCTCTTCCTCTCCCCGCAATCCCATCCACTGCGAAATCGATCTCGACGCGCAAGGCAAGCACGCGGGCTACCTGCGCCTGCCGCACTCCGTGCACCGCTCGGCCTACGGCTGGCTGCCGATCCCGATCGTGTCGATCCGCAACGGCGACGGCCCGGTCGCGCTCGTGATGGCCGGCAACCACGGCGACGAGTACGAAGGCCAGATCATCGTGTCGCAACTGATGCGCGAAATCGAACCCGACATGGTCAGCGGGCAATTGATCCTGTTGCCGATGGCGAATTTCCCGGCGGCGGATGCGGGCCTGCGCGTGTCGCCGCTCGACGAAGGCAACCTGAACCGCAGCTTTCCCGGCGACCCGACCGGCACGCCGACGCAGATGATCGCCCACTACATCGAGCATGTGCTGCTGTCGCGCGCGCAGTACCTGGTCGACCTGCATTCGGGCGGCAGCTCGCTGCTGTACCAGGGCGGCAACATGCTCGCGATCGATCCGCTCGACGCCGAAGAAGCCGCGAAGCTCAACGGGCTGCTGGTCGCGTTCGGCTTGCACAACGCGCTGCTGCACGCACCGAATCCCGTGCATTCGGCGTCGGCCGCGCGCCGGCAAGGCGCGATCTCGATCGTCACCGAGCTCGGCGGCGCCGGCATGGCCGATCCGTCGCTGATCCGGCTCGGCCGCCAAGGGCTGCTGCATTACCTCGGCTACATCGGGCTGCTGCACGGCGCGCTCGTGCCCGACGCGCCGCCGACCGTCCCGCGTTTCATGCGCGTCGACGGCGATCGCCATTTCGTCTATGCGTACGAGCGCGGGCTGTATGAACCGCTCGTCGAACTCGGCGATCAGGTGAAGGCCGGGCAGCCGGCCGCGTGGGTGCATTTCCCCGATACGCCGTTGCGCGAACCGGTGCTGCACCGGTTCAACGGCGATGGCGAGGTGGTGTGCAAGCGGGTGCCCGCGCAGGTACGGCGCGGGGATTGTCTGTTTCAGCTGGCGGAGTTGTCGACGCCGCCACGTGTCATCGAGTGAGGCACCCGACTGACGCGCTCACGACCATCGTACGCCGCCAGTGCGGACACGCTGACCGTCAGTCGGACGACACCGGCGACTCATTCCCCTGCGCAACGCCGGTTACGTATTCAAGGTTCTTCTACTGTTCTGCGCTTTGGCGGCACGGTAGGCCAGCGAATTCTGGCGGAAGTTGAAAGGCATGGAGCAACGCGCATAGCCTCTGAATCGGTTGATCGTGCCGACGGGCGCACCGGTCTTTGAGCTAGCTGGCCCCCGTCCAATGACCGTTTCCAGGTACGAACCCGGGGCCTCAGCGGCTAACCGGGGGCCCTTCCGGCCACTGACCGCCCCCGTCATATAGAATGACGCGCTTTGCCCGTACGCCTATGTGGTTCAAGAATCTCCAGCTTCACCGTCTTCCCGCACCCTGGGCCGTCACCCCCGACCAGATGGAAAAATGGCTGGCGCCTCACGCGTTCCAGCCGGGCAGCAGCGTCGAGATGCAGCGCGCCGGATGGGCGTCGCCGCGTGACGACGGCGCGCTCGTGTATTCGAACAACCGGCAGATGCTGCTGCTGTTTCGTGCCGAAAAGAAACTGCTCCCGGCGTCGGTCGTCAATCAGGTCACCAAGGCACGCGCGCTCGAAGTCGAGGAGCAGCAGGGCTTCAAGGTCGGCCGGAAACAACTGCGCGAACTCAAGGAGCAGGTGACCGACGAACTGCTGCCGCGCGCGTTCAGCATTCGCCGCGATACCCGCGTATGGATCGACACGGCGAATGGCTGGCTCGTCATCGATGCGGCGGCCCAGGCGCTTGCCGACGACGTCCGCAGCCTGCTCGTCAAATCGATCGACCCGTTGCCGCTCGCGGGCGTTCATGTCGCGCGTTCGCCGGTCGCCGCGATGACGGACTGGCTGCTGTCCGGCGAGGCGCCGGGCGGCTTCACCGTCGATCAGGACGCCGAGTTGCGCTCGAGCGGCGAAGGCGGCGCCACGGTGCGATACGTCGGCCACGCGCTGGAAGCGAACGACATGCGCCGGCACATCGAAGCCGGCAAGCAATGCATGCGCCTCGCGATGACGTGGAATGACCGGATCTCGTTCGTGCTGACGCCATCGCTGACGATCAAGCGCGTCACGCCGCTTGACGTGATCAAGGAAGCGGCGGACCCCACCGCGCAGAACGATGATGAACGCTTCGACTCGGATTTCACGCTGATGACGGGTGAACTGGCACGGATGCTGACCAGTCTCGTCGATATCCTGGGTGGCGATCAGCAGGACGCGATTCAGCAGGCGGCAGCGGCCTGAACGCTGTCGTCGTCGATCAGCGCCCCGCGCTGACGCGACGAATCGAGGAGAACCCGTCGCCACCATGGCGGCGGGCCCCGGCCTGGCGCGCACAAGCGTGACGAGCCAGCGCCGAATCGGCATCACCCGTCGGCCACGAAACGACACCATCCCGCCGGTCGTCCAGGCCGTACATCCATCAAACGGGCACGGCTCCCGCCACGCCCGTTCGCCCCACCCCACTCCCCCTGCAAGCCTTCTTCCACCTTCCGCGAAATCCTTATCGAAATTGCTTCGTTCGCCTTTGCCGGCCGCGCCGCTAACGTGTTCAAAACGGCGGCGGCGCGCCGGATGCATCGCACGAAGCACGACAGCCGCCGCCATCACGACAACTGCGTCGCGATAACGGAACAGACCGGACGGGCCGCGTGCCCGCACCCCGCCAGGAACGTCCGCATCGCGCGCCATTCGCGATGCCCATGGCCACGAACGACCGCATCATCGACACGACGCCGCTCGACGTCCGCGCGCAGCCGCTGATCGACGCGCTGATCGACGAGTATTCGACCCGTTACAACGCGTACCGCCCCGACAGCCGCGCGTCGGCCCGCGACGAACTCGCGCGCTATCCGGCCGAACTGTTCGCGCCGCCCGAAGGCGCGTTCGTGCTGCTGCTGCGCGACGGCGAGACGATCGGCGGCGGCGCGTTCAAGCGCTACGACGCGCAGACCGCCGAACTGAAACGCATCTGGACGCGCGCCGACCTGCGCCGCCAGGGCCTCGCGCGACTCATCGTCGAAGCGCTCGAACTGCGCGCCGTGCAACAGGGCTACCGCCGCCTCTACCTGACCACCGGCTTTCGCCAGCCCGAAGCGTGGGCGCTATACGACCGCACCGGCTATACGCGGCTGTTCGATTCGTCGATCGACCCGGAAGCGTATTTCCACCTGCGTTTCGGCAAGGATCTCGTCGATCCGTCGCGCACGTCGACGCTGGCCGACCTGTGGGCGCCCGTGCCCGAACCGGTGCTGCCGCGCTGAGCGCGCGACATCCCGCCTTTCATCTCGCCCTTCCCGCTTTCAACGATTCCACGCTGCCACGACAGGACGTTTTCATGCATCGAGCCGTACCGCTTTCTTCCCGTGCCGTGCGCACGCTGGCCACCGCACTGATCGGCCTGAGCGCCATCGCGGCCGCGATGGCCGCGACCGCCGCGACGTTCGACCTGAGTCCCGAGCAGCGCGGCCGCCCACGTGGCGCGGCCGATGCGGCGGTCGAGCGCGCGGTGCCCGCGTCGTTCAAGTTCGCCGAGCCCGGCACGCTGACGATCGGCATCGCGCCGAGCCTGCCGCCGATCAGCTCGTATGCGACCGACGCGCGCACGGTGATCGGCTTCGATGCCGACGTCGGCCAGCTCGTGTCCGACAGTCTCGGCCGCAAGCTGAAGATCATCGCGCTCGCGTGGGCCGACTGGCCGCTGGCGCTCGAATCGGGGAAAGTCGACGCGGTGATCTCGAACGTGACCGTCACCGAGGAGCGCAAGCAGAAGTTCGATTTCTCGACCTACCGCAAGGACCAGGTCGGCTTCTACGTGCGCAACGACAGCAAGATCCAGGCGATCCGCGAGCCGAAGGACGTCGCGGGGCTGCGCATCGTGACCGACGCCGGCACCAACCAGGAAAAGATCCTGCTCGCGTGGGACCGCGAGAACGTCGCGCACGGGCTGAAACCGGTGCAGATCCAGTATTACGACGACCAGGCGATGCGCATCGTCGCCGTGCAGTCGGGCCGGGCGGACGCGGTGTTCAGCGTGAATTCGGTGCTCGCGTATCAAAGCGCGCAGCAAGGCAAGACGCGGCTCGTCGGCGCGATCAGCGGCGGCTGGCCGCGCACGGCCGACATCGCGATCGCCACGCGCCGCGGCAGCGGCCTCGCCGAGCCGCTGACCGTCGCGCTGAACGACCTGATCAAGAGCGGCCGCTACCAGCAGGTGCTCGACCGCTGGAACCTCGCGTCCGAAGCGATCGACCAGTCGCGCACGAATCCGCCCGGGCTGCCGAAAAGCTGAGCGCCGCGCGCGCCAGACCGTCCATCCACGCTCACGCAGGAACGCCGCTCACCATGTCTTATTCGCTCTCGTTGCTGGACAAGAGTCCGATCGCCGACGGCGCGAACGCCGCCGACGCACTGCGCTTCACCACGACGCTCGCGCGACGCGCCGAACAGCTCGGCTACGCGCGCTTCTGGGTCGCCGAGCATCACGGCACGCCGGGCTTCGCGAGTTCGGCGCCGGAGGTCGTCGTCGCGCACCTGCTCGCGCACACGTCACGCATCCGCATCGGCTCGGGCGGCGTGATGCTGCAGCACTACAGCCCGTTCAAGGTCGCGGAAACCTTCAAGCTGCTGGCCGCGCTCGCGCCGGGCCGCGTCGATCTCGGCATCGGCAAGGCGCCGGGCGGGCTGCCGCTGACCACGCGTGCGCTGCAGTGGTTCCACGACAAGGCGCGCAAGCCCGATTTCGCGGGGCAGCTCGCGGAGCTCGACGCGTTTCTCGGCTGGGGCGTGGCCGAAGATCATCCGCTCGCCGGCGCGGTCGCGATGCCGGTGCCGCCGCAGTTGCCTGAACGCATCCTGCTCGGCGGCTCGCCGGACAGCGGCGCGCTCGCCGCGCGCCACGGCTGGCGCTTCTGCTACGCGGGCCATTTCAACGGCGACGATGCGAATCTCGAACGCTCGCTCGACGCCTACCGCGGCGCGGGCGGCGAGAAACCGCTCGTCGCGCTGTACGCGGTCGCCGCGCCGACGCGCGACGAGGCCGAACAACTGATCGGGCCGCTGAAGATCTTCAAGCTGCAGTTCGCGGGCGGCCAGAGCTTCAATCTCGGCAGCGCGCAGGCGGCCGCGGAATTCGCGCGGCAAAGCGGTGCATCCGACTACCGGATCGACGAGTTGCGCCCGACGGTACTGGCCGATACGCCCGAAGGCGTGCACCGCGCGCTCGACGCGCTGAGCCGGCGGCTCGACGTCGATGCGTTCGTGATCGATTCGCCGGTATCCGACTACGCGGCGCGGCTCGCGTCTGCCGAATGGCTCGGCGGCGCGCTGTCCACCACGCCGTTGCAGACGGCCCTCGCGGCCGATCGCTCCCTCTCCCCTGACCAGAACACGTGACATTCCCATCATGACGACCCGACGATCGATTCCCTTCGGCCTGATGCTGCAAGGCGCAGGCAGCCACATGAACGCGTGGCGGCATTCGAGCAACCCGCCCGACGCCAGCATCAACCTCGACTTCATGATCGGCGTCGCGCGCAAGGCGGAAGCCGCCGGCATCACGTTCGCGTTCGTCGCGGACGGCCTCTACATCAACGAGAAGTCGATCCCGCACTTCCTGAACCGCTTCGAGCCGCTGACCGTGCTGTCGGCGCTCGCGGTCGCGACGAAGAAGATCGGGCTCGCGGGCACGATCTCGACGTCGTACAGCGAGCCGTTCACGGTCGCGCGCCAGCTCGCGTCGCTCGACGCGATCAGCGGCGGGCGCGCGGGCTGGAACGTCGTGACGACGCCGCTCGAAGGCACCGCGAAGAATTTCGGCAAGACGCACCCGGACCACGAACTGCGCTACGAGATCGCCGACGAATACCTCGAGGTCGTGCAGGGCCTGTGGGACAGCTGGGACGACGATGCATTCGTGCGCGACCGCGCGACCGGCCGCTTCTTCGATCGCGACAAGCTGCATACGCTCGATCACCAGGGCCGCTTTTTCCAGGTCGCTGGCCCGCTGAACATCCAGCGCTCGCCGCAGGGGCAGCCGGTGATCTTCCAGGCCGGCTCGTCCGACACCGGCATCGGCCTCGCGGGCAAATACGCGGACGCCGTGTTCACGCATTCGCCGTCGATCGAGGAAACGGCCGCGTTCACGCAGCGCGTGAAACAGAGCGCGATCGAACACGGGCGGCAGGCCGGCGACGTGAAGATCTTCCCGGGCGTCGGGCCGATCGTCGGTCGCACGGCCGCCGAAGCGGAAGACAAATACCAGGCGATCCGCGACCTGCTGACGATCGACGAGGCGCTCGCGTACCTCGGCCGCTATTTCGATCACCACGATTTCACGCAGTACGCGCTCGATGCGCCGTTCCCGGAACTCGGCGAGCTCGGCCGCAACAGCTTCCGCTCGACCACCGACCGCATCAAGGCCGATGCGAAACGCAAGGGCCTGTCGCTGCGCGAAACCGCGCTCGCGGTCGCGACGCCGCGGCCGAACTTCATCGGCACGGCCGAACACGTCGCCGACGAACTGATCCGCTGGCACGACGCAGGCGCCGGCGACGGCTTCATCCTCGGTTTTCCGGTCCAGGCGCAGGGCGTCGACGATTTCATCGAACTCGTGATTCCGGTGCTCGAGGCGCGCGGCCGCTACAGCCGCGACCTGCCCGGCGCCACGCTGCGCGACCACCTCGGTCTGCCGCGCAAGGCGAGCCGCTACGCGACGCCCGGTGCCGCCCAGGAAACGGCCGCCGAAGCGCACGCCTGACGCCGCCGCGCCGCCCATGCACGGCGGCGCGCCCGCCGATCGATCGATTCGAGGATTCCAACGACATGAGCGACACGACCCACCTCGGCGGCGCGCTGCCGCCGCTCTCTTCCCCCGACGCACGCGAGGCCGGCACGCGTTTGCGGATCGTGCCCGCGCGCCACCGGTCGCGCACGGCCGGCACCGTGCTCGCGCTCGTGCTGATAGCGATCACGCTGTATTCGCTCCTCGGCAACCCGCAGTGGGGCTGGCCGGTGTTCGCCGAATGGTTCCTGTCGCCGCCGGTGCTATCGGGGCTCGCGCGCACGCTGGTGCTGACGCTGCTCGGCGCGGTGTTCGGCTTCGTGCTCGGCGCGTTCGTCGCGCTGGCCCGGTTGTCGCGCTCGCGCCTGCTATCCGCCAGCGCATGGACCTTCGTGTGGCTGTTCCGCTCGATTCCGCTGATCGTGCTGCTGCTGATCCTGAACAACCTCGGCTACCTGTACGAGCACGTGCGGCTCGGCGTGCCGTTCACCGACATCGTGTGGTTCGACACGCCGACCACCGACCTGATCAGCCCGTTCCTCGCGGCCGTGCTCGGCCTCACGCTGAACCACGCGGCGTTTTCCGCGGAGGTAATCCGCGGCGGCATTCTCGCGGTCGACCAAGGGCAGCTCGAAGCCGCCGCCGCGCTCGGGCTGCCGCGCGGCCGCCAGACGTCGCGGATCGTGCTGCCGCAGGCGATGCGCGCGATCCTGCCGACCGCATTCAACGACCTGATCTCGCTCGCGAAAGGCACGTCGATGGTGTACGTGCTCGCGATGCCCGAACTGTTCTACACGGTGCAGGTGATCTATCGCCGCAACCTCGAAGTGATTCCGCTGCTGATGGTCGCGACCGTCTGGTACCTGATCATCCTGACCGTGCTGTCCGCGATCCAGGTGCAGGTCGAGCGGCACTATGCACGCGGCGCGCTGCGCAATCCGCCGCCGTCGGTGGTCACGTTCGCGCTTGCGCGCCTCGGCGGGCTGTGGCGGCGTGTCGCGTCACGCCGTGCGGCGTCGAATGCGCAGGCCGCAGACGACACGCGCACCGATACCGCGGCCGCCGTGTCGCGTACCGGCGGCGAAGTGGCCGTGCATGGCGTGTCGAAGCAGTTCGGCATGCAGCGCGTGCTCGACAACGTGTCGTTCGTCGCGCCGCGCGGCAGCGTGACCGTGATCGTCGGCCCGTCCGGCTCCGGCAAGTCGACGCTGCTGCGCACGATCAACCATCTCGAACGCGTCGACGACGGTTTCATCGACATCGACGGCGAACTGATCGGCTATCGCCGCGACGGCGACGTGCTGCACGAACTGAGCGAACGCGACGTGCTGAAGCGGCGCACGGCCGTCGGCATGGTGTTCCAGAACTTCAACCTGTTCCCGCACCTGACGGTGCTCGAGAACCTGATCGAAGCGCCGATCGCCGTCGCCGGCGTGACGTGCGATGCGGCCGAGCACACCGCGCGCACGCTGCTCGCGCGGGTCGGCCTCGCGGATAAAGCCGATGCGTACCCGCGCCAGTTGTCCGGCGGCCAGCAGCAACGCGTCGCGATCGCGCGGGCGCTCGCGTTGCGTCCGAAGGTGCTGCTGTTCGACGAGCCGACGTCGGCGCTCGATCCGGAACTCGTCAACGAAGTGCTCGACGTGATCAAGGAACTCGCGCGCTCGGGCACGACGCTCGTGATCGTCACGCACGAAATCGGCTTCGCACGCGAAGTGGCGGACAACGTGCTGTTCATGGAACGCGGGCGCATCGTCGAGGCCGGGCCGCCCGCCGTCGTGCTCGACGCGCCGTCGCATTCGCGCACCCGCGCGTTCCTGTCGCGGGTGCTGTGATGCGCGCCGCTTCCCACCTGCGAGGTACCGCACGATGACCGATCGACGCCAGTTCATCACGGCCGCGCTGGTCGCGGCATCGGGCCTGCCGTGGCACGCGGCACGCGCGGCGGCCGCCACCGCCGACCTCGACCCGCGTCAGGCCGGCCGCCTGCGCGCGAGCCCCGACGACGCGGCCATCCGCGCGGCCAGCGGCTACCACTGGGTGCGCGACGGCGCATTCACGGTCGCGATCTCGCCGCACGCGCCGCCCGTGTCGACCTATGCGACCGACGCGCGCACCGTGGTCGGCGCCGATCCCGACTATGCGCAACTGGTCGCGGACGCGCTCGGCCGCACGCTCGTGCTGCTGCCGATCGCGTGGGCCGACTGGCCGCTCGGGCTGACGTCCGGCAAGTACGACGCGGTGATCTCGAACGTCGGCGTGACCGAGAAGCGCAAGGAGAAATACGATTTCACGACCTACCGGCTCGGGCTGCACGGCTTCTACGTGCGCACCGCCAGCCCGATCGTGAAGATCGCGGAGCCGAAGGACATCGCGGGCCTGCGGATCATCACCGGCGCCGGCACGAGCCAGGAGCGCATCCTGCTCGAATGGAGCAAGCGCAACGTCGCGCAAGGGCTGAAGCCGGCCGAACTGCTCTATTTCGACGACGATGCGACGGCGCGCGTCGCGCTGCTGTCGGGCCGCGCGGATGCGGAGCTGAACCCGAACGCGTCGCTCGCGTACGAGGCCGCGCGCAGCGGCAAGATCCGCCGCGTCGGCGTCGTCAATGCAGGCTGGCCGGCGAATGCGGACGTCGCGATCGCGACGCGCCGCGGCAGCGGACTCGCGCCGGCGCTGACCCTCGCGACCAATGCGCTGATCGGCAACGGCCGCTATGGGCAGGCGCTGGCACGCTGGGGTTTGCAGAGCGAGGCGATCGCGCGGGCGGAGACCAATCCGCCGGGGTTGCCGTCGTTCTGAGCGTGTCGCTCAAGACAATCGCGCCGGCATGTCGTGGCGGACGCGCCGGCGCGATCCGATCGATCGGTCGTTCGTCTACGCCGGCACCGCCGCCTGATAGCGGTCGAGTTCCGCAATATGCGCGTGAATCGCCGGGATCAAGTCGCGCCCGTAGGCCAGTGCATCGTCGAGCGGATCGAAACCGCGAATCAGGAACGTCGATACGCCGAGCCGGTAATACGCGCCCAGCGCTCGCGCGACCTGCTCGGGCGTGCCCACCAGCGCGGTCGAATTCCAGCGCGCGCCGGTCAGGTTCGCAACCCCCATCCACAGCCGCTCGTCGAGCACATCGCCCTGCGCGGCGGCGGCCATCAGGCGCTGCGAGCCCGCATTCTGCGGCGCATGACCGGCGATCGGCTGGCCGTTCGCGAGCCGCGCCGCCCGCACGCGCTCGCGGATCGCCTCGGCCTTCTCCCACGCGGCCGCCTCGGTATCGGCGACGATCGGCCGGAACGACACGCTGATGCGCGGCGCGCGCCCGAACGGCGTGGCGGCGGCCCGTACGCGCGCGATCTGCTCGCGCACCGCGTCGAGCGGCTCGCCCCACGTCATGTAGACATCCGCATGCTCGCCCGCAACGGCAAGCGCGGCCGGCGACGAGCCGCCGAAATAGATCGGCACGTGCGGTCGCTGCGCGCCCTTCACGAGCGGCGATGCGCCGCGCAGCCGGTAGAACGCGCCGTCGTGATCGACCGGCGCATCGGCCAGCCAGATCCGTTTCAGCACGTCGAGATATTCGCCGGTGCGGCGGTAGCGCGCATCGTGCGGCACGAAATCGCCGTCACGCTGCAAGTCGGTGTCGTCGCCGCCGGACACCACGTTCAGCGCGAGCCTGCCGCCGCTGAACACGTCGAGCGTCGCGATCTGCCGCGCGGCGGCCGACGGCACGATCACGCCCGGCCGGTGCGCGAGCAGCAGGCGGATGCGTTCGGTCGCGGCGGCCGCGAACGACGCGACGATGAAGCCGTCCGCCGCGTTGCTGAAATGGCCGATCAGGATCTGGTCGAAGCCGGCGGCCTCGTGCGCCTGCGCGAAGCGGCGCACGTAGTCGGGCTGGACGGCCGCGCCGCCCGGCACGTCGACCTCTGCGCCGGGCGTCGCGGTGATCATGCCGATGATGTCGACTGGCATGTCGGGATGTCCTCGGGTATGTCGATCGGGAATCGCGGGAATCGTGTAGCGGGCCGCACGGTCACTGCGCGGCGGCGGTCTTCTGCGCAGGCGCCGCGAACGCGCCCGCATACGAGCGGTCGAGCAGCTTCGACGTGTCGTACGCGGCCGGAATCACGCCGGACTTGTGCAGGAAGTCGGCCGTATTCTGTGCATCCTTCGCGGCCGTCTCGTCGACCGGGCCGACGCGCTGCCGGGCATTGTTGAGCCAGCGATACGCGACGTCGGGTTCGAGATTCGCGCGTTTCGCCCACAGGTCCGCGTACTCGCGCGGATGGCTGTCGACCCACTGGCGCGCGACCACCACACGCCGCAGGAAATCGGTGATCTCGGCGCGCTTGCCCGCTGCGGCCTGCTCGTTCGCGGCGACGAAGCTCAGCGCCGGCATCAGCCCCTGCGCGGTCGTCACGGGCCGCGCGCCCTGCCGCAATGCGAGCGTGCTGACGAACGGCTCCCACAGCGACACCGCGTCGACCGAGCCGTTCGCGAGCGCGTTGGTCGCGTCGATCGGCATCAGGTACGCGTACTTCACCGAATCGGCGCGCAGCCCCGCGTGTTCGAGCGCACGCAGCACGAGCTGCTGGCTCCACGCGCCGCGCCATACCGCGATGGTCTTGCCCTGCAGGTCGGCCACGGTGCGCACCGGCGAGTTCTTCGGCACGAGGATCGCGACGCCGTCGAGGCTCTGCCGCGACACCGCGACGACCTTGACCGGCGCGCCGCGCGCGGCCAGCGTGAGCAGCGCGGAATCGCCGAGGAAGCCGAGGTCGATCGCGTTGCCGTTCAGGCTTTCGGCCACCGGCGCGGCGGCCTGGAAGTGCTTCCACTCGATCGTGTAAGGCAGGTCCTTCAGCGCGCCGGACGCCTCCATCGACGCCTGGATGTTGAAGTAGTTCTGTTCACCGACACGCAGCGTGACGGTGTCTTTGGCGATGCCCGGCTGCGCGGCGAGCGCCAGCAAGAGCGCCGTGACGATTCGGCTCAGCAACATGATCTCCCGGAAGGTTTGTCCGCCGTGCGAAACCGCCGGCGCAACGGATGGAACCGGTGAAGATACGTCGATCCACTTCATGACACAAACGCAATATTCTTCTATACAAAGATGCAAATATTTTATGACTCGCTCGCGTGCGTGCACTGCTCGTCGTCTGCCGACGCCTCTCGAAGTTCGAAGGGTTCCTCGACAGATATTTCGTGCACGAAATAAATTACGAACTATATTTCGCATACGAAATAACTGCCCGAGCGAGGACGCCCATGAGCTCCGAACCCATCGAATTTTCCGCCGCCGACGGCTACGTGCTGCACGGCACGCTGTGGTCGCCGGACGCGGCGCCGCGCGCGCTGATCCTGATCCATCCGGCGACGGCCGTGCCCGAGCGGCTGTATGCGGGCTTCGCGCGCTTCCTGACCGAACGCGGTTTCGCGGCGTTGACCTACAACTATCGCGGCATCGGCGCCTCGCGGCCGGCGCGTTTGGGCGCGCTGCAGGCCCGCATGCGCGACTGGATGGAGCTCGACGTGGGCGCCGCGACCGCGTGGGCCCGGCACGCGTATGAAGGGCTGCCGTTGCTGGCCGTCGGCCACAGCGTCGGCGGTCACGCGATCGGGCTGTCCGGCGCGACGACGCATCTGCGCGCGGCCGTGCTGGTCGCCGCGCATGCGGGCAGCACGCGGCTGATCGCGCAGGCGGCCGAACGCCTGAAGGTGCGGCTGATCCTGCGCGTGCTCGGCCCGCTGACGTCCGCGTTGCTCGGCTACGTGCCCGGCAAGCGACTCGGGCTCGGCGAGGATCTGCCGGCCGGCGTGTTCCGCGAATGGAGCCGCTGGACGACGCTGCCTCACTACTTCTTTGACGATCCGACGCTCGGCGCGGCCGAACGCTTCTCGAAGCAGCAGTTGCCGATCCTCGCGCTCGGCTTCGACGACGATCCGTGGGCGAACCCGGCCGCGATCGGCCTGCTGGTAAGCTATCTGACCCGCGCGAAGGTCGAACGCCGCCAGATCGATCCGCGCGCGGCGGGCAGCGGCCCGGTCGGGCACATGGGCTTCTTTCGGAGCCGGCCCGGCACCGTGCTGTGGCCCGACGTCGCCGACTGGCTCGCGCAGGCGCTCGACACGCCGCGCACCGCGGGCCGTCCCTCCCTTTCCATTGCAGCCGGGAACCCAGCTTGAGCGAAGACCGACGACTGTTTTTCATGTTGAACATCGGCCAGCGACGCGTGCAGCGCTGGATCGACCGCAAGGCCGAAACCGAAACGCGCGCGAGCGCCGCGCAGGCCGGCGTGCTGTTCTGTCTCGCGAAGCAGGACGGCGCGCTGATCGGCGAAGTCGGCGCCGCATTGCAACTGGCGCCGTCCGCGATGACGGGGCTCGCCGACCGAATGGCGAAGGCTGGCCTCATCACGCGTCATGCCGATTCGGACGACGGCCGCGCGACGCGGTTGTACCTGACCGACGCAGGCCACGCGGCACTCAAGCGTGCGCGCGTGCTGCTGCGCGAACTCAACGGCAAGCTGTGCGACGGGTTTTCCGACGCCGAACTCGACGTCGTCTCGCGCTGGCTGCACACGTTGCAGGAGCGCTTTCCGGCGGAGCGCTGAGCAGCGCATCACGCGCTCACGGTCGGCGCGTGCCGACATCAATCGCAAGCGATTGCGATTCGCGTTTTCGATTCGATTTTCATGCCGCCCAACGGCAAATCTTGCATGCCGGACGCCTGCTTCCGGCAACGCTTTCCGGCTACGTCCTGTTACAAAAAACCGCCTGTTGCGCGGCATTCGAATCGCCTACATTGCAATCCACTTCGACACATTCGTCGCATGCCCGGACTGGCGTTCCCGTCGGGTCGACATCGCAGACACACCCGACAAGCATTGAAAACGAAGAGGAGTCTTAACCGAAGCGCTGGCGGCATCCAGCGCACGCGGATCGCGATGACTGAAGCGGCATGCTGAACGGCACGTCACGACGTGCGCGGCACGATTCGCCGCGCCCCGGCTCGCGTCGTCTCGTCGTGCCCCGCCATCGCATCCGCCCCTCACCGAGGAGTCGTCCATGCGACGCATGATCGTGTCCCATCCGCTTGTCACCCGCCTGTCCGCCGCGATGGCGCTGGCCGCCGCTGCCGTGGCGCACGCCGAACCCGTCGTCGTGTCGGGCCCGAGCCCGTTCGCCGCGTGCACCATCGGCGGCCCGGGCACCAACTACGTGAATGCAGAAGTCGAACCGTGGCTCGCGGTCAACCCGGCGAACCCGAACAACATGATCGGCGTGTGGCAGCAGGATCGCTGGTCGAACGGCGGCGCCCACGGGCTCGTCGCCGGCTACACGTTCGATGCGGGCGCAACCTGGGCGCGCACGCCGCAGCCGTTCAGCGCGTGCGCGCCGGGCGGGCTGAAATACGAGCGCGCGTCCGATCCGTGGGTCTCCTTCGGGCCGGACGGCACCGCGTACTCGGTATCGATCTCGTTCAACCAGTCGAACAACGCCAACGCGGTCGGCGCGTCGGTCTCGACCGACGGTGGGCAAACGTGGAGCAGCCCGGCCGTGCTGATCGCGAACGACGAACCGACGACGCAGTTCTTCAACGACAAGGAATCGGTGACCGCCAACCCGGTGAAGGCCGGCACCGCCTACGCGGTATGGGACCGTCTCGAGCTGCCGAACGGCAACCCGTACGCGAACCTGCACACGAAGGCGTACCGCGGGCCGACGCTGTTCTCGAAGACGATCGACGGCGGCAAGACGTGGAGCGCCGCGAAGGTGATCGTCGACGTGCCGTCGCGCCAGCAGACGATCGGCAACCAGATCGTCGTCGATCCGAAGAGCGGCACGCTCTACGATTTCTTCGACCTGATCCAGCCGCCGTTCAGCAAGGCGGCCGGCAAGGTCGCCTTCATCAAGTCGACCGACGACGGCGCGACGTGGACCAAGCCGCAAGTCATCGCGGGACTGCAGACGGTCGGCGTCACGGACCCGAACACCGGCGAACCCGTGCGCACCGGCGACATCATTCCGGAACCCGCGATCGATCCCGCATCCGGGCAGCTCTACGTCGTGTGGCAGGACAGCCGCTTCAACGGCGGCGCGTACGACGAGATCGCGCTATCGACGTCGAAGGATGGCGGCGCGAGCTGGAGCACGCCGCAACAGGTGAATACGCCGACCGGGCGCCCCGCGTTCAATCCGTCGGTGCGCGTCGACAACACGGGCGCGGTGATGGTCACGCACTACGACTTCCGCGACCTGCAGGCCGGCAACACGACGACGCTGCCGACCGGCTTCTGGCGCAAGATCTCGCATGACGGCGGCGCCACGTTCGCCGACGAGCGACGCGTCGGCGGCCCGTTCGACATGAAGCTCGCGCCCAACGCCGAAGGGTTCTTCATCGGCGACTACCAGGGGCTCGACGTTCTCCCGTCGTCCTCGTTCCATCCGTTCTTCGTGCAGACCAACGCGGGCAACCTGACGAACCGCACCGACGTGTTCTTCGCGCCGTAACGCGCGCCTGGCCGCCTCGCCGCCGCTCCGACGCCATGCGTCGCGCGGCGGCGGGCGCAGGTCCAGCGCATCAATGCATGTCGGTCAGCACGATGCGCCCGTCGACCTTCCCTTCCCGCAGCTTCGCGAAGATGTCGTTGATGTTGCCGAGCCGGTCGCGGTGGATATGCGCGCGCACCAGGCCGTCCGCCGCGAAATCGAGCGATTCCTGCAGATCGCGCCGCGTGCCGACGATCGACCCGCGCACGGTGATGCCGTTCAGCACGGTCGAGAAGATCGGCAGCGGGAAATCGCCCGGCGGCAAACCATTGAGCGCCACCGTGCCGCCGCGCCGGACCATCCCGAGCGCCTGCGCGAACGCGCTGCGCGATACCGCCGTGACGAGCACGCCGTGCGCGCCGCCGATTTCCTTCTGGATCACTTTCGCGGGGTCGTCGATCGACGCATCGATCGTCAGATGGGCGCCCAGTTGCCGCGCCAGCGCGAGCTTGTCGGGAGAAATGTCGATGGCCGCGACGTGCAGGCCCATCGCACGCGCATACTGCACGGCCACGTGCCCGAGGCCGCCGATGCCGGAAATCGCGAGCCACTGGCCCGGGCGCGTGTCGGTGACCCGAATGCCCTTGTAGACCGTGACACCCGCGCACAGGATCGGCGCGATCTCGTCGAACGCCACCTGCGCGGGCAACTGGCCGACGTAATCGGGATCGGCCAGCACGTATTCCGCGTAGCTGCCGTTCACCGAATAACCGGTGTTCTGCTGCCCATGGCACAGCGTTTCCCAGCCCGTGCAGCAGTACTCGCAATGGCCGCAGGCCGTATAGAGCCACGGCACGCCGACGCGATCGCCCTCGCGCACGTGCGTGACGCCCGCGCCGACCGCCGCGACGATCCCCACGCCTTCGTGGCCCGGGATGAACGGCAGCGACGGCTTGACGGGCCAGTCGCCGTCGGCCGCGTGCAGATCGGTATGGCAGACACCCGACGCCTTGATGTTGACGAGAATCTGGCCGGGCCCCGGTGCGGGGATCGGGACTTCCTCGATGCGCAACGGCTCGCCGAACGCGTGTACCACGGCCGCTTTCATGGTCTGGGTCATGCGTTGCTCCTGTCTGGTCGATGAGCGACCCAGTATCCGGTTTCGGCATCGGAGCACGTTGATACGCGTCAACGCATCGGAACGGATGCAGCGGTCAACGCGGCTTCGCCACGATCGGCATCGTTCGACGCGAAAGCTCGAGCCGTCGATTACAGACCGCTCCGCCGCTCGCGCCACCCTTTCACCGTTGCGACAGAAACCCGACGAGATCCTGTCGTCCGGCTTGGATTTTGACATGATATAACATATCATTTCGCGTGCTCGTCCACCGGATGCCGTTCCAACCAGGTGGCCGCGCCTTGCCGAGCCATGTTCCAACGGGTCACTGCGCGTCAGTTACGCAACAATATATCGTATCTAACAGTGACCCGCATCGCTCGTTATCCGATCATCCGATTCCAACCGATTCACCGACCATGCGCGACCTCCCTCGCTTACCGCTTCGCCCGCTCTCGTCCCTGTCGCTGATGCTGTGCGCCGCCGTCGCCCATGCGCAGACCGATGCGCCCGCCGCGTCCGGCACGCCTGCCGCCGCACCCGCACCGCTCGCGCCGATCTTCGTGACCGCGAACCCGCTCGGCGACACCGAACTGATCGCACCGACCGTCCAGCTTTCCGGCGACGCGCTGACGCGCCGCCAGGCCGATTCGCTCGGCGAAACGCTCAACGGGCTGCCCGGCGTGTCGACCACCACCTACGGGCCGATGGTCGGCCGCCCGATCATCCGCGGGATGGACGGCGACCGGATCCGGCTGCTGCAGAACGGCGTCGCAGCGTATGACGCGTCGTCGCTGTCGTACGATCACGCGGTGCCGCAGGACCCGCTGTCGATCGAGCGCGTCGAGATCGTGCGCGGCCCGGCCGCGCTGCTGTACGGCGGCAACGCGGTGGGCGGCGTGGTCAACACGATCGACAACCGGATTCCGCGCGAAGCGATCGAAGGCATGACGGGCGCGCTCGACGCCCGCTACGGCGGCGCGAATTCCGTGCGCGCCGGCGCCGCGCAGGTCGAAGGCGGCAACGGCCGCTTCGCGTTCCACGTCGACGCGTTCGATCGCGAAACCAGCAAGCTGCGGATTCCCGGCTATGCGCGCAGCAGCCAGCAGCGCGCGATCGACGGCCCCGACGCGCCGCAACCGGAAGGCAACGTGCCGAACAGCGACGGGCGCGTGCACGGCGGTGCGGTCGGCGCGTCGTACACGTGGGCGGACGGTTTCGCGGGCCTGTCGTACAGCGGCTACGAATCGAACTACGGCTCCGTCGCGGAAAGCGACGTGCGGCTGCGGATGCGCCAGGAACGCCTCGCGTTCGCGTCCGAGGTGCGCAACCTGAGCGGGCCGTTCACGAAGCTGAAATTCGATTTCGCGTACACCGACTACCGCCACAAGGAAGTGGACAACGGCGAGACGGCGACCACCTTCCGCAATCGCGGTTACGAGGCGCGCATCGAGGCACGCCATCGCAAGATCGGGCCGTTCGAAGGCGCGATCGGCGTGCAGTTCGGCCAGAACACGTTCTCGGCGCTCGGCGACGAAATGCTCGTGCCGTCCACCCGCACCAACAGCGTCGCGCTGTTCGGCCTCGAGGAATGGCAGGTCGTCCCGGCGCTGAAGCTGAGCCTCGGCGGCCGCTTCGAGCACGTGAAGGTCGATCCCGATCCGGCGGGCGTCGAGAAATTCGCGGGCGCGCAGCCGCGCGACTTCAATGCGGGCAGCCTGTCGGCCGGTGCGCTGTTCTCGCTGACGCCGGTATGGTCGATCGCAGCGAACGTCGCCTACACCGAACGCGCGCCGACCTTCTACGAGCTGTATTCGAACGGCCCGCACGATGCGACCGGCCAGTTCCTGATCGGCAACCCGAACGCGTCGAAGGAAAAGGCCGTGTCGACCGACCTGTCGCTGCGCTATGCGAGCGGGCCGAACCGCGGCAGCGTCGGCGTGTTCTACAACCGCTTCTCGAACTATCTGACCGAGTACAACACCGGCCGCGTGGTGGACGACGACGGCGAGCCCGTCGCGCCCGGCACTGACGGCTCGCTCAACGAGGCGATCTACCGCGGCGTGCGCGCCGAGTTCTACGGCGTCGAGCTGGACGGCAAGTGGCGTGCGTTCTCGCGGCGCGGCCACACGGTCGATCTCGAACTGACGGCCGACTACACGCACGCGCGCAACGTCGACACGGGGCAGCCGCTGCCGCGCATCGCGCCGCTGCGCGCGACGCTCGCGGCCGACTACGGTTACGGCCCGTTCGGTGCGCGCGCACAGGTCACGCACGCGTGGTCGCAGCATCGCGTGCCCGACGACGACTTCTCGACGGACGGCTATACGTCGCTCGGCGTGATGCTGACGTACAAATTCCGCGTCGGCCCGACGCACTGGCTCGCCCACCTGCGCGGCGACAACCTGACGAACCAGGAGATTCGCTACTCGACGTCGGTCGTGCGCGGCTTCGCCCCGCAAGGCGGCCGAAGCCTGATGGCCGGATTGCGCACCACGTTCTGACCCTCACAGGCTCGCGGCGCCCGCCGCGGGCCGCTTTCCGGCGCGAAACCCGACGCGCCGCGTCTTTTCCGTTTGTCCATCAGACAGTCGCGTCATTCACGCCGATCGTCGTGAATACGCATATCGGCTTCCATTCCCCATTCCTCCGCAATGAAATTCCGGTATTCATCAGTAATTTAGAACGAAATCGTCAGACAATTACTATAAAAATGACGTTTATTGTTTTACCAGTAAATCCGGTTTCAAATACATCGCATAAACAATTCCGTAAATATCCTCCTCGCCTCTTTTGATCGAGATCAAGAATGCCCGTGCGACAAGGCTTTGTTCGATCGAAAACCGAATGTAAGGGTTTTGACGGGTAAAGAATCATCCCGAAGACCCGTTAAAGCCGGCACGATCCCGTATCTGGTCGAACGATAAATTCCATTTGCCAACCACACGCACAGGGGCACAACGTGAAAATCGCCAGAATGAGCATCAAAACGAAACTCCTCGGCGGCTTCGGCCTGCTCGCCGCGGTTGTCGTGATCGTGTCGGGCGTGGCCCTCAAGGCACTGTCCGATACGAACGCCGAGTTTTCACGCTACATGAACGGCATCAACGCGCGGGCGAACCTGTCCGCGCAAATCCGCACCGCGGTCGACCGGCGCGCGATCGCCGCGCGCAACCTCGTGCTCGTCACCCGGCCGGCCGACGTCGAAGCCGAACTGGCCGAGGTGAACCATGCGCACAAGGACGTGCAGGACCATCTCGCGAAGCTCAAGGAACTCATGGCGAACGCGACCGACACCTCCGATCGCGCACGCGAACTGGTAGCCGACATCGTGCGCATCGAGGCCGGCTACGGGCCCGTTGCGCTGCGCATCGTCGGACTCGCGCAGGCCGGCAAGAAGGACGACGCAATCGCCGACATCGACGACAACTGCCGCCCGTTGCTCGCGCAACTGGTGCGTGCGACCGACGCCTACGCGACCTTCACGCATGAACGCGAACTCGAAATCGCGCAGGCCTTCGCGGATCGCTACACGGCGGAGCGCAACCTGCTGGCCGGCATCTGCCTGATCGCCGTCGCGATCGCGGCCTGCGGCGGCCTGTGGCTCACACGCAAGATCACGGTGCCGATCGGCGCGGCCGTGGACGTCGCGCGCACGGTGGCGAACGGCGATCTCGGCAGCCGTATCGAGGTGCGCGGCAACGACGAAACGCGCGACCTGCTCGACGCGCTGCGCACGATGAACGAACGGCTGATCGGCATCGTCGGCCGCGTGCGCGACTCGTCGAACAGCATCGCGCACGCGGTGAGCGAGATCGCATCGGGCAACCTCGACCTGAGCCAGCGCACCGAGGAACAGGCCGCGTCGCTGCAGGAAACCGCGGCGACGATGGAGGAATTCACGTCGACGGTGCGCCTGAACGCGGAAAACGCGCAACAGGCCAGCACGCTCGCCGCGAATGCATCGGACGTCGCGCACCGCGGCAGCTCGGTGGTCGGCCGCGTGGTCGACACGATGACGGAAATCGGCCACAGCTCGTCGAAGATCGCCGACATCACGGGCATCATCGAAGGCATCGCGTTCCAGACCAACATCCTCGCGCTCAACGCGGCGGTCGAAGCCGCCCGCGCGGGCGAACAGGGCCGCGGCTTCGCGGTCGTCGCGAGCGAGGTCCGCAATCTCGCGCAGCGCTCGTCGACCGCGGCCAAGGAAATCAAGGAACTGATCACCGCGTCGGTACAGACGATCCGCGACGGCTCGGCGCTCGCGGGCGAAGCCGGCAAGACGATGTCCGACGTCACGCAAGCCGTGGCGCGCGTGACCGACATCATGGGCGAGATCGCGGCCGCATCGGCCGAGCAGAGCCGCGGCATCGACCAGGTGAACCTGACGATCACGCAGATGGACGAGACGACGCAGCAGAACGCCGCGCTCGTCGAGCAGGCGGCAGCCGCATCGAAGTCGCTCGAGGCGCAGGGCCGCGAGTTGTCCGAAACGGTCGCCGCGTTCCGGATGCCGTCCGGCTCACATGGGGCGTCGCCGGGCGCGCTTGTGCAGGAAACGGACATGCGTCACTGGCAACCGGCTGCCGCGTAACGGCATGCGCGAACCAGACGACGATGCGCATGCCGTTACGCTCGTCCGTCTGGGTCACGCTGGCACGCACCGCGTACCGCCGCATCCCGCATCGAAAATCGTTGCAGTCAATCGCGCATGCCGCCATGCGCGTCCTTCGCGCAACTCTCCGCATGGCCTTGCGCACACTGCTTCCGCAGCGACGCGCAAATTTCGGTCCCGCTCGGGCCTCACGCGTTGCAGCACCCTCGTCATGGATAGCGCCCGACATGCGCGCCCGCATCGTGCATCGATACAGACTTTTAAAACGCACGAATGACGAGTATCCTAAAAAAGTACTTTTCGACCGGACGGCGAATCGCGTTCCCTGACTCCCGTCCGATCGCCATGCGGCCCCGTCGTCTCGCGCACCGCGCACCGATGGCGGCGTCTGTCTCTCGCGCCTGGCCGCACGACCCCTTCCCCAACAATCGTCAGGAGAGCTGGTGAGCCGACTCGTCGTCGTATCCAATCGCATTGCAGATCCCCGTAAAGCCGCGGCCGGCGGACTCGCCGTCGCCGTGAAGGACAGCCTGCAGGAAACCGGCGGCGTCTGGTTCGGCTGGAGCGGCAGGCTACGCGGCGGCGACGATCAGGCCACGCATGGCGACGACGTGCAGATCCAGAACGTCGGCGGCATCCAGCTCGCGACGGTCGACCTCGATCCGCAGGATTACGACGCTTACTATCTCGGCTACTCGAACAACGTGCTGTGGCCGGTGTTTCACTACCGGCTCGATCTCGCGCAGTTCGACCGGCGCTTCGCCGACGGCTACCGACGCGTGAACCAGCTGTTCGCGCGCAAGCTGCGCACGCTGCTGCGCCCCGACGACGTCATCTGGGTGCACGACTATCAGCTGATTCCGCTCGCGGCCGAGCTGCGCGCGATGGGCTGCACGAATCCGATCGGCTTCTTCCTGCACATCCCGATGCCGCCGCCGCCGATCATGGCCGCGATCCCGGAACACGAATGGCTGATGCGCTCGCTGTTTGCGTACGACCTCGTCGGCTTCCAGACCGAATCGGACCTGCTCCACTTCGAGCATTACGTCGAGGCCGAAGCCGGCGCGGCGCGGCTGCCCGACGGCCGGCTGCGCGCGTTCGGCCGCACGCTGTCGGCCGGTGCGTTTCCGATCGGCATCAACGTCGACGAATTCGAAGCGCTCGCGCGCGATCGCGACGGCCTCGACATGTTCGAACGCATGCGCGACGAATATTCGCGCCGTCAGCTGCTGGTCGGGGTCGACCGGCTCGATTACACGAAAGGGCTGCCGCAGCGCGTGCATGCGTTCCGCGAGTTGCTCGAACACTATCCGGAGAACCGCGACCGCGCGACGCTGATCCAGATCGCCGCGCCGAGCCGCGAGGATCTCGGCGCCTACGACGACCTGCGGCGCGAGATGGACAGTCTGTGCGGCGCGATCAACGGCGACTACGGCGAGCTCGAATGGATGCCGATGCGCTACATTCACCGCACCGTCGCGCGCAAGCGCCTGCCGGGCCTCTACCGTGCAAGCCGGGTCGCCCTCGTCACGCCGCTGCGCGACGGGATGAACCTCGTCGCGAAAGAGTTCCTCGCGGCGCAGGACGCGGCCGACCCGGGCGTGCTCGTGCTGTCGCGTTTCGCGGGCGCGGCCGAGCAACTGAAGTCGGCGCTGCTCGTCAATCCGTACGACACGCAAGGCACCGCGCAGGCGATCCAGCGCGCGCTCACGATGCCGCTCGAGGAGCGCCGCCAGCGTCACGCGGCGCTGATGGCGATCATGCGCAAGACCGACGTGCACTGGTGGCGCACGCGCTTTCTCGAAGCGCTCACCGAAGCGGCCGAAGTCGCGGCCGCGACCGAATCCTGATGCGCTGACGCGCATTCACGCGTCCGTCGTCTCGACGTGCATTCGAGCAAGACCCACGACGTTCGACCGATACGTGCGCGTCGCTCATGGCGACGCCGTGGCGGGAGAGAAGGAAACGAAAGCGCTCAGTGTCGGCAGATCGACACGCGATGCTCGCCGGTCAGCGCAGCGGCTTCAATGATCAGGTTCGTGCGGCCGGCGGTACGCGATGAAATCGCGCTCGACTGCAGACGCCTGCTCCGTTTCGATCGCGCCGCCGCGCGCGCTCGTTTCGTCGCCGGGTAATGACGCCGTCGCCGACGGCGGTTCGCTGCGCCCGTCGATCAGCGCCTGCAGCACGTCGCGTTCGAGCACCTCGCATTGCAGCAGCCGTCGCGCGATGCGTTCGAGCGCGTCGCGTCGTTCTCCGAGCGTCGCCGCGACGCGCGCATGCGCATCGGTCAACAACGTGCGTACCTCGTCGTCGATCATGCGCGCGGTGTGCTCGCTGCAGCGGCCGTCGCCCGCATGCCATGCGCCGGGCATGCCCTGGCGTACATCGCCGTCGTCGAACGTCGCAAGCCCGATCTTCTCGCTCATTCCGTATTGCATGACCATGTGGCGCGCCATCGCGGTCGCGCGTTCGAGGTCGTTCTGAGCGCCGGTCGACACATCGCCGAACACGAGTTCTTCCGCCACGCGCCCGCCGAGCAGCGCATCGATCCGGTCGAGCAACTCGCTGCGGCGCAGGACGTAGCGATCCTCGGTCGGCACCTGCTGCGTGTAGCCTAGTGCCGCGACGCCGCGCGGAATGATCGACACCTTCTTCACCGGGTCGCAATGCACGCGACTTTCCGCGACGAGCGCATGGCCGGCTTCGTGATACGCGATCGTCAGCTTCTCCTGCTCGTTCATCACGCGGCTCTTGCGCTCGAGGCCCGTCAGCGCGCGGTCGATCGCCTCGTCGAAGTCCGCCATGCCGATCGCCGGCTTGCCGAGTTCGGCCGCATGCAGCGCGGCCTCGTTGACGACGTTCGCGAGATCGGCGCCGACGAAGCCCGGCGTGCGCGATGCAAGCTCGCCGAGATCAACGTCGGCCGCGAGCTTCACGCGCTTCACGTGCACGCCGAGGATCTGGCGGCGGCCGTTCACGTCGGGCCGGTCGATCGCGATGTGACGATCGAAGCGGCCCGGCCGCAGCAATGCGGGATCGAGAATCTCGGGCCGGTTCGTCGCGGCCATGATGATCACGCCGGAGCCGGCCTGGAAGCCGTCCATCTCGACCAGCAACTGGTTGAGCGTCTGTTCGCGCTCGTCGTTGCCCGACATCGGGCCGACGCCTCGCACCTTGCCGAGCGCATCGAGCTCGTCGACGAACACGATGCACGGCGCCTTCTGCTGCGCCTGCTCGAACAGGTCGCGCACGCGCGCGGCGCCCACGCCGACGAACATCTCGACGAACGCCGAGCCGCTGATCGAGAAGAACGGCACGGCCGCCTCGCCGGCCACCGCACGCGCGAGCAGCGTCTTGCCCGTGCCCGGCGCGCCGACGACGAGCACGCCTTTCGGAATCTTGCCGCCGAGCCGCTGGTAGCGATCGGGGTTGCGCAGGAACGCGACGAGCTGCTGCAGTTCGGCCTTCGCTTCGTCGATGCCCGCGATGTCGTCGAACGTGATGCCGGTTTCCTGCTGCACGTACACGCGTGCGCGGCTCTTGCCCATCCCGGTGAAGTCCTGCAGCCCGCCGCGCTTGCGCAGCATCATGTTCCACACGAACACGAGCAGCACGAGCGGTAGCAGCCACGACGCGAGCGACGTGATCCAGCCGGTATCGGGCGTGCCGTGATAGTGGATGCCGGCGGCGGTCAGCGTGTCGATCAGGTGTTCGTCGGTCACGCGGCTGGTCGTGAAGCGCCACGGCGTGCCGGCTTGCCGCACGACCGCGGCGTCGGACGCCGGCAGCATCGTGCCGGCCTGCGGCATCTTCAACGCGCCCGAGATCGACGCCGGCCCGATCTCGAGATCGTCGACGAGCCGCGCGGCGACGAGCCGGTGAAAGTCGCTGTACGCAATCGGCGTCGACGTCGGGTGCAGCATCAGCAACTGCGCGGCGAACAGCACGAAGAAGCCCGCGGCGATCAACAATCCCGGGTAGTCGAATTTCCTGTCCATGGCATCGGGCCGGCCGTATCTGCTGCGCGACGTGCGCTCACGCCGGCACGCGCGCGCAACCCGCGCAACGGGTACGCGGCTGCGGCCGCGGCGACCAGCCGAAAACGGCATGCATCCACGCCATCGTCGCCTCGCTGTCTCGCGTCGTTCGTCGCATCGATACCGCCCCGGCAACACCGTCGGCCGGCGTCGCGGGGGCGATCCTCGCCCGGGCAGCACGCCGTCGCGCGCCACCCCTGATTCCAGTCTAGTTCGCGTGCGGGCGTCGCGCACCGCTCGCCGTGCAAGCGTCGAATCGTCCGACGAACGGCTTTCATCCGCCCCCCTTGCCGCGTTATAGTCGCGTTCATGACATTTTCGTGACAGCCGCATCGCGCCGCCGCGCGCAATACCGGCCGTTGCATTCCGCCCTGCGTCGCGGCCGCCCGCGCGGCGCCGGCGCGCATCGAACGACAACGCCCACCCGCCCATTCGAGGAGCTCACGACGTGAACGACACCCCCGATCGCCCCGACGACCTTCCCGCCGATCCCGACCGCCGCCGTGTGCTCGGCGGCCTCGCCGCGCTCGGTGCCGGTGTCGCGCTCGCCGGCTGCGAAACCACCGCGGGCAACACGCCGCGCTCGGCCGCCGACCTGCGCATCGACGAAGCGTTGCGCCAGCGCGTGCGCCACATCGTCGTGATTTATGCGGAAAACCGCAGCTTCGCGAACCTGTACGGCGATTTCCCGGGCGTGCTTCATCCGCTGAGTGAAGTGCGGCCCGAGCATGCGCAGCAGCTCGATCGCGACGGCAAGACGCCGCTGCCGGTGCTGCCGAAGATCTGGGGCGGGCTCGTGCCGCAGGCGCAGGAAGTGGACGGCAAGCGCTACGCGATCGCCGAGCGCGACATCGACAAGCTGCCGAATGCGCCGTTCCGGATTACCGACGCGCAGGGCCAGCCGCTGCCGAACGGCGTGATCACGCGCGACCTGTGGCACCGCTTCTACCAGAACCAGATGCAGATCGCGGGCGGCCGCAACAACCAGTTCGCCGCATGGGCCGATTCGGGCGGCCTCGTGATGGGCCATTACCGCAATTCGGCCGACACGCTGCGGCTGTGGAATCTCGCGCGGCAATACACGCTGTGCGACAACTTCTTCATGGCGGCCTTCGGCGGTTCGTGGATGAACCACATGTTCCTGATCTCCGCGCAGCCGCCGCTGTATCCGGACGCGCACAAGCATCCGCATGCGGCGAAGCTGCTGTCGAAGGTCGAGGGCGACGATCCGGCCGGCACGCGCCTTAAGCTCGCCGACGATTCGCCCGCGTCCGCGCTGGACGGCCCGCCGAAATTCGCGGTCGACGGTCCGCTGACGCCGGACGGCTACGGCGTCAACACGATGGCGCCGCCGTACCAGCCGAGCTACGTGCCGCCGCCCGATCCGGGCAACGCCGCGTATGCGGACCCGGCCGACCATCGCGTGATGCCGCCGCAGGGCTACGCGACGATCGGCGACCGCCTGTCGGAAAAGAACATCGACTGGGCGTGGTACAGCGGTGCGTGGCAGTACGCGCTCGAGCATCGCGACACCGGCACGGTGCCCGATTTCCAGTACCACCACCAGCCGTTCAACTACTTCGTGAACTACGCGCCGGGCACCGAAGCACGCCGCAAGCACCTGCGCGACGCGGGGCTCGGCGACGAGCCGTCGACCAACCATTTCATCGCCGACATCGACGCGGGCCGCCTGCCGGCCGTCACGTTCTACAAGCCGCAGGGCAACCTGAACATGCACGCGGGTTATGCGGACATCGAATCGGGCGACCGTCACATCGCGACCGTGATCGACCATATCCGGCGCGGGCCGCAATGGGAGAACACCGTGATCGTGATGACCCACGACGAGAACGGCGGCTGGTGGGATCACGTCGCGCCGCCGGTCGGCGACCGCTGGGGCCCCGGCTCGCGGATTCCGGCACTCGTGATCTCGCCGTTCGCGAAAAAGGGCTTCGTCGATCACACGCTGTACGACACGAACTCGATCCTGCGCTTCATCAGCCGCGTGCACGGCCTCGCGCCGCTCGACGGCGTGGTGCTGCGCAACAACGCGTTCGCCGCGCGTGGCGAGACGCCGCCGGGCGACCTGACGAACGCGCTCGAGCTCGGCTGACGACCAGTTGACTGCGGGAAACGACGACGCGCCGGGCCATGCGATCGATGGCTCGGGGCGTCGTTCGTTTCACGGCCGGCGAGGCTACGCGGCGCTATGCGTCGCGCATTGCGGTGCTCAGTGAGTAAATAGCGGCGCGCGCGACGCCCAAATGAAAACGTCCCGCCGCCGACAAGCAATGGCGGCGACGGGACGCCAAAGACGATGACGCTGCGTACCGTCAACCGCCGATACGCTGCTCGATCTTCTTCATCGTGCCGGTCATTTCAGCCGGCAGGCGCAGCTTCAACGTATCGAACAACGCCGCGTGCAGCTTCAGCTCCTCGCGCCATTCGTCGGCGTTCATCGACGTCATCGCATCGAACTGATCGCGCGTGAAATCGAGGCCGTCCCAGTGCAGGTCTTCATACGCAGGCGACACGCCGAACGCATGCTCGCCGCCGCCGCCCGTACCTTCCAGCCGATCGAGCATCCACTTCAGCACGCGCATGTTCTCGCCGAAGCCCGGCCACACGAACTTGCCGTTCGCATCCTTGCGGAACCAGTTCACGCAGTAGATCTTCGGCAGCTTCGCGCCGGCGGCTTCGAGCTGCTTACCGATGTCGAGCCAGTGCGCGAAATAATCGCTGACGTTGTAGCCGCAGAACGGCAGCATCGCGAACGGATCGCGGCGCACGACGCCCTGCTGGCCGACGGCTGCCGCGGTCGTCTCGGAGCCCATCGTCGCTGCCATGTACACGCCTTCGACCCAGTCGCGCGCCTCGGTCACGAGCGGCACCGTCGTCGAGCGGCGGCCGCCGAAGATGAACGCGTCGATCGGCACGCCGGCCGGGTTTTCCCAGTCGTCGTCGATCGACGGGCACTGCGCGGCCGGCGCGGTGAAGCGCGAGTTCGGGTGCGCGGCCTTGCGGCCGGTTTCCTTGCCGATCTCCGGCGTCCACGGATTGCCCTGCCAGTCGGTCAGCTTCGCGGGCGGCGTGTCGGTCAGCCCTTCCCACCACACGTCGCCGTCTTCCGTCAGCGCGACGTTCGTGAAGATCACGTTTTCCTTCAGCGTGGCGATCGCGTTCGGGTTGGTCTTCACGCCCGTGCCCGGCGCGACGCCGAAGAAACCGGCTTCCGGGTTGATCGCATACAGGCGGCCGTCGCGGCCGGGCTTCAGCCACGCGATGTCGTCGCCGATCGTCGTGACCTTCCAGCCGTCGAAGCCCTGCGGCGGAATCAGCATCGCGAAATTGGTCTTGCCGCACGCGGACGGGAACGCGGCCGCGACGTGATACTTCTTGCCGGCCGGCGACGTCACGCCGAGGATCAGCATGTGTTCGGCGAGCCAGCCCTGATCGCGGCCCATCGTCGACGCGATGCGCAGTGCGAAGCACTTCTTGCCGAGCAGCGCGTTGCCGCCGTAGCCCGAGCCGAAGCTCCAGATCTCGCGCGTTTCCGGAAAGTGCACGATGTACTTGACCGGATTGCACGGCCACGGCACGTCCTGCTGGCCGGCTTCGAGCGGATGGCCGACGCTGTGCACGCACGGCACGAAGTCGCCATCCTCGCCGAGCACGTCGTACACGTCGCGCCCCATGCGCGTCATGATCCGCATGTTCACCGCGACGTACGGGCTGTCCGACAACTCGACGCCGACGTGCGCGATCGGCGAGCCGAGCGGGCCCATCGAGAACGGCACGACGTACAGCGTGCGGCCGCGCATCGAGCCGCGGAACAGCCCGTTCAACGTCTCGCGCATTTCGGCCGGTTCGATCCAGTTGTTGGTCGGGCCGACGTCGTCACGCGAGGCCGCGCAGATGAACGTGCGATCCTCGACGCGCGCGACGTCCGACGGATCGGATTGCGCGAGATACGAGTTCGGGCGCTTCGCCGGATTCAGGCGCGTCAGCGTGCCCTGATCGACCATCGCCTGGCACAGCGCATCGTATTCTTCCTGCGAACCGTCACACCACACGACGCGCTCGGGCTCCGTCAGTGCCGCGATGCGCGACACCCAGTCGATCAGCTTGCGATGTTTGACGAAAACCGGCGGAGCAATCAGCGGGCCGTGCGTTGCTTCGGCCAAAGTGTTTTGCGACATGGGGATGTCTCCAGATTTATTGGGCGGGGATGGGGATGCGGGGCGAGCCCGCGAGATGGGGAATGCGTGCGGAGCGCAGGAAGATGCGGCGCGAGGACGGGACGCGCGAGCGGAGCGCGCGTCGATGCCGCGATGCGTGCGAGAGAAGGTGAAGTCTCGTTAGAGGGTGCGAACGCGAGTTTCGCCATGCAAGCAACCTGCCATACAACTCCATGCCGGCCAGCATACCATCGCCGTTATTGGGCGGGCGTTGCGTTGCAACAAGAAACAACTGTGACTGCGCGCCGGCATGCGCGTTGCAGACAGCTGCGTTTTACGGCGACGTTGTGCCCGCTTTGGGGACGAAACGAGCGCGACGACCGCCCCGCAAGGGTTTCGCTCGAGCGGCAATTTCAACCTGCCACTCGTCCGTATGCACAACGCTAACGCGGGTCGCACGAATTCGCGTTTTCGCTACTCAGGCAAACCCTGAATTAGGTTGTGTACACAAACATCCTGTCCGAATGCCCGTACGTCGTAAAAGTCGTGCGCGGATAACGCGCCAGGTTCGAGCAGACAAAAAAACGCCAGCCCCGCGGGGCTGGCGTCGTGTTGCGGGTCCGACGACGATCAGAACTGATTCATCGTGTTGTCCTTGCCCGCTGCCTTCAGCGCCGCTTCGCCGCTGAAGTATTCCTTGTGGTCGTCGCCGATGTCCGAACCCGACATGTTCTGGTGCTTCACGCACGCGATGCCCTGGCGGATTTCCTTGCGCTGCACGCCTGCCACGTAGCCGAGCATGCCCTGGTCGCCGAAGTATTCCTTGGCCAGGTTGTCGGTCGACAGCGCTGCCGTGTGGTACGTCGGCAGCGTGATCAGGTGGTGGAAGATGCCTGCTTCACGCGATGCATCGGCCTGGAACGTACGGATCTTCTCGTCGGCGAGCTTGGCCAGTTCGGTTTCGTCGTATTCGACGCTCATCAGCTGCGCACGGTCGTAAGCCGACACGTCCTTGCCTTCGGCCTTCATCGCGTCGTACGCCTGCTGGCGGAAGTTCAGCGTCCAGTTGAACGACGGGCTGTTGTTGTACACCAGCTTCGCGTTCGGGATCACCTTGCGGATCTCGCTGACCATGCCGCCGATCTGTGCGATATGCGGTTTTTCGGTTTCGATCCACAGCAGGTCGGCGCCGTTCTGCAGCGACGTGATGCAGTCGAGCACGCAACGCGCTTCGCCCGTGCCGGCGCGGAACTGGAACAGGTTGCTCGGCAGGCGCTTCGGGCGCAGCAGCTTGCCGTCGCGCTTGATGACGACGTCACCGTTGCCCAGTTGGTCGGCCGACAGTTCTTCGCAATCGAGGAACGCGTTGTATTGATCGCCCAGGTCGCCCGGCTGGTTCGTCACGGCGATCTGCTTGGTCAGGCCAGCGCCCAGCGAATCGGTACGGGCGACGATGATGCCGTCGTCCACGCCCAGCTCCAGGAATGCGTAGCGGATCGCGCGGATCTTCGCGAGGAAGTCCTCGTGCGGCACCGTGACCTTGCCGTCCTGGTGGCCGCACTGCTTCTCGTCCGACACCTGGTTTTCGATCTGGATGCAGCACGCGCCCGCTTCGATGAACTGCTTGGCCAGCAGGTAGGTCGCTTCCGCGTTGCCGAAGCCGGCGTCGATGTCGGCGATGATCGGCACGACGTGCGTGACGTGGTTGTCGATCTTTTGCTGGATCGCGGCCTTGGCGGTCGCGTCCTTCGCGGCATCCAGCTCGCGGAACAGGCCGCCCAGCTCACGGGCGTCAGCCTGGCGCAGGAACGTGTACAGCTCGCGGATCAGCGCGCTGACCGAGGTCTTTTCGTGCATCGACTGGTCCGGCAGCGGGCCGAATTCCGAACGCAGCGCGGCGACCATCCAGCCCGACAGGTACAGGTAGCGACGTTCGGTGCTGTTGAAGTGCTTCTTGATGGAAATCATCTTCTGCTGGCCGATGAAGCCGTGCCAGCAACCCAGCGACTGCGTGTACTTGGACGGATCGGCATCGTACGCGGCCATGTCGGCGCGCATGATCTTCGCGGTGTACTTCGCGATGTCCAGGCCGGTCTTGAACTTGTTCTGGGCACGCATGCGGGCCGCATACTCGGGGCTGATGGCGTTCCACGCGCTGCCGTGGTTTTCCTTCAAGCCAGCCACTGCCTTGATGTCGTCTTGATATTGGGACATGTCTATCTCCTGGGAACGAAGCGCATTTGAGTAAAGGTTTCAGCGTGCCCGCCGCGCGTGACGAAGCGAACTGCATGGACTCAATAGTAATCCCGCCCAGCGAAATTTCGGTCAAGTCTTATATAAGACATAAGATATAAATTTTCGTTATTTTTCAATGAGATAGTCACGTGTTTTTGCGATGCAAAACACGGTTTCAAGCGGCGGTAAAACGTGACGACAGGAATTTCGCGCGACTTCCGCAATATGAAATGCCCTTTCGGCTGCTGAAGAATGGGCATGCGTCGACAAGGCGGGGCAACGACGGCCACTCCCCATAGTTAGGACAAAACGTCTATACTTGGACGATTATTTGATCCGTGTATATCGACGCATTGGCCTGCCGGCCCGGAGCGACATGAACGACTCTTCCGTTTTCGACACGCTGTGCGAACTGCTGAATACATCCGGCGCGCGTTTCCGCGTGCTCGAGCATCCGGCGGAAGGCAAATCCGACGCGATCGCCGCACTGCGCGGCACCCGCCCCGAACAGGGCGCGAAGGCAATGCTCTGCACGTTCAAGGATGGCGGCGACACCACCGCGCTCGCGGTGATTCCCGGGCACCTGAAAATCGACTTCCGCAAGGTCGCCGATGCGGTGGGCCGGCGCAAGGCGACGCTCGCGTCGCCTGACGTCGCGGCCGCCGTCACGCGCTGCGTGATGGGTGCCGTGCCGCCGTTCGTATTCGATGCGAACGTGACGCTCGTGGTCGATCCCGCGCTGGTCGAGCGCAACACCGAGATCGCGTTCAACGCCGGCCGCCTCGACCGCTCGGTCGTGCTCGACGCGGCCGACTATGTCCGGATCGCGCGCCCGCTGCTGGTCGACATCACGCGGCCCGAGACGACCGACACACCCGCCCCCCAGGACCACGCATGAGCACGAACCGCAAACCGCTGCCGTCGGAGCAGGCGTCGCTGATCGAACAGGTACAGCGCATCGCCGAAGGACTCGGCGAGATGTTCGCGCCGTTCACCGAGGTCGTCGTGCACGACCTCCGCACGCCGGAGCACGCGATCCTCGCGATCCACAACAACCTGTCCGGCCGCGCGGTCGGCGATCCCGCGACCGAACTCGGCCTCGCCCGCATCGCCGACGACGATTTCCCGCAGGTGCTCGCGAACTACCCGAACCGCTTCGCCGACGGCCGCACCGCGAAAAGCACGTCGATCGGCATCAAGGATTCGACCGGGCGCTACGTCGCCGCGCTGTGCCTGAACGCCGACGTCACGCTGTTCCGCGGCTTCCAGGGCATGCTGAACCAGTTCTGCCGCACCGATGGCGAGACCGTCGTCGAGACGCTGGACCCGGCCGGCGCGGACGCGATCCGGCAGCGCATCGACGCATTCGCGACGCGCCTCGCGACGACGCCGCGCGAGCTGAAGACCGACCAGCGCCGTGAACTGATGCAGACGCTGAAGGCCGACGGCTTCCTCGAGGTGCGCCGCGCGATGGAGATCGTGTCGCAGCATCTCGGCGTGTCGCGCGCGACCGTCTACAACGACGCGAAGTGACGCCGCGCGCCCGGCTTTGCCGTTTTGAGTTTCCCGTTGACTGACCTTTCCGACTCTCGAGCGACCATGAATTCTCCGACTCTCCCTACGTACGACGACGTCGTCGCCGCCGCGGCCCGGCTCGAAGGCCACGCGCACCGCACGCCGGTGATGACGTCGCGGACGATCGACGACGCGCTCGGCGCGCAGGTGTTCTTCAAATGCGAGAACCTGCAGCGCATGGGCGCCTTCAAGTTCCGCGGCGCGTTCAACGCACTGTCGCGCTTCAACGCGGAACAGCGCCGCCACGGCGTCGTCGCGTTCTCGTCGGGCAACCATGCGCAGGCGGTCGCGCTGTCGGCGCGCATTCTCGGCATTCCCGCGACGATCGTGATGCCGCAGGACGCGCCGGCCGCGAAGATGGCCGCGACGCGCGGCTACGGCGGCAACGTCGTGACCTACGACCGCTATACCGAGGATCGCGAGCAGATCGGGCGCGATCTCGCGGAGAAGCATGGGCTCACGCTGGTCCCGCCCTACGATCACCCGGACGTGATCGCCGGCCAGGGCACCGCGGCCAAGGAACTGTTCGACGAAGTCGGCCCGCTCGACGCGGTGTTCACGCCGCTCGGCGGTGGCGGGTTGCTGTCGGGCACCGCGCTCGCCACGCGCGCGCTGTCGCCGCACGCGAAGCTGTACGGCGTCGAGCCGGAAGCCGGCAACGACGCCCAGCAATCGTTCCGGTCCGGCACGATCGTGCATATCGACACACCGCGCACGATCGCCGACGGCGCGCAGACGCAGCACCTCGGCAACCTGACGTTCCCGATCCTGCGCCGCGACGTCGACGACATCCTGACCGCGACGGACGCAGAACTGATCGAGTCCATGCGTTTCTTCGCCACACGGATGAAGATCGTCGTCGAGCCGACCGGCTGCCTGTCGTTCGCCGCCGTGCGGCGGATGAAGGATGCGCTGCAGGGCAAGCGCGTCGGCGTGGTGATCAGCGGCGGCAACGTCGATCTCGAGAACTTCTGCGCGCTGGTGTCGGCGCCCGCCTGACCGTCGCGGCGCGCATGAAGATCCTGTCATGCGTGCCGCCGCCCCTTCACGGCGCGTTAAGTTTCGCGCCCTAGACTGATTACGTCGTCCTGAATTCAGTCGTGAAGGAGTCGCCATGAATACGCACGCGATCGTCGCCGCCGCCCTGGCGGCCGCTTCCCTGTCGGCGTTCGCTCAACCGGGCGTGACGTCATCCGGTTTTCCCGCCGCCGCGCCTCGTCCTGCAGCCGGGCAAGCAATGCACCGTTCGCCCGCCGCGTTGCCGCCCGCCGGCTTCGTGTTCGCGAAGATCGATCAGAACAATACGCCGCCCGATCGCGGGGGCGACCCGGCCGGCCGCGCGCACGGCGGCACGCATATGTAACGATACGCGCCGGCCATCGGCATTCGGAACGTCGGCAGCGACGGACCACGGGTGCCGTGGAGATCGTCGGTGCGCCGCTGCCGCGCGCTGTCGGTCGTCCCCGGTTGAGCAATCAGCCAGTCGTGCCCGGCGCGAAGTCACGCGCTCGACCCCGCCAATTTCATCAGACGTGAAACGCGGTACCGTCGGGAGAACACGAGCGAATCCGGCACTCCGCCGCAGGACAATGACGTTTTTTTGCATCCCCACCCGGCCGCACGATTGACGCGCCGGAGGGCGCGCCATTACCCTTGCGCGCTGATGGTTCCCGGAGACGGGATCAAAAGGGAACGCAGGTGAGGCAACGCCTCGAAGCTGCGGCTGCCCCCGCAACTGTGAGCGGCGAATCCGTGCCACCGCATGCCACTGGGAAACCGGGAAGGCCCGCACGGACGACGACCCGCGAGCCAGGAGACCTGCCATCGACCCGAGGTCCAGCAGCCGCACCGGGCGGGGTGTCCCGATGCGCCAGGCGCCGCCCCCGGCGGCCGCCCGTTGCATGGACGACCCGACCTCAGGATCCGTCAGATGTCCATCGTTCCCGAATCCGCTTCCCGACCGGAAGCGTCGCACCGACACGCCGTCGGCATGCGCTCCTCGTCCGCCTTCGGCTCACGATCGCCGTACACGCCACACGCTTGGTCCCGCTGTCTCATGAATATTCGTCACCTGCTTGCCACATCCGCCGCCACCGCGCTGCTTTCCCCGCTCGCCCATGCGGCCGGCGACATGGCGCAGGCGCAGCCCGCCGCGCCTGCGTCAGGCGCGGACCTGCCGACGATCAGCGTGACCGACACGCGGCATCTGCCCGAATCGTTCGACCGCCGCTATGCGTCGACGCAGGTGCTCACGCGCGAGGATCTCGACCGGCTGTCGCCCGCCGACCCTAGCATCACGCAGGCGCTCGCGACGCTGCCGGGCGTGACCGTCGCGCAGAACGGCGGGCCCGGCTCGTCCGCGTCGGTCAGCATCCGCGGCTCGTCGGCGAGCCAGGTCGCCGTGTTCATCGACGGCATCCGGATCGGCTCGCCGACCACCGGCATCGCGCCGTGGGCCGACCTGCCGACCGAAGCGTTCGAGCGCGTCGAAGTGATCTCCGGGCCGGCCGCCGCGTCGTTCGGCAACAACGCAATGGGGGGCGTCGTTCAACTCTTCACGCGCCGCGCCGCCCACCAGCCGAACCAGACCACCGTGTCGTTCGGCGGCGGCTCGAACAAGACGTTCGACACGCAGTTCCGCACGTCGGGCACGGTGCCGTCGACGGGGCCGATGGCCGCGCTCGGCGGGCTCACCTACTCGCTCGGGCTGCACGACTACAACACGGCCGGCATCGATGCGACGCGGCCGTTCTTCTACGGCCACGAAGACGGCCGCAATCCGTATCATGCGCAGGACCTCGACGCACGGCTCGGCTATGCGCGCGACAACTGGTCGATCTCGACGTTCGCGCTGTACCACCGCTCCGATCTGTCCTACGACAACAGCGGCTACGCGAATCGGGAGCTCGATCACCAGTTGACGACCGGCGTCGCGTTCCATCTCGACATCACGCCCGATACGCAGTTCGACCAGTCGTTCGGTTATGCGAACGACCGCCAGTTCATCTACGCGGACAACCCGGCCCTCGCGACGGATCAGATCAATTCGCAGCGCATCAGCACGTCGACGTCGCTGACCCATCAGGAGCACGGGTTTCACCTGTTCGGCCTGCCGCTGTCGGGCGAATCGAAGCTCGCGTACGACTTCACGCGCGAGCAGGCGTTCCTGCCGGTCGACATTCCCGGCGGCGTGCCGACGCGCAACGATTCCGCGTTCTCGCTGCACCAGTCGGCGACGCTCGGCCGCGTGACGATGTTCGTGGCCGGCCGTCACGAGATCATCGCCGGGCAAGCGGTGAACACCGGCAACGCCGCGCTGTCGTGGGCGATCACGCCGGTCTACACGGCGCGGGTGTCGTACGGCAATGCGTTCCGCCTGCCGACCTTCAACGACCTGTACTACCCCGGCTACGGCAATCCGAACCTCAGCCCGGAACGCAGCACGTCGGTCGAGGCCGCGCTCGACGCGAACACGGCGTACGGCACGTTCACCGCGGCGATCTACGACACGCGCGTCAGCAACCTGATCGCGTACAACCCGGCAACGTTCTCGCCGATGAACATCGGCCGTTCGCACATTCGCGGCATCGACCTGTCGTACAAGGGGACGATCGGCCGTTCGACGCCGGTGAGCGTCGCGGTCGGCATCCTGAATCCGCAGGACGAGACCAACCAGACCTGGCTCAGCCGCCGGCCGCGCCAGACGGTCAGCCTGAACGTCGACCACACGTGGGACGAACTGAAGCTGCACGCGCTGAGCACGGGCGCGTCGCTGCTGTACGGCGGCTCGACGTTCGACGATCCGGCCAACCGGCAGTACCTGGCGTCGTACCTGACGGTGAGCCTGCGCGCGTCGTACCGGATCAATGCACACCTGACCGTGTCGGCGTCGCTGTCGAACCTGTTCGACCGGCAATACATGACCGCGTACGGCTACAACACGCTCGGGCGCACCGCGTTCGGCAAGGTCAGCTATACGTTCTGACGGCCACGCACATCGGCGCAAGGAACCCCACCGGCACGCGCGCCTAGATCAACCCGCGCACGCCCGCGACCAGCTGGATCGCGCCGAATACCGCGACGACGGCCGCCGACCCGCGCGACAGCGCGTGCATGAACGCGAACGACAGCTTCGTGCGCAGCGCGGCGCTCGCGCCGCTCAGGCACAGCCACCACGTGGCCGAACCGACGAACACGCCGGCCACCATCCACCCCACGGTCGCCCACATCGCGCCTTCCCGCGCCCTCGGCAACGGGCCGAGCGCCGCGAAGATCCCGACGAACGACACGATCGTCATCGGGTTCGACAGCGTGAGGCCGAACGTCGTCAGGAAATCGCGCAGGACGGTCGACCGCGGCAGGTCGCGTTGCCCCGCCGGCGCGGCCGGCGCCTGGCGTGCGATGGTCCATGCGAGCCAGACGAGAAACGCGCCGCCGCCGATTTTCAGGCCGACGGTCAGCATCGGGAACGCGGTGACGATGCCCGCGACACCCAGCGCGCCGAGCAGGCCGTAAATCGCATCGGCGCACGCGGCGCCGATGCCCGTCGCGAAGCCCGCCTGGAAGCCGCGGCTCAGGCTGCGCTGAATGCACAGCATGCCGATCGGGCCGACCGGCACCGCGATCGACAGCCCCATCACGACGGATTTGATGAACAACATCGCCTGCTCCTTGCAACATCCAGTGGCTCGAACAGGCATCGTAGGGAAAGTCCGGCCCCCGCTGAATGCGGTTTTTAAGGAAAAATGGCCACTCTCCCTTAAAAACTCCAACCGCAATGGACGATCTGGACTGGAAGGTGCTGGCGCTGTTGCAGGACAACGGGCGCATCAGCTATACGGAGCTCGCGCGCCAGGTTCACCTGTCGGTGCCGGCGGTGACGGAGCGCGTGAAGCGTCTTGAAGCGGCCGGTGTGATCGACGGCTACACCGCCCGGATCAATCCGTCCGCGGCCGGCTATCCAGTGAGCGCGCTGATCGGCATCACGGTGCCGCAACCGGCGAAAGCGAAGTTCCTCAAGCTGCTGGAGACGATTCCCGAAGTCGTCGAATGCCATCACGTGACGGGCGCGGATTCGTACGTGATGCGGTTCGTCGCCGTCAGCATGGCCCATCTCGAACAACTGATCGAACGGGTCAACCTGTACGGCGAAACGCGCACGTCGATCGTGATGTCGACGCCGTTGCCGGCGCGCGGGATGGCGCGGCCGCCGTCGAAGCCCGGCGACACGCGTCGATAGCGGGCCGCGGTTTCGGGACCGTCCCACGCGACCGGCCGAACCGGCGACGACCGATGGTCGCCGGCCCCCGTCATGCATCGCGTTCCCCTCGCATGACGATCGGTACGGGCTGACTATTTGCCGACCGCACCGCCGAGCAGGCCACCCACCAGCGACGTCACCGGCGCAAGCGGATTGGCGAGACCGCCCAGCGGCGAGCCGCCCCCGCTCGTACCGGTCGCCGAGCCATCGTGCACGGTCGCCGGGATGCCGCCGACCACGCTCGTCACCAGACCGGCAACCGGCACCGCACCGTTCGGGCCGCTCGGGTTCACGAGACCGCCCGCATTGGTCACCGTGTTGCCGACTGCCCGAACGAGGCCGCCGACCGCGCCGACGATCGGCTGCGGCGACGTGGACGTCACCTTCCATCCGGCCGACGTGATCGCGCCGCCGACCTGCCCGAGCAGGCCCGCGACCGGCTGCCCGAGGCCGGTTGCGGTGCCGACCTGCTGCGTGAGCTGGCCCGCCGTCGTCACGAGCGGCGTGATCGCGGTGCTGATCGCCTGCGTCGCCTGCTGGACCGGGGCCGACGCGAGAGTCGCGCCGAGCATGGTGCCGCCCGACTTCAGGCCGCCGGCCACCGTGTCGAGCAGGCCACCGACGGGCGTCGTGATCGGCGCGAGCGGTGACAGCGGGCCAGAGCCGAGCGCCTTCACCGTTTCGCTGAGGCCGTTGACCGGGTTGCTGGTCGAGCCGACGAGGGTGCCAAGGCCCGTTACCGTCCTGCCGACCGGGTTCGGCGTAAAGCCGATCTGACCGATACCGTTGCTCACGGCGTTCGTCGTATCGCGGATGATCGTGCCGACGCCGGTGACCGTGTCGGCCGGCCCGGCCGTCACCGCCTTGCCGACGCCCGGCAGCGTCACGTCGCCGAGCGTCGCGCCCGCAGCCAGCACGACTGCGCCGACGGAACTGATGATGCCGTTGGTGCCGGGTGTGCCGCTGGTTCCGCTCGTGCCGCCTGTGCCGCTGGTTCCACTCGTGCCACTGGTTCCGCTGGTTCCGCTGGTTCCGCTAGTTCCGCTAGTTCCGCTAGTTCCGCTAGTTCCGCTAGTTCCGCTAGTTCCGCTAGTTCCGCTAGTTCCGCTAGTTCCGCTAGTTCCGCTAGTTCCGCTAGTTCCGCTAGTTCCGCTAGTTCCGCTGGTACCGCTCGTGCCACTTGATCCACTCGTGCCGCTGCTTCCACTCGTGCCACTTGATCCACTCGCGCCACTAGTACCGCTGGTCCCGTTCGTCCCGCTCGTACTCGTCCCGATGTTGTTACCGGCCAGCGTCGGTGCCGTAATGTCGCCGCCGCCGCATGCCGCGAGCGCGCACGCCGCGGCAATGGCGGCGAACGCAACGTTCGCCTTGATGAAGTGATCTTGCATGGAAGCCCCCGTTCGCTATTCAGCGCGATCACCCCAACAAGCATCTACCGTGCCATTTCCAACGGCCTCCTTCACAATTTCACAATCACCCTGCGATAGCCGTCCGCGCCGCACTGCGCGGCATGGCGCATCACGTGCGGATCGTGCCTCGCGGCGCGGTCCGCCCTGGCATTCCGATAACGCCGACGTAACACCGGCCCTGCGTTACGTAGCACGAACCAGGAAAAACCGACGTCGTCCATCCGTACACGGGCCACATAGTCGTCACGGTCGCTTCACCAGTTTCACGATCGTCAGTGTGCCGTTGACGTTTTCCACTCGAACCCGGACCCTGTCGCCCACATGCAGCGACGGGATCATCGCCGCGTCGCCGGCCTTGAACGCCATCGTCATCGGCGGCATTCCGATGTTGTCGAGGGCGCCGTGCTTCAGCGTCACGAGCTGGCGGCCGGCGTCGATTTCCTTGACTTCGGCATCGGTCAGCTTCGTATCCGGCACCGACATGGTCGTGTCGGCTGACCTCATGCCGGACATGTCGCCACTCGCGAGCGTCGACGTCGCAACGATCGCCGTCGCGCACGACACGACGACGGCGTGAAAACAGGTTTTCATCGAGCGTCTCCCGTCGGGCCCGGCGCGTTTCCCCCGCCAGTCGGCGCTACGCATCACACGATCAACGTCACACCGGCCCATGCGATCAGCACGGCACCCAGCACACGGCCGATACGGTCGCCGCCGGGCAGCACCTTTTCCACGAACACGAACAGCGACAACGCGACGATCCATACGACGTTCATCACGCCGCCGACGAACAGCAGCGCCATCAGCAACCAGCAGCAGCCCACGCAAACCATGCCGTGCCGCGCACCCAGCAGGAAACTGCCGGCAACGCCCGGACGCCAGTGCGCGACCAGGAATGCCGCCGGCGCACGGCATTGCCGCAGGCACGCACGTTTCAGCGGCGAGAATTGGTAGAGTCCGGCCAGCGCCAGCACGATCGCGGAAAGAAGCGCACTCTTCGACCACAGCATCATCGCGGAGATCAGCCCGGCCGGCTGCAGCAGCGCCTGAAGCAACGCCGCGCCGATCGAGAACGCCAGCCATGTCGTCAGATAGCCGGCCAGCAGCGCGACCGACGTGAACGCCGATCCCGCCGCCCCGTCGCCGTGCTGCCGCAGCACGCGCCGGTACAGCATCACGAGCGGCGCCGCGCCGGGCGTCATCATCGCGATCATCATCACCCACCACATCGCGATCACGGTCGGCAGAGACGGGTCCATGCTGCCCATGCCGTCCGCCAGCCGATGCGGAAACAGCGCGACGGTCGTCATCTCCCGCGCCGACATGCCAGTTCCCGCACCCGTCCACAGATAGAACCAGCACAGCCCCACGAGCGCGGCCATGCCGAGCAGCGTGACGGCCCGCTCGCGCGCGAACCAGGAGTCGAACGGCGTCATGCCGCGGCGCGATGCCGGATCAGCCCGTGATTGTTCAGATGCAGCCGCGCGAACTGCGCATAGGTTCCGTCGAGATTCAGCGCGATGTTGCCCTGCGAGCGCCCCGTGCCCGAACCGATCTCGGCCAGCTCGTATTCGAAACCGTGCGGCAGGTCGATCCGCACGCGATGCTCGGCCCCCGTCACCGGATTGCGGATGGGTTCGCCGGCCGCATCGAACACACCGTCGACGTGAATCCGGCCGCGCCGCGCATCGACATCGACGTCGAAATCGATCTTCGTGAAGATCGGATCGAACGCGTGCTCGAGCGTCGACGCATACACCGAGAACATCGTCGCGAATGGATCGGTGTCCTGACCGGTCATGATCTTCAGCACGGCATCGCGCTGCGCCGGACTGGCACGCTCGTCGACGATCGGCTGGCACTTTCCCTTGCCTTCGTGCACGGCGCCCGGCCACTGGAACACCACCGCGATCCTGACGCCGTCGAGCACCACGTCGCCGTAGTGGCCGCTGTCGATCGAAATCGCCCCCATCGCTTCGCAGTTGCCGTTGGTCGGCAGCGCATTGAACTGACAAGGGCAACCGTATGAGCAATTGCAGCTGATCATTTCGGTTCCCTGAATTTCCCACGGCGTCATGGCTCCACCTCGCGCGCTGAAACGGACGAACGCTTCGAATCTAGTGCACGGGGTGAGGGAAAGCAAAGCGGGAATGGCGGCGTGAAAACCGCGCGTTGCGGCCTCACGTAAGACGTTTCGGGATGCGTTCCCGGGGCTGTTCCCGAAACCGTCCCGCCAGCGTGTTCTCACACGATCAGCGATGCGACGATCGCACACCACACCGCGCCTGCACCGCACAGAAACACGCGCCGTGCGACGAACATTCGCGATTCGTCGTCAGGTGTTTTCATCGGCGACGTCGCGAGAAACGGCACGCTGGCCAGGCATGCGAACCCCGCCAGCGCCGGCACGATCACGACGTAGTCGCCGAATCGCCAAGGCAGCGCCTCGTGCAACCCCCAGTAGCCGAGAAACAGCATGCCCATCGAGAACATCGTCGCCGCGGCCGAACTGAGCGCGACCACCGATCCTGTCGGAAATTGCACGGGAACCTCCCTTCGCGCGGCGCGCGATGCAACGCCTCTCGCCGAAGATCAACATCATCTCGTCCGCCGGCAACGAAGTCGGGCATTCGGGCGCGAATGCATCGAGCGCATCGTCTCCGCTCCTCAGCGAATGCGCGTTGTCACGGATTGACAGAGTCAGCCTGATCGAGCGGTCATGTCGTACTCGTCCAAGAGGACGCGCGTGACGCCGTCAACCCGGCTTTTTCGTGCCCTGCGCAACGGAAATCCATCCGACCACCGCCGCGGCGACCCAGCAACAGGTGATCATCAGGTCCAGATCCATCAGTCCCTGGAAATTCGTACTGTTTTCGAAACTGCAGCGCTGATGGCCCCTGACCCACATGCAGCCGCTGATCAGTTGCTGGATGTGCATGTAGACGCTGTACACGGCAACGGCCGAAGCGATGACGGCGACCCGCAGGCTTATGCTCTTTTTCATTGACGCTGAAGGCGTGGGATGATCTCCCGGCGATCTTAAGCCAATGGCGATGCGTGACGCAATCGATCCGGTATCGAGCCGATCGACCGGCACGCGTAAAAGGACATCGATCTCGCAGCGGCAACGCGGACCACCATGACGAAACAAGACACGATCGCACTGATCGTCGATCCCGACAGCGGCGAGCGGATTCGCGACATCGCCGCGCACGCACGGCATACGTCGCGTCGCTCGGTTGCCTCACGACACGTGCCGGCATGCCCGCGCAAGCAGCACGCCGCGCGGTACGTCGGTGTCGGTGCTGATCGCCGCACGCGCCGTCGGCCTGCGCGTGGCGATGTTCGCCGGCGCGGCGGTTCAATTGACGGGCGCAGTGGTATCGGCAGTCAGCGTGCGGCGGGCGGCATGACGCGCCCCATCCGTGCCAGGCATGCACGGCGCCCCTTCATTCAGCGATGCTTCCCGCCATGCTTGCGCGCCCGATGCTCGGCGCGCTTGTGCAACAGCACCGGCATCAGTTCCTCGATGTACTGCCGCGCCTGCCCGCGTGTGACGATCTCGCTGAAGCGCTGATGCGCCCTGTCCTGGCCGACGAGCGCCGCATGCGCTTTCCTCAGGATGTGCAGATAAGCGATCAGGCTCGTGCCGTCGCGTACGGGCAGCGCATCACGCGGGTCCGGAGTCGGGGCGGTACTCATGTTCCAATCCTTTGCGGACAATCCGTCCGGCACGTCGCCGTGACGAGCGCGAGCAGGTCGTTGGCGAGACGATCGCGGTCGGTCAGCGGTGCGAGGCCGAACAGCCGCTCGAGCGTCGCGGCCACCGACGCGTGGTCATACGGCGTGTGATCGACCTGCCCGGCCGCGACCCACGGCGAAATCACGATCGCCGGCACCCGCACGCCGTACACGTCGAAGCCGAAGCCGCTCGCGTTCAGCGTCGCGGGTGCGCCATCGTTGGGCGGCGGCGCGACGCCCGGCCTGACCGAATCGTAGAAGCCGCCGTGCTCGTCGTAGAGGATCACGAACAGGCTGCTGTTCCATACCGGCGAGTTGCGGATCGCGTTGTACACGCGCGCGGCAAGCTGGTCGCCGCCGGCCAGCCCGTCCATCGGGTGCTGCGAGCTGCCGTTCCGGTAAGTGCCGTGCACGATGTCGCCATAACCAGGCTCGATGAACGTGTAGCGCGCGGTGTAGCCGGCCGCGAGATCGGCTTCGAAATGCGCGAGATCATCGACGTCGAAGAAGCTGATGCCCTTCAGCGATGCGACCTGCGGCACGTGGCCGAGCGGGTCGCCGGACTGGTCCTGGTAGATGCGCCAGTTGTCGTCGCCGAGCGAATCGAAGATCGAACCCTTCGGATAGTGGAAGCCGTCGAGCGTATCCCATCCGGCCATTTCCTCCTTGGTCGGCGAATGGTCGAGCCCGGCCGACGACGCGCCATGCAGGAAAAAGCGGTTCGGCCAGGTCGGCCCCGGCATCGACGCATGCCACGCGTCGCACAGCACGAACGCATTCGCGAGCGCGTACAACGACGGGACTTGCGCCGCGGCATCAACGCCCTGCATGATCTTGGCCGCGTCGGCCGGCTGCGGCGGTGCGCCCTCGGAATGCGACGTCGCGTAGTTCGACACGAACCCCGAGTTGTCGATGTTCGGATAGGGCTGCCCTTTCACGAACGGCCTGCCCGCGCCGCAGAGCTGTTCGAGCACGTCGGTGAATTCGTGGCACGGATCGGTCGGCATCCGGTCAGGCGCGCCGCCGCCGAACGGATAGACCGTGCCGCCGTACGCGTTGCTGTTGCCGGGCGACGCGGCGACGATGTCGGCGATGCCCGACAGCGCGAACAGGTGATCGAACGAACGGTTCTCGAGCATCAGCACGAACACGTGCTGGATGCGATCCTGAACCGGCGAGGATGCGGGGGCTGCGTCTGCACTCATGGCGCCTCCTGGCGTCGCGCGACGAACGTCGGGCTGGCACGACCGTTGGCCCGCTGAAAGCACTGAATGGATTGAAAACCACGCACGGGCCGTGAATTGCCGACGAGTGTACGGCCGCGCCAGCTCGTGCGTAAAGCCGCAGGCTGACGGCGTCGTAGCGCATGCGCTCAGTCGCTGGCCGGTGCGGACGACGATGCGCTTCGCCGCGTGTGCGGCTCGTGACGGGGCCTGTCGGCGCGCTGGGCCAATGCCAAGTTGCGGCAAAACCGCGAGCGCATGACATCCGAACGCGCGGCTTGTGACGATACCGAATTGCGGGCACTACCCGACGCAGGAATGCCTGTCGTATTTCGCGATGGTGATCGAGGATTTTTCGCAGGACGCGGCCGCCTCAGCGTGGTACCCGCGCGGCGCCGGTAAAGGCGGGAGAAGCAGAAGAAGCCGCCGCGGCGCGATGGCGCCGCCGGCGACCGATGAACGACACACCATGCGCCGGCTCATCGGTTCGTCCGGCCATGGGCCGGACAGGTGTCGATCGGTACGCGCTGAGGCGCACCGGTCGTGGCCGCTTAGCGGCGCGGCTGCCCGCTTCGCGGCGGACGCGGGGAATTCGCGTCCTTGTGCCGGAAGTTGATGCGGCCCTTGGTGAGGTCGTACACCGACAGTTCCAGCGTCACGCGATCGCCCGCGAGAATGCGGATGTGGTTCTTGCGCATGCGGCCCGACGCGTACGCGCCAACCACGACGCCGTTTTCCAGCGTGACACGATATTTGCTGTCCGGCAGCACTTCGTCGACGATTCCGTCCAGTTCCAGCAGTTCTTCTTTTGCCAAACCAATTCCTCCAGACAAGGTGATTGACCGCGGCCGCGGCGACTGCCCGGCGCCGGCTCCCGCAAACGGGACGGCGGCCGGCAGGCAGCCGGGATCGGTTCGTTCAGACGGGCCTCGGGCCTGTCTTGCGATCGGAGCCCGGCGCGTTGCGGCGTTCGGGCGGTCAGTGGCTGCGGCGCCAGCAGCGCCGCGCAAGTCGGGACCGCGCCAGCTGAAGCATGGCGGCGGTCTGCTCGGGTTGATGCGTTGAAGCGGTGATGCGCTCGCGAAACGACGTGCGTGTCACGAGGGCGTTGCGTCGCATGCGGTTCAGGCATGCGATGAGGGAGGCGTCACGACCGATGCATCGTGAATGTCGCGATGCATCGGTCGTGCGCATCGGAACGCGCCGGCCGCCGTGAAGCGGCGCCCCGCGCGATACTCCATCCGGCAGCGGCCGCCGCTTGGCGACCGATGCCGATGCGGCTTACTGCGGCGTGATGTTCGACGCTTGCAGACCCTTCGGGCCACGCTTCACTTCGAAGCTGACCTTCTGGCCTTCGGCCAGGGTCTTGAAGCCCGTGCCGCGAATTTCCGAGAAATGGGCGAACAGATCGTCGCCGCCGTTGTCCGGGGAAATGAAACCAAAGCCCTTGGTTTCGTTGAACCACTTGACGGTACCGGTATCCACAAATACTTCCTTAATACAAATAATTGAACATGCGCCCGCGACGGGCACAGAAAGAATCAAAGAGGGAGAGACCAACGACTGCCGCACGGTGTGCGGCCAATGATGAGCAATCGAACTTCTTGACGACTTCGGTCTCGGACACTACGCGGTAGCGGCCGTTTCGTCAAGTTATTTTGATGCGGCGCACAAGCGCAAATGCTCCTGCGCCTTCTGCGGCAAGTGTTGCCGGCCAATGGAGCCTGTCTCGATATGCCCCTGATTTTCCGCCGGCTTGCGCGTTTTTACTGCGGCTCTGATGCATTCGGTACCGAGCATGAATTGTGGCGGTCGCGCCGAGTTGCCTACGGGAGCCATACGTCGCTCGCCAACCTGCCTCCCCTGACCTCGCGCGATGGCCAGCCGCTGCCGCGCCGCTAGTCGAACGGATTCAGCAACCGGACGCCAGTGCGAGCGAAATCGTCGACGTTGCGCGTGACGACCGTCAGATCGTTGATCAGCGCGGTGGCCGCGATCAGCTTGTCGAGTTCGTGCGTCGGATCGGGCACCCGCAAATGCCCCCACATCTGGCTGGTCTCGATATCGACCGGCAGGATGTTCGGCGCATAGCCCGACAGGATCATCGCGATCCAGGCCTCGAGCGCCGACGCCTGGCTATGATCGCCGCGATGACGGATCAGGTCGACGCCGCGCCGCAACTCGGCCACCGTCACGACGGACAGGTAAAGCGGGCTCGCGTCGGCTTCGGCCTGCCTGAAGAACGCCCGCACGCCGCGATTGGTTCGCCTGCCCTTCCTGATTTCGCTGATGACGTTCGTATCAATCAAAAACACGCCTGACCTCGCCTGAATCCTGAACACGTTGGAAATCCGCGTCCTCGCCCACCTCCGGCATGCTCAGCAGCACTTGAGCAAATGTCCGCCGCTTCGGCCGGCCGAGCGCTTCGGCCAGAATGGCTCGATGTTCGGCCTCGGCGCTCCTGCCATTGGCCGCCGCCTGCTCACGCAGGCTTTGAACGATAGTGTCATCCACGTTACGCACCAGAAGATTTGCCATGAGTACCTCCATCCAGATTTGCTATCAATGATAGCATCACGAAGGCAAATTGCAAGCATTGCTATCATCTTCGTGACCGGACGGACCCTGGAGTCGGCGTGAGCCAGCCGCAGCGGACGGCATGAATCCATCCCCGTCCCGCCGCTGGCCCGACGCATCGAACTGCTGTCGCTCAAGGTAAGCCGGCGCGGGACGATGGGGAAGCCGGCCGGATGGCCAGTCGAGCGCATCGATCACGACGCATGTCCGGCCGGCGAGGAACGGGATTTGCGGCGCAGGCGCCGTTGGCGACATGGGCTGCGAGCACGGACATCGCACCGATTCACGCTGAAACATCGTGTTGCACACCGGGCCGCGGCCGTCGCGATCGTTTGATACCATCGAATCACAAGACCGGCGATCGAACGCCGTGCGAAGCGCGCAGAAGACCTTGCATCGACGCGGACCATCCGTGCCTGAAATCCCGATCCAAGACACGAGACGCTCTTCAGTGGACTTTGTTACGCCAGCTCTGCAAACCCTGTTCTCCCCGACACCCGACAAACTCTACTTCCCGGCATGCCTTGCGGCCGTGGCGATCATCGCGTGGCTCGTCGCCCGACACGTGCCGTTCTATCGGTCGGCCGTCGACAAGTCGCTGTCGATGCGCTATCGCAATCTCGACGGTTTCCGCGGCATCCTCGCCACCTCCGTGGTCTTCCATCACTTCGCGTGCAACCAGGCGTTGCTGTCGACCGGCGTCTGGGGGGCCGGCACCGATTTCCTGCGCAATCTCGGGACGATTCCGGTCGCGATGTTCTTCATGGTCACCGGGCTGCTGTTCTGGGAACGCGCATGCAGAGGCACGCTCGACGTGCGGACCTTCTTCGTCGGGCGCGTGCGACGCCTCGCGCCGCTCTATCTGTTCTACGCGGCCGTCATCGTCGCCTGCACGCTTTACTGGTTTCCCGGCAACGCCGTCGGCGCACCAACGCAGTTGCTGGCCGACCTGCTCAAGGCCGTTTCGCTCGGCTGGTTCGGCGCGTTCCCGATCAACGGAGCGGAGCGGACGCCCTATCTGAGCGGCGTCTGGTGGACCCTCGCGTACGAATGGCGGTTCTACGTCGCCGTCCCCTTTCTCGCGTGGTTCGTCGCCACACGTGCGTGGCGCAAGCTGCTCGCGCTCGCGATCGTCTCGGCCTGTGCCGCGTTGTTCGGGCCGCCCGGCGGCATGGCACTGCTGTTCGCGTTCGGCGCCGTGGCCTACGAGGTGTCGCGGCACCCCGCGATCTGCGCGCGGCTCGCCACGAAACCGGCGGCGACCGTCGCGCTGCTGATTCTCGCGCTGTCTCCGTCCCCGACCGAACGCTATTCGATCGAAGGCGCGCTGCCGCTGCTTCCGGTGTTTCTCTGCATTGCATGCGGGAATACGTTCTACGGTGTACTGAGAACCCGGCCGCTCGCGTTGCTCGGCACCGCCAGCTTCAGCATCTACATGATCCACATGGTGATCGTGTACATGATCGTCCACGCAGTCGACAAGTTCGTTTTCCCGATCAATTCCGTCGGCGATTCAGGCATCTGGGCGCTCGCGCTGGCGTGCGCGCTGGTTGCCGTCTTGTGCGCGCTGCTGACTTACCGCTACGTCGAGCATCCGTTCATCGCAAGACGCAACGACGCACGCCCGGCACGCCGAGCGGCCGAGCCCGCTCGCGAGCGCCAAACCGTCACGCTGTGACCCACCTTCGGTTCAAGGCTCAGAAGCGATACGAGATGCCGATCTGCAGGACCGGATACCACCGATAGCGCGACATCATTTGCCGCAGCGAATCGAGCCCGCTTGCGACCAGTACCTGGCTCTTCGCCGGTCCGGCCGCCGCGGCGAGTTCCGGCGACAGCGTGTACGAACATTTCGGCATCCCGTACGCGACGCCGATATCGGCGACGAACCCGAGCCCTTTCGACGCCGGTCGATGTCCGTAGCCGATTCCGACATACGGCATCACGGTCGGATAGCGCGCTTCCGCGACCGCATACATACCCGGCAGCGCCGGATAGCGCTTGCCGCCGAACACGTAGGTTCCGTTGGTCGGCACCGACACGCCGTGAAGTTCGTCGTCGTTGAAGCGCAGCCCCAGCGTCGCGCGGAAGCCGCTGCCTCGCCACGGGAAGATGTCGGCATAGATGCCGCCCTGGCGCAGCTTCAGGTCGTCCTGATAGCGGTTGCCGGCCACCGTGAAATCATGCGTCAGATTGATCGCGTTGAAATCCGCGTGCGCGCCCAGCATCGAATTGAAGCTCACGGCCGCTCCGATGCCGACGCCCTGCGTGCCGCCCTGCAGGTAGATTTCCTGCGCGTGCGCGCTCGCGGCGAACACCACCGCGACCGCTGCCCATTGATTCACTATCGTTTTCACGGGCGCCTCCCCCGACATGTGCCGGGCGCGACGCCACGTACATGCGACCTTCGTCGCGATGCGCGATGCGAACCCCGGCACGACACCTTGCAAGCACGCTTGCTGTTCGACGGACCGGGGACGCGTTGCGCGGTGCGCATGACCGATACGACATGCGCTGCGCATGCACCGTGGCACACGGCGCGCGCGACCCGATCCGATTCCCCGTTTGTTTCGATGTCGTTACATGCCGCGGAGGCGCGGATCGTTCTGGCGAAATTCGTCTGCGCCGGCGGCATCGGGTGAACCGCAAAGCGCGTGCCATGCGGCGCTGACCGAGGCGGAAAAAGCGCCATCCGTCGGGACGGGTCGTGGCGGGAATCGCAATCGACGGGAAATGTTTCAGGAACGTATCCGTATTCGGCACGCGACGCCGAAACACGCGATCGTCGGCATCTGGCGTCGATCGCAGAATGCAGGTGGAAAGAGGCTGGACGGCCGTCAGCGCAGGGCGGTCGCCGTTGCGATCAAGCGTGCGCCGATGGATACGTTGAAAAAGCGTTGCAAAAGTGCGACCTCGTACCGGTCGCACGCGACGCCGATGCGCTATCCCGCGTAACGAGACAGGGTGAATACCGATGCGTGCGCAAGCATCTTGTCCGTCGATGGATCAATACATGATTCGAAACGACGGCAATGGACCGACGGGCACATCGATTACTAGATGACCGGACAGCGGCACTTTTAACCTTATTGACGAGTGCAATTTCCGTGTCTCATTGCGTGCTCCACCGTAAAGCAAACCGAATCACGATGCACGGATTTACGAACTCCCCGTGGCGACACGTGAGCCGGGGTGTCTTGGTACAATCCGTCGACCAAGAGCAAGCCGATTTGGCAAACAGCCTGACCGCTAGAAAACCGCTGGCGAGGCAGCGAGTCTCTAGTAATTCGGGGATGCCAGCGGCAATTAATTAGACCAATCGAATAGCGGGGGAAATTGTGAATCGATTTGCACTTCTTTTGTTGGCTGCAACCGTGGTAGCAGGTTGTAATTCGAAACAGTCGGACAACATTCAATCGTCCGCGGCGAGTCCCAGCGCGTCTAGCGACAGCACCCCGGCACAACAACCGTCACCGCCAGTAGTCGTCGCGCCTGCGCCTCCACCCCCTTCACACCATTACGCGATGAGTCAGGACGGCACGTATGGTTACGAGCCCGCGCTCAGTGAAGACGACGTGAGAGCGGGAAAAGCGACAAAGGCGCTTGTCATGATGCGCTATGTCGGCGTGAGGGACGGTAGTTATATTCTGCTGCTGGTCGACGAGGACAACCCAAATATTTCGAACCGCATCACGTGCCAAGCTCCGTGCAATTTCGCCAAATCGCAAACCATGGCAGGCGACTCGATTCTGAAAACTGAAACACTGCGCGTTGTACCTAATTCGCTTATCGGCGCGATGATCGAAGACGCGATGTCCGGACAACTGACTCCCTATGGTCAACGTACGTCCGCGTTGACCCCATCGACTTTGCCCGTGGCTCAATCGCCCGCCAACCAGCCCGCAAGCGATGCGACGACATCCCCGCTGCAACAAACGAGCTTCGACTGCACCAAAGCGAAGTCCATTCCCGAATTTTTGATCTGTCACGATGCAGATCTTGCCGCTGCGGACCGGGATCTCGCAACGACTTACCAACAAGCCAAAGATGCCGTCATCGACAAAACTGCGTTTGTTGAGCGAACGCGCAAACAGTGGAATTTCCGAGAAAAAAATTGTCGCGACAAGGAATGTCTGACATCGTGGTATGCATACCAGAAACGCATACTGGCAAAGATTGCACAAACTGGTGATGTCACTGCTCAAGACAACTGACGCACCCTAAGTGAATCCGAAGCCCGCTCGCCTGAGTGGGCTTTTTCGTGCTTACTACTGCCGGCACCATCAAGACACGTTCAGTTGCTGCCTCGTGATGTAACCAGCCCTATCCGACGCCAGAAACACGGCTGCCTGTTCGATCGTCTCCTTGAACACCCTTGATCGCCCTCGCGCCGTCTGTTGGACGAATCGGCGTCGCGCAGGCCGGCCGCACGATAAGGACGAATTGCGGCGGGTCACGGATAATTGTCATCGCCACTTTGTGACAGTCAATGCCGTCGCGCGACTTCCCGATGACCACCGGAATCGGTACCATCGAGCGCTCGAAGTCCGGCACGCGCCGGGCTTTTCGCACCACCCATTTCGCCATGTCCCGGGAACCCACACATTCCGTGCTGCTCTGGATCGTCGCCGCTGCGTTCTTCATGCAGTCGCTCGATACGACGATCGTCAACACCGCGCTGCCCTCCATCGCCCAAAGCCTGCATGCGTCGCCGCTTGCGATGCAGCCCGTCGTGGTCGTCTACACGCTGACGATGGCGATGCTCACGCCGGCCTCCGGCTGGCTCGCCGACCGGTTCGGCACGCGCCGCGTGTTCTCGGTCGCGATCCTCGTGTTCGTGCTCGCGTCGATCGGCTGCGCGGCGTCGCATACGCTCGGCCAGCTCGTCGTCGCGCGCGCCGTGCAGGGCATCGGCGGCTCGATGCTGCTGCCGATCGGGCGGCTCGCCGTGCTGCGCCGCGTGCCGGGCGAACAGTACGTCGCGGCGATCGCGTTCGTGTCGATCGCCGGCCAGCTCGGCCCGATCGTCGGGCCGACGCTCGGCGGCTGGCTCACCCAGGCGATTTCGTGGCACTGGGTGTTCATCGTCAACGTGCCGGTCGGCGTGGTCGGCTTCATCGCCGTGCAGCGCTACCTGCCGCACGACCAGGCGACGCAACCGCCGCCATTCGACTTCGTCGGCTGTGCGTTGCTGTCGGCCGCGATGATCGCGCTGTCGCTCGCGATCGACCCGCCGATGTCCACGCACCGCGCCGCGTGGTCGGCCGCGCTCGCCGGGCTCGGCCTCGCGAGCGCGCTCGCGTACCTGCCCCATGCGCGGCGACGCACGCAGCCGCTGTTCCGGCTCGGGTTGTTCCGCGAGCCGAACTTCGGCTCGGGGCTGCTCGGCAACCTGCTGTGCCGGATCGGCACGAGTTCGGTGCCGTTCATGCTGCCGCTGCTGATGCAGGTGCAGCTCGGCTATACGCCGCTGCGATCGGGGTTGATGATGCTGCCGGCCGCGATCGCGGGCGTCATCGCGAAACGGTGGATCGCGCCGCTCGTGAAGCGCTTCGGCTATGCGGCGTTTCTGGTCGTGAATACGGGAATCGTCGGCTGCGCGATCGCGGGGTTCGCGCTGGTGTCGGCGCGGCCCGCGCCGGTGCTGGAAGGTGTGCTGCTGATCGTGTTCGGCGCGGCGAATTCGATGCAGTTCGCGGCGATGAACGGCGTGACGCTCAAGGGGCTGTCGCATGCCGACGCCGGCAGCGGCAACAGCCTGTTCACGATGATGCAGATGCTGGCGATGGGGCTGGGCGTCTCGATCGGCGGCGGGCTCGTCAACCTGTTCGCCGCCTATCGGGGCTCGATGGCGCACGGGTTCATGCTGTCGTTCGCGTGCATGGGCGTGGTGACGCTGCTGTCGTCCGTCGTGTTCCGGCGGATCGATACGGCCGCGCCGCCGGTCAAGGCGACGGCGCGACCTTCCGCGTGATCGCGCCCGTCAGTTCACCTGCCGGCGCTCGACGACGCGCTTGAGCACCCAGCGGATCGACGAACCGTCGGCCGGCGGCTGCGCGACGCGGTACTCGTCGACTTCGAGCGTGTACAGGTAGCCAGGCTGGTACGCAAACCCTTCGATGCCCGCGTACCACAGGCTCCACGGCTCGCCCGGGCTGCTGCGCACCTGCAGGCACTCCATCGGCGCGACGCCCGTGCAGCGCGCGGACTGCGGCGCGACGTAGACGGTTTTGGTCACGGGCTTGCCGTCGGCCGGACGCGTGGCATTCGGCGCGGTGGCCGCCGCATCAGTCTGGCATCCGGCGACGAGCATGCTGCCGGCAATGACGGCCGCGCCGAGCAGCGTTCTGGAGTGACGAATCATCTGATGTTCCTCTGGGAGCGTTGGAGGGCCGATTAGACGAACTGCCCCGCGAGAAAGTTCACAAACACCTTACAGGATGCGTTCGACCACTCTCACTCAAGTGATGTCGCGCGCGAGCCGATACGTTAGCGTGTTCCAGTTCCGCCGCGCGCTTCGTCACCGGCCAGTCGATCGCCATCGACGGCGGCATCACCGTGCGGCGATCGTGTACCATCTGCGCTTCCCGATACGCTTCGACGCACTGCCTTCGTTCCCCGGCCACGCCCGCGCGGTTCGCGCAGCGCGTTTCCCTCGCATGACCTCATCCGCCTCGTCCGACACCGCGCTGCGCCCGCTGCCGATCGATACGCTCGTCGTGCCGGCCGTGCTCGACGGACGCACGGGCACCAATCGCTCGGGCAGCGCGCATCCGCAGATCGCCGCGACCAACGACCTCGACGCGGTGCGCGCGTGGCTCGCGCGCTTCGTCGATACGCCGACCACGTTCCAGAACTACCGCAAGGAAGCCGAGCGCCTGCTGCTGTGGGCCGTGATCGCGTGCGGCAAGCCGCTGTCGTCGCTCACGCACGAGGATCTCGTCGTCTACCGGCAATTCCTGCTCGCGCCCGCGCCGGCCGAGCTGTGGTGCGCGAACGGCGGCCGCAAGCATCCGCGCGACGATCCGCGCTGGCGGCCGTTCTACGGGCCGCTGTCGGCAGCCAGCCAGCGGCAGGCGCTGGTGATCCTGAACGTGATGTTCTCGTGGCTCGTGCAGGCCGGCTATCTGGCCGGCAACCCGCTCGCGTTGTCGCGACAGCGGCAGCGCCGGCCCGCCCCGCGCGTCACGCGCCATCTCGGGCAGCCGCTGTGGCAATCGGTGAAGGACGCGATCGCCGCGATGCCGCGCGACGATGCGCGCGCGTGCTTCCATGCTGATCGCGCGCGCTGGCTCTTCACGCTGCTGTATCTCGGCGGGCTGCGCATCACCGAGGCGGCCGATACGACGATGGGGCAATTCTTCTGCCGGCGCGATGCGAACGGGCACGAGCGCTGGTGGCTCGACGTGACGGGCAAAGGCGGCCGGCAGCGGCTCGTGCCGGCCACCGACGAGATGATGGCCGAGCTGACGCGCTACCGGCGCACGCACGGCCTGCCCGCGCTACCGCTCGACGGCGAGCCGACCCCGCTCGTGCTGCCGTTCGGTCAGGCGCGCAAGCCGCTCACGCGCGCGGCGCTGCACCGCATCGTGAAGCAGGTGTTCCGGCACGCGGCCGGCCGGCTGCGCGCGAACGGCGAAACCGGCGAGCAGGCGGCGCGCGTGCTCGAACAGGCGTCCGCGCACTGGCTGCGCCACAGCGCGGGCTCGCACATGGCCGACGGCCGCGTCGACCTGCGGCTCGTGCGCGACAACCTCGGCCATGTATCGCTCACGACGACGAGTCAGTATCTTCATGCGGACGACGACTGGCGCCATCGCGAGACGGAGGAGAAGCACCGGATCGGGTGGGACTAGGCTGCGTTGCGCCGCTCAGCGTGCGAGGTAGAGGCCGCCGTTGCTGCGGCATTTAGCACGGTCGCTTGCCACCGGCAGGTTGATTTAGCCGCATAGCAGCACGTCGGTACGCTTGCCGTGTCAGTACACGCCAACCCAGTGCCCCGGCACCCACGCCCAGTGATTGCCGGCCCACCGGTAATGCCCCTTCGCCCAGCGATAGCCGGGCGCGGGCGGTGGCGGCGCCACCTCGACGACGGGCGCCGGCTGCGGCGGCCGCACGGGCTCGACCACGCAGGCGGACATCAGCACGGCACTCGCGCTCACCAATACGGCGAGCGAAACGGATCGGATCTTCATTGTCGATTCTCCCTGTTGTGTAATGAGTTGAGCGGGCCGAGCGCGGGCTTGCGCCGCATCACGCGACCCCATGAATCAGGCCGCTCATCGGCCGCGCCGGGCCGCTTTCCGCGAACAATGCGGACGCGGTGCGGCGCGGGTCGAGCCGCAGGCTGTCGGCGGCCGCGCCAGCGATCAGCGCGTCGAGCGATGCGGTCGGCTTCAAGTCGCGCCCTTCGTACAGATCGCCGGGGCGCAGCCCCGGCCAGTCGGCGATCACGCGCCCGCCCGCGACCGCGCCGCCCGCCAGCATCGCGACCGATGCCTGCCCGTGATCGGTGCCGCCCGTGCCGTTCACCGCGGCCGTGCGGCCGAACTCGGTCGCGACCAGCACCGTGGTCTGCTGCCACGCGGGCCCGAGGCCGTCGCGCAATGCGGCGAGCATCGTGTCGAGCGCCTTCAACTGATTCGCGAGCCGCGCGTTCTGCGCGCTATGGGTATCCCAGCCGCCCGTCTCGATCATCGCGATCCGCGGACCGTCGTCACGCGCGAGAAACGTCGCGGCGAGCTTGCCGACGCCGGCCGGGTCCTGCCGTGCATGCGCATCGCCGGCGAGACCGCGTGCTTCCATCGCGGATTGCCACAACGGGCCGAGCTGCGCGTCGGCTTCGTAGAGCGCCGACACGCGCGTGAGCAGATCGTCCGGCGCGGCGGGCGAGCCGGACGGCGCATACGACGCGGCCTGCACCGTGCCGCGCAGCGCGAGCGGCACGGTCGGCGCGAATGCGATCGCGTTGTCGCGCGTCGCCGGCAGCAGCGCGGCGAGCCGGTTCAGCCAGCCGTCCTTCACCTGGTACGGCGCACGGCCGCCCGTTTCGAGCACGTTCTGGCCGTCGAAATGCGAGCGGTCGCGATACGGCGACGCGATCGCATGGACGAACAGCGCCTGACCGTCGCGATACAACTGCGCGGTCTGCGCGAGCGACGGATGCAGCGCGAACGTGCCGTCGAGCCGCGTTGCCGCCGCCGTGTCGATCGCGAGCGGGCCGCGCAGCGACGCATACGCGGGCTCCGCATACGGGACGACGATGTTCAGGCCGTCGGCCGCGCCGCGCTGGATCACGAACACGAAGCGCCGGTCGGTCTCGACGTTCGCGAATACGATGCGTGGCGCGACGAGGATCGCGCCCGCGCCGGCGGCGGCGACGCTGAGGAATTGTCGGCGGGACAGTGCCATGGTCATCTCCGTTGGAAATCGGGCGAGACAAGCAGCAGCGCGAGCGACGTCGTCGCGCTTTCGGCGCGCGCGAGCGCGGTCGCGGTCGGCGCGCTCAGCGAACCGGCGAGCAGCGTGTTGCCGAGCGTGCGCGGGTCGAGCCGGTCGCCCGTGCGCGCGGCCAGGCGCTGCGCAATCTCGACGCGGCGTACGAGCGCGTCCGGCGCCGCCCAGCTCGCGGCGACGTCGTCGTAGCCGGCCGGCGAGCCCGGCCGCCACACCGGCTGGCCGAGCTGCGCGAGCAGCGGCGCGGCCTTGAGATCACCGGTGTCGCGCCAGCCGAGCCCGCGCAGCGACGATACGGCCCACTCCCACGGTGTCTTGAACTTGCGGTCGACCGGCGACCACGCGTCCGGCGCATCGACGAGCGCGCGATAGACGGTCGGCAGATCGCCACCGCTCGTGTCGAACGCGCGCGCGAGCCGGTCGGTCAGCGCGGGCGGCGGGTTGTCGGCGACGAAATGACGGGCGAGCTGAAACGCGACGTGCCGGCCCGTCGCCTCCGATCGCGCGAGGTCGTGCAGGATCGCGCGCGCCTGCGCTTCGCCCGGTTGATCGTAGGTGCGGCCCATTACCGTGCGCGTGCCGGGTTCGTGCAGGTTCGGGCGGAACACGAATGCACCGGGCGCCGCATCGCCCGGTTGCGGCCCGCGCCCGCCGGCGATGCTCCAGCCGGTCAATGCGCGCGCGAATTCCGTCACGTCGGCTTGCGTGTAGCCGGTGCGCACGCCGAGCGTATGCAGTTCCATGATTTCGCGCGCGAGGTTCTCGTTGAGCCCGCGCTTCGCCGCCGGATTGCGTGCCTGCGCATGCAGCGCGGCCGGACTGTCGGGGCCGACCGAACGCGCCTGGTCGAGGAACACCTGCATCGCGGGATGCTGCTCGACGGCGACGAGCATGTCCTCGAAACGACCGAGCACGTGCGGGCGGATCGCGTCGCGTTCGAATGCGCCCGCGTACGCGGCCACCTGCCCCTTGTCGACCGATACCGCGAAATGGTTCGCCCAGAAATGCACGAGACGTTCGACGAACGGCGCGGGCGTGGTCAATGCGCTGTTCATGCGCGCGGCGACGGCGCTGCGATACGCGTCGTAGCCGTCGCGGCGGATCGATTGCTCGGTCGCGCGCTTCGCGGCGGGGTCGTCGCTCTTCATCGCGTTGCGTGCATCGGCAAAGCGCGTGGCGAGCGTGATTGCGTCCGGTTCGCCGGCCCATGCGGCGGGTCGTGCGTCGTAACGGTCGAATTGCGCGACGAGTGCCGCTTTCGGATCGGCGGGCGGCGCTTCGTCGGCGCGTGCGCCGAGACCGAAGCGGTTCAGCGCGATTGCGGCCGGCGTGGAGTCGTTCGGGTGGTCCATGACGGGCTCTCTTGCGGTGCGTACTCACGTTCAACGCAAGCACACCGGGAAATCCGTCGCGGGAAGGGAAAATATTCTTTTTGATCGAGGGAACGCCGGGCGGAAGTTTCTCGCCGCGCGGCGGCAGGCATCGTCAATGGAGAACGACCGCGCGATTCGCCGGAACCGGCAAACGCATGACGCGCGAGCGACATGCGGATCGCATGCCGCCCGCGTGGTTTAGCCGGTTTACTCGCTCGCCGATGCGTCCGGCTTCTTCTGCAGCTTCGGCGGCAGACGCCAGTTGCCGCTGCGCTGCAACCCGTCGACGAACTTCGCGCGCTCGTCGGGTGTCAGCGTCGCCGCGAAATCGACGACGCTGCGCTCGACCTGTGCCCGCATCGCGGTGTCGGCCGCGCGCGTGCGGTCGAGCGCCGCATCGATCGCCGCGCGATCGAGTTGCGGCGCGGCGAGCAGGTCGAGCACGGTGATCCGGCCGTCGCGCCCTTCCCGCGCGAAATCGCGGCCGCTCTTGCGCGCCGCCTTCAGCGCGGCGGCGAACTCGCGCTGCCGCGCATCGGGCAATTCGTCGGCGGCGAAACGCAACGCGGTGCGCGATGCGGGCGTGCCCGCCGCATGCAGGTCGCGGTGAGTCGAGAACCACTGATACGCGCCGCCGCCGATCGCGCCGAGCATGAACACATTCAACACGACCGAGCCGACGAGAATGAATTTCCAGCTGCGTTCGCTCATTCGTCGGCTCCGTCGATGCTCGGGCCGCCGAAGGTCGTCGTCAGGTAGCCTGGTTCGTGTTGCGCGATCGGTGCGCTGCCGAGCATCAGCATCGACACGGCGACCGCACCGGCAAGCGCGCCGGCCAGCCCGACGCCCGCGAACGCGGCGCCCGACCACCACACTCTGCCGCGGCTTCGCGCGCGTTGCGGCGCAGGCGCCGTGGCGACGATACGTTCGACCAGCGCCGGCGCGGGCGGCGCGACCGTGTCCTGCATCAGCCACGCATCAAGCTCGGCCGCCTCGTCGAGCGCTTCCAATGCGTCGCGCGGATGTGCTTGCGCCCACGCTTCGGCCGCCGCGCGCTCGGCTTGCGGCCAGCGCCGCGCGTCCGAGCCGTACGCGGCGACGATGGTACGGAATCGTTCGGGTGTCATCGCTTGTCCTCGCTAGGTGGATCGCCGGCCAGTTGCGCGCGCAGGTTGCGCCGCGCACGGGCGAGCAGGCTTTCCAGCGCATCGACGGTGATGCCCATCAGGTTGGCCGCTTCCACGTTCGACATTTCCTGATAGTACTGGAGCACCAGCGCTTCCCGCTGCCGCGGCGGCAACGCGGCCAGCGCCTGCCGCACGCGTGCGTCGCGCGAACGCAGTTCCGCATGCGCGGCCGGCTCCGGCTGCGTATCCGGCACGTCGGGCAGCGTGTCGACGGGCTCCTCGCGCCGGCCGCGCAACCGGTCGTAGCACAGGTTCAGCACGACGCGATGCAGCCACGTGTCGAAGCGGGCTTCGCCTTCGCGCCAGCGCGGCGCCTGGTTCCAGATTCGCAAGAAGGTCTCCTGCGCGACGTCCTCGGCTTCGTTCCGGTCGCCGAGCATGCGCGTCGCCAATGCGAGCAGCCGCGGCAGCTTGCGCGCGACAAGCACGCGCACCGCCGACGCATCGCGCGCGCCGACGCGCGCGACGAGTTCCGCGTCCGGATCGCGGTCGCCGCGATCGTTCAACGCCGCCTGCTCCGTCGTGCGGCGCGCGGGCGCCGCCCTGTTACGGCAGGTATCCCCACCGCCCGGCTGAAGCTCATCGTCGTGCTCTCCTTGCATGCGTCGGGCCATCACCGGACGGCGCCATGCCGGCGGTTCCGACGGTTCGGCATCGCCGCGCGCGTCGCGCCCGGCATCGCACACGGTGTCGGCCGTGTCGGTTTCATCGACATCCGGTTCGTGCCGCATGTCGACCCTGTCTGCCAACCGCGCCACCGTCGGCCGGCGCGCTCAATATACGACGACCGGCGCGGGCCGGTAATACACCGGACGGGCCGGCACCACGACGCAGCCGGCCAGCACGATGGCTGCGGCCGCCAGTATCACGATGGTTCGAAAGGGCATCGCTTCGACTCATGATGTTGCATGAAAAATCCGCCGCGCCGGTCTCGCGTGCCGCGCGGCGGCGTGCACGTCAGGCCCAGTGGCCCGGTACCCAGCGCCAGGCCGGGCCGCGCGCGTCCCAATGCCCGGGCACCCAGTGGTAACCGACGCGCACGACCTGCCAGTGGCCCGGAATCCATACGTAGCGACCCTGCCGCCAGTGCCAGTGCCCCTGATCCCATACGTAACCCGCACGGGCCGCCGGCATCACTTCGACGCGCGGCGGCGGCGGTGCATAAGGCGCGACGATCACGGCCTGCGCGAATGCGGCGGACGTCGCGAGCGCAGCCATGCCTGCGGCGGCCAATCGCAATGAAACAGAAAGTTTCATGAAAGACTCCGAAATAACGGGCATCGACCGGTGGCGGTCGTTCATGCATTAAACGGAGCAGGCGGAAGAAATCCGTCGCGATACCGGCGAATAAATTTCGGGGGCCGCCGCGGCGTCGATGTCGACTGGCGGCGCGCGCCGCGCGATCGTACGTATCGGCCGCCATGCATGCGGGGTTGCGGTACTGTCACAACGCGGCAAAACTGCCCTTCGACAATGCAGGCGACCGGGACCCCGCTCGTTTCCGGCCCACGCCCCGGCCGTGCTTGCGCATGGCCGCGCGGTTCCCCTCGCGCCCCATCAAACGAATACACCGACCATGTCGAACCAGGACACTTTCCCTGACCAGCCGAACGAGCCGGCCGCCTCCGTGTCGCGTCGCGGCTTCCTGAAACTCGCCGGCGTCTCCAGCCTCGCCACTGCTGCCGGCGGGCTTGCGGCCGCCCGCGCCGCCGCGTCGAATCCGGACGGCACGCCCGAGCAAGTTCACCTGACGTGGGGCAACGACCCGACGTCCGAAGTCGTGATCTCGTGGGCGTCGCTCGCCCCGGCCGTCAATCCGCGCGCGCGCATCGTCGCCGACGGCGAGCCTGCGCGCACCGTGCACGGCGTCCAGCGCCTGTACACGGACGGCCTGAACGGCGAGACCGTATTCGCGTACCACGCGCGCGTGCACGGACTGAAGCCGGATACGCGCTACCGCTACGAGATCACGGCCGACAACGACAGCAACGCCGCGCAGCCGTTCTCCGCGAATTTCTCGACTGCGCCGCGCGGCCGGGCGCCGTTCCGTTTCACGAGCTACGGCGATCTCGCGACGCCGAACGGCGCGTGGGTGCTGTCGTCGCCGCAGAGCCGCTTCGCGGTGCAGGCCGTCGAACAGTTCCAGCCGCTGTTTCACCTGCTGAACGGCGACCTCTGCTATGCGAACCTGAACCCGGCGCACCAGCCCGAGGTGTGGCGCGATTTCGGCAACAACAACCAGACGTCGGCTGCGAACCGCCCGTGGATGCCGTGCCCCGGTAATCACGAGATCGAATTCAACAACGGTCCGCAGGGGCTCGACTCGTACCTCGCACGCTATACGCTGCCCGAGAACGGCACGCATTTCCCGGGCCGCTGGTACAGCTTCCGCGTGAGCTCCGTGCTGTTCGTGTCGCTCGACGCCGACGACGTCGTGTACCAGGATGCCGCCGCGTTCGTCGGCGGCCCGGCGCCGCTCGTGCCGGCCGCGAGCACCGGCCGCCCGCCGATCGAGCCCGGCACGTCGTTCTACGTGCGCGGCTACAGCAACGGCGAGCAGACGCGCTGGCTCGAACGCACGCTGCGTCACGCCGCGCACGACGACGACATCGACTGGATCGTCGTGCAGATGCATCAGGACGCGCTCAGTTCGTCGAAAACGGGCAACGGCTCCGACAAGGGCATTCGCGAAGCGTGGCTGCCGCTGTTCGACCGTTACGGCGTCGACCTCGTGCTGTGCGGCCACGATCACGACTACGAGCGCAGCTACCCGGTGCGCGGTTGCAATCACCGGGCGGGCGTCGATGCGAAAACCGGTGAAGTGGTCGAAACGCTGCAGCCGCGCCCGGTCGGCTCGAACGATCCGGATCGCACGAAGTTCGATACGAGCCACGGCACGATCCACCTGATCCTCGGCGGCGGCGGCACCAGCGCGCCGCTCGACGTGTACGGCGAAAACCCGTCGACCGGCTTTGCGCAGGCGAAGGTGTTCACGAAGCCGAACCGGCCGGTGCCGGGCACCGCGCCGAACACGTTCGTGCGTCAGCCGGCCGATGCGCTCGAGGATGCGATCTGGTCCGCGCGTCGCGATACGGGCACCGGCTACGGGATCGCGGTGTTCGACCACGATCCGGGCAAGCCGGGCGGCCAAACGACGATCACGATGCGCTACTACCACGCGCCGGGCGCCGACCAGCATCCGACCGCGCAGTACGAGCTGTTCGAGACGATCGAGTTGAGCAAGAAGCGGCGCGAGCGGTGATCGACGCATCGGGCGCCCGCTGCGACGAGCGCCCGATGCGCGGCCGTCGACGGCCGGAACGCGCGGCGCGGGTCAGACTGCCCGCGTCGCACTCCGGCCCATGCAGATGAGTTTCGAATACCGCATTTACACGCCATCTTCGGCCGCCCCATTCGACGCCGTCGCCAACGTGCTGCGGCAAGCGCATTGCGACATCGACGTCGATCCCCATGAACGGCGGCTTGAAATTCTCGATGCGGCCAGCGGCTCGCCGCTGATCGATCTGTCGATCGAAGCAGCCGTTTTCCGCCTTGTCACGACGCTGGGCCCGACGCGAAACGCGATGCTCGACGCGATCGGGCGTGCGCTGTCGGGAATCGACGCACCGTGGCGTATCGACGACGCGTGATCGGCTCGCGCGCCTGAGTCGATCGTGCACGCCAGTCCGGCTGCGTCGCTGCAACGGCCGCGTCCCCGTAAAATGCGCGTTTCCGGCGAAATCTTCCCTTTGTATCGCGGCACGCGCTGACGGCACGCGCGAGCCGAGCCGAATCATCCGAAATCGAACTGGCATGTTGAAACAGGCAGCAAGCATGAAACGCAAGAACAAGGCAACGCTCGTCGGGCTCGGCGCGGTGCTGTTATGGGCGTCGGTGGTCGCGCTCGTGCGCGGCGTCAGCGAAAGCCTCGGCGCGACCGGCGGCGCGGCGATGATCTATACGGTGGCGTCCGTGCTGCTGCTGTTCTCGATCGGCTTCCCCGACCTGAGCCGCTTCCCGAAAAGCTATCTGCTCTGGGGCGGGCTGCTGTTCGTGTCGTACGAGCTGTGCCTGGCGCTGTCGATCGGCTATGCGAGCAACGGTCGGCAAGCGATCGAAGTCGCGATGGTCAACTATCTGTGGCCGAGCCTTACGTTGGTCGCCGCCATCGTGTTCAACCGGCAGCGTGCGAACCTGCTGGTCGTGCCGGGCGTCCTGCTGTCGATGCTCGGCATCTGCTGGGTGCTCGGCGGCGACCAGGGGCTCGATCCCGCCGGCATGCTGCGCAACGTCGCGGACAATCCGCTGAGCTACGGCCTGGCATTGTTCGGCGCGCTGATCTGGGCTGCCTATTGCACGGTGACCGCGCGCATCGCCAACGGCAAGAACGGCGTCACGCCGTTCTTCATGCTGGTCGCCGCGGTGCTCTGGATCAAGTTCGCGATCGAAGGCGGCGGCGGCATGACGTTCAGTTTTCGCGCGATCGTGTATCTCGTGCTGGCGGCGTCGGCGCTCGGCTTCGGCTACGCAGCCTGGAACACCGGCATCATGCACGGCAACGTGACGGTCATCGTCGGCGCATCGTACTTCACGCCGGTGCTCGCCGCCGCCCTCGCCGCCACGCTGCTGCATGCGCCGCTGTCGATCGAATTCTGGCAAGGCGCATCGATGGTGTGCGGCGGCTCGATCCTGTGCTGGCTCGCGACGCGCAGCCGGCGTCGTGACGAGGCCGAGCCCGTGCCGATCGGTAAGGAAACCGAAGGTAACTGCCACGGATAACGATGCCCGGCGCCGTCGACGGAGGGCTCGAACGCAGCGGTCGGCCATGCCCCGAACTGCGGCCGCCGGGCTACCTCTGCGATTCCAGCGCGATCCGCACGGCCAGCCCGGCCAGCACCGTCCCCATCAACCAGCGCTGAACCGCCGCCCACAGCGGCCGCCCCGCGAGAAAGCCTGCGATCGAACCGGCCGCGCAGGCGATCAGCGCGTTGACGCTGACGCTCACCACGATCTGCACACAGCCGAGCGCCAGCGACTGCGCGAGCACGCTGCCGTGCCCCGGCACGATGAACTGCGGCAGCAACGACAGATACATCACCGCGATCTTCGGGTTCGCGAGGTTCGTGACGAAGCCCATCGTGAACAGCCTGACACGGCTGTCGTGCGGCAACTGCCGGACCTGGAACGCGGAGCGCCCGCCCGGCTTCAGCGCCTGCCACGCCAGGTACGCCAGATACAGCGCGCCGGCAAAGCGCAGCGCATCGTATGCGTACGGCACGGTCATCACCAGCGCGGTGATGCCCACTGCCGCACACACCATGTAGAACACGAATCCCAGTGCGACGCCGCCGAGCGATATCAGCCCGGCGCGGCGGCCCTGGCAGATCGAGCGCGAAACCAGATAAATCATGTTCGGTCCAGGCGTCAGCACCATGCCGAGCGACACGAGTCCGAACGCAAACAGGGTGGGCAAGGCCGGCACGGAACACTCCTTCATGGCAACGACAACGATGTCCGAACAATATATTGCATCTCAATCATCGTCGGCATGAATAAACCGCAAGTGCCCCATGAGCGTCGTGCATCGTGCCTACCGGTTGCTACCTGCTCTTTTTCGCGCGCGTCCGGGTCGTATTCCCAGCCTTCGCACGTTGCGCATCGACGAGCCGCACGAATTCGTCGGTGACCGCATTGCCGGCGGTATTCCACGCCAGTCGCACGGAGCGATGCAGCCGCGGCGACAATTCCAGCACACGGCCGCCAAACGGCGTGTACGTGAGCGTGATGCGCGGCACGATCGACACGCCCATGCCGGCCTCCGCCATCGACAGGATGGTGCGCATCTCGACGACGTTGAACGCCGCGCGAAGCGGCACGCCGCCGCGCGCGAAGTAATCCGTAATCACCGGCCCGCACCCCGCCTTCGAGAAGATAAACGGCGCCGCGGCCAACTGCCTGGCCGACACGCTCTTGCGGCCGGCGAACATGTCGTCGGCCGCTACCGCGACAAAATCCTCGTCGAGGAGCGGCAGGTTGTGCGCAAACGTCTTCGTGCCGGCCACCACGCCGACGTCGGCCGTCCCGTCGTCGATCCACCCTTCGACTTCGCTGTCCGTGCCTTCGAGCAGCACCGCCGACACGCCCTGGTGCATTTCCTTCAACGCCTCGAGCGCGGGAACGACGAACGCCAGCGACACGCTCGGCAGCGACGCGACCACCAGCTTCCCTTCAAGCTTGCCGCGCGACAGGCCGAACTGCTGGCGCAGCATCTGCGCTTCCCGCACCACGCTCTGGACATACGGCCACAGGCGTTCGCCGGCCGCCGTCAGGACGACCGGCTGCCGGTCGCGCCAGAGCAGCTTGACCTGCGTGATGTCTTCCAGCTCCGTCAGCGCATGGCTGATCGCGGATTGACTGCGGCTGAGCCGGTCTGCCGCGGCCGTCAGCGAGCCGAGTTCGACCACGGCGGCCAGGGCCTGCAACTGCGCAAGCGTCATCGGGTTTCCTTGTTCGGGGGTATGTATGCCACGCATGAGGTGGCTAATCGACTTGAATTATATTGAACTGCCGGCGAGTGCCGGCATGGGGCTGGTTCGCCCGCTGCGGGACAAGATATCGCCCGGGATTTTCAGGATGATCGCCCTGCAGTTCGTGCTCATCGCAGCGTCGCGGATGATCTGGAAGTCGGGCGCATTTCGGCACGGCGGATCGTCTGCCGCCCGCACGGGCAGCGTGCACGCAATCAAGCCATCGATCGCGCATGCGTTCTGAAAGCTGCAACGCGTAGTATTCGCAGACCCGGCGTATCGCTCCGACCCGCTCCGACCGACAGCGCGGACGATACGCGACCGGCTTTGCTGCGCGTACGCTGATGCTGACGTCGGCGTTGCCACGTTTTCAAAGGCACGAAATGGAAACCTATGTGTTGCTGGGCTGCGGATTGGGCCTTGGCTTGTTGATCGCGATCTGGGGCATCTGGTCGCTCCGATGACGCGCACCGGCCCCGTCCGCGCGCAAGGATTCCGTAGGGAGACGGACGGGAAACCGTAGTGTCGGTGAACGGTTCCATTCGACTTGATTCGCAGTCCGATTCAGCCTGACATCGCCCGCCCGCCCCTGAACGGTCGGTCGCCGCTGCCGCCCGGCACGCGACATGTCCGGCACCGCGCCCTGCTCCATTCCCGAAGACGCGTTAGACTATTCGGATGGAACAATGCCGTTATTGCCAGAGAATCCGCGATGAATGGGATTGCCACGGCGACGAATGCCGCCGGGCAATCGCCAAGGCACTGCGCCGCCAGCGTGCGGGCCTGCCGATGGTGCCCGATCGCATCCGCAACGAGTTGCCGTCCGGCGCGCCGACCCAGCAGGTGATCGCGGTCCTGTCGCGCCAGCGTCTGCGCGCGCGTCGCGGCAACGAGGAACGCCGCGAGCGCAAGGAAATCGACGACGACGGGGTCTGATCCAGCCACCGTGCCGTCTCGCGATCCGTTGCACGTTGTTCGCCCCCTCCTTCCCGCAGGGCGTCCCCCGTGCGCGCATCCCTTCTGTTCACGCCCCCGCTGTCCCTTGCAATCCCGGCAACACCGCATGGGGACGGAAGACGTTTGTCTCGAAATTATTACCTCGAGCGCAACGATCTTTCACTCAAACCCACGTTTACCCTAGATCACGCGACGCCTACGATGTAATCAACCGCTTACGACATGGTGTCGAACGCGGAAAGCCAAATAAACATCGGAGGTCATCATGAAATCGCTCGTTTCCGCAGTCGCCGCCGCAGTCGCCCTGTCCGCCTCGTTCGGCGCATTCGCACAAAGCACCGTGACGCGCGCCCAGGTGCGCGAGGAACTGGTCCAGCTCGAAAACGCCGGCTACAAGCCCAGCCAGTCGAGCCCGCATTACCCCGCCGACATCCAGGCTGCGCAAGCCCGCGTGCACGGCGTCGACAACAGCGGCTCCGGCTCGCAACCGGCCGCGACCGCCGAGAGCGGCGCACCGGTCGTCCGCGCGCAGAACCCGCGCGACTCGGTCTACTTCGGCCACTAAGTCTGCCGCTGCACGCCCCGCGCGTGCGGCCCGCAGATGCAACGAGCCCGTCCCGCGTCGGGCTCGTTGCGTTTCGGCCCGCCGTCAGCGAGTGCCGTCCGAGGCGACGCGACCGGTTTGGTCCGGCGTACCGCCGCGGACCAGATCCTGATAGCGCACGCACACGCACTGCGCGGACGCCTTCGCCGCATACATCGCCGCATCCGCCTTGACGAGCAACTCCTCGGCCGACGCGCCATCCGCCGGAAACTCGCTGACGCCGATGCTCGCGCCGACGGCCATGCGCCCTTCGTCGAACTCGAGTTCCTCGGCCATCACGATCTGGATGCGCGACGCGACATCGCCGATCACCGCGGGTGAACTCACGTCCGAAATCAGCACGATGAATTCGTCGCCGCCGAGCCGTGCCGCCATGTCGCCGGCGCGCAGCACCTGGCTCAGCCGCTTCGCGACCGCGACGAGCGTGCGGTCGCCCGCCGAGTGTCCGTGCTGGTCATTGATCTGCTTGAAGCGGTCGAGATCGACGAACATCACCGCCAACCCCTCGCGCACCGCGGCCGCATGCCGGATCGCGGCCTCGAGATGCTCCATGAACAGCAGGCGGTTCGGCAGGCCGGTCAGCGGGTCGTGACCGGCGAGGTGCGTCAGTTCCAGCTGCTTCGCGCGCAGCATCGCCATCTGCGTGCGGATCTCCACGCGCATGCTGTCGAAACAGCGCGCGAGCACGCCGATCTCGTCGGCCCGCGCGACCGGCAGCCGTTCGGCGGCCGGGTCGTCGAACACGTGTGTCGCGGCGCGCGCGAGGGTCTGCAACGGCCGCGTGATCGCACGCGCGAACAGGATCGCGAGAATCACCGCCAGCACGCTCGATACGAGCACCATCCTGACGATTCGTTCGCCCAGCATGCCGGCCGGCGCGAGCACGTCGGCCAGCGGGCGCGCCATCCCGAGCACGACGAAGCGGTTGCCCTCGTCCTGCCCGAACGGCGTGCGCACGAACGCGAACATCTGGCCCGGTGCTTCGTCGGGCTGCGCGAGTCCATTGAGCGTCACGTTCGTGCGCGCGCTGTCGAACAGCGCGCGCGTGACGGCAAAGCGGTCCTGCATCAGGACGCGCCGGCCGCGATCGAAGCCGAACGTCTGCGCCGGATCGGGATGCACGAGAAAATCGCCCCACTCGTTCGCGAGATAGACCGCATAGTCGTCCGGAAGATCGCGTTCGAGCCGGTCTAACACGCGCGACAGCTCGACGTCGACGACGAGCGCGCCGACCGTCTGGCCGGCCGCGTCGACCACCGGCGTGCCCACGCGCAGGATCGGCAGCCCTTCCGCCGCATGCGATCCCGTCTCGTGATTGACCACGATCGGCGACAGATAGATATGGCCGGGCGCCGTCGCGAGCGTATCGAATACATAGGAGAACTGCCCTTTCTCCTGGAACGCGCTTTCGGGCAGCACGACGATGCCGCGCGCATCGCGATCGAGGCGAATGCGTTCGATCCCGAAATGCCCGCTCGCGATCAGGCGAATCTGCAGGTATTCCGCATGATTGCGCATGAAGCTGTAGTACACCTGCTCGAGCCGCATGCGTCGCGCGGCGTCCGGGTTGTCGCCGCCGGCGACGGACGCGGACGACGGCAACTGCGCGAGCACGAGCGCATCGTCGGCCACGTCGGCAAGCGCGGTGGTGAAGCGCTGCCCGAGCAATTGCGTCGACATCAGCAGGCTGTGCTGCGCTTCCTGCACGAGCATCGCGCGGTTGGCGCGATACGCGTAGTAGCCGGTCGTGCCGGCCGCGATCACGCCGATGCACGCGAACAGCACCGACAGCTTCGACGTGAGGCCGAGCCGGATCATTTTCCGAATCGCTCCGGCCGGTCGCCCGACACGATGCGGCTCCACAGCGATTCGCGGCGCGCGATGTCCTCCACGGGCTGAAGCCACACGAGATGCTGGTGTCCGGTATCCAGGCCGCGCGGCGGCTCGAGCGTGTTCGCGAGCCCCTGACGCTCGGTCAGCAGCGCGCCGATCGCCGGTTCGAGCATGTAGTTGATCCACGCGAAGGCAAGCTCGGGACGTTGCGCGCCGCGCGTGACGGCCCAGCAGTCGAGCCACGCGAGCGCGCCTTCGTCCGGGATCACGTACCCGACGTCCGCGCCGGCGCGACGCAACTGCTCCACCTGCTGCGTGCCGTAGTTGCCGAACATCAGCGCCGCGCGATGCTGGACGAACAGCGCGGTCGCTTCTTCGGGAAGCGTGTAGTACGTCAGCAGGTTGCGGCGCAGGTCGATCAGCTTGCGGGCCACGGCAAGCGTCTGCGCGGGCGACAGGCGGAACGGATCGGAATAGCCGAGCGCCAGCGCCGTGAACGAGAAGTTGTGCTGCGCGCTGTTGAAGTCGAGCACCTTGCCGCGATAGCGAGGATTCCACAGCTCGCGCATCGAGCGCGGCGCGGCCGGCACCTGCTTGCGATCGTAGATCAGCCCCATCGACGAATACGTGAACGGGATCGCGTAGGACGCGCCGTCCTGCACGAGGCCGCCGATCGTCGCGAGCTGCTGGAAATTCGGCAACTGCCGCCGCCGGTTCGCGATGCGCGACAGGTCGATCGGCGCAAGCAGGTGTTCATGCGCATAGCGCTGGATCTCGGCCGTGTTCGCGGCCAGCACGTCGTACGGCGGCGGCGACGCGCTGTGCAACCGCGTCCACAGCGCTTCGTCGGAATCGACCAGCGTCACCTCGACACGCACATGAAACTGCGCCTCGAATGCGCTGACGATATCGCTGTCCGCATAACCGGGCCAGGCCAGCACGCGCAGCACGTTGTCGTTGACGGTTTCGGGAGAGGCCGCGACGGCCGGCGGAACGGGCGCCAGTAAGCCAAGCGTCAGCATGACAAGCAGCGTGCGCACGGCGCCGCGGGCGCGCGCGCGTGCACCGATTCCCCTGATCAATCGCACCCCGCGTGAATCGCCCGGCTGCATTCGACTGTCCTTTTTCGAGTCGATGCGATATCCCGCAACGAGACCATAAAACGCAGGGTCACGCAATCGGAACAAGCCGCACGTCGCGCATATTCGCGGGCCTCACGGCTGAATGCGACCCAATTACACGAGCCCGCGTCGGGCCGCGAACACACGAACACGCGAATACGCGGAGACGCGAATACGAACGTCAGCGCCAGGCCTGCGTGAATTCGGCGATCACGCGCGACAGGTGGGCGCGCATCGCGTCGCGCGCACCGGCCGCGTCGCGCGCCATGATCGCCGCGAAGATCCGCTGGTGATCCTCCTGCGACGCCTCGCGCAGCGCGGGCGAGTGAAAGTGCTCCTCGATCTTGTCCCACAGCGGATCGGCGCGCGCGCAATCCCACATCGCCGTGACCATGTGCAGCAGCACCGTGTTGCCGGTCGATTCCGCGATGCGCAGGTGGAATTGGCGATCGGCCGCGTCGTATGCGGCCTTGTCGTTCATCTGTTCGCGCATCGTCGTCAGCGAGAAAAACAGGCGGTCGAGATCGCCATCCTTGCGCTCGGTCGCCGCGAGCGCCGCGACTTCCGCCTCGATCAGCCCGCGCGCGCGCAGCGTCTCGATCGGCCCGGGGCCGCGCGGTACTTCGAACGTGACCGGCCGCGCGGCGTCGGCCGCCGACACGTAGATGCCCGAGCCGATCCGCACCTCGACGACCCCCTGCACCTCGAGCGCGATGATCGCCTCGCGCACTTGCGTACGGCTCACGCCGAACTGGTCGGCCAGACTGCGCTCCGACGGCAGCCGCGCGCCGGCTTCGAACGCGCCGGCGGCCACCATCGCGTGAATCTGCCGCGCAAGGCCGATATAGGAGCGGTCCGCGGCATCGGTGTCGCGGCTGGCGGGCAGGCTGGAAAGGTCGGTCATCGAAAGGCTCGCAACAGGCTGGCCGGCGCCGCTGCGGCGTCGGATCGACAAAATGGTACACCAATTTGGCTGCGCCGCCGGTTCGACCGATCGGCCAGCCTATGCCTGCCACTTCCAGAAATGCATCACGCGTGATCGCTTGCCTGACAACTGGTAAACCACTATCCCACGCAACTGGCATACCAATCATAATCCGCACACCGACGACGGCCCGGCACGCCGCCGCCCCGCTCGTCCGACGCATGAACCGACAGCCAGGAGCCTTTCCAGTGAAGATGTCTTTCCGTTGGTACGGCGAGTCCGATCCGGTCTCGCTGCAATACATCCGCCAGATCCCCGGCGTCACGCATATCGTGTCCGCGATCTACGACGAACCCGTGGGCGAGGTGTGGCCCGCGCACAAGATCGACGCGCTGAAGGCGACGATCGAGCGCGCCGGCCTGCGGTTCGACGTCGTCGAATCGGTGCCGGTGCACGAGGACATCAAGCTCGGCAAGCCAACCCGCGACCGCCTGATCGACCACTACCGGCAGACGATCCGCCATCTCGGCGCGGCCGGCATCCGCGTCGTCTGCTACAACTTCATGCCCGTGTTCGACTGGACCCGCACCGAGCTGTCGAAGACGCTCGACGACGGCTCGACCTGCCTCGCGTTCAGCACCGACGCGGTCGACCGGATCGATCCGAACGACGGCATCGCGCTGCCCGGCTGGGATTCGAGCTACCGGCCCGAACAGTTGCAGGCGCTGCTCGCCGACTACCGCGACGTCGACGAGAACGCGCTGTGGGCCAATCTCGAATACTTCCTGAAGGCGATCATTCCGGTCGCCGAGGAAGCCGGCGTGAAGATGGCGATCCATCCCGACGATCCGCCGCGCCCGATCTTCGGGCTGCCGCGCATCGTGAAGAACCGCGACGATCTCGCGCGGATCGTGCGCATCGTCGACTCGCCCGCGAACGGGCTGACGCTGTGCTCGGGCTCGCTCGGCGCGGGCCCCGAGAACGACGTCGAAGCGCTCGTGCGCGAGTTCGGCGCGATGGGCCGCATCCATTTCGCGCACATCCGCAACGTGAAGGTCGACGCGAACGGCGATTTCGAGGAAACCGCGCATCTGTCGAGCTGCGGCTCGCTCGACATCGCCGCGATCGTGAAGGCGTACCACGACACCGGCTTCACCGGCTACGTGCGCCCCGACCACGGCCGCATGATCTGGGGCGAGACGGGCAAGCCCGGCTACGGCCTCTACGACCGCGCGCTCGGCGCCGTCTACCTGAACGGCCTGTGGGAAGCGCTGGCGAAGTTCGACCGCACCCCGCAAGCGTCGCGGTAATCCGCCCTTCGAGGCGGCCGGCGCAGCGGATCGCCGGTCGCCCGCCACGACATTCCGCGCGGAGACACCGCCATGCCACGCATTCGATGGGCCATGATCCTGATGTGCTTCCTGGCCAACGTCATCAACTTCATCGATCGCGCGAACCTCGCGATCGCGGCGCCCAGCATCCGTGCCGACCTCGGGCTCGACGCGGTCGGCATGGGGCTCGTGCTGAGCGCGTTCTTCTGGACCTATGCGTTCCTGCAATTACCGGCCGGCTGGTTCATCGACAAGGTCGGCGTACGCGTGAGCCTCGCGCTGGCCGTCGGCTGGTGGTCGGTGTTCACCGTCGCGACGGGCGCCGCGCGCGGCCTCGCGCAACTCGTCGGCGTGCGGCTGATGCTCGGCGTCGGCGAAGCGGCCGCGATCCCGTCGTTCGCGAAGGTCGCGTTCAACTGGTTCCCGCGCAGCGAGCGCGGCCTGGCCAGCAGCATCTTCGACAGCGGCTCGCGCGTCGGCTCCGCGCTGTCGCTGCCGCTCGTCGCGTGGCTGATCTCGCTCGTCGGCTGGCGCGGGTCGTTCGTGATCACGGGCGGCATCGGCATCGTCTGGGCGCTCGCGTGGTGGTTCGTCTATCGCGACCCGGAACGCTATCGCGCGATCGCGCCGGACGCCGTCGATGCGCTGCTCGCGCAACGCGGCGCACCGACGGTTGCGGCCGCAACCGACGGCCCGAAGGTGTCGTGGCTGGACCTGTTCCGCTATCGCACCGTGTGGGGGATGATGATCGGCCTGTTCTGCCTGAACTTCGCGATCTACTTCTTCATCACGTGGTTCCCGAGCTACCTGCTGCAGTCGCGCGGCTTCTCGCTCGCGTCGCTCGGCACGTGGGGCATGCTGCCCGCGCTGCTCGCGATTCCCGGCGGCTGGCTCGGCGGCTACGTGTCGGACAGCCTGTTCCGCCGTGGCTGGAGCGCCACCGCCGCGCGCAAGACCTGTCTCGTGCTCGGCATGCTGCTGTCGTCGTCGATCGCGCTGTCCGCGTTCGTGGAAAACGTGTGGGCCTGCCTCGGCCTGTTCGCGCTCGCGTATGCCAGCCTGTCGTTCGCCGGCGCCAACGTGTGGACGCTGGTCGGCGAAGTCGCGCCGACGCCCGCGCACGTCGCCTCGCTCGGCGGCATCCAGAACTTCGCGGGCAATCTCGCGGGCATCTTCATCACGACCTTCACCGGCGTGATGCTGTCGCTCACGAAAGGCTCGTTCGTGGTGCCGCTCGCGGTGGCCGGCGCGCTGTGCGTGGTCGGTGCGCTGTCGTACCTGTTCGTGGTCGGCAAGGTCGAGCCGTTGCCGCCGCTGCGGCGCGGCAGCAGCGCACGGAATGTCGAACCGAACGCGGCCTGACGCAGCGGGACGGCGCGACCGAAACGCCCACGCTTTCCTTTTCGGGCCACGCATCGGACAATGAGCCGCGCCCGCCGGGCGCGGTGCCGCCCCGGCCCGCGCGCGGCGGCGGAGCGCCCCGCCCACGCCGATGAAACGCTACGAAACCCTCGCCCATACGATCGCCGACGACATCCGCAACGGCAACCTCGCGGTCGGTACACGTCTGCCGTCGCTGCGGCAGATCATCGCGCAACATGGCGTGAGCCAGTCGACGGTGTTTCGCGCGTATTACCTGCTCGAGCAGTGGGGGCTGATCCGCGCGCGCGAACGCTCGGGCTACTACGTCGCGCCGGGCGCGCAGCCGGCCACGAGCCCGGCGACGAAACGCCGGACGAGCCGCGCGGGTGCAACGCGCAAGGTCGACATCAGCAACCTCGTGTTCTCCGTGCTCGATGCGGCCACGCAGCCCGGCATCGTGCCGCTCGGTTCCGCGTTCCCGGCGCCGCAGCTGTTTCCGCTGCCGCGCCTGGCGAAGTCGCTCGCGCAGGCCACGCGACTCGTGAGCCCGTGGAGCACGGTGGTCGACCTGCCACCCGGCAACGAAGCGCTGCGTCAGCAGATCGCGCGGCGCTATCTCGCCACCGGCATCTCGCAACCGATCGACGAAATCGTCGTCACGAACGGCGCACTCGAAGCGCTGAACCTGTGCCTGATGGCGGTGACGCGGCCCGGCGACGTCGTCGCCGTCGAAGCACCGGGCTTCTATGCGGCGCTGCAGGCGATCGAGCGGCTCGACCTGCGCGCGGTCGAGATTCCCGTCGATCCGCGCACCGGCCTCGATCTTGATGCGCTCGCGAACGCGCTCGACCGGCACGCCATCCGCGCGTGCTGGTTCATGACCAATTTCCAGAATCCGACCGGCGTCACGCTGACCGCCGAAAAGAAGCGCGCGCTCGTCGAATTGCTCGCGGCGCGCAACGTGCCGCTGATCGAGGACGACGTGTACGGCGAACTGCATTTCGGCCCGGACTACCCGCTGCCCGCGCGCGCGTTCGACCGTCACGGCCTCGTGATGCACTGCAGTTCGTTCTCGAAAACGCTCGCGCCCGGCTACCGGATCGGCTGGGCCGCCGCCGGCCGGTTCGCGGAGAAGGTGCAGCGGCTCAAGCTGATGACGACGCTGTCGGCCAGCATTCCCGCGCAGGCCGGCATCGCGAACTATCTCGAGCACGGCGGCTACGACCGGCACCTGCGCAAGCTGCGCGGCGCGCTGCACGCGCAGCTCGACCGGATGGACGACGCGCTGCGGCGCTGGCTGCCGGCCGGCGTCGAATGGGTGCGGCCCGACGGCGGGTATTTCCTGTGGCTCGCGTTTCCCGATGCGATCGACGCGATGGAACTGCATCGCGAGGCGATCGAACGCGGCATCAGCTTCGCGCCGGGGCCGCTGTTTTCGGCCGCGCACGGCTTCGAGCGCTGCGTGCGCGTGAACTTCGGCCATCCGTGGAGCCGCGACATCGAGCGCGCGATCCGCGTGCTCGGCGAACTGGTCGCGCAGCCGTCGGTCCGCAAGGCAGGCTGATCGCGTCCTGGGCGAGCGCACCGCGCCGTGCTGCGTGCGTCACGGTCATGCAGCCGCTCCGCGTGCGGGTTACATTGCAGGTCCTCCCGCCCTTTCCCGATTGCCCATGAGCCCATTGCCCTACCTCGATCACGATGCGCTGCTGACATTGACGGCCGAAGCGGCGCACGTCACGCAGCCGTGCACGTGCACGAAGACCTCGCTCGCCGGCTGGACCACGCTGCCGCTGTCGCTGCCGGACACGCAACTGATCGAAGTGGCCACGCTCGCGCCGCCGGGCGAACCCGAGCCGACCTACGCGGAATATCATCCGGCCGGCACGCGCTATGCATCGGACGACGCGCCGATCGCGCCGCGCCATTTCCCGTACAACCGCTGCACCGTCAGCCGCTGCAGTACGTGCGGCCGCCTGTTCCTGCGCTACCAGGAAGGCGGCGGCTACTTCATCGACCAGCGCATCCGCGCGCTCGATCCGGCGCTCGTCATCGACGCGTGATCGCGCAACGCACGGGGTTTTCGAGCGCGGTGCTCGGCGACGACACCGATCTCGCGGCCGCGCGGCGGCAGCTCGTTCGGTTTCCGGGCTTCCATCAGCGCGACGCGGGAACGACCCTGCCGCCGCAAGACGCCGCAGCGCAGCCCGGAAAATGAAACGGGCGGCTCGCTGGCCGCCCGTACGATGAACCGGAAGCAAACCGGCCGGCGCCCGCCATCATGCGGGCGCCCCCGGCATTCAGCGCGCCGCCACCGGCTTGCCGAACCCGCCGAGGATCTTCTTCTCGAGCGCGATGTAATCGCGGCCGAAGTGGTGATCGCCCTGCGTCTTGATCACGTCGGCGCCCGTGTTCGCGAGCGCCGGGCACATCGTGTCCGTCTCTTCCGCGCCATAGAAGCACTGCACGAGCGTCGGCGGCACCTTCGCGATTTCCGGCGCGACCTTCAGCGCCTTGTCGCTCGCGGGCATCCCAAGCCAGCCCGTCACGCGGATCTGGAAATCGGCCGACGGCGCGAAGCCGAGCAGCGACATCACCGCGACCTTGTCGCGCAGGTCGGCCGGCAGCCGGTTGTACGCGAACGGCATCACGTCGGCGCCGAACGAGTAGCCGACCAGCGCCACGCGGCTCGCATGCCAGCGCGCCATGTAGGTGCGCATCACGCGGGCCAGGTCGCGGCTCACCTGGGCGGGCGGCTTCTCGCTCCAGAAATAACGCAGGCTGTCGATGCCGACCACCGACACGCCGTCGCGCTGCAGCGCCTCGGCGATCGTCTTGTCGAGATCGCGCCAGCCGCCGTCGCCCGAGATCACGATCGCGAGCCGGTCGCTGCCGCCCTTGGCCGGCAGCTCGACGAGCGGCAGGTCGGACACGTCGAGCTCGTCGCTGCTGCCGCTGGTGTCGCGCAGGTGCGACGTGACGAGCGACACGAGCTTCGCGGTGTCGCCCGCGGCCGCCGTCTCGACGAAGCCCGGCATCGCGCGGCGCACGATCGTCGGATCGGGCGGGCACGGCTTGAAGCGCGGATCGAGCTTCGCGGCCGGACCGACCGCGACGACGCCGGCGATCGTGTTCTCCGGCGCCATCGCGAGAATCTGCTTCGCGATCGCGCCGCCCTGGCCCACGCCCGCGACGATCGGCGTGAAATAGCGCGACGACTGCGCGAGACGTTCGAGCTGATGGCTGACCGCCTCGGCGTCGCCGTCGAGGTGATGGCAGGTCTCCTGCTTCGCGGCGAGATTCGCCGCGTAACGCCCGGAATCGACGCCGACCGTCATCGCACCGGCTTTCGCGAGCGCGTCGGCCGCCTGCTGATCGGCGACATGCCAGCCGGCCTCACGCGAGAACAGCACGACGAAACCGCGCAGCGGCCCGCTCGGCTTGGTCACGGTCACGGGCCCGTAGCGGCCGCCGGACACGGTTTCGGCTTTCACGTCGGCCGGCTGCGCGGCGCACGCGGCGCCGGCCAGCATCATTCCCGCGCAGGCGGCTGCCGCCCGCGCGCTTACCTTCTTCAACATCATGAACGCCGACCTCCAGCCAGCAATGACAGATCCGCCAGCGTGACGAACACGCCGACCGAGCCCGAGGCCGCGAGATAACGCGGCTCCCAGTGCGGTTCGAACTTGCTCTTGAAAGCGCGCAAGCCGCGGAAGTTGTAGAAGCGGCCGCCGAAGCGCCAGACCATCAGGCCGAGCCGGTGGAACGGCGACGGCATCTTCGCCGCCCCCATTCCCGAGAACGGCGCGATGCCCAGGCTCAGCTTGCGGAACCCCGCTTCCTTCAGATGCAGCGCGAGCTGCGTAAACAGATACTCCATCGCATACGGCGATGCGTCCGGCAGATGGCGCATCACGCCGACCGTCGCCTCGGTGTTGAGGTCGGTCGTCATGAACGTGACGAACGCGATCGGCTTGTCGGCCTGCCGCACCAGCATCACCGACTGCGTCGACAGATAGCCGTCGTGGAACGCGGCCACCGAGAAACTTTTCTCGCGCGCATCGCGGCTGTCGAGCCAGCCGTCGGAGATGTCGCGCAGCGCCGGCAGCGCGGCGGGCACGTCGCCCGGCGCGATCACCTCGACCGTCAGCGCATCCTTGTCGCCGCGACGCAGCGCGTAGCGCAGGTGCGAACGGTTCGAACCCTTCAGGTCGAACTGGTCGAGCGCGATATGCGCTTCCTCGCCGAGCTTCATCAGCGTGAGCCCCGCGTCGAGATACAGCGGCAACGCGTTCGCGCGCACCTGGTAGAACGCCGCGCGGCCGCTGTGCGCGTGCGCAAGCGCGATGAACTTGCTGATCAGCGCCGGCCACTCTTCACGCGGCCCGACCGGGTCGTGCAGCGCGGCCCACGTGCGGCCGTTCTTCGCGTACATCAGGAACGCACGGCGCGATTCGGAAAACAGGAACGACTTGTCGCCCATCAGCGCGAGGCCCGCGTCGCTGCATTCCTGCGCGCGGATGATCTGCTCCGCGTCGATGAGGTCCTGCTGCGCGGGCTTCACGAAACGACCGGGCGCCGGGCGCAGCAATTGCCACAGCGCGAACAGCGCGACGAATACGCCGGCGGCGAGCGTCGCGCGCAGCGCTCGCGGCGCGCGCGCATCGAACGAGAAATGCGACCACAGATCGCGCGTGTAAGGCACGTCGCGGAACGCGAAGAACAGCACCCACACGGCCAGCATCAGCACCATCGCCACCGACACGAACCAGCTCACGGTAAAGCGCTCGGCAAGCAGCGACGAATGACGGTTGAACCGGCGGCGGCTGACGAGCAGCAGCACGAGCAGCGTGCCGAGCACGCCTGCCTCGACGAATGCGAGGCCCTTGGCCAGCGACAGCGCGAGGCTCGCGAGCGTCAAGGCGAACGTCATCCACCACGCGCCGTCGAGCCGGCGCAGCAGCCCGCGCGCGACGAACAGCAGCGCGACGCCGAGCACGCTGCAGATCACCTGCGAGCCTTCGAGCACCCACAGCGGCACGATGTGGCGCAGGATCGCGATCCGGTGCCAGAACGCGGGCGTCGCACTCGAGATCACCAGCATCCCGCCGACCGCGAAGGTCACGAGGCTCAGGAACACCGGCGCCAGTTGCGACACGCGCACGGCCTGCCGCGTCACGAGCCGGCGCCGCAGCGCGCGGCCCTCGAAGCCGGCCAGCAGGCCGGCCGACAGCACGAGCGGCACGCCGAAATAGATCGCGCGATACGCGATCAGCGCGGCGACCATCGCGTGCGCGGGCACTTCGCGGCCCAGCGTGAAGACCATCGCCGCTTCGAACACGCCGATCCCGCCCGGCGTATGGCCGATCATCCCGAGCAGCAACGCGGCTGCATAAACGGTGATGAAGGTCGGGAAGCCGACGGGAGCCGCCGGCAGCAACACCCACAGCGTCAGGCCCGCGGCAACGACGTCGAGCACCGCATAGACGACCTGTGCAACGAGATCGCGCCGCGCCGGCACGTCGAACGACAGCCATTTGAAGCGCGTGACGACCGGGCGCGCGGTGTTGCCGCACAGCACGACCAGCGCGGCGAGCGCGACGAGCAGTGCCGCGCCCGTCCACGTGAGCACGCCGGGCGCGACGTGCAGCATCGCGGCGAGCGCCTCCGGCACGCAGACCATGCCGACCGCCGTCATCAACACCATCGCGAGCGCCAGCGTGCCGCTCGTGAACACCGTCATCCGGCCGATCTGGGCGGGCGTGACGCCCGACACGCCGTACACGCGAGCACGCACCGCGCCGCCCGTCAGCGCGCCGAAGCCGGTCGCGTTGCCGAGCGCGGAACCGGCAATCGCGCCGATCCACAGCGCGACGCGCGGCACCCTGGCCGCGACATAACGCAGGCCGACCGCATCGCGGGCGACGAGCGCGAGATAGCTGAGGGCCGTCGCGGCCAGCGACGCGCCCCACTCGCCGACGGACATGTGACGCAACTGGCGAATCACCGACCGATAGTCGACGGATTCCGACAGATGCTGGAAAACCACGATCAGCAGCAGGCCGATGCCGAGCGCGAGCAGCGGCGACAGTACGCGCTCGTTGCGGATCAGCGCCCGGGCACGGACGATCACCGCCTCGGCACGGCCGGGCGAACCAGGGTGGCGGGAAGACATAACGTGTTCAGTGGTGGTGCATAGCGTGTCGCGGCGCGGGCTGGCCGGGCGGCGACGTATCTGGTTGTTCTGCATGGGCGGCCGGCCGAAGACGGACTCGAGGCGCCTGGATCAGAACTTACGAGTATACGGAACTTATATTACAGAATCTTTCACGTCGCCTTTGTGCGGATTTGTGGTTTCTCGCGCATCAAAAACGCATAAAGAAACAGGGCGTCCCACGAACGCAAGGTGCGCATCATACCGGGAACCGGGGCGTTTTTTTCATCGGATGAATGACTTGTGATGCATTTGGGCGGAATTTGCCGCGCCGGGCCCGGCGGGCGAGGACGAAAACGCGACGGCGCGGCGCATTTCGGAATGGCCGCGAGTTGATTCGGCGCGTTCATTCCGGCGCGCCACCGGTACGGAAATACGCCACTACGCGTCACTTCGCCCGTTCATGCTCCCCCAAACCGATCGCCTTGTAGTCGTAATTCGGATAGAACTCTGTCCGGTACGCGCCCCACGCCGTATCCTCGAGCACGCGATTGACCTCGCGCAGCCGCGACGCCGGCAGTCGCAGCACGACGATCTGCCCGATCCCCATCGTCACGGTCCAGCTCACGACCTCGACGCCCGGCGGCGGAAACGCCTTGTAGAAACCCTGCTTCGCGAGTTGCGCGTTCAGCTCGGCGAGCGGGCGGGACTGGTCGTGTTTCAGGAAAACCGTCAGCAGTATCGCGTTGTCGGGAGTCGCCGCCGCCGAGCCGGCCGGCACGGTCGACGTCGACGTCTGGCCGACGGCGGGCGCGCTACCGATCGCGACAGCACCCAGCGCCGTGGCAATCAAAAGGGTTCGAATCGGGAAATACGGGAATGCCGTCATCACGCAACTCCATGGCTTCGTGGCTGGAGCCGCCATCATGCACCGCCCAATCCATTGCTGCAGTGACCCGAGCCGATGCGATTACGCGACGTCCGCGCCCGCGCCTTCGCGCTCGCGCAGCACGTCGATGAACGCGCGCAGCTTGGCCGGCACGTGCTTGCGGTTCACGTAATACAGCCACATCGGCGGCAGGGTCCGGCACGCGCCGGGCAGCACTTCGACGAGCGTGCCGTCGTGCAGATCCTGCTCGATCCGCTCGCGCACGAACGCGAACGCGATGCCGACACCGACGCGCGCTGCGTCGATCACCGCATCGTCGTCGTTCGTCACGAACACGCCGTCCGGATCGAGATCGACGTCGCGGCGCCCGTCGTGCAGCAGCCATTTATGCAGGCGTCCGCTCTCCGCAAACCGGAAACGGATGCACGCATGCCGCCCGAGCGCGGCGATCGACTCGGGCGTGCCGTGCCGCGCAAGATAGGCCGGCGACGCGACCAGCGCACACGTCAGCGCCGGCGCGATCCGCACGCCGATCATGCCAGGCTGCAATCGGTCGGCCAGGCGAATCCCCGCGTCGAAGCCATCCTTCGCGATGTCGACGAGTTCGTTGTCGTAGCGGATTTCGAGCCGGACTTTCGGATAGCGCTCGCGGAACGTGGCGAGCACCGGCGCGATCACGAGCAAGCGCGCGAGCGGCAGCGCGGTCACGCGCAGCAGCCCGTTCGGCTCGCTGCGCGCATCCTTCAGTTCGTCGCGTGCCTGCATGACCTGCCGGTAAGCGGGTTCGGTCTGCCGCCAGTAGCGCTGGCCGGCCTCGGTGAGGCTCACGCCGCGCGTGCTGCGGTTGAACAGCTTCACGTTGAGTTCGCCCTCGAGTTGCCCGATCGCCAGGCTAACGGCCGCCGGCGTCAGGCCCAGCGCGGCCGCGGCCCGCGTGAAGTTGCCGGCCGTCGCGACGGTCATGAACACGTGCAGCCCGGCCATCGGATCGCGTCTGCTCATCGTCTGTCCATCATTAAAAAAACTTGAAACTGCTTCGAGCGGAATGCGGATTCTCCCATATACCGCAACTGCCTACACTGGCGCTGTCGTCCCCTCGGAGCCTCGCATGAACCCGCTCACCGCCGCACTCCCGCTGCCGCTCGCCGTCGCCCGCCGCACGGTCGACGCGGCGCTCGCGCAGGCCGCATCGCTGCAAGTGGCCGGCGTCGCGATCGCCGTCGTCGATGCCGGCGCGAACCTGCTCGCGTTCGTGCGTACCGACGACTGTTTTCTCGGCGCGATCGATCTCGCGCAGCGCAAGGCGCTGACGGCGGTGCGCTTTCGCGCGTCGACCGGTGCGCTCGGCGCGATGTCGGGCGACGGTCCGCTGCGCGGCATCGAACACAGTCACGGCGGGCTCGTCACGTTCGGCGGCGGCGAGCCGCTCGTCGACGGCGACGGGCGCTGCGTCGGCGCGATCGGCGTCTCGGGCGGCAGCGTCGACGAAGACACCGCGATCGCGCGGCACTGCCGCGACCTTTTTCAGGCAACCCTTCACTCCACAAGGTAAGCACATGACACGGAAACGCATCCTCATCACCGGCGCGGGCACCGGCTTCGGCCGCGAAGTCGCGCTGCGGCTCGCCGAACGCGGCCACGACGTGACGGCCGGCGTACGCACGGCCGTCGAGATCGACGCACTGACGGACGCCGCCGCGCAGCGCGGCACCGCGTTGCGCGCGGTGAAGCTCGACGTCACGTCGGCCTACGATCGCGCGCGCGCCGCCGAACTCGACGTCGACGTGCTCGTGAACAACGCAGGCGTCGGCGAAGCCGGCGCGCTCGTCGACCTGCCGGTCGAGATCGTCCGCGAGCTGTTCGACGTGAACGTGTTCGGGCCGCTCGAACTCACGCAGCAGATCGCACGCGGGATGCTCGCGCGCAAGCACGGCAAGATCGTGTTCGTGTCGTCGATCGCGGGGTTGATCACGGGGCCGTTCACCGGCGCGTACTGCGCGTCGAAGCACGCAATCGAATCGGTGGCCGAGGCGATGCACGCGGAGCTGGCGCCGCACGGCATCCGCGTCGCGGTCGTGAACCCGGGCCCGTACCGCACCGGCTTCAACGACCGGATGATGGAAACGACGCGGCGCTGGCACGATCCGGCCGTGCATACCGTGACGCCCGAGCGGCTGGCGTTCCCGCTCGAACAGCACGACCCGGAGGAAATGATCGCGAAGATGGTCGACGTGATCGACAGCGACGGCGGCGCGTTCCGCAACCTGCTGCCGGCTTCATCGGAAGCGTTCGTGCGCACCGAGCAGGCGCGTGCGTGGGAGCGGCAACAGTAAGCCGGCGGCGAAGCGGCGGGCCAACGCAACGGCCCGCCGCTCACGCGATTCAGTACACGTCCCGCATGTAGCGCCGCGCCTTCGAAAGCCGCGCGACGTAGTCGTTCGCGGCTTCGTCCGACATGCCGCCGTGCCGGGCGACGATCGCCTTCAGCGCCGTATCGACGTCCTTGGCCATCCGCGCGGCGTCGCCGCACACGTAGAAGTGCGCGCCCTCTTCCAGCCACGCGAACAGCTCGGCGCCCTGCTCGCGCATCCGGTCCTGCACGTAGACCTTGTCGGCCTGGTCGCGCGAGAACGCGAGGTCGAGCCGCGTCAGGAAGCCGCTGTCGCGCATCTCGCTCAACTCGTCGCCGTAGTAGAAGTCGGTCTGCGCGTGCTGCTCGCCGAAGAACAGCCAGTTGCGCCCGCGCGCGCCGCGCGCCCGCCGCTCGTGCAGGAAGCCGCGGAACGGCGCGACGCCGGTGCCCGGGCCGACCATCACGATCGGCACGTCGCCGTTCACCGGCGGCCGGAAATGCGCGGACTTCTGCACGAACACGGGCACGCGGCCGTCGTCCGCGCGATCGGCGAGGAACGTCGACGCGACGCCTTTGCGCGCGCGCCGGCCATTGTGATAGCGCACGGCCGACACGGTCAGGTGAATCTCGCCCTCGTGCGCGCTCGGGCTCGACGCGATCGAATAGAGGCGCGGCTGCATGCGCTTGAGCATGCCGACCAGTTCCGCGCCCGACAGCTCGACCGGGTATTCGTGCAGCACGTCCGCCAGTTGCTGCCCCCACAGCCATTGCTTGAGGTCGCCCTTGCGATCTTCGCCAAGCAGCGACTTCAGCGCGCCGTTCGCGCTGCGCGACGCGATGAAGGCCAGCGTGTCGGGATGCGGGCGCGTGATGTCGAAATGGCGCGCGAGCGCATCGCCGAGCCGGATCTCGCCGACACCCGCGACCGACACGGGCGCATCGGCCTTCAGCGCGGTGACGGACAGCAGTTCGTCGACCAGTTCCGGGCAGTTGGTCGGCCATACGCCGAGCGCGTCGCCGGTTTCGTATTCGAGGTTCGCGCCCTGGGTCGACAGCGACACGTAGCGCGTGTCTTTCGCGGCGCCCGGCCGGTTCAGCCGCAGGTTCGCGACGAGCTTCGACGGCGCCGGATGCGCTTTCGTCGGCAACAGCCCCGACGGGCTCAATCCACCGGACGGCACCGCGTGCAGCGCGGCATCGGCCTCCTTGATGCGCGCGACGACGCGCTCGAGCCACTGATCGGCATCGTGCTGGAATTCGACGTCGCAATCGACGCGTGCGCACAGGCGCGCCGCGCCGAGTTCCGCGAGCCGTGCGTCGAGCCGGCGGCCGTGGCCGCAGAACTGGTCGTAGTTGCGGTCGCCGAACGCGAGCACCGCGAAATGCACGCCGTCGAGGCGCGCGGCGCTGCCGGCCTGCAACGCATCCCAGAATTCGCTGCCGTTGTCCGGCGCATCGCCGTCGCCGAACGTGCTCGTCATCAGCAGCACGTATTGCGCGCCGGCCAGCGACGCGACCGGATAGTCGGACATGCACGCGGTGCGGATCTCGAAGCCCGCGTTCATCAGCTTCGTCGCGTAATCCTCGGTCAACGATTCGATGTTGCCGGTCTGCGACGCCCACAACAACGTGACCTTCGGGCGCGGGCGCACGATGCGCACGCCGCCGGCCGCGGCGGCGTCGGCCGGCAGCGCGGGCGCGGCGGCGGTCTGCGCACCTGCCGGCAGCGAGCGGCTGAACAGGCCCGCGAGCATGCCGTCGAGCCAGAGCCGCACGGGCGGCGTCAACGGCGCGCCGGCCGGCAGCACGGGCACGCTGCCGTCGCGACGGCCGGCGCTCGCCTTCAGTCCTGTGACGAGACCGGCCACGTACAGCCGCTCGGTGTCGGTCAGCGGCGGCGGCGCGAGATCGGCGACGCCGAGCGCGGCCGCGAAAGTGTCGATGTCTGCCATGTCGGATTCCTGTGAAGCCGTGATCGGCGAGATCGCGGGCGCGGGCGGTGCATCGTCCGCGCGTGCGTCGGCGCGCGCCGTGTCGTCGTCGGTCGACGCGAACGCGTCCGTGTCGACCCGCGTCAGCGCGACCGCGCAGTATTTCAGTTCGGGTTGCTGCGATTCCGGGTCGATCGCGTCGTTCGTCACCGCGTTGATGCACAGGTCGTCGCCGTACACGTCGTTCCAGTGCATCGGCGCGAAGCAGTTGCCGCGCCGCACGCGGTCCGTCACGACGGCCGGCAGCACCGCGCGGCCGCGCGCCGAACGGATCTCGACGCTGTCCTTCGCGGCGATGCCCAGCGCGCTCGCATCGTCCGGGTGCAGTTCGACGAACGGGCGCGGGTTGAGCTTGTTCAGCATCGCGACCTTGCCCGTCTTCGTCATCGTGTGCCACTGATGCTGCAACCGCCCGGTGTTCAGCACGATCGGGAACGTGTCGTCGGGCAGCTCGGCCGGATCGACGTGCGGCCGCGCGAAAAAGCGCGCCTTGCCCGACGGCGTCGGGAACGCGATGCGCGGCGCGGCACCGTCGTCGGCTGCCGTACGCAGTGGCTGGCTCACGCCGTCGTTCAGGTAGCGGATCGGGTGCCGCTCGCGCGCGGCGCCCGGCGCGACCGGCCACTGCACGGGCCCGTCGCGCAGCGCCGCGTGGCTCGCGCCGCGCAGGTCGTAGCCGGTCGCCGGATTCGAGAAGCGCACGATCTCGTCGAACACGTCGGCCGCCGACGCATAGTCGAACGCGTCGCCGAACCCCATCGCACGCGCGACTTCCGCGACGATGCGCCAGTCGGGCAGCGCGTCGCCGGGTGGCGCGACCGCCGCGCGCATCAGCGTCATGTTGCGCTCGGAATTGATCATCACGCCGTCGCCTTCGGCCCACAGCGCGCCGGGCAACAGGATGTCGGCGTAGCGGTTGGTCTCGGTGTCGAGGAACGCGTCCTGCGCGATCACGAGTTCCGCCGCCTGCAGCCCGGCGATCACGTTGCGCCGGTTCGGCACGGTCGCGACCGGGTTCGTGCAGACGATCCAGCACGCCTTGATGTCGCCGGCCGCCATCCGCTCGAACAGGTCGACCGTGCCGTTGCCGGTGTCCTTGCGCAGCGTGCCGGCCGGCACGCGCCACAGGTTCTCGACGAAGCGGCGGTCGTCGTCGGACGCCACCGAGCGCTGACCCGGCAGCCCCGGCCCCATGTAGCCCATCTCGCGCCCGCCCATCGCGTTCGGCTGGCCGGTCAGCGAGAACGGCCCGCTGCCCGGGCGGCAGATCGCGCCGGTCGCGAGATGCAAGTTGCAGATCGCGTTGGTGTTCCATACGCCGTGCGTGCTCTGGTTGAGTCCCATCGTCCAGCAGCTCATCCATTCCTGCGCGTCGCCGATCCATTGCGCGGCCGTGCGGATGTCGGCTTCCGCGAGCCCCGTGATTTCAGCGACCCGCTCGGGCGTGTAATCGGCGAGAAACGCGGGCATCGCGTCCCAGCCTTCGGTGTACGCGGCGATGAACGCGGCGTCGGTGCGGCCGTTCGCATGCAGCAGGTGCAGCAGCCCGTTGGCCAGCGCGAGATCGGTGCCCGGCCGGATCTGCAGGAACAGGTCGGCCTTGTCGGCGGTACCGGTGCGGCGCGGATCGACGACGATCAGCTTCGCGCCGGCCTTCACGCGGTCCATCATCCGCAGGAACAGGATCGGGTGACAGTCGGCCATGTTCGCGCCGATCACGAAGAACAGGTTCGCGCGATCGAAGTCCTGGTACGACCCGGGCGGCCCGTCCGCGCCGAGCGACTGCTTGTAGCCGGTGCTCGCGCTCGCCATGCACAGCCGCGAGTTCGACTCGATGTTGTTGGTGCCGACGAACCCCTTCGCGAGCTTGTTGACGAGATACTGCGCCTCGATCGACATCTGCCCCGACACGTAGAACGACAGCGCATCGGGCCCGTGCGTATCGAGCACCGCGCGCAGCCGCCGCGCGGTCTCGGCGATCGCGTCGCGCGCCGGCAGCGGCACGAGGTCGTCCTCGCGCGCGCGGCGCACGAACGCGCGGTCGAGCCGCCCCGAGCGGCGCAGCGCGACGTGCGCCGACGAACCCTTCGTGCAGAGCCGCCCGAAGTTGGCCGGATGGTCGGCGTCGCCGGATACCTTGACGACTTCGCCGTCCTCGACGTGCAGCACCATCCCGCAGCCGACGCCGCAGTACGGGCACACGCTCTTGACGGGGGTGGCGGTCATGCGTGCTCCCGGGCGCTCAGGCCGCGATCCACACGAAGCCGTCCTCGACCCGCGACGGATACGCGTTCACCGATTGCTCGGGCGCTTCCAGGCATTCGCCGGTCCGCAGGTCGAAGTGCTGCTTGTACAGCGGCGACGCGACCACGACGCGCTCGCCGAGGCTGCCGATCAGCCCGCGCGACATCACCGCGGCCTGCGACACGGGATCGACGTTGTCGATCGCGAACACGCCGCCGTCGGCATGCGCGACGTGAAACACGGCGACCTGCTCGCCGTTGACGAGCGCGCACACGCCGGTGTTCGGCACGATGTCGTCGAGCGGGCACACGCGGGTCCAGGACAGCGGAAGACGATCGTTCATGATGGGCTCCTTTGAAAGACGGGGGTGTCGGTCGGGGGTCAAACGGTCGCGGGTTCGGCGACGACCGGAATCGCCACGGGCTTGCCGCCCGCGCGCTCGGCGGGCGTCGCCGGCCGGATCTGGCCGCGCGTCTCGACGAACTCGATGGTCGTGTCCGGCGCGTCGCTGTTCACGAAGTGGCGGAAGCGCTTGCGCGTTTCCGGATCGGTGACGGCGCGCTTCCATTCGCACTCGTAGGTGTCGACCACGTGCTGCATGTCGGCTTCGAGCTCGGCCGCGATCGCGAGCTTGTCGTGCACGACGACGTCGATCAGGTAGTCGAGCCCGCCTTCGAGGTTGTCGCGCCACACGCTGGTGCGTTGCAGCCGGTCGGCCGTGCGCACGTAGAACATCAGGAAGCGGTCGATATAGCGGATCAGCGTGTCGCGATCGAGATCGGACGCGAGCAGTTCCGCGTGGCGCGGCTTCATCCCGCCGTTGCCGCACACGTACAGGTTCCAGCCCTTCTCGGTCGCGATGATGCCGACGTCCTTGCCCTGCGCTTCCGCGCACTCGCGCGTGCAGCCGGACACGCCGAACTTGATCTTGTGCGGCGCGCGCAGCCCCTTGTAGCGGTTCTCCAGGTCGATCGCGAGGCCGACCGAATCGTCGACGCCGTAGCGGCACCACGTCGACCCGACGCACGACTTCACGGTGCGCAGCGCCTTGCCGTACGCGTGCCCCGATTCGAAGCCGGCCGCGATCAGTTCCTCCCAGATCGACGGCAGCTGCTCGACGCGCGCACCGAACAGGTCGACGCGCTGGCCGCCCGTGATCTTCGTGTACAGGCCGTATTTTTTCGCGACCTGGCCGACCGCGATCAGCCCTTCCGGCGTGACTTCGCCGCCCGGCATGCGCGGCACGACCGAATACGTGCCGTCGCGCTGGATGTTCGCGAGGTAGTAGTCGTTCGAATCCTGCAGCCCCGCGTGCTCCTTCTTCAGCACGAACTCGTTGAAACACGACGCGAGGATGCCCGCGACGGCCGGCTTGCACACGTCGCAGCCGAGACCGCGGCCGTGCTTGTGCAGCAGTGCGTCGAACGTCGTGATGCGCTCGACGCGGATCAGGTGGAACAGCTCCTGACGCGAATACGGGAAGTGCTCGCACAGATGGTTGTTGACCGCGAGGCCCTGCTTCTTCATCTCGGCCTTCATGATCTGCGTGACGAGCGGCACGCAGCCGCCGCACGACGTGCCGGCGCCCGTGCAGGTCTTCAGCGCGCCGAGGCTCGTCGCGCCGTCGGCCACGGCCGCGCAGATCTGCGACTTCGACACGTTGTTGCACGAGCAGATTTGCGCGCCTTCCGGCAGCGCGTCGACACCGATCGCCGGCTTCGCGGCGCCGTCCGACGACGGCAGGATCAGGAATTCCGGCGACTCGGGCAGCTCGATGCGGTTCAGCATCATCTGCAGCAGCGTGCCGTACTCGGCGGCGTCGCCGACCATCACCGCGCCGTGCAGGAACTTGCCGCAGTCGGACACCACGAGCTTCTTGTAGACCTGGCGGCGCTCATCCGCGTACTGGTAGGTGCGGCTGCCGGCCGTCGTGCCGTGCGCGTCGCCGATGCTCGCGACGTCGACGCCCATCAGCTTCAGCTTCGTGCTCATGTCGGCGCCGGCGAACGCGGCCGCCGCCGCTTCGTCGGCGTCGCCCGCGAGCTGCTTCGCGACCACGCGCGCCATGTCGTAGCCGGGCGCGACGAGGCCGTACACCGTGCCGTTCCAGGCCGCGCATTCGCCGATCGCATAGATGTCGGCGTCGCTCGTGCGGCACGCGTCGTCGATCGCGACGCCGCCGCGCGGACCGATGTCGAGCCCGCACGCGCGGGCCAGTTCGTCGCGCGCGCGGATGCCGGCCGAGAACACGATCATGTCCGTGTCGAGATGCGTGCCGTCGGCGAACGCCATCCGGTGCGCGCCTTCCTCACCGTCGACGATTTCGAGCGTGTTCTTGCCGGTATGCACGGTCACGCCGAGCGCCTCGATCTTCGAACGCAGCATCCGGCCGCCGCCGTCGTCGACCTGCACGGCCATCAGGCGCGGCGCGAATTCGACCACGTGCGTATCGAGCCCCATGTCGCGCAGCGCCTTCGCGCATTCGAGGCCGAGCAACCCGCCGCCGATCACGACGCCGCGCTTCGCGTGCGCGCCGCACGCCTGCATCGCCTCGAGATCCTCGATCGTCCGGTACACGAAGCAGCCCGCGCGCTCGCGGCCCGGCACCGGCGGCACGAACGGCCGCGAGCCGGTGGCGAGCACCAGCTTGTCGTACGCGAGCGTTTCGCCCGATGCGAGCGTGACCGTATGCGCGGCGCGGTCGATCGATGCGACCTGCGCGTTCAGGCGCAGGTCGAACTGCGGATGACGCTCGAAGAAGCCCGGTTCGACGAGCGACAGGTCGTCCGCCGACTTGCCCGCGAAGAATTCCGACAGGTGCACGCGATCGTAGGCGGGGCGCGGTTCCTCGCCGAGCACGGTGACCTGCAGCGCGCCTGCCTCGCCGGCTTGCGTCGCGACGCATTCGAGGAGCTTGTGGCCGACCATGCCGTGGCCGATGACGATGAGTTTCATGATGACGGTTCCTTCGGTCGATCAGTTCGCGGCGCCGGCGGCGGCCAGCGCGCGATCGCGCAGCTCGGCTTCGCGCGCCTTGTGTTCTTCGCTGAAGCGCACGGCCATCGCGCACAACGCGGTCGCGGTCACCGCGAGGCCGAGCAGGCTCAGCGTCTGCTGCACGTCGCCGACACCCTTCAGCAGGAAAGCCGCGGCCACCGCGCCGACGTTGCCGCCCGCGCCGACGATCCCCGCGACGCCGCCGAGCGCCTTGCGGTCGATGAACGGCACGAGCGCGTAGGTCGCGCCGCACGCCATGTGCGTGAACAGGCCGAAGGTCAGCATCGCGACGAGGGCCATGCCGATGCCTTGCGCGTGCGAGAACCAGATCAGCCCGAGCCCTTCGCCGATGATCAGCGCGCACAGCAGCGTCGCGCGCACGTCGAGGCTGCGGCGGGCAGCGATCTTGTCGGACAGCCAGCCGCCGAGCGCGCGCGCGAACAGGGCGAGCAGCCCGAACATCCCGACCGCGAAACCGGCGTCCTTCAGCGACAGCTTGAAGTGATCGACGTAGTACAGCGCGGCGATGTTGTGGATGAACACCTCGACGCCGAAGCACGCGCCGTACGTGACGAACAGCATCCATACGCGGTAGTTGCCGCAGGCCCTGAAGAAGCTCGCCCAGCCGCCCTTCTTGCCGCTGTCGACCGTCACGCCCTGCTTGCGCAACGCGACGAAATCGCCTTGCGGGCAGTCCTGCGTGAAGCGCCAGTACGCCCATGCCATCGCGAGCATCGCCACGCCCGGCACGACCAGCGCGATGCGCCACGACGAATCCTCGCCGAAGCCGAGCATCAGCCCGGCGGCGACGAGCAACGGCATCAGCGCCTGCGTCGCGCCCGCGCCGGCATTGCCCCAGCCGGCCGTCGTCGCGTTCGCGGTGCCGACCACATTCGGCGCGAACATCACCGACGTGTGGTATTGCGTGATCACGAAGCCCGCACCGATCGCGCCGATGCCGAGCCGGCAGATCAGGAACCACAGGTAGTCGTGCGTGAACGACACGGCGAACACGGGGATCGCGCCGAGCAGCAGCAGGCCCGCGTACACGCGGCGCGGGCCGAAGCGGTCGCACAGCGGGCCGACCAGCAGCCGCACGGCGATCGTCGCGGCCACCGCGGCGATGTTGATGTTGGCGACTTGCGCCGCCGTGAGATGGAATTCGCGCGCGATCAGCGGCATCAGCGGCGCGCACGCGAACCACGCGAAGAAGCAAACGAAGAACGCCATCCACGTCAGATGGAACGCGCGCATCGGCGCGGTGCGGAGGCTGAAGAGATCGATACGGGTAGCTTTGTCGGTCATGTCATCCGCCAAACGAAAAACGGCGTCCTGCGCACCCGGTCTCGTCGAGACCTGATACGTAGGACGCCGTTGCCCATGAAGCCCGTTGCCGGGCGCGTCGGTATTCGGTACTGCGGACGGATCGCCATTGACCCGTCCGAACGAGCTAACGCAAGCGACGTGCCATGTCCGCGTCGATCACGCCGCGCGCCCCACCGCACAAGGCGCAGCGGGCATCGGGCACGTCACCGCGGCGCGCGGTGCGCTCTCCGTCGCGATGCACCGGGGCACAGATGTGGTGCGCTGCAGCACTGTCGTCGTGCGGCATCGCGGTGCGCGCGGACGGGGCACGATGCACACCGATGCGGCATGGCGACCGCGCGCGCGTGGCGAGCACATGCGCGCTCGCGGCCATCGCACGGTGCGCGGCGCCGCGCCCAGGCCGCGTCGTCGCGCCGGTTGGCCCGGATATTGCTGAACCTTCGTCACACCGGCAACGGCGCCGGTGGGCAGTCCCCGCAAACCCTGCTCGCCCGTCACCGCGAGCCCTTCAGGACAACGGCGTCCCTCCGTGCACGGCACGGCCGGATGCCGGTGCGTTTCGACCGCCCGCCGCCGCCGAGCAACAACGCGACATCAGACCGCCGCAGCGATGCGATGCGGCACAGGAACACGACATGACGACAGGCAAAGTCACGCTGCTGGGCGCCGGCCCCGGCGATCCCGATCTCCTTACGCTGAAGGCGGTGAAGGCACTGGCCGCCGCCGACGTGCTGCTGCTCGACGATCTCGTCGCGCCCGGCATCGTCGAACTCGCGCCGCGGGCGCGCGTGATCCGCGTCGGCAAGCGCGGCGGCTGCCGCTCCACGCCGCAGGCGTTCATCGAGAAACTGATGCGCCGCTACGCGCTGCGCGGCGCGCACGTGGTGCGCGTGAAAGGCGGCGACGCGCTGCTGTTCGGGCGCGCCGGCGAGGAACTCGCGACGCTGCGCGCGGCCGCGATTCCGGTCGAGATCGTCAACGGCATCTCGTCGGGATTCGCCGCCGCCGCGAGCCTCGGCATCTCGCTCACGCACCGCGAGCACTGCCAGGGCGTCACGTTCGTCACCGCGCACCGCCAGGATCATGGCGAACCCGACTGGGCACGGCTCGCGGCGACCGGCACGACGCTCGCGATCTACATGGGGATGAGCCGCGTCGACAGCATCGCGGCGGGCCTGCTCGCCGCGCTGCCCGCGTCGACGCCGGCGGCGGCCGTGCAATGGGCCGGCACGCCCGACGAACGTCGCTGGACCGGCACGCTGGGCACGCTCGCGTGCGGCATCGAAGCCGAGCGGCTGGGCAGCCCGGCCGTGATCCTCGTCGGCGGCGCGATCGGCGCAGCAGCCGCGCAAGGCGCGAGCACGGCAACCGGCGCGGCGCTTGCGCGGGCCGCCTGACATGCGCGGTATCGCACGGCTTCGGCCGCTTCCCGGTTCCTGCCCCTCCGGCCGCGCATGCGGCCTGCGTGCATCGTCCGCCCCCTGCATCGACGCGTCCCTGCCCCTGTTGCCCGCCTCATGAGTTCGTCCGCCCTGCCCACCCGCCTGCGCGTGCTGCTCGTCACCGACACCGACAAGCCGATCGGCGAACTCGGCGACGCGCTCGCGCGCCTCGGCTACGAGATGCTGAACGACGTCGCGACGCCCGCGCGCCTGCCGGCGGCCGTCGAGGAGCAACGCCCCGACGTCGTGATCATCGATACCGATTCGCCGTCGCGCGACACGCTCGAACAGCTCGCCGTCATGCATGCGACCGCCCCGCGCCCCGTGCTGATGTTCAGCCACGACGCCGACCAGGAACTGATCCGAGCGGCGGTCGGCGCGGGTGTCAGTGCGTATCTCGTCGAAGGGTTGTCGGCCGAGCGTCTCGCGCCGATTCTCGAAGTCGCGCTCGCGCGCTTCTCGCACGACGATGCGCTGCGCCGCCGGCTGGCCGACGTCGAGCGCGAACTCGCGGAACGCAAGCTGATCGACCGTGCGAAACGCGTGCTGATGGACCAGCGCAAGCTCTCCGAACACGATGCGTATGCGGCGCTGCGCAAGCGCGCGATGGATCAGGGCCTGCGCATCGTCGACGTCGCGCGACAATTGCTCGACGCGTCACCCCAGCCATGAGTGCCATGCATACCTCTCCTCCCGCCGCGCCGGAACGCGCGCATCTTCGCCTCGGGTTCGTCGCGCTCAGCGACGCGGCCCCGCTGATCGTCGCGCAGCGCCTGAACCTCGGCGCGCGTCATGGCCTCACGCTCGAATTGAGTCGCCAGCCGTCGTGGGCGGCCGTGCGCGACAAGCTGCTCAGCGGCGAGCTCGATGCCGCGCACGCGCTGTACGGGCTCGTCTGCGGGCTGCAGCTCGGCATCGGCGGCCCGCAGGCCGACATGGCCGCGCTGATGGTGCTGAACCGTAACGGCCAGGCGATCACGCTGTCGCGCGGCCTCGCCGACGCGTACCGCGAAACCGCCAACGTGCGCGCCGCGTTCGCGACGCTCGGCCGCAAGCCGCTGCTCGCGCAGACCTTTCCGACCGGCACGCACGCGATGTGGCTGAACGCGTGGCTCGCGTCGCACGACGTCGATCCGCTGCGCGACGTGCGCAGCGTCGTGATCCCGCCGCCCGAAATGGTCGCCGCGCTCGCGGGCGGCGAGCTCGACGGCTTCTGCGCGGGCGAGCCGTGGCACGCGGTGGCCGAAGCGTGCGGCGCCGGCCGCACCGTCGCCGTCACGAGCGAGGTCTGGCCCGATCATCCGGAGAAGGTGCTCGCGACGCGGCGCGATTTCGTCGCGCTGTATCCGGCCACCGCGCGTGCGCTGGTCCGCACGCTCGTCGATGCGTGCGCGTGGCTCGACAGCCCCGCGCACCGTCGCGAGGCGGCCGACTGGCTCGCGTCGCCCGACGCGCTCGGCGTGCCGGCCCGGCTGATCGCGCCGCGCCTGCTCGGCGACTACGGCGCGGGGCCGTTCGCCACGCCGCCGCTGCCGATCCGCTTTCACGACGGCGGCGCGGTGAACCGGCCCGATCCGCGCGAGGGCCTGTGGTTCCTGTCGCAATACCGGCGCTGGGGCATGCTCGACGGCTCGCACGACGACGCGGGCATCGCCGCGGCGATCGCGCAGACCGCGTTGTATGATGCTGCGGTCGCCGAAGGCGGCGCAGCGGGCCCGTCGCAGGCGTAGGGCGTAGCCGTAGGCGCACCGCGCAGTGCAGCCGGTGCGCGTCGGGGTCACGCCGAGCCGGCGGCCTTGCCGCTGCCCGCCTGTGCCGCCCATGCCGCTCGCACGGCACCGCCTTGCCACTCCGTCCCCGCTCCGAATCGATGCCGAAACGAACGCGCGCGCCGCTCGACGTGCTGCTCACCGAAATCCGCGCGTGCCGTGCATGCGAAGCAGACCTGCCGCTCGGCCCGCGCCCGGTCGTGCGCGCGCATCGCGACGCACGCATCCTGATCGTCGGGCAAGCGCCGGGCGCACGCGTCCATGCCAGCGGCATCCCGTGGGACGACGCGAGCGGCAAGCGGCTGCGCGGCTGGCTCGGCGTCGACGCCGACACCTTCTACGACGAGACGCGCTTCGCGATCGTGCCGATGGGCTTCTGCTACCCGGGCCGCGGCGCGAGCGGCGACAACCCGCCGCGCCCCGAATGCGCGCCACTGTGGATGGACCGGCTGCTGGCCGAACTGCCGTCGGTCCGGCTCACGCTGCTGATCGGCCAGTACGCGCAGCGGCATTTCCTGCGCGGCGCGCGCAAGGCGACGCTGACCGACACCGTGCAGGCTTGGCGCGACTACGGCCCCGCGATCCTGCCGCTGCCGCATCCGTCGCCGCGCAACCAGGCATGGTTCAAGCACCATCCGTGGTTCGACGCCGAGGTCGTGCCCGAGCTGCGGCGCCGGATCGCATCGCTCGCGGCAGGCTGACCGGGGACGCGGGGCCGCGCCCGTCCCCGTCGCGCCCGGTTCGCTGTACCATCGCGGCTCAACCGCGTCACGAACAACACGATCCTTCATGCCCTCCACCGCCCCGCCGCGCCTGTACGGGATGCCCGAACGCAGCGACCGGCTCGACTTCTACATCCGCGACCAGGCGTCGCGCCAGGCAATCACCGAGCCGCACCGGCACGCGTATTTCCAGATCCAGTTCAACCTCGGCGGCGACACCGAGCAGCGCATCGGCGGCGTCACGCGGCCGTTTCCGCGCGGCGCGCTCGCGTTCGTGCTGCCGCACCGCGAGCACCTGATTCCGCATCCGGAAGGCGCACACTTCATCGTGATCAACTTCAGCCAGGCGTTCCTGCGCGCCGATCTCGACGTCGATCCACTCGATCTCGAGGACGTGCCCGCACACCGTTTCCCCGAGCTGACGCCGTTCCGCTTCCAGGAGCACCTCGATTTCATCCTGACCGGCGATACGTACGACGAAGCGCGCCGCCTCGCGCTGTGCATGCTCGACGTCGATCGCGTGCGCACGTTCGGCTCGACCACGCTGCTGCGCGGCTACCTGCTGCAGTTGATCGGGCTCGTCTGCACGCAGTACGCGGGCGCGCTCGACAAGCTCGCGCAGCGCGGCGCCCAGCGTGCCGGCCGGCGCGACGCGCTGGCCCGCGTGCTGCGCCACGTGCGGGCGAACCTGACCCGCGAGGACCTGACGCTCGCCGCGACCGCCGAAGCCGCGTTTCTGTCGCCGAACTACCTTGCGCACCTGGTGCGCAAGGAAACCGGCAGCACCTTCACCGATCTCGTCACCGAGCGGCGGATCGCGCTCGCGCAGTCGCTGCTGGCCCACACCAGCCGGCGCATCGCGGACATCGCCCGCTCGGTCGGCTTCCGCGACGAAGGGTATTTCGCGCGGCGCTTCCGCGCGCGGGTCGGCGTGTCGCCGAAGGCGTACCGCGACGCGAACGCCGCATTGCCCGCCGCCGACGACACGCAAGCGGCCGCCGACGCGTAGTTTTGTCCCGGTAAAACGCAGTTGCGTCGCATCCCGGCGCACGCGCGTCGGGTATCGTTGCACGCATGCCGGCCGGTGCGCCGGCCATCCGTCTTCCTACCGAACGAGGCCCATCCGATGTCCGCCTATGTCATCGACGCCGCCGAGCGTCCTTCCGTCGAAGTCGAACAGTCGTCCGCGCGCTTTCCGGTGCGCCGCGTATTCTGCGTCGGCCGCAACTACGCCGACCACGCCCGCGAAATGGGCGCCGACCCCGACCGCGAACCGCCGTTCTTCTTCACGAAGCCGGCCGACGCGATCGTCCCGGCCAGCGGCACGGTCGCCTATCCGCCGCTGACGAACGATCTCCATCATGAAATCGAGCTGGTCGTCGCGATCGGCAAGGACGGCCGGTCGATCGACCCGGCCGACGCGCTGTCGCACGTGTGGGGCTACGGCGTCGGCGTCGACCTCACGCGCCGCGACCTGCAAGCCGAAGCGAAGAAGCTGAGCCGGCCGTGGGACTGGGCGAAGGGTTTCGACGCGTCGGGCCCCGTGACCGCGCTGCGCCCCGCGACGGCCACCGGCCATCCGGCCGCCGGCCGCATCTGGCTCGCGGTCAACGGCGACACGCGCCAGCAAGGCGACCTCGCCGACATGATCTGGCCCGTGCCCGACGTCATCGCGTACGTGTCGCGCTCGGTCGAGCTGAAGGCCGGCGACCTGATCTTCACCGGCACGCCGGCCGGCGTCGGCGCGCTGCAGCCGGGCGACCGCGTGACGGGCGGCGTCGACGGCGTCGCGACGTTCGAATTCGTGGTCGGCGCGAAGCCGTAACATGCCATGCAGGGCGGCCGCGTGCCCGGGCCGCCCAGGCGATACCGCGTTGCCGGTCAGTCGTAGCGGCGCAGGAAGGCCTCGGCGACGGCTGGCGGATTCAGCGCTTTCGCCGACGCGTTTTCCAGCGCCTCAGCCGCGTCGTCGTCGCTGATCGACACGAACAGCGTGATGGCCGCCCGGTCGTCGCCCGTGCCGAACACGCCGTCGCGATCGAGCAGCCGCAACGCCTCGATCATGTCGGTATGCAGTTGCCGGGAAAATTCCGCGAATCGCGACCGGACGAACTGCGGGCTCAGCACCTCGTCGGCCAGCCGGCCGCAGATCGCGTTGAACGGCGAGGCCTCGGCCGCCGCGTACGCCCACTCGGCCACGCCCCACACGAACCACGGATCGTCGTCCGCCACCGCCTGTTGCGCGCGGACCCGGCGCAGCCCTTCGACCGAATTGGCGGCCGGCACCACCGTCATCGCGCCGCTGTCGGTGTACAACGCGAACGCATAGAAATGTTCGTCCGGGTGCAGCGCCCGCAGCGCCCTGAAGGTCGCCCTCGCGGCATCGGCAATATCCCGCTGGAAATCAGAAAAGTCGCTCATCGCATCCTCGTCCAGTCGCCCTGCGCGCTCGTCGGGGCACGCGGCGCGCGAATCGTGCGTCGTGTCCCGGCATGCGGCGGATTGTCCGTCATTCCGCCGCGCGCCGGTACCGGGGCGCACCCGCGCTCACCGTCCGGCGTCCCGGCCGTCGAACGCCCGCACGCACCCGGCGGCCGCCAGTGCGATCGCCGCCGACAGCAGCATCATCGCGAGCGGCAGGTAGCCTGCGTTGCGCGGGGTCAGCAGCGCGCCCGTCAGCGACGACAGCGCGGCGCCGCCGCCGATCGTCATCGCGCCGGCCAGCCCCGATGCGCTGCCAGCCAGTTCCGGGCGTACGGACACCGCGCCCGCATGGGCGCCGGGATTGCTCAGCCCGTTGCCGATGCCGACCAGCACGCACGGCCCGAACCACGCGAGCGCATGGGTCACGCCGCCGAACAGCAGCGCAAGCCCGATCAATGGCCCCGCACACGCGACGAGCCGCCCGCACAGGATCGTCGTGGCCAGCGCATGGCGGCGCGCGACCCGCGCGGCCAGAAAGCTGCCGCAGACGAAACCGGCCGTGATCGTCCCCATGTAGAAGCCGATCTCCGCGGGCGGGATGCCGAACAGCGTTGTCGCGGCGAGCGGCGCACCGGCCAGGAACGCATAGAACGCGCCCGTCGAGAACGCCATGCACAGCGCATAGGCCCAGAAACGGCGCGCACGCAGCAGCGCCGGATACGCGCGAAGCTGCTGCCCGAAGCTCGACGGCCGGCGCGTATGGGTTTCGGCGAGATCGCGCACGCACCAGGCAAACAGCGCGGTGCCGACTACGGCCAGCAGCCAGAAGCTCGCGCGCCAGCCGACCGTCTGGTCGAGCGCACCGCCGAGTGTCGGGCCGAGCATCGGCGCGAACGCGGCCGCCATCGCCGCGTAGCCGATCCGGCTCGCCGCGCGCGCGCCGCCGTCGGTATCGCGGATCGCCGCCATCGACACCGGATAGACCGACGTGATCGCCGCCTGCATCAGCCGGCAGCCGAGAAACACGTGGATATCGGTCGCCATCGCACAACCGAGCGAACCGAGCGCGAACAGCGCGACGCTCGTCAGCACGATCGGCCGCCGCCCGAACCGGTCGGACAGCGGCCCCGTCACGCATTCGAGCGACGCGGCCACCGCCGCATAGCCGCCGAGCGACAGCGCGACGAGCGCATAGTCGGTATGCAGGTCGCGCACGATCGCCGGCAGCGACGGCAGGAACAGGCTCAACGGCAGCACCGACAACGCGCACAGCACGATCAGCGTGGCGTGCCGGGGCGACGCCGGGTCGGAAGTAGTCGACAGGTTCGATCGCAAGCGGATGCCCTCCCGCGCACGGGCCTCTCGGCCGTGCGCAACAAAAAAAAGCCCCCGAACGAGTCGGGGGCGCATGGGTGCCGGCGCGGTGCCGCTACCGGACCCTGCGCCTGTGGACGACTACGATGAAGCAAGTGGTTTTCATGTCGAATGGCTCTGCCGAATGGCTCCTGAATACGTGGCGGACCGCTCGCGGTACCCGACGATGTTAGGCGGACGACAGCCGCCGCGTCAACGCGCTACCGCGTGCGCACCGACACGAACTTCCGCGCGTTGTTGCGCTGGATCAGCACGGCGATCACGTTGCCGCCGCTCGCTTCGAGCATCGGCACGTCGTCCGGCGTCTCGAGCAGCGTGTCGTTGAGTTCCAGCACGACGTCGCCCGGCTGGATGCCGGCGCGCGCGGCGGGGCCATGTACCGCGTCCACCATCATCCCGACCGCGAGCCCCGTCGAGCGGCGCTCGTTGTCGCTCAGCGCGTGCATCGTCAGGCCGAGGCGATCGCCGCGGTCACCGCCACCTGTGTCGCCGGGCTCTCCGGCGGCCGGCCCCGGCCGTCCAGCGGCCTTCGGCGCGGCCATGCCGACCGTCGCGGGCGCGCCGCCGCCCGCGTCGTCGGCGCCGGTGATCGTCAGCGTTACCGGCGCACGGTTGCGGATCACGCGCAGCGGCGCCTTGCTGCCGGGCGGCAGCGCGGCGGCAAGGTCGTTCAGTTCGGCCGAACGGCCGATCGCCTTGCCGCCCATCTTCACGATCACGTCGCCGGGCTTCAGGCCGGCCGCGGCGGCCGGCGAGCCGGGCGCGACGCCGTTGACGAGCGCGCCTGCCGGACGCGGCAGCCCGAACGCCGCGGCCAGACCGACGCCTACGTCCTGCACGTCGACGCCGAACGCATTGCCCGACGGCGCGTCCGGCGCGGGCGCCTGAGCCTGCTGCGCCTGCATCTGCGCCTGCTGTTGCGCGCGCAACTGGGCACGCACCTTGGCCGCGAATGCGATCGGGATGGCGAACGTCGTGCTCGCGTAGCGGTCGGCGCCCGGATAGACCTGCACCGCGATGCCGATCACGTCGCCCGCGCGATTGAACACGGGGCCGCCGGAGTTGTCCGGGTTCGGTGCGATGTCGGTCTCGAAGAACGGGAATGCGCTGCCGTCCGGCAACCGGCGCGACGTCGCGCTGACGATGCCGGCCGTGACCGTGTTGCCCGATCCGTCCGGCGCGCCGATCGTCATCACCGGTTCGCCCGCGCGGACTTTCGACGAATCGCCGATGCGCACGAACGGCAGCTTCGTCGCGTCGACGCGCAGCACGGCGACATCGCTTTGCGGATCGACGGCCAGCACCGTCGCCTTGAATTCGCGGCGGTCGGTGAGCCGCACCGTCACGTCGGTCGCCTCGTCGACCACATGGGCGGACGTGAGGATCAGGCCATCGGCGCTGACGATGAAGCCCGAACCGCTGCCGGACACCGCACGCGGCGCCGCCGTATCGGGCGCCGGCGCCTGCGGCCCCTGCGCGGGCACCGGCGCGCCGTGCCGGAAGAACGCGGCGAGCGGATCGTCGGGATCGAGCGCGGCAAAGGCCGGCCCGCCGGTTTGCGGATCGGGCGTGGCGGCCAGGATGGTCACGACCGCCGGGCCGTAGCGTTCGACGATCGCCGGGAAGTCGACCGGCATCGCGTAAGGCGCGGCGGGTGGCCGCGCCTTCATCGCCGGCGGTGCAGCGTGCGGCGCGAGGGTGCCGGCGACGGCGGCGGGCAGCGGCAAACATCCGGCAAACACGCCCCCGATCAACGCGGTGCGAAGCACGGCGCGAGCAAGCGTCTGGCAAACCACGGTGCCACCTCCCCCGGCAGCCGCGACGCCACCCTGCGCGAGACGCGCAGGCGCCCGACAAGCACCGGTACACCCCACCATTTATAGCCCACGCGCAGGTTGGAACATACGAATCGAAACCCGTATGCCGGGACGCGTCGTGACGGCGGAACCGCGAGGGCATTCGTTTCGAACAAAGTGCGCGGTTCGTCAATCCGAATATCCACCACGCATCGGTGCGCGCGTCACCGGCATCGTTGCGATCTGCGATCGCGGCCGATCATTGGCCTGTCGCGCATTACCGACCGCGAAACCATCCCGTCACGCATCCCCCGCGCCCACCCGCTCCGCGATCGCCGACACCATCCGCAACATCGGCTCGAACGCATCGGCCGACGTATTGCCGAAACCAAGCACGAGCCCGTTGCCGGCCCGCGCCGCATCGATCGCGAAACCCGACAGCGGAAACGGCCCGATGCCATGCGCGCGCGCCGCTTCGACGATCGCGCGATCGCGATACCGCGCCGGCAACCGCAGCGCGAGATGCAGCCCGCACGGGCCGCCCTCGACCTGGTGCGGCACGCTCAGGCTGCGCTCGAGCGCGGCGAGCAGCAACCGCCGCCGGTCGCGATACAGCCGGCGCATCCGCCCGAGATGCCGGCCGTACTCGCCCGTCTCGATGAAGTCGGCGAGCGCGAGCTGCACGTGGCGCGTCCCGCCGCGCAGCATCTCCGGTAGCGCCGGCCGCACGGCAGCCAGCAACGCGTCGGGCAGCACGAGAAAACCGATCCGCAGCGCCGGAAACATCGTCTTGCTGAACGAGCCGAGATAGACGACCGGCGAATCGGGCGCCAGCCCGTGCATCGCGCCGATCGGCTCGCCGGTGTGACGGAATTCGCTGTCGTAGTCGTCCTCGATGATCCACGCGCGATGGCGGCGCGCCGCGTCGATCAGCGCGAGCCGACGCGAGATCGACAGCACGGCGCCGGTCGGGAACTGGTTCGACGGCGTCGTGTAGACGAGGCGCGGCGTCCGCTCGCGCCAGTCGTCCGGTTCCGCGCGCAGCCCTTCGACGTCGACCGGCATCGGCACGACGTCGAGGTCGGCCGCCTGCATCGCGGTGCGCGCGCCGCGATAGCCGGGCTCCTCGACCCACACCGTATCGCCCGGATTCGTCAGCAGTTGCGCGCACAGTGCGATCGCCCCTTGTGCGCCTTCGGTGATCACGATCTGCTCGGGATCGCAGCGCACGCCGCGCGTGACGGCCAGGTGGCGCGCGATCGATTCGCGCAACGCGCGCTCGCCGAGCGGATCGCCGTACGCCAGCAGCTCGCGGCCGGCGCGACGCAACGCGCGGTCGATCGCATGCCGCCACGCATCCACCGGGAAATGCGACAGCGCCGGCACGCCCGGACGAAAGCCCTCCGATTCGCCGGTGCCGACGAGGCTCGGGCGAATCCGGCCGAGCCGCTGCGCGACGGCCGGCGGCGCGGCACGCCGGCGCGGCGGCGTGGGCCGCGACAGCCCGACGACCCGCGTGCCGCGACGATCCGATTGCAGGAAGCCTTCGGCGACGAGCTGCTCGTACACGGCGGCCGTCGTATTGCGCGACACGCCGAGCGTTTCGGCCAGCGCGCGCGTGCCGGGCAGCCGCGTGCCGGCCGGCATCGCGCCGCCGAGAATCGCGTCGCGCACACGGCGCAGCAACTGGCGCTGGAGCGACGGTGCGCCGGGCGTGCGCGCCAGCGGCGCATCGAGCGGCAGCAACGGTGCGTCGCCGGCAGGAAAGGCAGTCGTCATCGGAACATCGCAGCGTGAAAAGATCGGAACGTGACGCCCGGGCGAGCGTCGCACGGTGACCGGCGCGCGGCTGGCGGCCCGAGATCGTGGCACCATAAATTTACCGCTCGCTGGCGCTTCTCATGGTACCTCGGCGGGACTACGATCGTCTGCATGCCGGCATGTCGCCGGCCGCCAACCGAAGCGAGATCGACCTTGCCCACGCTCACCAACGCTTTCCAGCAGCCCATCGGCCACCCCGTTCCCGACTGGTCCGCGCGTCCGCGCCCGGAGCGCATCGTGCTCGAAGGCCGCTACTGCCGGCTCGAGCCGCTCGACGCCGAACGCCACGCCGCCGATCTGTATGCCGCCTACGCACAGGCGCCCGACGGCAGCGACTGGACCTATCTCGCACACGGCCCGTACGCCGACGAATCCGGCTACCGCGACTACGCGCGCGGCGCGCAGGCGAGCACCGATCCGCTGCACTACACGGTGATCGACCGCGCCACGGGCCGCGCGGTCGGCACGCTCGCGCTGATGCGCATCGATCCGGCCAACGGCGTGATCGAGGTCGGCTCGGTCACGTTCTCGCCGCTGCTCAAGCGCACGCCGGTGTCGACCGAAGCGCAGTTCCTGCTGATGAAGTACGCGTTCGACACGCTCGGCTACCGGCGCTACGAATGGAAGTGCGACGACCTGAACGCGCCGTCGCGCAAGGCGGCTGCCCGCCTCGGCTTCCGCTACGAAGGCACGTTCCGGCAGGCGATCATCTACCGCGGCCGCAATCGCGACACCGCGTGGTTCTCGATCGTCGACGGCGAATGGCCGGATGTGCGTGCCGCGTTCGAAGCATGGCTCGCACCGGAGAACTTCGACGCGCAAGGCAACCAACGCCAGTCGCTCGCCGCGATCCGCCACGCGCAGGCCAGCGCGCGCGATGCCGCCGGCCGCGCGAACGACGCCACGCGCGTCACGGTGCGCCCGCTGGTCGCCGCCGACGAAGCCGCGTGGCGTCCGCTGTGGCAGGGTTACCAGAAGTTCTATGACACCGCGCTGAGCGACGCGGTGTTCGCGACGACCTGGGCGCGCCTGATGGACCCGGCCGAGCCGATGTTCGTGCTCGGCGCGTTCGACGCGTCGGGCGCACTGGTCGGGATCGTCCATGCGATCTACCACCGTTCGTGCTGGACCGAAGGGCCGTACTGCTACTTGCAGGATCTGTACACGGCGCCCGACGCGCGCGGGCAAGGCGCGGGCGGCGCACTGATCGAGGCCGTGTACGAACGGGCGCGCGAAGCCGGCGCGAGCCGCGTGTACTGGCTCACGCACGAGACCAACACGACCGCGCGGGCGCTGTACGACAAGCTCGCGAACAATGCCGGTTTCATCCAGTACCGGCACGATCTGAAGAAGTAACGTCGCGCCGCCGCCAGCCGACGTTCAGCCACGAACATCGGCCGGATGGCGTGCGTCGCCGTCCTCCGGCGTGGCGTCGCACGCCGCACCGTCCATCCCCGGCAGCGCTGCCGGGCGGATCATCTCGTCGCCATTGGCCGGCACGGGCCGCCGCACCGGCCGGAACACCGGCTCGCCCGGCTCGATCGGCTGCCCGGAAAGCGCGCAGCGGCCGGGCTGCAACGCGACGCGCAGCCGCCAGCGCTGCTCGCCGTAATGACACCGGCCGCTCTCGACCCAGCGCACCAGCAGTGCGTCGTCGCCCGCCTCCAGCACCGTGACGAACAGTTGCGGACGCAACGGCGATGCCGCGGCCGTCGCGTGCTCCGGAATCGGCGCACGGCCGATCGTCACGAGCGGATGCGCGACCACGCCGCCGCGCGACGGCATCGCGTCGTCTTCGTCGAACGCGGACGCGTCGCACGACAGGTCTTCTTCGCAGATCGGGCTTTCCATGGTGTTGAGCATGCTTGACGAATTTCCGTGCAGGTTGAACGACGCCGGCGCGTTCAGCGCCGGCCCATCGGTTCGCGCAGCAGGGACAGGCCGATCGCCGCGCCGACGGCGGCGGCCGCGAGCATCAGCCCGATGCCGCCCGACCAGCCGAATGCACCGACGATCACGCCGATCGTCAGCGGCCCGATCACCTGGCCGAGATAGTTGCCCTGCACGACCCAGCCGATGCTGAGCGGCGCCAGCGACGGCGACGGGGCGGAGCCCGGCGCGCACGCGAGAATGGTCGCGGGCAGCATCCCGGCCATCGCCGAAAACGCGAACCCGAGCGCGACCGCGAGCGGCGCGGGTGTCGCGGCGCTGAAGAGGCCCGCGCCCGCCGCGCCGATCGCGACCGACGTCGCCGCCATCACGATCCCCGGTCGCGCCCCGCGCGACAGCAGCCAGCCGGCCGTCAGGTTGCCGATCACGCACGCGGCGACGATCGCCGCGCTGATCAGCCCCGCCGCGCCGACCGCGACGCTGAGGCGCTGCATCAGGAACACCGGCAGGAACGTCATCACCGCGAAGAACTGCACGTTGTAGGTCGCGAAGCCCAGTGCGAGGAGCGTGGTCGAGCGCGACGCGAGCACGGCGCGCAGCGCGGGGCCGATGCGCGTCGTCGCCTGCCGCGACGGCGCGTCGGCCGACGTCGTGACCGGCACCGCGGCCGCCGCGACGAGCGTCAGCGCCGCGGCCGCGAGCCAGCCGTTGCGCCAGCCGCCGAGCAGCGGCCCGACCAGCATCGACAGCGCCATGCCGGCCGGCATGAAGGTGCTCCACAGGCCGAACGCGAAATTGCGCCGTTCGGGCGGCGTCACGCGGTTCAGCACGGCCGGCGCAGCGACCACCACGATCACGAACCCGAGGCCTTCCGCGAAGCGCGTGGCCAGCAACAGCGCGAAGCTGCCGGCCCAGGCGCCGGCCACGCTCGACAGGCCGAGGATGACGAGGCCCGTCACCAGCAGCCGCCGGTCGCCCCAGCGCCGCACCAGCAGGCCGGCGGCGATCCCGCCGAACACGCCGACGAACGGAAACACCGACATGATCCCGCTCAGCGACGCGAACGAGCCGCCGAACTCGTGCTGGAGCGACGGCAAGCCGATCGTCGCCTTGCCGACGTGCAGCGCCGACACTATGCTCGCCAGCACGACGTTCGCGACGGCGGCCCGGTAGCTGCGCGCCGGCAGCGTGGCGGCATCGGCCGCGACAGGCGATTCGGTCATCTTCACCTCCGTTGAAGCGGCGGCGTGCAACGGGATGTCTCACGCGGCCGCAATCGGACTGGCGCACATGATACAAATTGAAGTTAACTTCAAGTAAAGGGGCAGCGCGCGCAACGATCCGTTTCGGCGACGGTGACAATGGCCGTCGCGACACGCGACGGCATCCTGGTCTAAGCTGTCCGCTTCGTCCGACAACGCCGCGCCCCTCCTTATGTCGACCGCCTCCCCTGCACCGGCCACGCTGTTCCCGCTCGACGAAGCCTGGACGGATTTCCCCCGCCGCAAGGCGGCCGTGCGCACCTTCATCGCCGGATACTGCGCCGCGCGCGACCGGCGCGACGCGCCGCTGCACGACGGCCCGGACGGCCATGTCGTACAGTTCGACGGCGCGATGGGCCGGCCTTTCGAGCATTTCACGATCGAGGGGGCGCCCGTGTCCGCCGCCGGCCCGTTTGCGGTTGGCGCTTGGATCACGCGCTACGGCGCGGCGCCGCTGCCGCCCGCGCTGCACGGCCGGACGCGCCGGCTGACCGACGAGCATTTCATGGCCGCGGATATCGACGGGCTGTCCGGTGACGACGCGCTCGCGCTCTCGCTGGCCTGCGACACGCCTGACGCGATCGACGCGTTCAACGCCAGCGGCGCCTTCCCGCCGTTCCAGCGGAATCCGGCCGCGTTCCTGTTCGCGCACCGGCTCGACGGGCAGATCGCGGCCACCGCGCGCTACGGCTTCGCGTCGCCGCGCGATATCGTCGTCGACCGCGTCGGAACGGCGGATGCCTACCGGCGTCGCGGCCTTGCGACGCAACTGCTCGCCGCGATCGTCGCGCACGCGCGGCACCGCGGCGCGCGCCGCGTATGGCTCATCTCGACCGAAGCCGGCCAGCCGCTGTACCGTGCCGCCGGATTCACATCGCTCGCCGCGGTTGCCGTGGACGAAGTGCTCGCCTGAACGCGGATCGAGCAACGCCCCCCGTTGCGGTTCGTCTCGCGATTCGTCTCATTGCGCTGAGACGAACGTCCCGGCGTCTCACTCGCCTCGCTGTTTCGCTGTCGCAGCAAATTCGGCGCCCCATTCGTTCCGAACCCCCTCCGGTCGGCAGAAAGTGACATGGTGCAACGCACGCCACGCGCACCGTCGACCGCCACGCACCACCGCACTTCGCGCTGGCCCCGTTCCTGCATACCGTCGATCGCGCAATCGCGCGACGGGCGCACCGGCAGCATTGCCGCGCGCCCGACGACAACCTGACGGAGACAGCAACGTGAGTACACCGGCACCGAACATCGCATCCAGCATGAAGGCCGCCGTCTGGCATGGCCGCCACGACATCCGCGTCGAAGAGGTTCCCGTTCCGGAGCGCCCGCCCGCCGGCTGGGTCACGATCCGCGTGCACTGGTGCGGCATCTGCGGCTCCGACCTGCACGAATACGTCGCCGGGCCGGTGTTCATCCCGGTCGACGCGCCGCATCCGCTGACCGGCCTGAAGGGCCAGTGCATCCTCGGCCACGAGTTCAGCGGCGAGATCGCCGAGCTCGGCGCGGGCGTGTCGGGTTACGCGGTCGGCGACCGCGTGACGGCCGACGCGTGCCAGCATTGCGGCACCTGCTGGTATTGCCGGCACGGGCTGTACAACATCTGCGAGAACCTCGCGTTCACCGGGCTGATGAACAACGGTGCGTTTGCCGAATACGTGAACGTGCCGGCCGAACTGCTGTACAAGCTGCCGGACAATTTCCCGACCGAGGCCGGCGCGCTGATCGAACCGCTCGCGGTCGGGCTGCACGCGGTGAAGAAGGCCGGCAACATCGTCGGGCAGACCGTCGTCGTGGTCGGCGCGGGCACGATCGGCCTGTGCACGATCATGTGCGCGAAGGCGGCGGGCGCCGGGCGCGTGATCGCGTTGGAGATGTCGGCCGCGCGCAAGCAGAAGGCGCTGGAGGTGGGCGCGAGCGTCGTCATCGATCCGAAGACGTCCGACGCGATCGCCGAAGTCAGGGCGCTGACCGGGGGCTACGGCGCCGACGTGTCGTTCGAATGCATCGGGCACACGGCCACCGCGAAGCTCGCGATCGACGTGATCCGCAAGGCCGGCAAGGCGGTGATGGTCGGCATCTTCGAGGAACCGGCGCCGTTCAACTTCTTCGACATCGTGTCGACCGAGAAGGAAGTGATCGGCTCGCTCGCGTACAACGGCGAATTCGCGGACGTGATCCGCTTCATCGCCGACGGCCGCATCGACGTGCAGCCGCTCATCACCGGGCGCATCGCGCTCGGCGACATCGTCGCGCACGGCTTCGAGGAGCTGGTCAACCACAAGGACCGCAACGTGAAGATCATCGTCCAGCCGGCCGTCGCCTGACCGCCCGCGCGCGGCCGCGGCTTCGATTCACGCCGCGCCGCGCAGGCTCGCGCACCGCAAACGCAACCGCAAACGCATTCCGATCGGCGCCTTGCCGCGACGCGACGACGCGATCGTGCAGCGCGCCCCGGCCCAGCAGCGGTCGCGTGCGCCGATCCCTCTGGCGGACCATGCACTCGCATACCGGCTACAGCCGATGCCGTCGCGGCAGGCGACACCGCAACCCCGCACGATTCTTCGATATACTGAATCGAACCCTTTTCGGGACAACCGGGGGCAACCACGCGTTGCGTACGTTCGCCCCGACCTGCGTGGAATGGCGCATCGTGAAACCGCGAGCCGGACTGATTCTCGAACTCTTCGTCAACCTCGTGCTGCCCTGGGTGGCCTATCGGGTCGCGCATCCGTATTTCGGCGAAACCGGCGCGCTGTACGCGTCGGCGGTTCCGCCGATCATCTGGTCGATCGTCGAATTCATCCGCTCGCGCCGCGTCGACGCGGTAGCGGCCATCGTGCTGCTCGGCATCACGCTGTCGATCGTCGGCATGGCGTTCGGCGGCAGTCCGCGCACGCTGCTGATGCGCGAATCGATCGGCTCGGGCACGATCGGCATCGTGTTCCTGCTGTCGCTGTTCCGCGAACGCCCGCTGATCTACTATCTGGCCCGCGCGACCGTGGCCCGCGAGATGGACGGCGGCGCCGCGCACTTCGAAGCCGTCTGGGACGCGCAACCGGGCCTGCGGCAGATGCTGCGGCTGATGACGTTCGTGTGGGGCGCCATCATGACGGTCGAGATGCTGCTGCGCTGGTGGATGGTCGTCAACTGGCCGGTCGAACGCGTGCTGGTCGTGTCGCCGGTCATGGGCTACACGGTATTTGCCTGCCTGCTGCTGTGGACGTTCTGGTACCGGCGGCGGATGCGCGTGCGCAACAGCGTCGACATTCCGGGCCGCGGCGGCGTCACCGAAACCGCCGGCCGCTGACGCGCGGCGCGCCGGCTGTCCGGCGGCGGGTCACGGCGCCTGCTGTATGATGCGCGGCGTCTCGTCCGCCCATCCGTTTTCCGTCATGTCCCTTTCGCTCCTTCCGTGTGCCACGATCTGGCTCGCCCTGTTCGCGGCCGCCGCCTGCGCGTGGCATCGCCCGCTGCACGGCCTGAGCATCGGCCTCGCCGCGCTCGGCTACGGGGGCGCGCTGGCGTTCGGCCAGCTTGCGCCGATCACGCTGGCGCCGCTCGCACTGCTGATCGCGGCCGGCTGGGGCGTGCTGCCCGAGCGCCCGCTCGCGGTGCGCATCATCGCGCACCTCGTCTTTGCCGCGCTCGCGATCGCGCTGAGCCTGCATCTGATTCCCGGCTTCCACAATCCGCGCGTGATCGGGCCGATCCGCTTCACGCCGGACGCCGTGCCGTTCACGATGTACCTGAATTTCGACAAGCCGCTCGTCGGCCTGTGGCTGTTGTGGGCACTGCCGTGGGTTGCGCCGGACGTCGCGCTGTCGCGCGCGCTGCGCACCGGTGCGGTGGCGGCCGTCGCAACGGCTATTGCGTGCCTGGCCGGCGCGCTCGCGTTCGGGATGGTCGGCTGGGCCCCCAAATGGCCGCCGTCGGGCTGGTTGTGGCTCGCGAACAACCTGTTGCTGGTGACGCTCGCCGAGGAAGCGCTGTTCCGCGGCTACGTGCAAGGCGGGCTGACCCGCGCGTTCCGCGCCTGCTCATGGGGCCCGTGGTTCGCGCTCGCGGCCGGCGCGCTGCTGTTCGGCGCCGCGCACGCAGCGGGCGGCTGGCCATGGATTGTGCTCGGCACGGTGGCCGGCGTCGGCTACGGCCTCGCGTGGCGGCGCGGCGGCCTGCTCGCTGCCGCGCTCGCGCATGCGGGGCTGAACGTCGTCCACTTCGGCCTGTTCACCTATCCGATGCTCGCCGCCGCGCGCTGATCGCGGCGACGGCGCCTGTGTCGCCCGCGCTGCCGCTCAGTTGAACCCGGCCACCGCGTGCGGCACGTACGGGCGTTCGAGCGTGGCGATTTCGTCGTCGGTCAGCTTCAGCGCGAGCGCGCCGAGCGCGTCGTCCAGTTGCTGCGGCTTCGAAATGCCGACGATCGGTGCGGTCACGCCGCGCTTTTGCGCGACCCACGCCAGCGCGACCTGCGCCCGCGGCACGTTGCGCGCGGCGGCGATCGCCGCGACGGCCTCGACGACCGCCTTGTCGGCATCGGCCGTCGCGTCGTACAGCCGCTGGCCGACGTCGTCCTTCTGCTGCCGTTCCGACGTTTCGTCCCAGTTGCGCGTCAGGCGCCCGCGTGCAAGCGGGCTCCACGGGATCACCGCGATGCCTTCGTCCTCGCACAGCGGCAGCATTTCGCGCTCCTCTTCGCGATACAGCAGGTTCAGGTGGTTCTGCATGCTGACGAAGCGGGTCCAGCCGTTCTGCTTCGACGTGTGCAGCGCCTTCGCGAACTGCCACGCGAACATCGACGATGCGCCGATATAGCGCGCCTTGCCGGCCTTCACGACGTCGTGCAGCGCCTCGAGCGTCTCCTCGATCGGCGTGCCGTAGTCCCAGCGGTGAATCTGGTAGAGATCGACGTAGTCGGTGCCGAGCCGCTTCAGGCTCTGGTCGACGTCGGTCATGATCGCCTTGCGCGACAGGCCCGCGCCGTTCGGCCCCGGCCGCATCCGGTAGAACACCTTGGTCGCGATCACGACGTCGTCGCGTTTCGCGAAATCGCGCAGCGCGCGGCCGACGATCTCCTCCGACGTACCGTCCGAATACATGTTCGCCGTATCGAAGAAGTTGATGCCGGCCTCGACCGCCCGCTGGATGATCGGGCGGCTTTCCGCTTCCGGCAGCGTCCACGGATGCGTGCCGCGCGACGGCTCGCCGAACGTCATGCAGCCCAGCACCAGCTTCGACACGTCCAGCCCGGTCGACCCGAATTTCACGTATTCCATTGCTCGCCTCGCCACTCAAGTTGGGGTTGCGGCCGGATGCACGCGGCATCCGCCAGACGTCGCATGGTATCCCGCACGCCGCGAACGCGTATGAGCGCGCGCCGCGTGCAGGCTGCGTGAAAGGTTGAACCTCGAAGGATGAACCGGGCGCCCCGGTTACTTGGCCTGGTCGGCGAGCGGCTGCAGGAACGCGGAGAAGCCGGTCAGCATGATCTGCACGCCGATGCACAGCAGCAGGAACGCCGACACGCGCTTCGCGACCTTGGTCCCCTCGCTGCCGAGGTAGCGTGCGAGCAGCGCGGAGCGGCTGTAGACCTGCCAGATCACGAGCGCGACGAGCACGGACACGGCGATCGACACGATGCTCGACAGCATGAATTCCGACAGCTTGTGCGTGCGGTTCGCGTTCAGCGCGATCGCGGTCGCGATCGAGCCGGGGCCGACCGTCAGCGGCACGGTCAACGGGAAGAACGCGCGCGTCATGATCGCGTTCGCGTCGATCGGCTTGACCGGCGTATCGCCGCCGCCCGGCCCGTCGGGCTCGTTCAGCATCTGCCAGCCGGCCACGGCGACCGCGAAGCCGCCGCCGATCCGCAGCGCTTCCATCGAGATCCCGAAGAAATGCAGCACCGGCGTGCCGGCGAAGAACGCGACCATCAGCACGACGAACGCATTGAACGCGACCTTCCTCGCGAGCAGATCCCGCTCGTGCGCGGTGAGCGTCTCGGTCCGTTCGAGAAACAGGAACGCGATGCCGATCGGATTGATGATGCCGATCAGGCCGGTAAAGCCGAACAGGATCTCGGAGACAAGGCGGTTGACGATCATCGTGCGAAGCATCGGTCGGAACGGGGCCGGCAGCGCCGGGGGTCACGCATTGTAGTGCAAGCGCTCGCGCCCGAGACGCAAAATGCCGCCGGCCCGGCTTCGCCGTCGATCGTCGTGGAGGTTCGTCGTGCAGCCTTATCCGGCGCCCGCCTCCCACGCCGGCGGCCGCTTCGCGAAGAAGGCCGCGAAGCCCTCCTTCGCTTCCGGCGTCGCCCGCACGCGGGAGATCGTCTGCGCGGTGAACGCCGCGCGTTCGTCCGACGGCGGGTACTCGCCGATCGCGTCGAAAAAGCGCTTGATCTCCATCAGCGCGTGCGGGCCGTTGCGGCCCAACTCCGCGAGCGTGCGCTCGAGCGTGTCGTCGAGCGCATCGAGCGGCACGGCCTGATGGATCAGGCCGATCGCGACGGCTTCGGCGGCCGCGAGCTGCGTCGCGGTCAGCGCGAGCCGGCGCGCCTGGCGCTGGCCGACCGCCTCGACCAGATACGGGCCGATCACGGCCGGCAGGATGCCGAAGCGCGCCTCGCTGACCGAAAAGCGCGCGTGGTCGCTCGCAATCACGATGTCGCACGCCGCGCACAGGCCCACACCGCCGCCGAACGCGTGACCCTGCACGCGCGCGACCGTCGGTTTCGGGCACTGCCGGATCGCGCGCATCATCGCGGCGAACCGCTCGGCGTCGCGCAGGTTCGCGGCCGCATCGTTCGCGCTCGCGCGCTGCATCCACTGCAGGTCGGCGCCCGCGCAAAAGGCGCGGCCATCCGAACGCAGCACGATCGCGCGCACGTCGTCGCGTCGGCCGAGCGCCGTGAAGGCGTCGGTGAGTTCCGCGATCATCGTCTCGTCGAACGCGTTCAGCACGTCGCCGCGCTGCAGCGCGACGGTCGCGATGCCGCGTGCATCGACCGTGACGGCCAGGGTCTTCAATCCATCCATCGAACCATTTCCTCGGGTAGAACGGCACATATCGAAATCACGCCGCCTGGCGGCGATCGATCACGCGGCGCGCCTTGCCGGTCGCGGTCGCCGGGATACCGCCGGCTGCCAGCACCGTCACGCCGGACGACACGCCGACCATCGTCTTGATCCGGTGTTGCAGCTCGCGCGCGAGTGCCGCGCGATCGCCGTCGCTCACCGACGCCGCCGCCTCGGAACGCAACTCGACCGCGAGGTCGAGCCGGTCCATGTGACCGTCGCGCGACAGCGTGATCTGGAACTGGCCCGACAACTGCGGCAGCGCGACGACGATCTCCTCGATCTGGCTCGGGAACACGTTCACGCCGCGCACGATCAGCATGTCGTCGGAGCGGCCCGTGATCTTCGCGAGCCGGCGCATCGCGCGCGCGGTCGGCGGCAGCAGCGCGGTGAGGTCGCGCGTGCGGTAGCGGATCACCGGCATCGCCTCCTTCGTCAACGACGTGAACACGAGCTCGCCCTGGCTGCCGTCGGGCAGCACTTCACCGGTGACGGGGTCGATGATCTCCGGGTAGAAATGGTCTTCCCAGATCACCGGGCCGTCCTTCGTCTCGACGCATTCGCACGCGACGCCCGGGCCCATCACTTCCGACAGCCCGTAGATGTCGAGCGCGTCGATGCCCACGCGCGTCTCCACTTCGTCGCGCAGCGCCTGCGTCCACGGCTCGGCGCCGAAGATGCCGATCTTCAGCGACGATTCGGCCGGGTCCATTCCCTGCCGCACCATCTCGTCGATCAGGTTCAGCATGTACGACGGCGTGACGAGGATGATCTTCGGCTCGAAATCGCGAATCAGCTGCACCTGCTTCTCGGTCTGCCCGCCCGACATCGGCACGACCATGCAGCCGAGCCGCTCCGCGCCGTAGTGAATCCCGAGACCGCCGGTGAAGAGACCATAGCCGAACGCGTTGTGCAGCGTATCGCCCGGGCGGCCGCCGGCCGCGCGGATCGAGCGCGCGGTCACGTTCGCCCACGTGTCGATGTCGCGCGCGGTGTAGCCGACCACGGTCGGCTTGCCGGTCGTGCCGCTCGATGCATGCACGCGCACGACCTGTTCGCGCGGCACCGCGAAGAGGCCGAACGGATAGTTGTCGCGCAGGTCGGTCTTGGTCGAGAACGGGAATTTCGCGAGATCGGCGAGCGACTTCAGGTCGTCCGGATGCACGCCCGCCGCATCGAACGTGCGCCGATAGTGCGGGACGTTGTCGTATGCGTGGCGCAGCGACCATTTGAGGCGTTCGAGCTGCAGCGCCTGCAGTTCGTCGCGGCTGGCGGTCTCGATCGGCTCGAGGGCGGCGGCGGGATGCGTCGGGTGAGTCATCGGGGTGCTCCTCCAGTGGAGTGGTCGTTGTCGTGTTCGAAGTGACGGCGCGGGCGGCTACGACCGGAACGTGCGGCCGGCCGCGTGCAGCGCGGCGACGCGCGGCGACACGCGATAGCGGTCCTCGCCGTAGCTCGCCGCCAGGTTCGACAGCACGCGATGCACGCGGCCGATCCCGATCGCATCGGCCCACGCGAGCGGGCCGCACGGATAGTTCACGCCCTTCTCCATCGCGAGATCGAGATCGGCCGGCGAGCACACGCCCTGGTTGACCGTGTCGGCCGCCTCGTTCGCGAGCATCGCGACGGTGCGCATCGCGACCATTCCCGGCACGTCCGCGATGCCGACCACGCGAAAGCCCGCCTGCTGGAACAGGCCGACCGCGTCCGCATACGCGGCGTCGTTGCACTGGAGCGCACGCGTCAGCGCGACGAGCCCGGCCTGCGCGTAATCGCGCGCCAGGTCGACGAGCACGAGGTCGGCCACGCCCGTTTGGGCGGCGCGCGCGGTCGCGGTGCGGCCATCGGTCAGCGCGATCGACGCGCGGCCGGCCACGGCGAGCAGTTCGTCCGCATGCGCGCCGTTGCGCCGCGCGCCTTCGATCCGTTCGGCCAGGCGCGTGTGCAGCGCGGCGGCCGGGCCTTCCTGCGCAAACAGCACGACGTCGGCCGGCGCGGCGCGCGGCGGCTCGAGATCGGGCGCGGGCGGCGTCGCGCCGTCCGCATACGAATAGAAGCCGCGCCCGGACTTGCGCCCGAGGAAGCCCGCGTTCACGAGTTCCTGCTGGATCAGCGACGGCGTGTAGCGCGGGTCGTTGAAGTACGCGCGGAACACCGACTCGGTCACCGCGAAATTCACGTCGTGGCCGATCAGGTCCATCAGCTCGAACGGCCCCATCCGGAAGCCGCCAGCTTCGCGCATCACCGCGTCGATCGTGGCCGGCGTGCCGCCCTGCTCGTTCAGTACGCGTAGCGCCTCCGCGTAATACGGCCGTGCGACGCGGTTCACGATGAAGCCCGGCGTCGATTTCGCCATCACCGGTTGCTTGCCCCACGCGGCGGCGGTCGCATGCAGCATCCCGGCGACCTCGGGCGCGGTCGCGAGCCCGCTGACCACCTCGACGAGCGCCATCAGCGGCGCCGGATTGAAGAAATGCAGGCCGGCGACGCGCTGCGGCACGCGCAGCCCGGCCGCGATCGACGTGATCGAGATCGACGACGTGTTGGTCGCCAGCACGCACGCGTCGTCGACATGACGTTCGAGGGTCGCGAAGATCTCGCGCTTCACGTCGAGCCGTTCGGCCGCCGCTTCGACGATCAGCGCGGCGCCCGCGAAATCGGCCAGCGCGCGCACCGCGCGGAGCCGGTTGCCGGCTGCGTCGGCCTGCGCCGGTTCGAGCCGGCCCTTCTCCGCCAGCCGCGCGAACTGCGCGCGGATGCCGGCCAGCGCCTTGTCGCAGGCTGCTTCGTTCAGGTCGTACAGCAGCACCGCATGGCCGGCCGCCGCCGCGACCTGCGCAATGCCCGCGCCCATCGCGCCGGCGCCGATCACGCCGACGACGGCCGACGGCGCGAGCGCGCCCGAGTTCACCGAATGTGCAGAGGAAACAGCCATCGCTTGCGATCCGTCATGAAGGGGAAGTGCGAGCGATTATAAACCGACCGGTCGGTAGATTTATGTCAGGGCGAGCCCGAATGTGTCGGGCAAGAGAGCGTTACGGAAACTGCAAAGACAAAAAAATCGAAAGACCGGGGCACTTTTTGTAAACAGAAAGGTCAACGTAAGCGTTCGAATATGAGATAGTGACCCCCGATCGCCTGATAAAATTCGACAAATTGCCGGATTCCAGGGGGAAACGCGTGTCGCGCCGTCACCGCTGTCCATCGCTCCCTTTCGGGGTCGAGTCAAGCTTCCGGCCCGCGCGTTGCCACGTGTGCTCGTCCCGCCGTCCGCGGGCAGCCGCATCGAACCGTTTCATTCCGCGACGGGCTTCGACCCGCCCGCGCCCCTCGCCGCCTCGCGGCAGCGAACCCAGGGCAGCACCGTTGCGTGCCGCCCCCCTCGGTTTCATCGTCCTCGTTCGGCGGATAGTACGGCCGGGCTTCGTCAACCCGTGACGGCGCGTCGCGCGCCGCCACTCGCATCAGGAAACCCTCCATGCCGCTCTCGTCCAACCAGCTCCCGCGCTGGACCCTCTGGGCCCCGCTTGCCGCCTGGCTGGTACTCGCGCTGTCGCGCGTCGTGCCGGCCGAAGGCCTCGTCATCGCGGTGTTCGCCGCCGCGCTCGCCGGCGCCGTGTTCGCCGCCGTCCACCATGCGGAAGTCGTCGCGCACCGTGTCGGCGAACCGTTCGGCACGCTCGTGCTCGCGGTCGCCGTGACCGTCATCGAAGTCGCGCTGATCGTATCGGTGATGCTCGGCGCGGGCCCGGAAAAATCGGGCCTCGCCCGCGACACCGTCTACGCCGCCGTGATGATCATCTGCAACGGCATCGTCGGCATCTGCCTGCTGGTCGGCGCATGGAAGCACGGCGAACAGGACTTCCAGGGGCGCGGCGCGAGCAAGGCGCTCGCGGTGCTCGCGTCGCTGTCGGTGCTGTCGCTCGTGATGCCGAACTACCTGAGCGCCGCCCCGGGCCCGTTCTTCTCGAAATCGCAGCTCGCGTTCGCCGGCGTCGCATCGCTCGTGCTGTATGGCGCGTTCGTGTTCGTGCAGACCGTGCGCCACCGCGACTACTTCCTCGCCGCGCACGACACCGCCGACGAAGCGGTGCACGCGGCGGCGCCGAGCAACCGCACCGCGATCACCAGCATGGTGCTGCTGTTCGCGAGCCTGGTCGCGGTCGTGCTGCTCGCGAAGCTGCTGTCGCCGGCCGTCGAGCATGCGGTGCTGAAGCTCGGCGCGCCCGAAGCCGCGGTCGGTATCGTGATCGCCGCGCTCGTGCTGCTGCCGGAAGGGCTCGCGGCCGTCACCGCCGCGCGCGCGAACCGCCTGCAGACCAGCATGAACCTCGCGCTCGGTTCGGCGCTCGCGAGCATCGGGCTCACGATCCCGACCGTCGCGGCCGTGTTCATCTGGGTCGGCCAGCCGCTCACGCTCGGGATCGGCGCAATGGAGACGGTGCTGCTCGCGCTCACGCTGCTGGTCAGCACGCTCACGCTGAGCCAGGGGCGCACGACGGTGCTGCACGGCGTCGTGCACGTCGCGCTGTTCGCCGCCTATCTGTTCCTGTCGTTCACCCACTGACGTCCCGCTGCGCGCGGCCCGCCGGATGCTCTCCGCCGGGCCGCGCGCACGTCTTCAAGTCTCCTCCCTCTGCCTCGCTTCACGCCGCCGTTACCGGACGGGGGCGATGGCGCATGACGTGGCGGTTTCGGGCTGCGTGTCCGCGTGAAATCCATAAAGCACAGCCGCGTTGTCGACCAGGATCGCGCCGGCAATCGCGTCGTCGGCCGCGCAATCGTGCAGCCAGCCGAGCAGACGCGCATCGTCGGGCGGCGGCGACGCGTTCGGATGCGGCCAGTTGCTGCCCCACACGCAGCGCGCCGAATGGCCGCGCGCGAGCACGGCGGCAAGCCGCCCGACATCGTCGTAGCCCGGTGCGCCGGATCGCGACGTCTCGTACGGCGCGGACAGCTTCACCCATGCGTGGCCGCGATCGAGCAGGCGTCGCAGTGCGAGGAAGGACGGCGCATCCGGCGCGACGGGCGTCAGGAACTTGCCCGTGTGATCGATGACGATACGCGCAGGCAGCCGCGACAGCGTCGCCTCGATCTCGCCCAGCGTGCGGCCGTCGAACTGCAGGTCGATATGCCAGCCGAGCGGCGCGATCCGCGCGGCCATCCGCTCCAGATCGCGCCATTGCGCAGTGCCGCCCGCCAGCATCATGAAGCGCACGCCGCGCATGCCGGCGGCATGCAGACGTTCCAGCTCGGCCTCCGGCACGTCGACCGGTACCGTCGCGACGCCGCGCGCCTGCGGGCCCAGTGCGGCCAAGGCGTCGAGCGTGCACCGGTTGTCGAAGCCATAGCCGGTCGGCTGCACGACGACCACACGCGTGAGGCCGAGCGCCTGCTGCATGCGCCGATAGGCAGCCACCGGCGCATGGGGCGGTCGAAACGTCGCCGTCGGCGCGAGCGGATACGCATCGTCGTAGATGTGGATATGGCAATCGCACGCGTTGGCGAACCGCGTGCCGCCCGCCTCGTCGCGCGTCATCGCCCGCCCGGTGCGACGGACGCATGCGATGCGCGCCAGCGCGCGAGCCGCGTCGCCTGCGCGGCGTTGACCGCGCCGGTCGGCACGCGTCCGTCGAGCAACGCAGCAAGCTGGTCGACCGTCTCCAGCGCCTGATGCTCGATCGCCGGCAGCGTCAGGCCGCCGATGTGCGGGGTCGCGATGACGCGCGGATGCGCGGCCAGCGCGGGCGTCGGCATCTGGTCCGCCGCGCGGCCGACGTCGAGCGCGCAACCGGCCAGCCGCCCGCTGGCGAGCGCGTCGGCCAGCGCCTGTTCGTCGACGAGTTCGCCGCGCGACGCATTGATGAAGCACGCGCCCGGCTTCATCGCGGCGAATGCCGCCGCATCGATCAGATTCGCGGTGGCCGGCGTGGCCGGCGCAAGGCAGACGACGAAATCCGCGTCGCGCAGCAGCGTGGCGAAGTCGACCTGTTCGAGCGGAGGCGCGTCGACCCGTACGTATGGATCGCTGACGAGCACGCGCATGCCGAGCGCCGTCGCGACCGGGGCGAGATGGCGCGCGATCTGCCCATAGCCGATCAGGCCGAGCGTGCTGCCGCGCAATTCTCGCCCCATCCGGGGCACCGGCGGCGCGCCGCGGTGATACGCGTCCGCGTAGCCGCCGATCCCGCGCGCAAGCTCGATCATCGCGCCGACGACCCATTCGGCGACGGCCGGGCCGAAGCCGGGGCTCGCCTGCGTGATCAGCACGCCGAACGCGCTTGCCGCGGCGACGTCGACCGTCCGGATGTCGACCGCGCAACGCAGGAACGCGGCGAGGGCCGGCAGCCCCGCGAACAGCGCGCGAGGCGCCGGCGTCTGCCGGTACGCGATGATCGCGTCGCATCCCTGCGCGGCGGCAATCAGCTCGTCCGTGTCGAGTTCGCGATCGTGCGGGTTGCAGGTGACGTCCGCGATCGCGCGCAGCGCGCGCAACGCGCTGGCGCCGTAGTAGTGGTCGATCATCCCGGCCGGATGCGTGACGTAGACGCGCGTCATGCGTAATCCCCCCGCGTGCCGGCCGCCTGCGTCGGCGGCGACGCCACCGACGCGCGCTCCACGAGCGTCACGTCCGCGAACACGCATTGCCCGGATGCGGCCGGCGCGTCGCCCTCTTGCCGCATCACGCGCCGCACCATCTCGCCGGCCATTTCGGTGACGGGCAGTTGCACCGTGGTGAGCGCCGGCCACGAGATCGCCGACAGGAAATGACCGTCCATCCCGATGACGGAGACATCGTCCGGCACCCGCAAGCCGCCGTCGCGCAGCCCGGCCATCAGGCCGAGCGCGAACAGGTCGTTGACCGCGACGATGCCGGTCGGCCGCGCCGGATCGGCCGCGAGCTCGACGCCGAGCGCACGCCCGACATCGACGATCACCGAGTCGCCGTATTCGTTCGCGGGGCCGCCGTCGAGCACGCGCGCCTGGGTGGCGCCGCCCGCCTCGCTCGCCACGGCGAGAAAGCCGCGGATCTTGTCGCTGCGGCTCACGGTGACGCCGGCCACCGTCGCGAACGCGAGCCGCGTATGGCCCGCTTCGACGAGCCGGCGCGTCGCGAGCCGCGCGGCCGCCTCGTTGTCGGCCGTCACGTGATCGACCTTCGATTGCTCGCCGGGTGTCGCGCGACGGTCGTAGCTGACGACCGTCATCCCCCGCTCGGCCGCACGCTCGAGGTGGCTTTCGTCGGCGAGCGACGAGATCACGATCACGCGCCGCACGCCGTGCGCATAGAGATCGTCGAAGAACGACGCCTCCTTGCGCGCATCGCGGTACGTGTTGCCGATCAGCACGCGATGGCCATACCGTTCCTGCGCGCAGGCCTCGATCTCGCGTGCGATGTAGCCGTACATCGGGTTCGCCATCGACGGCACCAGCAGCCCGACGAGCGGCGTCTGCCCCGTCTTGAGCTGGCGCGCGAGCGTGCTCGGCCGGTACTGCAGCGCGTCCATCGCCGCCTTCACGCGTTCGAGCGTTTCCGGCTTCATCTGGTCGGTGCGTCCGTTGAGCACGTTCGAAACCGTGCTGACCGAAACGGCCGCATGACGGGCCACGTCCTGAATCGTACTCATGTCGTCTTGCATGGAACGGGCTACAGGCCGAAATGGGCCGGCAGCCACAACGAAAACGCCGGTGCGAAGATCAGCGCCACGAGGGCAGCGAACAGCACCAGCAGGTATTTCACCATCGGCCGAGCTACGCGCCCGACCTCGGTGCCCGTGATCGCGCACGTCGTGAACAGCCCGAGCCCGACCGGCGGCGCGAACAACCCGAACCCCATCGCCACCACCACAACCGTGCCGAAATGCAGCGGATTGATACCGAGCTGCAGTGCGATCGGCGCGAGCAGCGGCCCGAAGATGATCAGCGCGGGCGCGCCTTCGAGCACGGCGCCGAACACGATCATCAGCAGCGCCGCCAGCAGCAGGAACATCGTCGCGCCGTATTGATGGGCAAACGCCGTCATTGTGCCCGAGACGAGGGCCGGAATCTGCTCGATCGACAGCGCGAACGACACGCTCGACGCCGCCGCGACGATGAACAGGATACCGCTCGCCATCGATGCGGCGCGCACGAACACGCGGCCGACCGAGCGCCACGTCAGTTCGCGAAACGCGATCCAGCCCACGACGAGCGCGTAGACCACCGCGAACGCCGACACTTCGGTCGACGTCGCGATCCCCGACGTCACGCCCTTGCCGATCATCGCGACCATGACCAGCGCGACGAGCGCGCCGCCCGCCAGCGGCAGCCATGCGCGACGCTCGCCGAACACCTCGGCCACGTCGATCTTGCGCCCGGTGATCACCGTCACGACCGCGAGCGACGCGGCCAGCACGGCCGCCGGGACGATCCCCGCGACGAACAGCCCGGCGATCGAGATGTTCGCGACGAAGCCCATGATGATCATGTTCACGCACGGCGGAATCGTCTCGGCCATCACCGCGCTGCACGCGAGCAGCGCGGCGGTTTCGTTCGGGTCCTGCCGCGCGCGGCGCACCGCCGGCATCACGACGCCGCCCACCGCCGCGATATCGGCCAGTTTCGAGCCCGATACGCCGGAAAAGCACGCCGTCGCGAAGATCACGATCAGGCCGAGCCCGCCCCGCACGCGCCCGAAGATCCGCAGCAGCAGCTCGACGAGCCGCGCGGACATCCCGTTGGTCTCCATCAGCAGCCCCGCCAGCACGAAGAACGGCACCGCGAGCAGCACGAAGTGGTCGGCCCCGGCCATCACCTGTTGCGAGTAGACGAGCAGCGGCAGCGTCGGATCGGCGAGGAAATACAGCAGCGCCGAAAACGCCAGCACGAACCCGATCGGCACGCCGAGCACCAGCCCGCCGACGAAGCCCGCGACCAGCAGCGTGCCCGGCGCGACCGCCTGCGCGGGCCACAGCGCGTTCCAGCCGTACACGGCGCCCGCGAGCGCCGCACAGCACACGAACGTGCCGATCACCCGGCGGCGCGGCGCGTTCAGCGCATTGGCGAGCGCGAATACGGTCATAAACAGCGCGCCGAACATCATCGGATACCCGTTGATCCAGCCCGGCAGGCCGCCCGTCGTCAGCTGGTCGTACGAATCCGCGAGCAACTGGCACGACGACACCAGCAGGTTCAGCGCGACGGCCGCCACGATCCAGTGGCCGACCTGGATCAGCGCGCCCTGCCAGCGTGCCGGCAGCCGGCCGCGAAACACGTCGATGCCGACATGCTGGCTGCGCCCCAGCACCGTCGCCGCGCCGAAGAACACCAGCACGATCATCAGCGCGCTGGCCACTTCCTCGGCCCAGTCGACCGGGTCGTGCAGGAAATAGCGGAACACGACCGACACGAACACGACCAGCACGTCGACGGCGAGGACCACGGCCGACAGATACTCGAGCCGGCGCAGCGCCGCATCCAGCACGCGGGCGACGCGATGCGCCGGCTGGCCGGCAGCGGGAGCCGGCGCGGCGCCCGACACGGAGTGCATGTCCATCGCTCACCCCCGCGCGGCGGCAATCGCCGGAAACAGCGGCGCGGTGGCCGGATACTGCTTCGCGAACGCCGCATACAGGCGGTCTTGCATCGTCTGCCGCAGCGCCGCGCGCTCGCCATCGGCCAGCGGGTAAAACGCCATGCCGCGCTGCTTCAGCGCCTGCTCCGCCTGCGCGGCCTTCTGCGCGGCAATCGCGCGCTGCTGCACGGTCGCGTCGGCCACCGCGCGGTCGAAGGCGGGCCGCAGATTGGCCGGAATCCGGTCGAGCGCACGCCGCCCCATCACGACGGTCATCGCCGCGAACACGTGGCGCGATTGCCAGCACGACTTCACGATCTCGTCGAAGCGGCTCGCGAGCACCGTGGCGGGATCGTGTTCGAGACCGTCGACGACGCCCGTCTGCACGGCCATGTACAGCTCGCCGAACGGAATCGGCGTCGGCACCGCGCCCATCGCCTTGAAGGTATCCATGAACGCGGGCGTCGGCAGCACGCGCAGCTTCGTCCCCTTCAGGCCGGACAGCGCCGTCACCGGCTGCTTCGTGAACACGCAGCGCCCGCCGAAATGCGAGCCCCAGGTCAGCACCGAGCATCCCGCGCGCTTTTGCAGCAGCGCGTTCAGGCTCGTGCCGACCGAGCCGTCGAGCGCCTTCGCGACGTGCGCGTAGCTGTCGAACAGGTAGCCGAGATCGAGCATCCCGAGCTCCGGCGCGACCGTGGCCCAGATCGACGAGCCCGCGATCATCATGTCGATCGCGCCGATCTTGACCTGCTGCACGACGTCGCTTTCCTTGCCGAGCTGGCTGTTCGGAAAGTAGTCGACCCGGATCGCGTCGCCCACGCTCGCCTTCAGGTTCGCGGCGAGACGCTCGTACCACACGTAGTGCGCGGCGTTCTGGTCGGCCGGCATCGACGACGAGCAGCGCAGCGTGACGACCGGCTGCTGCGCGCGCACGCTTTCCGGCAAGCCGCCCGCGGCCGCGAGCGTGGCGGCGGACACCGTCTGCAGAAAGCGCCGCCGGGTGTAGGTATTCATGAGTCGTCTCCTGTGCGAGTGCGTCTCGCGACGCGACTGTATCGATTTAGTGTATCGATACAGTAATACGACGACCGATAAGAGAAAAATGGGGGTTTCCCCGTGTTCGAGATGGAAAATCTGAAGGGTATGCGGCTCGTTTCAGGCGAAATTCGTATGAAAAATCGCCGTTTTTCTACGTATTCCGGAGGTGCCGAAAAGAATTCGAGATCATGTTTTCAATCATCAGACGACCGACTTTTCGCGGTACGCGAGCGCCCGTTCGTGCGGGCAAGCGCGTCGCTAAACGCCCGGATCGTCCGTGCTCTCGGTCAGAAACCGCTCGACCATCGCGTTGAACACCGGCAGCGCCGGATTGTCGTTGTCCGCGCGCCACGCGAGATACAACTCGGCCGCCGCGTTGACGCCCGCCAGCGGCCGGAACACCACGCCGTCCACATGAAGCTCGCGCGCCGACGCCGGCACCAGCGCCGCGCCGAGCCCCGCGCGCACGAGACCGAGGATCGTATGCGTCTGGCCGACGTAGTGCAGGTAGTTCGGCAGCCGCCCGGCGCCCGCGAACATCCCCGAGATCATGTCGTGGAAATACTTGCCCTCGTTCGGCGAATAGGCGATGAACGGCTGCCGGTCGAGCTCGTCGGGGCCGATCTGCTCATAGGCCGCGAGCGGCGCGCCTTCCGCGACCGCGACGAGCATCGGTTCGCGCTGCACGAGCCGGTATTCGAGCGGCTGGCGCGCGGCGCGCTGGCGCACGAAACCCGCGTCGAGCATCCGCGACGCGAGTGCGTCGATCTGCACGGTCGACACCATTTCGCGCAATTCGACGTCGACGTCCGGCAACGCATGCGCCGCGTGCGCGAGCAGCACCGGGATCATCCGGTATGCACTGACGGCCGTGAAACCGAGCGTGATGCGCCCGGCCCCGCCGTGCGCGACGCGCTGCGCGGCCTGCTCGGCGCGCGCGGAGAATTCGAGGATGTGCCGCGCGTCGCGCAGGAAGCGTTCGCCGGCCGCGGTCAGGCTCACCTGCCGGCTGCTGCGCTCGAGCAGCGCGATGCCGAGCGCGTGCTCGAGCAACTGGATTTGCCGGCTGAGCGGCGGCTGGGTCATGAAGAGCCGCCTGGCCGCGCGGCCGAAATGCAGTTCTTCGGCGACCGCGACGAAGCAGCGAAGCTGGTGCAGTTCAATCATCCAAATCTTGAATCAATCGATAGTCTTTTGATGTTAGACCGATATCGATGCGATTTCTATACTCGGTTCCACCTGATGCACGGCCCGCGCCGCGCACGACGACCGAGACCTTCATGACCATCGACATCCTGCTGACCCAGCCGCTGCCCGCCACCATCGACGCCGAACTGTCCGCCCGCTACACCGTGCATCGGCTGTATGCGGCCGAGCAACCGGACGCGCTGCTCGATCGCGTGGCGCCGCGCATTCGCGGCGTCGTGACGGGCGGCGCGAACGGCCTGTCCGCCGCGCTGATGGACCGGTTCGACGCGCTCGAGATCGTCGCGATCAACGGCATCGGCACCGATGCGGTCGATCTCGAGCGCGCCCGGGCGCGCGGCATCCACGTGACCACGACCCCCGACGTGCTGACCGACGACGTCGCCGACATGGCGTTGGGGCTGATCCTGATGACCCTGCGCGACCTCGGCGCCGGCGAGCGGATCGTGCGCGCCGGCCGCTGGGGCAAGGCGGCCCAGCCGCTCGCGACGCAGGTCACGGGCAAGCGGCTCGGCATCGTCGGACTCGGACGCGTCGGACGCGCGATCGCGCAACGCGCGCAGGCGTTCCGGATGCCCGTCAGCTACTTCGGCCCGCGCGAGCAGCGCGACAGTGGCTATCGCTTCGTACCCGACCTCGCCGCGCTCGCGCGCGACAGCGACGTGCTCGTGATCGCGGCCTCGGCCGATCACGGCAACGTGCTGGTGACGGCCGACGTGCTCGCGGCACTCGGCCCCCAAGGATTCCTGATCAACGTCGCGCGCGGCAAGCTGGTCGACGAAGCCGCGCTCGTGCGCGCGCTGGCCGACGGCACGATCGCCGGCGCCGGTCTCGACGTGTTCGCGAACGAACCGCACGTGCCGGCCGCGCTGCTCGAACTCGATCGCGTCGTCGTGCAGCCGCACCGTGCGAGCGCCACGCATGAAACGCGGGAGGAAATGGGCCGCATCGTGCTCGCCAACCTCGCCGCGTGCTTCGCGGGCCAGCGCCCGCCGACCAGCGTCACGCGCTGAGCGCGGCACGTCCCTTCCCGTTACAACACCGATGCCTTCGCACGACGAAGGCCAGGAGACATGCATGTCCAATCGATCCAGCGGCGCTGCGCTCGCCGCATCGCCCGCCGCGTCGCGCACGATCGGCCGCGTCCGTTATGCGGTCCTCGCGCTGATTTTCGCGGTCACCGTCGTCAACTATGCGGACCGCGCGACGATGTCGATCGCCGGCACCGGCGTCGCGCACGACCTCGGACTCACGCCCGTGCAGCTCGGCGTCGTCTTTTCGGCGTTCGCGTGGGCCTATGCGATCGGCCAGATTCCGGGCGGCTGGCTGCTCGACCGCTTCGGCGCGCGGCGCGTGTACGGCCTGAGCCTGTTGCTGTGGTCGGTATTCACGATGTTGCAGGGCACGGTCGGCGGGTTCGCGTTGCAGGGCGCGGCCGCGACGCTCGCGCTGTTCGTGATGCGCTTCATGCTCGGTCTCGTCGAATCGCCGGCGTTTCCGGCCAATTCGCGGATCGTCGCCTGCTGGTTCCCCACCGCCGAACGCGGCACCGCGTCGGCGCTGTTCAATTCCGCGCAATACATGGCCGTCGTGCTGTTCACGCCGGCGATGGCGTGGCTCACGCATGCGCTCGGCTGGGAACACGTATTCCTGTGGATGGGGCTACTCGGCATCGCGCTCGCCGCGCTGTGGTTCGCGTGGTATCGCGAGCCGCACGGCCACCCGCGCGTGACCGACGCGGAGCGCGACTACCTGCGCGCCCATGGCGCGCTCGTCGATCTCGAGGCGAACCGCGTGCGCGAGCGACCGCGCGTGTCGTGGCACGACGTGTCGCAACTGTTCCGCCACCGGAACCTGTGGGCGATCTACATCGGCCAGTACTGCATCACGGCGCTCACCTACTTCTTCATCACGTGGTTCCCGATCTACCTGATCAAGGGGCGCGGGATGACGATCATGGAAGCCGGCTGGGTCGCCGCGCTGCCGGCGATCTGCGGCTTCACGGGCGGCGTGCTCGGCGGCGTGCTGTCGGACTGGCTGATCCGGCGCGGCATGCATCCGTCGCGGGCGCGCAAGACGCCGTTCGTCGCGGGGATGGCGATGGCGACGCTGCTCGTGCTCGCGAACGGCGCATCGTCAAACGCGATCGTGATCACGCTGATGACGATCGCGTTCTTCGGCAAGGGGCTTGCGGCGGTCGGCTGGGCCGTGCTCGCCGACACGGCGCCGGAAGGCATGGTCGGGCTGAGCGGCGGCGTGTTCAACGGCCTCGGCAACATCGCGGGAATCGTCACGCCGCTCGTGATCGGCTACTTCGTCGCGAGCACGGGTTCGTTCGCCGGTGCGTTGTGGTTCGTCGCCGCGCACGGGCTGATCGGCATTGCGGCGTACGTGTGGCTCGCGGGCCGCTTCGAGCGCATCCGCATCGCGCCGGCCGCATGAGCGCCGCGGCGGCACGCAGGCGCCGTCACGCGCGCTGGCGGCTGCTCGGCACGTGCTCGGTCGTCAGCCGGTCGAGTTCGCGCAGATCGTTCTCCAGCGCGGGCGTGAGCGTCGTGCGCAGGTGGTCGAGGAAGGTGCGGATCTTCGCATCGAGATAGCGGCGCGTCGCGTAGACGGCATAGACGCTCACCGTCTGCAGCCGGTAATCGGGCAGCACGCGGATCAGGCGCCCTTCGCGGATATCGTCGAGCACCGTATACAGCGCCACGCATGCGATTCCGCGGCCGGCCCGCACCGCGACGCACAGCGCGTCCGGCACGTTGACCTGGAACGGCGCCGGCTGCAGCTCGTAGACGGCTTCCTCGCCGTCACTGCGCTCGAGCCGCCATTCGCCGGCCGGCGAGGCGGGCGTGTCGAGGCGCAGGCAGACGTGGTTCGGCAGTTCGTCGGGCGTCTGCGGCGTGCCGTGCCGGGCCAGATACTCGCGCGACGCGACGAGTACGCTGCAGCTCGTGCCGCAGGTCTGCGCGACATAGCCCGAATCGGGCAACTGCGACGCGGTCACGATCGACACGTCATACCCCTCTTCGACCAGGTTCGGCATCCGCTGCGCCAGCGTCAGCTCGACCGACACGTCGGGGTTGTCCTCCTGGTAACGCACGATCGACGACACGACATGACTCTGCCCGAGCCCCGTCATCGCATGGATGCGCATCTTGCCGCTCGGCCGCAGCAGCGCGTTGCGCGCCTCCGCGTTCGCGTAGTCGAGTTCCGCGAGGATCGATTTCGCGCGCTCGAAATAGCGCTCGCCGCTTTCGGTCAGGCCGAGGTGGCGGGTCGTGCGATGCAGCAGGCGCGTCTGTACGTGGGCTTCGAGGTTCGAGACCGCGCGCGACACCTGCGCGGTGGTCGCGTCGATTTCCTTCGCGACGGCGGTAAAACTGCCGGCTTCGACGACGCGCACGAACAGGCGCATGTTTTCGAGCATGTCCATTGAATTGGCTTGGGGAGAGTCAGTGGGGAGGCGTCGGCGGCGCTCGCGTCAGAGGCGCAACGGAACACGGCCGCGAACCACGTCGAATCGATCACCGGGCCGGGGGGAAGGCAGGAGAGCGGGCATCGCGGACGGGGTTCTGGCATGACGGGGGAATTCAGTGCGCCGAATTGTACGCCGCTGCAGACAAATTTGCGCGGTTACGCATGCGCAAGCTCTCATGGGATGAAAGGAATTTGCAAGGCTTGCGCGTCGCGCGCGTGCAACGGCATGATGCGGCGCGGCAATTTGTATCACAACACGATATAATTCGACGCTCGTCGCCGCGCCCCCCCGCGTTGTCGATTTTTACCGCTTACCGTCCATGTCGTCAGGCTCCTCCCCGTCGCGCCGCACGTTGCGGCAATGGCTGCACAGCTTCATACCCCATCCGATGACCCTCGGCTGGCGCGAGCGCCTGCGCTCGTGCGCCGGTGCGCTCGTGGGCATCGCGACGGTCGGCGTCACGATGCGGCTGCTGCCCGGCGTGCCGGGCCTCGTGCCGCTGCTCGTCGCGCCGATGGGGGCATCGGCCGTGCTGCTGTTCGCGGTGTCGGCAAGCCCGCTCGCGCAGCCCTGGTCGATCATCGGCGGCAATCTCGTCGCGGCGACGGTCGGCGTCGCGTGCGCGCAATGGATCGTCGATCCGATCACGGCCGCCGCGGTCGCGATCGCCTGCGCGATCGGCGGCATGTTCGCGCTGCGCTGCGTGCACCCGCCGTCGGGCGCCGTCGCGCTCACGGCCGTGGTCGGCGGCCCGGCGATTCATGCGCTCGGCTTCGGCTTCGTCCTGCAGCCGATCGCGCTGCAATCGGCGATCCTGCTGTCGGCCGCGCTCGTCTATCACACGCTGACCGGGCACCGCTACCCGCACGGCGGCGTGCGGCCCGAAGCGAAACCGCAGGCCGGCGCCGCCGCACCGGCGCGCGGCGGCTTCACGCGCGGCGACCTCGATGCAGTGCTGAAGCGTCGCAGCGAATGGCTCGACGTCGATCCGGACGATCTCGAAACGCTGCTGCGCGAAACCGAAATGCAGGCTTATACGCGCACGTTCGGCCAGTTGAAGTGCGCCGACCTGATGACGAAACATGCGATCGAGGTCGCGCCGTCGACGTCGGTCGCGGCCGCGCTCACGCTGCTCGACCGCCATCGCGTGAAGGCGCTGCCCGTGGTCGACGGCGAAGGCCGCCTCATCGGCATCGTCACGCGCGCCGACCTCACGCGCCCGCCGCGCCGTCCGGCCCCGCTGTGGCAGCGCCTGTCCGCACGGTTGCCGCAATCGTTCGGCGGCCGGCCCGCGAGCGTCGCGTCCGTGATGACGCGCGACGTCGCGTCGGTGCCGGAAACGCTGCCGATCACGGCGCTCGTGCCGCTGTTCACGCATTCGGGCCACCACCATATTCCGGTCGTCGATGCGTCGGACCGGCTCGTCGGCATCATCACGCAGACGGATCTCGTCACGGGCCTTTATCAGCAGACCCAAATGCTCGAGGCCGCGTAGCGCGCATCACGCCCCGTACCCGCCCGCGCAACGCGGAATGCAGCCATTCCGCACGATTGCGTCCATTTATGTCATGTTGTGATATATTAATCGCCACCGTAACCGACTGCCCGACCTCGATGACCGATACCCGACGCGCGCTGGCGAAAAGCGATTTTCAGCAACTGTCCGAGTTCCGCTACCAGATGCGCCGCTTCGAGCGCTTCTCCGAACGCGCCGCGCAAAGCGAAGGCGTGACGCCGCTGCAATACCTGCTGCTGCTGCACATCAAGGGCTATCCGCATCGCGAATGGGCGACCATCGGCGAGCTCGCGGAACGCCTGCAGGCGCAGCACCACGGCGTCGTGGCGCTGGTGACGCGCTGCGAAGCGCTCGGGCTCGTGAAGCGCAAGCCGAGCGAAGCCGACCGCCGCCAGGTCGAAGTCCACCTCGAACCGGCCGGCGAAACGCTGCTCGCCCGTCTCGCAGCCATGCATCGCGCCGAGCTGAAGTCGCTCAAGGGCGCGTTCCAGGTTCCCCAGATCGATTCCTGACCCTTGCCCTTGCCACTCTCACTCCCACTCCGATGAACGCCCCACACAAACGCGATTTCTCGACCAACGCACGCCTGCCCAGGATCGCGTTGCTGGCCGCCGGGATCGGCCTGCTCAGCACGCTTGCCGCGTTCGTGCTGTTGAGCCTGATCCGCCTGTTCACGAACCTGTTCTTCTTCCGGCAGTTCTCGTTCGCCGAGCATTCGCCCGCGACCAACACGCTGGGCGCATGGGTGATCGCGGTCCCGGTGATCGGCGGGCTGATCGTCGGCTTGATGGCGCGTTTCGGCTCGGAGAAGATCCGCGGCCACGGCATTCCGGAAGCGATCGAGGCGATCCTGTTCGGCAAGAGCCGCATGTCGCCGAAGGTCGCGATCCTCAAGCCGCTGTCGTCCGGCGTCGTGATCGGGAGCGGCGGCCCGTTCGGCGCCGAAGGCCCGATCATCATGACGGGCGGCGCGCTCGGCTCGCTGATCGCGCAATGCGTGCACGTGACCGCCGCCGAACGCAAGACGCTGCTCGTCGCCGGTGCGGCCGCGGGCATGACGGCCGTGTTCGGCACGCCGGTGGCCGCCGTGCTGCTCGCGGTCGAGCTGCTGCTGTTCGAATGGCGTCCGCGCAGTTTCCTGCCGGTCGCGCTCGCGTGCGCGGTGGCAGGCTTCGCACGCACGGTGTTCTTCGGCGTCGATCCGCTGTTTCCGCTGACGACCGCCGCGCCGACGCCCGTCGCGCTGCTGTCGTGCATCGTCGCGGGCCTGCTGTCCGGCATGCTCGCGTGCGGCCTGTCGGCGGCGCTCTACCGCGTCGAAGACACCTTCGCGAAACTGCCCGTGCACTGGATGTGGTGGCCGGCGCTCGGCGCGATCGTGATCGGCATCGGCGGCTGGCTCGAACCGCGCGCGCTCGGGGTCGGCTACGACGTGATCGGCGACCTGCTGCACCAGCACATCGCGCTGAAGATCGCGCTCGCCCTGCTGATCGTGAAGGCCGTGATGTGGGTGATCGCGCTTGGCTCCGGCACCTCGGGCGGGGTGCTCGCCCCGTTGCTGATGCTCGGCGCCGGCCTCGGCACCGTGCTGTCGCCGGTGCTGCCGGGCGGCGATCCGGCGCTGTGGCCGCTCGTGTGCATGGCCGCCACGCTCGGCGCGACGCTCGGCGCCCCGCTCACCGCGATCGTGTTCGCGTTCGGCCTCACGCACGACGCCAATGCGCTGCTGCCGCTGCTCGCCGCGACGCTCGTCGCGCACGGCTTCGCGACCGTCGTGATGAAGCGCTCGATCATGACGGAAAAGATCGCGCGCCGCGGCTATCACATCTATCGCGAATACGGCGTCGATCCGCTCGAGCGGCACGACATCGGCGAAGTGATGACGTCGGCCGATCGGCTCGTCGCGATCGACGGCGCGGCGACGCTCGATACCGTCGAGACGCAATACTTCGGCGCGACGCAGACGCACCGCGCATACCCTGTCGTGCAGAACGGCCGCCTGCTCGGCCTGGTCGACCGTGCAACGCTCGATGCACAGCGCGCGCGGGCCGGCGCCGACACACCGATCTCGGCCGCGTTCGCCGACCGCGCGCCGGCCGTCGCGCTGGCGCACGAACCCTGCCGTGTCGTCGCGTCGCGCCTCGCGATGCTCGGCCTCGAACGCCTGCCGGTGGTCGCCGACGAGCAATCGCTGCGCATCACCGGCATCGTGTCGCGCAGCGACCTGATCAAGCCGGCGCTCCAGCACTTCGACGACGAACACAAACGCGAGCGCTTCCGTCCGGTCGTCCCGGTCAACCTGCGCGACTTCAGTTCGCGCAAGGCCGGCTGACACGGCCCGCATGCGCGGCACCCGCCGCGCATCGCTTCCCCACCTCTCCTCGCTGCACGATGCCGCGCGCCCGTCGCGCGCTGCATCGCCTCCCGCCGCTGTCCTTCGTTTAAAGTTGGTTAACAATTCGCCAGACGAAAGTTTGTCATCATGGTGCTCATGCGACGGGGCCATTCATTAGCCATTCCACTTCGCCATCAGATAAAGAGTCGCGGCACGGCATGCACGCACATGCCGCCCGCCGCGACCATCCACTCACCACACCACGACCGGGCAGCGCACCGACCGCGCGCCGCATGACGTCGAGCCGTACATGACGCATGCCGCGCCGCAGCAACATGCGCAGCATCCGAGCCGCCGTTTGGCAAGCGCGTTAACAACTTGTTTCGGAATCACCGGAACCGTGCCTGCCCGATGCGATCTCACTTGCACGCAGCACTGCTGCGCATCCCACTCAATCAATCACGACTCGAGGGAGATAACGTGAACGTGAAATACTTACCGCTCATCGCATTGACCGTGGCAATTTCTGCTCATGCCGCTGAACCTGCCGTGCAGAACGTGGGACAAAGCCAGAAAGACGCGCCCGATGTCTCGGCGTGCATCGCCAAGACCTGGGCCGACAAGTCGCAACAACAGGTGATCTCGCAGAACGTGCTGGCCAACGGCCTCGCGACCGACGTGTACGCGCCGGGCCAGCAGCCGCCGAACGGCGCCGCCGCGATGGTTCGTCCGTCGTGGAAGCCCGGTGCGAAGACCTGGGTCGGCGTGCGCGGCGATGCAGCGTCCGCCGGCGACATCAACGCCTGCCTGTAACGATGTAACGAGAACAGGCGCTTCGGATGGCCTTGCGCCATCCGCTTGCGACGAGCCCCGCTTCGGCGGGGCTTTTTCTTTACCGCGCGCGCAGGGCGCGGGTCTTACAGGTAGCTGCAGACGTAATCGAGCGTTTCGAGCACTTCGATGTCGAAACGGCTCTTGCCCGGCACCGAGAACGATTCGCCGGCGCCGTAGGTCTGCCATTCGCTGCTGCCGTCGAGCTTCACGCGGCACTTGCCGGCCTGCACTTCCATCAATTCGGGCGCATCCGTGCCGAAGTTGAGCGCGCACGGCAGGATCACGCCGAGCGTCTTGCGCGTGCCGTCCGGGAAGAGCACGGTATGCGACACGCACTTGCCGTCGAAATAGACGTTCGCGCGCTTGACGACCGATACGTTGTCGAATTGGGTTGCACTGGTCATGTGATGCCTCTGATTGCTGGATGCTTGATGGCGATGGAGTAGGAGGCCGGCCGGAGCGGCGGGCCGGTCGCTATGATACCGGCTTGCGCGACGCACACCGCAATGGCACGCGGCCGGCGCATGCCCGGCACGCAATCATCAGGATCACTACGCGATCCGCACAGGGCATGTGTTCATCGCAGCCCCTTGCGTCGCGCGGAATCGCGCAGGCAATCGAGCAGCATCGCTGCGGCCGGCGTCAGCGGGCTGTCGCGGCGCGTAACGACCTGCACCGATACGGCCGGCAAGCGCTCGCGAATCGGCAGCACCGCGAGCTGATCGCGCGCCCACTCGCCTTGCAGCAATTGCTCGGGCATCGATGCGATCAGGTCACAACCGGTCATCAGGCTGTGCGCGAGACCGAAGCTCGGGCATTCGACGACACGCGCGGGCACCGGCAACCCGTACGCGACGAACGAGTTGAACAGCACCTGCGTGGAGCTTTCCGGCGACGGATTCATCAGCCAGTCGGCCTCGACGAGATCGGCGAGCGATGTGGCCGACGCGAGCGGATGCCCTTTGCGCGCGACGATCAGCGAGCGGCTCGCGTAGAGCTCCGCATGATCGAACTCGGCGGCCAGCAGTTCGGGCACGACGACGGCCACCGCGAAATCGAGCGAACCGTCGTGCAGACGCGGCAGCGCGACGCCCGGAAACCCTTCGACCAGATTGACGCGTGCCACCGGAAAGCGGCGCCGGAATGCGCGGAATGCGTCGGGCAGGATCGTCACCGCCGCCGCGGGCGTGATCGCCGCCGCGACGGAACCCGTCATTGCGCCCTGCGCCTGCTCGATGTCGTCGCGGGCGCGCTGCATTTCGGCGACGATCAGCCGCGCGCGCACCTGCAGTTGCTGGCCGAACGCAGTGAGCTGCACGCCGCGCGCGGTACGCACGACGAGCGATACGCCGAGCGCGATCTCCAGCTCCTTGACCGCCTTCGTCAGCGCGGCCGGCGACACGTTCAGGCGCCGCGCGGCCGCGCGAATGCTGCCTTCCTCCGCGGCGGTGACGAACGCTTTCAGCTGATGGTATTTCATGGGGCAATGCGTGATTCGTGGAAACCCTGTGCGCGGCGCGACGCAGTGGCTCAGGGTATTCCCGAGCGGCAACCGACGGTGTGCACCAAAGCAATTTAGCAGCTTCTGGTACCCAAAAGAAATTTATATGCTTGGTCGTCATATGCGCGTCAAACGCTCCCCCCGCCCCACAGGAGACACCATGCTGCAAGCCGTGAACCCCGTCATCCCCGGCATCGCCGCGATCGCCCCCGAGCTCGTCGAGGTGCGCCGCCGCATCCACGCCCATCCCGAACTCGCATTCGAAGAAACGCTCACGAGCGACCTCGTCGCCGAGCTGCTCACCGGCTGGGGCTACGACGTGCATCGCGGCATCGGCAAGACGGGCGTGGTCGGCGTGCTGCGCGAAGGGCAAGGCACGCGCACGGTCGGGCTGCGCGCCGACATGGACGCGCTGCCGCTCGCGGAAACCACCGGCCTGCCGTACGCGAGCCGCCACGCGAACAAGATGCACGCATGCGGCCACGACGGCCACACCGCGATGCTGCTGTGCGCGGCGCGCCATCTCGCGGCGACGCGTCAGTTCTCCGGCACGCTGAACCTGATCTTCCAGCCGGCCGAGGAAAATTTCGGCGGCGCGAAGGCGATGATGGACGACGGCCTGTTCGACCGTTTCCCGTGCGACGCGATCTTCGCAATCCACAACATGCCGGGCCGCGCGGCCGGCGACATGGCGTTCCGCACCGGCGCCGCGATGGCGTCGGCCGACCGCGTGACGATCACGCTGCGCGGCGTCGGCGGTCACGGCGCGATGCCGCATTTCGCGCGCGATCCGATGTCCGCCGCGGGCAGCATCATGGTCGCGCTGCAGACGATCGTCGCGCGCGAGGTCGACGCGCAGCATGCGGCGGTGATCACGGTCGGCAGCGTGCAGGCTGGCGAAACCTTCAACATCATTCCCGAAACCGTCGTGATGAAACTGTCGGTGCGCGCGCTGAACGCCGACGTGCGCGCGCTGCTCGCGCGTCGCATCGAAGCGCTCGCGAAAGGCCAGGCGGAAAGTTTCGGCGTCACCGCGGAAGTCGACTACGACTACGGCTACCCGGTGCTCGTCAATCACGCGGAACCGACCGCGTTCGCGGCCGACATCGCGCAGCAGATGCTCGGCGCCGAACGCGTCGAAACCGACGCCGCGCCACTGATGGGCAGCGAGGATTTCGCGTTCATGCTCGAAGCGCGCCCCGGCTGCTACGCGTTCATCGGCAACGGGACCGGCAGCAAGGGCGGCTGCATGGTGCACAACCCCGGCTATGACTTCAACGACGACATCCTCGCGATCGGCGCGAGCTACTGGGTCCGCGTCGCCGAAGCCTGGCTCGCGGCCTGACGGCCCTTCACCACGCAGTTTCGCGCTCAACCCGGGGGAACCCCATGGAAACGTCCGCTCTTCCGTTCGCCGGCACGCCGGTCGATGCCCGCGCCGCCGCGAAGAAGCGCCGGCTGATCGCGGCCGCGGCCGTCGGCAACGCGCTCGAGTTCTACGACTTCACGGTCTACAGCTTCTTCGCGCTCCTGATCGGCAAGCTGTTCTTTCCCGTGCATTCGTCGTTCGGGCAGTTGATGCTCGCGGTCGCGAGCTTCGGGGTCGGCTTCGTCACGCGTCCGCTCGGCGGGCTCGTGATCGGGATGTATGCGGACCGCGCCGGCCGCAAGAAGGCGATGATCCTCACGCTGCTGCTGATGGCGCTCGGCACTGCGACGATCGCGGTCGCGCCGACCTTCGCGCAGATCGGCATCGCCGCGCCGCTGCTGCTCGTGCTCGCACGGCTGCTGCAGGGGTTCGCGTCGGGCGGCGAAGTCGGCGCATCGACGACGCTGCTGCTCGAACAGGCGCCGCAGCATCGTCGCGGCTTCTATGCGTCGTTCCAGTTCTCGAGCCAGGGGCTCGCCGCGCTCGCGGGCGCGCTCACCGGCGTGGCGCTGACGTCGACGCTGAGTGCCGCGCAACTCGAAAACTGGGGCTGGCGCGTGCCGTTCATCATCGGCACGCTGTTCGTGCCGCTCGGCTACTGGCTGCGCCGCACCGTCGAGGAAGTGCCTGCGGCGGTGCCCGCGCCCGCCGCCGCGCACGACGAACCGGTTGCGTCGCTGCCGCTCGCCGACGTGCTGCGCCATCACGGCAAGGCCGTGTTCGCGGGCCTCGGCGTGACGATCGGCGGCACGTCGATCCATTACATCATCGTGTTCTACATGGCGATCTACGGCGTGCAGGTGCTGCACCTGCCGACCTGGCTGTCGATGACGGCCGGCTGCGTCGCCGGGGCGATCCTGATGCTCGTGACGCCGATCGGCGGCCACCTGTCCGACGTGTTCGGGCGCAACCGGATCGTCTGGTGGACGCGCATCGTGCTGATGGCCGCGATCTATCCGGCGTTCATCGCGCTGAACCGCTGGCCGGGCGCCGTGTCGCTGCTGTCGATCATCGCCGCGCTGTCGATCGTGCATTCGATCAACATCGGTGCGACCGGCGCGATGCTTGGCGAGTTGTTTCCGCGGGCCGTGCGTGCGACCGGCGGTGCGCTCGTGTATAGCGTCGGCGTCGCGATCTTCGGCGGCTTCGCGCAGTTCTTCGTCACGTGGTTGATCGCGGCAACCGGGAATCCGAATGCGCCGGCATGGTATGCGATCGGCTGTGGTGCGATGACGTTGCTCGCGATTCGCTGCATGGAGGAAAAGGCGGGGAAGGCGCTGGACTGAGTAGCAGACGATGCGCGGCTCGTGAAGCGTGATTGACGTCACGCGCCCGCATCGGGCATCATCAATCAATGCACAACGCGACGATCACCCTTTCGACGACCACGCGCACGACCGCCTTCGGCGGGCCCGTGCGGCGAGTGCGCGCAAGATCGTAGCGTCACCGATTCCCACAGGCCCCGCCGGTTCCGGACGGGGTCTCGTCGTTTCTCCGTCTGCATCGGCCACTCAGGAGAAACGCAATGTCCGAAGCCCCTTCCCCGAAACGCGCGCTGCTCGTGATCGACATGCAGGTCGGGCTGTTTCATGGTCCCGATCGTCCGCATGACGGTGAACGCCTGCTGGCCAATATCAACCGGCTGATTCACCGAGCGCATGACAGCGGTACACCCGTGTTCGCCGTGCGTCACACCGGCCCGGCCGGCTCGCCGATCGCGCCCGACGCGCCGCTGGCCGCGCTGCTGCCGGAGCTTGCGATCGATACCGCTCGCGACATCGTGTTCGACAAGACGCGGCCGAACTGCTTCGCGGGCACGCGACTCGCCGAGTGGCTGCATGCGGCTGGGATCGGCGAGATCGTGATTGCGGGGATGAAGACGCAGTACTGCGTCGATACGACGTGCCGTGCGGCCGGCGATCTCGGCTTTCGCGCGGTGCTCGTGGCCGATGCGCATACCTGCATGGATACACCCGCGCTACCGGCCGAGCGGATTGTCGCGCACCATAATGCGACGCTTGCAGGCCCGTTTGCGACGCTGACAACGACCGAGGCGTGCGTGTTCTGACGCACCGCGCGCCGATCGGACTGCAGTACGCGAGCGCCCGCGTTGCAAGAGCGTCAGCAGGTGCCGTCAATTGACGGCGCGCCGATCACTCGATGCGTCATACCGACGTTCGAGGACAGAACTGGTCTCGAAGCGGCAGAAGAGCCATGTTGAGGCCATATCGCGTCACGTCACTGACAGCGCCGATACGGCACACGCCGTAAACGCAAAAAGGCACGGACTTCACCGCCCGTGCCTTTTTCACCTGAGCAAACCGCCCGCGCTCAGAACGTATGCATCATCCCCACATACGCGCCCGTCTGCGACTCGCCTGTCATCGGGCTCGTCCCCGACGTCGCATCCCGCGGCGTCGCGAGCAGCGAGAAGTTCGAATTCCCGCCGTTGCGCACATACGCAACCGTCCCATACAGGAACGTACGTTTCGACAGATTGTACGTGGTACCGAGCACGTACATCATCGCGTGCCCCGACGGATCGTGCGACGCATCGCCGCCGCCGTCGCCGACCTTCACGTAATACCCGCCCCCCGTCACCGCCCACTGCGGCGTCGCCGAGTAGGTTGCGCCGAGCCAGTAGTGATCGGCACGATCGGCAACACCAGCCGGACTATCCGGCGCCTGGTAGTGCGTATACGCCCCCTGGATCTTGAACTTCGACACCTTCACGTTCGCACCGACGAAGTACTCGCGCGACGCCGTGAAGACGTTGCTGAACTTGCCGTTGTTGTCGCGCAGCTCGTCGTAGATGCCGCGCACGTCGAGCACCGGCGAGTGGTACGAGATCATGATCCCGTCCGAGCGGCCGAAATCGTCGGGCGCGCCGTAGTTGAAGCCGCGCGACTGGTTGCCGAACGCGTATTGCGCCTGCACGTCGAAGCCGCCGATCACCGGGCTGTGATATTCGATGTTGTTGCTGGTCTGCTGCCAGTTGCGGCCACGCACGAGCGACGCCGACGAAAACGCCTGCTGGACGAACGGATCGAATTCCCACACGCCGTCGCTGTCGATGAACAGGTTGCGGCCGGCCTGCAATTGGCCCCACGTGTTGCTCTTCAACCCGACGTATGCGCGCCGTGACCACATGCGCCCGCCGCCCGTCTGGCCGTTCATCACCTGGAACGCGGTTTCCAGGTTGAACACCGTCGACAGGCCGCCGCCGAGATCCTCGACGCCCTTCAGCCCGAACATGCTGGTGCCCCAGTCGCCGCTTTCCGCGCTCCAGCGCGTCCCGCTGCCACCGTTCGGCTTCGCGATGTGGTTCAGGTATTCGACGCCGCCGTCGATCCGGCCGTACAGCGTGACGCTCGTCTGTGCAAACGCAGCCGCCGGCGTGGCGGCCGCAATCAGCCATGCGAAGTATTTGAGTCGCAAAATGATGCCCCCTCGAAGTCTCGACCGTCCGACGCGCGCCCCATGCACGCGCCTCGGGTCCGCTTATCCGCGATCGATCGAAAAACGTCCGGGGCCCGCCGCGCAGAGCGCGAGCAAGCCGCCCGAGATCGCGATGTTCTTGTAGAAATGAATCATGTTGTTGATCTGCTCGCCGCCCGTCATCGTCCAGTAGTGGTGGCCGATGATGCCGGTGCCGATCGTATACAGCGCAAGCAGCAGCGCGAGCGCGCGCGTCTGGAAACCGACGAGGATCGCGATCCCGACGAACAGCTCCATCACGACGGAAATCGCCGCCGAGATGATCGGCGCCGGCGCGCCCTCGCTCCCCATGAACGCGATCGTACCGGAGAAGTCGATAATCTTCTTCCAGCCGAACATCACGAACAGGATCACGAGCAGAATGCGGGACAGCAGCAGCAGCACATCGCGCTGGGACGCGAGAAACGGTTGATTCGGTGTCATGGTGTGATCAACGAAAACGATGCGCGCAACTGCACGCACCGGATTGCCTGTGAACCGGGGCGAGCGGCCAACCGCGCCGCCCGCCCCGCTCTGCAACAACCGGCATCGGGGCCCGCCCGATGTGCTGTGCTCCTCCTCTTTTCTGTTGTCGCCCTGCTTCGTCGCGTGCCGCGTCAGCGCAGCTTCGCGACGTCCTGCTCGGTCACCTTCGCGGCCGGATTGCCGAACTGCCCGGTCAGGTAGTTCGTGAGCGCGGCGATCTGCGCATCCGACAGCTCGTGACGGAACGCGGGCATCCCGACGTCCTCGCTGCCGGCCTTGCGCTGCACGCCGTTCAGGATCACCTGCACGAGGTTGGTCGGATTCGGCGCGCCGACCGTCGAGTTGTGGAACAGCGGCGGGTAGTAACCGTCCGGCGTACCCTTGCCCTGCATCTGGTGGCAGGTCGCGCAGTTGCCGAGATACAGGCGCGCCGGATCGATACCCGACGACGCGAGCGCGACGCCGCGCAGCTTCAGGCCATCCTCGGCCGGCTTGCCCCACGACGAGCGCGACTGCTTCGCGTCGCCGCTGGCCACCGCCGGCACCGTACGGATGTACGTCGAGATCGCCCCGATGTCGGCTTCGGTCATCTTCGAGAAGCTGTGCTCGATCGCCTCGGCCATCGGGCCGGCTGCCTGCGCGAGGCCCGGCACGCTGCCGGTGCGCAGATACTGGACGAGCTGCTGCTGCGTCCAGCCGCCGATCCCCGCGTTCGGGTCGGACGTGATGTTGTAGCCGTCCCAGCCCGCGAGCACCGAGCCCGACAGGAAGCTGCCGCCCGTTTCGTCGAGCGACTTCTCCTGCATCGCGATGCCGCGCGGCGTGTGGCACGTGCTGCAGTGCGCGAGGCCCTGCACGAGATACGCGCCGCGGTTCCACTCGGCGCTCTGCGCCGGCTTCGGCTGATAGACGCCGTCCTTCAGGAACAGCCAGTTCCAGATCTTCAGCGGCCAGCGCATGCTGAGCAGCGCGGGGATCTCGTTCTTCGGCGGCGCCTGCTTGACCGGTTCGACGCCGTGCATGAAGTACGCGTACAGCGCCTGCACGTCGTCGTCGTTGATCTTCGCGTACGACACGTACGGCATCGCCGGATACAGGTTGTCGCCGTTCTTCGACACGCCGTGCCGCACCGCACGCTCGAAGTCGTCGAACGTCCAGTTGCCGATGCCCGTATCCGGGTCGGGCGTGATGTTGCTCGTATAGATCTTGCCGAGCATCGGCACCGGCATGCCGAGGCCGCCCGCGAACGGCTTGCCGCCCTTTGCGGTGTGGCAGGCCATGCAGTCGCCCGCGACCGCGAGGTATTCGCCGCGCTTGACCTGCGCGGGATCGGCCGAATCGGCCGCGCGTGCGAGGCCGGGCAGCGCGAGGCAGCCGGCCAGGAGGAAGGTGAGAGTAGATTTCCGCACGGTCAGACTTCCTTCTTCAGCGTGTCCGACATCCGCAGCGCGAGCGCCGCGATCGTCAGCGTCACGTTCACCGTACCGACGGTCGGCATCGTCGAACTGCTCGAGATGAACAGGTTCGGATGGTCGAACGTGCGGCAGTCCTTGTCGACGACCGAGTCGCGTGCGTCCGCGCCCATGATCGTCGCGCCCGTGATGTGGTTGTTCGGCGCGAACTCGTCGTTGAAGACGACGTCGGTGCCGCCGAGCACCTTCGCGGCGGTCGCGTAGACCTCGCGCGTATGCACGGCGCCGCGCTTCACGTAATCGTCGATCGCATACGTGATCTCGGGGCGCGGGATGCCGATCGCGTCGGTGGCCGTCTTGCTCGGCACGATGCGGTTCTCGGGTTGCGGCAGGATCTCGTGGAAGCAGTCGAACTGCACGTAGCGTGCGGAACGGTCGCGGATCTGCGCGTCGAGCTCGTCGTGCTTCATCAGCTTGCCGGCCTTGAAGATCTTCTGCGTCTCCTGGTTGATGCGCGACATGTTCGACAGGTGGATCTTCTTCGCGGCTTCGGTCGCGCGGAACGGGCCGTCGCGGAAACCGATCAGCGACGTCATCTCCTGCGGGCCGCGGCCCGGCCACAGTTTCTCGCTCGCATAGAACGACACGCCGGTGCCCGGATGGTCCATCAGGTTGCGGCCGACCATGTCGGAGCTGTTCGCGACGCCGTTCGGGAAATCGCGGTTCGCGGACATCAGCAGGATCTTCGGCGTCTCGATGCCGTTCGCGGCAATGACGAAATACTTGCCTTCGACGCGATGGTCGGCACCCGTCTTGTCCTTGTAGATCGCGGCGGTGATGCGCTTGTCCGGCCCGGTCTCGAGCTTGTAGACGACCGCGCTGTCGATCAGCTTCGCGCCGGCCTGCTCGGCCTTCTCGACGTGGACGATACCGTTGTACATCGCACCGATCGGGCAGATCGGCATGCAATTGTTGTTTCCGCAACAGGTCGGCCGGCCGTCGTACGGGCGGCTGTTACGCGCGACGGGCTCGGTCACCACGTGGAACTTCGGGTCGTAGCCGTTCAGCGCGCTCTTGATGGTCTGCTCGTTGAACGACAACGGCAGCGGCGGCATCGGGTACGCCTGCTTGCGCGGCGAGTACAGGTCTTCCTCGGGGCCCGGGCCCCACACGCCGAGCTCTTCCTCGGCGCGCTGATAGTAATGCTCGAGGTCGTCGTACTGGATCGGCCAGTCGCGGCCGACGCCGTACACGGTCTTCATCTTGAAGTCGTTCGGGATGAAGCGCCACGCGGACGCGGCCCAGTGCCACGTCGTGCCGCCGACCGCGCGGATGTACTGCGAGTTGAACTTGTGCTCGCCCTTCAGGACCAGGTAGTCGTTCGGCGGGCCGTATTCCGGATGCGGGGCCCACGGGCTCGACGGGTACGGCGCCATGAAATCGGTCTTGTCGGCCTGGTTGCGAAAGCGCTCGACGATTTCCCAGCGCGGCATGCGCGGGCCGGCTTCCAGCAGGATCACGGACTTGCCCGCCATCGCGAGCTGGTGTGCAACGATCGCGCCGGCGACACCCGATCCGACGACGACGATGTCGGCTTTTTGCGTATCGGTATCGGCCATCAGGCTTGCCTCTCGATCGGTTTTTCGGCCCAGAAGCCGGGTTTGTTGGGGCAATACGAAGGGATCACGAGCGTATCGGACACCACGCTGAACATTAATGCTTCTTCGTAGGTAATCACGACGTTGTCGACGATGCCGAGATACCACGCGCCGAGAATCGTCAGTGCGAGCGATTCCTGGTCGGGATTCAGCGAGCCGGATGCGAGCGCACCGGCGAGTTGCGGCAGGCTGTCGGCCGTCTTGAACGAGCCCTTCTGCAAGGCCTGCAGATAGCGCTGGCCGGTGATGCGGCTCAGCCCCTTCTTGCCGGTCAATGCTTCGGAAAGCGTCATGAACGTATCGAGCGGCGCGGTGCCGGGATCGTCGGCCAGGGCCCGCAACGCCAGCGAGCCGGTGAGGCCCGCCGCCGTCAGCGCCAGTGCTCCCTGCAGCCATTGACGCCGCGTGATGCCGGTTGCGGCTGCGTCGTTGTCACGACGCGATTGGGGGGTGTTGTCGTTGTGCATGTTTCCTTCTCTCGAACACCGGATTCGGGAAAACCACGCTTGATATTTCTCAAACATTGGCGCGGATCTGCAATGTACGCGCACCAGCCGGATCAAACAATCTTTTTATAGTTCATTTAATGTTCCGCAATCCGGGACAATCGAAATTTCGCTGCATTTTTGTGTCGTCGACGCGACAAATCCGCGGCAGGCACCCCCGTGTCGCGTGCCGACCACACACTGCACCCGCATGTCGCGCTGCGCGCGCGCGACGGTCGGTTAGAATCCCGTGCAATCAAACAGAAAGCTTCCCTCCGAGGGCAATCGAGCGATGAAGCAGCGCGACAAGCACAACAAAGAAACGCATCGAACCAACCACACGACCCGGCTGCTCTGGCGCATCGGCGCCGTCGCAACGCTCGGCGCCGCCGCGGCCCTGTCGCTGCATGCGGGCGCGGCGCGCACGGTGAGCGTGTCGCCGCAAGGCACCGTCACCGAAGTCCGGCAGAGCGTCGTCAAGTTCGACGAACCGATGGTCGCGTTCGGCTCGGCGTCCGCGCCGAATCCGGCGCGCGTGACCTGCAACGATTCGACCGCCGCGCGCGGCCAGGGCCACTGGCTCGACGACAAGACCTGGGTTTACGATTTCGAAAGCGACCTGCCGCCCGGCGTCCGCTGCTCGGTCGCGCTCAACGATACGCTGCGCTCGGTCGCCGGCAATGCGGCCAGCGGCCCGCGCCGCTTCACGTTCCAGACGGGCGGCCCGTTCCCGGTGTCGGTCCGCCCCGGCTCGCGCGAGATCGAGGAGCGGCAGGTCTTCGTGATGAAGCTGAACGGCCCGGCCGAGCCGCGCTCGGCACTCGCCAACATCTGGTGCGAAGCGGCCGGCATCGGCAACCGCATTCCGGTCACGGCGGCCGACGACGACACGCGCAACGCCCTGCTCGATCATTTCGGGCTGAAGAAAGAAGCGGCGCGCGTGCTGACGCTGTCGTGCTCGCAGGCGCTGCCGGCAAGCGCGAAGATGCAGCTCGTCTACGGCAAGGGCGTCGCGAGCCCGAGCGGCATCGCGAACGACACCGAGCGGCGCTTCGATTTCACCGTGCGCGCACCGTTCGCGGCAAGCTTCTCGTGCGAACGCGAGAACGCGAAGGCGCCCTGCACGCCGCTGCGCCCGCTCACGCTGTCGTTCAACGCACCAGTCTCGCGCAAGCAGGCCGAAGCGATCAAGCTGCGCGGCCCCGACGGTTCGCTGTCGCCCACCTTCGCCGCCGACGATCACAGCGAGGAAGTGACGACCGTCACGTTCAACCCGCCGCTGCCCGCACAGGCCGCGCTGACCGTCGAGCTGCCGTCGGGCCTGCACGACGTGACCGACCGACCGCTGTCCAACGCCGACCTGTTCCCGCTCGCGACGCGCACCGCACCGATGCCGCCGCTCGCGAAATTCGCGTCGGGCACCTTCGGGATCGTCGAGCGCTTCGCCGAACCCGGTACGCCCGCGCTGGTGCCCGTCACGCTGCGCAATGTCGAGGCCGACCTGCATATCGCCGGCCTCAATGCGGGCGGTGCGCAATTCGCGAACCTGAAGGTCGAGAACGACACCGCGATCCGCCAGTGGATGCGCACCGTCGACCGCTTCGACAACTGGTCGATGACGGCCGGCTCGATCGACGACCAGATTCCCGGGCTGCTGCAACGCAAGGGGCAGCACCCCGTCTACGTGCCGCTCGAGGCCGGCGAAAAACAGCCGGCGCCGAAGAACCGCCGCATCGACGTGCGCTCGCTGTCGCTGCTCGCGGGCGAGCCCGGCGCGCAGGTGCTGACGCTGCCGAAGGCCGATCCGAAGGCGCTGCGTCCGTTCGAAGTGGTCGGCGTGCCGATCGACAAGCCCGGCTTCTACGTGCTCGAACTCGCGTCGCCCGCGCTCGGCCGCTCGCTGCTCGCGAAGCCGTCGAGCATGTACGTGCGCACCACCGTGCTGGTCACGAACCTCGGCGTGCACCTGAAACAGGGGCGCGAGAACAACCTCGTGTGGGTCACGACGCTCGACAAGGGCAAGCCGGTGCCGAATGCGCAGATCCGCGTATCGGACTGCAACGGCGACGAAATCGCGGCCGGCAAGACCGACGCGCAGGGCCTGCTGAAGATCGACGGGCCGTTCGAGCCGAAGCGCGAATGCAGCTCGTCGGGACAGCGCTTTAACGACTACTTCGTGTCGGCCCGCGTGGACGATCCAAAGACGGGCCCCGACATGGCGTTCGTCAGCTCGGGCTGGAACCGCGGGATCGAATCGTGGCGCTTCAACGTGCCGACCGACACCGACAGCGCGCCGACCGTGCGCGCACATACGGTATTCGACCGCACGCTGCTGCGCGCCGGCGAAACCGTGTCGATGAAGCATTTCATCCGCACCGAGACGCTGCAGAGTCTCGCGTTCCCGTCGCAATACCCGACGCGCGTCGCGATCCGCCATCTCGGCACGGGCCAGACCTACAAGCTGCCGCTCACGTGGGCGGCCGACCACAGCGCGGATTCGCAGTTCACGCTGCCGGCCGCCGCGAAGCTCGGCGAATACAGCGTCGAGCTCGAAGGCGGCCCGGACGATGCGCCGACCGCCACGTACTACAGCGGCAGCTTCCGCGTCGAGGCGTTCCGCCTGCCGGTGCTGAAAGGCTCGATCGGCGCGCGCGACGCGCAGAAGAGCCCGCTCGTCGCCGCGAAGGAAGCGCCGCTCGCGGTGCAGATCGACTACGTGTCGGGCGGCGGCGCATCGAACCTGCCGGTGCAGGTATCGGCGCTGATGAAATGGGCGTCGCCGCCGTTCGCGGACCGTTTCGAGGATTTCAGCTTCACGCCGTATCGCCCCGACACGAGCGACGGCAACGCCGACGACGATGCGCAGGACGGCGACAACGCGTCGTCGTCGGCGTCGAGCAACGATCCCGACGCGACCAAGCTGATCGCCGACAAGCTGCCGCTGACGCTCGACCGCAACGGCGCGGGCTCGGTCACGCTCAAGGGCCTGCCGGACGTCGACGCGCCGAAGCGCATTGCGCTGGAGGCGACGTTCGCCGACCCGAACGGCGAAGTGCAGACGATTCGCGGCGACACGATCCTGTGGCCGGCCGCGGTGGTGGCCGGCATCAAGGCCGGCCGCTGGGTGTCGGTCGGCCAGCGCGTGCCGGTGCAGGCGCTGGCGGTCGACCTGCAGGGCAAGCCGCGCGCGTCGGTGCCGATCGAGATCAAGGGCGTCGCGCGCATCACGACGTCGTCGCGCAAGCGGATGGTCGGCGGCTTCTATGCGTACGACAACAAGAGCGACACGCGCGACCTCGGCGTGCTGTGCTCGGGCAAGACCGACGACAAGGGCCGCATGGCCTGCGACGCGACGCTCGAGCAGGCCGGCAACGTGCAGCTGATCGCGGTCGCGAAGGACGGCGACGGCCGCACGTCGAATGCGTCGACGTCGGTATGGGTCACGCGCGAGGACGAACTCTGGTTCGGCGGCGACAACACCGACCGGATCGACGTGATCCCCGAGAAAACGTCGTACGAACCGGGCGAAACGGCCCGCTTCCAGGTGCGCATGCCGTTCCGCTACGCGACCGCGCTGGTGGCGGTCGAGCGCGGCGGCGTGATGGAAACGCACATCGTCGAACTGAACGGCAAGAACCCGACCGTCGACCTGAAGGTCGGCGAATCGTGGGGGCCGAACGTCTACGTATCGGTGCTCGCGCTGCGCGGCCGGATTCGCGAGGTGCCGTGGTACTCGTTCTTCACGTGGGGCTGGAAGGCGCCGGTCGAATGGGCGCGCGCGTTCTGGCGCGAAGGCCGCCACTATGAAGCGCCGACCGCGTTCGTCGACCTGTCGAAGCCCGCGTTCCGCTATGGCCTCGGCGAGATCAAGGTCGGCACGGGCGTTCACCGCCTCGGCGTGACCGTGACGACCGACGCGACCCGCTACACGGTACGCGGCAAGGCGCAGGCGCACGTGAAGGTCACGCTGCCGAACGGCCAGCCGGTGCCGGCCGGCACGCAGATCGCCCTCGCGGCCGTCGACGAGGCGCTGCTCGAACTGATGCCGAACAACAGCTGGGACCTGCTCGACGCGATGCTGCGCCGGCGCGCGTACGGCGTCGAAACGGCCACCGCGCAGATGGAAATCATCGGCCGCCGCCACTTCGGCCGCAAGGCCGTGCCGGCGGGCGGCGGAGGCGGCAGCGCGCCGACCCGGGAGCTGTTCGACACGCTGCTGCTGTGGAACCCGCGCGTGACGCTCGATGCGAACGGCAGCGCAACCGTCGAGGTGCCGCTGAACGATGCGCTCACGCGCTTCCGGATCGTCGCGATCGCGGCGGTCGGCCCCGACCGCTTCGGCACGGGCAGCACGTCGATCCGCAGCACGCAGGATCTGCAACTGATCTCCGGCCTGCCGCCGCTCGTGCGCGAAGGCGACGCGTTCCGTGCGCAGGTCACGCTGCGCAACACGACCGACCGCGCGATGCAGGTCGTCGTGACGCCGCGCGTGACGGGCCTCGACGTCGCACCGCAAACCGTGTCGCTGGCGGCGAACGCGGCGACCGAGGTCGCGTGGACGATCACGGTGCCCGAGCAGGCGCTCGATGCGGCCGGTGCGCTGAACTGGCGCATCGAGGCGGCCGAGCAAGGCGGCAAGCGGGCATCCGACGCGCTGGCCGTCGCGCAGAAGGTCGTGCCCGCGCTGCCAGTCACGGTGCAGCAGGCGACGCTCGCGCAGGTCGACGGCACGCTGACGGTGCCCGTGGCGGCCCCGACCGGCGCCGCGAACAATGCGCAAGGTCTGCCGCGCGGCGGCATCGCGGTATCGCTGCAGTCGAAGCTTGCCGACGGGCTGCCCGGCGTGAAGCGCTGGTTCGAGCGCTATCCGTACCGCTGCCTCGAACAGCAGGCCTCGCGTGCGATCGGCCTGCGCGACCCCGCGCAATGGCAGGCGCTGATCGCACGGATGCCCGTCTATCTCGACAGCGACGGCCTGGCGAGCTACTTCCCGCCGTCGTCCGACGATTCGCACCACGGCAGCCCGACGCTGTCGTCGTATCTCCTCGTGGTGTCCGACGAAGCCAGCCGTCTCGATCCGCGCTTCGCGCTGCCGGAAGACCTGCGCACGCAGCTCGAAGCCGGGCTCGCGCGCTTCGTCGACGGCCGCCTCGAGCGCAACGCGTGGGCGCCGCGCCAGGATCGCGACCTGCGCAAGCTCGCGGCGATCGAGGCGCTGTCGCGCTACGGCGCCGCGCAGGGCCGCATGCTCGGTTCGATCGAGATCGCGCCGAACCAGTGGCCGACGTCGGCGGTGATCGACTATCACGCGATCCTGACGCGCGTGAAGGACATCCCGCAACGCGACGAAAAACGCGCGCAGGTCGAACAGATCCTGCGGGCACGCCTGACGTACCAGGGCACGCAGCTCGTGTTCTCGACCGCGCGCGACGACGACCTGTGGTGGCTGATGACCAGCAACGAGACCAACGCCGCACGCCTCGCGCTGGAATTCGCGGGCGACCCCGCATGGAAGGATGAAATGCCGCGCGTGACGGCCGGCCTGCTCGCGCTGCAACGCCAGGGCGCCTGGCAGACGACGACGTCGAACGCGCTCGGCCTGCTCGCGGTCGAGCGCTTCTCGCGGACCTACGAGAGCACGCCGGTCGCCGGCGCGACGAAGGTTGCGCTCGGCGGCAACGAGCGCTCGATCTCGTGGTCGCAGACGGCATCGGCCGCGCCCGCCGAGTCGCCCGCATCGGCAGCGCCGTCGGCGTCGGCCACGCCCGCGACCCGCGCGGCCACCGCGCGCAGCGTGCTGATGCCGTGGCCGCGTGCGTCGCAGGGGCCGGCCACGCTGTCGGTCACGCAGGACGGCACCGGCCGCCCGTGGGCGACCGTCGAAAGCCTCGCGGCCGTGCCGCTGCGTGCGCCGTTTGCTGCCGGCTACCGGATCACGAAGACCGTCACGCCCGTGTCGCCGGCCGTCAACGGCGTGCTGACGCGCGGCGACGTCGTGCGCGTGCATCTCGACATCGATGCGCAGAGCGACATGACGTGGGTCGCCGTCAACGATCCGATCCCGGCCGGTGCGACGATCCTCGGGTCGGGCCTCGGCCGCGATTCCGAAGCCGCGACGCAGGGCGAGAAAACGCCGGACGGCGCGTGGCCGGCGTTCATCGAGCGCGACTTCGACGGCTATCGCGCGTACTACGACTATTTGCCGAAGGGCAAATTCTCGGTGGAGTACACGGTACGGCTGAACAACGTCGGCACGTTCGGCCTGCCGCCGACGCGCGTCGAGGCACTGTATGCGCCGTCCGTGTACGGCCTGTGGCCGAACCCGCCGATGACCGTGAAGCCGGCCGACTCGGGCAAGTAACGAGCACGTGATGATCGATCTGGCTTTGCCGCGGCCGGCGCGTTTCGCCGGCCGCGTATTCGCCGCCGTCGTGCTGGCCGCGCCGCTCGTCGCGCATGCGCTGCCCGGCTACGACGACGTGCGCCGCAACTGGCGCAGCTCCGACTGGGTGCTGCTCGCGCGCGACGGCACGCCGCTGCAGCGCACGCGTGTCGACCTCGCCGAACGGCGCGGCGCCTGGGTGTCGCTCGCGGACGTATCGCCCGCGTTCCGCGAAGCGATCGTCGTGTCCGAGGACAAGCGCTTCTACGAACACAGCGGCGTCGACTGGCGCGGCATCGCCGGCGCCGCGTGGGGCAACCTGTGGAACGAGCGCACGCGCGGCGCGTCGACCGTCACGATGCAGCTCGCGGGCCTGCTCGGCGATTCGCCGCGCCGCTCGGGCCAGCGCTCGCTGCCGCAGAAGGCCACGCAGGCCGTGAACGCGCTGTGGCTCGAACGCAGCTGGCGCAAGGATCAGATCCTCGAGGCCTATCTGAACCTGGTGCCGTTTCGCGGCGAGACGATCGGGCTCGGCGCGCTGTCGCAGGTGCTGTTCGGCAAGGCGCCGTCGGGCCTCGACGCGCGCGAGGCCGCGATCGCCGCCGCCCTCGTGCGGGCACCCAACGCGGCCCCGGCGAAGATCGCCGAGCGCGCATGCCGAATCCTGCGCGACATGCAGGCCGGGCAGGCGTGCGCGTCGCTCGACGGCTACGTGCAGCTCGTCGTCGCGCGCCCAGCCAATACCGTACGCGACGACGGCGCCGCACTCGCCCCGCACTTCGCGCGGCGCATCGCGGCCGAGGTCAAGCCGGCGGCCGGCGCGCAGGTCCGCACGACGCTCGATGCGCCGCTGCAGCGCTTCGCACGCGACACGCTGATGCGCGCGCTGACCGAACTGAACGCGCCCGCGCACCGGCGCAACGTGCAGGACGGCGCGGTCGTCGTGATCGACAACGCGACCGGCGAGATCCGCGCATGGGTCGGCTCGTCGGGGGCGCTGTCGAGCGCGCGCGACGTCGATGCCGTGCTCGCGCCGCGCCAGGCCGGCTCGACGCTCAAGCCGTTCCTCTATGCGCAGGCGCTCGACGAGAAGCGGCTGACCGCCGCGTCGCTGCTCGACGATGCGCCGATCAACCTCGCCGCCGGCGGCGGCCTGTACATTCCGCAGAACTACGACAAGGATTTCAAGGGCTGGGTGAGCGTGCGCAGCGCGCTCGGCGGCTCGCTGAACGTGCCGGCCGTGCGCACGCTGGTGCTCGTCACGCCGCACCGTTTTGCGCGCACGCTGACCGCGCTCGGCCTGCCGCTCGCGCAGGAAGGCGATTACTACGGTTTCAGCCTTGCGCTCGGCAGTGCGGACGTCACACTGCTGTCGCTGACCAACGCCTACCGCGCGCTCGCGAACGGCGGCGTCGCACGCAAGGTCGTCGACCTGCCGGCCGCGGCACCGGCGCCCGCATCCGGCGCAGCGGCGCCCGCGCGGCCGGACGCGGGCACGCGCGTGTTCAGCGAAGCGGCCAGCTTCGTCGTCACCGACATCCTGTCCGACAACAATGCGCGTGTCCGTACGTTCGGCTTCGACAACCCGCTCGCGACGCGCTTCTTCTCCGCGGTCAAGACCGGCACGAGCAAGGACATGCGCGACAACTGGACGGTGGGCTTCACGTCGCGCTATACGGTCGGCGTGTGGGTCGGCAATGCGGACGGCTCGCCGATGTGGGACGTGTCGGGCGTCACGGGCGCGTCGCCCGTGTGGTCGGCCGTCGTCGGCTACCTGCATCGCGACCTGCCGAGCCGTGCGCCGCGCGCGCCGGCCGGCGTCGAGACGCGCCGGATCGCGTTCGAGCGCGATATCGAGCCGGCTCGCAACGAGTGGTTCATCGCGGGCACGGCGGTCGACACGATCCGGCTCGCGGCGCCCGTCACGCCGGGCAAGGACGGCGCGCGCGCGCCGCTGACGATCGGCGCGCCGACCGACGGCACGATCTTTGCGATCGACCCGGACATTCCGCCGAAGAACCAGCGGATCTGGTTCGAGCGCTCGGCCGGACGCGCGACGAAGTTCGCGTGGCGGCTCGACGACAAGGTGATCGGCCATGCCGATCGCGTCGCGTGGCTGCCGTGGCCGGGCCGGCACCGGCTCGAACTCGTCGACGCGCGCGGCAACGTCGCGGATGCGATCGGCTTCGAGGTGCGCGGCGCGTTCGCGAAGCCGGCCGCGCGCAAGCGCTGAGCGGGCGAGCCGGCCCGACTGGCCGGGCATATTTGCTTTCGGCGGCTGGGCGGAAAAGTCGAGTGCAGTCGCCCGATCCTTCAACCGGACCGGCCAAGCCGCAAATCGTTGTGGACGGGGTGAATTAGTTCGACAATACCGGGCACGCGCTGCATTCGGGCGCCGACGACGAACCGACGCAGGCCGATTCCCGACCGACAGCGATGACACCCGAAACCGAGCGGAAACTACTCCGGCATGGCGTACAGATCATCCCGCTCTTCTTGGGTCTGTATGCCGCCGACAGCCTGTGGGACGCGTATCGAAACGGCGGCATCCTGGAATGCCACCAGGCTCGCATGCACCCCATGACCTGCCGATGGATCACGCCGGACATGGGCGAGCACTTCCAGCGGCTGCTCGCCAGCCATTGGCACGTGCTCGGGCTCAGCATCCTGCTGAGCCTGTTGCTCGCTTACGTCATGGCGCCGGCCCGCCCCCCGCACCCATAACGCGTCTACCCGGCGGTACCCCGCCTACGACACACCGAACGGGCGAGCAGCACCGCGGTTCACGACATAGAATGACAGCAGCGCTGCATCCCCGACGCGCCCGGCTGCCTCATTCTCTCGATTGCCCGCGACCATGAACATTCGCCTTACGCGCTTCACCCGCCCCGCGCTGGGCGTCTTGTGCGTTGCAACGCTCGCCGCCCTCCAGGCCTGCAACGGCGATGCCTGTTTCGGCGTCGACGTGTGCTTCAACGACAACACGCAAACCGTCTCGCTATCGGGCACGGCCGCGACGGGCGACGCGCTCGCGAGCGCGCAGGTGGTGGTCAATTGCGCGGTTGGCTCGGCAACGACGCTGACGGACGGTGGCGGCAACTACCGTGTCACGCTCAACGCGGCGCTGCCGTGCGTCATCACCGTGGCGTCGGGCGGCGCGAGCCTGCATTCGCTCGCCTATGCGGGCGGCACCTTCAACACGACGCCCGAGACCGAGCTGATGCTCGTCTATCTCGCGGCGCAACTCGGGACGAACACGGCCGGGCTGATCGGCAATTTCCAGGGCAGCCTGCGCCATCAGCGGGCCATGAACAGCCCGGACACCGTGCAGGCCGCGCAATCGGCCGTGGTCACGAACCTGCAGCAGCGCTATGCGGTCACGCTCGCCGCGCCGGCATTCCTGACCACCTCGTTCGTGGTCGGGCAACCGGGCGTCGACGGCGATCTCGTTGCGCTGGCCAAGGCTGGGGCGATCGATTCGAACGGACTGCCGGACCCGGTTGCCGTGTCGCTGTTGCAGCAGGCAGGCGCCGCGCATCCGCTGTAAGCGCCGCGAGACGGGACGGGAAACGACCGTCAGGCGCCGCCTTCGCGCGCGTCGTCGGCCAGCAGCGCCCAGCGCTCGTGGTCGCGCCATTCGCCGCCGATGCGCAGATAGCGCGGCGAGAATCCCTCTTGCCTGAAACCGAGCCGCCGAACCAGCGCGATCGACGCATGATTGCCGGGTTGGATATTCGCTTCGAGCCGGTGCAGCCCGAGTTCGCCGAACGCGACGTCGATCGCCGCCCGCAACGCGTCCGTCATCAGCCCCTTGCGGCTGAACTCCGCCATTCCGTAGTACGCAAGATAAGCGCTCTGAAACACCCCGCCGACGATCTCGTTGAGATTCACCACGCCGACCACCGCGCCCGATGCCCGCTCGCGCGCGATGAATCCCACGTTCGGGCCCGTCAGGCAGCGGGCGAACCATTGATCGAAGCCGGCCTGGTCGATGAACGAATCGACCCACGGCAGATGATGGCTCCGGCTCGCGCGGTTGGCGTCGATCAGGTCGGCGGCGTCGGAGCGGGCGACGCGCTTCAGCAGAATCCGGTTCATGAGTCGGTCGGCAGGCGGCTTACGCCGCCTCCCCGCTCCCGCACACCACCGGCGCCGCCTGCTGCCGCGACAGATACCGCAGCAGCTTCGTCACCATCCACACGACGATGAACGACAACGCGACGAAGAACACCGCCAGCGGCGTCAGCACGTGAATCGACACGAAGCCGGCGAGGCCCATCATGGCGGACGACACGAGCAGCAGCGCACAGCCGAGGATCGCGCTCGTCAGGCCGGCGATATGCGGAAACAGCGAATTGCCCTTGGCCATCAGCGTCGGGTACATCGCGCCCGCGCAGAAACCCATCACGAGCACCGGCGTCGCGAGCGTCCACACGCGCAGGCCGACGGTCAGCGCCAGCACCAGCATCGCGACCGACGCGCCCGCCATCACGCGCGCGCCGATCCGCAGCCGTTGCTCGGCGCTCGGCAGCCCGCGGCCGTGAATCCGGTTCGACAGGCCGCCGAGGAAATACATGAGGCCGATGCCGAGCGCGAGATAACCGAAGAAGGTCGGCGGCTTGTGCAGCGTGGTCTGCACCATGAACGGTCCGACGATGTTGAACACCAGCAGGATGCTGTAGCACAGCCCCTGTGCGAGAAAGCAGCTCTGGAACACCGGGCTGGCCAGCACCTTGCCCGCGTTCGCCATCAGCGTGCGCGGCTCGAGATGCACCGGCTTCGGCAAGGTTTCGCGGTAGCGCCACAGCAGCGCCCACATCGCCAGCGAGTAGACCAGCAGGAACACCAGGCACGCGCGCCAGCCGAACCATTCCTGCAGGTGCGCACCGATCACCGGCGCGATGATCGGCGCCAGCCCCCACGCGATCGACATGTACGTGAACGCGTGCATCAACGCCTGGCCGGAGAACGAATCGGTGATGATCGCCTTCGCCAGCAGGTTGGTGGTCGCGATTCCGAAGCCCTGCAGGCAGCGCGCCAGCACGAACGTCTCGAGGTTCGGTGCGCCGAGCGACAGCAGGCAGCCGATCGTGTAGATCACGAGCCCGAACGCGAGCACGCGCTTGCGGCCATATGCGTCGGCGATCGGCCCGAAGATCAGCTGGCCCAGTGCGTAGGCCGCCATGTAGCCGGACACGCTCGACTGGATCGCCTGCGGCGTGGTCGCGAACGAACGTGCCATGTCGGGCAGCGCGGGCACGTAGATGTCGATCGCGAGCTGGCCGGCGGATGCGAACAGGCAGATCAGGAACAGCAGGAAGCGCGGCGAATTCGACTCGCGCGCGGGAGTGAGCGTGGCGTTCATGACGACTGGGGAAGGAGGTCCGGCAGCAGTGCCGCACCGTCAATGTTCGGATGTCGAACATGCGTGCGGTGGTGGCGAATTCCGTATTGTGCCTGTTGTTGCACCGGGCGACAGGATGCCCCTGGCACGGGCGAGGTTGAATGCCGATGGCGGCCCGTTCCGACATGCGCCGATCGGGCCCGCCGGCGGCGGTTTTAATGCTGATTTAAGCCAACGGCCGCATCGTCTCGGATGGCTCACTCCGTGAGCCACACGTCATTGTTGATTCGATCAGTCTCGTTTGATGGAGATACGAAGATGCGATTCCGTTCGTATATGGCGGCGGGCGCGCTGATGCTGGCGCCCGTGTTCGCCCTGGCCGGGCAGGCCGGCGCGCCGGCCGTCGCCCAACCGATGTTCGTCAATGTCGACGGGCAGGCCGTGCCCGTGAAAGCCGAAACGCGCGTCGTCCAGACGGCCGTCGGCCCGATGAAGGTCAGCACGTGGAGCTGGCACAGCCCGCAAGGCGGCGCGAGCTTCGAGATGCAGACGTCGTCGGGCGGCCTGCCGCCCGCGGCAGCGTTACGGCAAATGCAGGTTGCACAGTACCGGATGCAGGCGGCGCAGGCCCAGATGGTCGCGATGCAGCAGCAGATGATGGCGCTCCAGCACATCGCGCTCGCCAACGCATTCGCGATGCCGATGCCGCAGCCCGTCGGATTCGCGATGGCGCCGTGGGCCATGCCGGAACCGGTCGTCGTGATCGTGCCGGTGCAACCTTCGGCGCGTTCGATGGCGCCCGCTCCCGCCCCGGCGGCGCCGGCACGGCCGGCCGCGCGCGGGCCTGAAATCAAGGCCTGACGCGCACGCTCGACGCACGAGCGAGCGGGGCCGCAAAGCGAAACCGCCGGCATGTGCCGGCGGTTTTTCATGGGTGGCACGATATCGCCACGACGCGGTGCTCAGTACTGCGCCTGATCCGTCGGATTCTTGAACAGCTGCTTCATCTCCGCCGACAGCGGATAGTTGAGGCTCACGCCCTTCGGTGGAATCGGCCGCATGAACCACTGGTCGTACAGCTTCTCGGCCGCACCCGAGGTCTGCATCTTCGCGATCACGCCGTCGACGACGCGCTTGAACGCCGGATCGTCCCTGCGCATCATGCACGCATAGTTTTCGTGAACGAGCGGCGTGCCCGCGACCGTGTACGCACCCGGATTGCGGTCCTTCGCGATCTCGCCGTACAGCAGCGGCTCGTCCATCACGAACGCCACCGCGCGCCCGGTCGTGACGTTCATGAACGCTTCGGCGTGATCCTTCGCGCTGATGATCGTCATGTTCATCGCCTTCTCTTCGTTGAGCTTGCGCAGCAGGCGCTCGTCCGACGTGCCGGCCGTCGTCGCGACCGTCTTGCCGGCCAGGTCCGCGAAGTCCTTCACGCCCGAATCCTTGCGCGTGCTGAAACGGATGCCGTAGAGAAAAATGCTGTTCGAGAACGCGGCCTGCCTTTGCCGTTCGAGCGTATTCGTCGTCGAGCCGCATTCGAAGTCGATCGTCCCGTTCTGCAACAGCGGAATGCGGTTCTGCGACGTGATCGGGATTTCCTTCACCGCGAGGTTCGGCAGGTTCAGCTCCGTCTTCAACTGGTCGATGACGCGCGACGCGATGTCCCGCGAGTAGCCGATGTTCTTCTGCTGGTTGTCCGAATACGAGAAAGGCACCGACGACTCGCGAATGCCCAGCGACACGACACCCGTGTCCTTGATCTTCTTCAGCGTACCGGTAAGGGCCTGCGCGTGCGCGGCGCCGGCCAGCGCACAGGCCAGCGCGACGGCGAGACAACGGAAACGGCGATCCATGCATGTCTCCTGACGAAACGTTGATCGAATCGCGATCCTACGCCCGACAATATTCGCGTCACATCAGGGCAAGCGTAAGCAACCTTCCGCCCGAGCTCGATCCTGAAAGATGTTTTCCGTGCCGCGCAAACCGGGCCGCGCCACGCGGTTCGCCCGACCGCGCCGCGCACGGCCTCGGCCGTGCCATCTGTGCCGGTCGTTCCAAACGCGCGTTCATGCTGCGACGCACCAACGGAATCGTTTGCGGCACCCCCTGTTTTTCTCGCGAAACGCACTCAAGAAGCCGCCGCGCACGCCGTTACCCAGTGCATGGCGCGTCGCAGCAACCCGCTGCAACCGTCAGACAAAAACACAAGGTCCGGCTCAGCCGGATCGGCGCCACCGCCGGCACGACGGTTATCTACGAGGATCAAGTTTCAACATGAGAGCCAAACGTTTCAATTTCGCGCTGGCGCGCCCCGCACATGCGCGCATGCTCGCCGGCATGCTGTCCGCCGCCGCCCTCCTGCCCCTCGCCGGTTGCGGCGGAGGCGGCGGCGACGGCAGCAACCCGTCTTCGTCCAACGCATCGCCCGCACCGACACCCGCTCCGACGCCGGCTCCCACGCCCGCGCCGACCACCCCGCCCGCGTCGTCCGGCGGCAATGCGTGCACGTCGCAGCAGGCCGCCGTGCAGATGGCCGCGCAGACCGCGCCGGCCGAGCCGCCGGTCGATCACCTCATCGTCAAGCTGAAAACGCTGGCGGCCACGCGCGCGATGGCGGCCATCGACAGCGGCTCGCGACTCGACGCGGTGATCCAGCGCGCGATGACGCGCTGGACGGCGCCGGTGACCGGCAGCGCACGCGCGTACGCGAGCACGGTCGCGCAAACGCCGGTGAACGTGCAGGTCGAGCGCACGATCTCGAACGGCGCGGCCGTGCTGTCGCTCGGCCAGCGCATGGACGCCACCGATGCCGCCGCGCTCGCGCAGGCGTTCGCGGCTGACAGCGATGTCGACTACGCGGAACCGGATCACCCGATGCAGATCCGCGACACGCCGAGCGACCCGCTCTACAACCAGCAGTGGTACCTGTCCGACCCGGCCGCCGGCATCGACCTGCCGCCCGCATGGAACGTGACCAAGGGGTCGCCGACCGTCGTCACGGCCGTGCTCGACACCGGCTACCGGCCACACGGCGACCTCGTCGGCAATCTGATCCAGCAAGGCTACAGCTTCATCAGCAACGTCAACACCAGCAACAACGGCCTGACGCGCGGCCCGGACGCCACCGATCCGGGCGACTGGGTCACGCAGCAGGAACTCGACAACGCCAACGGCCCGTACTATCACTGCGCCAGCCAGCCGAGCAACAGCAGCTGGCACGGCACGCGCGTGATGGGCGTGATCGGCGCGACCGCCAACAACGGCACCGGCGTCGCCGGCGTCTCGTGGCTCAGCCGGATCCTGCCGGTGCGCGTGCTCGGCAAGTGCGGCGGCGTGACGAGCGACATCGCCGACGGCATGCGCTGGGCAGCCGGCATTCCCGTCAACGGCGTGCCGAACAATCCGAACCCCGCGAAGATCATCAACCTGAGCCTCGGCGGGGTCGGCGCATGCAGCACGACGTTCCAGCAGGCGATCGACGACGTGACCGCGAAAGGCGTGACCGTGGTCGTCGCGGCCGGCAACGACGGCCTGTCGACCGGGCTCGACCAGCCCGCGAACTGCCGCGGCGTGATCACCGTCGGCGCGACCGACGCGACGGGCCGCCGCGCATCGTTCAGCAATTTCGGCGCCGATGTCGCGCTGAGCGCACCGGGCGTCAACGTCCTGTCGACGTCGAACACCGGCACGACGACGCCGGGCTCGGACACCTATGGCCCCGCGAACGGCACCAGCCTCGCAGCGCCGCAGGTGACGGGCGTCGCCGCGCTGATGCTGTCGGTGAACGGCAACCTCACACCCGCGCAGATCCTGCAGAAGCTGCAAGGCGGCACGCGCGCGGCGAAGCTGGCCGCCGGCACGTCGTGCACCGCGCTGCCGGCAGGCTCGGGCATCCTCGATGCGGGGGCCGCCGTCGCGACCGCGAACCAGTAACCGGCACCTCGTTCGACGCGGCCGCGCGCCTGCCGACATCGCAGGCGCGCGGCTGTTTCATGACGGGCTATCGAGTGCGACTGCACACGCGCGCCGACTCGATCACGCATCTCGAAATAACGCCTGACAAAAGGGTTGACGCTTCGCACAGCGAGCCATTACCATCGCCCCCGTCTAGTTACATGGAGTGTTCTGTGAACACCGATGCGAGTTGTAGTTGGTGCCTGGCCAACTTGACTGCTGCCTGAGGAAAACGCGCAGAGCCTCGTCTTCTGCCGCATCCCGGGAAGCAGGATGCGGCGCCCTTCCGGCCTGACCACGGGCCAGATCTCCCGCCGAATTTTCGATGTTGTCGAATGCACGCGACGCGCCGTCGCGCGTGTGCGTTCGTGTTGCGCGCGGCGCCAGCCGCGTGCGCTCTCCGTTCGCGTGCCGTCCGGCCGCGCGCCTCGTTGCGCGCGCCGTTGCCGATCGCCCGCGCCGATTCTCCGCAACCGACAGGAGTGCAGATGAACTCAGACGACAGTAGTCGATTACCGCTCGCCGGTGCGACGCTGCGCATCGACACGCCGTGCGCATCCTGCGCGCCGGCGAGCGTTCCCGCCTTTACCGATCCACAGCCGATCGCGCCTGACGCGACGCGGCGGGGAGCGTTCGTGCGTCGATGACGTCACGGCCGCTCCCCGCCCGCCGCCTCGTGCGCAAGGAGCGACTCATGACGACACGACACAACACCTCGCACAAGAAACAGCGCGGCTTCATCAAGGCCGGCGCCGGCCAGCAGAACGACCCGCGCATCATGCGCGCCGCACAGGAAGCGGCCCGCCCGCTCGAAGACACGCTGAAGTCGCTGCACACCAGCACGCGCGGCCTCACCTACGACCAGGCCGCCGGCCGCCTGCAGCACGACGGCCCGAACGAAATCGCGCACGACAAGCCGCCGCACTGGACCCGCCAGTTGCTGCTGTCGTTCCACAACCCGTTCGTCTACGTGCTGCTGGTGCTGGCCGCCATCAGCTTCTTCACCGACGTCTACTTCGCGGCGCCCGACGATCGCGACTACGTCGGCATGACGATCCTGCTGACGATGGTCACGATCAGCGCGCTGCTGCGCTTCGTGCAGGAATTCCGGTCGCTGCGCGCGGCCGAGAAGCTCAAGGCGATGGTCCGCACGACCGCGACCGTGCAGCGCGCCATGACCGACACGTCGGAACCGACGCGCCGCGAGGTGCCGATGCGCGAAGTCGTGACCGGCGACATCGTGCATCTTTCCGCCGGCGACATGATCCCCGCCGACGTGCGGCTGCTCGCGTCGCGCGACCTGTTCATCAGCCAGGCCGTGCTGACCGGCGAGGCGCTGCCCGTCGAGAAGTACGACACGCTCGGCGCGGTGGCCGGCAAATCCGCGGGCACGCACGCGGCCGGCGCGGCCAACGGCGCACCGGCATCGCTGCTCGATCTCGAGAACGTCTGCTTCATGGGCACCAACGTCGTCAGCGGCACGGCGACGGCCGTCGTCGTCGCGACCGGCGAAGACACGTACTTCGGCTCGCTCGCGCGCAACGTCGTGAGCCACAAGCGTATCGAGACGAGCTTCGACCGCGGTGTCGCGAGCGTCAGCTGGCTGCTGATCAAGTTCATGTTCGTGATGGTGCCGATCGTATTCATGATCAACGGGCTGACCAAGGGCGACTGGCTGAGCGCACTCACGTTCGCGCTCGCGGTGGCCGTGGGCCTCACGCCCGAGATGCTGCCGATGATCGTCAGCGCGAACCTCGCGCGCGGCGCGGTCGCGATGGCGCGCCGCAAGGTCGTCGTCAAGCGGCTGAACTCGGTGCAGAACTTCGGCGCGATGGACGTGCTGTGTACCGACAAGACCGGCACGCTCACGCAAGACAAGATCATCCTCGAACACCACCTCGACCTGTCCGGCCACAAAAACGAGGACATCCTGCGGCTCGGCTGGCTGAACAGCTTCCACCAGAGCGGCCAGAAGAACCTGATCGACATCGCGGTCGTCGCGCGCGCCGACGAGATCGGCGAACGCGTGAAGCCGCAGGGCTACAAGAAAATCGACGAACTGCCGTTCGATTTCGTGCGGCGCCGCCTGTCGGTCGTCGTCGAGGATACGCGCGGCACGCACCTGCTGATCTGCAAGGGCGCGGTCGAGGAAATGCTGGCCGTCTCCACGCACGTGCAGGATGAGGACGGCGTGCGTCCGCTCGACTTCGTGGCCCGCAAGCGGCTGCTCGAACAGGCCACCGCGTACAACGAGGACGGCTTCCGCGTGCTCGTGCTCGCGACGCGCACGATCCCGCGCGGCGACGAACGCGCGCAATACCGCACCGCCGACGAACACGATCTCGTCGTGCGCGGCTTCCTGACCTTCCTCGATCCGCCGAAGGAATCGGCCGCGCCGGCGCTCGCCGCGCTGCGCGAGAACGGCGTCGCGGTGAAGGTGCTGACGGGCGACAACCCGACCGTCACGATGAAGGTGTGCCGCCAGGTCGGCCTCGAACCCGGCAAACCGATGCTCGGTACGGAAATCGAAGTGCTCGACGATGCGACGCTCGCGCAGGTGGTCGAACGCACGACCGTGTTCGCGAAGCTCACGCCGCTGCAGAAGGCGCGCATCGTCAAGGCGCTGCAGGCGAACGGCCACACGGTCGGCTTCCTCGGCGACGGCATCAACGATGCGCCCGCGCTGCGCGACGCGGACGTCGGCATCTCGGTCGACAGCGGCGCCGACATCGCGAAGGAAACCGCCGACATCATCCTGCTCGAAAAGAGCCTGATGGTGCTGGAGGAAGGCGTGATCAAGGGCCGCGAGACGTTCGGCAACATCCTGAAGTACCTGAACATGACGGCCAGCTCCAACTTCGGCAACGTGTTCTCGGTGCTCGTCGCCAGCGCGTTCCTGCCGTGGGAGCCGATGCTCGCGACGCAGCTGCTCGTGCTGAACCTGATCTACGACACGTCGCAGATGCTGCTGCCGTGGGACAAGATGGATCCCGAGTTCCTGAAGAAGCCGCGCAAGTGGGAAGCCGGCAACATCAGCCGCTTCATGCTGTGGGTCGGGCCGACGTCGTCGGTGTTCGACATCACGACGTACATCCTGATGTGGACCGTGTTCGGTGCGGGCGCGCTGTATCACCTGAACGGCGGCGCGAGCGGCCAGATCGTGATGAACTCGGGCTGGTTCATCGAGAGCCTCGTGTCGCAGACGCTCGTCGTGCATCTGCTGCGCACGCAGAAGATCCCGTTCCTGCAGAGCACGGCGTCGCTGCCGGTGCTACTGTCGACCTTCACCGCGATCGCGATCGGCTGCTGGCTGCCGTTCTCGCCGTTCGCGGAGGCGATCGGCTTCATGCACCTGCCCGGCACCTACTGGCTGTGGCTCGCCGCGACGATGGTCGGCTACATCGTGCTCGCGCAGATCGTCAAGACGATCTACGTGCGCCGCTACAAGCAGTGGTTCTGATGGCGCGCGGATGACGATGCGCCGGCCCGTGCTCGCGAACGCCGAGCGGGCCGGCGCGGCGTGCGCATCGAGCCACGCCCATGCAACGGGCCGCATCAGCGGCCCGTTTTTCATTCATTGAGCGTCGTTCGCGCCGAACAACTGCGCGCACACCGTGCGCCCTTCGTCGGTCAGCGCGGCGCTGCCGGTACCGTCCTCGTTCAGCGTCGTTACGCTCAGGCCGGCGGCGTCGAGTTGCGTCAGCACGCGGCGCAGCGTGCTCATCGGCAGTTGCGCGCGCTTCGCGATCTTCGGCAGCGACCACGTCTTGCCGGCCGGATCGCTGGCGGCTTCGTTCAGCGTCGCGAGCGTGGCGACGAGTGCGGGATCGAGCGGGGATTCGTCGGTGTCGGAAGTCATCGGTTCGGGTTCGTCGGCCGGCGTCGCACCGGCATGCAGGGAGAAAACGCTCGCGGACACTATACCCCGCGTCACGCGCCCTTGAGCGCGCTGCGCATGAACGACACGAAACGCGCGGTGACGGGATCGTCGCGATCGGACAGCCACGCGAGCCCCACGCGCCACTTCGCGTCACGGCCGTCGAGCGGCAGCACCGTCGCATCGCGCAACAGGTACCGCGCGCTCGACGGGATGAACGCGACGCCGACGCCGGCCGCGACCGAGGTCAGCACCGACTGCACGTCTTCCGCCTGCTGCATCACGTGCGGCACGAAGCGGCGCTCGACGCACCATCGGTCGATCTGCGCAGCCAGCCCCGGGCCGCGCGCACGCTGCAACGCGATGAAGCCGATCTCGTTGAGCACGTCGAGGTTGGCCGGCACGCGCTTGAAGCCCAGGTGCGGCGGTACGGCAAGCCCGAGCGCTTCGTCGATCACCTTGAACGACGACAAGCCGTCGTCCGACGGCAGACGCAGGAAACCGGCGTCGAGCTTGCCGGCACGCAGCCGGCGCGTCTGTTCGGACGACGACAGGTCGCTCAGCGTCACCGCGATACCCGGATTGCAACGGCGGAATTCGGCGATCAGCTTCGGCACGAGCGTCAGCACGGACAGGCAGATGCCGAGCCGCAAATGCCCGCGCTGGCCACTGGTCGCTTCCCGTGCACGCGCCAGGATTTCGTCGGCATCGCGCACGAGCGCCTGCGCGTCGGGCAGGAAGCGTTCGCCGAACGGCGTCAGCTCCGCGCCATGCCGGCCGCGCTCGAACAGCTTGCCGCCGAGGCTTGCTTCCAGCGCGCCGATCTGCTTGCTGAGCGCAGGCTGGCTCATGTGCAGCGCATCGGCCGCGCGGCTGAAATGGCACAGCTCGGTGACCGTCAGGAACGTGCGCAGCAGTTTCAGTTCCATTCTTTAACGGAATCGTAACGATTGAAATATTCATTTTACCGATCGAACGCAATGGCGTTCAATACGGACATGCCCTTCCCGGAATTCACCTTCATGTCCCTCGATCCAGCGGCCGACTGCGTGGCCGAATCACCATGCGATGTCGCGGGTGCAAACGCATGCGCCGGTGCCGCCGATACCCGCGCGCCGAAACGTCGTGTCGAACGCACGGACGGGCGCAGCCGCCGCTTTCGCTTCGGCGATGCGCTGGAAGACGCGCCGCCACGCGCGATGACGGGTTCGATCGCAATCAGTTTCGCGGTCGTGTCGCGGCGGAACTGGCCGCGCTGAACTGCGCACCCGCCCGCCTTTCTCCCCACCCGCACCGCTGCCCGGCAGCGCGAAAACGACCGGAATCCTCCCGTATCACGCATCATTGCGCGTCATCCCATCGTCATCGCCGCGCGATCGACCGTATAATTTCCCGCACCCGCCGACCGCCCACGCATTCCGCGCAGCCGCATCGCGCGTGAAAAGGAGACTTTCGCTTGACCGGCCTCATCGCGCGCCTGCCTCGCGCCCGGACCACCCTGATCCTCGTCCTGTCGTTCCTGCTGCTCGCATTCGCCACGAACGCGTCCGCGCAGCGCGTGCAGCCGCATCGCACCGCCCATGCGCAACCGCATGCCCATACGAAGGCCGTCAAGAAGAAGCCCCATCGCAAGAAAAAGGCCGTCAAGCATCGCCGCTCGCGCGTGACGCATCAGGCAGCCAAACGCCACGCGGCACCCGCGCCGCAGCCGCGGCGCGCGAAACGCACGACCGCCGTGCGGCCACGCCCGCCCGCGAAACCGAAATTGCTCGCCAGTTGCGGCTACACCCCCCGCGCGGTCGGTTCGCTGCATTCGCGCGCGGCCTACGTGCTCGACGTCGATTCCGGCACCCCGCTGCTGGCGCGCAACGCACGCACCGTGCGGCCGATCGCCTCGATCTCGAAACTGATGACGGCCGTCGTCGCGCGCGATGCCGATCGTCCGCTGAACGGCGTGCTGCGCGTGACCGCGCGCGATCGCGACACGATCAAGTTCACCGGTTCGCGCCTGCAGGTCGGCTCGGAACTGTCGCGCCGCGAGATGTTCCATATCGCGCTGATGTCGTCGGAGAACCGCGCGGCCGCCGCGCTGAGCCGCGACTATCCGGGCGGGCGCGCCGCGTTCGTCAAGGCGATGAACCGCGAAGCGCGCCGGCTCGGTATGCGACATACGCACTTCCGTGAGCCGACCGGCCTGTCGCCGCACAACGTGTCGACGGCGGAAGATCTCGCGCGGCTCGTCGGCGCGGCCGCGCAAGATCCGCTGATCCGCTATTTCTCGACCGATCTGTCGACCACCGTGCGCCCCGGCGACGGTGAACTCGTGTACGTGAATTCCGACCCGCTCGTACGCTACCGCCGCCTGCCGATCCGGCTGCAGAAAACCGGCTTCATCAACGAATCGGGGCACGGCGTCGTGATGCGCATGCGCGTGAAAGGCCGCCGGGAAACGGTCGTGCTGCTCGGCGCGGCGACGCGTGCCGGCGTATCGAGCGACGCAATCAAAATCCATCGCTGGCTGTCCTGTTCGATCCAGTAGACGGACACGGGCAGCCGGCGAGCTCACGCGACGGGAGCGACGCCATGCAGGACGAATACCGCTTCAACGCGTTCGGTCGGCTGCTCGCCGTGGTGCGCACGGACGGTCGCTGGGCCGTGTTCGATCTCGGCGCCGAAGGCAAGCGGCGCCCGGCCAATCTGCAGATTCCGTCCTCGCTCAGCGCGGACGAACTTGGCCAGTACCTCGGCGATCTGCTGCACGAAAACGCGACTCCGCGATACAGCGAAGTCGTACCGGTCGCGCATCGACGCACGTAATCGCACCGGGCAGCGCCACCAGCCGGCGATCAATTCGACAGTTAAACTTGCAAGTTTAACTGTCGTGTTCTATGATTGGCCGCATGAACCCGCCACGCAAACCCGGCGTTTCCGCCGAAACCGTCGCCGCCGACCTGACCCTCGCGGTCGGCCAGCTCATCCGCCGGCTGCGCTCCGAGGTCGATTCGGAAGGACTCGGCATGTCGCAGACGAGCGCGCTCGCGCGGCTCGAACGGCACGGGCCGATGACGACCGCCGATCTCGCGCGCGCCGAAGCGATGAAGCCGCAATCGATGAAGACGATTCTCGCGAGCCTCGAGGAAGACGCACTCGTCGAGCGCGAGCCCCATCCGACCGACGGCCGCCAGATCCTGTTCAAACTCACCGCCGCCGGCCTCGCCGCGCGGCGCAAGCGCAACGCCGCGAAACACCAGTGGCTTGGCGCCGCGATCGAGAAACTCGATCCGCAAGACATCGACACGCTCGCCGCGGCCATCCCGCTGATCCGCCGCATCGGCGAGCAATGAACCCGGCCGGCGCGCCGCGCTGCATGCGCGCCGGCTTTCCTTGCCCTTTTCCCCGGAGCCCATCATGAGCGCAACGCGTCTCGACACGAACACGGCGCTGGTCGTCATCGACCTGCAGAAAGGCATCGTCGCCCTCCCCACCGCGCACCCGGTCGCGCCGGTGATCGCCCGCACCCGCGAACTGCTCGACGCGTTCCGCAGCCGCGGCCTGCCAGTCGTGCTGGTCAACGTCGCGGGCGGCGCACCGGGCCGCACCGAGCAAGCGCCGCGCACCGCGCAGCTTCCGGCCGACTGGACCGAACTCGTGCCCGAACTGAACCGCCAGCCAGGCGACCACGTCGTGACGAAGCGGACCTGGGGCGCCTTCACCGGCACCGGTCTCGACGCACACCTGAAGGCAGCCGGTGTCACGCAGATCGTGCTGACCGGCGTCGCGACGAGCATCGGCGTCGAATCGACCGCGCGGCAGGCCTACGAGCTCGGCTACAACGTGACGCTCGCCGTCGACGCGATGACCGACCTCAACGCGGATGCGCACGTCAACAGCATCGAGCGACTGTTCCCGCGCCTCGGCGAGACCGGTACGACGCAGGACATCGTCGCGCTGCTCGACCGGCGCGGCGCGTGAGCGACCCACGCATCCAGCCGGCGCCGGGCCGCGCGGCCGGCCGGCTCGACCCGTCGATCTGGAAAGTCAGCGCGGTCGCGACGCTCGGTTCGCTGCTGTCGCAGCTCGACGCGACGATCGTCAACGTGTCGCTGTCGAGCCTCGCGACCGATCTGCATGCCAGCCTGGCGACGATCCAGTGGGTGACGAGCGGCTACCTGCTCGCGCTGACGCTGGTGCTGCCGCTGAGCGGCTGGCTCGTCGATCGCATCGGCGCGAAGGCGCTGTACCTGTGGTGCTTCTCGGCGTTCACGCTTACGTCGGCGCTGTGCGGGCTCGCATGGTCCGCGCCGTCGCTGATCGTGTTCCGCGTGTTGCAAGGCGTCAGCGGCGGCTTGCTCGCGCCGATGGCGCAGATGATGATCGCGCGCGTCGCCGGTCGGCAGATGGCGCGCGTGATCGGCTATGCGGCGGTGCCGGTGCTGCTCGCGCCGATCCTCGGCCCGGTCGTGGCCGGCGCGATCCTGCAGCACGCGTCGTGGCGCTGGCTGTTTCTGGTGAACCTGCCCGTCGGCGCGCTCGCGCTCGCACTGGCCGCGCGCTTCCTGCCTGGCGACCGGGACGATGCGCCGCGGCGCGCACTCGACTGGATCGGCCTCGCGTTGCTGTCGCCGGGCCTCGTGCTGTTCCTGTACGGCGTCGAGCGGATCGGCTCGGTGCCCGGCATCGCGGCGGTCGCGGGTTCGGCGCTGCTGCTCGTCGCGTTCCTGCGCGTCGAGCGCCGCCAGCGCGAACATGCGCTGATCGATCTCGCGCTGTTTCGCTCGCGCGTGTTCGGTGCGGCAGCCGGCACGCAGTTCCTGTCGAACGGCGCGCTGTATGCAGGCCAGATGCTGATTCCGGTGTTCCTGATCCAGGCATGCGGGCGCTCGCCGGGCGAGATGGGCTGGCTGCTCGCGCCGCTCGGGCTCGGCATGCTCGTCACCTATCCGTCGATGGGCGCGCTGACGAGCCGGTTCGGCGTACGCCGGCTGGCCGCCGCCGGTGCGTTGCTCGCACTCGTCGCCACGCTGCCGCTCGTGTTCCTCGCGCTGACCGGCTACGATCCGCGCGTGCTCGTCCCGGCGCTGTTTCTGCGCGGCATGGGCCAGAGTGCGATCGGCGCGCCGTCGATCGCCGCCGCGTATGCATCGGTCGAACGCCGCGACCTGCCGATGGCGACCACGTCGCTCAATATCGTGCAGCGGCTCGGCGGCCCGACGTTCACCACGCTATGCACGCTGTTCCTCGCGTGGCGGCTGCAGGCCGAAGCGGCGTCGGTCGGCGGCACGCCGGCCGTCGCGTATGCATGGGCGTTCGGCCTGCTGTGCGCGCTGCATGCGGCGAGCTTCGCGACGACGCTGCGGCTGCCGTTGCGCTCGGCCGGTGCAGGCGGCGGCGACTGACGAACCGGCAACGCACCGGCCGGTTCGCGCCGAACCCGGGCGGCGCCGCGTGCGCGGCCTCCCGCTACGGCAGCCACATCGGCACGATCGACGCCACCAGCAGCACGCCGAGCCCCGCATTCAGGCAGCGCCACTGCCGCTCCGTGCGCAACACGCGTGCGAACAGCAGCCCGGCGAAACACCACAGCGACAACGACGCCATCGCCGCCACGCCGAATGCAAAACCGAGCAGCACGCCGAGCCGCGCCGGCCCCGACGCGAGCGCCGCAAACGACGCGGCCGCACCGAGCGTCATCGCCCAGCCTTTCGGGTTGTGCCACAGCATCCACACGCCGCTGACGAACCCTTGCGGCCGGTGCACGTCGACATCGAGGCGCGGCTTGCCGCCACGACCGATGCGTAACGCCAGCCATATCAGGTACGCCGAGCCGACCGCCTTCATCACGAGCTGCAACGCGGGCAGCGCGAGCAGCACACTGCCGAGCCCGGCGGCGGCCGCCGCCGCCATCGACGCCAGGCCCGCGGCGATGCCTGCCATCAGCGGCAGCGAACGCCGATAGCCGAAATGGGCGCCCGATGCGGTCGCCAGCGTCGTCGCGCCACCCGGCGTCACGGTGGACACGATCACGAACAGCAGCAGCGGCAGATAGTCGTGAAGCGGCACGAGGGCTCCCGGTCGTCGTGATCGAAGCCCCGTTTTTACCTGCGATTCTTGCATTACGACAGCGAAACATTTTGATGCCTGTCATTAGCGGTCATAATGCGACGCATGACACGCAATCTCGACCTCGCGCTGCTGCGCGCATTCGTCTCGGTCGCCGATCATCGCAGCATGACGGCGGCCGGCCACGCGCTGCACCTGACGCAAGGCGCGATCAGCCAGCAGGTTGCGCGGCTCGAAATGCTGTCCGGCCCGCTGTTCGTCCGCGAGCATCGCAACCTGCTGCTGACGGCGGCCGGCGAGCGGCTGCTCGAACAGGCGCGACGGCTGCTCGCCGCCCACGATGCGCTGCTCGCCGAGCTGACCGCCGGCGCGGTGGAAGGCACGGTACGTGTCGGTGCGCCGCAGGATCTGGTCGGCACCTGTCTCGCGCCGATCCTGAAAAGCTATACCCACGCGCATCCGCGGGTCGCGCTCACGCTCGTGTGCGCGGCGTCGCCGGAGCTGCGGCGCGGGCTCACGCACGGCAACCTGGACGTCGCGCTGATCGAGGCCCCGGTCGGGTCGTCGCGCGGCGAGTGCATCGCCGTCGACCGGCTGGTCTGGGTCGGCGCGAAAGGCGGCACCGCGCACCGGCACTCGCCGCTGCCGGTATCGATGGTCGCGCAGACCTGCGCATTCCGCCCGACGGTGCTCGACGCACTGCGCGGCTGCGATCGCCCGTGGCGCACCGTGTTCGAGAACGGCAGTTTCGATGCCACGGCCGCGACCGTGCGCGCCGATCTCGCCGTGACCGTCTGGCTCGCGTCCACCGTGCCGCCCGACCTCGAGATCCTGCCGGCCGGCGGCGGCCTGCCCGCCCTGCCGAATTTCTCGATCAACCTGCATGTGCCGCGCGGCCAGCACACGCCGGCCGCGACGGAACTGGCCCGCTACCTGCGCAACGGTTTCGCGCGCCTGCGCGCGCTCGCGTAGCGCCGCATCGCGCTACACCGTGCCCGGCTCCTGCGGCGCGGGCGTCGTGCCCGCCGCCTCCAGCGCCTGATGCAGCGTGGCGAAGATGCACGACGCGCCGACCACCTCGGTGATCCCGTGACGATCCATGTCCGCACGCAGATAGCGGTTCACGCGCCCGAACAGCACGCCGATCCCGCGCGCATGCAGCGCCCTGACGAGATCGGCCAAGGTCCGCGCGGCCGAATAGTCGACATCGGTGATCGCGCCCGCGTCGACGACGAACCAGCGCGGCGGCAACGGTGCCGCGTCGACGAGTTCGGTCACTTCGGCAGCGAACAGGTGATCGTTCGCGAAGAACAGGTCGGCGCCGAACCGGTAGACGATCAGCCCCGGCGCCGTCATCGCGCCGCGCCGGGTCGGCACCGGCTGCCAGCGCCCGTTGCCGGCGACCGGTTCGAGCACCATCGTGTGCGGCTGGTAGCTGTGGCGCACGTGCCGCATCAGCGACAGCGCGACGGCCAGCAGGATGCCCTGCTCGACGCCGACCGTCACGACGGCCGCGGCCGTGATCAGCGCAAGCGTGAATTCGCCGGGGCTTTCCTCGCGGATCGCCGCGAGGCTGCGCACGTTGATCAGCCCGAGCGCGATCGTGAACACGATGCCGGCCAGCACCGCATGCGGCAGATACTGCAAATACGGGCTGAAGAACAGCAGCACGACGGCGACGACGACAGCGAACGCGAGATGGCCGATCTGGCTGCGCACGCCCGCGCCATCGGCCATCGCCGTCTGCGTCGGGCTGCCGTTGACGACGAACGCGCCGCCGAGCGCCGCCGCCGCGTTCGCGGCCGCGAGCCCGAGGATGTCGGCGTTGGTGTCGACGTCCTCGCCGTACTGCTGCGCGAACACCCGCGCGGCGGCCGCGCTCTGCGCGATGATCATCACGAAGCACGAAGCGGCGACCGGCACGAGATCGAGGAACTGCTGCCACGTGACCGACGGCCAGCGCAGCGGCGGCAGGCCGCCCGCCACGGGCCCGAGCACCGCGATGCCGTGCGCGGCGAAGCCGAACGCCGCGCTCGCGGCGATGCTGCCCGCCACCGCGATCATCGGCATCGGCACCCGCGGCAGAAACCGCTTGCACGCGAGAATCGCGCCGACGACGAGCGCCGCGAGCGCGAGCGTCGGCCGGTGCGCATGAACCAGGTGCGTGACGACGTAGTCGAGTTGCGCGAGGCTGCGCGACGCCGGGTACGGCACGGACAAACCGAGCATGTCGCCGAGCATCGCGATCGATACCTGCACGCCGACGCCGGCGAGGAAGCCGACCAGCACCGTGCGCGACAGGAAATCGGCGAGAAAACCGAGCTTGAAGATGCGTGCGAGCAGCAGCATCGCGGCGGTCAGCAACGCGACCATGCCGGCCAGCGCCGCATAGTCGGCGCTGCCGGCCGGCGCCATCGACGACAGCCGGCTCGCGAAAATCGTCGCGGTCGCGGAATCGGCGGCGACCACGAGATGGCGCGACGCGCCGAAGCACGCGAACGCAACGAGCGGCAGGAACACCGTATAGAGCCCCGTAACGGCCGGCATGCCGGCGATGCGCGCGTAGCCGAGCACCTGCGGGATGTCCATCGACGCGAGCGACATGCCCGCGAAGATGTCGCGCATCGCCGCCGCCCGGCGGACCGGGAGGATGCCTTTCAGCAGCCGCACGCGTGACGAACGGCTTTCGTTGGAATCTTGCATAGGTGAAATGCGTGAGGTCGAGTGGCGGGGGCCACGAACGGGTGCGCGACGGTGTCGCCTGTCGCTCACCGTCGCCGGACGGGCCGCATGGGCCGCACGCCAACGCGAGCAGCACACCGACGACGCCTGCGACGTCCGCATGATTGCATGGATCGCGGATCCCGCGTAGCGAAGCGCAAAGGCGTGCCGTCATGGCTTCCGGCCGATTGCATGCTGGCGGATGGCGCGTCCGGCAACCGGCTCGCGCGCCGGCTTGCGGTGATGTCGATTCGCGGCTCGCCTTCACCGTAATGCAGAGGACACCTGCACAATGGTGAGCCGATTCGGGAGCCGATCGCCCCGCCTTCACGGCACGCGTCCGGAACCCGATGGCACAATCACGGTCCCTTTCATGTGCCCTTCATCGGGCGCGCGCCGCATCGCGGCGCCGATTCAACGCACGAGAAAGCCCCTGTCCGCCTCTATGACCCTGAACGAATCCTGGTTTGCGCCGCTCGTCGGCATCCTCGTCCTGCTCGCCGCCGCCGGCGCGATCACCGCCGTCGTCCACTTCCTGCTGTTTCGCGTGGTCGCGCGGCTCGCGCGGCTGTCCGCCACGCGCGTCGACGACGCGCTGTTCGAATTCGGCGCCTTCAAATGGCTGAACCGCATCGTCCCGTTCGTCGTGATCAAGCTCGGGCTCGGCGCGGTGTCCGGCATTCCCGGCCTGGTCGCGCAGGTGGTCGACAAGGTGCTGTTCGCGCTGATCGTGTTCCTCGTGACGATGACCATCAGCGCGACGCTGTCCGCGCTCGAACACACGCACCGCACCGCGCAACGCGATCAGCCGCGTCTGTCGCTGAAAGGCGCGATGCAGCTGGTCAAGCTCGTGATGTTCATCACGGCCGCGCTCGTCGTGATCGGCGATGCGACCGGCAAGCAGATCGGCCTGCTGCTGTCCGGCATCGGTGCGATGTCCGCGGTGCTGATGCTGATCTTCAAGGACACGCTGCTCGGCCTCGTCGCCGGCGTACAGCTGTCGTCGAACGACATGCTGCGGATCGGCGACTGGATCACGATGCCGTCGGCCGGCGCGGACGGCACGGTCATCGACATCACGCTGAACACCGTCAAGGTCGCGAACTTCGATCACACGATCATCACGGTGCCGACCTGGAAACTGATCACCGAGAGCTACCAGAACTGGCGCGGCATGACCGAAGCGGGCGGTCGCCGCATCAAGCGCGCGCTGTTCATCGATGCGACGAGCGTGCGCTTTCTCACGAACGACGAGATCGAACGGCTCGAACGCCTGACGCTGCTGAAGGACTATCTCGAAGACAAGGTCGACGCGATCGAGCAATGGAACGGCACGCTCGGCGCGGCCGGCGAGTGCCCGGCGAACCGCCGCCAGCTGACGAATCTCGGCACGTTCCGCGCGTACGTCGCGAACTACCTGAAGGGCCATCCGCGCATTCGCCGCGACATGACGAACATGGCGCGGCAACTGCCGCTCACGGCCGAAGGCATTCCGCTCGAACTGTACTGCTTCACCGACACGACGACGTGGGTCGACTACGAGACCATCCAGGCCGACCTGTTCGACCACCTGATCGCGGTGCTGCCGGAGTTCGGGCTGCGCGTGTACCAGCATCCGTCGGGCTTCGACATGCGCCAGATGGTCGACGCCGCGCAGCCCGGGTTGCAGGCGCCGCGCGCGGCGTGATACCGGCCATGGCGGCAGGCCACCGGCCGCCGCGTGCCGTGCCGGCGGGCGGCAACGCTCACCGCGCCGCGCACTCCGACGCGAGCCGCCCCAGCACCTTCAGCGCGTCCTCGATCTGCCGCGACCACGGGTAGCTGTAGTTGAGCCGGATGAAATGCCGGTAATCGGTGCCGGCCGAGAACATGTGCCCGGGCCCGACCGTGATCCGCTGCGCGAGCGCCAGCGTGTACAGCTTCATCGCATCGACCTGCGGCGGCAGCTCGACCCACAGCACGTACCCGCCCTGCGGCTGCGACAGCCGCGTGCCTTCCGGGAAGAAGCGCCGCACCATCGCGCTCATCAGGCTCGCCTGCTGCGCATACTGCTTGCGCATGCGCCGCAGGTGAAAATCGTAGCCGTCGTGTTTCAGGTACTCGGCGATCGCGAGTTGCTCGATCGCGGGCGTCGCGAGCGTATTCAGGAATTTCAGCTTCTCGACCTGGTCGCGGTAACGGCCCGGCATCGCCCAGCCGATCCGGTAGCGCGGCGACAGGCTCTTCGTGAACGACGCGCAATGCAGCACCAGTCCGTCGCGATCGAACGACTTCAGCGCGCTCGGCGCCGTATCGCCGAAGTGCAGCTCGTGATAGACGTCGCTCTCGATCGCCGGCACGCCGTGCTTCGCGAGCAGTTCGACCAGCGCGCGCTTGCGCGCATCGGGCATCTGGAAGCCGAGCGGATTCTGGAAGTTCGGCATCACCATGCAGGCCGCGATGCGCTCGTTCGCGAGGATTCGCCCGAGCGCGTCGAGATCGATGCCGTCGCCCGGGTGCGTCGCGACTTCCAGCGCGCGCATGCCCATCCGCTCGATCGCGTGCAGCATCGCATAGAAGGTCGGCGACTCCACCGCGATCGTGTCGCCCGGTTTCGCCACCGCCTGCAGGCACAGGTTGATCGCCTCGGTCGCGCCGATCGTCATCACGATCTCGCCGGGCTCGACCGCGACTCCGCGCTCCGCATAGCGCCGCGCGATCTGGCGGATCAGTTCCTGGTTGCCGGGCGGCAGGTCGTCGATCACGCCCCAGCGCGTGCGGCGCCGCCCGATCGCCTGCGCATAGCGCGCGAGGCGCTGCACCGGAAACTGCGACGCGTCGGGATACGGCGAGCCGAGCGGCACCGCGTCGTCGCGCGCGATCGAGCGCAGCGTCGACAGCACGAGCCGGCTCACGTCCACGGCCGACGGCTCGGCGGCCGGCGCGGAGACATGCAGCTCGGCCTCGGCCGGCGCCGCCGCGCGCGCCCGCACGAAGTAGCCCGACTGCGGCCGGCTTTCGATCAGGCCGCGGCTTTCCAGCACGAGGTACGCGCGCAGCACGGTCGTGACGCTGAGCTGCTGCTGCCGGCTCGCCTGCCGCACCGACGGAATCCGCTCGCCGGGCCGGTACACGCCCCGCTCGATCTGCGCCTGGAGATCGTCGGCCAGTTGTTCGTAACGCTTCACGCGCCTCCCTTTCAACTTCCCTTCAGCAACACAGTTGCGATCCGCACTGTCTGAATGGCCGAAACTGTACTCTTTTTTGAAGTGAACAGGTGTACACACAGCGGGACGGAGGCCGCGCGTACTCTGCACGCATCGACCCCGACACCCGCATCATGAAAAAGAAATCCGCCACCGCGCGCATCGAACCGTACACCCACCCGGCCGCCGGCTGGGGCGCGCTGAAAGCCGTCACGATCAACCTGATCAAGGAAAAGGTCGCCGGCGGCAACTACCGCACGCTGCTGCGCCAGAACCAGCCGGACGGCTTCGACTGCCCGGGTTGCGCGTGGCCCGACCGCCAGCACGCATCGACGTTCGAATTCTGCGAGAACGGCGTGAAGGCCGTGGCCGCGGAAGCGACGAGCAAGCGCGTGACGCCCGACTTCTTCGCCGCGCACACGGTGACCGAACTGCTCGAACAGTCGGATTTCGAACTCGAACAGCACGGCCGGCTCACCGACCCGATGGTGTACGACGCGCAAACCGACCGCTACGTGCCGATCGCGTGGGACGACGCGTTCGCGCTGATCGCGCGCCACCTGCGCGCGCTGCCCGACCCGAACCAGGCCGCGTTCTATACGTCCGGCCGCGCCAGCAACGAAGCCGCGTTCCTCTACCAGTTGTTCGTGCGCCTGTACGGCACCAACAACTTCCCCGACTGCTCGAACATGTGTCACGAGGCGACGAGCCGCGGGTTGCCGGCGTCGGTCGGCGTCGGCAAGGGCACCGTCACGCTCGACGATTTCGAGCATGCGGATACGCTGCTGATCTTCGGCCAGAACCCCGCGACCAATCACCCGCGGATGATGGGCGAGCTGCGCGAGTGCGCGAAGCGCGGCGCGACGATCGTGTCGATCAACCCGCTGAAGGAGCGCGGGCTCGAGCGCTTCGCCGATCCGCAAAGCCCGCTCGAGATGCTGACGATGTCGGGCACCAAGATCGCGTCGACGTTCATCCAGCCGACGATCGGCGGCGATTTCGCGCTGATCAAGGGGATGGCCAAGCGCGTGCTCGAACTCGACGACGCCGCGCGCGCCGCCGGTGCGCCGCGGGTGCTCGACACCGCGTTCATCGACGCGCACACGGCCGGCTTCGACGCGTTCGCCGACGATCTGCGCGCCGAAAGCTGGTCCGCGCTGACCGCGGAAAGCGGCGTGCCGTACGAGCAGATCGACGCGCTCGCGCAACTCTATGCACGCAGCGAACGCGTGATCGCGACGTGGGGAATGGGCATCACGCAGCACAAGCATTCGGTCGCGACGGTGCAGATGCTGACCAATCTGATGCTGATGCGCGGCAACATCGGCCGCCCCGGCGCCGGCCTCTGCCCGGTGCGCGGTCATTCGAACGTGCAGGGCAACCGCACGGTCGGCATCGAGGAAAAGCCGTCGCAGGCGTTTCTCGACCGGCTCGGCCACGTGTTCGATTTCGAACCGCCGCGTCATCACGGTTACGACGTCGTCGAGACGATCGAAGGGATGCTCGACGGCCACGTGAAGGTGCTGATCGGCCTCGGCGGCAACTTCGCGATGGCGACGCCCGACACGCCGCGCACGTGGGAAGGCATGCGCCGCTGCGAACTGTCGGTGCACATCACGACGAAGCTGAACCGCAGCCATCTGATCCACGGCCGCGACGCGCTGATCCTGCCGACGCTCGGCCGCACCGAGATCGACCTGCAGGACAACGTCGCGCAAGGCGTGACGGTCGAGGATTCGATGAGCATGGTGCACGTGTCGTACGGGATGAACAAGCCCGCTTCGCCGAACCTGATGTCGGAGCCCGCGATCGTCGCGCACATGGCGCACGCGCTGTTCGGCAGCGGCAAGATCGACTGGCTCGCGTACAAGGATGACTACGCGAAGATCCGCGACGCGATCGAGGCGACGCTCGACGGCTTCTACGACTACAACACGCGCATCGCGCGGCCGGGCGGCTTCCATCTGCGCGTGGCCTCGCGCGACCGCGAATGGCTCACGCCGACGGGCAAGGCGAACTTCATCGCGCACGCGCTGCCGACCGACACGCCGATCCAGCGTGCCCGCGCGCTGCACGGCGAACGGCTGATGACGCTGATGACGACGCGCTCGCACGATCAATACAACACGACCGTCTACGGGCTCGACGACCGCTACCGCGGCGTGTTCGGGCAGCGCCGCGTGGTATTCGTCAACCGCGACGATCTCGCGATGCTCGGCCTGAAAGCCGGCGAATGGGTCGACATGGAAACCGTGTGGCACGACGGCATCGAGCGGCGCGCGGCGGGCTTCCTGCTCGTCGAATACGACATCCCGCGCGGCTGCATCGGCGCGTACTACCCGGAAACCAATCCGCTCGTGCCGCTCGACAGCGTCGGCGACGTGTGCAACACGCCGACGTCGAAATCGGTGCCCGTGCTGCTGCATCGCGCGGCCGCGCCGGCCTCGATCGCCGCCTGACGGAGCACGCCGATGATCGTTCGTCCGCGCGAACACTGGCTGCGGATGCTGCTCGTCTGGAACGGCTCGGTGCTGCCGACCATCCTGCCGCAGCTCGTGCTGACGCTCGCGATCAGTCTCGTCGCCGTGTGGGGCGGCGGCCGCGTGCTCGGCGAGAAGGTGCCGCTGAATCCGACGCCGTTCACGCTGATCGGCCTGACGCTCGCGATCTTCGCCGGGTTTCGCAACAACGCCAGCTACGAACGCTATCGCGAGGGCCGGCAGCTGTGGGGCGGCGTGCTGACCGCCACGCGCACGCTGGTGTCGCAGGCGCTCTGCTACGGCGCGGTGGACCGTGACGACGCATCGCGCCGCGCGTTCGTGCGCACGGTCGTCGCGTTCGTCTACACGCTCAAGCATCAACTGCGCGGCAGCGACCCGGCCGCGGACCTGCGTGGGCTGCTCGATGGCGCCACCTATGCGCGCGTCGCCGCTTCCCGGTTTCGCCCGGTCGTCATCGTGCACGCGCTGCGCGAAGCGTTCGCCGCGCGCGCCGATGCGGGCCAGCTCGCCGACACGCGGCTGTGGATGCTCGATGCGCGCCTCGACGATCTCGTCGCGATGGTGAGCGGCTGCGAGCGCATCGCGTCGACGCCGATCCCGTTTTCATACGACGTGCTGCTGCACCGGACCATCTACGCGTATTGCGTGTTGCTGCCGTTCGGCCTCGTCGATTCGATCGGCGCGGCGACACCTTTCGTAACAGTTTTCGTCGCCTATACGCTGATCGCGCTCGACGCCATCGCCCACGCGATCGCCGAGCCGTTCGGCGACGGGCCGAACCATCTCGCGCTCGACGCGATGACGCGGCAGATCGAGCGCACGCTGCTCGAACTGAACCGCGAGCCGCTGCCGGCCGAGGTGATGCCCGGTCCGTCGTACCGCCTCACCTGACTCGCTTCACCTGACTCGCGCCGCTCAATCGCGGCGGCCGCGCAGGAAGCCGCCGTGCTCGGCGGTTGCGTCCGCGATCCGCCGCAGCAGCACGATGCCGTTCAGCAACGCCTGCGCCGCGTCGCCGTCGCGCGCGGCCATGCGACCGCGCAACAGGCGGGCCGCCGCGTCGCAGGTCTGTTCGAGCCGCGTGAAATCCGCACGGGCGACGCGAGCGCGCACCACCGCCGCCACACGGCGCGCGACCGGTTCGCGCGTGGCCAGTTCGGCAAGCGACAGCAGGCTGTCGCCGATTCCCCAGATCGCGAGCAGGTCGCGCATGTCGCGCTCGATCAGCGTCTGCGGCAGGCTGCCCGCGAAACCGAGCTCGCGCGCGAGACGGTCGGCCGTGCGGCTCAGCCACGCACTTGCGTGCCACGCCCCCGGATCGCGCGCGATCTCCGCCAGATCGCGACGCACCGCGCGGTGCAGACGCCGCCGGCTCGTGCCGGGATCGCCGGGAAACACCAGCGCGAAGATCAGCGCGCCGAACGCGATGCCGAGCATCGTCGCGAGCGCGCTGTTCAGGAACGCGGCGTCGCCGATGCGCGTCGTGTTGTCCGGCGACGTGAAATTCCAGAAGAAGATCGAGAACGCGCTGCCCATCGCAGCCGTGCGCGGATGGCGCATCGCGATCCCGGTGCCGATCAGGAACACGCCGAGGATATAGGCGAGCATCTCGAAGCCCGACACCGCCGGCAGCAGGATGAAGTTGCAGACGACACCGGCGACCGCCGCGCATGCCGAGCCTTTCAGGAAGCCGATGGCCGCGCGCACCGAGTTGGGGCGGGTCGAGAACAGCGCGCCGACCACGGCCGTGATCGCGACGAACCCGCCGCCCGCCGGCCACGCGGTGAAGATCCAGATCGCCGACGCGGCCAGCACCGCGATGAACGCGCGGATGCCGTTGTGCCACGCGAGCACCGGATCGCGATGGAACGCGTAGCGCACCCGCGAAGGCGGCAGTTCGGGCCGGTCGAGCAGCGCCTGGCTCGCGAAGGCGCGCTCGAACCCGCCGAGCAGCGCCGCCAGCCGATCGAGCGTGAGCAGGCGCGACGTGTCCGGCGCGGCGGCCTCGGCACGCAGCGCATCGCCCACGCGTGCGCGCAGTGCGGCCATCCTCGGCTGCGCGTCGCCCGATGCGGCGATACCGTCGAGCACGCGCGCCACCTCGTCGACCAGCGGGTCCGACGCATCGTGCGCGCGCGCCGCGTGCTCGCGGATCGCCTGCGCCGCCGCCTGCGCCGTCAGCACGCCGAGCGCCGCCGCGCGCAAATGGCCGATCGCGCCGCGCACCGGCGGTGCGCCGGCCGCCGCATATTCCGCCGCGGTGTCGAGTTCGAGCGCGTCCGCGAACAGCCGGTGCACGGCCGCGCCGTTCGGCTCGCGGCGCAGCGCGCCCGCGCCGAGCGCCACCGCACGCTCGAGATAGCGCGCGAGCCGCGTCCGGACATCGTGCAGCGGCGCGCCCGGCGCGAACACCGTGTCGAACAGCGCCGCGCACAGGATGCCGACCACCACGTATAGAAACCGCGCGACCGCGATATCGAATGCATGCAGCGGCGCCGATACCGCATCCATCGCGACGATCGCGGCCGTATAACCGGCGAGCACCGCCGCATACGCGCGAAAATTCCGCTGGAACGTCGCGACGCCCGCACACAGGCCGATCCACGCGGCAAGCGCCGGCAGGAACAGCTCGGGCGTCTGCGCAAACGCACCGGTCAGCGCGAGCGCGACGGCCGCCCCGATCGCGGTGCCGAGAATCCGGTACTGGCTCTTCGACAGCCCCATCCCGCGGCTGCCCTGCGCGACGATCCACACGGTCGACGCGGCCCATTTCGGATCGTCAAGATTCATCCGAAACGCGATATAGAGCGCGAGCAGCGAGGCGGCCGTATTGCGGAGCGCGAAGGCAAGCGCGCCGGGCGGCAGCGTCGGGCGCGCGTCGCGCAGCGCGGCCCGGACGGCCGCGAGCGTCGGCATGCTGGGGAAGGCGAATTTCATGCGGCGAGCATACGGTCGCGCCCCGCGCGCCACTACGGGGCAGCGGCGGGATGCGTTATTGCAGCGGGCGGGATAATCGGCTCGACCTGCAGCGTTCCGGTCCGTGACGGTAAGATGCGCGCAGGCCGAACATTGAAACGAATCGCATGGACCTCGAGAGCATCCGGATATTCCTGCGCGTGGTGGAGCGCGGCAATTTCACCGCCGCCGCCACGCAACTCGACATGCCGCTCAGCCGCGTGAGCCGCAAGATCAAGCAGCTCGAGGAGGACCTCGGCGTCCAGCTGCTGTACCGCACGACGCGCCGCGTATCGGTCACCGAAGCCGGGCGCGACTATTACGAACGCTGCCTGCGCGCCGAGGAGATCCTGCTCGACGCGGACCGTCAGGTGCGCGCGCTGCGCACGGAACCCGAAGGCACGCTGCGCGTGCTGGTGCCCTACGCGATCGGCCTGTTCGAACTGGAGCCGGCGCTCGCCGAGTTTCGCCGGCGCTACCCCCTGGTCCAGCTCGTGCTGATCTACGACAACAGCGCGCTCGACCTCGTCGAACACGGCTTCGACGTCGCGCTGCGCACCGGCGTGCTGAGCGATTCCGGCTATGTCGCGCGCTCGCTCGGCTGGTCGCACGCGAAGTTCGCGGCCAGCCCGCACTATCTCGACCGCGCGGGCCGGCCGCGCACGCCGCAGGACCTCGCCGATCACGACATCCTGTTCGTCGGCCGCGACACGCCGGGCCTGACGCTGCGCCTCACCAACGCCGCCGGCGACGTCGCCGACGTGCCGGTGCGGCCCGTGCTGATCTCGAACGAATCGGTCACGGTGCTGCGCCAGGCAGCGAGCGGCGGCGGCATCGCACTGATTTCGACCCACTTCACCACCCGGCGGCTCGAGAGCAACGAACTCGAAATCGTGCTGCCCGACTGGCATCGCACCGACGACGTCGAGCTGCACGCGCTCTACCCGAAGCGCGCGACGCTCGACAGCAAGGTGCGCGCGTTCGTCGAGTTCCTGACGGAAGTCTTCACCGCGTGGCGGACCGCGTCGCAGAGCCTGTAATCGATGCATGTCTGCTGCATTATTGCAGTGCAGGAAAGGAATTAATGAGCATGCGAGCGTTGATCGCCGCTCGCCGCATCGTTAGCCTGTGGCGATGAAAAATCACCACACACGCTACGGCAGCCACCTGAGCGCTGCCCGCCGACGCATCACGCGCGTCGCGCCTTCCTGACCGGCCGGCCCGCGTCCCGAAGCCCGTCACGGCTTCGCCATTCCGATTCACCGCTCGAACCGTACACCGCACGCGACAGCACCCCTCGGCGGGCCGCCGTGCGGCGTGCGTGCATCCGTCCGTTGCGCGCTTCGCCGCGCGCCTGCACGTCGCGTGCAGGCGCGGCGAACGGCATGCGCCGTACGGCCTTCGTCCATCACGCAGGAACGCCATGTCCTCTCCCTCGTCTTCAGGCCCGCTGTCGGGCGGCCGGCTCGTCATCGGCACGATCGCGGTCTCGCTGGCGATGTTCATGAACGTGCTCGATTCGTCGATCGCGAACGTCGCGATCCCGACGATCTCGGGCGACCTCGGCGTGTCGGTCGACGAAGGCACGTGGGTGATCACGATCTTCGCGGCGGCGAACGCGGTGTCGATTCCGCTGACCGGCTGGCTCACGCAGCGCTTCGGCCAGGTACGCCTGTTCGTCACGTCGATCCTGCTGTTCGTGTTCGCGTCGTGGCTGTGCGGGATCGCACCGAACCTGCCGACGCTGCTCGCCGCGCGAATCCTGCAAGGTGCGGTGGCGGGGCCGCTCGCGCCGTTGTCGCAGGCGCTGCTGCTCGGCGCGTGGCCACGGCAGAAGTCGTCGACGGCGCTCGCGCTGTGGTCGATGACGGCGCTCGTCGGGCCGATCGCGGGGCCGTCGCTCGGCGGCTGGATCACGTACGACTACAACTGGTCGTGGATCTTCTACATCAACATTCCGGTCGGCTTCTTCGCGGCGGCCGTCACGTGGTTCGTGTTCCGCGATCGCGAATCCGCCACGCGCCGCCTGCCGATCGACACGGTCGGCCTGCTGCTGCTCGTGCTGTGGGTCGCCTCGCTACAGATCATGCTCGACAAGGGCAAGGATCTCGACTGGTTCAACTCGCCCGTCGTCGTCGCGCTGGGCATCGTCGCGCTGATCGGCTTCGCGTTCTTCCTCGTGTGGGAACTGAACGAAGCCAATCCGATCGTCGACCTGCGCCTCTTCACGCAGCGCAATTTCGCGGGCGGCACGATCGCGATCTCCGTCGCGTATGGGATGTTCTTCGGCACGCTCGTGCTGCTGCCGCAATGGATGCAGGGCTATCTCGGCTACCGCGCGGTCGATTCGGGGCTCGCCACCGCGCCGCTCGGGGTGTTCGCGATCCTGCTCACGCCGGTCATGGGGCGCCTGCTGCCGCGCACCGATCCGCGTTATATCGCGACGCTCGCATTCGTCGGCTTCGCGGTCGTGTTCATGATGCGCACGACCTTCTACACCGACGTGTCGCACTGGGATCTGGTGCTGCCGACGCTGCTGCAAGGCATTCCGATGGCGATGTTCTTCGTGCCGCTGACGTCGATCATCCTGTCCGGGCTGCCGCCGGAAAAGATTCCGGCGGCAGCCGGCCTGTCGAATTTCGGCCGCACGTTCTGCGGTGCGGTGGGCACGTCGCTGATCAGCAATGCGTGGAACGACCGCACGATCCTGCACCACGTGCGGCTCACCGAACAGGCGAGCGTCACCAATCCGGTCTTCACGCAGCAGCTCGACACGACCCGTTCGCTGCTGCACCTGAGCCCCGATTCGGCGCTTGCGTTCTTCAATGCGTCGGTCGATTCGCAGGCGGCCGTGATGGGCTTGAACGACATCTTCTACGTGTCGGCGATCATCTTCATCGCGATCATTCCACTCATCTGGATCACGAAACCGGCGCGCTCGGGTGGCGGCGATGCCGATGCGGCGGCGGCCGGCGCGCATTGATCCGCAGGCGTTGCGGCGCCGCTCCGTGCGCCGGCATCGCGACGACCGCGAGATTCGCCGGTAACGGCGACATCCGGGACGAGCGGCCGTCCCGCAGCGGGCGCTCGTTGTGTATCGAATCGTTTCAACGCGCCAACGGCGTCAAATGCTGCGGGTATACTCCGTCGTCAGCCGCCTGCCGTCTCGTCGTCCGTCAAAAGCGGCCCGATTCCGGGCGGTTTCGTCGCGAAGCTTCGCGTTTCGCCACCCCGCGCCCCAGCCTCGATACGAGACACCCGACGACCGACCATGAAACGATTCCTGCTGCTCCTGCCCGCCGCCCTGCTCGCCGCCTGCGGTTCCGCGCCCTCGTCCGATTCGGCCTCTGCGTCCGGCGCCGCGCCGATGATCTACGTGTCGTCGCAACGTCCGGCCTACGCGGTCGCGAATTGCCTCGACAGCCGCCTGTCCGGCACCGAGCAATCGCAGCACAACGGCGTGACCGATATCTCCGTCGGCTCGAATTCGTACTTCGTCACGCTGACGCCGTCGGGCAACGGCTCGGTGATCAAGGTCGTGCGCGGCTCGGGCAACGAGCCGGCCGAGGAAGCGATGCGTTTCGCGATCGCGCGCTGCGCGATCTGACGCCCACCAGCGCCGGGCGCCTGCCCGGCCCGCCTGCCTGCCCGCCGCTGCGCGCCAACCGGCGCGCCCGCCGAATATTTTCATCCGGGTGCTCGTCGATGAGAGAATCGCACCACGATTCCCTTTCGATGGAGCCCGCATGAAGCACCTGCTGTCCCGGCTGTTCGTCAGCGCCGCGCTCGTCGCGCTTGTTCCGGCGCTGCCGGCGCAGGCTGCCACGCCGCCCGGCATCTTCGTCGTCGCCACGCAGCTCGGCGAATTCACGACCCTCGACCCGAGCGGGATCTACGAGCTGGTGCCGTCCGAATACGTCGCGAACACCTACGAACGGCTGGTGCGCGTCGACCTGAAGGACCCGACGCGCTTCGACGGACAGATCGCGCAATCGTGGACGGTCGGCGCCGACGGCGTGACCTACACGTTCAAGCTGCGCCCGGGCCTCACGTTCCATTCCGGCAATCCGGTCACCGCCGACGACGTCGCGTGGTCGCTGCAGCGCACCATCCTGCTCGACAAGGGGCCGGCCGGCGTGCTCGCCGATCTCGGCCTCACGAAGGCGAACGTCACGCAGAAGGTGCGCGTGGTCGATCCGCAAACCGTCGTGCTCGAAACCGACCGCAAGTACGCGCCGAGCTTCGTGCTCAACGTGCTGAGCGCGTGCCCGGCCTCGGTCTTCGACAAGAAGCTGCTGCTGTCGCACCAGCAAGGCAACGATTTCGGCAGCGGCTGGCTGCGCACCAACGACGCGGGCTCGGGCCCGTACCAGCTCGTCAAGTGGACGCCGAACGAAACCATCGTGCTGCAGCGCTTCGACAAATACCGCACGCCGTATCCGATGAAGCGCGTGGTGCTGCGCCACGTGCCCGAAGCCTCCGCGCAACGGCTGCTGCTGGAGAACGGCGACGCCGACGCCGCGCGCAACCTGAGCCCCGACAGCCTCGCCGCGCTGTCGAAGGCCGGCAAGATCAAGGTCGCGTCGTGGCCGGTGTCGGCGCTGCTGTACCTGAGCCTGAACACGAAGAACCCAAACCTCGCGAAGCCCGAGGTGCAGCAGGCGATGAAATGGCTCGTCGACTACGACGGCATCCAGCGCAACATCGTCAGCACGACCTACAAGGTGCATCAGACCTTCCTGCCCGAAGGCTTCCTCGGCGCGTCGAACGCGCGGCCGTACAAGCAGGACGTCGCGAAGGCGAAGGCGCTGCTCGCGAAGGCCGGCTTGCCGAACGGCTTCGACGTGACGATGGACATGCCGAACGACTATCCGTACCTCGAGATCGCGCAGGCGCTGCAAGCGAACTTCGCGCAGGGCGGCATCCGCGTGAAGCTGATCCCGGGCGACGCGAAGCAGGCGATCGGCAAGTACCGCGCCCGCCAGCACGACATCTTCGTCGGCGAATGGTCGCCCGACTACATGGACCCGAACAGCAACGCGCGTGGTTTTGCGTGGAATCCGGACAACTCGGACCAGTCGCCGACCAAGATGCTCGCGTGGCGCAACAGCTGGGACATTCCGCAACTGACGAAGGACACCGAGGCCGCGCTCGTCGAGCCGTCGCCTGCGAAGCGCGCGCAGCGTTACGAAGCGCTGCAGAAGGCCGTGCTCGCGAACTCGCCGTTCATCATCATGTTCGAGAAGGTCGTGCAGGTCGCCACGCGCCCCGGCGCGACCGGGCCGGAAATCGGGCCGATCAACGATCTCGTGTCATACCGCACGCTCGCGAAGTAATCGCGGCGGCCTGCCCGCGCGGATCATCGCCGCGGGCCGCCGTACCGGCGCCGGGCCTGCGCCGGCACGGCACCCTGCGGCGATCTACAATGACCGGCACCGCGCGGCTACCGCGCCGGGCACACGTAACGGGACCACAACATGCATTCGAGCGAGCACGCAGTGTGCGTGGCGATCAACGACAACAACCGCGCGTGGTACGAAATGCTCGTGCCGTTCCTGCTGTCGCTGCGGCACGCCGGCTACGACGGGCGGATCGCGGTGATCGGCTACGGGCTGTCCGAACGCAAGCGGCAAATTCTCGCGAGCCAGTCGGTCGACGTGATCGACGCGTCGGACGCCTACGCGCTGCCGGTCGGCCGGTTCATCGAGGCCGCCGAGTATTGCGCGCGCCATCCGCAGATCCGCAAGCTCGCGCTGTACGACGCGGACATCTGGTTCTGCGCACCGCAGTTCGACCTGTTCTCGCAGATCGGCGACGACCGGCTCCACGTGTGCCCCGACCCGCTGTTCTGCACGTTCGTCGTCACGCCGCTGATCGGCGAGCGGCGCGACCATCACTGGCGCCTCGTCGTCGACGAGGTCAATGCGCGCCACGGCGGTGCGCTGCAAGCCGGGCTCGTCGCCGGGACCGCCGACGCATGGGCGCGTTATGCCGACCATCTGCGCGACTGCCTCGCCCGCGTCGGCACCGATTTCCAGGAATGCTTCGGCATCGATACGACGTTCCTGCATCTGTGGAGCGCGCAAGGCGAAACGGCGTTGCTCGACCCGGTCCAGAACTTCGTCAGCAAGTACGGCATCCACGAATCGTTCGACGCGGGCAGCGGCAAGACGACGCTCAGGTATCACGGCGAGCCGATCCGCGCGCTGCACATGACCGGCGACATCCGCTTCCTCGACCGGTGGCGCTACTACGCGAACCACACCGACGCCGCACTGCGCGACGGCACGCCGTTCGCGCTGTCGGACGGCACGCCGGCGCCGTCCGACGCACTCGCCGCACGCATCGCGGCGGCGGATTACGTGCGATCGGCCGGGCTGACCGTTGCGTCCGCCGCGCTCGAGACAAGCGCGGGCGCCTATCTGCAGGCGCTCGACGAACCGGGCGGCACGATGCTCGTCGGCAGCGGGAACCACGAAGTCGTGTTCACCGCGACCCGCGACATCGCGCGGCTGAACGTCTACGTCACGCATCCGTCCGGCTCGCCGTCGCCGCTGCTGTGCGAGGTGCGCGTCGACGGCCACGCGCAGCGCAAGGGCACCGAACTGATGGCGCATTTCTGGTACCAGGTGGCGGCCGGCGCCGTCGTCACGCTGCGCGCGACGAGCCTCGGCGGCCAGCAATGCAACGCGATCTGGCGGCTGCGCGAAGCGCCGGACATGCGGCAGTAAGCGGCCGGCCCGCACCCGTTCAATTGAACGCCGCCCATACCAGGTACGCATTCAGCCCGACGATCACGGCCGTCGCCACGCCGGCGACGATCCGCAGCGGCATCCGCATCGCGTAGGCGCCCATCACGTCTTCGCGCGCCGACAGTATCAGCAGCGCGATCATCGGCATCGGCAGCACGAAACTCAGCACGACCTGGCTGGCCACCATCGCCCGCGTGACGTCGCAGCCGAGCGCGACCACCATGAACGCGGGCACGATCGTCACCGCGCGCCGCACCCAGATCGACAGGCGGCGACGGATGAAGCCCTGCATCACGACCTGCCCCGCCATCGTGCCGACCACCGAGCTCGACACGCCGGAGGTCAGCAGCGCGACGAGAAACAGCGCGCCGGCCGCCGGCCCGAGCACCGGGATCAGCGTGTGATACGCGTCGCCGATGTCGGTCATGCCCGGCGCGGCCGCATGAAACGCCGACGACGCCATCATCACCATCGCGAGATTCACGAACCCGGCAAGCCCCAACGCGACCACGACTTCGCGGTTCGAGAAACGCACGAGCCGCCGCCGCTCTCCGTCGTCGCGCGGCGCGGTGCGATCCTGCGTGAGGCCCGAATGCAGATACAGCGTGTGCGGCATGATCGTCGCGCCGATGATGCCGACCGCGATCGTCAGCGCCGCGTGATCGGGAATCTGCGGGACCACCAGATGGAACGCGGCCGCGTGCCAGTCCTGCGGCGCGATCAGCAGTTCGCCGAGATAGCACGCGCCGATCACGCCGACCAGCGCCGCGATCGCCGCTTCCAGCGGCCGGAAGCCGCGCTTTTCGAGCGCGAGGATCGCGCAGGTCGCGAACGCGGTTGCGATCATCCCCGCGAACAGCGGCAGGTGGCACAACAACCCGAACGCGAGCGCGCCGCCGAGGAATTCGGCGAGGTCGGTCGCCATCGCGGCGATCTCGGATGCGATCCACATCCCCCACACGACCGGCGCGGGGAAACGGTCGCGGCACAGCTCCGCGAGATTGCGGCCGGTCACGATGCCGAGCTTCGCCGACATCGCCTGAAACAGCATCGCGATCGCGTTCGCGGCCAGCACGACCCACAGCAGCCGGTAGCCGTATGCGGCGCCGGCCTGGATGTTGGTCGCGAAGTTGCCGGGGTCCATGTAGCCGATCGACGCGATCACGGCCGGGCCGATGAACGGCAGCAGCGCGGCGACGCCGGTGCGGCGCCCTTCGAGCGCGGCGCGCACCGCGCCGTCGGTGGGCTCGGTGGACAGGCCCGGCAGCGCGAGGCCGCCGGCGGGTTTGCTCGGGACGACGGGAATCATGGTGAGTATTTATTCCGTTCGAATGAGGAAGGCCGATTCGGGGATCGCGGCTCGCCACAGCAGCAAGCCGCATGCCGGCCACGACGAGACGCCGGCGGCGTTACAGCGGCACGACGTCGGGACGATTGCGCGGAAACTGCGCGATCACGTCCGGTGCGACGTTCAGGTGCGCTTCGACGAGCTGCGGCGGCGTATGCGCGAGCCAGTCGGACAACGACACCTCCGCATAGCGGTCGGTCTTGAAAATCTCGAGGAACACGAGGTCAGTCTGCCCGGTGTTCTGCACGTAGTGGCCGAGGCTCTTCTTCACATAGCCGACGTCGCCCGCGCGGAAATCGGCCGTCTGCGCCTTCGGCCCCGTGTCGAATACGGTCATCCGCGCCTCGCCCTGCAGGTAGTACTGCCATTCGTCGGCGTTCGGGTGCCAGTGCAGCTCGCGCATGCCGCCCGGATGCACGGTGACGAGCGCCGCCGCGACGGTCGTCGACACGTTGAAGTTGGTGCTGTCCGCGATCCGCACCTCGCCGCCGCGCGTCTTCCTGACCGGCTTCATGTCGCCGAGCGAAAAGATGAACGGATGCGGCGGCACACCGGCCGATGCGGCCGACGCGCGCTGCGCGTCCGCGAGCGGGCCCGGCTCGTCGCCCTGGAAGATCCACAGGTTGTCGAGCGGCACGTTCCGGAACGCGTCGGCCGGCACGCCGAAGTTGAGCGCGAGCACGTCGGGCGGCGTATGCGCGATCCAGTCGGTCAGCAACAGCGTGTTGAATTCCGATGCGCGACCGTTATCGAACGCGAGCAGGAATTCGGCGCCGTCGCTGCCGAGGCCCTGCAGCGAATGCGGCAGGCCGGGCGGGAAATACCAGAGATCGCCGGTCTTGACGTCCTGCACCGACGGCCGCCCGAGTTCGTCGAGCACCGTGATCCGGCAGCGGCCGTCGAGCATGATGGCCCACTCGGCCTGCTGGTGCCAGTGCATCTCGCGAATGCCGCCGCGCGTGAGCCGCATGTTGACGCCGGAAATGGTTTCGGAAATCGCGAAATCGTCCTGCGTCACTTCGCGCGCCCATCCGCCATTCTGAATGCGTTTATGGGCATTATTGAAAGACGCCCAGAATAACGGCATCCCGTTGATATCGGTGGTCGGCGGGTCCTGAAAAGACGGGAATTGATTGGCGATGGTCGGATTTTTAGGCCCCGGGTCGGTCAGGCTCTGACGGTTGCGCGCATTCACCGCGCCTTCCGGCGGGCTGTCCGGATTACCGAACGAAGCCGCCTTCGCCGTTACCGCAATGCCCGCCGCGGCAATGGCGCCGGCCGTACTCGTCAACATCTTGCGTCGAGAAAGATTCGTCATGATTTCCTCTTCATTCCTCAATCGAGAGAATTTCCATTACGGAACACTTGCCGTTTTTCGAATTACCGAAAATCAAACATCCCGTGACGCAAGTTAAATCCATATTCATCTAAAAATTAAATGAATTATTAACCTGAATTAATGAATTAAAATGATCGACTTTAATTTTGTAATTATTGCGATGCAGCAGGGGAGAAATTATCTCTGTCAGGCATAAACGCAAAATATGTCTGACAGAGATAAACATGCCTTTCCGCCTGCTCCCGTGACCCGCCTTCGCGGCTATCACCTCCCGCCACCCCATAGTTTTTATCCGCTGGCGCGAATGATTTTGGCTTTGTCAGATAGATGACATCGAATCATCAAATGACAACGATCTAACAGCTCGATGACCTGCGCCTTCGCCCATACCGTCGAATCCCGCTTTGCCGAGCTGACGCCGACCGCGAAGCGCATCGCGAGCTACATGCTCGCGAACCTCGATCGGCTCGGCCTCGAAACCGCCGACCAGATCGCGCAGCAGACCGGCACCAGCGGCATTTCGGTCGGGCGTTTCCTGCGCAGCGTCGGTTACCGGAATCTCGACGACCTGAAACGCGAACTGCGCGGCGGCGGCGACCGCCCGTGGATGATCACCGACCGCCTCGACGAGTACCGCCGCGCCACCGCCACGCCAACGACCGTCGGCGAGCGCGACGGCCATCGCGATGGCGGCACGCTCGCGTCGTCGCTCGAGCGCGAACTCGACGCGATCCGCCACGTGTACCGGCTCGCCGAAGAACCGGTGTTCGCGCAGGTCGCGGACCGGATCGCGCATGCCGATGCCGTCTTCATCCTCGGCATCCAGTCGACCCGCGGCATCAGCAACGCATTCAGCAGCTACCTCGAATACCTGCGCCCGCGCGTGTTCTATTCCGACGGCCAGTCGGGCTCATACGTCGATTCGCTGAATTCGGAGTTCGAACGGCCGTACTGCATCGTCACCGACACGCGTGCCTATTCGCGCAGCGCGCGCCGCTATTGCCAGGCGGCCGCCGAACGCGGCCAGCCGTTCGCACTGGTCACCGATCTGTATTGCCCGTGGGCGCGCGAGTGGCCGGCCGACCTGCTGCAGGTGAAGACCGATGTCGGCCAGTTCTGGGATTCGCTCGCGCCGCTCACCTGCCTGTTCAACCTGCTGATCACCGCCGTGGTCGACCGCCTCGGTCCCGCGATCGACCGGCGCGTCGCGCGCAACCGCGAACTGCAGCGCACGTTCGACCAATTCGAATCCTGAGCAAACCGGACCGCCGATGAACCCTCACCGCCTCGTCGAAATCACGCCCGCCACGCATCGCGTGGAGATCGATCTCGTCTACGCGACCGAGCGCAACCTGACCGGCAAGCCGATCTACCGCCACGCGCACTGTCTGCTGCTCGAGCCGGCCGAAACCGCGCTGCGCCGGGCGGTGGACGTCGCCGCGCAAGCCGGCTTCACGCTGCGCATCTACGACGCGTACCGGCCGCCGCAGGCGCAGCAGGTGCTGTGGGATTTCCTGCCCGACCCGAACTTCGTCGCCGATCTCGGCCGCGGGTCGAACCACAGCCGCGGCACCGCGCTCGACCTGACGCTCGTCGGCGCGAACGGCGAGCCGCTCGACATGGGCACCGGCTTCGACGAGATGGTGGCCGCGTCGGGCCACTTTCACGCGGAGTTGCCCGAGCACGTGCAACGCAACCGGCTGCTGCTGCTCGGAGTGATGCACGCAGCCGGCTTCGCGCATATCGACAGCGAGTGGTGGCACTACGAGCTGCCTGGCTCGCACGCGCTGCCGCAGATCGACAACGCGGCGAGCGGCCCGTGGCGCCTGATGTAACGACGCCGCACGCCTCCCTTTTCATGCAGGTTCACGTTCAACGACTCAAACGACAGATGGAGATGCGCCCATGAAATTCCCGACTTCCCGGCTCGTCGCGGCGCTGGCCGCCGCGTCCCTGTGCGCCGCCGTGCCGCTTTCCGCCGCCCATGCGGAAACGCCGAAGGACATGTTCGTGATGGCCACGCTGCTCGACGAATTCACGACGCTCGATCCGGGCGAGATCTACGAGCTGGTGCCGGAGGAATACGTCGCGAACACGTACGACCGGCTCGTGCGCGTCGACTTGCGCGATCCGTCGAAATTCAACGGCGACGTCGCGCAGTCGTGGACCGTGAGCCCCGACGGCCTGACCTATACGTTCAAGCTGCGCCCGGGCCTCAAGTTCCACTCGGGCAACCCGCTGACGGCCGACGACGTCGCGTGGTCGATCCAGCGCGCGGTGCTGCTCGACAAGGGGCCGGCCGCGGTGCTGACCGGCATCGGGCTCACGAAGGCCAACGTCGCGGCGAACGTGAAGAAGCTCGACGACCAGACGGTATCGATCACGACCGACCACAAGTACGCGCCGACCTTCGTGCTCAACGTGCTCGGCTCGTGGCCCGCGTCGGTGCTCGACAAGAAGCTGCTGCTGTCGCACCAGCAGGGCAACGACTTCGGCAACGCGTGGTTGAAGACCAACGAGGCCGGCTCCGGCGCGTACAAGCTCGTCAAGTGGGCGGCCGGCGACAGCGTCGTGCTGCAACGCTTCGACGGTTACCGGCTACCGCTCGCGATGAAGCGCATCGTGCTGCGCCACGTGCCCGAAGCGGCCAGCCAGCGGCTGCTGCTGGAAAACGGCGACGTCGACGCGGCGCGCGACCTGAGCCCCGACGATCTCGCGTCGGTCGTGAAATCGGGCAAGGCGAAAGTCACGGCCTCGCCGCAGGCGACGCTGCTGTATCTCGGCCTGAACACGAAGAACCCGACGCTCGCGAAGCCCGACGTGCAGGAAGCGCTGAAGTGGCTGGTCGACTATGCGGGCATCCAGGCCAACGTCGTGAAGACGACCTACAAGGTGCACCAGACCTTCCTGCCCGAAGGTTTCCTCGGCACGCTGAATTCGAACCCGTACAAGCTCGACGTCGCGAAGGCGAAGGCGCTGCTCGCGAAGGCCGGCGTGCCGAACGGCTTCTCGGTGACGATGGACGTGCGCAACGACTATCCGTACACGGAGATCGCGCAGGCCGTGCAGGCGAACTTCGCGCAGGCCGGCGTCAAGGTGCAGTTGATCCCCGGCGACAACAAGCAGACGCTCGCGAAATACCGCGCACGCCAGCACGACATCTACATCGGCGAATGGTCGGCCGACTACATCGACCCGCACAGCAACGCGCAGGGTTTCGCATGGAACCCCGACAACGGCGACAAGTCGAGCTATAAAATGCTGGCCTGGCGCAACAGCTGGGACATTCCGCAACTGACGAAGGAAACCGACGCCGCGCTCGCCGAGCCGACCGCCGCGCAACGCGCGCAGCGGTACCAGGCGATGCAGAAGGAGATACTCGCGCGCTCGCCGTTCGTGATCATGTTCGAGAAGGTCGCGCAGGTCGCGACACGACCCGGCGTAAGCGGGCTCGAAGTCGGTCCGATCAACGATCTCGTGTCGTACCGTCACCTGAAGAAGCAATAAGGTTCACCGCATGTCGACTCCCGCCTCCTCCCTCGAAGCACTGCGCACGCTGCCCGCGCGGCGCCCGGCCGTACGCTGGGTGCTGCGCGTGCTGCGCTGGGCGGTCACGCTCGCCGTCACGTTCGCGGGGCTGCTCGCGCTGACGTTCGTGATCGGCCGCAAGGTGCCGATCGATCCCGTGCTCGCGATCCTCGGCGATCGCGCGTCGGCCGAAGCGTATGCGGCCGAGCGTATCGCACTCGGCCTCGACAAGCCGCTCGTCACGCAATTCCTGATCTATGCGCGCGACGTACTGCACGGCAATCTCGGCATGTCGCTGCTGACCGCGAACCCGGTGCTCGACGACATCAAGCGCGTGTTTCCGGCCACGCTCGAACTCGCGACGATCGCGACGCTGATCGGGATCGCGATCGGCGTGCCGCTCGGCGTCGCGGCCGCGGTCAAGCACAACCGGCCGATCGATCACATCGCGCGCTTCGTCGGCCTGATCGGCAATTCGGTGCCGGTGTTCTGGCTCGGGCTGATGGGGCTGCTGCTGTTCTACGCACGGCTGCACTGGGTCGGCGGCCCCGGTCGGCTCGATCCCGTGTACGACGGGATGGTCGATCCGCGCACCGGCAGCCTGCTGATCGACGCGGCGCTCGCGGGCGAGTGGGACGTGTTCCGCAACGCGGTGTCGCATATCGCGCTGCCGGCCGCGATCCTCGGCTACTACTCGGTCGCGTACCTGAGCCGGATGACCCGCTCGTTCATGCTCGACCAGTTGAGCCAGGAATACATCGTCACCGCGCGCGCGAAGGGCCTGTCGGAGCGGCGCGTGATCTGGCGGCATGCGTTCGGCAACATCGCGGTGCCGCTGCTCACCGTGATCGCGCTCACGTACAGCAACCTGCTCGAAGGCTCGGTGCTGACCGAGATCGTGTTCGCGTGGCCCGGGCTCGGCTCATACCTGACCGGCGCGCTGCTGAACGCCGACATGAGCGCGGTGCTCGGCGCGACGCTCGTGATCGGCGCGATGTTCATCACCGTCAACCTGCTGACCGACGCGCTGTACCGCGTGTTCGATCCGCGTGCACGCTGAGGACGGCGTCGACATGACCGTTTCCCTCCTGCTTCCTTCACCGTCCATGCCGAAGGCTACCCGACCATGAATGCCGCACCGCTCACGCTGCGCGCGTGGCTGCTTTCCGATGCGCCCGCGTCGCGCGCGCAGGCCGCGTGCGGCCTCGCCTACCGCCGCTGGCGCCGTTTCGCGGCCAATCCGCTCAACCTGTTCGGGCTCGCGATCCTGCTGGCGCTGGTCGTCGTCGCGATCGTCGGCCCGCTGATCATGCCGCACGATCCGCTGCGCCAGGTGCTGTCCGACCGCCTGCTGCCGCCCGGCTCCGCGTCGCACTGGCTCGGCACCGACCAGCTCGGCCGCGACATCCTCTCGCGAATGATCGCCGGTTCGCGCCTGACGCTCGGCATCGCGCTGCTCGTCGTCGTGATCGTGGTGCCGATCGGCCTGCTGATCGGCACCACCGCCGGCTATTGCGGCGGCTTCGTCGACAGCGTGCTGATGCGCATCACCGACATCGCGCTCGCGTTCCCGAAGATCGTGCTCGCGCTCGCGTTCGCGGCCGCGCTCGGGCCCGGCGTGATCAACGCGGTCGTCGCGATCTCGATCACCGCGTGGCCGGCATACGCACGGCTCGCGCGCGCCGAAACGATCCGCATCGCACAGGCCGACTACATCCATGCCGCGCGGCTGCAAGGCGCGTCGGGCCCGCGCATCCTGCTGCGCTACATCATGCCGCTGTGCATGTCGTCGGTGATCGTGCGCGCGACGCTCGACATGGCCGGCATCATCCTGACCGTCGCGGGCCTGGGCTTTCTCGGCCTCGGCGCGCAGCCGCCGAGCCCCGAGTGGGGCTTCATGGTCGCGTCGGGCCGCAACGTGCTGCTCGACGCGTGGTGGGTCGCGACGCTGCCCGGCATCGCGATCCTGCTCGTGAGTCTCGCGTTCAACCTGCTCGGCGACGGGCTGCGCGACGTCTTCGATCCCCGCCATGGAGCCTGACATGCCGATGCATTCCACCCCCGCGCCCGCGCCGCTCTGCGAGATCGACGGCCTGAAGATCGGCTTTCGCGGGCACGACGGCGTCGTCACCGACGCGGTGCGCGACCTGTCGCTGACGCTCGCGCCCGGCGAACGGCTCGGCATCGTCGGCGAATCGGGCTCCGGCAAGTCGCTGACGGGTCGCGCATTGCTCGGCCTGCTGCCCGACGCCGCGCGCTGGTCGGCGCGTACGATGCGCTTCGCGGGCCAGGATCTGCTCGCGATGTCCGCGAGCGAACGCCGGCGCCTGTGCGGCAGCCAGATGGGGATGATCCTGCAGGACCCGAAGTATTCGCTGAACCCGGTGATGACCGTCGCGAAGCAGATGGGCGAAGCGTTCCGGCGGCACGAGCCGGGTTTGCGCGGCCGCGCGCTGCGCGAGCGGATCGTCGAGGCGCTCGCGGCCGTGCAGATCCGCGACCCGGCGCGCGTCGCCGATGCGTATCCGCACGAGCTGTCGGGCGGCATGGGCCAGCGCGTGATGATCGCGATGATGGTGTCGACCGGCCCGCGCCTCCTGATCGCCGACGAGCCGACCTCCGCGCTCGACGTCGCGGTGTCGATGCAGGTGCTCGCGGTGCTCGACGCGATGATCGCGCGGCACGACACGGGCCTGATGTTCATCAGCCACGACCTGCCGCTCGTGATGTCGTTCTGCGATCGCGTCGCGGTGATGTATGCGGGCCGCGTGGTCGAGACCTGCGCCGCGCGCGACTTGCGCGATGCGACGCATCCCTATACGCGCGGGCTGCTCGCGGCGAACCCGCCGCTCGCGAACCCGCCCGACGAACTGCCGGTGCTGCGGCGCGATCCGGCGTGGCTCGACGCCGCCGTGCCCACGCCGAGCTCACACGACCCGCAGGAGGCCGCACGATGATCGACGTCGATCACGTATCGATCCGTTTCCCGACCCGCACGGGTCACGTCGACGCCGTGCGCGACGCGAGCTTCGCGGTGCGCGACGGCGAAGTGTTCGGGCTGGTCGGCGAATCGGGCTCCGGCAAGTCGACGCTGCTGCGTGCGCTGACGGGCCTCGTGCCGCTCGCGTCCGGCAGCCTGTCGATCGATGGCCGTCCGGTCGGCGGCACGCCCGATCGCGCGTTCCGCCGTCACGTGCAGATGGTGTTCCAGGACCCGTACGCGTCGCTGCATCCGCGCTTCACGGTCGACCAGACGCTGCGCGAGCCGCTGTCGATCCATGCGATCGGCGACGCCGATGCGCGGATCGCCCGCGCGCTCGCCGAGGTCGGCCTCGGCCCCGCGTTCCGCTTCCGCTACCCGCACCAGTTGTCGGGCGGCCAGCGGCAGCGCGTGGCGATCGCGCGCGCGCTGATCGTCGAGCCGCGCGTGCTGCTGCTCGACGAGCCGACGTCCGCGCTCGACGTATCGGTGCAGGCCGAGATCCTGAACCTGCTGCGCCGCCTGCATCGCGAACGCAACCTGACGATGATCCTCGTCAGCCACAACCTCGCGGTGATCGGCTTCCTGTGCCAGCGCGTCGCGGTGATGCAGCACGGCGAGATCGTCGAGCAGTTGCGGATCGAGGACGTGCGGGCCGGGCAGGTCGCACGCGACTACACGCGTACGCTGCTGAACGCGACCGAAGGCTATCGCCGCCTCGACCCGGTTGCCGACGCGCCTGCCAAGTGACATCCGCCGGACGCGAACGCATGCGATACTGCGCACGCCACGCGCCGGCTTGCCGCCGCATGGAACCCTCGTGCATCGCACGGGTCAACTTCCTTTCGTCAACAGCACAGCTATAGGGAGGCATTCATGCTGCAATTCATCGAAACCCTGGTGGTCGGGCTCATCGTCGGCCTCCTCGCCCGCGCACTCAAGCCGGGCGACGACAAGATGGGCATCCTGATGACCGTCGTGCTCGGCGTCGTCGGCTCGCTGGTGGCCGGCTATGTCGGCCGCGCCGCCGGCTGGTATGCGCCGGGCCAGGGCGCCGGCTGGATCGCGTCGATCATCGGTGCGATCGTGCTGCTCGTCGTCGTGGGTGCGATCCGCAAGCGCGCGGGCTGAACCCCGCACGCCCCGCTTCACGGCAAAACGGCCGCTCACTCACGAGCGGCCGTTTTGTTTTCCGGACGATGCAAACCGTTGCCGGCACAACGATTACGGCGATCGTTCGTCATGCGATCTTATGCCACCCGGCGTTTCCCCGACTTGCGGATGCGCAGATCCGGCCTACATTGGTTGAAGCACCACGCGGTCATTTGCTTATTACCGATATTTTCGTTTTTTGATTCAAGAGGTCCGATGGTTTTGCCGTTTACGCAGATAGCATCGTAGCGTTGACGGACTGCCACCCGAGCGGCCCCGCTGCGACGCGCTTCCTCTCTGGAGCCTGTCATGAAGCATCGTGTGTTCGCCTCGTTCGCCCTGGCTGCCTCGCTTCTGGCCTCGTCCTCGTCGTTTGCCGCCGGCGCGTCCGGCATCATTTACTTCTCCGGCATGATCGTCGAGCCACCCTGCTCGTTCGCGCTCGACGCCAATGCGGCGCAGGCACACGTGCGCCCCGACTGCCCGCGCCCGGCCGCCGGCCAGATCGCGTTCGTCGACGCGGCGACGCAGCGTTCGCTGAAGACGGCGCTCTTCACGCAGGCCTCGCGCGCAATCGTTTTACCTGACCGTCCGGGCAACGACCATGCACCGATGATCGCCGTCGTGACCTACCAGTAAAGCCCGCCGCGGCGCCGCGCGTCAGTCGCGATGGCGCGCGATCCAGTCGCTGAACGCGCGGATCTTCTGCTGGCTGCCGAGGTTCTCGGGGTAGACGAAGAAGTAGCGTGCGCCGGTTTCGAGCACGATGTCGAACGGCCGTTCGAGTCGGCGCGCGCTGACGTCGTCGTCGACGAGCGTCACGTCGCCGATCGCGACGCCGAAGCCCTGCATCGCCGCGTTCGTCGCGAGATCGAGCGTGTCGAACGTCGGTCCGCGCGCGGGATCGACGCCGCGCTCGCCCGCATGGTCGAGCCATGCACGCCAGTCGCGGTGGTCGCGCGTCGGATGCAGCAACGTATGGCGCGCGAGATCGCCGACCGCGCCGAGCGGCGACGCCTGCCGCAACTCGGGTGCGCACACGGGTGTCAGCCGTTCGTCGAACAGCGGCAGCGCGACGACGCCGGGGCCCGGCGACGTCCCGTAGACGATCGCCGCATCGAACGGTTCGCTCGAGAAATCGACGACGTGCTGCCACGCGGTCGTGATCTGCACGTGGAGATCGGGATGTTCGCCCTGGAAGCGCATGATGCGCGGCAGCATCCAGCGCATCACGCAGGTCGGCACCTTCAGCGCGAGATCGGTGCGCTGCCGCGTGAGCTTCATCGAGATGTCCTCGATCCGCGCGAAGCTCTCGTCGACCACCGGCAACAGTTGCTCGCCTTCCGCCGTCAGCGTGAGGCCCTTCGCATGCCGCTTGAACAGCGGAAACCCGTAATGCGCCTCGAGCGTCTGGATCTGCCGGCTCACCGCGCCCTGCGTGAGGCACAGCTGCTCGGCCGCGCGCGTGAAGCTGCGGTGGCGAGCCACCGTCGAGAAGATCTGCAGCGCGTGCAGGGGCGGAAGTCGGCGCATGGCGAACGGGAAACGGAAAACGGCGCGGAAGGACCGCGCGCCGGCGTCGGCGCGCGCTGACCGACACGATAAGCCAAACGCCGGCTTTGCGCGAGACGCCGAAAATTCAGGTCGTCGCGGTGAGCGCGCCCGCCGCGATGCGCGCCGCCGACGCGACGACGTCCGCGCGCGCCGCGGCATCGGCCTGCGGCTGCGTGAACGACACGGCCATCACGATCGGCGCGCGCGACGGCGGCCACAGCACCGCGATGTCGGTCGTCGTGCCGTAGCCGCCGGTGCCGGCCTTGTCGGCGACGCGCCAGCCGGGCGGCACGCCCGCCGCGATGCCGGTCGCCGCGCGTGCGCCGCCCGCCATCCATTCCGTCAGTTGCGCGCGCTGCGGTTCGCGCAGCGTGTCGCCGAGCAGCAGCCGCTGCAGCGTGTCGACCATCGCGACCGGCGTCGACGTGTCGCGCTCGTCGCCGGGCGCGGCCTTGTTCAGCTCGGGTTCCCAGTGATCGAGGCGGAAGGTGGTGTCGCCGCTTTCGCGCGCGAACGCCGTGACGGCCTGCGGACCGCCGAGCACGCCCATCAGCAGGTTGCCCGCGCCCTTGTCGCCCGACTGCAGCATCGCCGCGCACAGCTGCGCGATCGTCATGCCGGTGTCGACGTGGCTTTCCGTAATCGGCGAGCCCGACACGATTTCATAGCGGCGGTACAGGATACGGCGCGGCAGCAGCGACGCGTCGAGCGAGCCGCGCGCGAGCATCGCGGCGGCGGCCATGACCGCATACGTGCCGCACAGCGGGAAGCGTTCGCGCGCATGGTGCGCGATGCGCACGCCGTTCGACGTATCGAGCGCGGCGACGCCGAGCCGCCCGTTCGAGGCTTTTTCGAGTGCGGCGAGTTCGGCCTGGGCAGTATGGGCGCGCCCCTGGTCGGCGACCGGCGCGGACGTGCACGCGGCAACGAACGGCGCAGCCACGGCGGCAAGCAACAGCGAGCGGCGAGTCGGAGAATGTTCCATGGATGAGATCTGTTCTGTCGGAAACGGTGGCGCGAAGCAACGCGGCCGCGCATCGGCGACGCGCGACCGTTCACGCCGACGGCCGGCCCGCGACGGCATTCGCCGCGCTTCCCCGAAAGACGCCCGTCGGCCCCGCGATAGCGGGATTCGCATGAACAAACCTTAGCGTAGCAGTGACCGCCGTCGCGTTCCAGCGAAACGGCCGCGCTTCACCCTTGCGACGAAGGCAGGTACGGCATCGGATTCACCGGCTTGCCGTCGCGTCGCACCTCGAACAGCAGCGCGACGCGCGAGTTGTCGAGGTCGCCCATCTCGGCGATCGCATCGCCCTGATGCACGATGTCGCCCGTCTTCACGAGCAGCTTGCGGTTGTGCGCATAGGCGGTCAGGAAGTCCGCGTTGTGCTGGACGATGATCAGGCTGCCGTAATCGTTCAGGCCGGTGCCTGCGTACATCACGCGGCCGTCGGCCGCGGCGCGCACCGGGTCGCCCGGCCGGCCGGCGATCTGGATGCCGCGGTTCTGTCCGGGCTTGAACCCGTCGACGATCTTGCCGGTTGCCGGCCACTTGAGCGCGACGCCGCCCGCATGGCGCTTCGTTTCCTTGACGACCTGGCGATCGCTCGCGGTCGATGCGCCGGCCTGCGAAGTGGCCTGCGCGGTGGTCTGCGAGTTGCCCTGACTACTCGCCGCGCCATTACTCGCGACAATCTGCGTGCCGGCCGCGCCCGCGGGCGGCAGCGGCTGCTGCTTGACGATGCGCAGTACCTGCCCCATGCGCAGCCTGCCGTTCGCGGCCAGCTTGTTCCAGGTGCGCAAGTCGGCCACGCTGCAATCGTTCGCGGAGGCGATGCCAGTCAGCGTGTCACCGCGTTTCACGACGTACTTTTGCGCGACGAGAATCGGTGCGGCCGGCATCGGCGCGGCCAACTGCGCGGCAGGCGGGCTCGTATCAGCGGGTTTTCCCGCCAGCGTGTCGCTCGGCGGAACGGACTGCGTACTTGCACAACCGGCCATGACGAGCACGGCGGCCAGGCCCGACAGCCACGCCGCCTTAGGGTGAATCTCGCGCGTTTTCATGGACGATCCGACTCCGGTTTGACAATCTTTCAAGCATCTCAAAAACGGAACGGCCGACGTGTAACCGGATGCAAACAATGATGACAAACGATCACGGACCGGATGCCGGCCGGCATTCGCTACCGGTAATACGGTCCGACCCGGAAAAACTTGATGGTCTTTTCGCTGAAGAACGGAAGAATTTTCGTCGTCAAAAACTATGGCCCGCTGATTTCAATAGGCGCGATCCGCGACATTCACCGCAACCATGCGACGATTTCGGCTGCGGCCCACGCGATGCCAATGCACAGGAACAGCAGATGCAACGCGATCTTGAACGACACGCCCCATGACGAATCGATCCGCATGACAGGCTCCCCGGTTGATGTGCGCCCATCATCGGCCGCCGATCGCACCCCGAAAATGCGGAAGCGACGAACCAGGCCTCAAGCTGCCCCTGAGACCGGCGCGGCGGTTCCTGCTAACTTATCGGCCATCCCCACCCATCGCTCCGCCCATCATGCGCTTCGACCTGACCGACCTGCGGCTCTTCCTGAACATCTGCGAAGCCGGCACGATCACGGGCGGCGCCGAACGCACGCACATCACGCTGCAGGCCGCGAGCGAACGCATTCGCGGGATGGAGGACGAACTCGGCGTGCCGCTGCTGCACCGGACCAAGTCTGGCGCGCAGGCCACCGATGCGGGCCGCGCGCTCGAACACCACGCGCGCACCGTGCTGCAGCAGATCGATCACATGCGTGGCGAACTGCAGCAATACGGCCAGGGGCTGCGCGGCCATATCCGGCTGCTGTGCAACACCGCGTCGCTCAGCGAATACCTGCCCGACGCCCTGGCCGATTACCTGCCGAGCCATCCGAAGCTGTCGATCAGCGTCGAGGAACGCTCGAGCCAGGAGATCGTGCATGCGATCCGCAACAAGACGGCCGAGGTCGGCATCGTCGCCGATTCGGTCGGGCTCGGCGGGCTCGAACAGCAGCCGTTCCGCGAAGACTGGCTGATCGTCGTCGTGCCGGCTGCGCATCCGCTCGCGTCGCACGACAAGGTCGCGTTCGACGACATCGCCGACGAAGACTTCATCGGCCTCACCGACGGCAGCGCGCTGCAGGTGCATCTCGCCGATCAGGCGCGTGCGATCGGCAAGCGGATTCGTTATCGCGTGCAGTTGAAGAGCTTCGACGCGATCTGCCGCGTGATCGCGAGCGGCGTGGGCATCGGCATCGTGTCGCGGCATGCGGCCGAGCGCGCGATGCTCACGATGGACGTGCGGCTCGTCGAGCTGTCCGATCCGTGGAGCCATCGGAAACTGACGCTCTGCGCGCGGTCGTTCGACGCGCTGCCGAAGTACACGCGCGAGTTCGTCGCGTTCCTGTCCGGCGGCGCACCGCCGCGCTGACGCGCGCCGCATTCGCGTCGCCCCATCGACATACGGAGGCATGACCATGACCGATACCGATCTCGCCACCCGCTATCGCGCGTATATCGACTGCCTGAACCGGCAGGACTGGACGGCGCTCGGCGAGTACGTGTCCGACGACGTGATCCACAACGACCGGCCGCTCGGCCTCGCCGGTTACCGCGCGATGCTGGAACAGGACTTCCGCGACATTCCCGATCTGCGCTTCGACATCCGGCTGCTCGTGTGCGAGCCGCCGCGTGTCGCGTGTCGCCTTCGCTTCGCGTGTTCGCCGAAGGGGACGTTCATGGGGCTCGCCGTCGACGGCCGCAAGGTCACGTTCGCCGAGAACGTGTTCTACGAATTTCACGAAGGCAAGATCCGCCAGGTGTGGTCGGTGATCGACAAGGCGGCGATCGAGAAGCAGCTTTGAACGTCGTCGAAACGGCGCGGCGTCGCGCGCGGCGGCCGGTGGTCAGGAATGCCTGAATGCACTTCGATTCTTATGGATAACGTTTTCTCTCATTACGTATCGAGAATCGGTTTCCAGGTCACGCTCCGGCCGCCGCTTCAAAGCGCGATTTCTCTCACCCGATGACCATTCGATCAGCAACGAAAATCCTGGCGATTTTCGCATAAGACCGATTTCCCCTCCCGCACTATCCGCTGCCCGCCATTCGGGTTTCTACCGGCGCATCCGATGTGAAAGTTCATTGACATCACGCGGATGGATGCCTAAATTTGGAAAACGTTTTCCAATGCTCGAGCGCGACGCCGGTCATGGCCCGCGCAGGGGGAACGCTTGCCTGCTCGATTTGCGATTCAGGCCGTCCGCCTTCAGGGATCAGGGTTTGCAAGGGCGGCAGCCGGGTACGGGCATCGAGCACGGCATCGGCCACACATGCCCGTGCTTCACCACTATTCAAAACTGGAGACACCATGCATCCGCGCAGCAGATTCGCGCTCGGCGCCGCGCTCAGCGCCCTTTCCGTCGTGTTCGTCAGCGCGTGCGGCGGCAACGACGTGACCGACACGCCGCCATCGCCCCCCTCGTCGACCACGCCCACCACGCCCACGCTCGCGTCGAACTCGTTGCAGGCGCTCGTCTATGGCGCGCCCGACACCAGCGTGCCGGCCGGCACGAACATCCCGGTCACGATGATGGGCCAGATGCGCGCGCTGTTCGACCTGATCCGGAAATCGCCCGATTTCACGCAGGTCGTGATGGATCTCGGCGACGGCACGCCCGTCCACGTGCTCGACACGAACACCGGCGACAAATTCCTGCCCGGCAAGCTCGCGCTCGGCCTGTCGTACATCCTGATCGACATGAAGTCGAAGAACGACCCGCAATACGCGAGCTACCTCGCGACGTACCAGACGATCACGACCGCGATGATGGCGCAGTCGGGCAGCAACTACACGTATGCGAACACGTCGTGGGGCGAGTACTACTACCTCGTCGCGCTGAACAACCTGAAGGCGCACGGGATGCTCAACGAAGTCTTCAGCGACGCGATGCTCGCGACGCTGCAGCAGCGGCTCACCTTCTGCGACATGTTCGGCCCGGATGCGAGCGGCAAGACCAGTACATGCCCGGCGGCCGGCACGCCGATCGACATCGCGTCGCTCAACACCGCTCAGAACTACTACGCGGTGTCCTACGGCATTGCCGGGCTGCGCCAGAAGCTCGGCTGGAGCAGCCCGTCGTTCGCATCGAAGACCGATCCGGCGGTCGCCGCGATGAGCGCGCGCGACGCGCTGCTGTACACGCTGACGAACCACATCCGCAACGACTCGTCGGGCGGGTTCTCCGACGAAGCATCGAACACGCACACGACCTATTACGACCAGGCGCGCTTCGACCGCTACAGCACGCTGCTGATCGGCGAAGTGGTCGAGCGCACGTTCGAGATGGGCAACGAAGCAAACCTCACGCCGGAGCTGAAGGGCTATCTGCGCAAGTCGGTCGACCTGATCCTGCCGCAGCTGAACGCCAACGGCCAGGGCTTCAACTACGGCCGCTCGATCGGCCCGTACGGCGATTCCGCGTTCATGGAGGTGCTGACGGCCGCGGCCAATGCCGGCGTGCTGACCGATCGCGAGAAACAGGTTGCGTATGCATTCATCTACCAGGCCGCGCGGCGCTTCGACACGTACTGGTACGACCCGTCGCTGCCGACGCCGTCGGTGAACATGTGGGTCAAGGGCCGCGGCACCGACACCTATCGCGGCAAGCCGCGCGTGATGGGCGAGAACTTCAGCCTGCTGCACCAGTACCTGTACGTGAACGCATGGTGGAACAAGCTCGGCTTCGGCGGCCAGGCGCCGATGGCCGATGCGGACTACCGCGCGTGGCTCGACGCGCTGCCGCGCTACACGCTCACCTGGTACAACCAGCCGGGCGACGCCGCGCATCCGTACAGCGCCGCGCTGCTCACCGTGCGCGACGGCCGGCGCGTGATCAACCTGAACCTCAGCCAGGCGCCCGACTACGACTCGTACACGCCGTATTACCCGGTGCCGTTCTCCGACAAGCTGATCTACGGCACGACCGACCTCGGCTATGCGCTGCTGGTGCCGCAGGTGACGTACAACGCGAAAACCTACATTCCGGTCACGTACTACAAGAACCTGAACGTGCAGCAGAGCAACGGCCAGGTGATCGTGTCGTTCGATACGACGAAGTTCCGCCTCGCGTCGAAGAACGCCGCGTACACGACGGATCTCGACCTGCAGGTGCACACGGTGCTGACCTTCGCGCACGGCACGGTGTCGCGCAGCGATACGCTGAGTTCGGGCACGCTCGCCGGCAACCTCGCGATCGAGACGGACTTCACGTCGTTCGCGGATTTCGCGTCGACGCAGGCCAACGGCGACGGCGTATCGGTGACGTACGCGAACAGCGCCGCGACCGGCTATGCGACGTCCGGGTTCGACAACTGCGCGCTGTCCGCCTTCGACACGGCGAACGGCGCGACGAATCCGCTGTCGACGACGCCGATCGGACAGTTGCATTCGAACTTCGCGTGCACGACGAAACCGTTCGCACTCGGCGCGGGCGCGACCCGCACGGTCGGGTGGACGCTGAAGTACGCCGATCCGGCGTGAACGGCGCGAACGTCATGCCGTGACCGTTCCCGAAGCCGGTTGCCGAAACCGGCTTCGGGATCATTCAGCGGCCGGAGGCACGTTCACCGCCACCCCGACCCCGCCATATACGCGCCGAGCGCGATCAGCCCGATGAAGAAGCAACGCTTGAACAGCTTCTCGCTCATCACGCGCCGCGCATATTGGCCGCCGGCCATCCCCGCCAGCGCGGGCACGAGCGCGAGCGCCGACACGCCGAGATCGACGGTCTGCAATACGCCCGTCACACGCAACTGAAGGCCGAGCACGATCGTCGACGCGGTAAACGACAGCCCGAGCGCCTGGATCAGATCGTCCTTCGACAGACGCAGCGCCTGCAGGTACGGCACCGCCGGTACGACGAACACGCCGGTCGCGGCCGTCACGACGCCCGTCAGGTAGCCGACCCCGGCCGACAACCATTTTTCATGGCGCCCCGGCGCGGGCAGCCGCGCCGCCGCCAGCCCCCACAGCCCGTAAAGCACCAGCACGACGCCGAGCGCCGCGTGCGTCCACGTGCTGCCGGCCGCGAGCGCCGGCAATCCGCCCGTCAACGTGCCGACCGTCAGGCCGGCGAGCAGCGGCCACAGCCGGCGCAGCAACGCGCCGAACGACGGACCGAGCCACAACTGCCACACGTTGGTGACGAGCGACGGCACGAGCAGCAGGCTCGCCGCGGCCGACGGCGGCATCGCGAGCGTCAGCAGCCCCATCGCGATCGTCGGCAGCCCGAGCCCGATCATCCCCTTCACCGCGCCGGCCAACAGGAAAACCAGCACGACGATCGTCAGCGTATGAATCTGCATGGCAGGCATTCCGTCGTTGAGTACGGCGCCGATGATGCCTGCCCGCCCTGCCGCCCGCCATCTGGCTTTGCCTGAGGCTGGCTCGGGCCGGTTGGCCGGGGCTGTCAGGCCCCGGCGATCCGGCCCCGTGGATCACCCCCGGCCCTGCTCGCTGTCGAGGTGCGCCATCTGCGCGGCCGGATAACGCTCGCCGGCCGCCGCCCCGGCGGGAACCGCCGCTTCGATGCGTTCGAGGTCATCGACCGTTAGTTGCAATTTAGTTGCCAGCAAACCGTCCTGCAGTTGGGTGCGCTTGCGCGCGCCGACCAGCGGCACGATGTCGGCGCCGCGCGACAGCACCCACGCGATCGCGACCTGCGCCGGATTGCTGCGCTTCTCGTCCGCGATCGCGCGCAGCGCATCGACCAGCGCGAGGTTGTGCGCGAGGTTCTCGCCCTGGAAACGCGGGCTGGCCGCGCGGAAATCGCGCTCGCCCTGCCGCGCCGCGCTCCAGCCGCCGCCGAGCAACCCGCGCGACAGCACGCCGTACGCCGTCACACCGATCCCGAGTTCGCGGCACGCGGGCAGGATGTCCGCCTCGATCCCGCGCGACAGCAGCGAGTATTCGATCTGCAGATCGACGATCGGCGCGACGGCGGCCGCGCGGCGGATCGTGTCCGCACCGACTTCCGACAGCCCGATATGACGCACGTACCCGGCCTTCACGAGATCGGCGATCGCGCCGACCGTTTCCTCGATCGGCACGGCCGGATCGACGCGTGCCGGCCGGTAGATGTCGAGGTAGTCGGTGCCGAGCCGCTTCAGCGAATACGCGACGAAGTTCCGGATCGCCGCGGGCCGCGCGTCGTAGCCGGCGAACCCGCCGGCCGGATCGCGCAGCGCGCCGAACTTCACGCTGATCAGCACCTGGTCGCGCGTGCGGCCGCGCAGCGCGTCGCGGATCAGCATCTCGTTGTCGCCCATCCCGTAGAAGTCGCCCGTATCGAGCAGCGTGATGCCGTGGTCGAGCGCCGCGTGCAGCGTCGCGATGCTTTCGTCGCGATCCGCCGGCCCGTAAAAGTCCGACATCCCCATGCAGCCGAGCCCGATCGCCGAAACCTGCGGGCCCGTGCGGCCCAGTCGATGCTTGTCCATATCCGTGTCCTTGCGGTGTTGACTGAATCAACCGGATTCTGAACGCATCGCGGCGCACGATAAACGCGAAACCCCCAACCAATTCATTCGACGATGATTAACAATGGAGCCTGTTCCAATCGCCACGCTCCCGCCCCCGCATGGACCATCTGCAAGCAATGCGCACCTTCGCGCGCGTCGCCCATCTGGGCAGCTTCACGAAAGCGGCCGAGCAACTCCAGTTGCCGCGCCCGACGGTCAGCAACGCCGTCCAGTATCTGGAAAAGCACCTGAAGATCCGCCTGCTGCAACGCACGACGCGGCGCGTCGCGCTGACCGCCGAGGGCGCGACCTACTACGAGCGCTGCGTGCGGTTGCTGGCCGATCTCGACGATGTGGAAACGCTGTTCGAGGATGCCGGCGCGTCGCCGCGCGGCGTGATCCGCGTCGACCTGCCCGAGCGTTTCGCGCTGAACCAGGTGATTCCGGCGCTGCCGGATTTCCACGCGCGCTACCCCGACCTGCGCGTCGTGATCAGCACGACCGACCGCTTCGTCGACCTCGTGGCCGACGGCATCGATTGCGCGGTGCGGGTCGGCGTGCTGTCCGACACGTCGCTCGTCGCGCGGCGCGTCGGCGAGATGGCCCAGATCAACTGCGCGTCGCCCGCCTATCTCGCGCGCCACGGCACGCCGCGCTCGCCGGACGAGCTGCCGGACCACGTCGCGGTCGGTTATTTCTCGAGCCGAACGGGCCGCGAGCTGGACTGGGAATATGCGGACATGGATTCGGGCGAGCTGCACGCGGTGAAGATGCACAGCGTCGTGTCGGTCAACAGCTCGCAGGCGTATCTCGCGTGCTGCCTCGCGGGCCTCGGGCTGATCCAGGCGCCGCGCGACGGGCTCGCGCCGCTGCTCGCCGACGGCTCGCTGGTCGAGGTGCTGCCGGAATGGAATGCGGCGCCGCTGCCCGTGTCGGTGGTGTTCCCGACCGGCCGGCATCTCGCGCCGCGCGTGCGGATCTTCGTCGACTGGCTCGCGGAAACGCTCGGCGGCATGCACCGGGCGGACTGACGGCGGCCGTGCCGGGGCGCTCGGCCCCGGCCCCGGCGCCCGGTCAGAACTTGTGGCGAATCGCGGCGCGCACCGAGAACTGGTTCGACGACGCCGACGGGCCGTCCGTCCCGACGACATAGCCGCCGTCGGCCGCCGTGCCCGTCTTGTCGCCGCCCACCTTCTGCCACGCGCCCTGCAGGTACACGTCGGTGCGCTTCGACAGGCTGTAGTCGGCCATCAGGCCGACCGTGTGGTACTTCGGCTTGAACGAACCGGCCGCCGCATCGTACTTGCCGTCCGTGTATACGTATTGCGCACCGAGATAGAAATCGGGCGTGAGCTGGTACTTGCCGTTGATTTCGAAGTTCTGGAACTTCGTCGCGGTCAGCCCGAGACCGGCGAACGTCGACGCCGGCAGGTAGACCGTCGATACCGGGTTCTTCACGTCGGTCTTCGTGTAGACGACGCCGACCGTCGCCGGGCCGAACGTGTAATTGACGCCGCCGCCGAAGATGCGCAGCCGGTCGGCGACGAAGTTCGCGTCGTCGGCCGCGATCGCGCCCGCGCTGCCGATGCCCGGGTTGTTCGCCTGCAGGTACGCGGCCGCGACCTGCAGCCCGGCCAGCGAATACTGCGCGCCGATGCTGTACTGGCGGTTGTTCGAGAAGCCCGTGCTGTTGCTGAAGCTGTACGTGCCGCCGAACGTCAGGCCGTTCCAGTCGGCGCTCGCGTACTTGACCGTGTTGTTGACGCGGAACGAGTTGTCCGTGTTGTCGTTGTCGAACGGGTGCGAGAACAGCGTGCCGCCCCAGTTGCCGTTCGCGGTCAGCGGCGCGAGATAGTCGACGACCGCATCGTACTGGCGGCCGAAGGTCAGCGTGCCGAAGCGCGACTCGGACAGCCCGACGAACGCCTGACGGCCGAACATGCGGCCGCCCTGGCCGAGCCGGCCGTTATTCACGTCGAAACCGTTTTCCAGCGTGAAGACCGCCTTCAGCCCGCCGCCGAGATCCTCGGTGCCCTTCAGGCCCCAGCGGCTGCCCTGCGCATAGCCGCTCGCGAGCTGGTAATTGGTCTTTCCGACCCCATTGACGTTGACGTTGTTCGTGTAATTGAAGCCTTCGTCGATCACGCCGTACAGCGTCACGCTGGTCTCGGCAAAGGCCGGCGCGGCGAAGGCAGCGAGCGCGGCGGCAAAAATGACGGGGTGCTTCATGACGGATCTCCGGAGCCGAGGGCCGGGCAGGCCGAACGCCCGGCGAATGTTTGAGCTGTTGTATGTGTGGCCCGCAGGGCGGACGACGCGGTGTGCGGCCGCGTGAGGACAAAATGGTGTCACGTCGTAAACCGTCCGTCCATCGGGTCCGGGGCGTCGCGTGCAAAGCGTTGCGCTCGTCCAACTGCCCGGTTGTGCCGACCGCCTGACCGGGCTTGTCGGCAGCGGCAGGCCGGCCCGCCATCCGCGTAAACCCGATGAGCATCGCATCGGTGGCACAATGCGCATCCGTTCGCCATTTCTTCACGAAGTCATGCTTCACCCCGACACCCGCGCGGCGCGTGCCGGCCGTGCCCGCGGCCCGCGCCGGAAGGCGTTCCGATGACCGCGCCGGCCCGGGCCGGCCGCTACGCCGAGCTCGATTTCTTCCGCGGCCTCGTGCTGCTCGTCATCGTCGTCGACCACATCGGCGGCAGCATCCTGTCGCGCGTCACGCTGCACGCGTACGCGCTGTGCGACGCGGCCGAGGTGTTCGTGTTCCTCGGCGGCTTCGCGACCGCCATCGCGTACAACTCGCTCGCCGAGCGGCACGACGAGGCCGCCGCGCGCCAGCGCTTCATCCGGCGGGCGTTCGAGATCTACCGGGCGTTCCTCGTGACGGCCGGCCTGATGCTGCTGATCACCGCCGCGCTGAACGCGTTCGCGATCGACGGCCCGAACATGCCGACCAACGACCTCGACGGGCTGCTGCACAAGCCGCTCGCCGCGCTGCGCGACATCCTGCTGTTCCGCCGCCAGCCGTACCTCGCGTCGGTGCTGCCGATGTACGCGTTCTTCGCGCTGCTCGTCCCGCTCGCGCTGCCGCTCGCCCGCACGCAGCCGTGGCTGATGCTCGCGTTCAGCGGATCGCTGTGGTACGCGGCGCCGCACGTCGCGCGCTTCTTGCCGACCGTCGAAGGCGCGCCGTGGGATTTCAACCCGTTCGCGTGGCAGTTCCTGTTCGTGCTCGGCGTGATCGCGCGCTGCCAGCCCGTCTACCAGACGCTCGCGCCCCGGCCGCAGGGCTGGCTGCTGACGGCCACGTCGCTCGCGATCGTCGCGGCCGGCGCGTACTATCGGCTGCGCATCGAACCGTTCCCGACCGATCCGTCGATCAAGCAGAACCTCGGCGCGCTGCGGCTCGTGAACTTCCTCGCGATCGCGTGGCTCGCCGCCAAGCTCGTGCACCTCGGCTGGATGAAGAAGGTCGCGCACGCGATGCCGTGGATCGGCACGATCGGCCGGCAGGGGCTGCTGTGCTTCGTCGCGGGCACCGGCATTTCGCTCGCGGTCGATTCGCTGCTCTACCAGGCGACCGAAGGCTATCTCGACGTGCCGCTCGGCCTGACCGCCGACGCCGTCGCGATCGGGCTGCTGTATCTCGTCGCCAAACTCTACGGGCCGCTCGTCGCGCGGCTGCCGTTCCGTTCGCGGCCATGACGCGCCGCGCCGTCACGCGCCGCTGCTACGATAGCCGGCGCCTCTCCTGAAACGATTCGCCATGCGCCGACTCGCCCTTCCGCTCACCCTCGCCCTCGCCCTGATCGCCGGCGCCATCGCCACCGCCCATGCCACGCCGCCGGCACAGGCGCCGGCTGCCGCGCCGGCGGCATCGCCCGCGCCGCCGGCCGTCCAGACGGCGACGACGCCGTCCGCCGCGCAGGAGCCGTCCGTCAATCCGGGCAGCAGCGTCGTGCTGCGCACGTTCCGCTCGGCGTCGCTGAAGCGCGACTGGTCGTACACGGTCTATCTGCCGCCCGGCTACAACCCCGAAGGCGCGCGCTACCCGGTGATGTACCTGCTGCACGGCAACGCGGGCAACGCGAACGACTGGGTCACGCAGGGCCGGCTGCAGGCCACCGCCGACACGCTGATCGAGCGCCACGACATCCCGCCCGTCGTGATCGTGATGCCGCAGGGCGGCACCGACTGGTACGTCGATCGCAAGGAGAAGATGCAGAGCGCGTTTCTCAACGACCTGCTGCCGGAAGTCGAAGCGCACTTCGCGGTGTCGAACCAGCGCGCGGGCCGCGCGATCGGCGGCGTGTCGATGGGCGGCTTCGGCGCGCTGCGCTTCTCGCTGCTCGAACCGGGGCTGTTCTGCGGCGCGATGCTGCTGAGCCCCGCGATCTATGCGAACGAACCGCCGCTCAATTCCGCCGCGCGCTACGTCGGCGTGTTCGGCGACCGGCAGTTCGATTCACGCGTGTGGCACGAACTCAATTACCCGGCGCTGCTGCGCGGCTATTTCGCGCGCAGCTGGCGCGTGCCGATGTTCATCGCGGCCGGCGACGACGACCTGACGATCCAGGCGGAATCGAGCGTGCTGTACACGCACCTGCGCCGCGCGCAGAACCCGGCCGAGCTGCGGATCGTCGACGGCGGGCATACGTGGGACGTGTGGCGCGGGTTGCTCGGGCAGGGGTTGAAGTATGCGCTGGAGTGTGTGAAGTGAAACGCGCCTGAGCGCGCCCGGCAAGGCGGCCGGCACGTATGCGCTGCCGGGCCGCCCCGCTTGCGTCAGACTTCCGCTCCAATCGTCTTCGCCATCCTGAGCGCCAGCGCATACCCGGTCAGCGTCGGATTGACCACCGACGAACTCGGGTGCACGGCCGTACTCGCGATGAACAGGTTCGGGTGATCGTGCGTTCGGCAATCGCGATCGACGACCGAATCGGCCGGATCGTTGCCCATGATCGTCGTGCCCATGATGTGAGAACTCGGCACCCACGCATGGATGTCGTTCACGATCTCGGTCGCACCGAACACCTGCTGGAAGTCGCGGTAATCGTCGAGCACTTGCGACGCCGCTCGCAACGAATAGTCGTACACGTCATAGTCGGTACGCGGCGTCGGCAGCCCGAGTGCATCCTTGCGATCGCTGAGCGTCACACGGTTACGCGGGTCGGGCAGGATCTCGACGTAGCTCGCGATCTTCAGGTAGCGCGCCGCGTCGTGGCGGATCCGCGCATCGAGCGCGTCGCCGACGACACCTTGCGCGATCAGCCGCCGCGTGACGATCTCGTTCGGCACGGTGTTGTCGAGGAAATGCCGGATCGCGCCGTGTTCGCGACGAAACGCGCCGTCGCGCCGCGTGTTGATGCTGCCCTGCTGGGTCGGGCCTCGCCCGGCCCACACCGGTTCGCGCGCGAGCATCGCGATCGCGCGGCCGGTGTGCCCCATCATGTTGCGGCCGACCTGGCCCGACGTGTTCGCAACGTCCGACATCAGCAGCAGCTTCGGAATCTCGACACCGTGCGCCGCGAGCACGAAGGTCCGCGCGGTCAGGCGCGTGCTTTTGCCATCCGGCGTCATGTAGTGGATCGCGGCGATCTTGCGCCCCTCGCCGCGCTCGATCTTGTAGACGACCGCATTCGTCAGCAGCCGCGCACCCTGCGCGACGGCGCGCAGCACCGGGCGATCGCCGGAGAATTGCGCGCCGATCGGGCAGATCGGCGCGCAGTTGTTGTTGCCGGCGCAGGTCGGCCGGCCCTCGTAGGGTCGCGTCGCGCGCGCGTTGGGTTCGTCGACGAAACGATGGCCGATCGTCGCGACCTTTTCCGCGACCCGCTGCGTCAGGTACGACCACGGCTGCTGCCGCATCGGGTACGGCTTCGAGCGCGGCGGGAACGGCGCCCCGCCTTGCCCGCTCTGGTCGTCGGTGTCCGAGCCCGACACGCCGATCTGCTCCTCCGCGAGCTGGTACCACGGCTCGAGCTCGTCATAACCGATCGGCCAGTCGCGCCCCTGCCCATACAGGCTGTGCAGCCGGAAATCGTTCGGCAGCATGCGCCACGTCGCGCCGCCCCAGTGCCAGGTCGTGCCGCCGACGAGCCGCAGGAACGACGGCTTCTGCAGCACCGGGCCGACGCTGTCGATGTAGCGATCGGAATAGCGGCCGGTGGACGACTTCGGCGCCCACGGCAGATCCGGGTACGGGCCGTTGTAATCCGACTTGTTGCCGTAATTGCGGAACGCGCGGACGAGCTCGGCCCGCTTCACCTCCGGCCCCGCCTCGATCACGATGACGGACTTGCGCTGCTGCGTCAGCGACTGCGCGACGGCGCCGCCCAGGATGCCCGCGCCGATGACGATGACGTCCGCGTCATAGGAACTGCTCATGATTTCGATCCTTGTTCGAAGGCTGCTCAACCGGCTTCGGCGGCCGGGCGCGCGGTCCAGTACTCGGGGCGCGCGCGGATGTAGGTCGGAATAACCGTGACGTCGCGGGTCGGCTCGAACATCAGCGCGGTTTCGTAGCCGACCATGCGCGCCTGCCCGCCGTGACCGACACTCCCGGTGTAGAAGGCCTCGATGATGGCCAGCGCCGCCGCGCGCAATTGCGGGGCGGCGACACCGAGCGTGCGCACGAACGTATCGAGCGGCTGCGTGCCCGAGTCGATCGCGACGGCAAGCGCGCGCAACCGCGCGGGGAATTCGCGATCCTGCTCGACGAGACCGTCGTAGACCGACTCCACATAGCGCGACGGAAGCGCCGAGCGACGCGTCAAGTACGCGGCCACACCGGCAAAGTCCCGCAGCGGCGCGGCCTGCGGTGCGGTCGCGGCGCGCGCGATCAGCATGCCGGCCGGCAACGCGACGGCAAGCGCCGCACCGGCCGACAGCTTCACGAGACGGCGACGCCGCGCATCCGGTTCGCCGGTCACATCGAAATCGTTCATCGCGTGCATCTCCTGTCAGTGGGCGGGCGCCGTGCGGATCTTCGCGACCTCCGCCGCGCTCACGCGAGCCCGGCCGTTGCCGAATCGTTCGCTCAGGTAGTTCACCAGCGTCACCACTTCGTCATCGTCGAGTTCGGTCTGGAACGCCGGCATGAAGTAGTGCGTGGTGCCGTTGTTCACGCTCGCGCCGTGCATGACGACCTGCAGCAGGTTCGACACGGTGGCGGTGCCGACCGCGCTGTTGGCGAACAGCGACGGGAAGAAACCGTCCGTCGTGCCGGCGCCCGTCATCCCGTGGCAGCTCGCGCAATGATCGAGGTAGAGCGACGCGCCGGCCGGCGTCCGGCCACCCGCCGCAGCCGCGGCGCGTATCGCGACGTAGTCGTCGGTCGGGCGCCCCTGGGTCGAACGCGGCGCGGTATCGGCGCCCGTCGCGGCGGCCACGGTCGACAGATACACGGCGATCGCGTTCAGGTCGCGTTCGCTCATCCGGCTGAAACTGTGCTCGACCGCCTCCGCCATCGGGCCGGCAGCCTGTGCCTTGCCCGGTACGTTGCCGGTGCGCAGGTACTGGACGATCTGCGCGGTCGTCCACGTGCCGATGCCCGCGTCGCGATCGTGCGTGATGTTGAACGCCTGCCAGCCGGCGAGCGGCGCGCCGGCGAGATAGCCGACGCCGGTTTCGTCGTAGGCCAGCTCCTGCATCCCGATGCCGCGCGGCGTATGGCAGGTACCGCAATGCGCGGCGCCCTGCACCAGGTAGGCGCCGCGATTCCATTCGGCGTCCCGCCCGGGTTTCGGCACGTACGCGCCTTCGCGCAGATACAGCGCATTCCAGATCTTCAGCGGCCAGCGCATGGTCAGCGGCCACGGGAAATCCGGCGCGCGATTCGGCTGACGCACCGGCGCGACGCCCTGCATGAAATACGCGTACAGGTTCGCAATGTCGTCGTCGCTGAACTTCGTGTACGACGGGTACGGCATCGCCGGGTACAGGTTGCCGCCGTCGCGCCGCAGCCCCTTGCGCAGCACGTTCGCGAAGTCCTGCTCCGAATAGTTGCCGATCCCCGTTTGCCGGTCCGGCGTGATGTTGGTCGAGTAGATGTCGCCCATCGGCAGCGGCATCGCGAGGCCGCCCGCGAACGGCTGGCCGCCCTGCACCGTATGGCACGCGACACAGTCCGCCGCGACGGCCAGCGCCTTGCCCGCGGCGATGCGATCGGCCGCCTGCCCGGCCGCCGACGCGGGGTCCGTCGCGATGAGGAAAAACACGACAAGCACGGAAAGGCCGGGCAAACGCATGGACATCGTTCCTGGAAGAATCCGGTGAGAAAAGCGGTTCTGCGCGCGCTTGCGATGCGGCCCTCTATTTGTACAGAGCAACCGGCTGCGTCGCGTGGCCGCACTATATCATCTTCTGTATCGATACACTAAATCGATACAGTTTCGCCGTTCGAGCAATAATCGATGAAGATCCGACGAGCGACGCGCGGTCCGTCATGCGATGCAATGCCGCAGGAACAGGCACGTCGCGCATTTCGACTACATTGCCGAAGTGGCGACGCCATCGGTCGTCGCCTGCCTCCCTACACCCAACCCGCAGGAAATCCAGCCATGTCTGTCTCGAAGAAATTCGCCGCCGTCACGGGCGCCGGCTCCGGCATCGGTCGCGCCGCGGCCATCGCGCTCGCCCGGGCCGGCTTCACCGTCGCGCTGCTCGGACGCACGGAGGCGTCGTTGAGCGAAACGCAGAACGCGATCCGCGCCGCCGGCGGCGACGCGCAGGTGTTTCCCGTCGACGTCACCGACGAAGCGTCGGTCGACCACGCGTTCGCGCAGATCGCGCAACGGTTCGGTCGGCTCGACGTCCTGTTCAACAACGCCGGTCGCAACGCCCCGGTCGTTGCCCTCGACGAATACGAACTCGACGTGTGGAACAGCGTCGTCGCGACGAACCTGACCGGCGTCTTTCTGTGCGCGCGGGCCGCATGGCGGCTGATGAAAACGCAGACGCCGCAGGGCGGCCGAATCATCAACAACGGCTCGATCTCGGCGCACGCGCCGCGCCCCGATACGATCGCGTACACGGCGACCAAGCATGCGGTGACCGGAATCACGAAGTCGCTGGCGCTCGACGGCCGCCGGTACAACATCGCGTGCGGCCAGATCGACATCGGCAACGCGGCCACCGCGCTCACGGAACGGATGACGCAAGGCGTCCCGCAAGCGGACGGCAGCCTGGCGCCCGAAGCGCGGATGGACGTCGCGCATGTCGCGAACGCAATCGTCCAGATGGCGAATCTGCCGCTCGACACCAACATCCTCACCATGACGATCATGGCGACCGCGATGCCGTTCGTCGGGCGCGGATAGCGCGCGCCGCGGCCCGGGGCCGGCCCACGCCCGACGGCAGCGTTCACGCCCGGGCCGCTATCGAACCGCCCCGTTGCGACGACGCTGAATGCCGGCGCGTGCAGGCAGCTTCAGTGAGGCAGGCTGATCGCCTGCCGTTCATCATCGAGCAGTTGCGTCAGCGAACCGTGCAACCGCTCAAGGCTGCGCGGCGGGAGGGCGAAGCTTGCCCAGCCGAGCCCGCTATGGCGCATCAACAGCACCACGCCGCCCTCCAGCGGATGGCGCTCGGCATACCAGCAAGGATCCATTTCCGTCACGAACTGCTGCGCATGCGGCGGACGTTCCGGCACCGCAGGCCGCATCGACGCGCGCAGCAAACTCAAGTACTGGATGACGGCATCCACATCTTCCGGATCGAGCACTGCCGCGCCCCGTTCGATCGACATCAGCACGACGAGCTTGCCGCGCTCCTCGATCATCTTGATGCTCAACGGTTGTGCCATTTCTGTCGTCCTTGCCGCGGTTACGTGATCCCATTATCGATCTCGGTACTCGTCTGCCGCCTGAAGATTTGTGATCCGCGCATGAATCTTTTTTTAGAAAATTTTCAGAAAACGCGCCGCGCCATCGCCTGTCGGGCTCCACTGCTTTCTAAACGAAATTTCATCCGGCCAGCGCTGTTTTTTTAGCGCCCCCCACCCGCGTGCCTTCCATAATGAATTCGCTGCCCGCCCCGGCAGGCGCGGCGCGATGCGTCGACGTAGCCGCTGAAGACGGACGCGCCCCCCATTTCCGGCAACTCCATTCCTCGCCGATCATGAACCAACTGCAAGCGATGCGTGTCTTCACGCGCGTGGTCGAGTTATCGAGCTTCAGCCTCGCCGCACGTCAGCTCGGCATGTCGGCCGCCGCGGTCACGCGCAGCGTCGGCATGCTCGAGGCCCATCTGAACATGCGCCTGTTGAACCGGACCACGCGCAGCCTGTCGCTCACCGAGACAGGCCGCGAATATCTCGACGGCTGCCGCACGATCATCGAGAAGCTCGACGAGATCGAATCGAATCTCGCGCAGGTCAATCGCGACCCGCACGGTACGCTGCGCATCGCCGCGTCGGCAACCTCGGTTGCGGCCGGGCTTGGCGCGCTGCTGTCCACGTATCGCATCGAGCATCCGCGCGTGCGCTTCGACGTGACGACCTTCGATATCCAGGTCGACATGGTGGAAGGCGGCTACGACGTGTGCTTCTGTGACGATCACCGCCTGGTCAACTCGACCTTCGTGTCGCGCACCTTGACGAGCGTGCGCGACGTGATCGTCGCCTCTCCCGGCTACCTCGCGCGCCACGGCACGCCGGTCGAGCCGGTCGAACTGAATACGCACTGCCTGCTGACGGTGTCGAACGGCGCCGCGCGCAACTGGGAGTTCTCGGATGTCGACGGTTCGTCGCGCATCTATACCGGCAATGCGCTGGCGTCGACCAGCAACACGATGGTGCGGATCGCGGCACTCAATCACATGGGCATCGCGCAATTGCCGCATCCGCTCGTGGCCGACGATCTCGCGAGCGGCACCCTGGTGCCGATTCTCGAACGCTACGACGTGAACGGCGGCCCGCGCCGCGTATCGATCCTCTACCCGAGCCGCAATTATCTGTCCACGAAAGTGCGCAGTTTCATCGACTACGTGGTCGATCACTATCGCACGCCCGAGCGCACCGCCATGCAGCTTGCCGCGGCCTGATTCCGCCGGATCGCGTACGCCATGGCCCACATCCTGACGATCGAAGACGATCCGCTGATCGCCGATCACATCGCGCACACGCTGCGTGCCGCGGGCCACCAGATCGACATCGCGCGCACCGGCCGCGACGGCATGGCCCGGGCGATGAGCGCGAACTACGACGTCGTCACGCTCGATCGCATGCTGCCCGACCTCGACGGGCTGACGATCCTCGCCACGATGCGCGGCGTCGGCCTCGATACGCCGGTCCTCGTGATGAGTGCGATGTCCGGGGTCGACCAGCGTATCGAGGGGCTGCGCGCCGGCGGCGACGACTACCTCGTCAAGCCGTTCTCGCTCGAAGAGATGTGCGCACGCATCGACGTGCTGATTCGCCGGCGGCCGCGCGGCGCGCGCGTCGAGACGGTGCTGCGCGCCGGCGAACTGGCGCTCGACCTCGTGCGGCGACGCGCCACGCTGGGCGCGCGCGAACTCACGCTGCTGCCGACCGAGTCCCGCGTGCTCGAATTCATGATGCGCAACGCCGGCCGCGTGCTCACGCGCACGATGATCTTCGAGGCCGTGTGGGGCTGCCGCTTCGATCCCGGCACGAACCTGATCGACGTGCACATCGGCCGCCTGCGCAAGAAGGTGAACCGGCCCGGCGCGGCGCCGCTGATCCGCCCGATCCGCGGCTCGGGCTACATGCTCGGTTGAGTGCGCCCGCACCTTAAAACTTGTTTCATCTTTTTTGCGACCCGTTGTTAGGGGCTGCTCCGCAGAATGCGGTCAGCGGTTGCGCATCGGTGTTTTCCCGAAGATGCGCACATCCGGCTCTTCTTCACGACGCTTTTGAACGGAGCAGCACCTCATGCTGAAAATTGTCCGGCTCGCGCTCACGCGGCCCTATACGTTCGTCGTACTGGCGCTGCTGATCCTGATCGCGGGCCCGCTTGCTGCGGTCCGAACGCCCATCGACATCTTCCCGGACATCCGCATTCCGGTGATCAGCGTCGTGTGGAACTACGCCGGCCTGCAGCCGGACGACATGTCCGGACGCGTGATCACCTACTACGAGCGCACGCTCGGCACGACGGTCAACGACGTCCAGCACATCGAGTCGCAATCGTTCCGCGGCTACGGCATCGTGAAGATCTTCTTCCAGCCGACCGTCGATATCCGCACGGCGACCGCGCAGGTCACGTCGATCTCGCAGACCGTGCTCAAGCAGATGCCGCCCGGCACCACGCCGCCGCAGATCCTCAACTACAACGCGTCGACCGTGCCCGTGCTGCAGATCGCGCTGACCAGCAACACGCTCGACGAACAGAAGCTCGGGGATTACGCGGTCAACTTCATTCGGCCGCAGTTGCTGTCGGTGCCCGGCGTCGCGATTCCGACGCCGTACGGCGGCAAGACACGTGAGGTGCAGATCGACCTCGACCCGCAGGCGCTGCAGTCGAAAGGGCTGTCGGCGCAGGACGTCGCGCACGCGCTCGCGCAGCAGAACCAGATCATCCCGGCCGGCACGCAGAAGATCGGCCGCTTCGAATACAACATCAAGCTCAACAACAGCCCGCTCTCGCTCGACGCGTTGAACGACCTGCCGATCAAGTCGGTCGGCGGCACGACGATTTATATCCGTGACGTCGCCCATGTGCGCGACGGCTACCCGCCGCAGGGCAACATCGTGCGCGTGGACGGCCACCGCGCGGTGCTGATGAGTATCCTGAAGAACGGCTCGGCATCGACGCTCGACATCATCGCCGGCGTGAAGGCGAAGCTGCCGCTGGTCGAACAGACGCTGCCGCCGGGCCTGAAGCTCGTCACGATGGGCGACCAGTCGACCTTCGTGAACGGCGCCGTCAGCGGCGTGGCGCGCGAAGGCATCATCGCCGCCGCGCTGACCTCGCTGATGATCCTGCTGTTCCTCGGCTCGTGGCGCTCGACGCTGATCATCGCCGCGTCGATCCCGCTGGCCGTGCTCTCGGCGATCGCGCTGCTCGCGGCCACCGGCGAAACGCTCAACGTGATGACGCTCGGCGGCCTCGCGCTCGCGGTCGGGATTCTGGTCGACGATGCGACGGTGACGATCGAGAACGTGAACTGGCACCTCGAACAGGGCAAGGACACGCGCACCGCGATCGTCGACGGCGCGAAGCAGATCGTGATGCCGGCGCTGGTCTCGCTGCTGTGCATCTGCATCGTGTTCGTGCCGATGCTGATGCTCGACGGCATCTCGCGCTTCCTGTTCGTGCCGATGGCCAAGGCGGTGATCTTCTCGATGGTGTCGTCGTTCGTGCTGTCGCGCACCTTCGTGCCGATGCTCGCGCAATACCTGCTCAAGCCGCACGCATCGGCCGGTCACGCATCGGGCGAACTGGCCGCGGTAATGGACCCGCACGCGGGCCATGCCGGCGCACACGACGTCCCGCCGTCGCGCAATCCGCTGGTGCGCTTCCAGCGTGCATTCGAGCGCCGCTTCGAGTCCGTGCGCGCGTCGTACCGAATCCTGCTGGGCCTCGCGCTCACGCGCCGCAAGCCGTTCGTCGTCGCCTTCCTCTGCATCGTGGCCGCGTCCTTCCTGCTCGCACCGTCGCTCGGTCGCAACTTCTTCCCGACCATCGATTCCGGCGAGATCGCGCTGCACGTGCGTGCGCCGGTCGGCACACGGGTCGAGGAAACCGCCGCCGAGCTCGACCGCATCGAAAACACGATTCGCGGCGTGATTCCGCCCGCGCAGTTGCGCGAAGTGATCGACAACATCGGTTTGCCGAACAGCGGGATCAACCTGACCTACAACAACAGCGGCACGCTCGGACCGCAGGACGGCGACATCCTGATCTCGCTGTCGCGAGATCACGCGCCGACCGCCGACTACGTGCACACGCTGCGCGAACGCCTGCCGCGCGCCTATCCGGGCACCACGTTCTCATTCCTGCCCGCGGACATCGTCAGCCAGATCCTCAACTTCGGCGCACCGGCCCCGGTCGACCTGCAGGTGGCCGGCCCCAACCAGCAGGCCAACCTCGCTTATGCGCACGAGCTGTACCGCAAGCTGCGCCTGATCGCGGGCGTCGCCGACCCGCGCATCCAGCAGGCCAGCACCTATCCGCAGTTCACGGTGACGGTCGACCGCACGCGCGCCGACCAGCTCGGCATCACCGAGCAGGACGTGACGAACTCGGTGGTCGCGACGCTGGCCGGCACCAGCCAGGTCGACCCGACCTACTGGCTCAACCCGCGCAACGGCGTGTCCTATCCGATCGTCGCGCAAACGCCGCAGTACCGGATGACCACGCTGTCGGCGCTGCAGAACCTGCCGGTCACCGGCGCGAACGGTCAGTCCCAGTTGCTGGGCGGCCTGGCCACGATCACGCGCGGGGTCGGCAACGCGGTGGTGTCGCACTACAACATCGAGCCGCTGTTCGACATCTACGCGACCACCCAGGGGCGCGACCTCGGCGCGGTCGCGACCGACATCGACGATGTCGTCAAGGCCACCGCGAAGGATCTGCCCAAGGGCTCGACGGTCACGCTGCGCGGCCAGGTGCAGACCATGAACGGCGCGTTCGCCGGCCTGCTGCTCGGCCTGGTCGGCGCAATCGTGCTGATCTACCTGCTGATCGTCGTGAACTTCCACTCGTGGGCCGACGCATTCGTGATCGTCTCGGCACTGCCGGCGGCGCTGGCCGGTATCGTCTGGATGCTGTTCACCACGCATACGCCGCTGTCGGTGCCGGCGCTGACCGGCGCGATCCTGTGCATGGGCGTGGCCACCGCCAACTCGATCCTCGTCGTCAGTTTCGCGCGCGAGCGTTTGGCCGAAACCGGCAACGCGCTGGCCTCCGCGCTCGAAGCCGGTTTCACGCGGTTCCGCCCGGTGCTGATGACCGCGCTCGCGATGATCATCGGCATGGCGCCGATGGCGCTCGGCCTCGGCGACGGCGGCGAGCAGAACGCGCCGCTCGGCCGCGCCGTGATCGGCGGCCTCGCATGCGCGACGATCGCGACGCTGTTCTTCGTTCCTGTCGTATTCAGCCTCGTGCACCGGCGCGATGCGCTCAAGCACGACGCGTCCCGCGCTTCCTCCCCTTCCGCGTCCGGAGCTTCCCATGTCCACTGAGATCGATATTAAGTCGCCGAAACGGCTGCCCAACCTCAAGCTCGTCGCCACGATCACCGCGCTGATCGCGGTCGGCATCGTGGCGACCGGCATCGTCGGCCGCGCGCACGCGAAACAGGAAATGGCGACCTGGTCCGCCGAACAAGCGGTGCCGACCGTGGTCGCGTACACGCCGTCGACCGGCGGCGACGGCGCGACGCTCGTGCTGCCCGGCCACCTGTCCGCATTCGAGAGCGCGCCGATCCACGCGCAGGTGTCGGGCTACCTGCATGCGTGGTACACCGACATCGGCGCGCACGTGAAGTCGGGGCAACTGCTCGGGCTGATCGATACGCCCGAGCTCGACCAGCAACTGCAGCAGGCGCGCGCCGACCTGCAGAGCTCGCTCGCCAACGAGAAGCTCGCCGCGTCCACGGCCGCGCGCTGGACCCGGATGCTCGCGCAGGATTCGGTGTCGCAGCAGGAAACCGACGAGAAGACCAGCGACCTCGCGGCCAAGCAGGCGATCGTCGCGGCCAACGAGGCCAACGTGCGACGCCTCGACGCGCTCGAGGCGTTCAAGCGCATCGTCGCGCCGTTCGACGGCGTCGTCACCGCGCGCAAGACCGACATCGGCCAGTTGATCTCGGCCGGCGGCGGCGCCGGCCCGGAATTGTTTGCGGTGTCCGACGTCCACCGGATGCGCGTCTACGTGAGCGTGCCGCAGAACGAGGCCGCCGCGATCCGGCCCGGCATGACGGCCACGCTGACCGTGCCGGAGCATCCGGGCGAGACCTTCCGTGCGACGCTCGCCGACACCGACGACTCGATCGCCGACTCGACCGGCACGCTGCTCGTGCAGTTGATGGTCGACAACTCCGCAGGCAAGCTGATTCCCGGCGAATACACCGAGGTGCATTTCGCGCTGCCGGCCGGCAGCACCCACGCGCTGACGATTCCGGCCAGCTCGTTGATCTTCCGGCAGGCCGGCCTGCAGGTCGCCGTGGTCGGCAAGGACGATCGCGCGATCTTCAAGCCTGTGACGATCGCGACCGATCTCGGCACGCACGTACAGATCGCGACCGGCCTCGCGCCGGACGACCGCGTGATCGACAATCCGCCCGATTCGCTCGCCGATGGCGACCCGGTCAGGCTCGCGGCGCCGGCCCGCACCGTCGCATCGGTCGCGCGCGATACGGAGCGTGCGCATGGCTAACCGGCTTCGGCTCTGCGCGATGCTCGCCGGCGTCGCGTTCCTGTCCGCGTGCTCGTTCGCGCCCGCCTATCACGCGCCGCAAACGGCGCTGCCCGCCAGCTTCAAGGAAGCCGGCGGCTGGCAGGCCGCGAAGCCGGCCGACCACATCGCGCGCGACGGCTGGTGGAAAGCGTTCCGCGATCCCGTACTCGACCGGCTCGAAGCACGGGTGGCCGCGGCCAACCCCGACGTGGCCGCGGCCGTGGCCCGCCACGACGAAGCGGCCGCGCTGTTCGATCAGGCACGCTCGGGCCTCTTCCCGACCATCGGTCTCGGCGCGCAGATCTCGAGCAACCGCCAATCGGCCACGCGGCCGCTGCGCGGCTCGAACCAGCCGAACGTCTATGGCGACAACACGCTCGACGCTGGCTTCGACTACGACCTCGACCTGTGGGGAAAAGTCCGCAACGAAGTCGCGGCCGGGCGCGCCGATGCGCAGGCCAGCGCCGACGATCTCGCGTCGGTGCGGCTGAGCCTGCAGGCCAGCCTAGCCAGCGCGTACTTCAGCCTGCGCGGGCTCGACCAGCAGCAACAGTTGCTGGCCGACACGATCGACACGTATCAGCGCGCGCTGCGCCTGACGATGAGCCGGCACGCGGGCGGCATCGCGTCCGATCTCGACGTGTCGCGCGCGCGGACGCAGCTCGATTCGGCCCGCGCGTCGGCCGAGGACGTACGGGCGCGACGCGCGCTCTACGAGCATTCGATCGCGACGCTCACGGGCGTACCAGCGTCGTCGTTCGCGCTGACGCCGGACCTGAACGCGGCGTATCTACCGACGATCCCGGCCGGCATTCCCGCGACGCTGCTGCAGCGGCGCCCCGACGTCGCGGCGGCCGAGCGGCGCATGGCCGCCGCCAACGCGAAGATCGGCGTGGTGCGCGCGGCGTTCTTCCCCGACGTCACGCTCGGGCTGGTCGGCGGCTACCAGAGCTCGGGCCTCGGCCACTGGCTCCGCGCGCCGAACGAGATCTGGTCGATCGGGCCCAGCCTCGCGCTGACGCTGTTCGACGGCGGCCGGCGCCAGGCGCTTACCGACCAGGCGCGCGCGCAACTGGCCGAGAACGGCGCGAAATACCGCGCGGTGGTGCTCGACGCGTGCCAGCAGGTGGAAGACAACCTCGCGCTCACGCATCACCTCGGCGACGAAGCCGATCGCGAACAGGAAGCGCTCGACGCGGCCGAACGCACGTTGCAGTTGTCGATGTCGCGCTATCGGGACGGCGTCGTCAGCTATCTCGACGTCGTGACGGCGCAGACCACCGAGCTCAATACGAAGATCGCGATGCTGGAGCTGGACACGCGTCGACAACTCGCGGCGGTGGGCTTGATCGCCGCGCTGGGCGGCGGATGGTCGACCGATGAAGCCCCACCCGGTACGCAGGCACCGGCCGCGACGATGGCTAGTTCAGCGAACTGAATCCCTTGCGACATGACGAGGCGTGTCGCATTTCAAGGCACCCGTCGCGATGACGGGTGCCGTTTTTTACATCAGCCCGGCCGCTCAGAACTTGTGACGGATACCGGCCGCGACGACGGCCTGACGATCGTTGCCTGACGCGGCCAGGTTGAAGATCCCCGCGTGGCCGAGCACCGCAACGCCGTCCGCACCCGTCACGCGCTGATACACGCCTTCCAGATAGAGGTCGGTGCGACGCGACAGCGCATAGTCGGCCTGCAGCATGAACTGGTTCCACTTCGGCGCGATGCCGCGGCCCGCATCGTCGAAGCGCCCCTGCGTGAACGTATAGGCGCCGCCCAGCGAGAGGGCCGGCGTGAGGAAGTAGCGCCCGTTCAGTTCGTAGTTGCTGAAGGTCAGCAACTGGCCGTTCACGCGGCCGTACGCGCCGCCCTGCGACAGCTCGCGCGGGTCGTTCAGGATCGTTCTGGTGTAGACGAAGCCGATCGCGGCATGGTCGAACGCATAGTGCGCGCCGGCGCCGAACGTGCGCCAGCGGCCGCCGGTCAGCATCGCATCGCCATCGGCGCTGCTCAGCGACCCGCCGGTGTTCTGCGGCGCGTCGACGCCGCCCGGCTGGTTCGACTGCAGGTACGCGACGGCGAGGTCGACCGGGCCGTTCACGTACTGCGCACCGACGCTGTACGCGTTGTCGTTGCTGAATCCGCCGCCTTGATTGCTGAAGCCGTACGCACCGCCGAACGTGAAGCCGCCGTAGTTCGCACTGCGGAACTTCACCGCGTTGTTCATCCGCGTGTCGTTGGCGAGGTTGTCGTTGTCGTACGGATGATCGACGAGGTTGCCGCCGAATCCCGACCCCGTCGCCGACAGCGGCGCGACGAAGTCGACCAGGAAATCGTACTGGCGGCCGAGCGTCACCGTACCCCACTGGCGGCTCGCGAGGCCCACCCACGCCTGGCGGCCGAATTCGTCGCCACCGTTGCCAAGCTTGCCGTTCGCGACGTTGAAGCCGTTCTCGAGGGTGAACACGGCGGCCAGCCCGCCGCCGAGATCCTCGTTGCCGCGCAGCCCCCAGCGCGACGTGCTGACGTTGCCGCTCTGGACACCGTAGACGGGCCCCGCGCCCGCGGCCGATTTCTGGTTGCTGATGTAGTCCAGGCCCGCGTCGATCGTGCCGTACAGCGTCACGCTGCTCTGCGCATGCGCCGCGCTCGCCAGCAGGCAGGCGACCGCCGCCGGAATTGCCAGATATTTCTTCATGATGGTTTCGTTGGAGTGGATCGGTCTGCTCGCATCGCCGGCCCGGGGCAACATGGCCGCTCGTGCGCGATGCGATGGCGCCCAATTTAGGCAGCGGGCGTGACAGCGCCGTTATCGAAACGGCCCGAAACATGAAACCCGCTTCATCCTAGCGACATACCGGTTTCACGTCCGCCGCGAATGCGCGCCGGTGCATGAATTTCTTTTCACGTTGCGTATGCCGATCCGCTAACGCCCCTCCTCTATGCTTGTCCTCAACCCGTGCACGACGCCGCTATCGACACGCCGCACCGGGGAGATGCCCATCCAATCATCATGAGGACTCCAGACATGAAAACCGCCAACATCGTCGCCGCCGCCATGCTTGCCGCAATCGGCACGCTGTCCGTTCCCGCGTTTGCGCTGACCGGCAGCCAGCCGATGCGGATGTCGCCCGCCGCCACCAAGGACGGCGCGCCCGGCACCCAGGCCGCCGGCCAGTGGGTGCCGCCCTACGGCCAGCCGATCCACGAAAAGACGCGCGCCGAGGTCCACGCCGAACTCGTGCAAGCCGAACAGGACGGGCAGCTCAAATACCTGAACTCCACGCTCTATTCGCATTGATGGGGGCGACCGTGCGGCCGGGCGCGATGCCCGGCTCGCGCCGCCAGCGGCGGCGCCTGTCCCCCGAATGGCTCGCCGTCCATGAAGCTGCTTCCGTTGCTCGCTCGTTCCGCCCGTCTCGCGCTCGTCGCGATTGCCGCCGGCGTCATGTTGTCCGCCTGTGCCGCCGCGCAGCCGGACGGCCCCGGCGACTGTGTCGGCCCGCCCGACTTCTGCATACCGTTCTTCGGCTCGTAAACGCATGACGGGCGCGCTGCCATCGGCAGTGCGCCCGTCAGTTCATTGCGCGGCCGAAACCGCGCGTTCATGCGTCCGGCAGCGTCACCTGGTAGCCATAGCGGCTCACCGTATCGATCCGGACGTCGGGCAGATGCCGCGCGAGCTTGCGGCGTAGCCGCGACACCACGAGATTGACGCTCGACGGATCGACATCCTCCTTGTCCTGCCAGACGTACCGGATCAATTGGTCGCGCGGCACTGGCGCGTTCGGATGGCGCATCAGGCATTCGAGCAACAGGAATTCCCGGCGCGTCACGGCGAGACGCAGTTTGCCGTCCGCGAGTTCGCGCGCCAGTGTCTCGACCGCGGACACCCCTGCGATCGAACGGCCCGCCTCGCGCGGCCCGGCCAGCCGCTGCAACGCCTGCAGGCGTTCGTGCAGCTCGATGAACGAATACGGTGCGCAGAAACACGCATCGGCGCCCGCGCGCAGCATATGGATGCGTTCGCGCGCCGACGCGTCGCCGATCAGCACCACGAGCGCGGCGCCGCCGCCGTCGGCCACGAAACGCGGCAGCATCGCCCTCAGCGCGACATCACCGCCGGGCTCGAACGCGGTCGCGACGATCGCGTCGAAAGCCTCCTGCGACGCAAGGAACAAGCCGTCGCGCAGATCGTCGGCGCGCGGCACGCTGTGCCCGCTTTCCTGCAGCGCCTTGTGCAGCCACGACGCTTCCGGATGCGGCGAAGTCACGAGCAGGATGCGCATCTCAATCGGCCTCGCGGCCGACATACGCCGACACGCGCAGCGTCGTCCGGCCGACCATCATCCCAGCGACCTCGGCCAGCATTCGATCGTCACGCGCGTGCCGGGCTCGGCATGGCCGATCCGCAGCGTGAAATCGTGCACGTTGACGACCGTCGACACGATGCTCAGGCCGAGGCCGGCACCCGCGAGATGCCCGGTACGGCGGCTGCGGTACCGGGACCGCAGCACCGCCTCGCGCTCGTCGGCTGCGATGCCCGGGCCATTGTCGATCACGTCGATGCGCGGGCCGGACGGCGTGTCATGCAGTTCCAGGCGCACCGTATCGCCCGACGTCGTGTACTTGAGCGCATTGTCGAGCAGGTTGCTCAGCGCCTCGAACAAGAGTGCGCGATCGCCGTGAATCCGCGCCACCGGCTCGACGGACTGCACGAAGTGGATCGCGCGGCTGTCCGCGAGCGGTTCGAACAACTGCCCGACGTCGATGACCAGATCCTCCAGCGACAGTTCCGCGAATCCGCCGCGCCGCTGCAAGGAACCGATTTCGGCGATACGCAGCATCGCCCGGAAACGATCGAGCAATACGTCGGTCTCGTGGCGTGCCCGCGAGACGAGACGCTCCAGCACGGCATCGTCGAGACGCTCCGCCCGCTGTGCCGCCTGCGCGAGCAGCGTGTGCACATGGGCGAGCGGTGTCCGCAAGTCATGCGCGATGCCGTCGCAGACCCCCTTTACCTCGTTCATCAGCCGCTCGATCTCCTCGAGCATATGGTTGACGAGATGGGACAACAGATCGATCTCGTCGTGTCCGCCGACCGGCAGCCGCTGGCCGAGGTCGCCCTGCGCAATACACTGCGTGATGCGCCGGACCTCCTTCAGACGCCGCATTTGCCGCACGCTGAGCATCAAACCGCCCACGACGCCGGTGCCAAGACAGAGCAGCCCGCCGCCCACCAGCGCCTGGATGATCGCCGCGCGGATGCGCAGGATGTGCGTGAGGTCGCGCCCGAGCACCAGCACGTCGCCGTTCGCACGCCGCTCCGCCATCGTGCGGACGACCGGCGGCACCTGGTCTCCCGCGATCGGCATCGTGTGATCGAGCGTCACGCCGCTGCGGTTCGGCCGCAGGCCGGCCGGCAACGCCAGCACATCGCCGGCGATATGCGTGCCGTTCGCGGTAAAGAGCCCGTAGTAGTTGGTATGCATCCGCTCGCGCTCGATCCGGTGCAGGATCGCGGCGGCAAGCTGGTCGTCCTGGATCGAATCGAAGTAGATCATCTGCCAATCGATCACCGTGTCGGTTTCCCGCTCCATGTCGTGCGTGATCACCGATGCGATGAAACCGAGCAGCAGCATCACCGACACGGAGAACGTCACGGTATAGACCGACACCAGCCGAAACGTACTCGAGTACCAGCGTCGCGCGGGTGCCGGCGGGACGTGATGCGCGGCCGACGCCGCGGTAGCCGGCTCAGCCAAGGCGATACCCCGCGCCGCGTACGGTCTGGATCATCTGCTTCGCATCGGATGGATCGATCTTCCTGCGCAACCGACCCATGTGCACTTCGATCAGGTTCGTGCCGGGATCGAAGTGATAGCCCCATACGGCCTCGAACAACATCGTCCGCGTAATGGTTTGCCCGGCATTGCGCATCATGTACTCGAGCACGCGGTACTCGGTCGGCAACAACACGATTTCCTCGCCGTCGCGAAACGCCTTGCGCGAGATCAGGTCGAGCTTGAGGGGGCCGACGACCAGCGTCGTGTCGAACGTGGCCGGCGCGGCCTGGCTCCGGCGCAGCAGCACCTCCAGGCGCGCGGCCATTTCCTCGGGATCGAACGGCTTGGTCAGGTAGTCGTCGCCCCCCGCACGCAGCCCGCGGACCCGTTCGTCGACATCGCCGAGCGCGCTCAGCATCAGCACGGGGGTGCGCACGCCGACGCTGCGCATCGTGGTCAGGATCGCGAGGCCGTCGACCACCGGCAGCATCCGGTCGAGCGTGATCACGTCGAACTCGTTGCCGAGCGCGCGGGCCATGCCATCGCGCCCGTTCGCCACCCATTCGACCGTAAAGCCGCGCCCCTCCAGCTCCGTGACTATTTCGTTCGCGGTGATTTCGTCGTCTTCGATCGTGAGGACGTGCGCGACGGCCGTGCCGTCCACGGCCGGCTTGTCAGGCGGGGCGGGCTCGTTGACCGGGGAAGCGGATGATGCCATGTACGATTCTCGTCTTCATCGAAGGGACGTATGCGCTTCGATACCCGACGGCCGAACGCGCTCGTGCAGAGCTTATGCGTGCACGCGTAAAAGATGCGCGCCGGCTTCGTGAAGAAAGTTTCATATCCGACAACATCACGTCCGTGTCGGCTTCGATCCTGGCTTATTTGACATTGCAACGGAGGCTGAAAACGACCCGGCATGCTCGCCTTTGCGACACGATTTCGTACCACGGCTCGCGACGCACGCGAGCCGCCGCGACCGGCTGCGAACGGTGCGCGGCAACGCGCGATCAGCGTGGGTGCGATCGTGTGCCGGTCGCGTCCGCACGATGCGACGCGAGATCACGTGCGGCATCGATCGCACGATCCCGCTGTTCGGCTTTCGCGTTCGCGAGCGTCACATCGGCGATCGCGAGCCCGGTTCCCTGCACCTTCGCGAACGCCGGCAGCGACGCACCCATCAACGCGACCAGCCCAGCCATGATGACCTTTGATTTCATTGCCTTACCCCCGTGTCCACCGCGCGGCGCGCGGCATCGATCGATCCATCGCTCGACGATACGCCGCCGCGCCTAACCATCCGGAAGCACGCGCATGAACGATTCTTTAACCTTCAATGCCTGCGGCAACCGGTGCATGGCCCGAGCCGGGCTTGCCTAAAACATGTTTCATCATCGCGCTGTCGTTTAGCTAGTCCGCCGTGCCTAATCTTCGCCTCGCGACCGACGCAGACACCCTGCCGTACGGCCTCTACTCAACGCTATCCAGGAGCCGAAGATGAATCATCCCGTCCGTTATCTCGTGTGCGCCGCCATGCTCGCATTGAGCGTCTCCGCGCATGCCGGGACGAAGCTCACGTCCGCGCAATGTCATGACTATCCGTTCGTGCATGCGAACGGCCCGGTCTCCCACCGGCAGCTCGTCAACGAACTGAACGAACTGGAGTCCGTCGGCTACAACCCGTCGTCCGGAGACGAGAGCAGCTATCCCGACGATATCGATTCGGCACAGGCGCGCCTGATGCAGAAGTACCAGCACGATTGTGCCGGGGCGGCCAATACCGTCGCGTCGAGCGGCAACTGAATCGTCCGCTGCACCCGTTCTCCGAGTTTGCGCGCGAGCCCTCGTGGCCGCGCGCGTTTTTTCGGGTAGCCTCGACATTCCGTGCCGATATGTCGACGCTTCACGCGAATAAATCTTCATGTCAATCGTCGAAAGATAGAAAACAACACATCGCAAGGCGTTCGATCGTCATGCGACTCCAAGGCATCCCACCTTTCCGCGTGAGATCCCTCGGCGCATGACACTTTCGAATACTGAAAAATAGTCTTTCCATGCACGTTGCGGCGACCGCTTTTCCTCTGCCTACACTGCCTCGTCCGCCGAGATCGCATTCCGGGACGACATCGAAGTCAGCGCCATCCAGCGCCGACTGCCCCACCCCACCGTCAGAGGAACTAAATGAAACGTCGATCGAAGAAACTGCCCTGGTACGTATTCGCGCCGGCACTCCTGCTCGCAGGCACGGCGCACGCCCAGCAGAGCATCACGCTATACGGGCTGATAGACGAAGGCCTCAACTTCACGAGCAATGCAGGCGGTCATCGCGCCTGGCAGATGTCGAGCGGAGACACATTCGGCAGCCGATGGGGCTTGAAAGGCAGTGAAGACCTTGGCGGCGGCGACAAGGCCATCTTCCAGCTCGAAAACGGCTTCAACGTGAACAGCGGCAAGCTCGGTCAGGATTCGAGCATGTTCGGCCGTCAAGCGTTCGTGGGCCTGTCGTCGTCACGGTATGGCACGCTCACGCTCGGACGCCAGTACGATACCAGCGTCGACGCGCTCGGCTTCGGCGGCATCACGGCGGCCGGCAACTGGGCCGGCGACATCGCGACCCACCCGTTCGACAACGACAATACGGACTGGGATTTCCGCGTCAACAATGCCGTCAAGTACGTGACCCCGACATACCGCGGACTCACCGCGGAAGCAATGTACGGCTTCAGCAACCAGCCCGGCGGATTCTCGAACAATCGCGTCTGGGGCGCCACGCTGAACTACCAGAGCGGCAACCTGACTGCGGCGGCGTCCTACCTGAAGCTCAACAATCCCGGGCTCGCGGCGGGTGGCGCGGTCAACAGTGGCGATCTCTTCAACGGCTCGTCGCAGCAGGACATCGGCGTAGCGGCTTCCTACCAGTTTACCCACGTACTCGTCGGCGCCGCGTGGTCCCATGTCGATGTCTACAACCCCGCCGGCAATGCGTGGATCGACAATACCGCCCTGCAAAACGGCGCGACGTGGAACGCTTGGAAATTCGACAACTTCGAACTCAATGCTCAGTATTACTTTACTCATGCCCTCTGGCTGGGAGCGTCCTACACGTTTACCATCGCGCATCTGTACACGTCCGACACGAAATATGTCCCCAAGTGGCACCAGATCGGCATGATGCTCGACTATGACCTGAGCAAGCGCACTTCGCTGTATCTGCAAGGCGCGTGGCAGCATGTCGTCAGCGCCCGTACCGGGACCAGCTTTGACGATGCCCAGATCGTGGACGCGTCGGCTGGCGCGTCGTCAGGGCCAAACCAGATGGTCTATCGCATGGGCATGGTGCATCGCTTCTAACCCGTCAGAGTCCCGCACCGGAACCCGCTCGGCGCGGCTTCGGTGCGGGCGCCGGTGAGTCGATCGAAACCGCTGCGAATTCCCTTCAGGAATTCGCCCGATTACACCCGGGCGCATGCACTCAGCCTTCGTGTGGAATACCTTCGATCGGGCACTCCGGCGTACCAGGCGTTGTGCGCGTGAGCGCTTCGACACGGCGACGCGTGGCGTCCGGATCCGTAATCCAGTCGCGATAGAACCCGAACGGGCACTCCGCGACGCCGTTCACGCCGTCGCCGGAGTTGATCGTGCCGGTGTACCCGCGATGCAGCAGCTTGTATAGATGATTCTGCGACTGCATGTTGCGCCGCGCGTCGCGAATCATGCCGAGCGACAGCTCCGCATACTGCACGCCCATTTCCTCCTCGCCGCATTCGCCGAGCGTGCGCCCGTCGAACCCGACGATCGCCGAATGGCCGAAGTACGAATACACGCCGTCCCAGCCGGTGGCGTTGGCCACTGCGACGTAGGTGTTGTTCATCCACGCCATCGCCTTCGCGACCATCACCTGCTGCTCTTTCGCCGGGTACATATAGCCCTGGCAGCGCACGATCAGCTCGGCGCCATTCATCGCGCAGTCGCGCCAGATCTCCGGATAATTGCCGTCATCGCAGATGATCAGGCTGATCTTGAGGCCCTTCGGGCCGTCCGTCACATAGGTGCGGTCGCCCGGATACCAGCCTTCGATCGGTGTCCACGGCATGATCTTGCGATACTTCTGCACGATCTCGCCGCGATTGTCGATCAGCACGAGCGTGTTGTACGGTACCTTGTGCGGATGCGCTTCGTGGCGCTCGCCCGTGATCGAAAACACCCCCCACACGTTGGCCTTGCGGCATGCCGCCGCGAAGATATCCGTCTCTTCGCCGGGGATCGTCGACGCCGTATCGAACATCTCCTGACGGTCGTACATGATGCCGTGGGTCGAATACTCGGGGAACACCACGAGATCCATGCCCGGCAAACCCTGCTTCATGCCGACCACCATGTCGGCGATACGGCGCGCGTTGTCGAGCACCTCCGCCTTCGTGTGCAGACGCGGCATCTTGTAGTTGACCACCGCGACACCCACACAATCGCGGCTACTCGAAATATCACCATGTCGCATGACGCTTTCCTCCTCGAACACGTACACGTTGACGCCGCGCGCGACGGCCGCTGCTTCCAGGCATCGACTCGCGCGCGGCACACCTTAGTGGCTGATCATCCACGGCCGTCCCGCCGGCCGCTTGAGGCCGTCCGACGCCGTGCCTGCAAGCTTCGCCGCGCCGCCCGAACAGCAACTGCAACCGGCCCGATGGCGCAGTGGCGGCCCGTCGCCGGACTGACGCGGCGCGTGCGCGGCACGCTCGTTGGTCGCGTGTGCGGCACGGCGTGCCCCGCCCATCAGCGCGAGCGAGGGCGCGCTGACGACACGGTCGCCTTGCGCGCCGCAGTCGGGGCAGCAGCTTGGTTGTTCGCGATCCGCGATGCGGCGCATGACGGAGAACGGCCCGCAGCTTGCGCATTCGAAGTCGTAGATTGGCATGACGGCCTCCTGTTCTTGCGTGATTTCAGTGTGTCGCTCACGCCTTCGCGAGATCCGGCGAACACGGCAGATCCACCCCGCCCTGGATGTACCGGATCGGGCCGTCGGCATTCGGGCGAATGTCGAAGTCGAAGATCTGCGTGGGCAGCCACAAGGTCGCGCATGCGTTCGGAATGTCCACCACGCCGCTGATATGCCCCTGCACCGGCGCGCAGCCCAGCAGTGAATACGCCTGCGCGCCCGAATAACCGAATTTCTTCAGATACTCGATGGCGTTCAGACACGCCTGGCGATACGCGGTGGTGACGTCGAGATAATGCTGGCCGCCCTGCTCGTCGACGGAAATGCCCTCGAAAATCAGGTAGTCGTTATAGGTCGGCGTGATCGGGCTGGGCTGAAAGACGGGGTTGCGGATACCGTATTTCGCCATGCCGCCCTTGATGAGATTCACGCGCATATGCACCCAGCCGGCCATTTCGATCGCGCCGCAGAACGTGATCTCGCCGTCGCCCTGGCTGAAGTGCAGGTCGCCGACCGACAGGCCCGCGCCATCCACGTACACCGGGAAAAACACCTTCGAGCCGCGCGACAGATCCTTGATGTCGCAATTGCCGCCATGCTCGCGCGGCGGCACCGTGCGCGCGCCTTGCGCGGCGGCCTGGTCGCGCGCGTCGCCCGCGAGCTTGCCCATGTGCGCGGTGGCCGCGAACGGCGGATTCGCGAGCGGCGGCACGCGCTCCGGCGCAGTGGCGATCAGGCCGGTTTCGCGCGCGTTCCAGGTTTCCAGCAGAGTCGGATCGGGCAGGCAGCCGATCAAGCCGGGGTGAATCAGGCCCGCGAAATTCACGCCCGGAATATGGCGCGAGCTCGTGTAGACACCATGAAAATCCCAGATCGATTTCTGCGCGCTGGGGAAATGATCGGTGAGAAAGCCGCCGCCGTTCGTCTTCGAAAAGAAGCCGTTGAAGCCCCATTGGCTATCGGCCTTCGCGCCGATGTCGAGCAGGTCGACCACCAGCAGGTCGCCGGGCTCCGCGCCGTGCACGCCCACCGGGCCGGACAGAAAGTGCACGATCGACAGGTCGATGTCGCGCACGTCGTCGGCGCTGTCGTCGTTCTTGATGAAGCCGCCGGTCCAGTCGTAGGTTTCGAGGATGAAATCGTCGCCGGGCTTGACCCAGCAGGCCATCGGAATGTCGGGGTGCCAGCGATTGTGCACCTGTTCGTTTTCGTAGGCCGACTGGTTCAGATCGACCTTGATGAGAGTCTCGGGCATGACGTTCGCTCCTTGGGTTCGCGGATTGACATACGGCGCGGCGCGCGAACGCCGCGCCGCGCTCAGACGGACAGGTACTCGCGGATGCGGTCGGTGTCGCCCGCATCGCGCGTACTTTGGTGCACGAAGCGCCCACCCTCGATCACGAACAGGCGGTCGGCCACGTCGAGCGCGAAGCTCAGCACCTGCTCCGACACGACGATGGCGATATTGCGGCTCGTGCGAATCTGGTTGAGCGCCTTGGCGATGTCCTTGATGACGGACGGCTGGATGCCTTCGGTCGGCTCATCGAGCAGCAGCACTTTCGGGTCGGTCGCGAGCGCACGCGCGATCGCGAGTTGCTGTTGCTGGCCGCCCGACAGATTGCCGCCCTTGCGCTTTCTCATGTCGAACAGCACCGGAAACAACGCGTAGAGCTCGTCGGGCACGCGTTGGCTCGGTGCGTTTTCGAGGCCCGTCTGGATGTTTTCCTCGACGGTCAGCGACGCGAAAATCTGCCGTCCTTGCGGCACGTAGCCGATGCCCTTCGACACGCGGCGGTAGCTCTCGTCCTTCGAGACGTCGGCGCCGGCCACGCGCACCGTGCCGCGATTGGCGGGCAGCATGCCGATCAGCGCCTTGAACAGCGTCGTCTTGCCCATGCCGTTGCGGCCCATCACGGCCACGCTTTCGCCTTGCGCGACGGCAAAGTCGATGCCGTGCAGCACCTCGCTCTGGCCGTAGCTGACGACGAGATCGTCGACTTCCAGCATGATGTGTTCTCCGTGTTGTCGTCCGGTGGCGGACTCAGTGGCCCAGGTAGACGTCGATCACGCGCGGGTCGGCCTGCACCTGCGCCATCGGGCCTTCCGCGAGAATCTTCCCCTGATGCATGACCGTGACCTTGTGCGCGATGCGCTCCACGAAAGCCATGTCGTGCTCGATCACGATCATCGAGCGATTGCGGCAGATGCGGTCGAGCAGTTCGGCCGTCAGTTCGCGCTCGCGCACGCTCATGCCCGCGATCGGTTCGTCGAGCATCAGCAGTTCGGGGTCCTGCATGAGCAGCATGCCGATTTCGAGCCACTGTTTCTGGCCGTGCGAAAGCAGCCCGGCTTCCATATCGAGTGTGGCGGAGAGGCCGATTTCATCGGCCACGTCGCGCACGCGATCGGCCACTTCGGTATCCTCGCGATAGGCGAGCGCGCCGAACACGCTGCGGCCGCGCGGAAACGACACTTCGAGGTTCTGCGCGACGCTCAGGTTTTCGTAGATCGACGGCGTCTGGAACTTGCGGCCGATCCCTTGACGCACGCGGCGGAATTCCGCAAGACGCGTGATTTCCTCGTTGCGGAACTTGATGCTGCCCGCCGTTTCCTTCGTCTTGCCGCAGATGAGATCGAGCAGCGTGGTCTTGCCCGCGCCGTTCGGGCCGATCACCACCCGCAGCTCGCCGCGTTCGAGATAGAGATTGAGCGAATCGATCGCCTTGAAGCCGTCGAACGACACGGTCAGGTCTTCGATCGCGAGCAGAAAGTCGGTATTGCTCATGCTTCACGCCTCCTTGTTCGCCACGCCGAGCAGCCGCCGCACGCGCGGGCGCACATGCTCGTCGTAGAGGCCCGCCAGCCCGTTCGGAAACACCATCACCACGCCGATGAACATCGCCGCCATCAGATAGAGCCAGAGGTTCGGAAAGCTCTCCGAGAACCAGCTCTTGCCGAGATTGACGAGGATCGCGCCGTACACCGCGCCGACCAGCGACATGCGCCCGCCGATGGCCGCGTAGATCACCATTTCGATCGACGGCACGATGCCGACGAACGACGGCGACATGAAACCCACCTGCAGCGTGAACATCGCGCCGCCGATGGCCGCGAGCATCGCCGCGAGACAGAACGCGAACACCTTGAACATCGCGACGTCGTAGCCCGAGAAGCGCACGCGGTCTTCCTTGTCGCGCATCGCGAGCAGCAGCGTGCCGAGCTTGCTGCGCTGAACCCAGCGGCCGACGAGCAGCGCACCGATCAACAGCGTGGCGTTCACGAAATACAGCACGAGCTTCGCGTGATCGGTGCGGATGTCCCAGCCGAGCAGCGTGCGCAGATCGGTGATGCCGTTCACGCCGCCCGTATAGCCTTGCTGGCCGATGATCAGCACCGAGAGGATCAGCGCGACCGCCTGCGTGATGATCGCGAAGTACACGCCGCCCACGCGCCGCTTGAACATCGCGTAGCCGATCACGAACGCGAGCGCCGTCGGCACGACGAGCACCGCGAGGATCGAGAACGGCAACGAGTGAAACGGCTTCCACCACGTGGGCAGCGCGGTGAGCTGGTTCCAGTCCATGAAGTCGGGAATGCCGGGCGTAGTCTGCGTGTGCGTGGCGGCCGGATCGGACGCCTCGAGCTTGAGAAACATCGCCATCGCGTAACCGCCGAGGCCGAAGAACACGCCCTGGCCTAGACTGAGCACCCCGCCGTAGCCCCACGCGATCACGAGGCCGATCGCCACGAACGCATAGGTCAGGTACTTGCCCATCAGGTTCAGGCGGAACGTGTCGAGCGCGAGCGGAAACACGACCACGATCAGCAGCGCGAGCAGCACGATGCCCGCGTAGCCCGACGCGTCGAGCCGCGCGACGCGAGCGCGCCAGCCGGCCGGCGGCGCGCCCGGGCGGGATCGCGGGGATACGGTGCCCGCCGCGGGTTGGATGGGTTCCATGTCCATCTCTCCAGTCGAATGAAGCTGTGAATGACGCGCGTTCATCGACGCACGCTTAAACGCGCCGCACCTTCGACGCGAACAGGCCCTGCGGGCGCAGCATGAGAATCACCACGACGGTGAGCAGCGTGAGCACGCGCGCTATCGATCCCGACAGGAAGAACTCGCTGATCGACTGCATCTGCGCGATGCCGAACGCCGACGCCACGGTACCGAGCAAGCTGGCCGCGCCGCCGAACGTCACGACGAGAAACGAATCGACGATATAGAGCGAGCCGCTCGTCGGTCCCGTCGAGCCGATGGCCGTGAAGGCCGCGCCCGCCACGCCCGCGATGCCGCAGCCGATCGCGAACGTCATGCGATCGGTGCGCCGCGTGTTGATGCCCGCCGCGTTCGCCATCGGCCGGTTCGCGACCGTGGCGCGCACGCGCAAGCCCCACCGCGAGCGATAGAGCGCGAGCAGCAGGCCGCCCGTCATCAGCAGCGCGAGGCCCATCACGAACATGCCGCTCACCGGAATGTCGAGGCCGGGCGTAGGTTCCCACGAACCCATCAGCCAGTCGGGCAGCGCCGGACTCACCTCCTTCGGCCCGAAGGTCGAGCGGAACACCTGCTGCATGCCGAGGCTCAGGCCCCAGGTGGCGAGCAGCGTGTCGAGCGGGCGCTTGTAGAGATGGCGGATCAGCGCCCATTCGGCGAGCCAGCCCGCCGCGAAGGCCAGCGCGAACGCCGCGACAATCGCGAAGAAGAAATACACGGGCGTGAGCGCGTGCCAGACGTTCTGCGAAAACCACGAAAACAGGTAGACCGTATAGGCGCCGATCGTCATGAATTCGCCGTGCGCCATGTTGATCACGCCCATCTGGCCGAAGATCACGGCGAGCCCGAGCCCCATCAGGAGCAGGACGCTGAAGAGGCTCAGACCGGCGAAGCCCTGCATCAGCGTGATGTTGAAAATATCGGTAGCGGACATCGAACGCTCCTCGCGCGGCGGCGTCATCGGCCGCCGCGCCGCTGCGGTTGACGGATTACATGTAGCCCTTGGGGAACGGATTCGGCTGGATCGGCTGCTCCGACTGCGCGACGACCTTGAACTGGCCGTCCGCCTGGCCCTGGCCGATCAGCGAGCGGCTCCACAGATGGTGGTTCGCATCGACCTTCGCGTAGCCTTGCGGCGCGTTCGCCACTTCGATGCCGGCCGAATGCGCGACCACCTTGTCCACGTCGAAGCTGCCCGCGCGCTCGCACGCAGCCTTCCAGATCCACGGGCCGAGATAGGCGGCCTGGGTCACGTCGCCGATCACCGACTTCTGGCCGTAGCGCGCCTTGAACGCCACGACGAACTTCTTGTTGTTGTCGTTATCGAGCGACTGGAAGTACTTCATCGACGAATAGAAGCCCGCGAAGTTGTCGCCGCCGATGCCGAGCACTTCGTCCTCGGTCACCGACAGCGTCAGCAGGAACTGCTTCTGCGGCGTGATGCCCGCGGCCTTGAGCTGCTTGTAGAACGCCACGTTCGAGCCGCCCACCACGGTCGCGAAGATGCAGTCCGGGCGCGCCAGCTTGATCTTGTTCATCAGCGACGCGAATTCGGTCGTGCCGAGCGGGTAATACTCCTCGCCCACCACCTTCGCGTGCAGATGCTGTTCGATATGACGGCGCGCGATCTTGTTGGACGTGCGCGGCCAGATGTAGTCGGAGCCGATCAGGAAGAAGGTCTTGGCCTTCTTCGTGTTCGAGGCCCAGTCGAGCGCCCAGACAATCTGCTGGGTCGCTTCCTGGCCCGTGTAGAACACGTTCTTCGACTGTTCGAGGCCTTCGTAGAAGGTCGGGTAATACAGCAGGCCGTTGTCCTTCTCGAACACCGGCAGCACCGCCTTGCGCGAGGCCGAGGTCCAGCAGCCGAACACGGCCGCGACGTGGTCGTTCTCCAGCAGCTTCTTCGACTTTTCGGCGAAGGTCGGCCAGTCGGACGCGCCGTCTTCCTGGATGATCTGGATCTTGCGGCCCAGCACGCCGCCCATCGCGTTGATCTGTTCGATGGCGAGGCGCTCGGCCTGGATCGAGCCGGTTTCGGAAATCGCCATCGTGCCCGTGGCCGAGTGCAGTTGGCCGACCGTCACCGTGGTGTCCGTGACCGCGAGGCGCGTGGTGTTGACCTTCGCCGTGGGCGGCGTCTGCGCATACGCGCCGCGCGGCAGGCCCAGCGCCATCAGCGGCGCGGCGGCGAGACCGCCGAGCATTTTCCGGCGCAGCGGCGAAGGCATCCGGGCATCGTCATCGAATCGATCGTCTGCTGACATCACGTTCTCCTTATCGGGTGCCCGGCGCGGGTCGCTGCGGGCTGGGTCGAGGTTGGACGCAATGTAGGAAGCCAATTTGAGGATCGGAATACGTCAATCGACGTATTCCCGGTGCGCGGGCTGGAATGTAATTTGCATTGCAGGGCGCTCCTGAGCGGCGTGGTCCGCCGTTGTGCCGTCCGCGCCCCGCTCGTGCCGCTTTCGCACCATTTCGGATCATCGTCATGTCCCAGAGTCACCCGTCAGTGGGCGCGCCCGGTACGCAACGCATCGTCAAGGTGCGCCGCGACTACAACGCCTGGGTCGGCGACGAAACCCTCGAGGACTATGCGCTGCGCTTCACGCCGCGCTCGTTCCGGCGCTGGTCGGAGCTGCGCGTGGCCAATACGGCGATCGGCGCGGTGTCGTTTCTGGTGCTGGAAGCGATCGGCGGCAGTCTCGTCGTCAATTACGGCTTCACGAACGCGGTCTGGGCCATTGCGGCCGTCTCCGTGCTGATCTGGCTCACCAGCTTGCCCATCAGCTATTACGCGGCGCGCTACGGCGTGGACATGGACCTGCTCACGCGCGGCGCGGGCTTCGGCTATATCGGCTCGACGGTCACGTCACTGCTGTATGCGGTGTTCACGTTCATTTTCTTCGCGCTCGAAGCGGCCATCATGTCGCTCGCGCTTCAGCTGTATTTCCATATTTCGCTGGCGATCGCCTACGTCGTGAGTTCGCTCGTGGTGATTCCGATCGTCATGTTCGGGATCACGCTGATCAACCGCCTGCAAAGCTGGACGCAGCCGCTGTGGCTCGTCCTGTTCGTGCTGCCCTACGCAGCCGTGCTGTGGCGCCATTCCGACCTGATCGCGCAATGGACCACCTTCGCGGGCTTCGCGCCGCAAGGCCGCGCTTTCAGCCTGATCGCGTTCGGTCAAGCGTCGACGGTCGTGTTCGCGCTGATCGTGCAGGTGGGTGAACAGGTGGACTATCTGCGCTTCCTGCCGCCGCTCACCGCGAAGAACCGCACGCGCTGGTGGTTCGCGTTGCTCTCGACGGGGCCGGGCTGGATCGTGCCCGGCGCGCTCAAGATGCTGGGCGGCGCATTGCTCGCCTTCATCGCGCTGCAGTACGAAGTCGATTCTGCCCACGCCACCCAGCCGACGCAGATGTACCTCGTCGCCTATCATCTGCTGCTCGATCCGTTGGGGCTCGCGAGCTGGGCGCTGCCCGCGATGACGCTGTTCGTGATCGTCTCGCAGTTGAAGATCAACGTGACCAATGCCTATGCGGGCTCGCTCGCGTGGTCCAATTTTTTCGCGCGGCTCACGCACAGCCATCCGGGCCGCGTGGTATGGCTCGTGTTCAACGTCATGATCGCGTTGCTGCTCGTCGAAATGGGCGTGTTCGATGCGATCGCCAAGGTGCTGTCGCTCTACGCGAACATCGCGATCGCGTGGATCGGCGCGTTGTTCGCCGATCTCGTCATCAACAAGCCGCTCGGCTATAGCCCGCGACATATCGAGTTCAAGCGCGCGCATCTCTACGACGTGAACCCCGTGGGCGTCGGTGCGATGCTGATCGCGGCCGCCGTCGCGATGCTCGCGCACAGCGGCCTGTTCGGCGTGCTCGCCCAGGCGATGTCGTCGTTCATCGCGTTCGGTGCGGCGTTCGCCTGCGCGCCGCTGCTCGCGGTACTCACCCGCGGCCGCTATTACATTGCCCGCGCCGCGCAACCGACCGGCGACGCCACTTCGCTGCGCTGCGCGATTTGCGAAAACACCTTCGAACCCGACGATACGGCGCATTGCCCGGCCTATGGCGGCACGATCTGCTCGCTGTGCTGCTCGCTCGATTCGCGCTGCCACGATCGCTGCAAGCCGCACGCACGCTTCGCGTCGCAGGCCGACCGCGCGCTGCATCGCGTGCTGCCGGGCGCGCGGCTCGGCCCCGCCGCGCTGCGCCTCGTTCACTATGCGAGCCTCGTGCTGGCCATGCTCGCGGTGCTGGGCAGCGTGCTCTATCTGATCTGGGCGCAGAGCGCGACTTCGATGCGCGCCGCCGGGCCATCGATCGCTCATGCGCTTTCGGGCAGCTTTCTGAATATCTTTCTCGCGCTCTCGCTGGTGGGCTGCATCGCGGCCTGGTGGTTCGTGCTGGAGCGCGAAAACCGCCGCGTCACGCAGGAAGAGTCGCAGCGGCAAAACGAATTGCTGATGCTCGAAATCGACGCGCATCAGAAAACCGACGCGGCGCTCAAGCGCGCGACCGCCGCCGCGGAATCGGCCAACCAGGCCAAGAGCCGTTACGTGTCCGGCTTGAGCCACGAGCTGCGCACGCCGCTGAACAGCATTCTCGGCTACGCACAGTTACTGCTGCAGGCGAAGGAAGAACTCACGCCCATGCGCTACAACGCCGTGCGCACGATCCATCGCAGCGGCGAGCATCTGCTCGCGCTCGTCGACGGCCTGCTCGACATCGCGCGCATCGAGGCGGGCAAGCTTCAGTTGAACGTCGCCAAGGTATCCCTCGCCGATTTCGTCGCGCACCTGACGTCGATGCTGCGTCCGCAGGCGCTCGAAAAGGCGCTCGCCTTCGACGTGCAGACAGTCGGTCGGCTGCCCGCCACCGTGCGCACCGACCAGAAGTGCATGAGCCAGATCCTCACCAACCTGATCGGCAATGCGATCCGCTTCACGTCGAGCGGCACGATCACGCTGCGCGTCAGCCACGTGCTCGATACGCTCAAATTCGAGGTGATCGATACCGGCCCCGGCATCCCGCCCGCCGAACTGGAGCGCCTGTTCCTGCCGTTCGAACGCGGCGAAGCGGCCCATGCGTACGATCACGGCGCCGGTCTCGGGCTCACGATCTGCCGCCTGCTCACGCAAGCGCTCGGCGGCAGCCTGGAAGTGGACAGCGAAGTCGGGCACGGCACGCGCTTCGTGGTGCGCCTGTTCGCCCCGGCCGTCGACGCGGCGGCCGAAACCCACGCCGAACTCGCGTCGATTCGCGGCTATACGGGCGCGCGCCGCACCATTCTCGTGGTGGACGACCTCGACGATCAGCGCGACATCGTCGTGCAATTGCTCACGCCGCTCGGCTTCGACGTCGCTGAAGCCGCCAGCGGCACCGATGCGCTGCGCTGGCTGGCGATGCACACGGCCGACGCGATCATCATGGATATTTCGATGCCGCTGATGGACGGTTACGAAACCAGCCGCCTGATCTCCGAGAATCAGTTGTCGAACGCGCCCATCGTGCTGCTCTCCGCGAACGCATTCGCCGACGACCGCGATCGGGCGAGCGCGACCGGATGCAAGGGCTATCTGGTGAAACCGCTGCAGGTGAATCTGCTGCTCGACAAGCTCGCGCAACTGCTGGCGCTCGACTGGATCGCATCGGACGCCGGCGCCAGCGCGCGACCGGCGGCGACACAGCCGCCCACGCCCGCCGTGTGGCCACGCGAGCTCATCGAACATCTGCATGCGCATCTCGAAGTCGGCTACGTACAGGGCGTGATCGAAGCGCTCGACGCTGCCCGCGAGGCCCGGCCCGGATTGCGGGATCAAATCGACGCGTTGCGCTCGTTGGCGGAACGTTTTCAGCTAAGGGAACTCGAGCATGAACTTGACCGACTCGCGCGCGGCGCGAACGCGTGACCCGCACACCACGATCGCGGCCTCCCCGATCGCCGGCGACCCGGCCGCGTGGCTGCGCGAAGGGCCCATGATCCTGATCGTCGACGACACGCCGGAGAACCTCGCCTTTCTTTCCGACACGCTGCAGGCGCACGGCTACGTGGTGATCGTCGCGCTGTCCGGCGAGGATGCGCTCAAACGCCTCGCGCGCGTGACACCCGACGTGGTGTTGCTCGACGCGATGATGCCCGACATGGACGGCTTCGAAACATGCGTGCGGATCAAGCAGGATGGACGCCACGAGCATCTGCCCGTCATCTTCATGACTGCGTTGACGGAGAGCGAACATGTCGTACGCGGCTTTCGTGTAGGCGGCATCGATTACGTGACCAAGCCGGTGCAGCCCGAGGAATTGTGCGCACGCATCGGCGCCCATGTACGGCGTTCACGTGCGCAGTTGTACGCGGAGGCGGCACTGTCGCTCGACACGCGCGCGGCGCTGATCGTCGGCGCGGACGGCACGATTCGGTGGCAGAGCCCGCAGGCTGCGCGTCATATCGCTGCATACACGACCGCGCATGACGCCCCCGCCGATGCCCGGCAACCCACGACCGCACGCGATACCGACGCGCCGACGCAGCTGCCCGCGCTACTGCGCACGTGGTTCGTCGACTGGCTCGCGCGCGGCGCCCCGGGCGACGCCGTGCACGAATTCAGCTCGGGCCCGATACGCCGCTCGGCCAGCGCGACGCGCGGCCCGGAACCGGGCGAATGGATCGTGATCCTCAAGGAAAGAGACGACACCGTGCATTGCAATGCACTCGCCGAACGCTTCGGCTTGACCATGCGGGAGGCCGAAGTGCTGCTCTGGGTGTCGCACGGCAAGACGAACCGCGATATCGGCGACATTCTGGGCATCGCCGCGCGCACGGTGAACAAGCATCTCGAACACCTGTTCCGCAAGCTCCATGTCGAGACCCGTGCGGGCGCGGCCGCCGCGGCGATCAAGATGCTCGAGCGCACGTGACAGGGCGGCATCGCCGGATCGTCAACTTGCCGCACCCTTATCGGGCCGCCCGCCGGGGCATAATTTCGTAAACTTGATCTTTTGCTCTGATTCTGGATAATTGTTCATGCCCCGGGCGACATGCGTCCTGTAGCGCGCGCCACGAGGCCATAGCCCGCCAGCCCCTCTCGGCTGGCCTCCCCTGTTTCGGCGCCTGACCTGTTGGTCCGCCGAAATACCGTCACGATTCCACCGGGCAACGGCGGAATCGTTCGCCTGCCACGCAGGCCGTGAAGCGCCAGAGGAGACACTGGCGCCTTGCTCCAAAGTGCGGCTCCAGATCGTGCTCAACCAGAGGAATCGTCGCGCCTTCGACCCAAACCGGTTTGGATGGGCCGTGAGCGATTTCCCTACTCGGTGACCGACATGACGAAGCAATCACCCCCCGTACAAACCGGAAGTCCCTCCTGTCGGCGCGTTCCATCTGCCCGACGCGGCGGCACGCCGCCCGGCCACATCCACGCGCTCGCCTGAGCGCCCGTTCGCGACTTCCCGCTCCGCGACTTCAGCGACGCATTGCCGCACGTGCGGCAACGCCTGTTACCGGAGTGGGCACATGCCGTCACGTTACGCGTTCGTTCGCCCGTGCGACGAGCCGCACCACAAGGAAAACCGTCATGGCTTCTGATTCCGCCCTTCCCGACACACCCGCGGCCCGCCCCCGGCCCACCCCGTCCGCCTACATGCGCACCGTCGCATCGATCGCGGCGATCGCCGGCGGGCTCTACGGATACGACACCGGCATCATTTCTGGCGCCCTGCCCCTCATCGCGCGAGACTTCGGCCTCGACTACCGCGCACAGGAGCTCGTCGCCGCGGCGATCCTGCTCGGCGCGGTGATCGGTGCGCTGGCCGGCACCCGCATGTCGGCCGCATTCGGACGCCGCAAGACCATTACGATCGTCTCGGCGATCTATGCGGCCGGCGTGCTGGCTGCCGCCCTCTCGCCCGACGCGTGGTCCCTTGCCGCTTCCCGGCTCGTGCTCGGATTCGCGGTCGGCGGCTCGACGCAGATCGTGCCGACCTACATCGCGGAACTCGCGGAGCCGGACAAGCGCGGCCGCCTGGTGACCTACTTCAACGTCTCGATCGGCATCGGCATCCTGCTCGCGGCCCTGATCGGCGTCGCGGGTAACGACCTGTTTTCCTGGCGCGCGATGATCGGTATCGCGGTCATCCCGTCGGTCATCCTGATGGTTGGCATGACCCGACTGCCGCGCAGCCCGCGCTGGCTCGTCGAGCAGGATCGCATCGCCGACGCGCATGGCGAGTTGTCGAAGGTGCGGGAATCCCAAGCGGCCGTCCGACACGAGATTGCCGATATTCGGGACGTGGTCGAGCGGCAGCAGGACGGCGCGACATCGGGGTGGCGCACGATGCGCGAGCCCTGGGTACGCCCCGCTCTCGTTGCCGGCCTCGGCGTCGCCGCGTTCACCCAGCTCAGCGGCATCGAGATGATGATCTATTACACGCCGACGTTCCTTCGCGACGCGGGGTTCGGCGCGTCGGCATCGCTCTGGGCCGCACTCGGCGTCGCCGTCACCTATCTCGTGATGACCTTCATCGGCAAGCTGACCGTCGACCATGTCGGCCGCCGCACGCTCAGCCTCGCGACGCTGCCCGTCGCGGCAGCCAGCCTCGTGCTGCTTGGCTGCCTGCTGCGGGGCGACTTCGTTTTGCCCATGCAGCAACTGTGGATCGTCATCTGCCTGATCGCGTTCATGGTGTTCAACGCCGGCGGTATCCAGGTCATCGGCTGGCTGACGGGCGCGGAAATCTACCCCGTCGCGATTCGCAACCAGGCCACCGGCGCGCACGCCGCAATGCTATGGGGCTCGAACCTCTTGCTGACCGGCACTGCACTGACCGTGACCAAATGGCTCGGTGTCGGCGGTGCGATGTGGGCGTACGCGTGTCTCAACGCACTCGCATGGGTATTTATCTATTCGATGGTGCCGGAAACGCGCGGTCGCAGCCTCGAGGACATCGAACGCGCATTGAAGCGCGGAACGTTCGGGCCGCGCCATTCATGATCGGACACGGTCAAGCCAGTCACGTCCATCCTGCTTTCTCATCACGGAAACCGACATGAACGAACTTACTGCCACACGTCGACTTTCGGATCATGCGCTGATCAGCGATTGCGACGGCGTGCTCGTCGATAGCGAAGCCGTCGCCGAACGCATCGTCGTGACTCGCCTCGAGCACCTCTGGGGGCTCGCCGGCCTTCGCGACGTCATACGTCCCCTGCTCGGCATGCGAGCCGAGCAATTGCTGCGCACGGTCGCGACCATCGTCGACCGGCCGCTCGACGACGACACGGTCGAGGCGATTCGCGCGGACATCCACGCAAACGCGGTGAATGCGCCGGCCATCGACGGCGTGCGCGACGCGTTCGCCGCCATCCCGCTCGTCAAGGCGTGCGCCAGCAACAGCGATCTTGCCTATGTGCGCAGCGTGGTCGACCGGATCGGTCTGGCCGACCTGTTCGGCGAACGCTTGTTCACGGCCGACCAGGTGCCCTCGCCGAAGCCCGCGCCCGACGTCTATCTGGCCGCCGCCCGTCGCATGCATGTGGCGCCCGAACGGTGCATCGTCGTCGAAGACAGCGCGACGGGTACGGCCGCCGCGATGGCCGCCGGCATGACCGTACTCGGCTTCGTGGGCGCCGCGCACGCGGCACGAACGCAGACGGACAAGCTGCACGCCGCAGGCGCGTCCGTCGTCTTCGACGACATGGCCGCGCTGCCGTCGCTCGTCGAGCGCTGGCTGCGACACATGCAGGACACGACGCCCGCTTGGCGCGTACGCGCCTGACCTTCCCCGAACGAGAAACACCTCGCGATCATGAACGACAACGCATCCCCTCCGGCGCGCGAAGACGACACGCGCCATCCGCTCGCCAATGCAACCCTCGGACGCGCGGCGCCGCACGTCGCCGTTCCTGCCTACGACCGCCATCGCCTGACGGCAGGCATCGCGCATATCGGCGTCGGCAACTTCCATCGCGCCCATCAGGCGCGCTACATCGATCATGTGCTGCATCTGCCCGGTCACGAAAAATGGGCAATATGCGGAATCGGACTGGGTAGCGGCCCGGCCTCGGTCGCCAAGGCCGACGCGCTTCGCGCGCAGGATTGCCTCTATACGCTGACGGAGTTCTCGAGCGACGGCACGACGGTCGTGCGCGTCATCGGTGCAATGATCGAGTATCTGCACGCACCGGCCGACCCGGAAGCCGTACTGACCCGGCTTGCCGATCCGGCGATCCGGATCGTATCGCTGACCATCACGGAAGGCGGTTACAACCTCGACGAGACGACCGGCGCATTCCGGTTCGATACGCCCGACGTCGCACACGATCTGCTGGGCGGACCGCCCCGTACCGCGTTCGGGTTCATCGTCGAAGCGCTCAGACGGCGTCGAGCCGCCAACGTACTGCCCTTCACCGTGATGTCCTGCGACAATCTGCGCGGTAACGGGGATACCGCGCGGCGCGCGGTGCTCGATTTCGCACGGGCGACCGACGTCGATCTCGCCGCCTGGATCGAGCGTTACGTCGCGTTCCCGAACAGCATGGTCGACCGGATCGCGCCGCAGGTGACGGACGCGATCCGCCTGCGCGCCAACCGGTTGTCAGGCTTCGACGACACGGCGCCCGTCGTTGCCGAAACGTTCTCGCAATGGGTGGTCGAGGACAGCTTCAGCGCCGGCCGCCCGGCATTCGACGCAGCGGGCGTCGAATTGCGTGACGACGTCCATGCGTACGAGTCCATGAAGGGGCGCATGCTGAACGCTTCCCACATGTTGCTCGCTTACCCGGCGATTCTGCTCGGACATCGCTTCGTCCATGACGCCATGGCCGATCGCGATCTCGCGGCGCTGCTCGACATCTTCCTTACCCGGGACGTCGGCTCGATCCTCACGCTACCGCATGGCGTGTCCGCACGCGCCTATGCCCGCGATACGCTCGCGCGCTTCCGCAACGCCGCACTGGGCGATCAGTTGCTGCGCGTCGCGCACGACGGCGCGTCGAAGATCCCGGTGTTTCATGAAAAGACCATCGGGGCATTGATCGCGCGTCACGGCGACATGCGCCGTGAAGCCCTGCTGCTGGCCTGCTTCCAGCATTACCTGAAGGGTGTCGACGATCTCGGCAACGCGTTCGCAGTCAGTGAGCCGCAATTCGAGGCAGCGGATCTCGAGCGCGTGCGAAGCGGCGCGCCACTCGCGATCCTCGATTCAAAGCCGTTCGCCCCGCTCGGGCTCGCTTCCAACCCGGGGTTCGTCGAGCTATTCCGCACGATGCAGGCAGCCGTGGCGACACGCAGGACGCGCGACGCCATCCGGCTGGCGCTCGATGCTTCAGATACCTGAACAACGTATCGCTTCCCGAACATCGGGGGCGAGAGCGCTGCCATCGGCGCGATGCGAGCGTTCCTCGCCCGTATTTTTTCCGAACAGCGCGTCCTCGAATGCGCGGTTGAGTTCGGTCAACTTCGCGTCGAGCCGCGCCAGATCCCGATGGGCCGGTAACGAAGGGTCGCCGGCTACCGCAAGCGTTCCGTGCCCGACGCTCGCAGCCGCATCGAGTCGCATCGACCGGCCGTGATCCAGATCGCTGATCAACGCATCGATTCGCGTGACGACAGCCGCGCGCGCCGGCCGCTCGAATGCGACATCCGGGCCACCGGCTTCGACCGGCAGGCGTGTCGCCACGATTCGGCCATACAGCCAGCAGGACAGCAACGTGTCCGACAACCGTCGGGCGTCGCCGGACGCACGGAGCATGCGCCACGCGGCCAACGGCCGGATCGCCATGCGCACGTCGTGAAAGCGGCGATCGGCCGCGCGCATCTGCGCCGCGCCCGGCCGCGTGCCGTCGTCGCGCTCGTGCACGAGTTCGCGCAGCGCCACCAACAGCCCGTGCGAGCGCGTCGCAATGTGGCGCGACGCCGCCAGCGGCATCACCAGCAGCGCCGCCGCGAGCGACACCGCGCAGCCGATCAACACCTCGCCGATACGCAGTTCCGCAAGCGCGCCGATCTCGAACCCCAGTTGCGCATAGACGAGGCCGATCAGCACCGTGAGAAAGAACACGCCGCGCCCATAGGCGTGCAGGATGTGGTACGCCCAGCCAAACACGCACACGCCCATGACGATGACCACGAGTGCATTCGCATGATGAGCCGCGCCGACGACGAGTACGCTCGCGAGCGCGCCGGCGAGCGTCCCGGCGACGCGTTGCGCGCCGCGATAGATCGTGTCCGCGCACGAGTACGTGCCGAAGAACACGACGAACGTGCTGAGCACCGCCCACATCCACCGCTCCGACGACAGCGTCTCGCCGATCAACATCGCGGCGCACGCAGCCGCCGCGGCGCGGATCGCCGGCAACCATGCAAGCGTGCGCCAGCCGGCGGTCCACGGCACCGCGCGCGCGGGCCGCGGCGTCGCGGGCGGCGGTGCGGCGGTCATGCGCGCCGCCAGGCCGTCGACGACGCTCTCGAAGCGGGCAATCGCGGCACGTAGCACCGCGGCGGCGGCATCGGTTCGATCGCGGCTCAGCACGCGTCGAGCCGACGCGATCTCCAATGCGACGAGCGCGATGTGCAACGCGCGCGTGTCGCCTTCATCGCGTGTCGACGCGTGATGCTCGAGCGCGATGGCGGCTTCGTTCAGCGCCAGTAAATGGGCCATCGCATCCAGCGCGCCGGCATCCGACACGTCGCTTCGTGCGATACACGCCGCGTGCAGCGATACCGAGCGCGCGATGAGCCGTGGCGTGGGCGCCGCGTGCACCGGCAACAGCACGCGGCAGACGAGCACGACGCTTGCCGGGCCGGCGATCGACATCGCCAGCATGTGGCCGGCCTGTAGCGCGGCCGGATGCAGATAAAGACCGAGGTAGTACATGGCGATCGCCAGGAACGCACAGCCGATCGTGCGCGGCCCGCGGGTCTGGCACAGCATCGAACAGAACAGGACGATCACGAACCCCGCCTTGCCGACGGCCGGCCACGCACTCACGCAGGCGGCCGCGGCAAAGCTTGCGCATGCGGTGCCGTACTGCCACGCAAGCGACTCATACCAGTCCAGCCGGTGAGCATCGCGCAGGAAGAGTGGCGCGATCATCGAGAACAGGATGCCCACCGCGCCGGTAGTGATCGCAAAACCGAGATGGAGCGCCGACGCAATGCCGAGCGCACCGGCCAGCAAGCTCGCCAGCGCGGCGCGCGCACCGCCCAGCAGACGATGAAGACCAGGGTCGACAATGAACAGGCGGTCAATCGCCCGTGACAACGAAACAGCTGACATGATCGAGGAATTCCAGGAGACAGCGCGGCGGCTTCCGGCCGGCATGCCGGCCACGGCTTTCATGACGGCCGTCGCGCGTCGCGAGGGCCGCCGTGCCGAACTCAGAACACGCGGTCTACCCAGCCGTGGCGATCGGCTTCGCGCCCGTTCTGGATATCGAGCAGCGCCGCCTTCAGGCGCTGCGTGACCGGCCCCGCGCCACCTTCGCCGATCGTGAAGTCGTACGCCCGGCCCTTCACCCGGCCGATCGCCGTCACGACCGCCGCCGTGCCGCATGCGAACGCCTCGACCAGTCGACCGCTGCGCGCATCCGCCTGCCATTGCTCGATCGTGTAGCCCTCCTCCCGCACCGTGTAATTCAGCTCCCGGGCCAGCGTGATCAACGACGCACGCGTGATGCCCGGCAGAATCGTCCCGTTCAGCGGCGGCGTCTGGATCGACCCGTCGTCGAATACGAAGAACACGTTCATCCCGCCCAGTTCCTCGATCCAGCGGCGTTCGACCGCATCGAGAAACACCACCTGCTCGCAGCCTTCGCGAATCGCCTCCGCCTGCGCCGCCAGGCTCGCCGCGTAGTTGCCGCCGCATTTCGCGTCGCCCGTGCCGCCCGGCGCCGCCCGCGTGTAGTGCTCCGACACCCACAACGTGACCCCGGCCGCGCCGCTCTTGAAGTACGCGCCGACCGGCGTCGCGATCACGCAGTACAGGTACTCCGGCGACGGCTTCACGCCGAGCACCGCCTGCGTCGCGATCATGAACGGGCGCAAATACAGCGCCGCACCGTCGAACGCCGGAATCCAGTCGCGATCGGCCCGCACCAGCGCACGGACCGATTCGACGAACATCGCCTCCGGCAACGGCGCCATCGAGAGCCGCTCGGCGGAGTGGCGAAAGCGCCGTGCATTCGCGTCGGGACGGAACAACGCCGCGCCGCCGCCAGGCAACCGGTAGGCTTTCAAGCCCTCGAAAATCTCCTGCGCGTAATGCAGCACGAGCGTGGCCGGATCGAATCGGAACGCTTCGCGCGGCCCGATTTTCGCGTCATGCCACCCTTGTTCCGCCGAGTACCGGATCGTCACCATGTGATCCGTGAAGACGCGGCCGAAACCGGGATCGTCGAGCAGCGCGGCGCGCTCGGCCGCCGGGACGGGATGGGGATTTTGTTCGAATGCGAAGTGCTGGACGGAACCGGTGCTCATTTTTGCCCCTTGATCGGCAGCGGGACCGCCCCGGCTGCTACGGGCCAAAATTTATCGTAGAAAAAATAATTTCAGGTTGCGTGTTCGACCTAAGATGGAAGCGTTTTGGCAATTCAATGCTTCAAAAAACGAACATTCCGGCACTGCATGCCTCAACCGAATAGGTCCGATTAATGACCGCGATCGAACTGGACGAAATGGACCGTCGCATTCTGAGAGCGCTCCAGGAAGATGGGCGCATCCAGAACGTGGAACTGGCGCAGAAAGTGGGCTTGTCGCCGTCACCGTGCCTGCGTCGGGTCAGGCAGCTGGAACAGGCCGGGGTCATCGAACGCTACACGGCGCTGCTCGACGCCTCGAAGATCGGCGCGGGGTTGACCGTGTTCGTCCGTATCTGGCTGACGAGCCAGGACGCGAAAACCGTCGACCGTTTCACCGAGGCGGTTCAACGGCTGCCACAGGTGCTCGAGTGCCACTTGATGGCGGGCGATTGCGATTGCCTGCTGCGGGTCGTGACCGCCGATATCGACGCCTATCGAAAACTCCAGATCGACCACTTGACCCGAATCGAAGGCGTGCAGAGCGTGAAGACCGAGATTCCGATGCAGAAGATCAAGCAGACTTCCGTGCTGCCGCTTTGAGCGTGCGCGGCGCTGCGGCAAGCCGTATGTGAAACGCCGTTCCCCTCGGACCGAGGAAGGAGTTGCGCCAGCGGTGACGCTTGCGCATCGCCGGCCCGGAGGCTGCGTCGCTTGAATGCCCGGTGGGGACTACCCGATGTCCATCACCGCCTTGCCCGACTGGCGGCGTTCCTCGAGAGCGGCGTGCGCGTCCTCGACGTTGTCCAGCGTGTAGCGTCCGTTGATTTCGACATGCAACGCCCCCTGCGCGATGGCGGCGAACACGTCGTCGGCGCGGCGCTGCACGGTGATTGCGTCGGCGAGATGATCGGCGAGCCGCGGGCGTGTCAGGAACAACGAGCCGGCTTCGCCGAGTTCGTACGGGTCGAGATCGCTGATCGGGCCGGTCACCGAGCCGTAGTTGACCACCAGCCCGCGCACCCGGGTCGCGCGGAAGCTGTCGCGCAAAGTGGTCTTGCCGACGGCATCGAACACCACGTCCACGCCGCGACCGTCGGTCAGTTCGCGGATGCGGTCCGCGAAGCCGCCGTGCTCGTAGAGCAGCACGTGATCCGCACCGCGCGCACGCGCGATCGCGGCCTTGTCGGCCGTGCTCGTGGTGGCGAACACTTCGACCCCGCGCCGCTTCGCCAACTGCACCAGCAATTGGCCGATACCGCCCGATGCCGCATGGACGAGGCAGGTCATGCCGGCTTCGAGCTTGCCGACGTCGTCGAGCAGATAATGCGCGGTCGAACCCTGAAAGATCGCTGCTGCGGCGAGATCGTACGCAATGTCGTCCGGGATGCGTGCAAGCCGTGCGGCGGGCACGACGGCATACTCGGCGTATGCACCCCAGACGATGCACCACGCGACGCGATCGCCGGCGCGCACGGACGTGACGCCCGCCCCCACCTCGACGACCTCCCCCGCGCCCTCCATGCCGAGCGTGCACGGAATCCGCACGGGATAGGTGCGCGAATCGCGGTACTTCCCCTGTCGCGTATGAACGTCCATGAAGTTGATGCCGGCCGCGACCACACGCACCAGCACTTCGCCCGCGCCCGGCTTCGGCACGTCGATATCCACTCGACGCAACACGTCGGGGCCGCCGTATTCATGAATCTGAATGGCTCGCATGAGCATGTTTCCTTCGTTTGATCACGTTTGAACGAAATGCGCGTCTGGTCGCGGCGCATCGACGAAACGGTGCGTCGACGCGGGACGGCACGACGTCGACGACGATCGCGAGCACGGCATTCAGCCTTGCATCTCGTGTTCCCACCAGCCGCGCGTGTTCACATCGGCAGCATCGGCGAGCGCTTCCAGTTCGGCGATTTCGTCGGCGGCAAGCGTGATGCGGCTGGCTCGAGCCAGGCCATCGACATGGTCGGGCCGGGTCACGCCGACGATCGGCGTCGTTCCCTTGGCGATGGCCCAGGCCGTCGCGACATCGGGCGCGGCTGCCCCGCGCTTCCGACCGATCGCGGCAAGTGCATCCGTCAGCGCTTTCAGCCGAGGCAGCATGCGATTGTAGGTCTGCGCCCTGTTGCTGCCTTCCGGCAAAGGATGCGCCGGACCATACTTGCCGCTCAGCGCGCCCTGCTCGAGCACCATATAGGCGAAGAACGGGATGCCGCGATCGCGGCAATAGTCGAGGATGCCGGCGCGCTCGGAATCGCGGTAAAGCAGACTGTAGTGGTTCTGGATCGCTTCGACCCGAAACCCGGCTTCGCGGAGAATCCGGTCGGCCTGTTCGATTTCGCCCAGGTTGTGATTCGAGACGCCGACGTGCTTGATCTTCCCGCTCTCGAGCAACGGAACCAGGTGCGGTGTCCACCGCGCCACATCGGCCGGATTGTGAATCCAGTAGAGGTCGACGTAATCCGTACCGAGGCGGGCCAGACTCTGCGCCAGCATGTCCGCCACCGGATCGGCGCCGGTTCCCGCGGCCTGCGGGGTGAATTTCGTGGAAAGCCGGTAGTCGCTGCGCGCGAAGCGCTTCAGCACTTCGCCGAGTACGGTTTCTGAACGGCCCATGCCGTACACCATGGCGGTGTCCCAGAGGCTGAATCCGGCCGCATGTGCCTTGTCGGCGACCGCTTCCAGGCCAGCCCGCGTGAGGCTGCTGCCGAAGTAGCCATTGCCCGCCTCGCCGCTGTCGCCCCAGGCCCACGTGCCCAGTGCAATCGTGGGGGGCTTCGGATTGTCGATTGTCATATGCGTTCCCTATTCGTTTCGCGGCCGGGTTTGCCGTGCCCCGGCTGCCGCTCACACTGTGATGCGCGGCGTCGCCGAACCGTTAGCCTGATATCCCGAAATAGCTGCACGATCCTCCAGAAACAGGTTCACATTGCCGCCCTTCCGTGCGGCATGCGATAGTCGGATGCATGGAAACCTTGACTGAAATCGCTTCCGTGATTGCCCGGCACGTGTCGATGGACGGCTTCCAGGCCACCCCGATCGAGCGGATGACGCTCGTTCGATCCTCCACGGTGACGATGCCGATGCCGAATGTTTACCGGCCGCAACTCTGTCTCGTCGCACAAGGACACAAGGAGGTCACGCTGGGCGACCGTGTCTTGAAATATGCGCCTGGGCGCTACGGAGTCGTGACCTACGATCTGCCGGCAACCGGCCGCGTGGTCGATGCGACGCCCGACAAACCCTACCTGTGCCTGTACCTCGATTTCGATCCGGTCATGCTGGCGGATCTGGCGCTGCGCGTGCCGCCGCCACCGGAAGCGCCCTCCCCGCCCGTCGGCAAGACGGTGTCCGACGCCGGCGCCGCGCTGCTCGATGCGGCGCTGCGCCTGCTGCGGCTGCTCGATAATCCGGCAGCGCTGCCCGTGCTCGGGCCGCTTGCCGAACAGGAAATCCTCTATCACCTGCTCGCCGGTCCCGACGGCGCCAGGATGCGCCACATTACCGCCAGCCAGGGCCGGGTGGCTCAGGTCGGTCGCGCCATCGCATGGCTCGGCAAGCATTTCCGGGAACGGTTCAGCATCGAGCGGCTTGCCGCGGAAGCGGGCATGAGCCCGTCGAGTCTGCACGAGCATTTTCGCGCGGTGACGGCGATGACGCCGCTGCAGTTCCAGAAGCAACTCAGGCTGCAGCAAGCGCGCAGCCTGATGCTGGTCCACGACATCGACGTCACGACCGCCGCCATCCGCGTGGGTTACGAGAGCCCGTCGCAGTTCAGTCGCGAATATCGCCGCCACTTTGGAGAATCGCCGGCACGCGACATCACTCGCTTGCGCGCTTCGGCGGATTCGGCAAGGATCACTTGAGCCGGCCGCCCGGCCGACCTCGCTGCGTACCCGGCACCGAGCAGTATGGGAGTGGCGCGCCGCAAGACAGGACGATCGCGCCGGCGAATTCGTGTGCCGTACGCATGAATTGACAGCCCCCATCGGCACGCCGAAACTGAGCATCCCTTTCCCTCGCTGTGGTCATCGGCATGAATTTCGAGATATCGGATTTGCGGGCCTTCGTGGCGACGGCCGACCTCGGCAGCTTTCGCGCGGCGGCCGACACGTTGCATCTGTCGGCGTCCGCGCTGTCGCGCCGGATAGAAAAACTCGAAGAGGTGCTGGGCGTCAGACTGTTCGAGCGAACCACACGGAAGATGGACCTGACGATCGTCGGCCGCGGGTTTCTCGAGCGCGCTCACCGCATCCTCAACGAGGTCGACAACTCGATGCTCGAATTCGACGACCTTGCCCGCAAGATGACCGGCGAACTCACGGTCGCGTGCGTGCCGTCGGCGGTGCGCTACTTCCTGCCGGAAACCATCGCGACCTATCATCAGCGCTACCCGGGCATTCGCCTGCGTCTCATCGACGAGCCGTCGTCGATGGTTTTTCTCGCCGTCGCGCGCGGGGAAGCCGATTTTGGCCTGACTTACGTCGGCACCGAAGAGCCGGACATCGAATTCACGCCGCTGCTCGACGACCCTTTCGTGCTCGCTTGCCCGCGCAGTCATCCGCTCGCAAAGCGCAAATCCGTCGCGTGGGCGGAGCTCGCCGGCCTCGAGTATTTGGCCATCGCACAAGGCAGCGGCAATCGCGCAGTCATAGACGAGGCGCTGGCAGGCGCGGCCGAGCGGCCCAAATGGTTCTGCGAGGTACGCCATGTGCCCGCGCTCGTGAGTCTGATCGAAGCGGGCCTGGGTGTCGGTGTCGTGCCTCGGCTCGCGATGCCCCGCGGCCCGCACAAGGCACTTGCGAGCGTCGCGCTCGTCGATCCGCCGATCCGGCGAACGCTGGGTGTCATCCAGCGGCGCGGCCGCGGGTTGTCCTCCGCGGGCCGCTTCTTCCTTCAGCTATTGACGGAGATGCGTGCACCCGGTGTGCCTCCCGCAAGCGCGGCCGCTTAGGCGAAGCACCGGCCCTCGGCTTCGGGCGGCACGGCAAGGCCTTCGCGGGCATCCGGTGATTGGGTTGGGTTCGATTCGTGCGCATGACGCACCAATCGAACGAAAATATGCGTTTGTTGCGTGAACCGCTCCTGCTCGATCATGTGCGAAACGCAAGCGGCGTGCTATTCGCAGCCGCTTGAACCGCACGGTTTTCAAATCGAAGGAGACAACGCGTTCCATGACCCAGCCCACTCCCACCCACGGCATCGTCAGCAAGGCACATCTGACCGAGCTGACCATCGAAGCACTCTGCGCGCTCGGCCTGACGCGCGCCGATGCGACCGACACCACCACGATCCTCGTGCTTGCCGATCTGTTCGGTCTGCGTACGCACGGCACGAGCCGTATCGAATCGTACGGCTCGCGCCTGCGCATCGGCGGCATCAATCCCGCACCGTCGATCACCACCGAACAGGTGGCGCCGGCCCTTTACCGCCTCGACGGCGACAACGGCATCGGCCCGCTCGTCGGCCATCGCGCACTCGATCTGGCGATGACGGCCGCACGCGAACAGGGCATTGCCTGTGTGTTCGTGCGCGGCAGCAATCACTTCGGTCCCGTCTCACCCTATTCGTACCTCGCGGCGATGCAGGGCTTCGCCAGCATCATCGGCAGTAACGCGACGACGACGATCGCGCCGTGGGGCGGCACCGACGCCCGCCTGGGCAACAGTCCCGTCGGCTTTGGCGTCCCGAACCCGAATGGTCGTCCGTTCATGCTCGACATGGCGATCAGCGTCGCGGCACGGGCGAAGATCCGCAACGCGCTCAAGCGGGGCGAGCCGATTCCCGGCGACTGGGCCACCGACGCTCACGGCAAACCGACCACCGATCCGAAAGCCGCGCTCGACGGCTTTCTGCTGCCGATCGGCGGCCACAAGGGCTACGGCCTCGCACTGGTGGTCGACCTGTTCGCGGGACTGCTTTCCGGAGCGGCGTATCTCACGCACGTCAAGTCGTGGGAGGACGACCCTGAACAACCGCAGAATCTCGGCCACTTCTTCATTCTCATCGATACGACCCGGCTCGGCAGCACCGGGTGGCTCGTCGCGCGCATGGCCGATTACGCGGCGATCCTGCACGGCTCCCAACCCGCCGATCCGGAGGCGCCCGTGATCGTGCCCGGCGAGATCGAACTCGGTCGCCTGGAACGCCAGATGGCGGAAGGCATCGATATCGGCGCGGCACAGCTCGCGATGCTGGAAGCGACCGCCCGTCCGCGGCGCTGAACGCCGCGTTCGCGAGCGTGGCCCGCCACGCTCGCGCCGTTCCAAACGCACGGCGCGGTAGCAAACCGACAAGCGACGGACCGGATAGCGCGTTCGAGCGCCCGGCCGTCAAGCACATAACAAGCTCCAGGGAGCGACAGGTGACAAACATTCGATGGCGCATCGTCCTGCTGCTGTTCATCGCAGGCTTCATCAATTATCTCGACCGTGCGGCGCTGTCCGTCGCCGCCCCCGCCGTCATGCGGGAACTGCATATGTCGCCGAGCAGCCTCGGGCTGTTGTTCTCGACATTCTTCATCGGCTACGCGGCATTCAATTTCATCGGCGGATGGGCGGCGGATCGCTGGGGCGGCAAGCGCGTCTTCTCCGGGGCAGTCCTGACGTGGTCGTTGCTATGCGGCGCGACCGGTCTTGCCGGCGGCTTCGGCTCGCTGCTGGCCGTCCGCACGCTGTTCGGCATGGCCGAAGGCCCGCTCGCGACGACGATCAACAAGATCGTGAACAACTGGTTTCCGCACAAGGAATCGGCGACCGCATTCGGCTTCGCGAATTGCGGCCTGCCGCTGGGCGGCGCGGTTGCAGGGCCGGTCGTCGGCCTGCTGACGGCCGCTTACGGCTGGCGCGTCGCATTCGCCGGCATCGCGTGTTTCGGCTTGCTCTGGCTGGTGTTCTGGATGTTCATGGCGACCGACAAGCCGCATCAGCATGCACGCGTATCCGATGACGAACGCCGGCTGATCGAATCCGACCGAAGCGTCCCGGAAAGCCCGTCGGACCTGCGGCCCCTCGGCTTCTACCTCAAGCAGCCCGCCATTCTCGCGGCGATGATTTCGTACTTCGGTTACAGCTACATCCTGTTTTTCTTTCTCACCTGGTTCCCGACCTTTCTGACGATGGACCGTCACCTGAGCCTGAAAAGCATGAGTCTCGCGACGGTGCTGCCCTGGCTGCTGGGGTTCATCGGCTACGGACTGAGCGGCGTGCTGTCCGATCTGATCTTTCGCCGCACGGGCAACGCACTGCTCGCGCGCAAGCGGGTATTGATCGCCTGTCTCGGCACGGCAGGCGTGTGCGTCACGCTGGCCGGCGCCGTGACCACGACGCTCGGTGCGCTGCTGTTGATGGCCGTTGCGGTGTTTGCCCTTTATCTGAGCGGCAGCGCCTATTGGGCACTGATTCAGGACACGATCCCCGGCCCGAAACTCGGCAGTGTCGGCGGCTGCGTACATGCGATCGCCAACTGCGCGGGCATCGTCGGCCCGGCTGCAACCGGCTTTCTCGTGCAGGAAAGCCATACGTTCTTCAGCGCGTTCTTTCTCGCGGGCGGTATTGCGCTCGCCAGCGTGCTGGCCGTCGCGATACTGCTGAGGCCCCGAGCGCTCGCGCAACGCGAGTCGAGCGATGCACGGGTCTGCGGCTGAAGGCCCGTGCCCACCCATGAATTTCTTTTCTTCACGCTATCGACATGAAACCCGACCCATCCGTCATTCGCGCACTCACACCCACCGGCAAGCTGCGGGCATCGATCAATCTCGGGAATCCCATTCTCGCGGGCAAGGACGCATCGGGCGAACCGGCCGGTGTGTCGGTCGACCTGGCGCGCGCCTTTGCCGCAACGCTCGGCGTGGCACTTGAACTCGTGGTGCTCGACGCAGCCGGCAAGTCCGTCCAGGCGGTCAGCGACGAGCGGGCAGACATCGGCTTCTTCGCCATCGATCCACGACGAGGAGAAACCATCGCGTTTACCGATCCGTACGTTTTGATCGAAGGCTATTACATGGTGCGCGATGAATCGTCGATTCGCGCCAACGACGATGTCGACCAGCCGTCGATCCGCGTGGCAGTTGGTGAGGGAAGCGCTTACGATTTGTTCCTGACGCGCGAGTTGAAGCATGCGCGGATCGTGCGGGCACCGACGTCTCCGACCGTCGTCCGGACGTTCCTCGACGAGGGCCTGGAAGTCGCCGCCGGCGTCAAGCAACAGCTCGAGGCGGACGCACGTCAAGCGCCTGGCCTGCGTTTGCTCGACGAACGATTCATGGTGATCCGTCAGGCGATGGGTTTGCCGAAAAGCCGCGGTGCGGCGGCAGCCGACACGTTGCGGGCCTTCGTCGAGGAAGCGAAGGCATCCGGGTTCGTCGCCGAGGCACTCGCGCGGCACAAGATTACCGGCGCGTCGGTCGCGCCCGCTGCGTAGGCCGATGCGGCCCATGCGTCGTCGGCTTCGGCGTCAGTCGCGTCAGTCCGAAACACGCGCGGCCGATCGCGTCCGCGCCGCGCCGAGGGCAACGATCGCGCCACCCAGTATCGCCATGCCGATCGACGTCAGCGTCACGACGAGCGCCACGCGCCCGCGGCCGGAGAAGAGCCCCACGAGCAGCCCGGCAAGCGGCTGCGTCGCGTTGTTCAGCAGGACGATGACGCCCGTCGTCTTGCCATAGTCCCGAGGGGGGATGATCGCCTGCCGTGCGCTGCGGATGTACACGTTGAACATCTTGTCGAAACCGATGACCATCAGGAAACCGGCAACGTACATCGCAATCGAACCCGACAGGCCCATCACGAGGCCGCCGGCCGCGATCGCGACGAATGCGACGATGCCGAGCCGCACGCGCGACACCTCGATACGCGCGACGAACAACAGGATCACGACCGTCGCGACGGCGCCCGCGACCTGCAGCCCCGCATAGAAACCGCCCGACTGCCGAAACGTACCGGTGACCATCGCAGCCGACGTCGCCAGTGTCGTCCCGATCACGAGGTTTTCCGCCGCCGCGAGCAGGACGAGCCGCGAGAGCCCCGGCAGCGTGAGGACATGCGTCAGCGCGACGCCGAACGGCGCATACCACGGCCCCACCGCGTGCTCGGGACGCGCGATGCGCGCCGTGCTGGTGCGTTGCCATACGAACGCCAACAGATCCGCCACGACGAACAGTAGCGCCGCGCAAGCGACGCCCCACTCCCAGGTACGGAAGCCCAGCAGCGCCGCCGCGACGATCGGCCCGAGCACGACGCCCGACTGATCGGCGAGCTGCGTATGGGCCAGCACTTTCTCGAAGCGCTGCAGCGGAAAAATCTGCGGCAGCAGCACCTCCCGGGCGACGAGACCCTGGCTCGTGAGTACGCCGCATACGGCGGACAGCGCGATCAGCCAGCCGATTCCGCTCCAGGCGACATAGCCGACGATGCCGATCAAACAGGCGACGGCCCGGCTGGCCTGGCTCGTTCGCAGCACGCGAATCGGCGACACGCGGTCGCTCAGTGCACCGCAGATCGGGAAGGCAATGAATCGCGGGAGCGTTTCGATGAAAAAAGCGAGCCCGGACCACGTCGCTTTCTGGGTGACCTGAAAGACGACGAGCGGTACCAGGAAGAGCAGCATCTGGTCTGCAAGACGCGCCAGAAAAAGAGAACCCAGAAAGGCCGGCTGATCGACGCGCATCACGCGTTTGCCCCTGCAAGATTGGTCGGAACGCGTCAGAGTATGCCAGCACCATCTCCCTACCGCGCCAGAACCCGCTCCACCAGCCTCACGAAATAACTCGCTCCCACCGGCAACAATGCATCGTTGAAGTCGTAACTGGCGTTATGCAGCAGGCAAGGCCCGCCGCCATGCCCGTGCACGCGATGATCGCCCACCCCATTCCCGAGGAACGCATAACAACCCGGCTTCTCGCGCAGCATGAACGAGAAATCCTCCGCCGCCATGGTCGGATCGACGGCCGCGTTCACATGCGCGTCGCCCACCAGCTCGCGCATCACCGCTACCGCCACTGCTGTCTGTTCGGCATCGTTCACGGTAGCCGGATACTGGCGCTGGAAATCCACCTCGCTCTCGCAATCGAAGGCCGCGGCCGTCGCGGCCACCACGGCGCGCATGCGCGTCTCGATCAGGTCGAGCGTCGCATCGGAGAAGGTCCGCACCGTGCCGCCGAGCCAGGCATCGGTCGGCACCACGTTCATCGCCTCGCCCGCATGCACCTGCGTGACCGACAGCACCGCGCCGTCGATCGGATTGCGGTTGCGCGTGACGATCCCCTGCAGGGCGCTCAGCACCTGCCCCGCCGCGAACACCGGATCGCGGCCCAGGTGCGGCATGGCCGCGTGGCAGCCGGCCCCGCGCAAGTCGATCCGGAACAGGCTGGTCGAGGCCATCAGCGGCCCCGGCCGCACCGCGAAATCGCCAGCCGCGATGCCGGGCCAGTTGTGCAGCCCGAACACGGCATCCACCGGGAAACGCTCGAACAGGCCGTCCTCGATCATCGCGCGCGCGCCGCCGCCCGCTTCCTCGGCCGGCTGGAAGAACAACTGCACGGTGCCGTCGAACTCGCCGTGCCGCGCCAGATGGCGCGCGGCCCCCAGCAGCATGGTGGTGTGCCCGTCGTGGCCGCACGCATGCATCGCGCCGGGCACCGTCGAACGATGCGCGAAGGTGTTGGCCTCCTGCACGGGCAGCGCATCCATGTCGGCGCGCAGGCCGATCGCACGCCCGCTGCCGCCGCGCTTCAAGGTGCCGACCACGCCGGTGCGGCCGACGCCGCGCGTGACGGCGTAACCCCATTGCTCGAGCCGCTCGGCGACGAGTTCGGCGGTGCGAAACACGTCGTAACCCACCTCGGGATGGGCATGGATATCGCGGCGGATCGCCGTCAGTTCGTCGGCGTGCGCGACGATGGAATCGATCAGTTTCATGCGGAGGGAAGTACTTTTGCGGTCGTCGCGGCGTGGCGTGGCGGTGGGCCGCTCCATGCCGCCCGCCGCCGCGCCGCGAGACGTCAGATATGGAACAGCTGCGCCACCAGGGTCGCGCCGATGAAGGTGCCGGCATTGGCCACGAAGGACACCAGCACGATGCGCCAGCCGAGCCGGCGGAAGGCCGGGATGTCCTTGGCGATCGACAACCCCGCGAACACCAGCATCGGCGTGGTCACGCCGAGGAAATCGTTGTGCGAGCTGAGCGCGGCGATCTGCGAAGCCCACGGGGACCACGGCGAGGTCAGGAACATCGCCACCACCGATACCCAGCAGACCGCCGGAATCCGCCGCCCCGTCACGCGCGCCAGCGCGTCGCCGACGATCGTCGCGCCCACCATGATCGCGATCCCCGGCAGTCCCGCCAGCGGCGTGGTGCCGTGGGCGATCCAGTCGCACACCAGCGCCATCGCGGCCGTCACGATCCAGGCCAGCAGCTTGCCGCCGTAGCCGAGCGCGGGCGCCTCGGTCCGCACCTCGCCCAGCGACGGGCTGGCCGCCTCGGGCTGCGCCGAAGCCTTGGTGGTGCGGCCGATCAACGGCTCCAGCACGCGATAGCCCCAGACTGCGAGCGGCAGCGAGATGAACAGCGTGAAGTAGGTACCGATGGTGGTGGTGATCAGGTTGCTGGCCGCGGCGAACGCGAGCACCGATTTCGCCGTCTCCGGGTCCTGCTGCGCGGCGATCGCGCCCGACGCGGCCGCCATCATGCTGCCCGAGCCGACGCCCGAGCCCATCGCCAGCGCGAGCGGATCGAAGATGCCAAGGCTGCTCACGAAACCCGCGAACACGGCGATGAACACCGCGCCGAACACGGTGCCGGTCAGGTACTCGGCCAGCACGCCGCGGCCCTCGGCCGAATCCATCCCGTACTTCTCGCCGATGATCGCCAGGCTCGGCTCGCGGCCCACCGAGAAGGTCGCGCCGATCGCCTCGCGCTTGATGCCGAGCAGCAACGCGAGCGGCAGGCCGAGCAGGATGGTGCCGACGAAGTGGCCGAATTCCTGGAAGGCCAGCGCCCAGCCCGCCGACGCCAGCTTGGGCAGCGCGCTGCCCACCATCAGCCCGAGCTTGGAGACGAACAGCAGCAGCGCCGGCTGCAGGATCGCGGCCGCGAAGAACTGGTCGGGCACGCTCAGGCGCGCGCTGCTGTTCCAGCGCGCGCTGGCCAGCCCCACCGCGGCGCCGAGCAGCAGCGCCCAGATCATCGGCAGCAGCACGACCTTGCCCGGTCCGAGCTTGAACGTGAACGAGCCGATCCATTCGGCGACCAGCAAAATGCCGGCCGCGTAAAGCAGGACCTTGGCGGTGGCCGCGCCGCCCAGCTCGCGGCGCTCGATACCCAGTGCGTGTTCCATGACGAATCTCCCCTTGAAGCCCGGCTGCCGTCGCATGCGGACCGGTGATTACAGATAACCGAACGCGGTGGGCGGCGCTTCCGCCGTCTCGACCCACACGCTCTTGGTCTGCGTGTATTCGTACAGCGCCTCGACCCCGCTCGAGCGGCCGTAGCCGCTCATGCCGTAGCCGCCGAACGGCGACGCCACGTTGATGGTCTTGTAGCCGTTGACCCAGAAGGTGCCGGCATTCACCTGCGCGGCCACGCGATGCGCGCGCGCCACGTCGGTGGTCCACGCCGCGCCGGCCAGGCCGAAGTCGGTGTCGTTGGCGATTGCGATCGCCTCCTCCTCGGTGTCGAACGGGATGGCGGCCACCACCGGCCCGAAGATCTCGGTGCGCGCCACCTCCATCGCGTTCGACACGCCGGCCAGCACGGTGGGCGCGACGAAGTAGCCGCCGCGGCCCGTCTCGACGCGCTCGGCCGAGCCGCTGGCGAGCGTGGCGCCCGCCGCCACGCCGTTCGCGATCATCGACATCACGTGGTCGTACTGCTTGCGATTGTTGATCGGGCCCACCTCGGTCGCCTCGTCGAGCGGCGCGCCGACACGGATCTTCTTCGCGCCCGCAGCCACCATCGCGACGAATTCGTCGTAGACGGCGCGCTGCACCAGCAGACGCGAGCCGGCCACGCAGCTCTGGCCCGCACCGGCGAAGATCGCCGCCTGCGCGGTCAGCGCGGCGCGCTTGAGGTCGGCATCGGCGAACACGATATTGGCCGACTTGCCGCCCAGCTCCAGCACGCAGGGCAGCACGCGGCGCGCGGCGGCCTCGGCGATGCGCGCGCCGGTGGCCGGCGAGCCGACGAACACCACCTTGCTCACCACGCGATGCGCGATCGCGGCCTGCCCGGCGGTGTGACCGAAGCCGGCCAGCACGTTGACCAGACCGCGCGGCAGCCCGGCCCGCTCGCCGAGCTTCGCGACCGCCAGCGACGTGAAGGGCGTGAGCTCCGACGGCTTGAGCAGCACGCCGTTGCCCATCGCCACCGCGGGCGCCACCTGCCAGCCGCAAGTGAACACCGGCGCGTTCCACGGCGTGATCTGCAGCACCACGCCGGCCGGCTCGCGGCGCGTGTAGTTGAGGTGCGAGGTCGGCACCGGGATCACGCTGCCGTAGAACTTGTCGGTCCAGCCCGCGTAGTACTCGAACATCTCGGCGACCTTCGCCACCTCGCCCCGGCAGTCGCGGATCGGCTTGCCCGAGCCCAGCGCCTCCAGCCGCGCGATCGCGTCGGCCTCGGCGCGGATCGCGCGCGCCACCTCCTGCATCACGCGGCCGCGCGCGGCATGCGTGAGCGCCCACCATTCGCGCTGCGCGCGGCGTGCGCTTTCGGCGGCATGGTCGATCACGGCTGCGCCGGCGTCGCGATAGGCGAGCGTGGCCTCGCCCGTCGCCGCATCGTAAAGCTGGATCGTGTCGCCCTGGCCGGCGACGAGTTCGCCGTCGATATACGAGCCGATCGTGGCGGCACCGGGGAAGAAGTGCGCGAAAGCGGCGAGCAACTGGTCTGCGTGCTGGGTCATGTCAGGTTTCCGTACAGGTAAGTCGAGCGGGATCGTGGCGCGGGCTGCCCCGCCTCAGGCCGGGTCGAGGAAGTCGACGATGCGGTTGAAGTCCTCGCCGTCGGCGACGGAACCCTCGCTGGCCGCCCACACGCGCGCCGCCTCGCGCGCCACCGGCGCGACGCTGTCGAACTGGTCGAGCAGGCCCAGCGCGAGCCGCACGTCCTTGCGCATCAGCTTCATCGTGAAACCGGAATCGAACTTGCCATTGAAGATCCAGGTCGGGTAGTTGGTCAGCGTCGCGCTGTTGCGGCCGGAGCCGCCGTTGAGCGCCTCGACCAGCTTTTCCGGATCGACGCCGGCCGCGCGCGCGGTGCGCACCGCCTCGCTGGCGACCAGCAGGTGCACGCCGGTCAGCAGATTGTTGAGCAGCTTGGTGACGTGGCCGGCGCCCACCGGCCCCACATGCACGCGCTTGGCGCTGATCGCCGCGAGGATCGGCTCGATGGCCGCGATATCGCTGTCCGAGCCGCCCAACACCATGGTCATCGTGGCGGTGGCCGCGCCCTTCGGGCCGCCGCTCACCGGGCCGTCGACGAAGCCGATGCCGCGTTCGGCCAGGGCCGCCGCCACGCGCCGCGTGCTGTCCGGATCGGCCGTGGTGGTGTCGATCACGATGGAGCCCGGTTTCGCGTTCTCGAGCACGCCGCCGGCGCCCAGCACCACCGCCTCGACCACCGCCGAGGTCGGCAGCGACAGCAGCAGCACGTCGGCGTCGCGCGCGATCCCGGCCACCGAATCGCGCGCCGACAGCACCGCCTGTTCGGCCAGCGCGAGCGCCACGCCCGGCGCCGCGTCGTAGCCGAGCACCGTGTAGTCGCCGCGCCGCAGCGAACCCGCCATGCCGCGCCCCATGTTGCCCAGACCGATCACGCCCACCGTTTTCATCCGACGACTCCTGATAGCTGTTGGTTCGAGGCCGGCGCGCCAGCTTGCGCCTGCCTTGCATGGCTACGATGTTCGGTCCGGCGATCCGTATAATCAATCAACGCCAATATTGATATTGTTCTCTTTTTTAGAACACCCGAATCATGAGCGATACCCTGACCGACAGCCGCATCGTCTATTTCTACGAGGCCGTGCGTTGCGGCACGATCCGCGCCGCGGCCGACTGGCTCGACGTGGCGCCCTCGGCCGTGAGCCGCCAGATCGGGCTGCTGGAGAAGGAGCTCGACGCCACCCTGGTGGAGCGCCACGCGCGCGGCGTGACGCCCACCGAGGCGGGACGTTGCGTGATCGAGTATTTCCGCGAGCAGCTCGCGCACCGCGACGACCTGATCTCGCGGCTGCAGGAGTTGCGCGGGCTCAAGACCGGCCAGGTCAGCCTGGTGCTCGGCGAAGGCTTCGTCTCGGATCTGCTGGCCGGGCCCATGCAGCAGTTCTGCCGGCAGTTCCCCGGCATCCGCGTCAACCTCGACGTGGGCAGCACCAACGACGTGATCCGCAAGATCTCGAACGACGAAGGCGAGATCGGCCTGGTGTACAACCCGCCCAGCGAACCCAAGCTGGTGTCGCGCGCGTCGAAGCGGCAGCCGATGATGGCGATCGTCGGCCCCGACTTTCCGCGCCGCAGCCACAAGGTGCTGACGGTGCAGCAGCTCGCCACCTACCCGCTGGCGGCCACTCACCCGTCCTACGGCACGCGGCAGATGATGGAGGCCGTGGAATACGCCGAGCGCGTACGGCTCGCGCCGATCATCACCACCAATTCCTTCGCGATCCTGAAGGAGTTCGTGAAATCCGGGCTCGGTATCTCGGTGATGCCGGCCTTCGCGGTGACGGCCGAGCTGCAGGCCAGGGAGCTGTTCGCGATCGACATCGCGCATCCGATCCTCGAGAACGCCGAAGCGCACATGGTCACGCGCGTGGGCCGCAAGCTCTCGGTGGCCGCCAACAAGATGCTGCAGATGATGACGGGGCAGATGCGGGCGTTTCGTTAGGGGGGCTGGCGTGGCCCGTACTCCTGCTCCTGAACGCGACGCGGGTTCGGGTTTGGAGACGGCTTCATGAAAACCGCTGATTCCGCTACAAAGTGTTCCAGCAGATCAAGCAGCAGCCGCGTTCGAGACAGGCTTCATGGACAACGCCAGGCGCCCGTGCCCTCATGGGCGCATCACCCAAGCCAAACGTCCTCACGCATCCGGATCGGGAATCCGCGCCGACTGAATCACCACCAGCGTATCGCCCGCCTCGATCCTGCACGGCGCATCCTCGTAAAACGAATAGATCTTCCCGCAGCGATCGAGCCCGACCACGATCGCGCCCGGCACGACGTTCGTCAGGCAGCCGATCTCATGCGGCAATGCCTCGCGCTCCAGCAGCGTCGCGCGCCCGCGCGTCGACAGCATGTCGTTCACGAACGGCACGATGTAGCGGCTGTGGACCGCATCCGCCAGCAACAACGCACCGATCTTCGTCGACGATACGATCACGTCCGCGCCGGCCTGCCGCAGTTGCCGCTGGTACAGGTTCTCCTGAATCCGCACGACGATCTTCGTATCGGGCGCGATGCTGCGCACCGACAGCGTCAGCAGGATCGCGGTCGGATCGTCGGTCACCGAAATGATCACGGCCTTCGCCGCGCGCACCTGCGCCTGCTGCAGCAGATCCTCATGGGCCGGATCGCCGAGCAACCCCGTCACGCCGAGCGACGTCGCCGCCTCGAGGGCCTGCTGCTGCGAATCGATCACGATGATCGTCGCCGGATCGACGCCGCTCTCCAGCAACTCGCGCACCGCGATCGATCCCGACAGGCCATAACCGCACACGACGATGTGATCGGACAGTTGCTTCTGCAGGCGTTTCATGCGGAATTCCTCGATGACGCGCTGGATCACGAACTGATACGCCGTGCCCAGGAAAATGAACCAGATGCCGATGCGGATCGGCACGATGAAGAACGCATCGAGCAGGCGCGCCCGCGCCGTGACGGGCACGATATCGCCGTAGCCGACCGTCGCGACCGTGACCATCGTGAAGTACACGAGATCGGCCACGGTCATCGGCGTGCTCTTGGTCGAATCGCGCAGGCCGTCGCGATCGAGATACAGCACGAGGAACGCCAGCGTGCACAACAGCACGACCGCGCCGAGACGGAACAGCAGCGTGCGCAGCGGCGACGTCGCGGGGCGCGTGAACAGCGTGCGCGCACGCGGCGCCTGCCACGGATTGCGGGCGCGACGCAGGCGCATGCGCAACGAGCGGCGCTGATCGGATGGCGTGGCCAACGGGGAATCTCCTGAAGGATGCGGGCTCGATTCTACGACGGGAACGCGTGTGCCCGGCCGTCACAGCATGCTGCGCGGCCGCACCATCGTCCCGTCGACGAACCGCCGCGCGCGAAACGCCGACAGGTCGAGCGACGGCGCGCCCGTGTCGATCCATTCGGCGAGCAGCCGGCCGACGATCGGCCCCATCGCGAAGCCGTGCCCGCAGAACCCTGTCGCAATCGCGAGCCCCGACGGCGTACCCGGCGCATCGATCACCGGGATGCCGTCGGGCAGCACGTCGATCAGGCCGGCCCACGCTTCGACGATCTGCGCATCCTTCAGCGCGGGAAAGATTGCCTTGAGCTTCGCGAGCGCGCGCGGCGCATGCGCCCGATTCGGCTGCGGCTGCGGATCGCGCGGCTCGATCGGCCCGGTCGCGCCGCCAATGCGTGCGAACACGTCGCGCCAGGCGGACGCATTCAGGTGCAGCCGGAATTTGTCGCGCTGCGACCAGAATTCCGGCCAGAAGAGGCTCAATCCGCGCAGGTGGCCGAGCGTCAGATCGACGTCGACCTGCATGTCGTCGGCGAGGTTGATCGCGCCGTTCTTGCGCTGCCGGATGCCGAGACCGTGCCCCCAGATCGTCGACGCGGACACGTCGGGCAGCACGTTGGTGCGCATGCAGGTGCCGCGCACGGCCTGCTGCGGCAGCCGGATGCCGACGCCGTCGAGCAGCCGGAAACTGGTCGCGCCGGCCGCGCAGATCACGCGCCGCGTGCGGATCGTGCCGCGTTCGGTCGCGACGCCGACGACCGCGCCGCCCGCCGTCTCGATCGCGGTCACGCCGCAGCCTTCGAAGAAACGCGCGCCGGCCTCGGTCGCGCGCGCCGCGAACGCGGCGGCCACGCGGCGCGGCTCGGCCTGGCCGTCGGTCGCCGTGTACAAGCCGCCGAGGGTACGCGCGTGCGTCGACAGGCCGTTCACGCGTTCGTCGATCTGTGCGCGCGTCAGCGTGCGCGTGTCGAGCCCGTGCTCGCGCGCCACGGTGAGCCACGCCTGGAACGAGGCCCAGTCGTCTTCGTTGTCCGCCAGGTAGAGGCAGCCGCCCTGCCGCCATTCGAGATCGAAACCGAGCGCCTGCTCCAGGCCTTCCCAGATCCGCATGCCGGCCATCATCAGCGGCACTTCGGCGGATTCACGCCCTTGCTGTCGCACGAAGCCCCACGCGCGCGTCGATTGCTGGCCGGCGATGCGCGATTTGTCGAGCACGACGGCTTTCAAGCCGCGCAAGCCGAGGTAGTACGCGGCCGCGCAGCCCATGATGCCGGCGCCGACGATCACGACGTCGGCTTCGGGTGGAAATGCCGTATCGGCGTGGCTCAATGCGTCGTGCAGCGGATAGGTGGTGGTCATTGTTTTCTGTCGGATGTCAGGGCACGGCAGGCGAAGCTTAGCGCGTCGATGCCGCGATCGCCGAAGCGGCCGCGGCTGGCAAGCAACTGTTCGCGCAGGATCAGCGCGAGCGGCTGCTGTCCGTCGAGCGGGAAAACGGCGAGCCGTTCCTGTATCTGCCGGCGTAGCGCGCACGCGCAATCGATGCGCGTCGCGCTCGACCACGCCACGTCGAATGCCCGATCACCGCGCAACCATTCAGTCAGGACTTCACGGCCTGCGCGGGGCGGCCGCTGCACAAGCGCTCAGTGCGAATAGCGCGTTTGCGTGCCTGCCGTACGATCGAACGGCTGCAGCCTCGCGAGCTGCTCGATCGACATCGTGACGACTTCGAGAACATGCCGCGCGATTTCGTCGTCGGCCATGCCGGCGTTGACGTACTGCTCGATGCTCATCGTGCGGGGCGGGTAGCTGCCGGTTTCGTCATCGACGATGTCGATCCTGGCTGTCCGCCTCTCGGGCGACAGCACGATCTGGACGGTCTTGCCGTGAACGACGGTCTGCATGCACAAGGTGGACATTCGCGGTCTCCAATTGCGTTGCCTTCGGACGATCGATACCCCACAACGGGAGTCGTCAATCTACAAATTTCCCGACGCATTCGCAATATTCAGGCAGCAATGCCGGCCGTTCGGCGCACTACACCGCCGCTCGACCCGAGGCCCGCATGGCACGGGCCTCGGCACACGCCGCGCTACGCATAGCGGCTCAACCACTCTTCGGAGAATTGTCTGGCGTACGCGACCGCTTCGGCTTCGGTGTCGAATTCACCCAGCTTGCGGAACGCAGCCTCGCGGCTGAAACCCACCTTCGTGACCTCGACCTGCGCGGCGTATTTGCCGGTCTCCGTCACGCGCGGCTCGCAGTTCATTTCGTATCCGCGCATCAAGAATTTCTTCTGCATCGGTTCAAACGCTTTTTTGAGACGGCGAAATCGTAGCACGCGGCTTTGCTGGCGTCGAAAATGTAACTTCGTTGGTTTCACTAGAGGAAACCGTCCAGCGATCGTCCTACAAAAATGGCATGGCTACGTCGGTCCGGGCCAGTACGCGCCCTGCGCTGGTGCATCGCACGGCGATTACCTGCCGTCTCGTGCGCAATCGCATCCCGGTCCGTCGTCAATCCCATCCCGGTCCGTCGGAATGCGGACGTGAAGGCGTCGAACGCCCCGCCGCGCGCTCGCGCCGAGGCTGGTCGGACGTAACGTCATGACACACCTTTCACACAAACGCACCTTTCACAACACTGAATGACGACCATTTTGCGGTAAAGTTATCTTTTCCGTGCGTGGCCGGTCGGCTCGCCATTGGACGTCATGAAGACTGTCCGCCGAGACTGCCGCAAGGCGTCGTTCTGAACGTCACGATCCGTCCCCGTAGCATGACCACTGAAGCAATCACCACGGATTCCCTCGCGGTTGCCGAGCGCGTGCGCGAACTGATGACCCGCAACGGCATCGGCAAGCGCCAGCAGACCACCGAGCTGTGCCGCATCCTCGATCTGAGTTTCTCGCAAGGCCACCGCAAACTGCGCGGCAGCAGCCCCTGGACGCTCGCGCAGATCAAGAAAGTCGCCGAAGCGTACGGCGAACCCGCCGCCCAGTTGTTCGGCGCGCAAACGCTCGACCCCGGCATGGTCGGCGCCTATTCCCAGGAAGCCGTCCTGTATGCGGGCGTCGCCGAGATTCCGTGCACCGCCTGGATCGGCGCGCCGCTCGAAGCCGGCGCGCGCCCCGAGTTCGTCGCGTACGAACAGAACGGCCGCTGGCGCGTGCTGCGCCATACCGGCGTGCTGTACCAGAACGCGTACGACGTACACAAGATCGAGATCTATCCGCGCCGCGCGGAGAGCGACAAGCTCGTCGTCGCGGTGATCGACCCCGATCGCGTCAGCGCAACCGAGCTGTGCCGCTATCTCGAACGGCAGGGTTTCGCGACGGCCGCGTTCGACGGCCTCGCGGCGTTCGTCGACGCGCTGCAGGGTCAGGCCTTCGACGCGGTCCTGACCGAATGGCTGTTCGACGACGGGACGGCCGCCACCGCGATCAAGGCCGTGCGCACGTCCGACAACCCGGGCGCGCCGATTTTCGTGCTGACGGGCGACCTGCTCACCGGACGCGCGAGCGAGGCCGACATCAGCGAAGTGATCCGCGCGTTCGACGTGGTGTGCTACGAAAAACCCGCGCGCATGGCGATCCTCAGCGCCGATCTCGCGAAGCGGCTCACGCGCGGCTGACGTCCGCCGGGCCGGCCGCCCGAATCGCGAACGGCCAACCTCCGCGCGGCGCCGCGGGCATGAACGGGTTCCTCAGTACAATAGCCGCACCCGTTCACGCCCACGCCGGCATCCGCCGCCCGACGCCATGGCCCGCCTCATCCCCGACGACTGGAAAAGCCTCGCCGCGACCGGCGCGGCCGAACGCGAGCGCGAGACGCTCGCCGCGCTCGAACACGCGCTGCCCGACAGCTACACCGTGTATCACGGCGTCCACTGGACGCGCGCCGACCAGGCATTCTCGGTGTTCGGCGAAGCCGCGTTCGTCGTCGTGAGCCCGGCCGGGCGCGTGCTGCTGATCGAACAGAAGGCTGGCTTCCTGCGCGAGACCCCGAAAGGGCTCGTGAAGGTCTACCTGCAAAAGGAGCGCAATGTCCCGATCCAGCTCGCGCGCACGCAGGAGACGCTGCACCGGCGCCTGACGGCCGCGCTCGGCGCGGGCGTCTACGGCGTCGAGGCGCTGCTGTACTGCCCAGACTACTCGATCCGCGACGCGTCGATCGCCGGCGTCGCGCCCGACCGCATCGTCGATGCGTCGCGCAAGGCGCAGCTCGCGCAGGTGATCCAGCAGATCCTGCCCGAGGACGACGAGCACTTTCCGAACGCGCCGAAGCTCCACCATTTCCTCGCGGACGAACTCGCGCTCACGCCCGACACGAGCGCGCTCGTCGGGCAAGCCGGCACGCTCGTCACGCGGCTGTCGGGCGGGCTCGCCGCATGGGCGCGCCAGCTCGACTTCACGCCGTTCCGGCTGCGCGTGACCGGCACCGCGGGGTCGGGCAAGACCCAGCTCGCGGTGCAGGTGATGCGCGATGCCGTCGCGGCCGGCCAGCGCGTGCTCTACGTCTGCTTCAACCGGCCGCTCGCCGACTACATCGCGCGCATCGCACCGCCCGGCGCGAAGATCGCGAATTACCACCAGCTGTGCGACTGGGTCGCGCGTGACGGCGGCTATACGCCCGATTTCCAGGTGCCCGGCGAATTCGACCGGCTCGAGGCGCGCTTCGCGCAAGCGCCGATTCCCGAACGCTGGCGCTTCGACGTGCTGATCGTCGACGAAGGGCAGGATTTCCATGCGCCGTGGGCAGCCGCGCTGGAGCGCCTGCTCGTGCCGGACGGCGCATGGTGGTGGCTGGAAGATCCGCTGCAGAACCTGTACATGCGCGAACCCGTCGCGCTGCCCGGCTGGGTCACGTTGAAGGCACTCGCGAATTACCGCAGCCCGCGCGACCTGCTCGAATTCGTGCGCGACGTCGTCGGCCGGGTCGAGCCGCTCGCGGCCGAACTGCGTTCGGGCAGCCCGTTCGACGGGTCCGATCCGTCGGTGTCGGCCTACGGGGAAGAAGGCGCGTCGGGCGACGCACTGGCGCAAGCCTGCATCGACGCGACCAAGCGTGCGATCACGCAGGCGCTATCGCTCGGTTTCCGCAAGCAGGACATCGCGGTGCTGTCGTACCGCGGCCGCGAAGGCTCGGTGCTCGCGCCGCTCGACCAGCTCGGCCCGCACCGGATCAAGCGTTTCACCGGCAAGTACGACCTGTTCGGCAACCCCGAGTATCGCGAAGGCGACGTGCTGCTCGACTCGATCTACCGCTTCAAGGGCCAGTCGGCGCCGTGCGTGATCCTCACCGAGGTCGACTTCGACACGCTCGACGCGCGGGCCGCGCGCAAGCTGTTCGTCGGTGCGACGCGCGCGACGATGAAGCTGCTGATCGTCGCGTCGTCGCGCGCGGCCGCGCAACTGGCGGACGCGGCGGGTTGACGCGGCGGGCGGGCAAGCGCCTGCCCGTTACCGCGCCGCCGTCGTTTCGATTCAGGCGACGCGGAACGCGCCCACCGCGCGACGCAGCCCGTCGGCCTGTTCCTCGAGCGACGCGGCAGCCGCGGCCGCCTGCTCGACGAGCGCCGCATTCTGCTGCGACACCTGATCCATCTGCGACACCGCGCGGTTCACCTGCTCGATCCCGTCGCGCTGCTCGCTCGACGCGGCCGCGATCTCCGTCATGATGCCCGTCACGCGCCCGATCGCCTGCTGGATGTCCTGCATCGTCGTGCCGGCCATACCGACGAGCCGCGAGCCGGTCGCGACCCGTTCGACCGATTCGCCGATCAGCGTGCGGATTTCCTTCGCCGCGGACGCCGAGCGCTGCGCCAGCGTGCGCACCTCGCCCGCGACCACCGCGAAGCCGCGGCCTTGCTCGCCCGCGCGCGCGGCTTCCACCGCCGCATTCAGCGCGAGGATGTTGGTCTGGAACGCGATGCCTTCGATCGTGCCGATGATGTCGGCGACCTTCTGCGAGCTCTGGTCGATTTCGTTCATCGTGCCGATCACCTCGCCGACGACCGTCGCGCCGCGCGTCGCGATCTCGCTCGCGCTGTCCGCGCAGGCCTGCGCCTCGAGCGCGTGGTCCGCGTTCTGCTTCACGGTCGCCGTCAGTTGCTCCATGCTCGCGGCCGTCTCCTGCAGCGCCGACGCCTGTTCCTCGGTGCGCTGCGACAGGTCGGTGTTGCCGGCCGCGATCTGGTGCGTCGCCGTCGAAATCGCTTCGGAGCCGTGGCTCACCTGGCGCACCGTATCCGCGAGGCTGCGCTGCATGCCCGTCACGCCCTTGACCAGCTCGGCCATCTCGTCACGCGACGACCAGCGCACTTCCGACGTGAGGTCGCCGTCCGACAGTCGGCGGAAATGCGACAGCAGGCGATTCACCGGTTGCGTGATCGCGAAATGCAGGCCGATCGCGCAACCCAGGCACGCGGCCAGCCCGAATGCGATGCCCGCGATCGCGCCCATGCGCATCCAGCCGTAATAGGTCTGCGCGGTGTCGTACACGTCCTTGCCGCGCCCGGCCTGGTACGCATCGAGCGCGTCGGTCGCCTGCGTGAGCGCGACCGACAGCGGCGGCGCGACGGTCATTAGCAAGCGGTCGGCTTCGTCGCGCCGCCCTTCGCGGATCGCATCGATCATCGGCTTCAGCGCCTGCCCGATCAACGCCTGGCGCGCGGCATCGAGGCGGCTCGCGAGCGGGCCCTCGTCGCCGTCGTGCGGCATCGCCGCGTAGTTGCGCCATGCCGTGTCGGCCTTCGCGAGATAGCCCTCGGCCTTCTTCACGAGCTCGGGCACCTCCGGCGCTTCCGGATGCAGCAGCGCACGGTCGAGCGTGGTGCGCACGATCGTCAGGTTCAGGCTCGCCGCGGACAGCGCGGTCTTCGCCGCCAGTTGCCGCGTATAGGCCTCGTCGAGGGCGCGGTTCGAGCTCTGCATGCCCGCGAGGCCGATCAGCCCCGACACGACGAGCAGCACGGCAACGAGGCCGAGCGTGGAGAAGATCCGCGTACGGATGGAGAAACGGGAAAACAGGGCGTTCAGGTTCATGACGGCACGTGAGCGGTGAAAAGAGCCGCGGCAATCGGTCCGCGGCCCTCTCTATTACGGTTTGCCTGCACAAAACTTGAGTCCGGCCCTGCCTTGCGGCTGATCGTGGTCAATTTTTCCGGCGGCAATCTCCCGTTACGACTGCAACATATCGAGGCTGGGCAGAAATTGACTAGTCAATCATTAATGGCTATATTTCAACCCAATTCCCTGCCATGGCAGATATCTCGATGACCACCGACACCCTCCTCACTCCGCCGGCCGCCGACGCGGCCCGCCGCGACGCGCCGACCGGGCTGATCGTCGCCGCGCTGCTGCTCGTCATGCTGCTGTCCGCGCTCGACCAGACGATCGTGTCGACCGCGCTGCCGACGATCGTCGGCGAACTCGGCGGGCTCGACCAGTTGTCGTGGGTCGTCACCGCGTACCTGCTGTCGTCCACCGTCGTACTGCCGCTGTACGGCAAGCTCGGCGACCTGTACGGCCGCAAGATCGTGCTGCAGGCGGCGATCGTGCTGTTCCTCGCCGGCTCCGCGCTGTGCGGCGTCGCGCAGGACATGACGCAACTGATCGTGCTGCGCGCGCTGCAGGGGCTCGGCGGCGGCGGCCTGATGGTCGTCACGATGGCCGCGATCGGCGATCTGGTGCCGCCCGATCGCCGGGCGCGCTACCAGGGGATGTTCGGCGGCGTCTATGGCCTCGCGACGATCGTCGGGCCGCTGCTCGGCGGCTTCCTGGTCGAACACCTGTCGTGGCGCTGGATCTTCACGATCAACCTGCCGCTCGGCGTGCTCGCGCTCGCGGTGATCGGCATGGCGTTCCGGCCGCACACCGCGCACGTGAAGCACCGGATCGACTACATGGGCGCCGCGTTCCTCGCGACCGCCCTCACCTGCGTGATCCTGTTCACGAGCGAAGGCGGCTCGCTGCTGCCGTGGACGTCGCCGCAGCTTTGGATGACGCTCGCGCTCGGCCTCGTCGCGATCGGCGGCTTCATTTACGAAGAACGCCTCGCGGCCGAACCGATCATGCCGCTCGAGCTGTTCCGCCACCGCACCTTCGTGCTGGTCAGCCTGATCGGTTTCGTGGTCGGCATCGCGCTGTTCGGCTCGGTCACGTTCATCCCGCTCTACCTGCAGGTCGTGAAGGGCTCGACGCCGTCGCAGGCCGGCATGCAGCTGCTGCCGATGATGGGCGGGATGCTCGTCACGTCGATCGTCAGCGGGCGGCTGATCTCGCGGCTGGGCTCATACCGAATGTTCCCGATCGCGGGGACGCTGACCGGCGGCGTCGCGATGGCGCTGCTGTCGACGCTGACGCTCGACACGCCGCTGCACACGATGTACGCGTACATGGCGCTGCTCGGGATCGGCCTCGGCATGGTGATGCCCGTGCTGACGCTCGCCGTGCAGAACACGGTCGAATTCCGGCACATGGGGGTGGCGACGTCGGGCGCGACGCTGTTCCGCTCGATCGGCGGCTCGCTCGGCGTCGCCGCGTTCGGCGCGCTGTTCTCGCACGGGCTGCAATCGCGGATGACGCATGCGCTGCCGGCCGGCACGGAATTGCCGCCCGCGCTCGGCCCGGCCGCCGTGCATCAGTCGCCGGATGCCGTGCGCGACGCGTACCTGCATGCGTTCGCCGGGTCGCTGCACGTCGTGTATCTGTCGGCCGCGACGGTCATCGCGATCGCGTTCGTGCTCGCGTGGTTCGTCGAGGATGCGCCACTGCGCAAGCACCACTGACCAGCGGGCGGCTTGCGACGCGACCGTCGAGCCGCGTCGCGAACCGCCCGCGCCCGCCGTCACGCCAGCAGCACGACACCGCCCGTCGTCGCGCGCGACTCCAGCAACCGGTGCGCGTCGGCCGCCTGTTCGAGCGGCAGCCGCGCGCCGATCTCGACATGCATGCCGCCCGCCAGCCGGTCGAGCGTCGCACGCGCGGCGTCCCGATAGGCGTCGACGTCGCGCGCGATGAAACCGAGCACGCTCGGCCGCGCAAGCGCGATCGAACGGGCCGGGCCCAACTCGTCGAGATCGAACGTCTGCCGCGCGCCGATCGCCGCCACCTGCCCGATGCTCGCGACCATCCCGAACGGACGAACCGCCCCGAGCGTACGGGTCAGCACGTCGCCGCCGATTCCGTCGATCGCGTAATCGACGCCCGCCCCGCCGCCGAACGCCCGCGCGGCTGCAACGAAATCCTCCTCGCGATAATCGACCACCGCTTCGGCGCCGTGCACGCGCACGAGCGCGGCTTTCGCGGCCGATCCGACCGTGCCGATCACCCGCGCGCCGAGCGCATGCGCCCACTGCGTCGCGAGCAGCCCGACGCCGCCGGCCGCCGCGTGCACGAGTACCGTATCGCCGGCGCCAACCTGCCGCACGCGATGCAGCAGCATGTAGACGGTGATCCCCTTCAGCAGCCCGGCGGCGGCGGCTTCGTCGCTCAGCCCGTCGGGAATCGGCAGCACGCGCTCGGCCGGCATCGTGCGCAGGCTCGCGTAGCTGCCGGTCGGCAGGCCGGCATACGCGACACGCTGACCGGGGACGAGCTCCGTCACGCCCGGCCCGACCGCGTCGATCACGCCGGCCGCCTCGACGCCGAGCGCGTCTGGCAGCGCGGGCAACGCGTGCGCGCCCGTCCTGAAATAGATGTCGACGAAATTCACGCCGATCGCGGTCTGGCGAATCCGCACTTCGCCGGCCCCGGGTAACCCGACGGGCGCATCGACGCGGCGCAGCACGCCGGCGTCGCCGTAACGGTCGATGCCGATCCGGATGGCGTTGGCAGTTTGGGTCATGACGTTCCTCGCTATCGAATGAAGTGAATGAAGTGACACGATGATCCCATCGTGCATAATCGAACGGAATTCACGCTGAGCGCCCATCTACTGTGCAAAATTCGACCGATCACGATTCTGCCGGCGCACCCGCGCTGCCGATGAGCTGGGACGACATCCGCTACTTTCTGGCGGTGATGCGCGGCGGCAGCCTGTCGGCCGCCGCGCGAGCGCTGCAGGTCCAGCATTCGACGGTCGCGCGGCGCATCGACGCGCTGGAATCGGCGCTGGGAATCCGGCTGTTCGACCGGCTGCCGCGCGGCTGGCCGCCGACCGACGAAGGGCTGCACCTGGCTGAGCACGCCGCACGCCTCGAAGCCGACGCGCATGCGTTCGCGCGCGCCGCGCAAGGCGCGGCCGCGCTCGACGGCGTGGTGCGCGTATCGGCGTCGCCGGTGTTCGCCAGCCATTTCCTCGCGCCGCGCCTGGCCCGTGCACAGCGCGCGTGGCCGGCGCTGCGGATCGACCTGATGGGCGAGATGCATGCGGCCAACCTGTATGCGCGCGAAGCCGACCTCGCGGTGCGGCTGTCGCGGCCGAGCGAACCGGGGCTCGCCGCGCGCCGGCTCGGCACGATGCGCTTCGCGCTGTGCGCGGCACCGGAATGGGCGGACGCGCCGCCCGACACCTGGCCGTTCGTCGGCTACGACGACGCGCTCGCGCAAACGCCGCAGCAGCAATGGCTCGAACGCGTCGCGGCCGGGCGCCGTTTTGCGTTCATCGCCAACGACCTCGCCGCGCAGCATCGCGCGTGCGCAGCCGGGGCCGGCGTCGCGCTGCTGCCGCGGTTTCTCGTCGACGATCCGGCCGCGCACGCCGGCGCACCGCTCGTCGAGCTGACGGCCGCGCCGCGTTGCGACATCGAGCGCGAAATCTGGCTCGTCGTTCATCCGGACGTGCGCCGGTCGCCGCGTGTGCAGCGCGTCGCCGACGCGATCGCCGATGCGGTTCATGCGGCGGACGGCCGGCTGTAAGCCGCCGAAACCACAAACGGCTTTGCCACGCGCGTCGGCGGCCGGCATAGTAGCGTTTTGACTTCGCCCGCGCTGCCCTCATGTCTACTGCTCCCACCTGCGTCGTGCGCGACGCGACCGACGCCGACCTCGACGCGATCCACGCGATCTATGCACACCACGTTCACCACAGCGTCGCGTCGTTCGAGGAAACGCCGCCCGACGTCGCCGAACTGCGCGCACGCCGCGACGCGGTGCTCAGCCACGGGCTGCCGTATCTCGTCGCCGAATGCGACGGTCGCGTAGCCGGCTACGCGTACGCGACGCCCTACCGCACGCGCAGCGCGTACCGCTTCGCGATCGAGGATTCGATCTACATCGACGACGCGCAGCGCGGCCGCGGAATCGGCCGCGCGCTGCTCGACGCGCTGATCGCGCGCTGCGAAGGCGGCCCGTGGCGGCAGATGATCGCGGTGATCGCCGACGGCGGCACCGGCGGCTCGACGTCGCTGCATCGCGCGTTCGGCTTCGAACCGGCCGGCCTGCTGAAAGCGGTCGGCTTCAAGCACGGCCGCTGGATCGACACGGCGCTGCTGCAGCGCCCGCTCGGCGACGGCGCGAACACGCGCCCCGCCTCGCCCGAGCCTGCCGCCGCGCGCTAGAATGGCCGCATGTCAAAACAGACTCATTCCACGCCCGACGAGGCCACGCCGGATTCCCGCAACGAGTACACGGTCGACGAACTCGCGCGCGTGTCCGACACCACCGTGCGCAACGTCCGCGCGTACCAGGACCGCGGGCTGCTGGCGCCGCCGGAGAAACGCGGGCGCGTCGGCATCTACGACGACACGCACGTCGCGCGCCTGAAGCTGATCAATCATCTGCTCGCGCGCGGCTACACGCTGTCGAACATCCAGGACCTGATCAAGGCGATCGACGAAGGCCACGACCTGCGCTCGATCCTCGGCCTCGAGAACGCGATCGGCGGCCGCTGGTCGCACGAGCTGCCGAAAACCTATTCGCTCGCGCAACTCGCGCAGATGTTCGGCCCGCAAGCGACCACGCAACTGTCGCGCGTGACCGAGCTCGGGCTGCTCGAACGGCGCGGCCTGTCGTTCGTCGCGAAAAGCCCCGCGCTGCTCGAGGCGGCGGCCGCGATGACGAAGGAAGGGATTCCGCCGCGCGAGCTGCTCGACGTGATCAGCCTCGCGCGGCCGCATTTCGACGCGATCGCGCGGCTGCTCGTCGATCTCGTCGTGAAGCGGCTCGACCGCTACGACGCCGGCACGCTGCCGCCGGCCACCGACGTGCCCGAACTGGTCGACGCGATCTGGCGGCTGCGTCCGCTCGCTGCCGTGTTCGTCGAAGGCGAGACGAACCGCGCGCTCGAAACCGCGGCCGGCGCGTATCTCGGCGGCCGGGTCGCGACGATCCTCGACAAGAAGCTCAGCGACGAAGCGGCGCGGCAGTCCGGCGCGCCGGATACGTCCGATCCGGCAGGCCACGACGACAAAGCATAGGGCCGACGCCGTCATATCCATATCGGCAATGCTTCGTTTGCGGGCACGATCGCCCATGCGACGATTCTTCCAACCGAGCGGCACCGGCCGCTCTCCGAAGATGCCTCGCATGGAGTTCATTCGATGATTCGTTTCACCCGCTGGATCACCCGCGCCGCCGCCGTCTCGCTGGTCGCCTTGTCCGCCGCGTCGGCGTTCGCGCAAGGCGGCGCCGACAAGATCGTGCGCATCGGTTATCAAAAGGCCGGCCTGTTGTCGATCGTCAAGGCGCAGGGCGCGCTCGAGGCGCGGCTCAAGCCGCTCGGCTATGGCGTCCAATGGTTCGAATTCCCGGCCGGCCCGCAACTGCTCGAAGCACTGAACGCAAACAGCATCGACTTCGGCTATACGGGCGCGCCGCCGCCCGTGTTCGCGCAGGCGGCCGGCGTGCAGTTCGTCTATGTCGGCGCGGAACCGCCGGCGCCGCACAACGAGGCAGTGTTCGTAAAGGCCGATTCGCCGATCCGGACGGTGGCCGGCCTGCGCGGCAAGAAGGTCGCGCTGCAGAAAGGCTCGAGCGCGAACTACCTGCTGCTCGAGGCGCTGAAGAAGGCCGGCGTGCGCTATGACGAAATCCAGCCGGTCTATCTCCCGCCGGCCGACGCGCGCGCCGCGTTCGAAAGCGGCAACGTCGACGCGTGGGCGGTTTGGGACCCGTACTACGCGGCCGCGCAGAGCGCGCTGAAGGTGCGCACGCTGTCCGACTACACGGGGCTCGCGGCGACCAACAATTTCTACGAGGCGACGCGGAGTTTCGCGCAACAGCATCCCGACGTGGTCGGCGCGATCCTGAAACAGGCGCGCGAAACGGGCCAGTGGGTCAACGGGCATCCGGCCGACACGGCCGCGCTGCTGGCGCCGAAGGTCGGGTTGCCGCAGGCGCTCGTCGAGACGTGGATCAAGCGCGTGCCGTTCGGTGCGGTGCCGCTCGACGAGCGCATCGTCGCCGCGCAGCAAGGTGTGGCCGATGCGTTCTACGCGGCGAAGCTGATTCCGCAGAAGCTGAGCGTGGCCGACAACGCCTGGGTCGACAAGAACGTCGCGAGTGCGCTGGCGGCGAAGTAATACGCGCGGCACCCTCCCTCAGCAGGCCGGCCGGGCGCGATGCCCCGCCGGCCGCTTTCGTGTCCCGCGTGGCACACGCTCAACGCAACGCGTTCGCCACCTTCTTCTGCCGCCATACACACAGCAGATCGCAAGCGACATGCGCGGCCGCGATCGCCGTGATGTCCGCATGATCGTACGCGGGCGCCACCTCCACCACATCCGCTCCGACCAGATTCACCGCCCCGAGCGAGCGCACGATCGCCAGCGCCTGCGCCGACGACAAGCCGCCCGCCACCGGCGTCCCGGTTCCCGGCGCGAACGCCGGATCGAGGCAATCGATGTCGAAGGTCAGATACGCAGGCCGCGCGCCGACGATCTCGACGATCCGCTCGACCGCCGCCCGCGCACCATGGTCATGCACCCACGCGGCATCGAGCCGCTCGATCCCGAGAAAGTCGTCGTTCCACGTGCGGATGCCGACCTGCACCGACGTCGCGGGATCGATCAGCCCTTCCTTCACGGCCTTGTAGAACATCGTCCCGTGATTGAGGCTGTCCGGATCGTCGTCGGCCCACGTATCGCAATGCGCGTCGAAGTGAATCAGCGACAGCGGCTTGCCATAGCGCTCCGCGTGCGCGACCAGCAGCGGATACGTGATGTAGTGATCGCCGCCGAGCGTCAGCATCTTCGCGCCCGAGCGCAGGATCGTGCGCGCATGCTCGACGATCGCCGGCTTGATCGACAGCGGATTGTGCGCGTCAAACCAGCAGTCGCCGTAGTCGACGGCCGCGAGATCGTCGAACGGATCGAAGCCCCACGGATACGGATGGAGCTCCGCGAGCTGCACGCTCGCCGCGCGGATCGCGGCCGGCCCGAGCCGCGCGCCGGAACGATAGGTCGTCGCGAGATCGAGCGGTACGCCGGAGATCGCGACGTCGACGCCGTCGAGCGCACGGGAGTAATTGCGGCGCATGAACGACAGCACGCCCGCATAGGTGTTTTCGATCGAGGAACCGTACGGCGTCGTGCGACGGATCGCGCCGTCGCCGTGGAGAAGTTCGGTCATGGTCGGACCTGTTTTCGTGGGGAGCCGGCGCCGCCCTTCGCATCAGCGCGCGGGCCGGGCACGGCATGGATTCATCGGCACGCCCCGGCTCGCGCATCCGGTCGCGCGGCCAGGCGGGGCATCGACAACGGCAATACCGCGGCGATCATAGCAAGCCGAATCGCAGCCGTTGCCCCGGTTCAGCCGGGGCAACGCGCGGAAAAACCAGCGGCGGCATCGCGGCTCGTCGCCGTCGTTTCCTAGAAGGATTCACCGGTTTTCGCGCCTTCGTTCTTCCGGATAATGGCCGGCAGCCGCGCCCTCGACGGCGCGCCGTCCGCTGCAGACGAAGACAAACCGGAGACACCCGCCTTGATCGCCACGCTTCCCGCCACCTATCGCCGGCTCTGGCCGCTCGCCATCGCCGCGGCGTTGCTGTACGGACTGTCGCTCGCCGCCGCACCCTATCCGGGCCAGGCCGCCGCGAAAGCCGCGATGGGCATCCTGCTGCTCGCGGCGGGCAGCACCTGCGGCGCGCCGCGCGAACGCGCGTGGCTGTGCGCGGCGCTCGCGACCGCCGTGCTCGGCGACGTACTGCTCGCGCTGCCCGACTGGCCGCTGTCGTTCGTCCTCGGCCTCGGCGCGTTCCTGCTCACGCACCTGTGTTATTGCGCGATCTTCTTCCGGTGGCGCGCGCGGCCGCACGGCTGGCGCATCGTTGCGCTCGTCGGGCTATGGATCGCCGCGCCGGCGTTCTACGCGGCGTTCTTCCCGCACCTCGGCGAGCTGCTGGCGCCGGTCGCCGTCTACATGCTCGTGCTGTGCGTGATGGCGAGCTTCGCGCTCGCCGCCCGCACGCGCGGCCCGCTGGTCGCCGTCGGCAGCCTGATCTTCGTCGGCTCCGACACGCTGATCGGCGTCGGCCGCTTCCTTGACGGCTTTCCGGGCATCGACTATCTGATCTGGGGCCTCTATGCGCTCGCGCAGGTCACGATCGTGGCCGGGGTTTTCCATGAGACGGCCGCCCGATCGATCCGTCCCTGATACCGTTTCAAACGGACCGTCGCGCGCCGGCGGTCCCGTTTCTTCCCCGTCTCGCCCTGCCGACGGCCTTTTCCGGCCATCCCGCATTGCGGAAACTGCTCCGTTCCAAACCCCGCTCAGCCTTTTCCCGCCTGGCTTCCGGCCCTTAGAGCGCCGCTTCTAGCCTCTTGCGGTTTCCGGGTTCACCCACTATCGTTACATCAAACAATGTAACATTCAAAAATGAGCCAAATCGGAGACACCCGGATGAATGCTCGCACGTTGCCTTTCGGTCCACCCGGCCATGACGGCCTGGACGAAACCATCGACATCGCCATCATCGGCACCGGCTTCGCCGGCCTCGGGATGGCGATCCGCCTGAAACAGACGGGCGTGACCGACTTCGTCGTCCTCGAGAAGGCCGCGTCGGTCGGCGGCACGTGGCGCGACAACCATTACCCCGGGTGTGCATGCGACGTGCAATCGCACGTCTATTCGTTCTCGTTCGCGCCGAACCCGCGCTGGACGCGCATGTTCGCGCCGCAGCCGGAGATCCGCGCGTATCTCGAAGACTGCGTGCAGCGCTTCGGCGTCGGCCCGCACCTGCGGCTGAATCACGAATTGCAGCGCGCCGAATACGACGAAGCCGCGCAACGCTGGCGCCTCACGTTCGCGAACGGCAAGCGGCTGTCCGCGCGCGTGCTGGTGTCGGGGATGGGCGGCCTGTCGCGCGCCGCGCTGCCGGCGATTCCCGGTGTCGAAAACTTCCAGGGCCGTGCGTTCCATTCACAGCAGTGGGATCACGACTACCCGCTCGAAGGCAAGCGCGTCGCGGTGATCGGCACTGGCGCGAGCGCGATCCAGTTCGTGCCGCAGATCGCGCCGCGCGTGAAGGAACTCGCACTGTTCCAGCGCACGCCGCCGTGGATCATGCCGAAGCCCGACCGTAACCTGAGCGGCTTCGAGAAATGGCTGTTCCGCACGCTGCCGTTCACGCAGAAGCTCGTGCGCAGCGGCATCTACTGGATGCTCGAATCGCGCGTGCTCGGCTTCGCGATCCATCCGTCGCTGATGAAGAACGTGCAGAAGCTCGCGCTGCGCCACATCCGCAAGCAGATTCCCGATCCGGAGCTGCGCAAGGTGGTCACGCCGAACTACACGCTCGGCTGCAAGCGCGTGCTGATCTCCAACGACTACTACCCGGCGCTGTCGCGCAAGAACGTCGACGTGATCACGACCGGCATCGACCATATCGAAGCCGACGCGGTCGTGACGACCGACGGTAAGCGCCATGAAGTCGACTGCCTGATCTACGGCACCGGCTTCCAGGTGGCCGACCCGTATCCGCGCGGCGCGATCATCGGCCGCGGCGGCCTCGATATCGTCGACGCGTGGCGCGACGGCGCGCACGCGTATCTCGGCACGACGCTGCCCGGCTACCCGAACTTCTTCATGATCGTCGGCCCGAACACGGGCCTCGGCCACAACTCGATGGTGTTCATGATCGAGTCGCAGATCGAATACATCCTCGGCGCGCTGCAGGCGATGCGCCGCGAGCGCGCGGAGGCGATCGAGGTGCGCCCGCTCGTCGAGGCGCAGTTCAACAGCGACCTGCAAGGCAAGCTGAAGAAGGCGATCTGGTCGACGGGCGGCTGCAAGAGCTGGTACCTCGACCCGCGCACCGGCAAGAACACGACGTTGTGGCCGGGCTTCACCTGGCGCTTCCGCCAGGCCACCGCGCACTTCTCGATCGCCGATTACCACGCGTATCGCGCACCGCACGACACGACCGCGCGGCCCGCCGCCGCGCCAGCCGCTTCCGCTTCCACGTCCGCCGAAGCGGCCTGAGTCAGACAAGGAGCCACGACATGAGAGATTTCGCCAACAAGGTCGCCGCGATCACGGGTGCCGGCTCGGGCATGGGCCGCGCGCTCGCGATCCAGCTCGCGCAGGCCGGCTGCCACGTGTCGCTCGCCGACAAGAACGGCGTCGGCCTCGCCGAAACCGAACGGATCGTCCGCGCGATCGCGCCGAACGTGCGCGTGTCGACGCGCGTCCTCGACGTCGGCGATCGCGACGCGATGTTCGCGTGGGCCGACGACACCGCGAAAGAGCACGGCAAGGTCAACCTGATCTTCAACAATGCGGGCGTCGCGCTGTCGAGCACGATCGAAGGCATGGAATACAGCGATCTCGAGTGGATCGTGAACATCAACTTCTGGGGCGTCGTGCACGGCACGAAGGCGTTCCTGCCGCACCTGAAGGCATCGGGCGACGGCCACGTGATCAACACGTCGAGCATCTTCGGGATCTTCGCGCAGCCGGGCATGAGCGGCTACAACGCGACCAAGTTCGCGGTGCGCGGCTTCACCGAATCGCTGCGCCAGGAACTCGACATGATGAAGTGCGGCGTGTCGGCCACCTGCGTGCATCCGGGCGGCATCCGCACGAACATCGCGCAGTCGAGCCGCGTCGCGAAGAACATGGTCGGCTTCATCGTCGAGAGCGAACAGCAAGGCAAGGACAGCTTCGAGAAGTTCTTCATCACGACCGCCGACGACGCCGCGCGCACGATCCTCGCCGGCGTGCGCAAGAACAAGCGCCGCGTGCTGATCGGCCGCGACGCGAAGGGCGCGGACTGGATGGCCCGCATCCTGCCGGCCGCCTACCAGGCGCTCGTCGTGCTCGCGACCCGCCGCGAGGCCGCGAAGGCCCGCCGTGCCGCACGCGGCACGCCGGCGCCGGCCCCGGTGCACGCCACCTACAACAATGCAGGCAATCAGGGAGAACAATCATGATGACACCGAACATGATGCCCGTGCGGCGCGACATCCGTTTCGCGCTGCCCCCCGAACGCGCGAAGGACTGGCACGTGCAGGGCGTGCCGGTCACGCACTTCATGAATGCGCTGTCGCTGCTGTTCCCGGCCGGCGAACGCTTCTTCATGGATTCGGTGCGCAACTACCGCGACCGGATCGAGGACCCCGAGCTGAAGAAGCAGGTGATCGGCTTCATCGGCCAGGAAGCGATGCACACGCGCGAGCACATCGAGTACAACGACCTGCTGCAGGCGTCCGGCCTGCCCGCGCACAAGCTCGACAAGCGCCTGTGGACGATCCTCGGCTGGTTCAAGAAGGTGCTGCCGCACTCGATGCAGCTGGCGATCACGATCGCGCTCGAGCACTACACGGCGATCCTCGCGAACCAGTTGCTGTCGGGCCACGAACACCGGATCGACGGCTCGGTCGAGGGCTACCAGCAGATGTGGATGTGGCATGCGATGGAGGAAACCGAGCACAAGGCGGTGTCCTACGACGTGTGGCGCACCGTGATGAAGCCGGGCCTCGGCAGCTACCTGCTGCGCACCGGCACGATGCTGACGACGACCGTATTCTTCTGGGCCATCGTGTTCGACTTCCACGTGCGGCTGATGCGCGCGCACCGTCGAGAACACGGCAAGTTCGGCGGCATGTGGCGCCTCGTGAAGTATCTGTACAGTCCGAAGAACGGCGTGTTCCCGAGCATCGCGCGCGAATGGCTCGACTACTTCCGTCCGGGCTTCCACCCGTGGGATCACGACAACCATCAATACCTGCAGGAGCTCGACACGCTGCTCGAGAACATCGACGCGACCAACGCGCGCTATGCGGCGCAAGCCGCCCCGCGCCGCGTGCCGCTGCATTCGGTCGCGCAGGCATGACGCGATGGCGCGCGCTCACGAGATGCTGACCGTCCAGTCCGGCGACGTGAAACTCGCCGTCTACGTAAGCGGGTCGCGCCGCGCGCCGCCGCTGATCCTCGTGCACGGCTATCCCGACTCGGCGGCCGTGTGGGCGCCGATCCGCGCGCGGCTCGCGAAGCGCTACCGCGTGATCGCGTACGACGTGCGCGGCGCCGGCGCATCCGATGCGCCGCGCCGCCGCGCCGACTACACGCTCGAGCGGCTCGCCGGCGACCTGAAGGCAGTCGCCGACGCGACCTGCGGCGGCCGGCCGTTCCATCTCGTCGGCCACGACTGGGGCTCGATCCAGTGCTGGGAGGCCGTGACCGACCCGGCGTTGCGCGGCCGCATCGCGTCGTACACGTCGATCTCGGGCCCGTGCCTCGATCACGTGTTCCGCGCGAAGCTGCGGCTCAAGCAGAGCCTGAAGTCGTGGTACATCGGGTTCTTCCATCTGCCGGTCGTGCCGTCGCTGGTATGGCGGCTCGGCGGGGCCGCGCTGTGGCCGCGCTGGCTCCAGCTCACCGAACGCGTGCGGGCCGAGCGCGATCCCGTGCAACTGAAGAACGCGTTGAACGGGATGCAGATGTACCGTGCGAACTTTCTCGCGCGGGCCCGCAAGCCGCGTGAACGGTACGCGCAGGCGCCGGTGCAGATCCTCGTCCCGGTACGCGACCGCTACGTGACCCCCGAGATGTCGGTCGACCTCGACCGCTGGCTCGGTGACCACGTGCGCGAGGAAATCGATGGCACGCACTGGATCGTGCTGCGCCATCCCGACCTGATCGCGTCGCGGATCGACCGGTTCGCGTCCGCGCATGAACGGCCCGCGGTCGCGGCAGTACCGGCGGCGGCGCCGGCCGCGCAAACGGGCGCCGCAGTTCAGCGCAGCGGCGGCAGGCGCTTGAACAGCGTTTCGTAGTCGATCACGAGCCCGTCGTTGTCGATGTCCATTTCCGCGGTGAAATTCCGGAAGATCCCTTCGTAGCGGTAGCGGCGGCCCGGTTCGATGCACGCATAAGCCTGCTTGACCGGCGTGACCGTCAGGTCGGGCGTCGAGATGTACGCGACGTCGATCGGCCGCCGCTCGCCGCGCGCGAGCTCGAGGCGGCCGATCGGCAGCGAATTCGTAAACGGCGTCGCCGCGATGTCGATGTCGATGCAGCCGGCGAGCTCGTACAGTTCGCGGCCTGAACCGTCGCGCCAGTGCCCGGCCCCGTCGCCGTGCAGCTCGAGCGTGCCGCCGCCCATCACCTTGAGCACCGCGTACTTCACCCGCCACTGCGAATCGCACTCGACGCGATACGCAAGCCCGTACGCGCGGCCGTACCGCTGGCCGACCACGGCGCTTTCGACGACGATCGCGCCGCCACTGCGGTCGAACGTCAGATGTTCGACCCCGTCGCCTTCGAGCGACGCCCACCGCACCTCACGCATCGTTCCACCTCCTTGGTATCCCGTGTCGGGGCATCGTCACATAAATCATCGCTATCCGGAATGTCACCGTCGATCGAGTCCAGCTCGGCGGCCCGGTCGCTAGAGCGTTGAAACTGACGCGCATTGGCCCCCCCTTGGCGGCAGCCCAGCGGGCACGCGAAAACAATAGCGATGGCGCAAGTTTGATATCGAATCGCCGGAATCTCGCGAAAATGCCAACAAAACACCTCCAAGTACGCGCCCCGCACCTCTCGACGCCCCGTTTCAGGGCATCGACCTCAAATCCTGACTATCCAGAATTCCCTATTCCGGTGCATCGCGGAGTGTCCTATGCTCGCGGCTCATCCTGTTCCGCTGCCATCATGCCTACCGCCCGCCCCGCCTCGCCGTCGATCGACCTGCGCATCCTGCTGCGCGGCATCGGGCAGGTCGTGCTACAGGCGAATGCGCTCACCGGCGCGCTGCTGCTCGTCGCGCTGGCACTGACCGACCTGCGGCTCGCGTGCGCGGCGCTGGTCGGCTCGGCCGCCGCCAGCATGACGGCCGTGCTGATGGGCGCCGAACGCCGCGACGTCGAACAGGGGCTGCACGGCTTCAACGGCGCGCTGGCCGCGCTGATCGCCGTGCTGTTCGCGCCCCATCCACTCGCCGCCGTCGCGCTGATACCCTTGGTCGCGATCGGCGCGGCGCTCGTGCAACGCGCGATGCGCAAGCCGCTCGCCCGCTGGCGTCAGTGCCCGTATTCGAGCCCGTGCCTGGCCGTCACCGCGCTGTGGCTGCCGTTTGTCGCATTGCAGCATGCGGACGGCGCGAGCGCCGACGCGCTGCTGACGTTCGATTCCGCTGCCGCCGCGCTGTTGTCGGGCGTCGCTCAAACCACCTTCGCGCACGGCGCGTGGGCCGGCGCGCTGGTCGTCGCCGGCCTCGCCGTCGCGTCGCGCCGCGCGGCCGTGTTCGCGCTTGGCGGCGCGCTCGTTTCGACCGTGCTGCTGGTCGCGCTCGGCGCGAGCGGCGGCGCATTCGCCGACGGCCTGCTCGGTTTCAACGGTGCGCTCGCCGCGCTCGCGCTGATGCCGCGCGGCCCGCGTGCGGCGCTCGCGGCCGCCGCCCTCGCCGCGCTGCTCCAGTGGCTCGCGATGTGTGCGGACATCCCCGTGTTCACGGCCCCGTTCGCGCTCGCGTCGTGGGCGACCGTAGCCGTCGCGCGCCGCTTCACCCTCGGAGAACCCGATGTCATTCGCATACCGTCCTGATGCCGTGAAGCCCGGCGGCCCGATCTCGGACGCCGAACGCAAGCTGCGGGTCGACCTCGCGGCCGCGTACCGGCTCGTCGCGCTGAACGGCTGGGACGACCTGATCTACACGCATTTGTCCGCGACCGTGCCGGGCGAACCCGGCCACTTCCTGATCAATCCGTTCGGCCTCACGTTCGACGAGGTTCGCGCGTCGAACCTCGTGAAGATCGACCTGGCCGGCAACCGGATCGGCGCCAGCGAGCACGCGGTCAACGTGACCGGCTTCGCACTGCATGCGGCCGTGCACGCCGCACGCGCCGACGCGGTCTGCGTGATGCACCTGCACAATACGGCCGGCATCGCCGTGTCGATCCAGCGCGACGGGCTGCTGCCGGCGTCGCAGCATGCGCTGCGCTTTCATGGCGACCTCGCGTACCACGACTACGAAGCGCTCGCGTTCTCGCCGGCCGAGGGCGCGCGGCTGACCGCGAGCCTCGGCGCGAAATCCGCGCTGCTGCTGCGCAACCACGGCACGCTGACGGTCGGCCGGACCGTCGCCGAAGCCTATGTGCTGATGGATACGCTGATCAAGGCGTGCGACATCCAGGTGCGCGCGCAGGCCGGCGGCGGACCGCTCGTGCTGCCGGCGCCGGCCATCGCCGAGCGCACCGCGGAACAACTGCTCGACGGCGGCGCAATCGAAGGCGAACTGGAATGGCCGGCGCTGCTGCGCCGGCTCGACCGGATCGATCCGTCGTATCGCGACTGACGTTGCCTCCGCACCCGACCGCATCGTTCACCGTCAATCGTTCAATCCATTCCAACCGGAGCCTCATGCCATGCCGACTTTCAATATCCAGCTATTCGAAGGCCGCACCGTCGAGCAGAAGCGCGCATTCGTCGAAGCAATCACACGCGTCACGTGCGAAACGCTCGGCTGCGCGCCGGGCTCGGTCGACATCATCCTCACCGACGTGAAGAAGGAAAACTGGGCGACCGCCGGCAAGCTGTGGAGCGACGAGGGCTGACAACACCCCGTAAAAGGCCTGCGTCCGCACCACGAGGACGCGGCACCTCGCTCTCAGGTGCTCACATTCGTTAGTTATCCCAATATATTGTCATTGACATCAACATCGACAACTACTATTTTTATCATCACACAGACAATTTCATCACTGCATTTTAATTAACAACTATTTTCAATTAGTTTAAAAATAATCGCATTTATCACAATAGCCAGCCACTCACCTTCATCGGTGTCATCGCCAGCAATGAACTCCGGCACGCAAATTCATGCCGATACGCAACTCATTACTGCAAGTAGACACCGTGAAAATCAGAACACTCAAAGGTTACTCCGCCGCCCTGCTTTTTTCGTTGATTTCCTTCGCGAATCCCGGCGCCTGCAAATCCGTATCCACGGAACTGCGTCAACAGTTGCAACGCACTAGCCGGATGCTAACAAGGTGAACCCCATGATCACGGACAAGCAAGTCGCGCACGCCCTGAACGATATGATCCTACAAATGGGGGCCGATCTCGATCGCTCTCTGCTGACAGTCAAGGCGTCGTGCCCGGATTCAGAATTCATCGCCTATCGCGACTTCGTTTCCTCGCTATTGAACACGATGCTACTCGACTTCATGAACCCGCTCTACATGCGACATCCCGACCTGAAGCCGCCGGAGTTGACTTGACCCACATCTGCAGCGTCCGGGCGCTGCAGATGCCCGCCTCACACCCACCGCCCTTGTGCACCCGCACATCGCTTTGTCACGCAATCGGCGCATAATGCCGGACAGACGCAGCAGCCAATGGCCACCCGACGGAGACCGCCATGGAAGCGAAGAACGAGGAAGTCGTCGCACACCTGCTCTCCGATGTCGTCGAATTCGCGCGCGCCCGCCTGCCCGAAGCCACGTTCCGGATCGTCGAACCCTTCCTGCGTCACTACTACGATTTCGTCGACGCCGACGATCTGCAGAATCGCAGCATCGCCGACCTGTACGGCGCCGCGATGGCGCACTGGCAGACCGCCCAGAAATTCGTGCCCGGCAGCGAACGCCTGCGCGTGTACAACCCGATCCTCGAACAGCACGGCTGGCATTCCGATCACACGGTGATCGAGATCGTCAACGACGACATGCCGTTCCTGGTCGACTCGGTGACGATGGCCGTCAACCGTCTCGGGCTCGCGCTGCATTCGGCGCTGCATCCGGTGTTCCGCATCTGGCGCGGCGCCGGCGGCGGCATCGAGCGGGTCGACGCGGGCGGCGCGACCTCGAGCGACGGCCAGTCGCAACTCGCGTCGTTCATCCATTTCGAAGTCGACCGCTGCGGCGACGCCGCGCTGCTCGACACGCTGCGCGAGGACATCGCACGCGTGCTCGGCGACGTGCGCGCGTCGGTGGAGGACTGGCCGAAGATCGTCGACATCGCCCGCGCGACGATCAAGGAGATGAAGGCGCGCGAAGCGACCGCGGAGGACATCGAGGCGCGCGCATTCCTCGAATGGATGGCCGCCGATCACTTCACGTTCCTCGGCCAGCGCGACTACGCGCTCGTGTCGGACGGCACGGGCTTCGGCCTGCGCGGCATCGAGGGCTCGGGCTTCGGCATCCTGCGCGAATCGCTGCGCACGTCCGACGCGCCCGACGTCACGCCGCTGCCGCAGGCCGCCGCCGACATCATCACCGGCGCGTGGCCGATCTTCCTGACCAAGGCGAATTCGCGCGCGACGGTGCACCGGCCCGGCTATCTCGACTACGTCGGCGTGAAACTCGTCGGCGCCGACGGCAAGGTCACCGGCGAGCGCCGCTTCATCGGGCTCTACACATCGACCGCATACATGGTGTCGAGCGCCGAGATCCCGATCGTGCGCCGCAAGTGCGCGAACATCGTGCGGCGCGCGGGCTTTTTGCCGAAGGGGCATCTCGGCAAGTCGCTCGTGACGGTGCTCGAAACCTATCCGCGCGACGAACTGTTCCAGGCCGACGAAGACCAGCTCTACGACATCGCGCTCGGCATCCTGCGCCTGCAGGAACACCAGCGCACGCGCCTGTTCGTGCGGCGCGACCGGTTCGACCGCTTCGTGTCGTGTCTCGTGTTCGTGCCGCGCGACAAGTACAACACCGACCTGCGCCGCCGCATCGCGAAGCTGCTGGTCGACGCGTACAACGGCGTGAACGTCGAATTCACGCCGCTGCTGTCGGAATCGGCGATCGCGCGGATTCATTTCGTCGTGCATGCGGAACCGGGCACGATGCCCGACGTCGACACGCGCGAACTCGAAACGCGGCTCGTGCAAGTCACGCGCCGCTGGCAGGACGATCTCGCCGACGCGCTGCTCGACGCATTCGGCGAAGAACAAGGCAACCGTCTGCTGCAACGCTATGCCGAGTCGTTCCCGGCCGGCTATCGCGACGACTATCCGGCGCGCACGGCCGTGCGCGACATCGAGCTGATCGAGCGCGTGAAGGACTCGGGCCAGCTCGCGATGAACCTGTACCGGCCGATCGAGGCCGGGCCGCGCGCGTTCCGCTTCAAGGTCTATCGCGCGGGCGACCCGATCGCGCTGTCGCGCAGCCTGCCGATGCTCGAACATCTCGGCGTGCGCGTCGACGAGGAGCGGCCATACCGGATCCAGACGCAGGATGGCGCGCATGCGTGGATACACGATTTCGGCCTCGAGCTCGCGGACGATACCGAGTTCGACATCGAGCGCGTGAAAGGCCTGTTCGAGGATGCATTCGACCGGATCTGGAGCGGCCGGATCGAGAACGACGACTTCAACCGCCTCGTGCTGCGCGCCCACCTGAGCGCACGCGAAGTGACGATCCTGCGCGCGTATGCGAAATACCTGCGGCAGGTCGGCTCGACCTTCAGCGACGCATATATCGAACGCGCGCTGACCGGCAATCCGGCGATCGCGCGCCAACTCGTCGAACTGTTCCTGCTGCGCTTCGACCCGCGCATCGGCGACACGCGCGACGTGCAGGCCGAACGGCTGCTGAAGGCGATCGAAGGCGCGCTCGACCAGGTGCCGAACCTCGACGAGGACCGCATCCTGCGCCAGTTCCTCGGCGTGATCAACGCGACCGAGCGCACGAACTACTTCCTCGCCGACGCGAACGGCGAGCCGAAACCGTACCTGTCGTTCAAGTTCAACCCGGCGAAGGTGCCCGGCCTGCCCGAACCGAAGCCGATGTTCGAGATCTGGGTGTACTCGCCGCGGGTCGAGGGCGTGCACCTGCGCGGCGGGCGCGTCGCACGCGGCGGCCTGCGCTGGTCGGATCGCCGCGAGGATTTCCGCACCGAGGTGCTCGGGCTGATGAAGGCGCAGATGGTGAAGAACGTCGTGATCGTGCCGGTCGGCTCGAAAGGCGGCTTCGTCGTGAAGAACCCGCCGCCGCAGAGCGATCGCGAAGCGTGGATGCGCGAAGGCATCGCGTGCTACCAGACGTTCCTGCGCGGGCTGCTCGACCTCACCGACAACCTCGCCGGCAACGCGATCGTGCCGCCGCCCGACGTGGTGCGCCACGACCCCGACGATCCGTATCTCGTCGTCGCCGCCGACAAGGGCACGGCCACCTTCTCCGACTACGCGAACGCGATCTCGCACGAATACGGCTTCTGGCTCGACGACGCGTTCGCGTCCGGCGGCTCGGTCGGCTACGACCACAAGAAGATGGCGATCACCGCGCGCGGTGCATGGGAATCGGTGAAGCGGCACTTCCGCGAAATGGGCATCGACACGCAGGCGACCGACTTCACCGTGGTCGGCGTCGGCGACATGTCGGGCGACGTGTTCGGCAACGGGATGCTGCTGTCGCCGCATATCCGGCTCGTCGCCGCGTTCGATCACCGGCACGTGTTCCTCGACCCGAACCCCGACCCGGCGACGAGCTTCGCGGAGCGCCAGCGCATGTTCGCGCTCGAACGCTCGAGCTGGGCCGACTACGATACGTCGGTGATCTCGGCGGGCGGCGGCGTGTATCCGCGCACCGCGAAGACGATCCCGCTGTCGCCGGCGGTACAGGCCGCGCTCGGCATCGACGCGCACGCGCTGCCGCCGACCGAGCTGATCCGCGCGATCCTGCAGGCGCCGGTCGACCTGCTGTACAACGGCGGCATCGGCACCTACGTGAAGGCGGCGCGCGAAACCCACGCGCAGGTCGGCGACCGCGCGAACGACGCGGTGCGCGTGAATGGCGCGGACCTGCGCTGCAAGGTCGTCGGCGAAGGCGGCAATCTCGGCTGCACGCAGTTCGGTCGCATCGAGTTCGCGCAGCGCGGCGGCCGCATCAATACCGATGCGATCGACAACTCGGCCGGCGTCGATTGTTCGGATCACGAAGTCAACATCAAGATCCTGCTCGGGCTTGTCGTCTCCGACGGCGAAATGACCGAGAAGCAGCGCAACGCGCTGCTCGCGGAAATGACCGACGAAGTCGGCTTGCTCGTGCTGCGCGACAACTACTACCAGACGCAGGCGCTGTCGATCGCGGGCCGCTATGCGGTCGAGCTGCTCGACGCCGAGGCGCGGCTGATGCGCTGGCTCGAACGCGCGGGCCGCCTGAACCGCGTGATCGAATTCCTGCCGACCGACGACGAAGTCGCCGAGCGGCAGGCCGCGAAGCTCGGCCTCACGTCGCCGGAGCGTGCGGTGCTGCTCGCGTACAGCAAGATGTGGCTCTACGATGCGCTGCTCGAATCCGACGTGCCCGAGGACCCGCTCGTCGCCGCGATGCTCGTCGACTACTTCCCGAAGCCGCTGCAACAGCGCTTCAGCGAGCCGATGCGCCGCCATCCGCTGCGCCGCGAGATTCTCGCGACGCACCTGACCAACGCGCTCGTGAACCGCGTCGGCTGCGCATTCGTGCACCGGCTGATGGAGGAAACCGACGCGAAGCCGGGCGACATCGTGCGCGCCTGCATCATGGCGCGCGACGTATTCGACCTCGATGCGGTGTGGCGCGATATCGATGCGCTCGACAACCGCGTCGCCGACGACGTGCAGGCGCGCATGTTCGTCGACGTCGCGCGGCTGCTGGAGCGCGCGGCGCTGTGGTTCCTGCGGCATCTGCAGTCGGGCGCGGTGGCCGACGGCGGCGTTGCCGGATTGATCGCGCGTTGCCGCGACGCGGTGCAGCGGATCGCGCCGCAACTGCCGTCGTTGCTGCCGGGCGACGATCTGGAAGCGCTGTCCGAGCGGCAGCGCGTGCTGGTCGACGCGGGCGTCGACAGCGCGCTCGCGGTACGCGTCGCGAGCGGCGACATCTCGGCCGCGCTGCTCGACATCGCCGAAGTGGCGGCGACCTGCAACCGCAGCCTCGAACTCGTCGCGGGCGTCTATTTCTCGCTCGGCACGCTGCTCAATTACGGCTGGATCGGCGAACGCGCGGCGAACCTGCCGACGCCGACGCACTGGGACATGCTCGCGCGCGCCGCCGCACTCGCGGAAGTCGCGCGGCTCAAGCGCACGCTCGCGACCAGCGCGCTCGCGGAATCGCCGGATTCGACCACGCCGGACACGATCGTCGGCGCATGGCGCGCGCGCCGCGAGGCCGCGCTCGCGCGCTACGAGCACCTGCTCGCGGATCTGCGCGCATCCGGCGGCGCGAGCCTCGCGGTGCTGCTCGTGGTCGTGCGGGAAATGGCCGTGCTCGAACGGGCGTGACGCGCGTGACGGATGCGACGGGTCAAACCGTCGCGACCAGCAACTCTTCCGCGCGGCTCGGCGGCCGCAGGCCGTCCGTGCGATCGGCGAAATAACGGCGCGTCAGCTCGGCGGCCGACACGTGTTCGGCCTTCGCAAAACCGGCCTCCCGAGCGAGCGCCTGAATCTGGTCCGGCATGAAGAAGCTGATGAACGGCGTGCCGCTCGCCCGCGCGCCCTTCGCGGCCATTTCCAGCCCCGGGCGCACGTCCAGCGCCGCGTTCTCGAGCGGCAGCAGGAACGTCATCGCGAACGTCGACCCCGGCGCGAGCGACGCCACTTCGCGCAGCGCGGCCGCATTCGCTTCGCGCGTCAGGTACATGCTGACGCCGGTGGACACCACGACCGCCGGCTGGCCGGCATCGAAGCCCGCACCGACGAGCGCGTCGCGCCACGACTGCTTCGCCTCGAAATCGACCGGCACGAAACGCAGCCAGTCGGGCACGCCGTAGCCGAGTTCGACCAGGCGGCGTTGTTTCCAGCGCTGCGGCGCCGGCTGGTCGACTTCGAACACGGTCACGCGCGATGCCATCTCCGGCCGGCGCTGCACGAAGCTGTCTAGCCCTGCGCCCAGGATCACGTACTGGCGCACGCCGCGCGCGGCGTGCTCGGTCACGAGATCCTCGATGAAGCGCGCCCGCGCGACGATCGACGCGCGAAACGGCCGAGTAAACTGCGGGTCCATGTCGCCGCGCTGCTGCCAGCCGGGTTCGGGTGCGAGCAATTGCAGCCCGATTTCGTCCGTGAGCACATGCGGTGGGGCGTCGAGCTCGACGTGCAACGCGCGCCACAGCGCGACGCGTGCGGCCGTGCTGTCGGGCGCATCGTCTTCGCGGTTATCCGTCATGTCGACCTCACGCGCCCTGCTTGCCCGGCGCCTGCAGGCGCCACACGCGGCCGTCCGGATCGCGCACGGTCATGTCGCGCGTGCCCCAGTGCGTGTCCTCGAACGGCGTGACGACGTCGACGATCGGCTGGGGCTGCACCGCCTGCTCGTCGGCTACCTTGAGCACGACCTGCATGTCGGGCGGTTCGCTCGGCGGCACTTCCGCGATGAACAGGAACGGACCGTCGCCGCTGCGCAACTGGCCCGAGTGGTGATCGGTTTCGAATTCCAGCTTGAAACCCAGTGCCTGAAAGAACTTCGCCGACTTGCCCCAGTTGTGCGTGGTCAAATACACGGCTTCGATTCGTTCGGATGACATGCTCACTCCTCCTGATTGGACGGTCCCGCGCCGGGCGGCGGCGCGGCCAGATACGCGCGCAACGCGTCGGCCACCAGCGCGGACAGCGATTGCTCCGTTTCGATGGCGCGATGCTTGACCTGCCGGATCAGGCCGAGCGGCAGGTACACGTTGAATTGCTTCACTTCTTCGTCGGTCATGGGTACTAGTATGCTAGCAATCTAGCAAAAGTCAATCGAGAACGATGGCGGCATGGGTACAGGGGCCGCCGTCGGAGGTCGTGCGTCCGCGTTACTTTGCGGCGTGCGCCGCGAGCCGCTCGAACAGCGCGTCGAGATCGAATCCCGCTGTATTGATGCCGATCGTGTCGCGCAGGCACGCGGCCCAGTCGGCTGCGTTGTCGAACGTGACCGTGCGCCCGGCCCCGGCCGCGTCGCGCAGCGTCAGCACGGTGTTGAGCAGCGCCGCGCGGCCGTCCGGCAGCACGCGGCACGCGATCAGGTCGTTCACGAAGATCGATTCGGGATACGTCGACGTGAACCAGTTCGCGGCGTCGTAATCGATCCATTCGGCCGGCTTCAGCGAGAAGCGGTAGGTCGTCTGCCAGCCGTCGGGAATCTCGAACTGCATGTCGAATTCGCCGTCGACCGGCGCGTCGATCACGCGAAACGCGCCGTGCGGCGTCAGTTGCCGCTCGCCCGGCACGAAGCGCAGCGGCGCGGTCAGCGTCGCGCTGCCGAAGCCGATGTCCGCGAGCCACGCCGCGCCGTCGAGGTCGATGCGCAGCAGCATGTGCGTCTGCGCGGTGACGATCTCGGGCGGCCGCATCCAGCGCACGCGCGCGATCAGCGGCGTCACGCGAAAGCCGATCGTCGTGAGCGCGGTGTAGAACAGCTTGTTGAGTTCGAAGCAATAGCCGCCGCGGCGGCGTTCGATCACCTTGTCGACGAGCGCGGGCAGGTCGAGCGCGACGCGCGCGCCGGTCAGCGGATTGAGGTTTTCGAACGGAATCGCCTGCGGGTGCAGCAGATGCAGCCGGCGCAGCACGTCGAGCGTCGGCTCGGCCGGGCCGTCGTAGCCGATGCGGGAGAAATAGCGCGAGAGATCGAACGAGTCAGTCATGAACCGGCACCGATAAGGGAACACGCCACGATAGCATCGCGCGAAATCCCCATGGTGTGCGGGACTATTGTGCGTAGCCGGCGCGCGCGATGCCGGCCGCGCATCGCGCTTGCACCGGCACCGGCACCGGCACCGGCACCGGCACTACGTTACGGCAGCAGCTTCAGCGCGGACGACGCTACCGGCGGCACCGAAATGCCCTGACTCGTCGCGAACTGTACGGCCTGGCCGAGCGTCGCGGCAAGCGACTGCAACTGGCCCGGCGCGCTTTGCGCGATATACGACGCGGCCTGCATGCTCTGCGGATTCAGGCCCGATTGCAGCAGCGACGCGGCGCTCGTCGAGCCGAGACTACCGAGCCCCGACTGCAGTTGCGAATACTGCGTGAGCCCCTGGCCGAGCGACGCGAGGCCGTTGCTGAACGCCTGCTTGTCGATCGGGCCGTGCGTGGCGCCGCCGCTCGCGAACGCCTGGCCGAGCGCCTGCGACACCGATTGCTGCGCGCCGCCCATCTGCGACAGCGTGGCCGGCGACAGCGCATCGCCGCCGGACAACTGGCTCGCGGCCTGTTGCGCCTGCCCGGCCGCCCCGGTCAGCCCCATCGCCGACGCGAGCGACGACTGGCCGTTCAGCACCTGCTGGTTCGCACCGACATAGGCCTGCAGCAACTGCGCGACACCGCCCTGCGCAGGCGCCGCCTGCTGCTGCCCGCCGCCGAGCAGCGACGCGCCGATCGACTGCAGGTCGAGCTGCGCGTGCGCGGCACCGCTCACCAGGAGGCCGAACGCGATGCCTGCCGAGGCCAGATGCCGGCCCGTCGCGCGAATGTGCTTCATGTGTTTCCCTCGTGCCCGAATTGTGTTGAGGCGATATTGTCGAAGCGCGTCGCGCGCCGCCGCAACGACTGAAACACATCGAAACGAAATCAGGCCGCGCCGCTGCTTGCAATTCGGCGACCGACGCACCCCGTCGCGCAGATTCGCGCACGTTTGCCGCGCGATGTCGGGCACGCATCGCGATTCTTTCTCGGGTTGCATCAATGGGCGCCGGCTGCGGCCCGCGCCCGCGACGCGATGAAACGCATCCGCCGGCGCGCTTCGCGTCGAGCGATGCAAAACGAAACGGGCAGCCGTCGCCGCCCGTTTCGTCGCCCGGCTGCCGGCTACCGACTACCGGCGGCTACCGTTTACCACCCGCCTGCCGGCCGCGCCATCACGCCGCCATCCACGCCGGCACGCGCCGCGCCACCCAGTCGGCCGCCTGCTCGTAACCGTGCGCGAGCTGCAGCACGGCGAGATCGGCGCGCGGGCGCCCGATCAGTTGCATCCCCATCGGCAACCCTGCGTCGTTGAAGCCGACCGGCACGTTGATCACCGGGCAGCCGGCCAGCGTCCACGGCACGACCGTTTCCATCCAGCGGTGGTACGTGTCCATCGCGCGGCCCGCGATCTCCTTCGGCCAGCGCTGCTCGACGTCGAACGGGAACACCTGCGCGGTCGGCGCCGCGATGAAGTCGTAGCGGTCGAAGAAGCTCAGCACCGCCTGATGCCATGCGGTCCGCTCGACGCTCGCATCGAACACCACCGCGCCCTGCAGCGCGAGCAGCCCTTCGACCTCGTAGATCGCCTCGGGCTTCAGCAACGCGCGGCGCGCCGGGTCGCGATAGTGCGCGAGCAGCCCGCCGCCCGACAGCAGGTGCCGGTGCGTGAGCCACAAACGCCAGATCCGGGCGGGCGCGAACGCCGGCAGCGCGGCATCGACGTCGCAGCCGATCTCGCGCAGCGTCGCCAGACCGTGCTCGCACTGCGCGAGCACGCCGGCCTCGGTCGCGAGATAGCCGTTCCAGTCGCCGACCCACGCGATGCGCTTGCCACGCAGCTCCGCGTCGAGCGGCTGCGCGAACACCGCCGGATCTTCCGCGAGCGACAGCGGATCGTTGCGGTCGTAGCCGGCCTGGATCGCGAGCAGTTGCGCGACGTCGCCGACGGTGCGGCCCATCGGCCCTTCGATGCCGAGCTGCTGCACGAACACGTCGACGCCCGGCCAGCGCGGCACGCGGCCCTGCGACGGACGGAAGCCGACGATGTTGCAGAACGCGGCCGGATTGCGCAGCGACCCGCCGAAATCGCTGCCGTCCGCCACCGGCAGCATCCGCGACGCGAGCGCCGCCGCCGTGCCGCCGCTGCTGCCGCCCGCGCTCTTCGTCAGGTCGTACGGGTTGCGCGTCGCGCCGTAGACCTCGTTGAACGTGTGCGAACCGAGCCCGAACTCGGGTGTATTGGTCTTGCCGATGAAGATCGCGCCGGCCGCGCGCATCCGCGCGACGCCGACGGAATCGGCCTGCGGCACGTTCTCGCGGAAGATCGGCGAGCCGTAGGTCGTGCGCAGCCCCTTCGTCATCGCCAGATCCTTCGGCGCCTGCGGCATCCCGTGCAGCCACCCGCGGTATTCGCCACGCGCCAGCTCCGCGTCCTTTTCCGCGGCTTCCGCCAGCAGCGCATCGCGGTCGCGCAGCGCGACGATCGCGTTGACCGCGCCGTTCACGCGCTCGATGTGATCGAGATACGCACGCATCGTCTCGACGCACGAAACCGCCTTGGTGCGGATCGCCGACGAGAGTTCGCCGGCCGACAGGCGCACGATCGGATCGACGGAAATGGAAGCGGGAGCGAGAAACTGCGGGGCGCCGTGCGGCATGCGGGGTCTCCTGGAGTCGGAATGGCGGGCCGCTTGACGGCGCTCGCTCCCCTGCCCGCCGGGAGGCCGCCGCGCCGCGGCCGATGCTCTACTCTACGTGACGCCGGATACTCGACCTCCGATATTTTCGGTCGCGATTCATTGAAGATCCGACTAAATCCGGGCGCCCCATGCCGAACTGCCCAGACCGTCACGCTGGATGAAATCGTTTATGCGCATAAACTTAAATTTCTTATATTTTTAATCGGCGCACCACGGGACCGCGCGTGTTGACGACATTTTTATGCGGCCAGCCGATCTCTTTAGATCGTTTCGCGCGGCCGCCCGCTACGCTGGAAGCACTTCGTTTCCGGGTTCATCGTCCATGCTCAAGCTGCTGGTTCCGGTCGGTCATTCGCCGCGCTCGCTTCAGGTGGTTCGCCATGCGACGTTTCTGTATCGCGAGCGCTGCGCGTCGGAGGTCGTGCTGATCAACGTACAGGCGCCGCTCGAATCGACGCGGCTCGAGGCCTGGCACCCGCTGTCGCGGTTGCGTGCGATCGAAGAAAAATTCGCGGCCGGTGATCTGGCGATGGCGGAGCGGATTCTGAAGGAGGCCGGCGTCCAATACACCGTCGTGATGAAGGTCGGCCCGGTGGCCGACATGATCGCGGCCGTGGCAACCGAAACCGGCTGCGACGAAATCGTGGTGGTCGCGCCGCGGCATGATCCGCTGCATACGTTGATGGCGGTGTTCCGGCGCAGCGTGATGGCCCGGCTGGTGCGGATTTCGAACGTACCGGTGACGGCGGTGCAATAACGGGAGCGGCGGGTCGTGCGTGCGCATGGTGCGCACGCTGTCGCGCGACGCTCAGTCGATGGCCTTGCGCCAGAACACGAAATAGGCGGCCGCCGAAGACGCCAGCAGCAGGATGGCCCACATCGGGGCAAGACTGATCAGCACGGAAGAGACGTTCAACATTTGGATTCCTCACTATTTCGACAGCGATATTCAACACCTGCGTGCTTGCCGGACCTGACGCATCGACCTCGCGTCGCGTTCCGTCAAATCATGCATTCATGCTATCGCCTTGAACGGTCGCGTGACCGCCGCCGCCTGCCCGCACCCTGACATTCGTCAAACTCCCGCGCATTGCCCGCCCGTCGAACGGCGAAGTAAAAACAGGACGGGATCGCCCTGCTCCGCCACCGCTTTCAGCAGACGTTTACCGGGGGAAGCCCCAAGTGCTTCGCCGAACGTGTCCGCGTACGCTTGGGCGACGAGGAGACGAACCATGAGACGAGCCGTCCATATCGCTGTTTTTGCCCTGCTGGCGTATCTCATCGGCGATCGCGCGATCCTGCACGCGCAGGGCCGCGACGCCAGCCCGCTCGCGTGCGAGCAAGGCGCCGCGCAGGTGAAGGCCGACGCGCTCGGTCGCGGCTTCGGCGAAGCCGCCGCCGGCAGCCAGAGCGAGGCCTTCATGTCGGGCTGTCTGGTGACGGGCCGCGGCAATCAGGACGTCGCGATGGCGGCGCGCTGACGCGTATCATCATCCGGCGGCGAGCCAGCCACGCCCGAAGTCACGGGTGCGGGCACCGGTTCGCGCTGCCCGCCGCCACTGCCCCGATCGACATTTCGACGGACGTCACCGTCCGCCCTCCCTGCCCGTTACGCCCAACATGCCCCATTCGAACACCGAGTTGATCCAGCGCTTCTACACGGCCTTCCAGCAGCGCGACATCGACGCGATGCTCGCGTGCTACGCCGACGACATCGTGTTCAGCGATCCCGCGTTCGGCGAGCTGCGCGGCGAACTCGCGCGCGACATGTGGCGAATGCTGGTCGCGCGGGCCCAGGAGTTCTCGCTGACGTTCGGCGAAGTCGCCGCGGACGACCAGGCCGGGCGCGCGAAGTGGAGCGCGCAATACCGGTTCGCCGCGACCGGACGAAGGGTGGTCAACCGGATCGACGCCCGCTTCCGGTTTCGCGACGGACGCATCGTCGAGCATCGCGACCATTTCGACCTGTGGCGCTGGGCGCGTCAGGCGCTCGGGATGAAAGGCGCGCTGCTCGGCTGGACGCCCTTCATGCAGCGCGCGATCCGCGCGCAGGCACGGAAAAACCTCGACGCATACCGAGCCAAACGAAAATAAGCCGCGCGCCACGGCCGCTTCGCTACGGCTTCATCGTCGCGTTGATCAGGTCGTAGGCCATGTCCGGCGCCACGCCGTCCGGGTTCTTGAGCCCATTCTCGCGATACCAGCTTTCATCGGCTTCGGGATGCGGGCCGGCAAGGCCGACACGCCCTTTGCCATAGCGGTACGTGGCGGCCGCGATGTCCTTGTTCGGGTAGATCGCCAGCACGATCCCGCCGGAGCCGAGCGGCGCGACCGGCAGCCTCGCGCCGTCCTGGTAGTAGATCCAACGCTTTTTCCCGCGCCAGACGACCGGCGTCACCGTGTCGGCGATGCCGTGCAGCGTCGAACCCGGCCGGTCGACCTCGGAGTCGATATCGCCGGCAACCAGCCCGAAACCCTGCGCGCCGGCCAGGTACGCGCCCATGCAGAGCCCCAGGTATCGGCCGCCGTTCGCGACGTACTGGCGCACGGCCCTGATTGCATGTCGGCCGATGCTGGCTGCCGCGCCTGGAATGTCCTGGCCGCCGCCCGGCTGCACATAGAGCGCCGCACCGGCCAGCGCCGCGGGCGTGATCTTGAGCGGTTCCGCCGGCCCCACGTAGATCACCCGGAACCGGTAGTCCGACTCCCGCAGGCGGGCAGCGATGGTTTCGGGGCACCCGTCGCACGCGGCCGGACCGCGATAGACCAGCGCGACCGGCCGGCTGGCCGCGTCGCGCGCTGCGTCGCCGGTCGTGGCCGCGTGAACGGCCACTGACGCGACGAGCGCCACCATCAGGAAAATCGCGTCTCTGGAGCGCATGTCGTGAATCGCCGAAGTCAAGGGAATCGCCGCCACTCGGGCCGGATCGGCAGGCGCGCGCGTGCCCCCGCCCCCCGTTCCGAAACCCGATTGCAAGCTGCGTGCAGGCAGCGTAGCCGTCCGAATGCGCGCCGTGTGTACCGTTTCCTGCAGGCTTGTACAGATATGTGCGACACCGACGACCTGAACCGCCACCCCGCATCCGCCCGCAGGACCCCGCCCGACAAGGCCGACTCCGCCATGCAGCCGCGCCTCCCGTCTTTCGCACCGCCAAGTCTTATATAAGACATAAGACATTTGACGTTCCACCTCATTGAGATTAGAATCCCGCTCAAAGCAGTGCCTGGAATAGCCCCGGAGTGCCGGCAAGGCCTTCCCCTCCAACGCAATATCAGCAGGTCTCCCCATGCTTGAAAACTTTCGTGCTCACGTGGCCGCCCGCGCCGCGCTCGGTATTCCTCCCCTGCCGCTGACGGCTCAGCAAACCGCCGAACTGGTCGAATTGCTGACGAACCCGCCCGCCGGCGAAGAGCAGACGCTGCTCGACCTGATCACCCATCGCGTGCCCGCCGGCGTCGACGAAGCCGCCCGCGTGAAGGCCGGCTTCCTGGCCGCCGTCGCGAAAGGCGAGACGGCCTGCCCGCTGATCTCGCGCGAACGCGCGACCGAACTCCTCGGCACGATGCTCGGCGGCTACAACATCCAGCCGCTGATCGAGCTGCTGTCCGACGAAGCCGTCGCGGCCGTCGCCGCCGACGCGCTGAAGAAAACCCTGCTGATGTTCGACCAGTTCCATGACGTGAAGGAACTCGCCGACAAGGGCAACGCGCACGCGAAGGCCGTGCTGCAGAGCTGGGCCGATGCCGAATGGTTCACGAGCCGTCCGGAAGTGCCGGAAAGCCTGACCATCACCGTGTTCAAGGTCACCGGCGAAACCAACACCGACGACCTGTCGCCGGCACCGGACGCCACCACGCGCCCCGACATCCCGATGCACGCGCTGGCGATGCTGAAGAACGCGCGCCCGGGCATCACGCCGGAAGAAGACGGCAAGCGCGGCCCGGTCAAGTTCATCGAATCGCTGAAGGAAAAGGGTCACCTGGTCGCCTACGTCGGCGACGTGGTCGGCACCGGCTCCTCGCGCAAGTCGGCCACCAACTCGGTGCTGTGGTTCACCGGCGAAGACATCCCGTTCGTCCCGAACAAGCGCTTCGGCGGCGTGTGCCTCGGCGGCAAGATCGCCCCGATCTTCTACAACACGATGGAAGACGCCGGCGCGCTGCCGATCGAGCTCGACGTGTCGCAGATGAACATGGGCGACGTGGTCGAACTGCGCCCGTACGAAGGCAAGGCGCTGAAGGACGGCAAGGTCATCGCCGAATTCCAGGTGAAGTCCGACGTGCTGTTCGACGAAGTGCGCGCCGGCGGCCGCATTCCGCTGATCATCGGCCGCGGCCTGACCGCGAAGGCGCGTGAAGCGCTCGGCCTCGCGCCGTCGACGCTGTTCCGCCTGCCGCACCAGCCGGCCGACAGCGGCAAGGGCTTCTCGCTCGCGCAGAAGATGGTCGGCCGCGCGTGCGGCCTGCCGGAAGGCCAGGGCGTGCGCCCGGGCACGTACTGCGAACCGAAGATGACCTCGGTCGGCTCGCAGGACACCACGGGCCCGATGACCCGCGACGAACTGAAGGATCTCGCGTGCCTCGGCTTCTCGGCCGACCTCGTGATGCAGTCGTTCTGCCACACCGCCGCGTATCCGAAACCGGTCGACGTGAAGACGCACCAGACGCTGCCGAACTTCATCAGCACGCGTGGCGGCATCGCGCTGCGCCCGGGCGACGGCGTGATCCACTCGTGGCTGAACCGCATGCTGCTGCCCGACACCGTCGGCACCGGCGGCGATTCGCACACGCGCTTCCCGATCGGCATCAGCTTCCCGGCAGGTTCGGGCCTGGTCGCGTTCGCGGCCGCCACCGGCACGATGCCGCTGGACATGCCTGAGTCGGTGCTGGTCCGCTTCAAGGGCAAGATGCAGCCGGGCGTCACGCTGCGTGACCTCGTCAACGCGATTCCGCTGTACGCGATCAAGCAAGGCATGCTGACGGTCGCCAAGCAAGGCAAGAAGAACATCTTCTCCGGCCGCATCCTCGAAATCGAAGGCCTGCCGGACCTGAAGGTCGAGCAAGCGTTCGAGCTGTCGGATGCGTCCGCCGAGCGTTCGGCTGCCGGTTGCACGGTGCACCTGAACAAGGAACCGATCATCGAGTACCTGAACAGCAACGTCACGCTGCTCAAGTGGATGATCGCGCAGGGCTACCAGGACCCGCGCAGCCTGCAACGCCGCATCGCGGCGATGGAACAGTGGCTGGCCGACCCGCAACTGCTGTCGCCGGATGCCGACGCCGAATACGCGGCCGTCATCGAGATCGACCTCGCCGACATCCACGAGCCGATCGTCGCCTGCCCGAACGACCCGGACGACGTGAAGACGCTGTCCGACGTCGCCGGTGCGAAGATCGACGAAGTGTTCATCGGCTCGTGCATGACCAACATCGGTCACTTCCGTGCCGCGTCGAAGCTGCTCGAAGGCAAGCGCGACATTCCGGTCAAGCTGTGGGTCGCGCCGCCGACCAAGATGGACCAGAAGCAACTGACGGAAGAAGGCCACTACGGCGTGTTCGGCACGGCCGGCGCACGGACCGAAATGCCGGGCTGCTCGCTGTGCATGGGCAACCAGGCACAGGTGCGCGAAGGCGCGACGGTCATGTCGACGTCGACCCGCAACTTCCCGAACCGTCTCGGCAAGAACACGAACGTGTACCTCGGCTCCGCTGAACTGGCGGCGATCTGCTCGCGTCTGGGCAAGATCCCGACCAAGGAAGAGTACATGGCCGACATGGGCGTGCTCACCGCGAACGGCGACAAGATCTACCAGTACATGAACTTCGACCAGATCGAAGACTTCAAGGAAGTGGCCGATACCGTGCAGGTATAAGTACGCAGTCGGGCTGCGGCGGGTGGTCGACGTCGCAGCGCACCGAAAGGCGCCGCGGGCCGAATGGCCGCGGCGCTTTTTTATGCGGGATGGAAACGACGGCGCGACCGCCGCTGCACGACACGCATGCGGCGTCGCCGCCCGGCTCACGAAGGATCGCGCCGGATCACCAGTTCGTTGAAGCCGGTGCCCGCATCGGGCTCGCGCGAGAAACGATGCGCGGACAGCAGCGCAAGCAGGATCTCGGCCGTCGTGCGCACCACGCAGCCGCGCGCGACATGGCCGCCCGTCACGCGGCCGTCCGCATCCGAGATCGACATATGCAGATGCGCGCCGTCCGGCGACACCGAGCCGGCCAGCGTCAGGATTTCGAGGTCGCCGCGCAGTTCGGTCGGCTGGTCGACGCCGGCGAAGCGCAACTGCGCGACGCTCAGGCTGCCGATCCCCTGGATCACGAAGGCCGCGTGCGCTTCGTGCCGATGTAGCGCTGCCTCGATGGCGCCGCGCAGATCGTCGCCGGGGGAAAGACGCAGAGGATGGGCTTGCATGGTCGAGAACCTGTTGGTCGATCGTGGGGTCGACCAAGCGTACGTTCGCCCGGGGAATCCGGCAAGTCGGCCCGCTTACATGCCGCGATCGCTCGCCAGCAACCCGTACAGCGCGCTGTCCGACACTTCGTCGCCGACGATCCAGCGTTCGCGCAGCAGCCCTTCCCGCACGAAGCCGAGCCGCTCGAGCAGCCCCGCCGACGCAGCGTTGCGCGGATCGATATCGGCCTCGAGCCGGTTCAGCCGCAGCGTGCCGAAGGCATGGTCGATCAACGCCGACGCCGCTTCGCGCATGTATCCGCCGCGCCAGAACGCGCGCCGCAGGCTGAAGCCGATCTCGGCGCGCCGGCACTGCTCGTTCGCGTGGAACAGCACGCATTCGCCGAGCGCTTCGCCGGTTTCCCGCAGTTCCAGCACGCAGGTCAGGCTCTCCCCGCTCGCGGACGTCTGCACGTTGCGCGCGACGCGCGCCTCGGCTTGCTCGATCTGCGTCATCGGCGAGAACGAGAAGTAGCGCATCGCTTCCGCATCGGACCAGATCTCGAAGAAGGCCGGCGCGTCGGCGTCGCGAAGCGGCCGCAGGACAAGGCGGGAGGTAGTCAGCGTGACGGGTTCGAACAGGGGCATGGCTTTCGTCTGACGAAATCGGGACCGTGAATTAGAACACGCGAGCCGCGCGCCAACAATCGCGCGTACGCTCGGCGCCGCACACCACTGCGGGAGCGCCGCGAAACAAAAAGGCCCGGGGAACATCGCCCGAGCCTTTCGGTTCACGCCATCCGCCGCTGCGGAATACGCTTACGCTTCGAGCGCTTCCAGCACCTTCCCCTTCGTCTCGATTCCGACGAAATGCACGGTCACCGCCGCGATCAGCGGCACGACGCCGATCAGGTAGAACGCCGGCGCGAGGTTCCCGCCGATGATCGCGTGCGGCACGATCATCGGCGCGGCGAACGACGCGATCTTCAGCCACGCGCTGCCGAGCCCGCAGCCCGACGCGCGAATGCTCGTCGGATACTGTTCCGGCGTATAGACGTACGCGGTAATGAAGCCCGACGCCATCAGCCCGAGCGACAGCGAGCAGAACACCGCGACCACGTACACCGACGACGCGTGATAGATACCCGCGAGCGCCAGCGACAGCGCGCACAGCACGAACGACCACACGATCACCGGCTTGCGGCCGAGCTTGTCGACCAGCAGCGCGGAAGCGAGCGACCCGAGCACGCCCATCACCGAACCGATCACCGCGAGGTTCAGCGCGAGCTGCAGCGGCGCGTGATAGAAGTTCTTGTAGATCGTCGGCAGCCACGTCGACAGCCCGTACTGGATGAACCCGCAGGTCGCCCACAACGTCGCCACCGCGAGCGTGCGCTTGCGATACGCGGCGCTGAACAGGTCGCTCATCCTGCGCTTCGGATGCTGGCGCACCATCTCGTCGAACGCGGCCACCTGCGTGACCGGCGGCAGCTCGCCGCGCACCGATCCTTCGAACACGCCGACCGCACGCCCGGCTTCCGCGAGCCGCCCGCGCGACGCGAGCCAGCGCGGCGATTCCGGCACGAGGTGGATGAGCACGAGCGACAGGATCAGCGGCAGCCCGCCGACGAAGTACATGATCTCCCAGCCGAAACGCGGCACGAGCCACGCGCCGAGCGCCATCGACACGAGCAGGCCGATCGGGAACACGATCTCGTACAGCAGCACGAAGCGGCCGCGGCCATGTGCGCGCGTGATCTCGTTGATGTACGTCGCGGCGACCGGCAACTCGCCGCCGAGCCCGAGCCCCTGCAGGATTCGCAGCAGCACGAAGATCTCGAAGGTCGGCGCGAAGCCGCACGCGATGCTCGTGATGCCGATCACGGCCGAGCTCCACGCGATCGCCTTCACGCGGCCGTGCTTTTCGGCGAGCGCGGGAAACAGGAATGCGCCGATCAGCTGGCCGATCGCGCCGGACGCGATCAGCATGCCGATCTGCGTCGGCGACAGCCCCCATTTGTGAATCAGCAGCGGCAACGTCGCCGCGATCGTGATCACGTCGAAGCCGTCGAAGAACGTCGCGGTGCCGATCAGCACGCGTGCGCGGATCTGCATCGCGTTGGCCGGAAGCCGCTCGAGCCGCGCGATGATCGCGCCGGGCGTGGAGGCGGCAGCTTCCGTCGCGGCCCTGCCGGCCACGACATTGTCGAAAGTGCTCATGCGGGGGATCTCCTGGATCTCTTTCCGGGTTGGGCCGGTCAGGCAAGCGCTTGGGTCGTGTCTGCCAGGGCTTCCGTATTCACCGCCCGGCCCTGGTTCATCCACTTGCGCGCGAGCTTCAACTCACGCGCGTTGTTCACGGCGATGACACCTCTCACATGCCCGTCGCCGACAAAAAACAGCGTCGCACGACGCGCGGCGAGATCGCCGCGCACGACGAGCTGCGCATCGGCCGGCAGATCACCGAGGATCTGCAGGTTCACGTCGTACTGATCGGACCAGAACCACGGAATCTCCGCGTACGGTGCACGCACGCCGAGCACGGCCTTCGCCGCCGCGATCGCCTGGTTCTGCGCGTTGGCCCACGATTCGAGCCGCACGCGCCGCTTCAGCCAGCCGTTGTGATGGTTCGCGACGTCGCCGCACGCGAAGATCGCCGGGTCGCTGGTCGCGCCGTATTCGTCGACGACGATGCCGTCGTCGATCGCGAGCCCCGCGTCGCTCGCGAGCGATGCATTGAGCGCGAGGCCGATGCCGGCCACCGCGAAATCGGCGTCGATCGTCGTGCCGTCGGCGAGCGTCGCCCGCACCTTCGACGCGTCGTCCGGTTGCGCATCGAGCGATTCGAGTGCCACGCCAAGTCGCACGTCGACACCGTTCGAACGATGCAGGTCGAGCAGGAAGTCGGACACGATCTGCGGCACCGAGCGGCCGCACAAGCGCGGCGCGCCTTCGACCACGATTGCATCCACGCCGAGCTTGCGCGCGGTCGCCGCGACTTCGAGGCCGATCCAGCCGCCGCCGATCACGAGCACGCGCCGGCTCGCGCGCAGCTTCTCGCCAAGCGCGGCCGCTTCGTCGAGCGTACGCAGGTAATGCAGGTGCGGCGTCTTGACGAGCGCATCGGGCAAGCGGCGCGACGTGCCGCCGGTCGCGATCACGAGCCGGTCGTATTCGATCTCGCGGCCGCTTTCGGTTTTCACCACGCGGCGCGTGCGATCGATCGACGCCGCGCGTTCCGGCTGCCACGCTTCGACATTCAGCGCGTCGAATTCGTCGGGGCGCACGACGCGCACCGTTTCGATGTCCGCGTCGCCGGCCAGCACGGCCTTCGACAACGGCGGGCGCTCGTACGGCAGATGCGGCTCGTCGGCGATCATCACGAGACGGCCCGCGAAGCCTTCGGCGCGCAGCGTCTTCAGCACCCAGCCGGCCGCCTGGCCGCCGCCGATCACGACGACCGTGCCCGGCGCGGGCTGCTCCTGTGTGTTTGCTTCGCTCACGATTTGCGCTCCGTCATGAACTTGCCTTCCGGCGCCTTCGCGTTCTTCTGCCGGCGCGTGTTGCCGTCGAGGCCGCCGTCGACCGCCCATTCGGCGAACACCGTCGGGCCCGGTTCGAATTCGCGTGGCTGCCATTCGGGCGTCAGCACGTCTTCGTCCGCGTAGTACTCGATCAGCGCGCCAGCCGGATTCTGGAAGTACCAGAAGTACGCGGACGACACCGGATGACGCCCCGGGCCGAGCTGCGTTTCCCAGCCGCAGCGGTCGATGTGCATGCCGCCGCCGAACACTTCGTGGATGTCGCGCACGGTGAACGCGACGTGGTTCAGGCCGCGCTTGCCATTCGGCAGCGCGAGCAGGAACAGGTCGTGATGGCCACCGTGCGGCGCGCAGCGCATGAATGCGCCGCGGCCCGGATAACGGTCCGACGTCTCGAAGCCGAGCAGCTCGTGATAGAACGTTTCCTGTGCGTCGAGGCAGTTCGTGAAGAACACCACGTGCCCGACTTCGACCGGCTCCGCACGCGCATAGATCGGGCTCGGCTGGTCGACGCGCAGCGTCTGGCCCCACACATTCGACGGCGAGCCGGTGATGTCGAGCGCGCGCTTGCGCGTCACTTCGATACGGATCGCCATCCCGTTCGGATCGATGCAGCCGACCGCATCGTCCTGCGCGTAATAGCCGGGCTGGCCGGCCAGCTTCGTGCGCAGTGCGTCGAGTTCGCGCGGCGTCGCGACGCCCCACGTGACTTCACGCAGCGTCGGGCCGGCCTCGAACGCGGGCGGCAACGACGGATCGTCGGCTTTCACGACCAGCACGGTACAGCCGTTCAGCGTCTCGAAACGCGCACGCGTGTCGTCGTGCGCGATTTCCTTCAAGCCCCAGTCGGCGAAAAAGCGTCGGCACGTCGCGAGGTCGTCGACACCGTACGTGATCTGCTCGATTCCCAAGATGCTCATTGCGTCATTCCCCTTCGCTCAGTTCGCCCACGGCAGCGGCGCGTCGTTCAAGCCCCAGTAGAGGCTCTTCTGCTGCATGTATTCGCGGATGCCGAGACGCCCCTTCTCGCGGCCCATCCCGCTCTCCTTCCAGCCCGAGAACGGCGTGGAGATCGAAAACAGCTTGTACGTGTTGATCCAGACGGTGCCCGTCTCCAGCGCACGCGCGATGCGCCATGCACGCTTGTAGTCGCGCGTCCAGATGCCGGCCGCGAGGCCGAACACGCTGTCGTTCGCCTGCGCGATCAGCGACACCTCGTCGTCGAACGGCATCGCGACCAGCACCGGCCCGAAGATTTCCTCCTGGCAGATGCGCGCGCTGTTCGGCAAGCCTTCTAGAATCGTCGGCTGATAGAAGAAGCCGTGCTCGCGCCCGTCGCCCGACGGCCGCTCGCCGCCGCACAGCAGGCGGCCGCCCTCTTCCAGCCCGAGCGCGACGTAGCGTTCCACCGATTCGCGATGCTTCGCGGTGATCAGCGGGCCCATCTGCGTGTCGGGCCGCGTCGGGTCGCCCACGCGCAGCTTGCGTGCGCCGGCCACCAGCCGCTGCATGAATGCGTCGTACACCGCGCGCTGCACGAACAGCCGCGAACCGGCGATGCAGGCTTCGCCAGACGAGCTGAAGATGCCGTACAGCACGCCGTTGACCGCGTGATCGAGATCGGCGTCGTCGCAGACGATCGTCGGCGATTTGCCGCCGAGTTCGAGCGATACCGGCATCAGCTTCTCGGCCGCGATGCGCGCGATGCCGCGGCCCACTTCGGTGCCGCCGGTGAACGACACCTTCTTCACCAGCGGATGACGCACGAGCACGTCGCCGATCACCGAGCCCTTGCCCGGCAGCACGCTCAGCACGCCCTTCGGCACGCCGGCTTCCTCGCAGATGCGCGCCAGCGCGAGCGACACGAGCGGCGTGACTTCGGCCGGCTTGAGCACCACCGCGTTGCCGCCGGCGAGCGCCGGCGCGAGTTTCTGCGCGTCGGATGCGATCGGCGAATTCCACGGCGTGATCGCCGCGATCACGCCGATCGGCTCGTACACGCTCATCGTCAGGTAGTCGCCGCGCGACGGCGTCAGCTCTTCGTCGAGCGTTTCGAGGCAGGCCGCGAAGTAGCGGAACGTGTTCGCGGCGCTGGCCACCAGCACGCGCGTCTCGCCGATCGGCTTGCCGTTGTCGCGGCGCTGCAGGTTCGCGAGCGCTTCCTGGCGCTGCATGATCAGGTCGGCGATGCGGTACAGCACGTGCGTGCGCTGGTGCGGCTTCAGGCCGGCCCAGTCGGCGCGACGCCATGCGGCGTCGGCCGCCACGACGGCGTCGGCCGCGTCTTCCGCGTTCGCCGTCGACACTTCCATGTTCACCGACTGGTCGGCCGGATAGATGCTCGTGTAAGGCGCGCCACGGCCGCGCCGCCACTCGCCGCCGATCAGGATGTTGCCGTCGGGTACGAGGCGCGTATCGAAAGGAGTCATGTCACAAGTCCCACAAATCTGTCTCTGCACATCCGCCCTCGCCGTGGCGCGGGCGGATGCTCGATGGTCCGGTCAGATCACGCAGCAGGCCGCGCGGTTGCGCAGCGCGCGAATCGCGCTGTACGCCGTCAGCGCGGACGTCTTCGGGTTGTCGGGCAGCGGCTTGCCGCTCATCTCCAGCGACATCTCGCCGAATGCGCCGCGCGCGGTGATGCGGTGCACGTTGCGCTCGACGGCCGGATCGGCGATCAGGCGTACGTGCGTCGCGTCGAGGCCGAGGCCCGCGAGCGCCACCGTCGCCGCGACATTCGCGTTCTTCGGATACAGCCGCGCGGCGTCGCGCGCGCTGCCTTCGAAGATCACCTTTTCCTCGGTCATCGCGCGCAGGTCGCACAATTCCTCGGCCGGCGTGCCGAGCCAGCCGAGCGGCGGCTTGCGGCCGACGTACCGCACTTCGTCGAGCCCGCCCTCCTTCGCGGACGCCAGCGCGTCGATGCCGCCGATCGCGCCGGACAGCAGCGTCACCGTCGTGCCGCCTTCGTCGGCGGCCCGCGACAGCACGTCGAGCAGCGCGAGATCGGACAGCGCGCCGATCGACGCGACCGCGCAGTCGGTACCGGCCTTCAGCAGCGGCACGACGTGATCGACGAGCGCGCCGTGGCCCGCGCATTCGAGCGCGAACTCGGGGCGGCGGGCCAGCGCGTCGACCGACGACACGACCTCCACCGCGCCGCCGAGTTCGCGCTGCACCGCCGCGCGCTGGTGTTCCGGCACGATCACGTGCGCGACGCGCAACGACGCATCGTGCTCGACCGCGCGGTACACGGCCGCGCCGATCGCGCCGAAGCCGATCATCGCGACGTCGACGGGGGCGCGCGCCCGCTTTTGCCCGTTATGCATACTGGCGCTCCGTCGGCGCTTCCTTCTTCACCGGCGGCCCCGCGAAGTTCGACGCGAACGAGCCGACCGACAGCATGTCGACCTCGACCATCACCGGCCCTTCCTTCGCGATCCCTTCGCGCACGATCGCTTCGGCCTGGTCGAGCGACGTGATCCGGTAGTGCGTGAGGCCGAAGCTCGCGCAGAACTGCGCGAAATCGGGCTGGTGCAGCTGCACGAAGCAGCGGCGGCCGCCGTAATGCGCATCCTGGATGTTGCGGATCACGCCGTAGCACTGGTCGTTCATCAGCACGATCATCACGTTCGCGTTTTCCTGCACGGCCGTGACGAGCTCGCCGACGTTGACCATCAGGCCGCCGTCACCGACGAGGCAGACCGTCTTCGCCGCCGCGCCCGCGAGCGCCGCGCCGATGCCCATCTGGATGCCCTGGCCGATGCCGCCGCCGAGCGCATGCACGCCGGAGCGCGGCTCGAAGATCTTCAGCAGACGGTTGCCCCATGTGCTGTTCGAGATCGTCACGTCGCGCACCCAGTTGTAGTCGCGGCCCACCGCGCCCTGCAGCGTGTCGACGAGCTTCTTGTACGGCCCGAGGCCCTTCGCCACGTCGGCCACGGCCTCCTCGCGGGCTGCCGCCAGATCGGCCGCGAATTGCGGATCGACCGACAGGCGGCCTTCGAGGCGATCGGCCAGCTCGGCCAGCACGCGCTTCGAATCGCCATGTACGAACAGCTCGTTGCGATAGCCGCGGTTGTCGGCAAGCGCATCGGCATCGACGCGGAACAGCGGTTGCGGCAGCGCGAGCTTGTACTTCAGCGTTTCGTTGCCGCGCAGCCGCGAGCCGACCACGACGAGCGCGTCGCAGGTCTTGTAGAACGCCTCGACGGACGCATGCACGTTGAATGCGCCGAGCGTCGCCGGGTGATCTTCCGGCAGCACGCCGCGACCCTGCACACTCGTCACGACGCCGAAGCCGAGCTTCACGAGGCGTTCGACTTCCTCGCGTGCATGGCGCGCGCCGCCGCCGAGCCACAGCAGCGGGCGGCGCTTGGCCGCGAGCGCGTCGGCAAGCTTCGCGACGCGGGCGCTGTCGTGCTCGCGCACCGCGACGTGCGCCGGCGCGAGGTCTTCCGGCCATTCGATTTCGGCTGCCTGGATGTCGATCGGAATCTCGACGGACACGGGGCCCGTCGGTGCCGTCTGCGCGATGCGCACGGCTTCGCGGATCGTCGGCAGCACGGTTTCGACGGTACGCACGCGGAACGCGGCCTTCGAGATCGAGTCGAGCATCGACAACTGGTCGGGCGCTTCGTGGATATATGCAAGATCCTGGTCGAGATACGGCGTCTCGATCTGCCCGGTGACGTGCAGCAGCGCGGTACCGGCCGTCAGTGCCTCGACCATCGCACCGGCCGCATTGCCGGCCGCCGTGCCCGTGCTCGTGAACGCGACGCCGAGGCCGCCCGACACGCGGGCCAGCCCGTCGGCCATGTTCAGCGCACCCGCTTCCCCGCGCGCACCGACATACCGGATGTTGCCGCGCGAGTTGATCGCGTCGAGGATCGGCATGTTGTGGATCGAGATGACACCGAATGCGGTCTTCACGCCGCACTGCTCGAGAAAGGCGGCAATCAGCTCGCCAACCGTGGTTTTTTCAGACATGGCGTGCAAAGCCTCCAGAAACGTCGATATGGCTGCCCGTCGTGTAGGACGACAGATGCGTTGCGAGATAAAAAAGTGCCCAGGCGGCCTCGTCAGGCTTGCCGAAGCGATTCAGCGGAATGTGCTTCTTGCGGGCGAGCGCGCCCGTCCAGTCTTCCCAGCTTTCGCCGGGCTGCGCCTGCGTGTCGTAACGGCGGCGCCACTGTCCCGACTCGACGATGCCGATCAGGATCGAGTTCACGCGGATGCGCTGCGGCGCGAGTTCGGTCGCGAGCGACTTCACGAGGCTCAGCACGCCCGCGCGCGCCGACGAGGTCGCGACCATGTGCGGCTCAGGCTGCAGCGCGAGCAGCGAGTTCACACAGGTGATCGTCGGCGCGGCCGCGTCGCGCAGCAGCGGCAGGAATGCGCGCGTCGGGCGGATGATGCTGAAGTACTTCAGTTCGAGTTCTTCGCGCCAGGCGTCGTCGGTCGTATCGGCAAAGGTCGACACGCGGCCCTGGCCGGCGTTGTTGACCAGCATGTCGGCGCGGCCGAAACGCGTGGACACCGCTTGCGCGAAGGCGGTCACGTCGGCTTCGTCGAGCACGTCGCAGCGCACGGCCAGCAGTTGTGCGCCTGCGTACTTGTCGCGCAGCATCGCTTCGGCGCGTGCGAGGCGTTCGTCGTCTCGGCCGCAGATGGCGACCGATGCGCCGGCCTGCAGGAACCGCTCGGCCGTCGCGAGGCCGATGCCGGACGAGCCGCCCGTCACCACCGCCACTTGCCCGGTCAGATCGATCTGGATCATCGGAGTCCTAAAGCTTTGAGAAACGTGTGCTCGTCATCCGAGCGGTAATTGAGCCGCCGCGACAATTCCGCCGCCGCGCGCTGCACCTTGTCGATCAGCCCGTCCGCGATCAGCGCCGCGTCGATCTCCGGACGCGGCACCGTCACCGTGATGCACGCGACGATCTTCTGCGTCTCGTTGCGCACCGGCGCCGTGACGACCGAGATCCCGCGCTCGAACGACGAATTGCTGACGCCGTAGCCGCGCAGCGCATCCTCGCGGATCACGTCGTACAGCGCGTCAACCGTCTCCGGCGTCGCGCTCGTCATCCGGTTCAGCGCGCCTTCCGGATACAGCGCGTGCAGTTCCTTCAGCGACAGGTCGCCCATCAGCACGTGGCCGTGCGTCGTCGCGTGCGCGGGCAGCCGGGTGCCGACGTTCACGCGGATCGAGCTGAACACCGGCGACTGGCTCTGCGCCTTCGCGACGAACACCACGTCGCGGCCGTCGCGAATCACGATGTGCGTCGTGAAGCCGGTCGCGTCGCGCAGGCTCTCGATCACCGGCAGGCCGAGATCGGTCAGCTCCAGCGAGCTCAGGTATTCGAAGCCGAGCCGCAGCACGGCGATGCCGAGCTTGTAGTTGCGATCCTTGTCCGCGCGTTCGAGAAAACCGAGCGATTCGAGCGTCTGCAGCAGACGGAACACCGTCGTGCGCGGAATGCCGAGCCGTTTCGACAGTTCGGGCGCGCCGAGCACGGGCTCGCGCGGCGAGAATTCGGCGAGAATCCGCAGCCCGCGTTCGAGGCCCGGCACGACGTAGCTGGCTTCGGCCTTCGCGTTGTCGGATTCGTTTTGTTGCAGCGGTTCGCTCATGCCGGCCCCCGCTGTGGGTCGCACTGACGACAGAACGTGTCGATCAGCGCGGAATAAACGGCCGGCGCTTCCACGTAGCCGGCATGCCCCGCCTGCGGAATCACCTGCAGCCCGACGTGCGCGGCCGCGGCGATCCGCTCGCACGCGGCGGGCGGCGTGATCGCGTCGTTCGCGCCGACGGCCACGGCCGTGCGGCCGCGAAAGCCGGCGAGATCGGCCGCGAGATCGGCGTTCGCGAGCAGATGCGTGGCCTGCGCGTAGCCGGCCGGCACGATGCGCGCCATGTTCCAGCGCACCCATGCCTTTGCCTCCTCGTTCGCGAAACCGGACAGCATGTTGCCGCTGCGCTGCTCGGCGAGCCCGGCCGGGCCGAGTTCCGCGAGCATCGCGAGCCGCGCGTCGCGGCGCGATTCGCGGGTCTCGGCCGGTGCGCTGCCGTAGCCGCCCGCGGGCGAAATCAGCAGCAGGCCGGCGATCCGCGCGGGCATCACGCGGACGAGGCCGCCCGCGATGATCGCGCCGAGCGAATGACCGACCAGCACGCAGCGTTCGATGCCGAGTGCCTCGAGCCACGCGTTCAGCGATGCCGCGTAATCGGCGGCGGCCGGCGACGCGCCGTGCACGGGCGTCGACACGCCGTAACCGGGCGCATCCCACGCGAGTACGCGCCGCGATGCACCCAGCGTGTCGAGCTGGCGGACCCACGATGCGGCGCCCGAGCCGATCCCGTGCAGCAGCACGACGGGCAGCGCACGGCCCGCATGCTGCGCGCCGGCCTCGCCTGCACCCGCCTCACGGTAGCCGATCGCGCCCGCCGCGCCGGCCGCGCAACGCTGCTCGGGAAACTGCCCGAGCAGCGCGGCGAACGCCGCGGTGCGGTCGCGTTCACGTTCGCGTTTGTCGATGACACTCATTGCTTCATCCGCCCCGTCTCAGCGCTTGATCTTCGCGAGCGGCGAATCGGGCGGATACGTCGGCGTGATCGGCTTCGACGAACCGAGCATCACGCACATCAGCGCATCTTCCTCGCCGATGTTGATTTCCGTGCGATACACGCCCGGCGGCACCGAGATCAGGTCGCGCTCGCCGAGGATCGCTTCCCAGGTCTCGCCGTCGCGCTCGCAGATCACCTTCATCTTGCCGCGCAGCACGAAGAAGATTTCCTCGACGTCGATGTGGATGTGGCTCGGGCCGATGTTGCCGGCCGGGATCACCATCGTCGAAAACGTGAAGTTGCCGGCCGGCACCGTGTTGACGTCCTTCGCGACGCCCGTGCCGCCCGTGCCGACATAGCGCATCTGCGCACGGCGGTACTTCGGGTCGTAATCGGCCTGGAACTTCAGCGCGTCCCAGTCGTAGCGCCGCGTTTCGTAGCGCGCGACGCGCCCTTCCATCCAGTCGTTGAAGCTTGCGCCTTCCGGCTGGTCCCACGACTTGCGTTCGAGATCGGCGTCCGCCATCGTCCTCTCCTTCATTCCGAGTGAAAACTTCAAATCAGTTCATTACGAAGCCGCCGTTCACCGGCAGCAGCTGACCCGTCACGAAGCGCGCGCCGTCCGACAGCAGGAACAGCACCGGGCCCGTCACGTCCTCAGGCAGTTGCGTGCGCGTCAATGCGCGGCCCTGCAGGTAGAACGCGTGACGCTCGGCCGGTACGTACGCGGTCGCCTCGACTTCGGTCAGCCCCGGCGCAATCGCGTTGACCGTCACGCCGTGCGCGCCGAACTCGCGTGCCTGCGCATGCGTCATCGCGATCACCGCGCCCTTGCTGGCGACGTACGCGAGCAGCTTCGGCGCGCCCCATAACGCGGTGTCCGACGCGAGGTTCACGATCGCGCCGCGACCCGACCGCGCGAGGTGCGGCAGCGCCGCATTGCTGACGAGCCACACGCCGCGCACGTTCACGTTCATCACGGCGTCCCACGTCGACACGTCGAGCTCCGTCGACAGCTTGCCGCCCGAGTTCGTGATCGCCGCGTTGTTGATCAGCGCGTCGAGGCCGCCGAGCACCGCCGCGCCCTGCGCGACGAAGGCGTCGATGCTCGCCGGATCGGCGAGATCGAGTGCGAAGAAATGCGCGGTGTGGCCGGCTTGCGTGAGCCGCGCGGCCAGCGCGCGGCCCTCTTCCGCGAGCACGTCGCCGAACGCGACTTGCGCGCCCGCTTCGACCAGCGCCGTCACGAACGCAGCGCCGAGGCCGCGCGCACCGCCCGTGACGAGCACCCGGCGGCCGGGCAGCGCGACGACCGGAGTGGACTCAGCCATTCGCGGGCTCCGCGGCGGCGTGCGCCGCACGATGCGCGTCGAGCGCGGACAGATGCTCCTGCGCACGCTGGCGCAGCATCCGGCGCACGCGCGTGATGCCGACGTCGTGCTGGTACAGGTATTCGTGATCGCGTGCATGCGGCGCGAGGCTTTCGAGGACGTAGCGATCCTGCTCGAGCACGTCCCAGTGCAGGCCTTCGAGGCGGTTGCGGTACATGAAGCGCCACACGTCGCGCTGCCAGCCGCCGACCTTGCGGGTACGCCAGAAATAGACCTGGCAGTGGTCGCCGTCGACCGGCGTCGCGAAGCCGATGATCCCGAAGTTGCCGCCCGGGCCGAACTTCTGCTTGTACGGAATCGCGAGGCGCATCCACAGGCAGCCGGTTTCGCCGAGCTCGACCCAGTCGAAGTTCACGTCGCGCTGGCCGATCTTTTCGAACATCAGGCCCGTGTCCGTCTTGCGCACGCGCATGTCGGCCTGCTTGTCGCCTTCGGCCATCGAGTGCGACGTCGCGTGCAGATACGCGCCGTGCATCGGGTCCATCACGTTGTCGATCGCGTACTGGTAATTGCACTTCCAGTTCGACACGCACAGGAAGTGCGCATACTCGTCGGCGACCAGTTCTTCCGGCAGGTTCAGCGGCGCCGGCTCGCCGTGCGCTTCGTCGCCGAACCACAGGAAGATCGCGCCGGCCTTCTCCTCGACCGGATACGACTTCACGCACTTCGTGCCTTCGAGCGGACAGTTCGACACGGCCGGTACGCGGTTGACCGTGCCGCCGCCGTCGACTTCGATGCCGTGATACCAGCACGCGATGTTGCCGCCGAGGTTCCAGCCGAGCGACAGACGCGCGCCGCGGTGCGGGCAACGATCTTCCAGTGCGTGGACCTTGCCGTCGTGATCGCGCCACAGCACGATCTGCTCGGACAGGCGCGTGAGGCCGACGGGCGCGTTCGACACCTGCCAGCTCGGCGCGACGGGATACCAGTAGTTCTTGATGCCGCGGTCGAGATAGTCACGGACCGGGTCGTGTTGGGCTTCGTGTTGGTCGGGGGACGTCATCAGTGTGCTCCGGATGCGGTTGTCGGGTCGGCGCTCAGGCGCGCGGCGCGGTCAGTGCGTTCATTCCGCCAGCGAGGCCATTTCGGCGCGGAAACGCTCAGGTGTCCAAACCGTGCCGTCCGGCGCGCGGAAGCCGATGCGGTTCAGCCCCGCGACGACATCGTCCACCTCGGTCGCGCCGCTCTCGAACACGCGTTCGAGCGCATCGCCGAGGTCGTTCTCGTACTGGGTCGGTGCGGCCTTGCGGTTCTGCCAGATCTGGTTCTCGACCTGACCGGGGATCTCGATCTGCCCCTTGCCCGCGACGTTGTTCGGCTGCGGCGCCACCCACGGCTTCAGGAAGGGATTGAAGTTGACGGTCGCTTCTTTCATGTCATTCCACCTTGATCTGGATTTCTTCACCGGCGAGGCGCACCGCGTACTGCTTCAGCGCGCGTCCGCCCGGACCCTTCAGGCATGCGCCCGTCTTGATGTCGAACACGGCCTCGTGCAGCGGGCACTCGACCGTGCCTTCGTCGACGAACCCCTGCGTCAACAACGCGTACGCATGCGGGCATACGTTCTCGAGCGCATACACGTCGTCGCCGACGCGGTAGATCCCGATTTCCACGCCGTCGGTCCGCTTGAACTCGATCGGCGTGTCTTCCGACAGCGCGCCGGCATGACCGGCGCAAATCCATTGTTCAGACATCTCACACCCTTCCTTCTGATCGACTCTCGGTTTGTTCCATATCCGGAACGTCAGTTTATGGATGGTGATTATAGGAGCGACTTTCCGCGAGCAAAATAAAAAGCTGCATGTCCTAGGGAAAACACCGACACTTAGCTCGGCCGCTCCCTTCGTCTACCCTGTCGAATGTAATTTTTTGTTATGCGACGGGGATTTATCGGCTTTTTCAAGACATCACGCGGGATTGCCGGGCGTCTGCCCGCCACTCATCCGTCCCGAAAAATTTATTTTTGATCGGGCGCGCACCCCCTCTATACTCCATTCCATTAAAGGCACATTGTTCCTTATATGGAACACAAGAATGCCCGTTCGGCGATGAACATGCGCGACGGCCGGCCGTCCCCGCGCAGGCCGTCACAACACGTATTCATCAGGTTGGAGAGTCAGGAGATCAAATGGTCAAGCATGCGGTAGTAGCAGCAGTCATCGGGATGGGCGTCGCGTCGGGCGCGTGGGCGCAGAGCAGCGTGGTGCTGTACGGCAGCATGGATGCGGGCGTCGCATACGTGAACAACGTCGGCGGCCACGCGAAGTGGGCGATGATCCAGGGCAATACGCAGCCCGACCGGTGGGGCCTGAAGGGCAAGGAAGATCTCGGCGACGGACTGTCGGCGATCTTCCAGCTGGAAAACGGCTTCTATACGAACAACGGCCAGTTCGCGACGGCGAACACGATCTGGAACCGCGCGGCGTTCGTCGGCCTCAGCGCCGAGCGCTACGGCACACTGACGCTCGGCCGCCAGACGCCGCTGTCGTTCGACTATCTCGATCCGCTCAGCACCGCGTATCTCGCGCTGAGCTGGTATGCGTTCCATCCCGGCAACATCGACGGGCTCGCCGCGACCGGCAACGTGCCGTACAACAATTCGATCAAGTACCGTTCGCCGACCTTCGCGGGTTTCTCGGCCGCGGCGACGCTCGCGCTCGGCAACACGACGAACTTCTCGACCGGCAAATCGGTCGGCGTCGCGCTGAACTATGCGAACGGGCCGTTCAAGGCGTCGGCCGTCTACTCGAACGAGCACGACCGCTCGATCCTGATCAGCCAGACGGGCATCACGTCGTTCCAGGGGCAAAACACCGCGAATGGTTATCTCGCCAGCAAGGTCGAGAACATCGGCGCGGGTGCGTCGTACCAGATCGGCGACTTCCTCGTGCATGGCCTCTACACGCGCGTGAAGATGCAGTCGAACGGGTTTTCCGACACGTTCCAGAGCTACGACGCGGGCGTGAACTACCGCAGCAGCGCGTTCAACACGATCGCGGGCGGTGCGGCGACCACGACGCTGGCCGGCCGCCGCTGGACGCAGGTCGAACTCGGCGACATCTACGCGTTGTCGAAGCGCACGCAGCTGTATGCGAACGTGCTTTATGAACACGGCTCGGGCGGCGCGAAGGCCGCGTTCTTCACGGCCGGCGTGTCGAGCACCGCGAACCAGGTGATCGTGCTGACCGGCATTCATCACTCGTTCTGAGCGAACTCGGGCACCGCGCCTGCGGTACCCGAAAACGACAAGAGCGGCCCGCGGGCCGCTCTCTTCGTTCGCAATGCCGCGCGCCGCGGCCGGCTCGATGCGCGAGCGTCAGAACATCGCGACCTTGTGGCGCGCATGCGCGAACGTCGGGTCGCTTTCGAGCGGACGATAGTTCAGCCGTTGCGACAGGTCGACCGCCGCGCCGCACACCGCTTCGACGAGCCGCTCCTTCTCGCCGGCCTCGCCGATCTCCGAGCGCGGCACCGTCGCGGTGATCGCCGCGACGATCGAGCCCGAATGATCGCGCACGGGCGCCGTCACCGCGGAAATGCCGCTCTCGAACGCCGCCTCACTGACCGCGTAGCCGAGCCGCGCGTAATGACGCACGCGTTCGTACAACTCGTCGACGGTGCCGGGCGTGCGCTCGGTGAACTGTTCGAGTTTCTTCTCCGGATAGAGCTGTCGCAGCGCATCGCGCGTCAGGTCGCCCATCAGCACGTGGCCGTGCACGGTCGCATGCGCGGGCAGGCGCGTGCCGACGTGCACCTTCACCGAACCGAACATCGACGCATTGCTTTGCGCCTTCGCGACGAACACCACGTCACGCTGGTCGCGGATCAGCAGGTGCGTCGACAGGCCGGTCGAATCGCGCAGCCGTTCGAGCACGGGCGTGCCGAGATCGGTCAGTTCGAGCGAATTCAGGTATTCGAAGCCGAGCCGCAACACGCCGACGCCGAGCCGGAAATAGCGGTCGCCGTTCACGCGTTCGAGAAAGCCGAGCGCCTCGAGCGTCTGCAGCAGGCGGAACGTGGTCGTGCGCGGAATGCCGATGCGCTTCGACAGCTCGGGTGCGCCGAGCACGGGCTCGCGCGCGGAGAATTCGGCGAGGATCCGCAGCCCGCGTTCGAGCCCCGGCACCAGATAGGACGAAGCGCCGCCGCCCGACGACTCGTCGTCGCCAGGCGCCGCCGGCTCAGGTGCATCGCTCATCGTTGTCTTGACCATGTGGACATGGACGGAAGGAAATCAGTCACGAAACAGGTCATGGATCGCCGTGGAGATTCAGTCATGCTACCTCAGTGCGCGCGTGGGCTCGCACCGCTGCGCGGCGCCGCGATGCAGCACGCGCATCCACGCACCATGACGCGTCATTCAAGGTCGAGAGGATAGCAGCGTTGGACGGCGCGACGCCATGCGGAAATCGCCGGACGGCGGGAAGGCGGCCGCGCGGCGCTGGCGCGCGGCACGCGGTCGGGCGACGGTGGCCGAAGCGTGAGCGTCGACGCCAGGCAGCCTACAGACGCGACAGATAGACGCGAATGGTCGTGCGGTCGTACGCAAAGCCGCCGGCCGGGTCCGGCTGCAGCACGCGTGCGAGATCGACCGGATGCAGCCATCCGGCGCCCAGCAGGCCGCCGTTGATCCCGCGAATCCGGGTGCCGCCGACGGCGATCGCGGCGTGAAAGACATTGGTGCCCCGCGCGAAGCCGACCGCGGTGCCCGCCGGAATGCTCGCGCGCCCGTCCCACTGATTGCCGGTCTCGAAGTTGAAGCGCGTCTTCCACAGCTGGCCGATCGTGTCGAGCAACGTACCGGGCGCGATCATCGCGTCGGCGCGCAGCAGATAGCGGACATAAGCAGCGGCGTCGTAGCAGACGCCGCCGGACACGTACTCGTCGATGTTCGCCATCCCGAACATCAGCGCCTGCGCGTGTTTTTGCCGTTCGGCGATGCCGGATTGGGCGACATGCCCGCCTAACTGGGTGAGTTGCACGGATAGCTCCTTTCAGGAATGCGGGACGTCATCGTCCTGCGGATGCGATAACGTCATATCTTATTACGATATGGCTCGGCATTTTCCAGGCGCGCTTCCGCCATACGGGGTTCGCGCTTTGCCCGGGAGGTCGCAAACCCGCGCACAGGCTTCCGCTACGCGTGTCGGAGTCGGCGCGATGCTTCAACATCGAACCGCACGAACCAATTGGCGCGGCAAAACCGCCAACGAAAAACCAGAAATGAGAAACAGTCGGGGACACACCGTCCGGCAACGGACGGCACGGAGGAAGACGATCCTCGGGCGGGATCGCCGCGACGGCGTCAGGCCGTCACGGCGTGGTCATATTCGGCGCGGGCAAGCTGGCCGGCGGCGTATGCCTCGGCTTCGCCGCGAAAGCCTTCGCGGCTGAACGCCACGACTTTCACGCCGACGCCGGTCGCCCGCTTCACCGTCAGCGCCCATTGCCATCCGCCGTCTTGCTCGAAGACGTGTAGCGAGGGTTCGAAGGAAGGGTCGAGTACGGTCACGCGTTGTGCTCCTGCCCCGTTGCGCGCTACGTCGGCAACGCATGGAGGCATGTCGAAAGGATCGCGCCGGCCTGCCGACGCGTTTGTGCCATTCCTCAGTGTAGTCAATAATTGTTGCGACGCACCATCAGAGGTTTCACTCACCTATCGAAACCGGGCGGTCGATCGAATCTACCTGAAAGCCTTGCGGGACGGGCCTGAGCGCCCGGCCGGACACGCTGCATTGAATTCGTGCGGCAACGTGCCGCACGCGCAACCGATTGCTTGCATTGGCCTTTCGTGAATCACCGAAACGGGGGCGCGATCTATCCGGCCGCGATCGATACGCGTCGGAAGGTGAGGTTGACGCGTTCGCCCTGCACGCCCGGCGCCTTCGGCACGCGGTGCTGCCATTCGGCCTGTGTGCGCCCGCGCATCACGAGCAGGCTGCCATGCACGAGGCGGTACGCATGCGTGACGCCGGTCTCGCGATGGCGAAGATCGAACACGCGCATCGCGCCGAGACTCACCGACGCGATCACCGGCGCGTCGCCGAGTTCGGGTTCGTTGTCCGCGTGCCAGCCGAGGCTGTCCAGCCCGTTGCGGTAGCGATTGAGCAGCACGCTGTTGAAACCCACGCCGCACGTCGCCTCGACCGCGTGCTTCAGCCCGAGCACGGCCGGCGTCCAGGGTTCGGGCACGTTGCGGATCCCCGAGTACACGTACACGGCATCAGGCTCGCCCTGCCACGCGGTGAGCCGCGGCAACGGAATGCGCCCGCGCGGCGTGCGGATCGTGTCCTGTCGCCACGCGACCTCGTCGATCAGCGCGGCCAGCGCGTGGTCCGCGGCGGGTGGCGCAAGCCAGTCCGGGTACCAGTCCACGTCGGGCGCGGGCGTATCAGCGAAGAGATCGGGCGTCGACATGTCGGCAGGAACGGGCAAGGAACGAAGCAAACGAGGCATGTCTGCATACTAGCCAACGGCGCCGCGCGCCGCCATGCGCTGCCATTCCCTGCTGAAAGAAAGCCGCCGAAAAACCTGCCGTGCACCGCGATACGCGTTCGTATTGCGTGACGGACGCCTCCCGGCCATCCGCTAGCCGCGCGTCAGCCGGATCAGCGTGATCTCGGACGGCACGCCGAAGCGGTTCGGCGGCCCCCAGTAGCCGGTACCGCGGCTCGTATACAGCCACATGTCGCCGAAGCGGTTCAGCCCGCCGACCACCGGCTGCTGCAACCGCACGAACGGCGGCCACGGCAGGAACTGGCCGCCATGCGTGTGCCCCGACAACTGCACGGTAAAGCCCGCGCGGCTCGCCGCTTCCGCGCTGCGCGGCTGGTGCGCGAGCAGGATCTTCGTGCCGACGTCGCGCGGCGCACCGGCCAGCGCCTGCGCGGGGTCGCTGCGATGCGCGGGATCGAAGCCGCCCGCCGTGAAGTCGGTCACGCCCGCGAGCACCGCCCGCGCGCCGCCGCGCTCGATCAACACGTGCTCGTTCAGCAGCACCGTCAGCCCGATACGACGAAACTCGTCGATCCATGCATGCGCACCCGCGTAGTACTCGTGGTTGCCCGTCACGAGGAAGGTACCGTGCCGCGAGCGCATCTGGCCGAGCGGCGCGGTGTGTTCGCGCAGGCGCTTGACCGAGCCGTCCACCACATCGCCCGTCACGACCACCAGGTCGGCGTCGAGCGCATTGACCGCGCGCACGATCCGCTCGATGTAGGGCCGCTTGATCGTCGGCCCGACGTGGATATCGGACAGTTGCACGATCGTCAGCCCGTCGAGTGCGGCCGGCAGCCCGGCGACCGGAATCGACACGCGCTTGACCGCCGCCGTACGGCGCGCGCCGACGAACCCGATCGCGGTCACGAGCACCGCGGCCGCCAGCACGCCGAGCGCCGTGTCGGGCGCGGCGCCGGGCCATGCGCCGTCATGGCCGAGATGCCGCCACACGAGCACGCCGAGCAGCACGAAGTCGCGCAGGAGCGTCAGCACCAGCAGCGACGAGAAGAAGCCCATCACGAGCGCGCCGGCCCAGCCGACCAGCGTCGCCGCCCAGCCTTCGTCGAAGCGGCGCGAGAACATGCCGACCGGAATCAAGACGACGAAACTCGCCAGCACGAGCGCCGCGATCGTACGCGCGAGCGGCGACGCGAACGCATCGGGAATGATCCGCATCCCGACGTACAGATGGAACAGCACGCCGATTGCAATGAACCGGACAAAGAAACTTCGCATGAAACGTTCACCTTCGTTGCACGACCGCATCCGCGGCACGCGGCGCACGGGCCGTAATGCCCAGGTGCCGCGTGTCGCGCCCTACGCACGATGGTACACAGATCCCGGTCGCGACGACGGGTCGCCGCCGACGGTGCAGCGCCGTGCGGCTTCGCGCGATAATCGGCCATCCTCCCGCCGCCACGTCCATGCGCTTCGATATCGTCGACCTCAAACTTTTCACGCACATCGCGGAAGCGAACAGCCTGACACGCGGCGCCGAACGCGCGCATCTGTCGGTGCCGGCCGCCAGCACCCGCATCAAGCACCTCGAGGAGCAGGTCGGCGTGAAGCTGCTGAGCCGCACGAGCCAGGGCGTCACGCTGACCGCGCCGGGCGACACGCTGCTCGCGCATGCGCGCCGCGTGCTGCGCCAGCTCGAGCAACTGACCGGCGACCTGCAGGAATATGCGTCGGGCGTGAAAGGCCACGTGCGCGTGTTCGCGAACACCACGGCGATGAGCGAGTTCCTGCCGGGCGTACTGCGTCACTATCTCGTCAACCATCCGGACGTGACGATCGACATGCAGGAGCGGCTGAGCCCCGACATCGTGCGCGCGGTGCAGGACGGCATGATCGACATCGGCATCGTCGCCGGCGACGTGTGCACCGACGGGCTGCAGGCGATGCCGTACCGGCGCGACCGTCTCGTGCTCGCGACCGCGCTCGGGCATCCGCTCGCCAGCCTGGCGTCGACGCCGTTCGTCGCGACGCTCGACCACGACTTCATCGGCCTGCCCGAGGCGAGCGCGATCCACACCTTCCTGAAGCGCGCGGCCGCCGACGTGCAGCGCACGCTGCGCTGGCGCATCCAGGTCAGCAACTTCGAAACCGCATGCCGGATGATCGAGGCGAACGTCGGCGTCGGCGTGCTGCCCGAAGGCACCGCGCGCCGCCATGCGAGGACGATGGCGCTGCGCCTCGTCGCGCTCGAGGACGACTGGGCCGAGCGCCAGTTGCAGATCTGCGTCGCCGATCTCGATGCGTTGCCGCGCTTCGCGCGCGATCTCGTCGACCTGCTCGTCGAGGATGCGCGCGAGCGACCGGACTGACCGGATTCGCATGCGTTCGAGCGGCAATCGGCGGTTTGCGCGCCGATTCCGCTGCGTCGGCATGGCAAATTCCACTGCGCGCTTTTCGTCTGACGATCCTTTACAGTCCGTTAGCAACCCTACGCGAGCGGGTGCTGGCAGAATCGCGGCGGCCCGATCATCGCTGCCGACACGCACCGCCGGACCGTCCGGCATGAGCGACGGCGCGGCCCCGGCACGGCCACGACCCGTGCCGTAATCGTATGCCGGATCGCTGGCGATCCGCATCGCGCTGATTTATGATCGGCTCCGTATCCTGGAATCGTCGTCGCGGCGACGATTCGCATTGCGCCGCGCCCGGCATCCACCCCCAAACGTCGAGCTCGTCACACCATGAGAAAAACAACGCCGCGCGCGCCGCTGCGCGTCGCCGCCGTGCTGGCGCCCGCCCTGCCGCTCGCGGGCTGCGCATCGCGCGGCGCACCGTCCTACGTGCTGTTCGGCGCGTACTTCCCGCTGTGGCTCGTCAGCGCGATCGTCGGCGTCGTCGGCGCGATCGTCGCGCATCGCGTGTTCGTCGCGACCGGCTGGGCCGCGACGGTGCCCTACCAGCTCGCCGTCTGCACCGCGATCGGGCTCGTGGTCGCCGTGATCGTGTGGCTCACCGGCACGGGGCCGTTCGCATGAAGGCCGCCGGCATCGCCCGCCCCTCCGTCAAAGGCCGCGTGATCGCGCTCGCGATCGTCGCGCTCGGCATCGCGGCGCTCGCGTACGCGTACCACCGCACGACCGCCTACCCGTCCACCGACGACGCGTCGATCGACGCGGACGTCGTGCACGTCGCGTCGCCGGTCGGCGGTCGCATCGTGCAGCTCGCCGTGCATGAAAACCAGCGCGTCGCGAAAGGCGACCTGCTGTACGTGATCGATCCCGTGCCGTACCGGCTGACCGTCGCGCAGGCGCAGGCCGACCTCGAACTCGCGCGCGCGTCGCTCGACACGCGCCGCCGTTCGCTGATCGGCGAGCGCTCGAATGCGTCCGTCGCCGCCGAGCAGGTCAAGCGCGCGACGCAGAACTACGATCTCGCGACGCGCGACGTGAACCGGCTCGCGCCGCTCGCCGCGCAGGGTTACGTCAGCGCGCAGCAGTTCGACCAGGCGAAGGTGCGCCAGCGCGACGCGTCCGTGTCGCTCGCGCAGGCGCAGGAGCAGCAGCGCGCGTCCGCACAGACGATCGGCGACGACGCGGACGCGATCGCGACGCTGCATGCGCGCGAAGCCGCGCTGGCCCGCGCGCAGCATGCGCTCGACGATACGGTCGTGCGCGCGCCGCACGACGGGCTCGTGACCGGCCTGAGCGTGCTGCCCGGCGAAACCCTCGCGCCGAACCAGTCGATCTTCACGCTGATCGATGCGAGCGAATGGTTCGCGGTCGGCAATTTCCGCGAGACGTCGCTCAATCGCATCGCGGTCGGCGACTGCGCGACCGTCTACTCGATGATCGACCGCAGCCGCCCGCTGACGGGCAAGGTCGTCGGCATTGGCGCCGGCATCGCGGACAGCGCGCGCATCAACCTGCCGCGCTCGCTGCCGATCGTGCAGAACTCGGTGAACTGGGTGCACGTCGCGCAGCGCTTCCCCGTGCGCGTGAAGCTCGACGAACCCGACGGCAAGCTCGTGCGTGTCGGCGCGAGCGCGATCGTCGAGGTCCGGCATGGCTCAGCCTGCCGCTGAGGTTCGCGCGCCGGGCCCGCGCGAAGTCCTGCGGCTGCTCGCGCCGTTTCCGGGGCGCGCGGCGATCGCCGTGCGCGTCGCGCTGATCTGCGCGCTGACCGCGTTCGTGACGGCCGCGTACGGCACGCCCGAAGCCGCATTGTCCGCGTACGTCGTGTTCTTCATGATCCGTGCCGACCGCGTGACGAGCGTGGTGCTCGCGGCCGCGCTGCTGCTGATCGTCACGATCGTGATCGGACTCGTGCTCGGCATCGCGATCTTCAGCATCGACTATTCGATCCTGCGGGTCGCGTGCATGGCCGTGCTGTCGGTCGCCCTCCTGTATCTGACTTCCGCCAGCAAGCTGCGCCCGGTGGGCGCGATCCTCGCGATGATCGTCGGCTTCGGGCTCGACCAGCTCGGCCTCGCGCCGTTCGGTGAAGCCGCCACCCGCGCGCTGCTGTATATCTGGCTGACGATCGCGATCCCCGTCGGCGTGGCGATCGTCGTCAACCTGCTGATCGCGCCGTCGCCGCGCAAGCTTGCGCACGCGCAGCTCGCGAAGCGGCTGCGGCTCGCCGCACGGCGCCTGCGCGGCGACGACGACGCACGTGCCGCGTTCGACGCGAGCCTGCGCGAAGGCGACAAGCAGTTGCTCACGTGGCTCAAGCTGTCGAAGCTCGAAGGCTCGTCGAGCGCCGCCGACTTCGCGGCGCTGCGGCAGGCCATCGCGTCGAGCACCGCGCTGATGGTCGGCGTCGCGCTGGCCGATCGCGAGCCGGACGCGCGGCTGCCCGATGCGTTCGCCACACCCCTCGCCGCGACGCTCGACGACATGGCCGCCATTCTCGAACGCGGCGGCTACCCGGTCGACGTGACGCTCGCGCTGCCGCCGGCCGACGCGCTGCCGCCGCTCGCACGCATCGCCGCGACCGATCTCCAGGATGCGATCACGCATTTCGCGGAGCCGGGCGCGACAGCGCCTACGGTCGATGCAACGGCGGAGGCTTCGGCCAACGCAACGCCCGCCGCCGCTGCCGCCACGCCCGAAGCACCCGCCGCCGCGCCGGCACCGGCACCACACGGCGGCTTCTTCCTGCCCGACGCACGCACCAATCCCGACCACATCCGCTATGCGCTGAAGACGACTGCCGCGGCGATCTTCTGCTATCTGCTGTACTCGCAGCTCGACTGGTCGGGCATTCATACCTGCGTCGTCACCTGCTACATCGTGTCGCTCGGCTCGACGGCCGAAACGGTCGAGAAGCTCACGCTGCGGATCTTCGGCTGCATCATCGGCGCATTGCTCGGCACCGCCGCGCTCGTGTTCGTCGTGCCGGCGCTGTCGTCGGTCGGCCACCTGATGGCGCTGGTGTTCGCCGGCGCGTGGCTGTCCGCGTGGATCGCCTTCGGATCGCCGCGCATCGCGTACGCGGGCTTCCAGGTCGCCTTCGCGTTTTTCCTGTGCGTGATCCAGGGCGCCGGCCCCGGCTTCGACCTGACGATCGCGCGCGACCGCACGATCGGCATCCTGCTCGGCAACGTCGTCGTGTATCTGGTGTTCACACGCATCTGGCCGGTCAGCATCGGCAAGCAGATCGACGTCGCGTTCGCCGCGCTGCTCGACCAGTGGCGACGCATCGCGCAGATCGCGCAGCCGGCCGAGCGGCGCGCGCTCGCGGCCGAAGCGTTCGCCCGACACGGCGCGATCTCGCAGGAGCTTGGCCTGGTCCATTACGAGCCGTCGTGGGTGCGGCCGGCCGCGACGTGGCTCGCCACCCGGCGGCGCGCGCTCGCGGAACTCGGCGCGATCGAAGGTCCGCTGTTCCTGCTCGCCGAACGCAAGCCGGGCGACGCGGCAATCGACGCGCAACTCGCGCGCGTGACCGAACCGGGCAATGGCGACACCGTGCCCCGCACGCCCGCTCCGACACCACCGTCGAGCGCCGCCCCCACCGACCCCGCGCGCGATGCGCTGCTGAACCTCATCGACACGCGGCTCGCGCAGATCGCCGACGCCGCCCGTCAAGCCACACCGAAGGAGCCTGCCCCTCATGCGCCTACCTGAACCGCCGGCCGCCGCGATCGCCGCCACCGTGCTCGCGACCGCCGTCGCGCTGGCCGGCTGCGCGACGTCGTCGATCGATCTGGCGCCGGAGGCGTCCGACCGCCCGTGGCAGCCGCAAACGTCCGCCGCGGGCGACATCGTGGCGGCGCCGCCGCGCGCATCCGCGCAAGGTGCGCATGACTACACGCTGCCTGCCTCGCCGGCACTCGCGTCGGTTTCGGCGCCGGCCGCGCTCGATGCCGCACATGCGTACACGCTGCCCGAGCTGATCGATCTGGCCGAATCGGCCAATCCGCTGACCCGCATCGCATGGAACGACGCGCGCAACGCGGCGCTCGCGGTGGGCCTCGCCAAGTCCGCCTATCTCCCGCGCCTGTCGGCGACGGCGATGGGTGCGTACCAGGCGAACCACGGCTCGACGTCGACGATCCTCGGTGATTCATCGAGCAACACCACCGCGCACGGCACGATTTCGGCGCTGTCGCTGCAATGGCTGCTGTTCGATTTCGGCGGCCGCGCGGCGCGCGTCGAAGCGGCCGAACAGGCATCGATCGCGTCGAACGTCGCGTTCACGGCCGTGCACCAGCAGGTGATCCACGACGTGACGGTCTCGTACTACCGCTACGAAGCCGCCCGCTCGCACGCGCTCAGCGCGCAACAGGGCCTCACGAACGCCGATGCGATCCTCGCGGCGTCCCGCGCACGGCTCAAGCACGGCGTCGGCACGGTCGTCGAACTCGCGCAGGCGACGCAGAACCGCGCGCAGGCGAACCTCGCGCTCGTGCAGGCGAACGGCGCCGAGAGCGACAGTTACCTCGCCCTCGTCTCCGCGCTCGGCATCTCGCCGCTGTCGAAGCCGACCATCGCCGCGCTGCCGAAGCGGCCGCTGCCGCCCGCGCTCGGTTCGTCGGTCGACACGATCGTGTCGGACGCGATCGCGCGCCGCCCCGACCTGCAGGGCGCGTTCGCGGTCGAAAAGGCCAACCGCGCGAAGATCAAGGCGGCTCAAGCCGCGTTCATGCCGAAGATCTTCCTGTCCGCGTCGACGTCGTATGCGAGCGGCGGTACGTCCATCTCCGCGCTGCCGGCGATCGGCGACCAGGCGCCGACCGTCAACCTGAACGGCAGCCGCTACGGCGGCGGCGTATTCCTCGGCGTGACGATCCCGCTGTACGACGGCGGCCTGCGCTCGGCCGTGCTGATGCAGGCACGCAACGACGCGGAAAGCGCATCCGCCCGCCTCACGCGGACCAAGGAGGAAGCGGTACGCCAGGTCGTCGCCGCGCAGAACGCGGTGCAGACGAGCCTGGCGTCGCACGACGCCGCGAAGGCGCTCGTCGATGCCGCGCAAACGAGCTACGACGCGGCGCTGACCGCGTACCGGAACGGCGTCGGCTCGGTCACCGACGCGACGATCGCGCAAAGCCAGTTGCTCGCCGCGCGCAACGCGGAGGTCGACAGCTATGCCGGCGCATTGTCAGCCGCGGCCGCGCTCGCACTCGCGACCGGGACGATCGGCTCGGCGCAGTAGCGCCGGCCGCAACGCGGTTGACGCCAGCGCGCGCCGCCCACTAGAATGCCGCCCATTCTTCCTTCAGGAACCATCGTGGACAGTTGCAGCACTCCGTTGCGTGCGCCGCTTGCCGCCTGAACGCCTGTCCGCTGCAGTTCTCCTGCCACGGCTCGCGTTCCGCGAGCCGCACGCTCCCCCGTTTCACACTGAATGACGCATTCGCGCGGTACAGTACCGCGCGATGAGGGCTCGCGCCGCGTCGCCTTCGGCCTTGCGCCGCGGCGGCGCGTGCCGGCATGCGCTTCTTGCACGGCAGGACAACCATGACTTTCGATTTCGCACTTCGCCTTTTCACCGCGTTCGCCTGCGGCGTCGCCATCGGCCTCGAGCGCCAGATGCGCCAGCGCACGGCCGGCCTGCGCACCATCACGCTCGTCGCGAGCGGCGCGTGCCTGTTCGTCACGCTCGGCGTGCTGACCGGCAACGGCGTCGCGGGCGTCACGCAGATCGCCGCGTATGTCGTGTCGGGCGTCGGCTTTCTCGGCGGCGGCGTGATCATGCGCGACAAGGGCTCGATTCAGGGCATCAACACGGCCGCCACGCTGTGGTGCTCGGCCGCCGTCGGCGTACTGGCCGGCTCCGGCCACTACGTGCCCGCGCTCGCCGGCACCGGCGTCGTGCTGCTTACCAATACGGTGCTGCGCGGCGTCAGCCAGGCCATCAACGCGACGCCCGTCTCCAATGCCGATCTCGTGCGCGAATACCAGATCACCGTGATCTGCCTTGCCGCCGACGAAGTGCACATCCGCACGCTGCTGTCGAACGCGATGTATGCGAAGCCGCTGTCGTTCCAGAGCCTCACGAGCGAGGACGTGCCCGACCAGCCGGACCGGCTGAAGGTCACCGCGACGTTGAAGCTGCATCCGAAGGATCAGCAGAAGCTCGAGCAGATCGCGAGCCGGATGAGCATGGAGAAAAGCATTTCCAGCGTGAGCTGGACCGCGAAGGAAGCGGAGCCGATGATGGAGTGAGCCAAGTGGCGGCCGCCGCCTCCGGCGCCGCCGTCGCGTCACGTCACGTCAAGGTGTTTCGATGAGCCCCGCCGAGATCGCCTTGACGACCGCCTGGACCTTGTTGGTCGCGCCGAGCTTCTCGAGGATGTTGTTCACGTGGAAGTTGACCGTGCGCTCCGAGATGCTGAGGATCTGACCGATTTCGCACGCGGTCTTGCCCTCGGCCGTCCAGCACAGCACCTCGCGCTCGCGCGCGGTCAGCGTGACGCCCGCCGCCGGCGACAGCTTCGGCACCATGAAGCGGCTCATCAGCGAATGCGACAGGTTCGCGAGCCAGTTGGTCTGTAGCGTCAGCATGTTGATCTCGGCCGGCGTCAGCCGGTCGGCATGGCGGGCGATGCTCAACAGGCCGAATGCGCCGCGCGCCGCCCAGCTCGATTGCGCGACGCCCACCGACAGCCCGAAATCGCGCGCGTCCTGCCACAGCGGGCACGGGTCGATCCGGTCGACGTCCGGCCAGACGATCATGTTGGTGCTGAGCGCGCCGTCGCGAACCGTCGAGTCGATCTCGATGTAGTTCTGCGCCTGGTAGTGCGCCATCCAGCCGTCCGGATAGGTATTGAAGATCGCGACCGCGGGCTTCGAAACGGGCAGCGGTACGCGAATGCCGTAACAGCAGTATTCGAATCCGAGCCGCTTGGAATAGGCGGCGATCCGCTGGAAGAGCTGCTGCTCGTCTTCCGCGGCGCTGAATTGTTGGTAGGCATCCTGCCAGCGCAGTTCCATTCGTTCTCCGACAACGTCACGCTGTCATACTTGTCAGGTTCCAGCACCCGTTCGAGGCTGATACATTCCGCGCATGACTTCACCCTTGCTGCACCCTGTCCCCGGCCCGTCCCCGGACGGCTACGTACGCCTGTCAGAAGGCGCACTGGCCGCACTCGCGCTCGACCATGTCGCGAGCGGCCTCGACCCGTCGCTGCTGGCCGAACTGCGCGACAACGCGATCGACGCCCGCCTCGCCGGCTATACCGAATGGCATCGCCCGGCCGGTGCCGGCGTCGCCTACGTGACGGTCGGCTGGGACTGGTACCTCGAACGCGCAACGGGCACGTTCGTGATCGCGGGCGGCGACGTCCGCAGCAACGTGATGGCCATCGACGCCAGGGGCGCCGACATCGGCATGTTCCGCACGGCCGCCGCGCTCACCGCGCGGCTCGCCGCGATCGACTGGCCTGCCGCGGTCGCGTCGGCCCTGCTCGGGCGCGACGACGCCTATCATGCCGGCCCCACGCTCCAGTGACAACCGGCCGCGCATTCTTCCGACGATTTTGCCAGACTGGCGCTCTTTATAAATAAAAGCCGCCCGGTTTTCAATCCCGTCGATCAAGAAACCGCTACCACGTCCCGAATGGCGTCTTTACGTCGCCACCCTGTAAGAGTTACCAGTTACAGGCTCCTCGTGCCGCGCGCTGTAATGCACGCATATAAAAGCACAGATCCGAGGACATCCATGCAGACCTTCGTTCACGAGGAAGGGCGGTTGCCACACGAACTCGCGGCGGATCTCGGGCGCTATCGGCGCCGTGTGTTCGTCGAACAGCTCGGTTGGGCGCTCCCGTCGGCGAACGAAAGTTTCGAGCGTGACCAGTTCGATCGCGACGATACCGTGTACGTGTTCGCGCGAAACGCCGACGGTGACATGTGCGGATGTGCGCGCCTGCTGCCGACGACGCGCCCGTATCTGCTGAAGTCGCTGTTCGCCGACCTGGTCGCCGAGGACATGCCGCTGCCGCAATCGGCCGCCGTCTGGGAGTTGTCCCGATTCGCGGCGACCGACGACGAAGGCGGCTCCGGCAACGCGGAGTGGGCCGTGCGTCCGATGCTCGCGGCCGTCGTCGAGTGCGCGGCGCAGCTCGGCGCGCGGCAGCTGATCGGCGTGACGTTCGCGAGCATGGAGCGGCTGTTCCGCCGGATCGGCATACACGCGCACCGCGCAGGCCCGCCGAAGCAGGTAGACGGGCGTCTGGTGGTCGCGTGCTGGATCGACATCGATCCGCAAACGTTTGCTGCGCTAGGAATAGAGCCGGGGCAGACTACCCGGCAAGCTATCGCCGCCTGAGTTGGAACGCGCGTTCCACTCGGGCGGCATCGTAACGAAGGAGAACCAACGTGGATCAGTCTCAGGTCTTTCGCGCGATGATGCCCGGGTTGACGAGCGCCGGCGGCGCCCGCATCGCGGTCGCCTATCCGTCGTTTCCCAGGCCGTTGCCGCTCGTGCGGCTTGATCGTCGCGGGCTCGTGTTTCGTGCCGTCGGCGCCGCGCCGCTCGTGTGCGGGCTGCCGCGCCCGGCAACGCTGCTGGTCGCGGACGAGCCGCTGTGCTCGCTGCGCCTCGTGATCCGCGACATCGCCCCGGCCGGCGACGGCCGCCACGACCTGACGATGCAGCCGTCCGGCGCCGCCGGCGACGAATTGCTATGGCACGCATTGCGCGATCGCGAGCCGTACCGGCAGATTCGGCACCCGCTCGCGCCGGTCGCCCTGCCCGTCGCCACCGGCGGCGAACCGCAAGCGGCGGCCGCCGAAACCGCTGCGCGCCCGTCGCGCAGCGCGGCCTTCCGCCTGCCCAGCCATAGCGACGCGCTGTTCTTCGCGGACTGGCTCGAATATCACTTCGACGAACTGCGCGCGCTGTCGCAACAGCACGGGCCGCAACTGCAGCTCAATCAGCTCGAACGACAGGTCGACGATGATGAAGTCGGCGTGCGTTTCGTCTACGACATCGACGGGCACGCGACGCGGCACGCATTGACCGACTGCGCGCGCGAGGCATGTGCGTGGATCGAGACGGAGATGCGCAGCAAATACGCGCTGCCGGTCGCGCAAGAGCGGTTTGGCGCGTTTGCGGCGCATGCACGGGCCGGCGGCATGTGAATGCGGCCGTGCCGCGCGCCGCCACAAGGCTGGCCACGCGGCGGCAAGTTGTGCGGATGCAACGAGGGCTTGCAAACGTCCGGGTTTTCCCTTAAATTTACGTCTGTCTCCTCCATGTCTCCAAACATGGATTCAGCCCGCTCACAGCAGCGGGCTTTTTTATTGCCTAAATGATTTACGGGGCCACATCACCCTCCCCATCTGGCTAGCCTGCTGGACGCATACCAGTCGGTCGCAGCCAGTAGTGGTGTATCGCAAATATCAGCGCGACCGCGACGACAAGCGCCAGCAGCAGGTACAGCCGGCCCTTCCTGGTCGTCGGCAGGTCCGTCAGGGCACCGACGTCGCCCGTGAGCGCCGCCAACGCGACCATCGCCAGGCCGGCCAGCACCAACGTCCCCTTTGCCACCCATCCGAACGCGGCCTCCAGCCCGGCTGCCCATCGCGACTGGCGATAGGGTCCGGCAACTGGCCGGCGCAGATCAGGCTTACCCATTCGTCAACTCCCTACCGGCATGCGCGTGTCCGCGCATCGTGCGGCAAGCGCTGCCGGACGCATGAATTCGAATGTCTTGCTGACGAGTAGCCGCTGCGATGCGGAGTGCACACAGGATCGAAATGCGTCATGTTTTTCTTTCGCGAGACGAGGCTCGACACAATTCGATTCGCTTGGCCGGGCCGAATCGATATCGTTCGATACGGCCAGTATCGCCCGAAAGACGATCCGTTCGCCTCGCCCAATCGCGATCAGCCGGCTTATCATTGATCGGCCCGCCACTTCCCGTCGAGGTCATCTTGCACGCCCATCTGCGCATTGCTCGCCCGGTCAACAACCTCGCCCGCACCGAACGCATGTATCGCGACGGCCTCGATCTGTCGGTACTGGCGCGCTTCGAAGATCACGACGGCTTCTCCGGCGTGATGCTCGGACGCGAAGGCCTCGACTATCACTTCGAGTTCACACACTGCCCCGACCATCCGATCGCGCCGTCGCCGACGCCCGAGGACCTGATCGTGTTCTACCTGCCCGATCGTCCGGAATGGGAGGCCGCGTGCGAGCGCGTGACCGCACACGGCTTCATGCCGGTGACGTCGTTCAATCCGTATTGGGAAATTTCCGGCCAGACCTTCGAGGATGCCGACGGTTACCGGATCGTATTGCAGAACGGTACGTGGCGTTGACGGGCTGACACGCGTGAGCGGTTACACGGCGGCGTGGCTGCCGCAGCGGGCGACGTAAACGACGTGCCGTCGCAGTGCGTGCCCTTCCGGCAACGCGGGATGGTCGAAATCGCGCGCGGGCTGGCGCAGCATGCCGAGTCGCTGCATCACTTGTTGCGATCGCAGGTTGGTGTCGGCCGTCCACGCGAAGATCTCGCCGAGCCCGATCCGGTCGAACCCGTCGGCCAATGCGGCAACGGCCGCTTCGCCAATGTAGCCATGCCCCCACGCGTGGCGCGCCTGTCGCCACATGATCTCGACGCATGGCGCCATCGGATGCGTTGTGCGGGCCTCATACGACAGGCCGCAAACGCCGACCAGCAATGCATCGGCGCGACGCTCGACCGCCCATACACCGAAGCCGTGTGCATCGACATGCGCGTTGAAGCGCGCAATGACGTCACCCGCCTCGTCGATCGACATCGGACCGCACGCGAGCCACGCGGTCACGTCCGGATCCGCATGCATCGCTGATAACGCTTCCGCATCCGCAGGTCGCCAGCGGCGCAGCGTCAGGCGTTCGGTTTCGATTCTGGATGGCGTGATCGTCATGGAAATGCGAAACGGATAGACGGCGCGTGCAACGCAGATGACGTCACGAACGAAGGGAAAAGATCGCGATCGTCGCGTGTACCGGCAACGATCGGAACAACGGATGACGAGAAATGGGCTCGGGTTACTCGTTTTCCTCGAAGTAATGCCCGAACTTCGTCTGCTTCGTGCGGATATAACGCTCGTTTTCCTCACGCACGGGCACCGCAAGCGCCACGCGCTCGCAGACAGGAATGCCATGCTTCACGAGCGTATCGAACTTCTTCGGATTATTGCTCATCAGCCGCACCGACGTCACGCCGAGGATGCGCAGGATCGCAGCGGCCGAGTCGTATTCGCGAGCGTCGTCGGGGAGGCCGAGATCGAGGTTCGCCTCGACAGTGTCACGCCCCTGCTCCTGCAGCGCGTACGCGCGGATCTTGTTGCTCAGGCCGATGCCGCGGCCTTCATGGCCGCGCAGATACAGCAGCACGCCGCGGTCTTCGGCCGCGATGTAACGCAACGCGAGATCGAGTTGCTCGCCGCAATCGCAGCGGTACGAGCCGAACACGTCACCGGTCAGGCATTCGGAATGCAGCCGGGTCAGCACGGACTGCTCGCCCGTGACGTCGCCCATCACGAGCGCGAGATGTTCGGCATCGCTGCCCGATACGCGAAACGCGTATGACGTGAACGTACCGTAGCGCGTGGGCAGCGACGCCGTGGCGACGAGCGTCACGCACTCGTCGGCCTGGCCATTGCCCGGCGTGGGCGATTGGGGACGCGAAGACATCATGAATTCAATCGAAACTTCAGGAATGTAGGAGTTGTGTGGATGGTGCGTGACGGGAGTTTACCGCTAATCTGGAAACGTCACGCGACTGCCGCCGCCCGCCCGGCTATACTGGGCTCACCGGGTGACGCGCAGCACGCCCCGCCTGCCCTGCATCGACCTGCACACGGAGAAAGCGAATGAGTACGACTGTCGCGCAGATTCTCAAGGCCAAGCCGGATTCGGGCCGCACCATCTACACCGTCACGAAGTCCGATCTCGTCTACGACGCCATCAAGCTGATGGCGGAAAAGGGCATCGGTGCACTGCTGGTCGTGGACGGCGACGACATCGCGGGCATCGTCACCGAACGCGACTACGCGCGCAAGATCGTCCTGCAGGACCGCTCGTCGAAAGCCACCCGCGTCGAGGAAATCATGACGGCGAAGGTGCGCTACGTCGAACCGTCGCAATCCACCGACGAGTGCATGGCGCTGATGACCGAGCACCGGATGCGCCACTTGCCCGTGCTCGACGGCGGCAAGCTGGTCGGTCTCATCTCGATCGGCGACCTCGTGAAGAGCGTGATTGCCGATCAGCAGTTCACGATCAGCCAGCTCGAACACTATATCCACGGCACGCCTACCGTCACGTCCGCCTGATCCGCGCAGCAAAAAAGGCCCAAACGCGTGAGCGTCTGGGCGGAAAGCCGCCGGCATGCGGCGACGGAGGTTCTGCTCCTGCGGACGGACGACGCGCGCAGTTCGCGCGTCTCGTCAATTCAGCGGTGCGCTCGGGCAGACCGGGGGGATGTTCAATCAGTTACCGAAGTACACCGAATTCACGGGATTCGGCGCGTCCCGCGTCACGCGGCGGCCGCCTTGCGCGGCACCCGTCGCCACGGCACCGTAGCCGCTCGTATCGGCTTGCGCGAGCATCGGCTGATTGGGCTGGATGCGCTGCTCGGCAGCCTGGATGTCGCTCGGATATTGCGAATCGCTCGCCAGCGGCTTGTACCCGTTCTGCTCGAGCTGCACGAGTTCGGCCTTGACCTGAGCGCGGGTCAACCCCTGCTCGGACTGTGCGAACGATGCAATCGGAGTGGCAAGGACGGATGCGGCGATGGCTGCGTAGATGATCGACTTCATGATTTACCTCCGGAATATGTTCTCTTTTGACGTCGCCTCGGCAGGAACTGTCTGAAGCGAATGAATTTAGTGTAGTGCGCGCCACTCCAAGGGGAAACCCTTAGTTTGAACATACAGCGTTGCATTTTTGGAAAAAATCGCCCACTGTTTCCGGACAGGGTCGTCGCGACTTGCTTCATCTACACAACAATCGCTGACGAAACGCCAACAACCCGATCACATGTCTGGAAGGTTGTGTTGTAGAATCGTAAGGTTTTATTCGCCAGTCGATATTCCGTCCACCATGTACGCGCTCACGCCCCTTTCGGTTTCGCCGTCCGGCCCGGCCGCCGTGCGCGTGCGCGCCGGCCAGCCGGCGCATTCCCTCGCTCGACGCACGGCCCAGGCGCCGCTCGCCCCTGCCCGGCGCCTGATCTGACCGCTCGGTCTCCACCCGGAGCCAGGTTAGACAGGCTCCGGGCGATCCTCATAGGCACGCCACGCCTGCCCCGCCGATCATTTGGAGAACCACCATGAAACAACGCCTTTACCAGCTGACCGAACTCGATGTCGCTCGCCTCGAAAAACACGCCGAGCACAACCCGCGCTTCCAGACGATGCTCGACACGCTGCTCGAACGCGCCGATATCGTCCAGCCCGACGCCATCAAGGCGAACGTCGTCACGATGAACTCGCAGATCACGCTGCTCGACGAAGCGACCCAGGAACAAGCCACGTGGACGATCGTTTATCCGGACGCCGCCAACCTCGAACTCGGTCGCCTGAACGTCTTTTCGCCGGTCGGCATGGCGTTGCTCGGCACTCAACGCGGCCAGATGGTCAAGGTGATGCAGCCGAGCGGCGCCGAAAAACTGATGAAGGTTGCCGCGATCGTGTTCCAGCCGGAAGCCAACGGCGAATACACGCGTTGAGCCGCCGGTCGACCCGCGCCGCGCCATACGCGCGCAGAACGAAAAAAGCGAGGCACCGGCCTCGCTTTTTTGCATCCGGACGATCCGGATTGCCGGCATCGCACTCGGCAGACGAAAAAAAGGCGCCCGAAGGCGCCTTTTTTGATGCTGCGAAGCGGGTTACCCCGCCCGTCACGCTTAGAAGCGGTGACGCAGACCAACCGTTGCTGCGGTTTGGTTGACCGACGAGCTCGATGCCGTCGTGTTGTCGCCGTTGTAGATGCCCGTGCCAACGATGTTGTTGCCCTTCGCGCCACGCTGGTACACAGCTTGTGCGTACACGTCGGTGCGCTTCGACAGCGCGTAGTCAGCTTGCACGCCGAACTGGTTCCAGTGCGAGCTGCCGTTGTTGACCTTCGCGTTCGTGTACGTGTAAGCAGCACCCAGGCCGAGAGCCGGCGTCAGGTTGTACTTTGCGTTGACTTCGTAGTTGTCAGCGCGCAGCGTCGGAACGCCAGCAGCTTGGTTGTCGATACGCGATTGCGTCCATGCAGCGCCGACTTGTGCCGGGCCGAATGCGTAACCAGCAGCAGCACCGTACGTACGGACACGGCCTTGGCCACCCAGCGTCGATGCGCCGTTCGTGTTGGTACCGTCACCCAGGTTTGCTTGCGAGTATGCTGCACCCAGCTTCAGACCTTGGAACTGGTACGACAGACCGCCGCTGTATGCGCGGTTGTTGCCGAAGTTCGTGTTGTTCGAGAACGAGTACGTACCGCCGAATTGCAGGCCAGCGTAGTTAGCGCTCGTGTACTTGATCGAGTTGTTCAGCGCGACGTCGCCGTTCGTGCTCAGACGGTCGTTGTTCAGCGGGTGCGCGAAGTACGTGCCGCCCCACGAGCCCGTTGCCGTCAGCGGCGCCAGGTAGTCTTGCGTTGCGTCATACTGCTTACCCAGCGTGACCGTGCCGTACTGGCTCGACAGGCCGACGAAAGCTTGGCGGTTGAACATGCCGCCGTTGCCGTTTGCGAAGCGGCCGTTACCGATGTTGAAGCCGCTTTCCAACGTGAAGATTGCCTTCAGGCCGCCACCGAGGTCTTCCGAACCACGCAGACCGAAACGGCTTTGGTCGATGCCCGAGCCCATCGACCACAGCGACTTGCCGCCGACGTTGCTTTGGTAGGTGATGCCTGCGTCCAGCACGCCGTACAGCGTGACGCTGCTTTGCGCGTGAGCGACGGTAGCAAACGATGCTGCAGCTGCTGCAACGATCAGAGTCTTGTTCATTCGTGGAGCTCCCTTCTAAAAAGAGGCAGGTCTCGCGACCTTGTTCATAAACGGTCTGCAACCGCCCGGGAGCGCCATCGGTCCTGCTGGCGGCGCCCGGATAGTTGCCCGTTTGGGAACCGTGAGTTTAGGGGTGTACCCTAGGGGAGCGATCCGCAAATAAAGAAATAAGCTTTTCCAGAACTAGAAATAATGAAAGTGGGGCCGCGTCATAAGTATTTGTTTTAACGCTTGTTTTTGACTTCTTGACGAGGGCTTTTTGGAGGCTTTCATCGCACCATTCTTTCATGTCATCGTCTTGACGGTTGCATAGAAACAACAAGCGGATTCGGTTCAGCACCCCGAAATCGGAAATTATTACCCGATTCAATCTCAAATATTGGCCATCCCGCATCTAAAACGTCGCCCTCGACCGGTAAACAGGAGCGACGCCTGCGCCACGGCGAGATCCCGTCAGCCGTCAGAAAGGGAAAAGGCGGCTCGCGCCTGCCGTGACACGCGGTAACAGCCTTAACCGCCCGCGTAACCCGGTAAGCGTACCGGCAGGCTAATGTAAGGCAGCCTCGAATACAGAACAGGAACCGCCATGAATCGACGCTCGTTGCTGCGCGCCATCGGATTGACCGCCGCCTTCGTCGGCACCGGCTGGCTGCGCGCCGCCGCGGCCCAGCCCGCCCCGCCCGGGTACCGGCCCGCCGGCCCGAACCATGCCCCCGGCCGGCCGCCCTATGCGGATCGGCCGCGCTTCGCGCCGCCGGCGGCACGCCACGACCGTCGCCCGCCACCACCACGGCCGCACGGCTATATATGGACGGACGGCTACTGGCGCTGGCAGCGCGGCCGCTATATATGGGTGTCCGGTCGCTGGGTCGCGCGGCGCCCCGGGCGCCGCTGGGTGCCCGGCTACTGGCGCCGCCAGGGGTCGGTCTGGATCTACGTCGACGGTTCGTGGCGGTAAGCGGCGGCTCGGCTTCGGCCAATGAAGCGTCCGAGCGGAACGGCGCGCGAGAACCGCCGCCGTCCGCGGCACGGAATCATGCGCTACGGCAGGGGTGCCCGGTCAACCTGTCGTCGGGCCGCCCATTTCGACGACATCCTTCGGATAACGAAGTCACGCGATGGCGATGCGAATGCATCCGGCCATGCTTCGACCCATCGCGCTCATCTGCCGCACATCGTCAGTCAGCGAACCGATGCGTGCGCCGCGCTCAGTGTCCGCCCTCTTCCAGCTCACGCGCCCGACGGCGCGCCGCGCAGATCGCGCGATGATGTTCGTCGGCCCACCGGATCATCGCCTGCATCGGCGTCAGGAACGAACGGCCGAGGTCGGTCAACGCATATTCGACACGCGGCGGCACCTCGGCGAACAGCGTGCGACTGACGAAGCCGTCCTGTTCGAGCCGCTTCAGCGTGCGCGACAGCATCTGGTTCGACACATCGCCGATCGCGCGACCGAGTTCGTTGAAGCGCATCGTTCCGCCCGCCAGCGCCTCGAGCACGAGCAGGCTCCACTGGTCGCCGATGCGGTCGAGCACATCGCGGATCGGGCACGGCTGATCGAGTTCGACGGATTCGTCGGCGGACGGAAGCGGCATGACGGGAGTCTCTTTCACGGGCGATGCACGGTCACCGCGGCGTGACCTGTTCACACCGCGGTGACTTCTTGTGACGGGTTCGCGGCAACTGTACCATTCGATCGGCCCGACAGCCGCTCCGGATTCGCCAGTTCAACGAAGCATGACGATGCCGCGCGGCCTCGCCATCCCGGCACCTGCAACCTCATGGTCCGGTCGGCGAAACCTTCGTGCCGATACGACATGCATCCCGCGGCCAAGCCGTCATCGCCCGCGGGTCGTCGCGACTCGCGCAACACCCGGTAGCGCTCGCGCATCCGCCCACGAATCGTCAACCAAGGAAAACGCTACATGCCTTCGTTCCGCTCCCCCGTTCGCGCCGTTGCCGCGTTCGTCTTGCTGGCCGCATCGACGGCCGCGCTGGCCACCGGCCCGGCCACGCGCGACCTCGCCGCCGAGGAAGCCAACCGCCAGCTCGTGCTGACGTTCTACGACCGCTTCTTCAACCGGCACGAAGCGGTCGAGGCCGCCGCCGTCGTCGCGGACGACTACAAGCAGCACAACCCGCACGTGCCGGACGGCAAGCAGCCGTTCGTGTCGTACTTCGTCGGCGCGTTCCAGAAGAGCCCGGCATCACGCGCGCGCATCGTCCGCAGCGCGGCCGACGGCGACCTCGTCTACCTGCACGTGCATGCGACCGAGCGTCCGGGCGATCGCGGCGAAGCGGTGGTCGACATCTTCCGCGTGAAGGACGGCAAGATCGTCGAACACTGGGACGTGATCCAGCCGGTACCCGAAACGTCCGCGAACCGGAACACGATGTTCTGAAGCACGGAGCCCGCGCATCGGGCGGCCGCCGGACTGGGCCGACCGACGCGCGAACCCGGCGTCACACGACGCCGAGCGCCAGCACCTGCTCGGTCGTCAGCACGTCGCCGAACGTGTCCGACAGCGCGGCCAGCGTCGCACGATGGAGGTCGCGGTGCGGCACCGTACCGCCGTCCGCGACGTCGAGGTCGCGCGTGGCGCATGCATCGTCGACGACGATCACCGCATAGCCGAGCGGCACCGCATCGCGTGCCGCGCCGGCCACGCACGCATGCGTCATCAGGCCGGTGACGATCAGCGTGTCGATGCCGGCCGCCTTCAGCCGCGCATCGAGGTCCGTCGTCGGGAATACGCTCACCGACGTTTTCTTCACGACTGCGTGATGCGGTGCCGGCTGCAGGTCCGAGTGAAAGCGGAAGCCGTCGCTGCCGTCGGCGAAGATCGGGCTGTCGGCCGTACCGACGTGCTGGACGTGAAACACCGGAATGCCCGCGCGGTCGGCGAACGCGATCACGCGCCGCGCATTGCCCAGTGCACGAGGCCCGTCCGGAATCGGCAGCCGGCCGCTGAAGTATTCGTTCTGGAAATCGATCACCAGCAGCGCGGTGCGGGCGGCGGCGATCGACGTCGGCGCGCTCGCGCCGGCCAGGGTACGGATGGTCGGATGTTGCATGGCATGCTCTCTCGGTTGGCACATTGATGGAACGGCACGCCGGGCCAGCCGGCGCCGCCGCACGCAGCCCGGAACCTCTCCGGCCGCGACGCGCCAGTGTCGGGCCGCGCGGCATGATGCGACAGCGGCGCGCGGGACAACGTCCGACAGGATCGGGCCAACGTGCGTGTGAGCCGCCTACGACAACACGGCCGTTCGCGCGCCCGGCCGCGTGCGGCCGTACGCAGCCATCATCGCGAAACTGAGCAGGAAACCCGCGCCGCCGATCAGCAGCAAGCCGGTCTCGCCGAATACGGGCAGCAGGTTCGTCAACGCGCCCGTCACGACCCACGCGACCGCCATCACCGATCCCGCGACGCCGAGCGCCCAGCCCTGCCGATCGTCGCTGACGGCATCGGAAAACGCCGTATACATCGTCGTGTACGCCACCATGTCGAAGCAGCCGACGACCATCGCGAGCGCCCACAGCACCGGTTCGTGCGGAAACAGCGCGGACAGGATCTGGCCAAGGCCGGCCACCAGCAGGCCCGTCTTCGCGATATCGATCACGCGCCACACGCGCAGCATCAGCCGTACGACGCACAGCAGGCCGAACACGAAGCAGAGGCCGATCACGCCGCTGAACAATCCGAGCCGCGCGCTCGTATAGCCGAATTTCGCCTGCAACAGCAGCATGATGGTCTGCAGGTAAAGCCCGTAGCCGACCTGCATCAGGAAGAACACCACCGACAGGAACGCGACGTCGCGCTGACGCGCGGCCTCCACGATGATCCGCAGCGGCAGCAGCGGATCGATACGCGTATCGCCGCGCGGCGCGGCGGAATCGCGATACGCCGCCCAGGTCCAGCACGCGCAGATCAGCGACAACGCGGCGACCAGCATGAACGGCGTGCCGTAGTCGAACAGCGGCGAGATCGTCCGGTCGGACGTGACGCCGCCGAGTACCGGGCCGACGATCACACCCGCGCTGAACGCGAGCGACATGATGCTCATGTTGTACGCCTTCGTGTCGGACGTGCTGAGATCGGTGATGGCCGCCTGCGCGATGCCCTGGCAACCGGCCATCAGGCCGGTGAGCCCGCGGCCGGCCAGCAGCAGCGCGACGCTGGCATGCCACGCGCCGGCCGCCATCATCGCGTAGCCGGCCGCGAGGCCGAGCACGCACAGCAGCAGGACCCGGCGGCGGCCGTAGCGATCGGACAGCTCGCCCATCAGCGACGAACCGAAGAACATGCACAGCGGGTAGATCCCGTAGCCGAGGCCGAGATAGAAATTGCGCGCGTGCACGCCGGCGTCGGCCGGCAGGATGCCCGCGTGCGGGTCGCTGAAAATAGCGGACATCATCGGATAGACGAGCCCGAACCCCATCGCGTCGAGCGCGATGGCGAGCAGGCAGGGGCCGAGCAGCTTGTAGTCGAGCCGGGACATGGCGACCTTCCGGACAGAGTGGATGATCGCCCAAGCGTAATGATCGGGCCGCTGCCGCGGTAGGCCGGCGGCCGCGATGCTAAGCATCGGCTCTCCAGCTAGTCATGCGTCTGTACGGCCCGGGGTGGCGGCCATACGCCATATCGTCATCGATTCACGGCCACGCTACACCGATCGAGCTGCGCAAATATCACGCATTCGAGACGCTTACGACGAAGGAGAACGATGTTTCCCGGCCGGCGGGCAGCGGGCGGCAGGCGCCCGCACCGTCCATGCGGCGCGGGCAATGCGATCTCAATGCGCCGCCTCGGCCACTGGCGCGCGGCAGGCGATCAGGCCTCGTTGCACGGCCGGCCGCGCGGCGATCTCGGCAAGCCAGCGCTCGACGTGCGGGAAGCCGGCAACGTCGAGATCGAGCTCGCCCGCTGTGCGCAGCCACGGAAACGCGGCGATGTCGGCGATCGAATACCGCGACGACGCGAGATACGCCGATTCCGACAAGCGAGCGTTCACGACGCCGTAGAGACGCAGCGCCTCCTTCCGGTAGCGGTCGATCGCTTCCGCGTTGCCCGTCTTCGATGCATGCAGGAACCACCACAACTGGCCGAGCATCGGCCCGATCCCGCCGATCTGGAAATGCAGCCATTGCTGGACCGCCGTGCGCTCGGCGAGCGTGTCAGGCTGCAGGCAGCCCGTCTTCTCGGCGAGATAGCCGAGGATCGCGCCGGATTCGAATACGGCCAGTCCCGTATCGTGGTCGACGATGGCCGGGATCTTGCCGTTCGGATTGATCGCGAGATACGCCGGACTGCGCTGCTCGCCGGCGGACAGATTCACCCGCACGCGATCGTGTGCGAGCCCGGCCTCTTCCAGGTAGATCGCGATCTTGTGCCCGTTCGGCGTGTCGGCCGTATAGAACGTGAGGGAGTGCGTCGAGGTCATGTCGGTCCTTGTCGTCGGGTTGTCGTTGCAACTACAATCGTTGCAATTGCAATCCTATGCCGGAATCGATGTCGCCGGCGACATGCCAGTACTCGAAGGAGGGACATGCAGACGGCGCGACCCGGTCCGCCCGTGCGGACACCCGATACCCGCCGCGCCGCGTCAGCCTGCCTCGAACGGCTGACGACGCGGCGGCTCGCGCCGCCGGGCGCGGCGGTGTCAGCGTTCGGCGCGCCGTGTGCCGGATACGTTACTTCGCGTCGGCCGCCGCGTCGCGCGCGGCAGCGGTCGCACGGTCAAGCGCGGTGATCATCACCGTCCGGTCCTTGCTGGTGAACTGGTCGAGAAATAGCTCGGCGACCGTCGACTGATACACCTTCCACATCTTCTTGCGCAGCGCCCGCCCCTTGTCGGTGATGCTCGCGAACGCGGCGCGGCCGTCGTCCGCCGAGCGCGTGCGCGTAACGAGCCCCTCCTGTTCGAGCCGGTCGACGAGCCGCGTCAGGTTGTAGCGCTCGATCGCGAGCACGTCGGCCAGTTCGTGCATGCGGCGCGTGCCGTCGGGGCCGCTTTCGAGCCCCCACAGGGCGTCGTACCACGCGTACGCGGGCAAGCCAGCCGCCGCGAGGCGACGCTCGATCTCGCGAATCATCGTCCGATGCGCGCGGACGAACGAGAACCACAGATCGGGTTCGGTTGCGTTCATGTCGGGGCGTTCCTCTCGCTTGATTGCAGTTGCAATCAAATTTTACCGCGAGAACGATAGCCCTCTCGTGCGATCGCCATCGTCGCCTTCCCCGCCGCCCGCCGAGCGTGTCGTCGCGCCGCGCCACTCACGCTACTGCCCCGACCGAGCGAGCGGACCTGGCGTGCCCCGCTCCGTGCCCGACGGCCAGCCGCCCGCGAGCGCCTTGTACAGCGCGACCGTCGATGCGGCGCTGCGCATCCGCCCGTCGGCCGCCGCATCCTGTGCCTGCAGCAGCGTCCGCTGCGCGTCGAGCACTTCGTAGTAGTCGATCGCGCCGGCCGAGAAACGCGCCTGCGCGAGCTGCGCCGCGCGTGCGCTGTCGTCGGCCGCACGCACGAGGTGCGCGGTCTCGTCACGCGTGCGGGCGACACGCAGCAACGCGTTCTCGGTTTCCTCCAGCGCGCCGAGCACGGTCTGCCGATACTGTGCAAGCTGGCCGGCCGCTTCCGCGTCGCTCGCGGCGATCCGCGCACGCACGCGGCCGACATCGAGGAACGACCAGTCGATGCCGAGCGCGATCAGGTTGGTATCACTGCCGGCGCGGAAAAACCCGTAGCTGCTCGTCGCGCTACCGAGCAGCCCCGACAGCGTGAAGCGCGGGAACAGGTCGGCGGTCGCGACGCCGACGCGCGCGGTCGCCGCGTGCAGCCGCGCCTCGGCGGCCGCGACATCGGGGCGGCGGCGCAGCAGGTCGCCCGGCGTGCCGGGATCGATGTCGGCCGCGAGCGCCGGCAGCGGCACCGGCGTGCCTGTCGGCGTGCCCGTCTTCGGTAAGTCGAACCGGCCGATCAGCGCATCCGGCGTCTGTCCGGTCAGCACCGCGAGCCGATGCTCGTCGACGCCGATCGCGGCTTCGTACACGGCGATCCGCGACGTCGTCGATTCGTACTGCGCTCGCGCTCGCGCCGCATCCAGTTCGGAGCCTCGCCCCGCGCCGACGCGCGCATTGATCAGCGCGAGCGTCTGCTTCTGGTTGTCGGCGTTCTCGCGGGCGATCCGCAACCGCTCCTGCGAGCCGCGCAGATCGACGTACGTGCTGGCGACCTCCCCCGCGATCGCGACGCGCACCGCACGCACGTCGGCCGCGCTGGCCGCCGTTTCCGCACGCTGCGACTCGATCGAGCGGCGCACGCGGCCAAACAGGTCGAGCTCCCACGCGGCATTGATCCCGACATTGGACGTCGGCGTATCGCGCTGGCTGCGCGGCGCGCCGAACGCCTGGTCCTTGCTCATCAGCTGATGGCCGATCTGGCCGCTCGCGGTGATCGTCGGATAGCGGTCGAACGTGGCCTGCGACAGCAGCGCATTCGACGCGTCGTAGCGCGATACGGCGACCTGCAAGTCCTGGTTCGCGGCGAGCGCCGCATCGATCAACCGTGTCAGCGTCGGATCGCCGAACCCGCGCCAGAAGGCGGCATCGGCGTCGGGCGACGTGTCGGTTCGTGTATCGGCCGGCGCCGCGTCACGCTGCGTGGCCGGACGAACATCGCGCGCGAACCGGGCGGCCGTGGCGGTATCGGGCCGTTTGAAATCGGGGCCCACCGCGCATGCGGCGAGCGTCACCGACATCGCGAGCGCGGAAAGACGGAAAGCGGCGCTCATCGGTTTTCTCCTTCGAGGGTGCCGTGCTGTTCGCTCCAGACGGCCGGCGTGCCGCCCGCAAGCTTGCGGATCGCCACATAGAACACGGGCGTCAGGAACAGCCCGAACAGCGTGACGCCCAGCATCCCCGCGAACACGGTGACGCCGGTGGCCGCCCGCACCTCGCTGCCCGCGCCGCTGCCGATCAGCAGCGGCACCGAGCCCGCGATGAACGCGACCGACGTCATCACGATCGGACGCAGCCGCAGCTTGCACGCTTCGAGCGCCGCTTCGACCACGCCCTTGCCCTGGATCTCGAGCTCCCGCGCGAATTCGACGATCAGGATCGCGTTCTTGCATGCGAGCCCCATCAGCACGACGAGACCGACCTGCACGAACACGTTGTTGTCGCCGCCGGACAGCCACACGCCGAACAGCGCCGCGCACATGCACACGGGCACGATCAGGATCACCGCGAGCGGCAGCGTCCAGCTCTCGTACAGCGACGCGAGCACCAGGAACACCAGCATCACCGCGAGCGGAAACACGACGATCGCCGCGTTGCTCTGCGTGACCTGCTGATAGCTGAGATCGGTCCATTCGAGCGTGATGCCCGGCGGCAGCACGTCCTTCGCGATCTGCTGCAGCTTCGCGATCGCCTGCGACGACGACATCGCCTTCGGATCGGCGTCGCCGATCAGGTCGGCGGCCGGATAGCCGTTGTAGCGCACGACCGGATCGGGGCCGTACGCGGGCCCGACCGTCACCATCGAGCCGATCGGCACCATCTCGCCCTTCGCGTTGCGCGTGCGCAGGTTCGCGATGTCGGCGGCCGTCTGCCGGTGGCCGGCATCCGCCTGCGCCATCACGCGATACACGCGGCCGAACACGTTGAAGTCGTTCACGTACATCGAGCCGAGATACACCTGCAACGTGTTGAACAGATCGGTCAGCGCGACGCCCTGCGCCTTCGCCTTCAGCCGGTCGACCTTCACCTCGAGCTGCGGGATGTTCGCCTGGTACGAGCTGACGGGATAGCTCATCCCCGGCGTCTTCGCGACCGCAGCCTGGAACGCCGTGAGCGCCTTCTGCAATTCGCCGTAGCCGAGCCCGCCGCGATCCTCCAGGTACAGCGAGTAGCCGGAGCCGTTGCCGAGGCCCTGGATCGGCGGCGGCATCAGCGCATAGGTGATGCCGCCATCGATCGCCGCGAAGCGCGCGTTCAGGTCCGCGTTGATCTGCGCGGCAGTGCGGTGACGCTGGTCGAACGGCTTCAGGATCACGTACGAGTTCGTGATGTTCGGCGTGTTCACGCCCTGCAGCGCATTCAGCCCGGCGAACGCCGGCACCATTTCGACGCCGTCGGTGCCGAGCGCGATCTTCGTCATCTGCTCGGTCACCGCGCTGGTGCGCGCGAGCGATGCGCCTTCCGGCAGCTTCGCGCCCGCGAACAGGTACAGCTTGTCCTGCACCGGGATGAAGCCGCCCGGTACCGCGTTGAACAGCAGCGCGGTCGCCGCGAGCAGCGCCGCATAGACGGCGAACACCACGCCGCGCCGCTTCAGCGTGCGCCCGACGACGCCGTGGTAGCGATCGGAACTGCGCTCGAAGAAGCGGTTGAACGGATGGAACAGCCAGCCGAATGCGCGGTCGAGCGCGCGCGTCAACGCATCCTTCGGCGCGCCGTGCGGACGCAGCAGCTTCGCGGCGAGCGCGGGCGACAGCGTCAGCGAATTGATCGCGGAGATCACCGTCGAGATCGCGATCGTCACCGCGAACTGCTTGTAGAACTGGCCGGTGACGCCCGACATGAACGCCATCGGCACGAACACCGCGCACAGCACCAGCGCGATCGCGACGATCGGCCCGGACACCTCGCGCATCGCCTGGTGGGCGGCATCGCGCGGGCTCAACCCCTGTGCGATGTTGCGCTCGACGTTTTCGACCACGACGATCGCATCATCGACGACGATCCCGATCGCGAGCACGAGCCCGAACAGCGTCAGCGTGTTGATCGAATAGCCGAGCAGGTAGAGCCACGCGAACGTGCCGACCACCGACACCGGCACCGCGACGAGCGGAATGATCGACGCGCGCCACGTCTGCAGGAACAGGATCACGACGAGCACGACCAGCACCACGGCCTCGATCAGCGTGTGCTGCACCGCGCGGATCGATTCGCGCACGAACACCGTCGGGTCCCACACGGGGCGGTACGCGACGCCGGGCGGGAAGCGCTTCGACAATTCGTCGAGCTTCGCATACACGGCCTTCGCGACGTCGAGCGCGTTCGCGCCCGGCGACAGGAAGATGCCGACCACGGCCGAATGCCTGTCGTTGAAATACGAGCGCAGCGTGTAGTCGCCCGCGCCGAGCTCGATGCGCGCGACGTCGGACAGCTTCACGACCTGGCCGTCGTCGCCGTTGCGCAGCACGATGTCGCTGAATTCCTGCACCGTGCGCAGACGGCCGCGCACGTTGATCGACACGAGGAAGTCGTTTTTCTTCGGCGACGGCTCCGCGCCGAGCTGGCCGGCCGACACCTGCACGTTCTGCTCGCGCACGGCCGCGATCACGTCGCTCGCGGTCAGCCCGCGCGACGCGAGCCGGTTCGGGTCGAGCCACAGCCGCATCGCGTAGTCGCCGGAGCCGTACACGCCGACGTCGCCGATGCCGGTGAGCCGCGACAGTTCGTCCTTCACGTGCAGCGTCAGGTAGTTGCGCAGGTACAGCGAATCGCGGCTGTTGTCCGGCGAATAGAGGCTCACGTACATCAGCGGCGTGGGCGACTGCTTCTGCGTGGTCACGCCGTACTGGCGCACCTCGTCGGGCAGGCGCGACAGCGCCTGGCTCACGCGGTTCTGCACGCGCACGGCGGCCGTATCGGGATCGACGCCCTGCAGGAACGTGACGACGACCTGCAGGCTGCCGTCCGACCCGGCAACCGACTTCATGTACATGATGCCTTCGACGCCGTTGATCGCCTCTTCCAGCGGTTCGGCCACCGACTCGGCGATTTCCTTCGGATTCGCGCCCGGGTACGTCGCGCGCACGACGACGCTCGGCGGCACGACTTCCGGATATTCGCCGGCCGGCAGCATCGGAATCGAGATCAGGCCGAGCGCGAAGATGACGATCGACAGCACGACCGCGAAGATCGGCCGGTCGATGAAGAAGCGGGAGAAATCCATCGTCTCGCTCCCGTCAGTGCGCGGCAGGCGCGCCGGCATCGGCCACGGCCTGCGTGCCGGCGCCGGGGTCCGCCGCGGCGCGTGCGGGCAGCGCCTTCGGCTTCACCTGCGCGCCCGGATAGTAGATGCGCTGCACGCCGTCCACCACCACGCGGTCGCCCGACTGCAACCCCTTCTCGACGATCCGCTCGCCGTCGAGTTCGCGGCCGATCGTCACGTCGCGGCGCAGCGCCTTGTCGCCCGGGCCGATCACGTATACGTACTTGCGGTCCTGGTCGGTCAGCACCGCCTTGTCGTCGACCAGCAAAGCGTCCTGGTCGCGGCCGCTGACGAGCTGCACGCGCGCATAGAGGCCCGGCGTGAACGTATGGTCCGCATTCGGCAGCCGCACGCGGGCGCGGATCGTGCCGGTTTGCGGATCGAGCCGGTTGTCGAGGAAATCGACGGTGCCCGCATGCGGGAAGCCCGTCTCGTTCGCGAGGCCGACGCGCACCGGATCGGCGCCGATCGCGCGATGCGTCGGATCGGCGCGCCGCGCGTTGTAGCGCAGGTAGCTTTGCTCGTCGCAATCGAAATACACGTAGACGGGGTCCTGCGACACGACGGTCGTCAGCAGCGTGTCGTCCGCCCGCGCGAGGTTGCCGACGGTCGCGACCGCACGGCCGACCCGGCCCGCGATCGGCGCGCGCACTTCGGTGAAGCCGAGATTGAGCTTCGCGTCGGCCACGGCCGCATCGGCCGCCTGCAGATCGGCACGCGCCTGCTCCGCGGTGGCGCGCGCGTTGTCGAGTTCTTCCTGCGACGTCGCATGCGCGTCGATCAGCGTCTGCACGCGCTTCAACTGCACGTTCGCGAGGCTCGCGGCCGCGCGGGCGCGCTGCTGCTGCGCATTCGCCCGGTCGAGCGCGATCCGGTACGGGCGCGGATCGATCTCGAACAGCAACGCGCCCTGCGCGACCACGTCGCCCTCCTTGTACGCGACACGCTGCAGGTAGCCGCTCACGCGCGGCCGCAGTTCGACGGCGTCCACCGCTTCGACGCGCCCGTTGAATTCGTCCGCGAGGCGGATGGTACGCGGCGCGACGGTGGCGACGCCCACTTCGGGAAGCGGCTGGGCCGACGATGTGCCTTTGCCGTCGTGACAGCCCGACAACGCCAGCAACAGGGCGCAGGCCGCGCCCAATGGCGAGGTTCTGCGTAGGGAAAAGGAGAGCATGATGCCTCGCGACGGGTTAAACTGCCGCGTAGCATAAAAGTTGAAGTTAACTTCAAGTCAAGCTTTCCCGGAGGGCGTCATGGGTATCCAGGAAACCCCGCAATGGCCGCTGATGTCGATCCGCGAAGTGGCCGCGCGCAGCGGCGTGCCGGCGTCGACGCTGCGTTTCTACGAGATGCGCGGGTTGATCAAGTCGCACCGCAACGGCTCGAGCCATCGCCACTATTCGCGTGCGGTGCTGCGGCTGATCGCATTCATCGTGTTCGCGCAGAAGATCGGCTATTCGCTCGACGAAATCGCCGAACAGCTCGTCAGCCTGCCCGAGGACGCCGCGCCCAGCAACAAGGACTGGCAGCGGCTGTCGCGCGGCTGGAAGCAGCGCGTCGCGAGCCGGATCGAGGAGCTGCAGCGGCTCTACATCAACCTCGACGAATGCATCGGTTGCGGCTGCCTGTCGCTGAAACGGTGCAAGCTGACCAACCCGGAAGACCGCGCCGGCCGCAACGGGCCCGGCGCGCGGCGCTGGCTCGGCGACAAGCCGCCGACCGATGCCGAGTGACGCGCCGGCCGTACGCGCGCTGCGTCACCCGACGCGCCAGCCGCCGTTCACCGCGATCGTCGCGCCGGTGACGAACGACGCGCGCGGCCCGGCGAGCCACGCGACCGCGTCCGCGACGTCGTCCGGTTGTCCGGCGCGGCCAACCGGCGTCTGCACGCGGATCATTGCCGCGACGGCCGGCGCGACCCCGCTGTCGCCAAAGAAACGCGTGCCGGCGATATAGCCGGGCGCGACCGTATTGACCGTCGCGCCGCGCGGCCCGAGTTCGCGTGCCAGCGCGACGGTGAAGCCTTCGACGCCGGCCTTCGCGGCCGCATACGCGAGGCCGCCCGGCAACAGGCTGCCGGCGCGCGCCGCGATCGAACCGATGTTGACGATCCGCGCGGCGCGATCGGCCACGTGCGGCAGCACGGCCATCGTCGTCAGGAACAGGCTTTTCAGGTTCGCATGGAGCACCGCGTCCCACACGGCCTCCGCTTCGCCCGCCTTCGTATCCGCGCCGACGCGACCGGTCAATCCCGCGTTGTTGACGAGGACGTCGATACGCGGCCACCTTGCAACGATCGCGGCGACCACCGCTTCCGCGTCATGCCGCACGCTCAGATCGCCCACCTGCCCGATCGCCGCACCGCCGAGCCGCGCGACGGCCGCCTCCAGCCGCGCCGCATCGCGCCCGACGATCGCGACGCGATACCCGTCCTGCACCAGCCGGCTCGCGATTGCGAAGCCGATTCCGCTCGACCCGCCCGTGACGATGGCCGTTCGCTGCTGTTCATTGCCCGTCATGATCTGTCCTCCTGAGTATCGACGATTGACGACAGGGACATTCTGGGCAGCCCGGCGTGATAGGTAAAATACGAATTCGATGATCTACTGATACATGGACGGTATCGCATGATCGATCTGCGCCAGTTCCGGCAATTCATCGCGGTCGCCGAAACGCTCAGCTTCCGGCGCGCGGCCGAGCGACTGCACATGGCCCAGCCGCCGCTCAGCACGGCGATCCGCAAGCTCGAGGATGAATTGGGCGTCGCCTTGCTCGAACGCGACAACCGCGGCTCGCGGCTCACGCCGGCCGGCGAGGCCTTCCTGCTCGAAGCACGGCGCGCGCTCGAACAGGCCGAGCGCGCGGTGGCCGTGGCGCGCCGCGCGGGCGCCGGCCTCGGCGGCACGCTGCGGCTGCGCTTCGTCGACAGCACCGTGAACGCGCTGTTGCCGTTGATCCTCCGCGCGTTTCAGGAGCGGCATCCCAACGTCGATTTCCAGCTCGAGGAAGGCACGACCGCCGACCAGGTGCTCGCGCTGCGGCAGGACCGCACCGACGCCGGCCTCGTCGTGCTGCCGGTGGCCGATGCCGGCGACGTGCATGTCGAGCCGCTGCTGCGCGACCGGATGGTGGCCGCGCTGCCCGACGGCCACCGGCTCGCGCACCGCCGCCGCATCGCGCTGGCCGAGCTGGCGGACGAACCGTGGGTCATGTTTGCCGCGCACCACGGGCCGGGCATGCATGCGCTGATCGTGACGGCGTGCGCGCAGGCGGGCTTCGCGCCGCGGGTGGTCCAGCAGCCGCGCCAGATGCAGACGACGGCCGGGCTCGTCGCGGGCGGCATCGGCGTCGCGCTGATGCCGCGCCTGTTCGTGCCGATGCATCCGCAAGGCATTACGTTCTGCGAACTGAAGGATGCGGGCAGCCCGCTCGCGTACGAACTGGCGCTGGCGTACCGCACGCCATCGCCGCTCGTCGATGCGCTGCGCGAGAGCGCGCGGAACGCGGTGCGCGAACTGGGGCTGGTTGCCGCGACCTGACCGCGCGCATCGCGCGCGCGGCGCTCAGGCCCGGTCGCCGAGGAAGTTGAACACGACGCCGAGCACGGCCTCGCGGAACGCCTCCGGCCGCGTCGGCAGCGACGTGTACTCCAGCATCATGTGGCTGTACGACACCGTCGTGCCGATCGCGCTCGCGATCATGAAGAACAGCACGTTCGGATCGACCGGACGGATCGCGCCGGCCTCGACCGCGTCCGCCAGCAGCGGAAACATCGCGTCGTGATACGGACGCACGATCCGCTCCTGCAGCCGGTCGAGCCGCCCACCCTCCTCGGTCGCCGCAGTCGAGAAGAACATGCCGATATCGGGCTCCGCGAATTCGTGATCGACGCACAGCTCGAGCGCGCGCCGCACGCGGTCGCGATGCGGCAGCGACGACGCGCGCAACGCACGCAGCGCGTCGAACATCGGTTCGGCCAGCTCGACGATCTGCTCGACGACCGCCAGCCACAACGTTTCCTTGGTACCGAAGTGATGGGCGATCAGCGCCGCGTCGATGCCCAGCTCGCGTGCGACTTCGCGCACGCTCGTCGCGTCATAGCCGCGCTTCGCGAACGTGCGGCGCGCGGCCCGCAATATCACGTCCGGGCCGACGGACGCATCCGCCAGCGGCCGTCCGCGCGTACGCCGCTTCGACGGCGCGCGCTCAGTGACTTCTGCCACGTTTTTCCTGCTCCTTGAACGATTCGAATGCCCGTGTTCGGTCCCCGGTTTCACGTACCGGAAGCGGGCGGCCTGCCCCGCTCCGTTGACACGCGGAGCCGGGAAGCGCTAGGATCATACCTTATTCATCACTTGATGATTTATCCATGACAACCCCTACACGCATCGTCATCGTCGGCGGCGGGATCGCCGGGCTGCAGCTCGCGACCCGCCTGGGCGAGCGTCTCGGCCGGTCCGGACGCGCGCAGATCACGGTCGTCGATCGCAGTCCGACGCACATCTGGAAGCCGATGCTGCACACGATCGCGGCCGGCACGCGCGACGTCCAGCAGCAACAGGTGATCTTCCTCGCCCATGCCCGCGACCACGGCTACACATACCAGCCCGGCGAACTGAAGGGGCTCGATCGCACGCGCCGCCGCGTGCAGCTCGGCGAGATCCGCTCGCAGGACGGCGACGTGGTGATCGACGCACGCGAACTCGAATACGACGTGCTGATCCTCGCGCTCGGCAGCCAGGCCAACGATTTCGGCGTGCCCGGCGTGCGCGAGCACTGCTACTTCATCGACAGCCAGCAGCAGGCGGAGACCTTCAACGAAGCGTTGCGGATGCGGGTGTTCCGCAGCATCGCGCGCGACGAGCCGTTTCGCGTGGCGATCGTCGGCGCGGGGGCTACGGGCGTGGAACTCGCGGCGGAGCTGAGCCGCTTGCTCGAAGTGGCGCAGGCGTACGGCGACGACACGGTGCGCGAGCGATTGCAACTCACGTTGCTCGAAAGCGGCCCGCGCATCCTCAACGCGTTTCCGCCGAGGATTTCCGCATCGGCCCAGCGGCGGCTCGAACAGATCGGCTTTCGCGTGCTGACGTCGACGCGCGTCACGTCAGCCGACGCGAACGGTTTCCATTACGGCGACGGTTCGTTCGCCGAAGCCGACCTGATGGTGTGGGCGGCCGGCGTGAAGGCGCCCGATTTCATGCAGGCGCTGGGCGGGCTCGATACGAACCGCGCGAACCAGATCGTGGTCGGCCCCACGCTGCAGGCGACCGGCGACGAGCACGTGTTCGCGATCGGCGATTGCGGCAGCCTGCTGCCCGACGGCCAGGAGCGGCCGCTGCCGCCCACCGCGCAGGTCGCGACGCAGCAGGCCGAGCATCTCGCGAAGCATCTGCCCGCCTGGCTCGACGGCACGCCGATTCCGCCGTTCGCGTTCCACGATTTCGGCGCGCTGGTGTCGATCAGCGATTACGACGCGTTCGGCACGCTCGGGCAATTCGGTTTCTTCCGCGGCGGCTTCATCCAGGGGCGCTTCGCGCAGTTCAGCCACCTGATGCTCTACCGGCGGCACCAGCAGGCGCTGCACGGTTTCTCCAAGGCGACCTTGCTGTGGATCGCCGAACGGATCAACGGCTGGGTGCAGCCGCGCATCCGCCTGTCGTGATGCCGCGCGTCGCGGCACCGCGTAACGTTTCGAGGAACAGAGACATGAACAATCGTGTAGCGCCCTGGCTCATGACCGTCGCCGCAATCGGCAGCTTCGACATGCCGTCCGTTTCGTGGGGCGGGCCGCGACGGCGCAGCGTCACGCGCGACCGGCTGCCGTCGTGGGACGCGACGAGCAAGCCGACCATCAGCGTGCTCGAACGGCCCACGGCCGACACCGCGATGATTTCGTGGTGCGACGCCTGCACCGGGCACTACGGCTACCAGAAGTGGCGCCTGTTCACGACGCGCAAGCGCGGCGTGTGCGCGCTGTCGGGGCGACCGATCGAGATCGGCGACAGCGTCTATGCACCGCAACTGCTCGGCTCGACGCCCGGCAACGCCGCCGCGATGGTGCTCGCGGCGTGCATCGACGAAGCGCTCGCGGCCTGACCGTCAGGTCGACGTGGGCTGACCGGCGCCATAGGCCGGCGCGTTGTTCTGCCGTTCGAGTTCCGCATCGAGATGCGCGGCATGCGCGCTCGCTTCGGACTCCGACATCAGCTCGCCTTCCCACTTCGCGACCACCGCGCTGGCGATCGAGTTGCCCACCGCGTTCGTGGCCGAGCGACCCATGTCGAGGAACGTGTCGACACCGAGAATCAGCAGCAGCCCGGCTTCAGGGATGTTGAACTGGTGCAGCGTGGCCGCGATCACGACGAGCGAGGCGCGCGGCACACCCGCCATCCCCTTCGACGTCAGCATCAGGATCAGCAGCATCGTGATTTGCGTGCCGAGCGACAGGTGGATGTCGTAGGCTTGTGCGATGAACAGCGTCGCGAACGTGCAGTACATCATCGAGCCGTCGAGGTTGAACGAATAGCCCATCGGCATCACGAAGCTCGAGATCTTGCGCCGTACGCCGAAGCGGTCGAGCGCGTCGAGGATCTTCGGATACGCGGCTTCCGAGCTCGCGGTTGCGAACGACAGCATGAACGCTTCCTTGATCAGCGCGAGCAGCCTGAACACGCGGCGGCCGAGGAACAACAGCCCGGCCGCGACCAGCGTGGCCCACAGCAGCACGAGGCTCGCGTAGAAATCGCCCATGAACACCGCGAACTTCAGCAGGATCGACAACCCGTTGACCGCCACGGTCGACGCCATCGCGGCCATCACCGCGAGCGGCGCGAGCTTCATCACGTAGCCGGTGATCTTCAGCATCACGTGCGCGAGCTGGTCGATCGCCGCGACGAGGATCTTGCCGCGCTCGCCGAGGGCGGCAAGCGCCACGCCGAAGAACATCGAGAACACGACGATCTGCAGGATTTCGTTGTTCGCCATCGCCTCGGCGATCGACTTCGGCACCATGTGACCGACGAAATCCTTCAGCGTGAACTTGGACGTCGCGAGATGCGCGGACGCACCGATGTCCGGCAGCGGCAGGCCGAGGTTCTCGCCGGGCCGCAGCAGGTTCGCCATCAGCAGGCCGAGCAACAGCGAGATCAGCGACGCAGTGACGAACCAGCCGAGTGCCTTCACGAACACGCGCCCGACCGACGACGCATCGCCCATGTGCGCAATGCCGACGACCAGCGTCGAAAACACGAGCGGGCCGATCACCATCTTGATCAGCCGCAGGAACACGTCGGACACGAGCGAGATGTAGCCGGCGACTTCCGTGGCCGCCTGCTTGTCGGGAAGCTGCGTGTAGATCAGGTAGCCGACCAGGATGCCGGCTGCCATCGCGAGCAGGATCCAGCCTGCCGCGGACATTCGTTTGTTCATGACGGAATTCGCCGGGTGGCGATGGAGTTGACGGAAGGAAGGCGCGCGTGCCGCTCAGGCTGGCGGATGCCCGCTGACGGACGCGCTTGCCGCCGCACCGGCATTCGCGGCAACGCGAACGCCGGCGGCAGCGATTCGACTTGAAACGATCGCGTCAGTAGCCGATCGCCGAGCCGGCCGGGCGGCGCGGGTCGTTGTAGCCGTAGATGAAGCCGACACGCACGTTGCCGGACACCGACGAATCGTTCCCGGAACTCTGGCGGCTCGCCGCTTCGGTGCCCGGCAGGCCGACCATGATCAGCTCGGCGGCGCCCCACGGCGTCTGCTCGACCATCTTGTAGCCCATGTTGCGCAGGATCGCGAGCGTGTCGGGCGACAGGCCGTAGGTTTCGTAATAGACCGCGTCGGGCAGCCACTGATGATGGATGCGCGGCGCGGCCACCGCGTCCTGCGGCGTCATCCCGTAGTCGATCACGTTCAGCACGGTCTGCAGCGTGATCGTGATGATGCGCGAGCCGCCCGGCGAGCCAACCACCATGAACACCTTGCCGTCCTTCTTCACGATGGTCGGCGCCATCGACGAGAGCGGACGCTTGCCCGGCGCGATCGAGTTGCGCGTGCCCTGCACGAGGCCGAACAGGTTCTGCGCGCCGACCTTCACGGTGAAGTCGTCCATCTCGTCATTCAGGAAGAAGCCCGTGCCCGGCGCGATGACCACCGCACCGAAGCGGCCGTTGACCGTATAGGTCGTCGACACCGCATTGCCGTCGTGGTCGACGATCGAGTAATGCGTCGTTTCCGGCTTCTCGTGCACGCCGACACCGGGCTGCACGTCGATCGACGGCGTCGCCGTGTCGGCATGGATGCTCTTGCGGATCTGCGCCGCGTATTCCTTGCTCGTCAGCTTCGCGACCGGGTTGTCGATGAAGTCCGGATCGCCGAGCAGCGTGTTGCGGTCTTCGTACGCATGGCGCATCGCTTCGGTCATGTAGTGGACCGCCGCGGCCGAGTGATAGCCGAGCTTGCGCAGGTCATACCCTTCGAGGATGTTCAGCGTCTCGCACATCGTCACGCCGCCCGAGCTCGGCGGCGGCGCCGACACGAACTCGTAGCCGCGGTACGTGCACGTCAGCGGCGCCATGTCCTGCGCGCGATAGGACGCGAAATCGGCCGCCGTGATCACGCCGCCGCCGCGCTTGGCCGCCGCTTCCACGATCTTCGGGATCTCGCCGTGATAGAACGCGTCGGGCCCCTGCTCCGCGATGCGCTCGAGCGTGCGGGCCAGATCCTTCTGCACCAGGCGGTCGCCCGGCTGCAGCGCCGTGCCGTCCGGGCGCAGGAAGATGCGCGCGGCTTCCGGGTCCTTCCTGAAGCGCTCGACCGTCGTGTCGAGGATGTCGGTATCGCCGCGCGTCAGCACGAAGCCGTCGCGTGCGAGCCGGATCGCCGGCGCCATCACCTGCTGGCGCGTCAGCTTCCCGTACTTGCGCTGCGCGAGATCGAGGCCGGCCACCGTGCCCGGCACGCCGACCGCGCGATAGCCGTACAGGCTCTGGTCCGGAATCACGTTGCCCGCCGCATCGAGATACATGTTCGCGGACGACGCGGCCGGCGCGGTCTCGCGGAAATTGATGAAGCGGTCGCGACCGTCGGCCAGGTGGATCGTCATGAAACCGCCGCCGCCGATGTTGCCGCAGCACGAATTGGTCACGGCTTGCGCATAGCCGACGGCCACTGCCGCGTCCACCGCATTGCCGCCTGCCTTCAGGATGTCGACGCCGATCTGCGACGCGAAATGCTGCGACGACACCACCATGCCGTTCTTCGCTTCGACCGCCGGGTCCGACGCGGCGAACGCGCACACGCTCATCGCCGACAACAGGGTGAGTACTACGAGCCGCCTCATGACGGAATCCTCCAGACGAATAAACCGGGCCATGCCGGGATGCGTCGACGCGCGACTGGTTGTCGACGCTGCCGATTCGACATGTAATAAACAATACATTTCAGCGAGGCCGCGATCATATCATTCGCTTTTTTGTACCAAAACCTAGGGTAACCACTGAATTTAAAGCGAATCGTCCGGGACGGATCGGATGGCGTATGTTTGATTTATTACACACATGAACATGTCGTCTGACCGGGTGATGCGTCCCTCTAATTTGGAACCGCACGCAGCCTGCCGCACGTCGATCGGCTAACATGCGTGCAGTTGCCGGCAGACGCCCGTCTGCCGTTTCATTGGGTCATTCAATTCAGATAGAGAGCCGGAGTGCCGATGGGGACGAGCATCAGGGCGTTGCTGTTATCCCAGATGGATAGCTTCACGCCGTCGGAACAGAAGGTCGCGCAGGCGTTGCTGGATCGCTATCCCAGTCTGGGGCTGGGCCCCATCGCGCAGGTTGCGAAGCAGGCGGAAGTCAGCGATCCGACCGTGTTCCGCTTCGTCGTCCGGATCGGTTTTCCGAACTACTCGTCGTTCCAGCAGGCGCTGCACGACGAGATCGACACCGCGATGAATTCGCCGCTCGCGCGGATGGATGCGTTCCACTCGGAAACGGGCATGCGCGATAGTCACGCGGCGATTTTCCAGCGGCTGTCCGAATCGCTCGCGACGACGATCGACGGGCTCGACGCGGCCGCGTTCGACGCAGCCGTGGCGGTGCTGGCCGATCCGGACGTGCGCGTCTTCTGCGGCGGCGGGCGCTATACGGCGCCGCTCGCGTCGCTGTTCTCGTTCATGCTCGCCTATACGCGGCCGCACGTGCAGTACGTCGAGCCGAACGTGAATCTCGCGTCCGTCGCGCTGGCCGACATGGGACGCACCGACGTGCTCGTGATCTTCGATTTTCGCCGTTACCAGAAGGACAGCATCCGCTTCGCGCAGGCCGCGCACCAGCTCGGCGCGCGCATCCTGCTGATCACCGACGAATGGCGCTCGCCGATCGGCGAGTTCGCGGAGATCGTGCTGCGCATCCAGGGCCGCCCTTTCGCGATGCTGCAGACCAACGTGCCCGCGCTGGCGCTCGCCGAAGCGCTGGTGATCGGCGTGACGAACCGGCTGCCGGAACTGGCGCGGCAGCGGATGGAGAAGATCGAGCAGCTCAATGCGGGCGGGATCGAGTGGGACGTGAGTCGGCGGGATTTGCCGGAGTGATGGCGTGTCGCCATCCACCGGCAGGCATCAGCTCTCGACATCCTCCAGACTGAACACTTCCGTCTTGTCGTTGTACGAAAAGACCTCCCCGTACCGCCCCCAGTCGATCACCGCATCGAGCGTTTCCTCCGCCGCCTCGTCGGACAGAAAATCCTCCAGCTCCTGCTCGAAGCGCACGCGCGGCGCGCGATGGCCCGGACGCTCGTTCAGCACCTTCCTGATCCGCGCGGCAAGCGGCACGTGCTTCAACAGGTGATCGGCAAACATCAGCTTGCGCTCCTGCGTGCCGAATTCCGCGAACACGCGGGCGGGCGGCGTCAGGAACACGTCGCCTTCACGCACGTCCGCGAAGCCGAGGTGCTGCAGCACTTCCGCGATCGGGAACAGTTCGTCGACCTCCAGATGCAGCGAGCGCGCGATTTCCGGCATGTCGGCGCGGCCGTGGTACGGCGCCATCGCGAGCGTCTCGATCAGGCCGGCCATCAGGTTGGTCGATACGCGCGGCATCCAGCTGCCGAGCTCGAGCCCCTTCTTCGTCGCCTCGCCGGTCTGGCGCGCGGTCATCTTCGCGTAGATGTCGTCGACGAGCTTGCGGAAATCGGCATCGAGCCGGTTACGCGGATGCTTGAACGGCACCTTGATCTCGGCGATCACGCGGCCCGGATTCGACGACAGCACGAGAATCCGGTCGCACATGAACACCGCTTCCTCGATGTTGTGCGTGACGATCAGCACCGACTTGATCGGCATGCGTCCCTGCGTCCACAGATCGAGCAGGTCGGTACGCAGCGTCTCGGCCGTCAGCACGTCGAGCGCGGAGAACGGCTCGTCCATCAGCAGGATCGTCGGGTCGACGACGAGCGCGCGCGCAAAGCCGACGCGCTGGCGCATCCCGCCCGACAACTCGCGCGGGTACGCGTTCTCGAAGCCGTCGAGACCGATCAGGTCGATCGCGGCGAGCGCACGCTCGCGCCGCTCGCGCGCGCCGACGCCGAGCGCTTCCAGCCCGGCTTCCACGTTCTGCAGCACGGTGAGCCACGGGAACAGCGCGAAGGTCTGGAATACCATCGCGACGCCTTCGGCCGGGCCGCGCAACGGCTTGCCGAGGTAGGTCACTTCGCCGCCGGTCGGCTCGATCAGGCCAGCGATGATGCGCAACAGCGTCGATTTGCCCGAGCCCGAGCGGCCAAGCAGCCCGACGATCTCGCCTTCGCGCAGCGACAGGTTCGCGTCGTCGAGCACGAGCAGCTCGCCCTGCGTCTTGTTGAAGCCGCGGTTCACATGCTCGACGCGCAGGATTTCTTCGCCGAGCCGCGGCGGCTGCAGCGGCTGGGACGTCTTGACGGGGGCGTTGATAACGGTCGAATTTTGCATCGCGCTTACTCTCAATCGAGACGGAGCCGGGATTCCGCATAGGCGTACATCGGACGCCACAGCAGGCGGTTGAACAAGGTGACGAACAGGGACATCACGGCGATGCCCAGGATGATCTTCGGGAAGTCGCCGGCGGCGGTCGTTTGCGCGATATACGCGCCAAGACCGTGCGCGACGACCTTCGTGTCGCCCCACTGCACGAACTCGGACACGATGCTCGCGTTCCACGCGCCGCCCGATGCGGTGATCGCGCCCGTCACGTAGTACGGGAAGATGCCGGGCAGGATCGCCTGGCGCCACCACTGCCAGCCGCGGATGCGGAAATTCTTCGTCGCTTCCTTGTAGTCGTTCGGATAGGACATCGCGCCCGCGATCACGTTGAACAGGATGTACCACTGCGTGCCGAGCACGATCAGCGGCGACAGCCAGATGTCCGCGTTCAGGTGGAAGTGGACGATCACGATCACGAATACCGGAAACAGCAGGTTCGCCGGGAATGCGGCGAGGAACTGCGCAAGAGGCTGGATCTTCTCGGCCAGCTTCGGGCGCAGCCCGATCAGCACGCCGAGCGGCACCCAGATCACCGACGCGATCGCGATCAGCACCAGCACGCGCAGCAGCGTGATCAGGCCGAGCACGAGCACGTGGCCGACCTCGGCCACCGTCACGCCGGTCGCGACGAAGCTGACGACACGCCACGCAACGTACACCGTCAGCAGGATCACGAACGCGCCCCACACGATGTCGCCGATGCGCGACGAACGGCGCGCCGATGCCTCACGCACGCGTGTACCTGTCACCGACGGCACGCGCAACGGAATCCGCGCGGCCTGCGACAGCAGCCAGCCGGCCGGCACGAGCAGCTGATGGATCAGGTGCGTGCGACGCATCATGTCGAGCAGCCACGATTGCGGCGCATCGCCCGACGCGGTGTTCTCCATCCGGAACTTGTCGGCCCACGCGACGAGCGGACGGAACAGGAACTGGTCGTAGGCGAGGATCACGACCGACATCGCAACGATCACCCAGCCGACCGCGCCGAGATTCTTGTCGGAGATCGCCTGCGCGAGATACGCGCCGATACCCGGCAGCGTGATCGTCTGGTTACCGACGGTAATCGCTTCCGATGCGACGACGAAGAACCAGCCGCCGGACATCGACATCATCATGTTCCAGATCAGGCCCGGCATCGAGAACGGCACTTCGAGCTTCCAAAAGCGCTGCCACGGCGTCAGGTGAAAGCCGCGCGACACTTCGCTCAGATCGCGCGGCACGGTGCGCAGCGACTGGTAGAAGCTGAACGTCATGTTCCAGGCCTGGCTCGTGAAGATCGCGAAGATCGCGGCCAGCTCGGCGCCGAGCACGCGGCCCGGAAACAGCGCGAGAAAGAACGTGACCGTAAACGAGATGTAGCCGAGCACGGGCACCGACTGCAGGATGTCGAGGATCGGGATCAGCACCATCCCCGCGCGGCGGCTTTTCGCGGCGAGCGTGCCGTAGACGAGCGTGAACACGAGCGACGCAATCATCGCGGCGAGCATCCGCAACGTGGTGCGCAATGCGTATTCGGGCAGGTTCGACGGATCGAGCGAGATCTTCTGCGTCTGCAGTACGCCAATCGGCGCCATCGTCTGGTGAAAACCGACGATCGCCATCGCGAGTATGCCGATGATCAGCGGAAACGCGATCGCGTCCCAGCGGTTGGGCAGCACGCGCCACGCGGACGCGTTGGCGGTGCGATTCGGATCGAAGAAACTGATATCCATCGGTAGCGTCTTGTGTCTTGTGTTGAATTGAAAATCGATGGGTCCGGCCGCGTGCCGCGCAGCCGGGCGTCGCGGCAGCGGCGCGAATCAGGCCAGCCCGTGCAGTACCCGGTATGGGGTGATCGGCAGCGCGAACGACAGCACCGAGCCTTCCTCGACGACGCGGAGGTCGGCACCGAAATGAACGCCGACAGGGGCGATGCCGCAGGCAATGACCGGAAAAAGCAGCGCGAGGCCGAGGGTGCGCGTGCGGTGGCCGACCGCACCGCCCGTATCCGTTGCCGCGAGGTTCGGCATGAAGGGCTCCGGAGAGGGGATTCGGAGTGGGAGGCTATCGGGCGGCCGTGACGCAAATGTGACGTGTCACTTACAGGACATTGACGGGTCATCCGGCGGGAGTCGCGCATCGCCCCGCCGGCCGCCGACACGAGTGTTCGATCTCGCAACGCTCGGGAATAAATCCGCCGCTTCGCCGGTATCGCATGCGAAGGCGCCGGCTTATTCCAGGACGATCCGGCCGTCCGGTTTCGTCACACGAATGCGAGGCTTACATGTCTTCATCGACCCCCACCCGCCCGTCGCGCCGCAAGGCCCTGCAATGCATGGCCTTCGGCGGCCTCGGCACGCTGTTCACGCTGTCGGGCGGCATCCTCACGCCGTTCGACCTCGCGCTCGCGCAGACCGGCGAGGCGCGCCCGGCCGACGCGGGCCGGCCGCTGTTCGTGCAGATCAGCGATACGCACATCGGCTTCAACAAGGACGCGAATCCCGACGTGTCGGCCACGCTGAAGCAGACGATCGACCTCGTCAACGGGATACCCGCGCTACCCGCGCTGGCGATCCATACCGGCGACATCACGCATCTGTCGAAGCCCGAGGAATTCGACCACGCGTCGCAGTTGCTGTCCGCGCTGCGCGTGCCGGAACTGCATACGGTGCCCGGCGAACATGACGTCACCGACGGTTCGGGCGCCGAATATTTCGGCCGGTTCGGCAAGGCGTCGGACACCCGCGGCTATTACAGCTTCGATCACGCGGGCGTGCATTTCATCGCACTCGTCAACGTGATGCATTTCAAGCCGAACGGGCTCGGCAGCTTCGGCGACGAGCAGCTCGCGTGGCTCGCACAGGATCTCAAAGGCCGCTCGTCGAGCACGCCGATCGTCGTGTTCTCGCACATGCCGATGTGGACCATCTACGAACCGTGGGGCTGGGGCACCGGCGACGCGCCGCAGACGATGGCGCTGCTGCGCCGCTTCGGCTCCGTCACCGTGCTGAACGGGCACATCCACCAGATCGTGTCGAAGGTCGAGGGCAACGTGACGTTCCATACCGCCCGCTCGACCGCGTTCCCGCAGCCGACGGCCGGCAACGGCCCGGGGCCCGTGCCGCTCACGGTGCCGCATGACCGGCTGCCGTCGATGCTCGGCGTGACGACCGTCGAATTCGCCGGCCATCCGGTCGCGTCGACGCTGCACGATGCGACGCTCGCCTGATAAACATAAGGAGACCGACATGACCCGCTTCCGACCTATCCGAATCATCGCGGCGCTGATCCTGTGCGTCGCCGCCGGCACGCCGCCCGCCGCGTTCGCGCAGAGCCCGAACGGCTCGCTCGTGACGATCCGCAATTTCATGTTTTCGCCGATGTCGACCACGATCAAGGCCGGCACGACGATCACGTGGAAGAACCTCGACGCGGAGCCGCATACCGTGGTCAACGACGCCGGCATCTTCCATTCGAAAGCGCTCGACCAGGACGAGACGTACGCGTTCCGCTTCGACAAGCCGGGCGTCTACAAGGTGTTCTGCGGGATTCATCCGTACATGAAGGAGACGATCACCGTCGAATGAAGTGGCCCGCCACGCGACGCGCGGGCGAACGGCGGGCGGCAGCCGCCTACAACGGCGGTCGTCCGCTTCGCCTGCGTGGCAGACGGAGCCGCGCACGATGCCTGCATTTTCCGGTCGATTGATTTCGTCGCGGAGCCAGCCTTGCATGGGGGTTCACTGCCCCGCTGCACGCAGTTCCGGCGCGGTGCCGGCGACGACCGGACACGACTGCGGCAACGCCTGCCCGAACAACACGGCCAGCCCGCAAGCGGACGTGAACATGCCGAGGCCGTCGTGTCCGACACCCGGCACTTCGACGACCTGCTGCGCGAGATCGTCCGGATGCCGCTTCTTCAGGTAATCGAAATAGGCGAGCCCGCGCGCCAGCCGGTACGGCCCCTGCGCCATCGCCGCGCATGAACGGTCGATGAAATGCGTATAGGGATTCGTGTCGGCCTGCCCGAGCAAGTACACGACACGGCGCGCGACGTAACGCGTTTCGAGGTCGCGCACGTCCTGCGACGCAACGTAAGGCGGCGCCGACTTCAACCCGTATTTCCATTCGGTTGCGCGCGGACAGGCGCCGCCTGCCAGCGCGTCGGCATTCGGCCGTTCGTCGTCGAAATACAGGTAGCTCGACGGGTTCGCGACCACGTAGCGCACGGCAACGCCGGTACGGGCCAGCGCGTCGCCTTCGCGCCCGGCCACCGCATAACGCTGCAGCAACTGTGCGCCGGCGGAATGGCCGATCACGACGATCGTCGACAACGACGGGTACAGGCTGCGGTCGGCGAAATGCGCGAGCAACGCGTCGAGCGCCGCGAACGAGCTGACCGGCGCCGGCTGGCGCGCCGGTTCGCCGCCCTTCCATCCTTCCTGCGTCCACGCGAGCGTCGATGCGCCCAACGAAAACGCGCGCACATCGGCGCGTGTCAGGAACTGCGGCGCGACGACCATCGTACCCGCGCCGGCCGCACCGGCCTTTTCGACGACCTTGCGCCCCGATGCGTAGTACGCATCGGCATTACGCAGCGTGCCGTGAATCACGATGAATACGCGTACAACGTCGGGCGCGGCCCGGTCGAGCGGATGGTCGGCGTAGACGGGCAGCACCGCGCTGCCCTGCGGCGTGTCGACGGTCACGCGCTGGTCGGCGACGGCCTTGACCGGCGCTTCGAGCCGTTCGCGTTGCTTGGGTGTCATGGCTTCGGCCGGCTGCGCACCGATCAGCATGCCGACGACGGCACAGGCCAGCACGAGCGGAACGGCATATGACAGCGCCCGGGCGGCCGGCAGCACGCACGAACGTCGGATGCGGGAAAAGGCGACGGAAATGACGGACATGGCGGCAGCTCGGGCGGTGGATATGACTTGAACGGCGAGGGTCGCAGAATCCGTCGCACGCCGCCGGCCGATCATGGAAAACGGGTCAACCGGCCGGTTGCGCACCGCGTTCGGCGTCGGCGCACGTTTCGCCCGCGCGACACTGCATCCGCTGCACGATGCCGACCAGTTCGCCGATATGCGTGGGCACCGCCTGCTTGCCGGCTTGCGCCCACGCGTCGAACGACGTCATGCCGCTCACCGCGCCCACGAACGGCACGCCGGCACGCTCGGCCGCCTGGGCGTCCACCGCGTGGTCGCCGACGTAGATCGCCGCCGCGGCAGGCAAACCGAGCCGCGCCAGCGCCTGCACGAGCCCTTCCGGGTCCGGCTTGTGGCGCTGCACGTCTTCCCCGCCGATCAACACGTCGACCAGCGATTGCAAGCCGTTGCGCTCGAGAATCGCGTCGATCCGGTAGCGAAACTTCGACGACACGACCGCGACGGCGAGCCCTTGCTCGCGCAACGTCGCGAGCAGCGGCGGCACTTCGGGATAGACGCGGGTGCCCGGCACCATGATCTCGTCGGCGCGCACCACGAAGTGCCGTGCGAACGCCTCGGCCCGTGCCGCTTCGGTTTCGCCCGCCAACGAACGGAACATGTCGGGCAGCGGCAGCCCGATTACTGCGCGGATCTGCGCGGGCGTCGGACCGGTGGCGCCCAGCTGATGCAATGCGTACTCGGTGCATTCGATGATCGCGGCGGACGAATCCGCCAGCGTCAGGTCGAAATCGAATATGACGGCCCGAACGGACATGAAAGGACTCCGTAAACACAACGAACGATGCCGCGTATGTTACGCGTGCAGCGATAGGAACTCGTCGGCGACGCAACCTGCAACCGGGCAGCCGGGTCGCAGGCACTGCGCCCGGCGTTGATGCGCCCCCGCGATCGTCACACGCTATCAACCCCATTGCCGACAGTGCTTTCAAACATATCGTAAAAATCCGATATAAGATTCGCCCATCGACGATACCCGTTTGCCTTGACCGAACACCCAGCCTTTCCATGCCGACCGAACTCGACATCGACGCGATCCTGAAAGCGCTCTCGAACCCCGTGCGCCGGGAAATCCTCGTCTGGCTGAAAACGCCCGGCGAGCATTTCCCGCAGCAGACGCTGCCGTACGAACACGGCGTCTGCGCGGGCCAGATCGACGCGCGCTGCGGGCTGTCGCAGTCGACCGTCTCCGCGCACCTCGCGACACTCCAGCGCGCGGGGCTCGTGACGTCGACACGGATCGGTCAATGGGCGTTCTTCCAGCGCAACGAGGCCGTCATCGACGCATTTCTCGACGCCCTGCGCCGCGAACTCTAGCCAACGGCCGAACCGGCCATGCGGGGCGCCGTCGCACATGACGCGACGGCTTCCCCGCCTTTCGTGAAGAGGTTATCTGCCATGCCCACGCTGTTCGATCCCGTTACCCTCGGCGACCTGACCCTGCCGAACCGCATCGTGATGGCGCCGCTCACCCGCTCCCGTGCGGGCGCGGCGCGCGTGCCGAACGCACTGATGGCGCGCTACTACGCCGAGCGCGCGTCGGCCGGCCTGATCATTACCGAAGCGACGTCGGTCACGCCGCAAGGCGTCGGCTATGCCGACACGCCGGGCATCTGGTCCGACGAGCAGGTCGAAGGCTGGAAGCAGATTACGCAAGCCGTGCACGCGGCCGGCGGGCGCATCGTGCTGCAACTCTGGCACGTCGGCCGGATCTCCGATCCGATGTTCCTGAACGGCGACCTGCCGGTCGCGCCGAGCGCGATCGCCGCGGGCGGCAACGTGAGCCTCGTGCGTCCGCCGCGGCCGTTCGTGACGCCGCGCGCCCTCGAACTCGACGAAATTCCGGGCATCGTCGCCGCATACCGCAAGGGTGCAGAAAACGCGAAGGCTGCCGGCTTCGACGGCGTCGAGATTCACGGCGCGAACGGCTACCTGCTCGACCAGTTCCTGCAGGACAGCACCAATCGCCGCACCGACGCGTACGGCGGCCCGATCGAGAATCGCGCGCGCCTGCTGCTCGAAGTGGTCGACGCGGCGATCGACGTGTGGGGCGCGGGCCGGGTCGGCGTGCACCTCGCACCGCGCGGCGACGCGCATACGATGGGCGACTCCGATCCGGCGGCAACGTTCGGTTATGTCGCGCGCGAACTCGGCCGCCGCAAGATCGCGTTCATCTTCACGCGTGAATCGTATTCGGGCGACCAGTTGAGCCCGCGCCTGAAGGAAGCGTTCGGCGGCCCGCTGATCGCGAACGAGCAGTTCACGCTCGACACCGCGCAGGCCGCGCTCGCGAACGGCAGCGCCGACGCGATCGCGTGGGGCAAGCTGTTCATCGCGAACCCGGACCTGCCGCGCCGCCTCGAAATCGGCGCGCCGCTCAACAAGCCGGTGCCGGAGACGTTCTACGCGGAAGGCGAAACGGGCTACACCGACTACCCGGCGCTGAGCGACGCGGCCTGACGGTAGACGACACACGCGGCGCACGGCAGTGCGCCGCGCCGTTCTCGTCACCCTGGGCACGCTGCTTCAGCGTGCCGTTTCCTCGCGAAACAACGCCAGACCGACGAGACTGGCCGACCCGCCGGCGAGCACGTACCAGGCCGGCGCATAGAAGCTGCCCGTCGCCCGCCACAGCGCGCTGACGATCAACTGCGCGAAACCGCCGAAAATCGTCACGCCCAGCGCATAGATCATCCCGAGCGACGTCGCACGGACTTCCGGTCGCAAGGCTTCGAGAATCATCACGAAACCCGCGGGGCTCGACAGCGTCATCAGGCCGATCAGCACGACCACGACCGCCAGCACGGTGACGACCGACGGCCACGTGCGCATCGCATGAAACGCCGGTAGCACCAGCGCCGTCGAGATCGCGCACACCGTTCGCAGCATCGGCTTGCGGCGACGCAAGCGGTCCGCGAACCGGCCCGCGAACGGCGAGCCGACCAGCATCACCGCGCCCGCCGTGCAACCGGACAGCAACGCGACGGAAGCCGGCATGCCGAGCGTCAGCGTCAGGAACGACGGCAGGAAAAACACGATCGTATACATCGTCGACGTGCCGCCGATCACGAGCAACGTGCCGGCCGCGACCTGCCGCCAGGGAATGCGACGGCTGACACGCGGCGCGCCGGCTGCCGGATGCGGCAGCGTGTCGTCGAGATGGCGTCTCAGATAAAACCCGACCGGCCCGATCAGCAGGCCGAGCACGAACGGTACACGCCAACCCCAGCCTTGCAGCGCATCGGACGGCAGCCAGCGGGACAACGTCAACGCGACGAGCGCGCCGGCGAGCGCCGCACCGCCCTGGCTGGCCATCTGCCAACTCACCAGTTCGCCGCTCCGGCGGGCGCCGCCCGACTCCATCAGCAACGTCGTCGCGGCCCCGACTTCGCCCCCTGCCGAAAAACCCTGCAGCAGTCGGCCGATCACGATCAGCAGCGGCGCCGCGATGCCGATCTGCGCGTAGGTCGGCGCGAATCCGATGATGCCGGTGCCGAGCGCCATCAGCGCAACGGTCAGCACCAGCGCGGGCTTGCGCCCGACGCGGTCCGCATACGCGCCGATCGCGACGCCGCCGAGCGGCCGTGCGACGAAACCGACGCCGAAGGTCGCGAGCGACAGCATCAACGCACCCGCATCGCTGGACGCCGGAAAGAACAGCCGACCGATCAGTACAGCAAAGAAGCTATATACGGTGAAGTCGAAGAATTCGAGTCCGTTGCCGAGTGCAGCCGCGGCGACGGTCCGCCGCATCGCGCGTCGCGCGTCGATGGTCTGCGCGGCAGCCGCGCGATTCAAGGTGCTCATCCGATGCCCTCGTTCAGAAGTTGTGATACATGCCGAGCGACATCGTCACGGGCGTCATGCCGGTGCGCGGCGTCGTGCCGCCGGGCTCGGTCGGCAACGGATTGCCGTTCAGCAGAACGGTCGACATCCCGTAATTGCGGATGAACCCCGTCCGCGCGTAGAGGCCGGTACGTTTGGACAACAGGTAGTCGTAGCCGAGCATGACGCCGAGCGCCGAATCCTTCGCCGGCCGGCCGGCGGCATCGCGCACGCCCGACGTATCGCGATAGACGATCGACGCGCGAACCGCATTCACGCCGAACGGCACGATCGTGCCGAGGGTGTACACGCGTGCGATCCCGTCGCCGGCAAGTTTCGGCGCATATTGATTGAACGACGCGGACAGCACGAGCCGCCCGGTGTCGTAGACGGCGCCAAGCCCGTACAGGTCGTTGCGTACCGTGCTCGCCCCGTTGACGCCCCACACCTGGTTGTAGCTCGCCGCCAGATAGGTCGTGCCGTTGTACCACTGCAGCAGCGCGCCCTGCGCGGACGCGGCCGGCGCGCGCCCCGCGACGTTGCTGGGCGCGTACATCAGCATCAGCGTCGTGGTGCCGGCCACGATCGGCGTCCGATAGGTGATCGCGTTGTCGACGCGCGCCGGCAGTTGTGTCGCGCCCGGTCCGAGGTCGCTGTTGTAGCCGACGCCGCGCGCCGTCTGCACGGCGGCCGCGCCAAGCCACGTGTACACCGAATTGGTGCCCACGGTGCCGAACACGTCGATGAACAGCGGCAGCCCCGTGCCGATCTGCTTGCCGAGCCGCAGCCGGCCATAGCGGTCGGACATCAGGCCGATCCACGACTGCCGGTTGAAGAACGACTGCGTATCCTGCTGCGCGCCGTTGTTCGCGAGAAAACCGCTTTCGAGATTGAATTCGGCGCGCCACCCGCCGCCGAGATTCTCGCGCCCGAAGAAGCCGAATTTCGACGTCCACTCGCCGCCGCTCTGGGTCTGCCACGTCGACCGTCCACCCACCGACTGGTAGTTGATCCCCATGTCGACCGAGCCGTACAGCGCCACACCCTCCTTCAATCCGCCGTTGAACTCCGGCACCGCCGCAAGCAGTACGTCCTGATACGGCACCGCGCAGGCACTTCCGGCGCCCAGCGCCAGGCACGCAGCGCCCCATGTCAGCCTCTTCTTCATTCGTTTTCCTTATTTTCAGAGAGAAAATTCCGAATTGCCGCGCTTGGCGGACGCGCTCGTCAGGCCGTGCCCAGGAAGCGTTCCACGATGCCGACGAAATAGGCGGCGCCCCAGCCGAGCGCGTCGTCATTGAAGTCGTAGCCCGGGTTGTGAACCGAGCAGCCGCCGTGCGAATCGAGTCCGTTGCCGAGCATCACGTAGCAACCCGGCACGCGTTCCGTCATCCACGAAAAATCCTCGCTGCCCATCACACCGTCGGCAAGCAGCGTGAGCCCACCGGCGCCGGCCAGCGCCGTGATCGTCTCGACCGCGAGATCCGCGGCGGCGGCATCGTTGACGACCACGCGCGAGATGGCTTGATAGTCGACCTGCGCAACGGTCCCGTAGGCCCGCGCCTGCGCGTCGGCGATCCGGCGAATCCGCGCCTCGACCTCGTCGCGCGTGGCCGCGTCGAGCGAGCGGACCGACAGTTGCAGCGTCGCGGTCTCCGGAATCACGTTCGGGGCCGTGCCGGCATGGAACGTACCGACGGTCACCACTGCCGCCTTGGCGGGATCGATGTTGCGGGCGACGATCGATTGCAGCGCGGTCACGATGTTCGCCGCCGCCACGATCGGATCGCTCGCGTGCTGCGGCATCGCGCCGTGCCCGCCCTTGCCCGTCACGGTGATCGTTACCGAATCGGACGACGCCATCATCGCGCCGTAGCGCAACGCGAAATGACCGACCGGTACGCCCGGCGCGTTGTGCAACGCATAGACGCGCTCGCACGGAAAGCGCTCGAACAGGCCCTCCTCGATCATTCGCCTCGCGCCGCCGAGTCCTTCCTCCGCGGGCTGAAAGATCACGTTCAGCGTGCCGTCGAAGCGCCCCTGTGCGGCCAGATGGTGGGCGGCCGCCAGCAGGATCGCGGTATGGCCGTCGTGACCGCAGGCGTGCATCGTCCCGGCAACCGTGCTCGCATGGGGCAGGCCCGTTTCTTCCCGGATCGGCAACGCGTCCATGTCGGCGCGCAAGCCGAGCGTGCGCGACGACGTACCGCGCCGCAACCGGCCGACCACGCCGGTGCCACCGATGCCGGTCGTCACGTCGTAGCCCCACTCCGCCAATTGGGCGGCGACGATCCGCGCGGTGCGTGTTTCGGCAAACCCGAGTTCCGGGTGGGCGTGGATGTCGCGTCGAATCGCGACGAAACGGGGGGCGGCTTCACGGATCGCCGCGAGCGTCGGGGCAAGGTCCTGCGTCATGTCTGGCTCCATTGGATCGGCTGCATCGCAACCGTTGCAGGCCAGTATGGAGAGACGCATCGGGTCAAAAAACACATCAATTTTGATACGGATAAGATTTGGTTATATCCTCCGCATCATGAAAACCCACCAATTGCGCACGCTGGTCGCGGTGGCCACGGCGGGCAGCATCAAGGCTGCCGCGAAAACGCTGCACGTCAGCCAGCCGGCCGTCAGCAAGGCGATTCAGGAACTGGAAGGCGAATTCGGCGTGGCGCTTCTCGAACGCAAGCCGTGGGGTGTCGTGCCGACGCCGGAAGGCGACGTATTGCTCGGCCGCGCGCATGCGGTCGTTCGGGAGCTCGAGCGGGCGCGCGACGACATCGCGCATCTGAAAGGGCTGCGCGAAGGCAGGCTGGTGCTCGGCTTCACGCCGATCGTCGCGGTTACGGGGTTCGCGCACGCCTATGCCGAATTTCGGCGCCACTGGCCGCATGTCGAGTGCGAACTGCGCGAACTGTCGTTCAACCAGTTGACCGAGCAATTGCACAGCCGGACCCTCGATCTGGCGTTCGCGGCCATCACCGGCGAGGTCGCCGAGTCCGCCGACGTGAAGCCGATCCGCACCTTCGACACCGCGTTCGTCACCCGCGAGAACGGGCGTTTCGCCGGTGCGACATCGCTGGACGCGCTACGCGATGCCGAGTGGGTCCACACCGATCCGAGCGACAATTTTCCGGCGCACATTCGCGACCTCCATGCGCACGCCGGCCTGCCGGCGCCGCGCTGCATCACGCGCTGCACGTCGTATGCGCTGTTCTACAGCCTGCTGCTCACGACGGATGCGATCTTCTCGTGGACCCGGCATTCGCTGTCGGAAACCGTGTTCGGCCAGGCGCTCACGCCGCTCCCGCTGCCGCTGTCGCCGCCACCGCTGCAGCTCTACCGGCTCACGCCGCCCGGCCTGCAACTGACGCGCCCCGCGACGGATTTCCTCGCGTACATCGAAGCCGCGTTCGCGTCGCGTTCGTTCGGGAGCGGCACGCGGCGCTGACTACGCCGGAATCGGTCCGCACCGCGCATCAGGCCACCACAGCGCGTCGCATGAACACGCGCCGCGTTTCGTCGAGACCGAGCGCGACGTGGTGCGCGCGGATTGCGCGCAGCGCGTCGTCGAGTGCCGTATCGTCGATGATCCGGAAACCGAGGCGCGCGTAGTACGGTGCATTCCACGGCGCGTCACGGAACGTCGACAGCACCACCTGCTCGACGTGCTCCCGCGCCGCGCGCGCGATCACCTGTTCGATGAGACGCGCGCCGATCCGCTGCCCTGCGTGCGACGGCGCGACATCCAGTTCCTCCAGATACAGCCGCTGCGCATCGAGCAGCCGGTAGAACGCGAACCCGACGCACGTGCCTTGCGGATCGACCGCCACATAGGCGCGACCGTCGTCGATCCGCACGAGCACGGCGGCCGCATCGGTCGGCTCGCCGTCGGCGATGTCGGCCATGCCGATCTCGCGAAAACGCTGCGCGGCGGCGACTTCCACGGCGGCCATCGCGGCCGCGTCTTCCCGCGTGGCGGGGCGAATCAGGATCGGTGCAGGCATGACGGCAATTCAGGGCGGCAGTCGGGAACGGCGGTCACTATAATCGAAACCTCAGACGTTTCGAACGATCGGGTGAGTCGCTACGGCGGCCCGCCGCGCCCCTTGCCTCGGGAATCGACATGAAAAACCGGCTGCTGGCTGCCCTGCTCTGCCTGTCCGCCACGGTCGCGCATGCGGCGGGCGTCAAGTTTCTTCGGATTCCTGCCGACGCGGCCGGCCCCGAGTTGCGCGCGATGGTCTGGACGCCATGCGCGGACGCCACGCAATCGCTCACGGTCGGCCCTTACACACTGAAAGGACGTCGAGACTGTCCAACCGCCGGCGACAAGCTGCCGCTCGTCGTGATCTCGCACGGCCATGGCGGCTCGTTCCTCGGCCACCACGATCTGGCCGAAACGCTCGCCGATGCGGGGTACGTCGTCGCGGCGATCAACCATCCGGGCGACACGTTCTCCGACATGAGCCGCGCGGCCGATCTGCAGGAATTCGTCGAGCGCCCGGCCGACATCAAGCGCCTGGTCGACTACATGCTCGGTCACGCGCCGGATGCCGCGCACATCGACCCGGCACGCATCGGCTTCTTCGGCTTTTCGCGCGGCGGCTATACGGGCCTCGTGCTGGCCGGCGGCAATCCGGATTTCGCGCACGCGCCGGTCGCCTGCCCCGACCCGGCCTGGCCGATCTGCAAGCAAATCCGGGCCGGCGACCTGCCGAAGGCGCCGCTGACGCACGACCCGCGCATCAAGGCCTACGTGCTGGCCGATCCACTCGACGAATTCCCGACCGCCGACACGCTGAAGAACGTCCGCGCGCCGATCCAGCTCTGGGCATCTGCGGAAGGCGGCGACGGCGTGACGCCGGATACGGCGCCCGCGCTGGCCGCGCTGCTGCCGCAACGGCCCGAATTCCACGTCGTGCCGAATTCGGCGCATTTCGCGTTTCTCGCGCCGTGTCCCGAGCAGCTGGCCCACCACGCACCCGACATCTGCACGGACGCCAAGGGATTCGATCGCACCGCGTTCCATGCATCGCTCGACGCGAAAGCACTCGCGTTCTTCAACGCGAATCTTCGCTGACTAACAGCGAAACGCCTTGCGCCAGACGCCCTGCTCCGGCGTGTGAGCGTTGCATTCGATCAGCACGCGCACCAGCGCCCAGTCGTCGTCATCGCAGAAATCGAGCAGCATCGCGCCGTACGGGCCGGGCTGCTCGCGCAAGCGCTCGGCCAGCCGCGCCTGAATGCCCGGCACGCGGCCATCGCCGTGTGCGACCACCGACGGATTCGCACCCATTCCCGTGCCGCTGCAGAAATTGAGCGCCCAGCGGCCGCTGTCCGGCAGCGGCAGATGCGTCAGCAACGCGTCGATTGCGCGCCACTTCCATGCGATCGACGCGGCCACCGGCACGCGGTATTCATCCTGAATGACGAACGCGCCGTCCGGATGGTCGATCGTGAACGTCGCGTTGTCGGGCCACGCGGTCAGGTCGATGCCGAGCGGCCGGCCGCTGCGAAAGCGCCGCAACAGCACGACCGTGCCGCGCACGTCGCCGAGCGTCGGCAGCGTGCCGCCGGCATGCCAGCGCAGTCGTAGATGCCGCGCGCGATGCGCGTCGAACGTCGCATCGAAACCGCGCGTGCAGGCATGCGCCGGCCACTCGTCCTTCACCGACATCACGATGCATTCGCGCGGATGCGCATCGAGAAACCGCGTACACGTTGCCAGCACGTCGTCGAACGTCATGCCGAGCGCGATGCCGCCGTGATGGATGTCGAACCCGTCGCGCACGTGCCGGCAGCGGATGTCGAGCAGCCGCACGCCATGCGCGAGCTGCGCGTCGAGCGGCGCACGCTGCGTGCGCACCAGCGAATCGTCGACCGTATACGCACAGGTGTCATGGCTGCCCGGTAGGGTCAGCGTATGCAGCGGCCGCGCGTCGTCGAGCGCCGACATCCAGTCGGCAGGCGGCATGCACGTATCGTGGCGCGAAGGGATCATGAATCGATGAATGACAAGGAAAGAAAACCGTGGGTGACGGCGTCGGATGTCGCGGCGCGGGCCGGCGTCTCGCGTTCCGCAGTGTCGCGCGCGTTCTCGCCGACGGCAAGCATCGCGCCGCAAACGCGCGAGCGCGTGATGGTCGCCGCGCGGGCGCTGGGGTACCAGGTCAACCTGATCGCGCGCGACATGATCACGCAGCGCAGCAGCATGATCGGCGTCGTGACGGCCGGATTCGAGAACCCGTTCCGCGCGCGGCTGCTGTCGGACCTGATGGCCGCGCTCGGGCAGCGCGCGCTCACGCCGCTCGTGACCAATGCGGAAGATCCGCGCCAGGTCCGGCAATCGCTCGAACAACTGCTCAGCTACCGGATCGCGGGCCTCGTGATGACGTCCGCGTCGCCGCCGCTGTCGGTCGCGCAGCAATATCTCGAACACCGGATTCCGGTCGTGATGATCAACCGCGAAGCGAACCTGCCGGGCGCCGATGTGGTCGTCAGCGACAACGCGGCGGGCGCCACCCACGCCGCGCAGCGGCTGGTGCGGGCCGGCGCGCGCCGGCTTGCGTTCGTCGGCCCGCGTGGCGCGAGCTACAGCGCGCGGTCGCGCGCCACGGCGTTCGAGCAGGCGATCGGGCAACGCGACGCATTCGACGCGACGCTCGCGCAGATGATCGACACACCGTCCGACACGCATGCCAGCGGAATCGATGCAGCACGGCAACTGTTCGCGGCGCGCGAGCGGCCCGACGGTGTGTTCTGCTCGTCCGACCTGCTCGCGCTCGGCGTGATCGACGTCGCGCGTGGCGAATTCGGCTTGCGCGTGCCGGACGACCTGCGCGTGATCGGCTTCGACGATATCCCCGCCGCCGAATACGATGCGTATCGGCTCACGACGCTGCGACAGGACACGCGCGGCCTCGCGCATGCGGCGATCGACCTGCTCGCCGACCGGATGCAGACGTTCGACGGCCCGTCGCGTACGCGCGTCGTGCAGGTCACGCAGGTGGTGCGGGACAGTTGCGCGTGACGACGCAGGATCGGGCGCGGCGACGCCGCGCGTCACTTCAGCCCGCCCGCGAAGCCGCGCAACAGGTAGCGCTGCACATAGCCGGCCACGGCCAGCGTCGGCAGCGACGCCATCAGCCCGGCGCTCATCAAGTCGCCCCAGTCGATGCCGTTCTCCGTCACGTAGCCGGCAATCGCGAGCGGCAGCGTGAAGCGGCTCGGCGTCGACACGAACAGCAGCGCGATCAGGAATTCGTTCCATGCGGCGATGAACACGAAGATCGCGGTCGCGATCAGCCCCGGCGCGCACAGCGGCAGCACGATCTGCACGAGCCGCCGCGCGAGCCCCGCGCCGTCGATGCACGCCGCTTCCTCATATTCGATCGGCACGTCGCGCACGAACGCCAGCAGCATCCAGATCGCCATCGGCAATGCGTAGATCTGATACGCGAGCATCAGGCCGAGCGTCGAATCGAGCAGGTGCAGCCGCTTCGCGAGCGCGAACAGCGGCACCGCGATCGTGATCGGCGGCATCAGCTTCAGCGCCAGCACGAGCACCAGGAACAGCAGGTCGAGCCGCGCCGGAAACCGCAGCCGCACGAGCGCGTACGCGGCCGGGAACGCGAGCGCCAGCGCGAGCAGCGTCGTGCCGAAGCCGACCAGCAGCGAATTGAACAGCGGCGCGCCGATCCCGTTCGCCCACACCGACGCGAAATGCTCGAAGGTCGGCGCGGCCGGCCAGATCCGCAACGGATGATCGAGGCGTTCTAGCGTCGGCATGAAGGCCGCGCCGACCATCCACAGGCACGGCAGCAGCAACAGTGCGAGCGCGACGATGCGCAGCGCCCACGGCATCGCGTGACTAAACGCGACGCCCGTGCGGATGCGCGGGATACCTGCCGATCGCGCCGTCATGCGCGCCGCTTGCGAACCGTCTGCCATACGTACCCCGAGACCAGCAGCGCGGACGCCGCGAGCATCAGCACCGACGCGGCACTCGCCGGCCCGACATTGAAGAAGCGGAAGCCCGTGTCGTAGATATAGGTCGACAACGTCTGCGTCGCGTTGCCGGGGCCGCCGCCCGTCAGCGCATAGACCTTGTCGAACAGCTTGAACGTGTCGATCGAGCGCAGCAGCAGCGCGAGGCCGATCTGCGGCGCCGCGAGCGGCAGCGTGATGTCGCGCAGGCACTGCCACTCGCTCGCGCCGTCGGTGCGCGCGGCTTCGTACAATTCCTGCGGGATCGATTGCAGCCCGGCCAGCACGATCAGGAACGCCATCGGCGTCCACTGCCACACGTCGACGAGCGCGAGCGACCACAACGCGAGATGCGGGTCGGACAGCCAGCGCACGCCTTCGATGCCGAACGCCGCGAGCAGCGCGTTCAGGAAGCCGTCGAAGTTCAGCCAGTTGCGCCAGATCGCCGAGCACACGAGCGTGGACAGCATCATCGGCAGGATCGCGAGCGGCAGCGCGATGCGGCGACCCGGAAACGCGCGCACGAACAGCAGCGCGAGCCCGAAGCCGAGCGCGACTTCGGCGAGAGACGCGACGATCGTGAAGCGCAGCGTGTTGCCGAAGCCGGCCGCGAACGCGTCGTCGCCGAGCACCGCGCGATAGTTCGCGAGCCCCGCGAACGCGCGGCGGCCGGCCGAGTAATCGACCCGGCAGAACGAGTCGATCAGCACCTGCGCGACCGGATACAGCGCGAGCGCGGCGAGCACCAGCAGCGCGGGCCCGAGCAGCGCGACGAACGGCAGGCTGCGGCCGAACGCTTTCATGCGCGGCCTCCGGCCGATGGATCGACGTGCGCGATCACTTGCCGGCCGCGGCCGTCGCCTGCGCGATCTTCTGCTGCGCCTGGCGCAGCGCGGCGTCGGGCGCGGCCTGCCCCGTCAGCGCGAGTTGAAGCTGATCGCCGAGAATGCTCTCGACCTGCTGCCAGTCCGTCACGCGCGGCCGCGCACGGCCGGCCTCGAGCGCCTTCAGTTGATCGGGATACCAGCGATACTGGCGCACCAGCGCCGGATCGTTGAACACGCTGCGGCGGGTCGGCGGAATGCCGATGCCGGCGAGGCGCGTCTGCGTATCGCGTGCGGTCAGGTAAGCGAGGAAGTCCTGCGCGAGCTTCGCGTGCGGCGCGTCCTTCGGAATGCCCATCTGCCAGATGCCGAGCATCGGCGCCGGGCCCGCGGTCTGTCCCGGCGGCGGCTGCAGCGCGATCTGCCCGACCACGCGCGACTGCTTCGCGTCATCGAGCGCCGGCACCCAGGCGGGCCACACCTCGATCGACTGCGCCGCCGTGCCGCGTTGCAGCGCGTCGCGCACTTCGGCCGCGCCGTATACGTCGACGTCCTTCGGCGCGAACGCCTTCAGCGCAAGGAACGTCTTCAGCGCGGCCTGCGCTTCGCGCGAATCGATCGTCACGTTGCCGGCACGGTCGAACACGTCGCCGCCGTATGCCCACAGGATCGGCAGGAAGCCCGTGACGACCGGGTTGCCCTTCGTGCCGCGGAACACGACGCCCGACACGCTCTTGTCCGCACCGCCGACGGTCTGCGCGATCTTCAGCACATCGTCCCAGTTGCGCGGCGGTTGCAGCTTGTACTTCGCGAGCAGGTCCTTGCGGTACGCGAACATCTCGACGTTGCCGACGATCGGCAGCGCGTACAGCGCGCCGGCCGCGTTACGGCCGAGCGCCACCGCCGACGGCACGAGATCGGCATCGGCCAGCGACGCGGGCAGCGGTTTCAGCCAGCCGTTGCCGATGAATTCCGGCGCCCACGTGTCGTCCATCATCACGAGGTCGTACGCGCCGGTGCCTTCGCGCATCGACAGCTTCAGCTTCTGGTACAGGTTCGCGTTCGGCAGCTTGAGCAGCTCGATCTCGGTGCCCGGATGCAGCTTGTTGAAGCCGGCGACGGCGTCGGCCAGCCCCTTGCCGTAGATGTCGTCGCGGCCGGCGATGACGAGGTCCGCCGCGAAAGCGTGCGTGGCGGCAACGGATAGCGCAACGGCGGCGGACAGCGCGCGCAGGCGGCTCAGCAAGGTCATGTGGTCTCTCTCGATCGGCGGTGGAGCGGAACATTCGTGCGTTGCACACGTGTGCAACGCCGGCGACACGTCGGGTCGCATGAAGCGTCGCCATTGTTCACGCAGATCGTGAAGGTATTGTGGCAAGCCGCAAGCCGGGCAACTCGACGCACGGATTCCGTCAATCCGGGTCCATTCAGTCAAGCATACGGGCGGTTTTTTTCAAGCATCGCTTTCCAGCAATCGACCGGCGCCGAGCCATGGGCGCGAGGGCCGCGCGGCGGCACGCGACCGACGTGCCGCCCCTGCCCGCGGTCCGAGTCAAAAGTTCACACGAATCCCCGCCATCACCGCCAGTTGCCGGCTCGAATTGCTGTTCGCGAGCACCGGAATCTGCGCATAGTTCGCCGCGTTGCCGTCCGCATCGGTGCCGAGCCCCGTGCCGCTCGCGACCTGGCCGATCGCGACCGCATACAGCGCGGTGCGCTTCGACAGACTGTAGTTCGCGCCGACGTTCACCTGGTGGAAGCGCGTCGTGCCGCGTCCGTCCGTATGCGCGGCGTTGAAGATGTACGCAACGCCGCCTTGCAGCGCCGGTGTGAACATGTACGTGACGTTCAGCTCGCCGATGTCGAACGTGAACGCCTGCGTGCGCGGCTGCGCGGCGGTCGAGAAATAGCGGCTGTCGCCGAGCCGCGTGTGCGTGTAGGTCAGCGCGACCGTCGCCGCGCCGAGCGTGACCGACCCGCCCGCGCCGAACGCGCGCATCGAGCCGGCATCCTGCAGCAGGCAGTACATCGCGCCCGGGTTGCTGCACGCGAAATCGCCGATATAGCTGCTCGCGCCGCCGAGCGCCGCGTCGAGCGGCTGGTGCAGGTCGAGGTAGCCGACCGAGAAGGCCACCGGCGCGCGCGTGTACGTCGCGGCCACCGCATAGCCGCGCTTCGCGGAAAAATCGCCGGCCTGCCCGCCGAAGCTGAACGTGCCGCCGAACGTGAGCCCGTTGAAATCGGCGCTGGTGAACTTCACCGCGTTGTTGAAATTGAACGCGGCATTCAGGTTGTCGACGTCGCCGAGATGCGAGCCGTACGGCGTCGACCAGTTGTTGCTCGACACGTATGCACCGAGCATGTCGGTGTACGAGTCGTACTGGCGGCCGAGGCCGAGCGTGCCGATCCCCTCCTGGCGCAGCCCGACCCACGCTTGCCGGCTGAATGCGGTGCCGCCTTGCAGCGCCTGCCCGTTCGCGGACAGGAACTGCTGCTCGAGCGTGAACACCGCATCGAGGCCGCCGCCGAGCGGCTCGGCGCCCTGGAAGCCGAAGCGGGACGGCACCAGGTTGCCGCCGCCCATCTGCCACGCATGGCCGCCGCCCGTGCTGCCGTCTGCGCGCGTGAACTGCTGGTTCGTCGAATAGATGATGCCGGTATCCACGGTACCGTACAGCGTCACGCTCCCCGAAGTCTGCGCATGTGCGTGCAGGCAGCCCAGCATGGCCGCGGCTGCGGTCAGTCGTCGTCCGTTCTTCATGTCCCGCCCCTCTGTGATCATCGATTCGCAGTGCAAACCGAATGTGTTGTCGATATGGGTGACAGGACTTTATCCAGCGAAAATTCCGGACCTCTATCGCAAATCGGCAAACGGTGAGGGGTGCGGCCCGCGACGGTTCCCGGCGGCGCCGTCGCAATGTGGATGCGTCATTCGGGACGCGTCGTCTGGGAAGGCAGTTCGCCGAACAGGTCGCGATACTCGCGCGCGAAATAGCCGAGATGCGTGAAGCCCCAGCTCGCGGCGGCTTCGCCGACACCGAGTTGCTGCGCCGACGTCGTGCGCAGCAGGCGCCGCACCGCGTTCAGCCGGATCGTGCGCAGGTAGCCGACCGGCGTGACGTCGGCCACGCGTTGAAAGCTCGTTTGCAGCGTGCGGCGGCTGCAGCGCAGCGCGCGGCACAGTTCGAGCACGGTGACGGGTTCTTCGGGACGGTCGCGCAGATGCTTCTCGCAGCGGCTCACGATATCGCTGTAGGTCGCGTGCGTGATGTCGCGGCGCTCGACGCCGATCCCCTGTTCGAGCGCATCGAGGAACATGCCGAGCATCGCGTCGCGAAACATCTTGCGGGTCGCCGCGTATTCGAGGCAGCCCGGGTTGCGCTGGGCATCATCGATCAGGGCCGACAGCCGCACGCCGAGCGCGACGCCCTGCGCGTCGGACAGCCGCGTCACGTGCCGCAGCCTGCGCGCGCCGGCCGCGCCGAATTCGGCCTCGCACAGCTCGTCGACCATGTCGGACGACGCGCTGATCCCGACGAGCCCCATCCCTTCCGGCGTGTGGAATTCGAAATCCTCGCCGGCGCGCAGCGCGAGCAGCGCATAGCCGTCGACCGGCTGGCCCTGGAACGTGCCCGCGAGGGGCACGGACAACGGTACCGCGAGCGACGTGCGCCCGGCCGGCGCGAGCCCGGTTTGCGCGACACGCCGGTTGGTCGTCTCGCGGAAGAAGTGGAAATCGTCGTACAGCACCTGCGTGACGGTGCCCTTGAAGCGGCCCGGCGTCATCTGGCGGTACACCTGATGCCAGCCCGCGATCGCGAGCCCGTGATCGTGCACGTCTTCGTGTGAGCGTGACTGGAACAGCATCGGCATCTCCGGTAAAACCCTGATTCCTGGATGCGCCCGCCGGGTTCGCGCGGCACGCATCGCCACAGCTTACCCTCGCAAAATCCCGCGTAGTGCGGTTTCGAACGCAAGACAGGCCGCCGACAGCGCCGCGGCCTGCTCGTCGATCAGCCGGACATAGCGGCGAAACGACGGCATCCGGTTGACGACCTCGCTGCCGCCGAACGGCACGATCGCGAGCGTCCAGCGGCCGTCGCGTGCGTCGCCGTCGTGCGCGTCGATCACGCAGTCGGTCAGGTGCAGCGGCCGCAGCGCGTCGGCCAGCGCCGGGTCGGCAAGCAGCGCGGCCAGCGTGTCGATGAACGCGGAATCGCATCCGGGCGCGAGCGCCGCAGCGATGCCGGTACGGCGCAGCCAGCCGGTCTGCCGCACGCGCGCACTGCCCTGCGCGGCCGGACCGTTCGCGGCCACCGTCACCTTCACGCTGACCGTATGCATCAGGAACTGACGCTCGACGCGCTCGTCGACGCGCACGCGCACGCCGTTCGGTAACCGCGCCGTGGCGCCGCCAACGCCGCCAGCACCGTCGTCATCGCGCACGGCCCGCAGGTCGGCGAGCACGCGCGCGGCGATCGCGCCGGGCCGATGGCCGGGCGGCGGCGCAGCGGGCGCCGCGCGCCAGCGGGCGAGCGCGGCCTTCACGATGCGACGTGCTCGTTGCGCAGCACGTCCTCGACCGGCACCGGCCTGAACGGATGCCGGCGCTGCACGACCAGCGTCCAGAACAGCGCGTACAGCGCGGTGAGCCCGAGCATCGCGCCGAACGGCACGTAGATGTCGCGCGGGTTCATGCCGGGCGGCGTGATGTACCAGATCGCGAGCACGATGCCGACGCTCGACACGATCTGCGGCAGCGGGAACAGCGGCGAACGATACGGCCGCGGCAGGTCCGGGCGGCGGATGCGCAGCATCACGACCGACGCGGTGACGAGCAGGTACGCGGTGCCCCACGCGCAGGTCGCGGCGAGCACGAGGTGCAGGATGCTGTCGAGATTGCCGTTGATCAGCCACGCATGGAAGATCGGCACGATCGCCGACGCGACGATGCCGACCACCGGCGTCTTGAAACGCGGATGCAGGTACGCGAAGCAGCGCGGCAGCGCGCCGTCGATCGCCATCCCGTACAGGATGCGCGGCAGCCCGGCCATCAGCGTGTTGATCGTCGCGGCGCCCGCGCACAGGAACGCGATGCCGAACCAGATCCGCCCGAACGGCCCGAGCACCTGCAGCGCGAACGCGGGAATCGCGCCCGGCGTGTCGAGCAGGTGCGTGAGGCCGTCGGGGCTCACCGGCACGTTCGCGACCTGGCGGCGGATCGCCGCGCCGTACAGGAACATGCAGATCGCGACGCCGACGAGGCCGAGCGCCATCGCGCGCGGGATCGTGCGGCCCGGCGCCTTCATTTCCGGGGCGAGCGGCGTGACGAACTCGCAGCCGACGAACATGAACATCGCCATCCCGACCAGCGACAGCACGGCCGGCACCGACGTGCCGACTTCCGACCCGCCGAACCAGCCGTCGAGATGCACGGCCGGCGCGGCCGCGAGCCCGAGGATGCCGAAGATCATCAGCGACAGCCACATGCCGGCCGTCAGCACGATCTCGAGCTTGCTGAACACCTTGATGCCGATGATGTTGGTGATCGCGAACGTGACCACGAGGCCGACGCCGACCAGCCACGAACTGTTGTGCTTCTCGAACGCGGCGTTCAGCGATTCGAAGTTCACGAGCGCCATGATGCCGCTCAGGATCGTCTCCGCGGTGCCGGCGAACACGTGCACGAGGAAATAGGCGGAAATCGTGCCGGTGATCGCCCAGAAGCGGCCAAGCCCGCATGACAGGTAATCGTAAACCGAGCCAGCGGTCGGCAGCATCGCGGCGGCTTCGGAAAACGTGGTGGCCTGCGCCTGCATCATCACGAACGCGATGATCATCGCAACCGCGAACGCCCAGCCGCCCATCCCGAAGCCCGACGTCGCGGTGAGGATCACCGGGCTCGCCATGATGAGGCCGACGGCGCTCGCCAGCGCGGTCGGAAAACCGACCGCGCCCGCCTTCAAGGCGGTGCCGCCGCCCGCTTCAGCCGGCGAGCCGGCGGGCGTATCGCCCGCGGCGCCGGTCATTCCCGACCATCCCGACATCGTTGTCTCCTTCGTAGGTTGGCCCGAACCGGCGCTTCGTCAGCGGCCGGGGCCAGATGCTATGCGGTCGGCCCCGGGCGGTGCTTCAGCGCTTCGATGCCCGGGTCCCCTGTCGATCACGGCGTGATCCGATGTCGAAAAAATACGCAGGCAAAATAATCCGGTCATAGCGCAAATCGGCAAATCCGCGACGGCGTTTACCCGCCGTCGCGGCTTTGCCGTCATGCGAACGGGACGGCCTCGAAGCCGGCCGCGAGCGCGTCGACGATCCGGTCGAGCTGCTCGCGCTGGATCACGAGCGGCGGCGACAGGATGATCTTCGTGCCGACCGGGCGCACCAGCACGCCGTTCTCGCGGGCGACTTCCGCGACCGCGTTCGCATAGCCCGACAGCGGATCGATCGGCTCGCGCGTGTCCTTGTTCGCGACGAGGTCGAGCGCGAGCATCAGCCCCTTGCCGCGCACCTCGCCGACCGCCGCGAAGCGTTCCGCGAACGGCTGCAGCGCTTCGAGCAGATACGCGCCCTGCTTCGCCGCATTCGCCGGCAGGTCCTCCTTCACGACGATGTCGAGGCTCGCGATCGCGGCCGCGCATGCGACCGGATGGCCGGCGTACGTGTAGCCGTGCATGATCGCGCCGCCGAAATCGGCATTCGCGGCGAACGCGTCCTCGATCCGCGCGTTCACGACCGTCGCGCCGAGCGGCACGTAGCCCGACGAAATCCCCTTCGCGAGACACATGATGTCAGGGCGCACGCCCCAGCCGCGGCTGCCGAACAGACTGCCGCTGCGGCCGAAGCCCGTCACGACTTCGTCGGCGATCAGCAGCACGCCGTAGCGGTCGCACACTTCCCGCACCAGCGGCCAGTAGTTGGCCGGCGGCACGATCACGCCGCCCGCGCCCTGGATCGGCTCCGCGATGAACGCGGCGACCGTATCGGGGCTCTGGAACTGGATCTCGCGCTCGAGCATTTCCGCGCAGATCCGACCGAGTTCCTCCGGGTCCTGCGTGAACGGGTTGCGGTACAGCCACGGCGTCTCGACGTGGAAGCAGCCGGGCAGGTTCGGCTCGTAGTTGCGGCGGAACATCGTATTGCCGTTCACCGACGCGCCGCCGAAGTGCGTGCCGTGATACCCCTGCTTCAGCGAGATGAACTTCGTGCGGTCGGCCTGGCCGCGCACTTTCCAGTACTGGCGCGCGATCTTCAGCGCGGTCTCGATCGAGTCCGACCCGCCCGAGCTGTACAGCACGCGGCGCATCCCTTCCGGCTCCAGCATGTCGATCACCTTCTTCGACAGCTCCTCGGCGCGCGGATGCGAAATGCCGTCGAACAGCTGGAAGTATTCGAGTTCGTCGAGCTGACGCACGATCGCGTCCTTCACTTCCCGGCGGTTGTGGCCGACGTTCACGTTCCACAGGCCCGCGACGCCGTCGACGAGCTTGCGCCCCTGTTCGTCGAACACGTAGCAGCCGTCGCCGCGCACGATGCGGATCGGCTTGCGCTGTTTCATTTCGTTCGGGTGCAGCATCGGGTGCCAGAACTTCGCTTCGTTGTAGCTCATTGCAATCTCCACTGTCGGATCGGTTTTTGCGGTTTTTGGATGGGCCCGCGCGTCAGTGCGCGATGCAGACGGATTTGGTTTCGGTGAAGCCTTCGATCGCGTACTGGCCGAATTCGCGGCCGATGCCCGATTGCTTGTAGCCGCCGAACGGCATCGACGGATCGAGCGGGATATGGCAGTTCACCCACACGGTGCCGGCCTCGATCTGCGGCACGAGGTTCATCACGCGTGTCAGGTCGTTGCTCCAGATGCTCGCGGCAAGGCCGTACGGCGACGCGTTCGCGAGGCGCACCGCGTCGGCCGCGTCGTCGAACGGCACGACGACGATCACCGGGCCGAACACCTCGTCGTGGACGATCGCGCTGTCCGGATGCGGATCGGCGATCACGGCCGGCTTCACGTAATAGCCGGGCAGATCGTCGGCCGGCGAGCCGCCCGCGAGGAACGTGAGGCCCGCACGGCGCGCGCCTTCGATGTGCTGGACCACCTTGTCGCGATGCTGCGCGGACACGAGCGGGTTGATCTGCGCGGTGGTGTCGAGGCCCGCACCGAGCTTCATCGACTGCGCGACGCCCGCGAGGCCGTCCGCGAGTTGCGCGAACTTGCTGCGATGCACATAGATGCGCGACGCCGCCGCGCACACCTGCCCCTGGTTGAAGAACGCGCCGGCGGCGACGCCGTCGAGCGCCTGCGCGACGTCGACGTCGTCGAGCATCACGATCGGGTTCTTGCCGCCGAGTTCGAGCGAGAAGCGCGTCATGTTCTGCACGGCCGCCGCGCCGACCAGCTTGCCGGTCGCGGTCGAGCCGGTGAACGAGATCTTCGCGATCGACGGGTGGCTCGCGAGCGCCGCGCCGCAGACGCGCCCGCCCGTGACGACGTTGAACACGCCGGGCGGCACGCCGGCTTCGCGTGCCAGCTCGGCGAGGCGCAACGCGGTGAGCGGCGTTTCCGGCGACGGCTTCAGCACGATCGTGCAGCCGGCCGCGAGCGCGGGAATCAGCTTCCACACCGCGATCATCAGCGGGAAATTCCACGGCACGATCGCGGCGACCACGCCGACGGGCTCCTTGCGCGTATAGGCCGTATAACGCGCGCCCGGCGGGAACGGGATCGACACGTCGAGCGTCTGGCCGGTGATCTTGGTCGCCCAGCCGGCCATGTAGCGCACGTATTCGACGCTCGCGCCGACTTCGACCGCGCGCGACACGTGAATCGACTTGCCCTGGTTCAGCGTTTCGAGCTGCGCGAGCGTTTCGGCGTCGGCTTCGATCAGGTCGGCGAGTTTCAGCAGGATGCGTTCGCGGTCAGCCGGACGCAGCCCGCTCCAGACGCGCGTGTCGAACGCGTGTTTCGCGCTGGCGACCGCGCGGTCGACGTCGTGCGCATCGGCATCGGCGACGGTCGCGAGCCGCTCGCCCGTGGCGGGGTCGTACACATCGACGCGCGCTGCCGCGTGCGCCGTCTGCATGGCGCCGTCGATGAAGAGGCCGAAATCGCGCGCAACGAAGGTGCGCACGGTGTCGCTGACGGCGACGAAGTTCGTGTTGCTCATGGGCGTCTCGTTGATTGTCGTGGCTGGACCGCGTGCCGCCGAGGCACGCGGGCGTCGGACCACTGTATCGACGAGGAATCGCGCCCGGTGAGCGCAAATTGGCAGCGCGTGGGGAATCAGAGGCGGGTGAGCCGGACGCGCGCAAGCGTGGCGTCGCGACGGACGAACGCCGCGTTATCGTCCGACGAATGACGCGATGTGATTGCGGACAGGGAAAAACTTACAGGAACAGCGCGCCGACCAGCTCCGTGCGGTTCGACACGCCGAGCTTGCGGTACATGCGCATCAGGTGCGTCTTGATCGTCGGTGGCCCGAGCGCGAGGTCGCGCGCGATCTCCTTGTTCGAGCGGCCGTCGCGCACGAGCCGCGCGATCTGCTCCTCGCGGTAGGTCAGCCGTTCCTCGCAACCGATCCGGTGGATGCCGCGCCGCGCGCGCAACAGCGGGCTCAGCGCCGCTTCGGCGACCGGCTGCAGCCGCGCGAGCGCGTCGATCTCGCCGGGGGCGAACCGTCCCGCGGTGCCGTTGCCGTTCGCGTCGCCGATGCCGAAGCGCAGCAGCGAGAACGCGCCGACCGTGCGACCCGCGTCGCGCAGCCAGATTTCGACGACATCGGCCACGTCGTGTCGCCGCAGAAAACGGGTCCAGTACGCGGACGCCGCGCGTCGTTCGTCAGGCAGTTGCGACGCGAGCGTGACGACCGCGCGGTCGCCCGCCGCGCAGCGCGACGGATGCAGCGGATCGAGCATCCGGTAGCGGGCGACGTAGGTGCGGTGCATCGATTCCGGCATCCCGAACAGCTCGAAATCGGCCGGCTCGCCACTCTGATCGAGCCGGTAGAACACGATCGCGGACGGGCTCGCGAACGCGTCGAACGCATCCACGCACGCGTGCAGCGCGCGCTGCCAGTCGGCGGGAGCGTGGTCGGCGGGAACGGACAAGGTCGGCATGGGAAATCGGCTGGCGGATGGACGCATCGAATCTCGAAGTCCGGGCCAGCCTACCGGCGCCGAAAAGCGCCGGTGAGCACGAATCGGCAAATCGTCCCGGGCCGGCCAGGGTGGCCGGTTCAGGCGGGACGATGCCGGCGCGCGGCGGTGCGCGCGCCTCGTTTCAGCGGGCGTTCGCGGCGAACGTGTCGCAGGCGCTCACCTCGCCCGACTCCATCCCGCGCCGCAGCCAGTACACGCGCTGCTCGCTGGTGCCGTGCGTGAAGCTTTCGGGCACGACGTAGCCCTGCCCTTGCTGCTGCAGCCGGTCGTCGCCGATCGCAGCAGCCGCCTTCAGCCCCTGCTCGAAATCGCCCGGCTCCATCAGCCGCTGGTTCGCGCGCTGCGCGTTGTTCGCCCACACGCCGGCAAAGCAGTCGGCCTGCAGTTCCATCCGCACCGACAGTGCGTTCGCGCGCGCCTGGCTCGAGCGCCGGCGCGCGGCGTCGACCTTGTCGGCAATGCCGAGCAGGTTCTGCACGTGATGGCCGACTTCGTGCGCGATCACGTAGGCCTGCGCGAAATCGCCGCCCGCGCCGAAACGCTTGCGCAGCTCGTCGTAGAAGCCGAGATCGATATACACGTTGCGGTCGCCCGGGCAGTAGAACGGCCCCATCGCGGTCTGGCCGGTGCCGCATGCGGTCGGCGTCGAGTTCGTGAACATCACGAGCTTCGGCGGTTCGTACTGCGCGTGCAGCTGCGTGTTGAACACGCCCGTCCACGTGCGTTCGATATTGCCGAGCACCTTGCGCGTGAACACCGCGCCGGGATCGTTCGCCGGCGCGCCCTGGTGCTGGGTCGGCGCGGGCTGCGCCTGCTGCTGGCGGCCCTGCAATGCCGACGCGCCTTCAAGCACGACGCGCGGGTCGATCCCGAAGAAATACGAGGCGGCCAGCGCGACCACGATCGTGCCGATGCCGATCGTCGCGCGCCCACCGCCGAACCCGCCGCCACCGCGTCGATCCTCGACGTTGGCGCTTTCTCTTTCGTCGTCCAGCCTCATTGCCGGCCCCTCCCTGTTCTTTTGTCGATGGTCCGGCCGCGCCAGCGCGCAACCGGGCGATACGCCGTGGCGACACGAGCCGTCGGCGGATGCGCTACCTATGTGTCGGACGCCCGCTCGCGCCGATCCGGCCTGCCGCGCCTTTGCTGGCCGCACCTTTGCCGGCCGCGCCTTTGCCGGCCGCGCCTTTGCCGGCCGCGCCATTCTTACGACGGAATCGGCTGGCCGACGCGCGGCGCGTCGTTGCAAACGCCCGCTCGCACTATTTTGCCGGGCTTTCGTGGCTTATCGCAAAAATGTGGAGGATAGAGCGATTCGGCGTCAGACATCGTCAGCCTTTGCAAAATGGGCCACGGCCGCCGCACCTGGCCGTCCGGCCGACCCGCGTTCATCCTTTCGGCGGATACCGGCGCGCGCCGGCGCCGCCTAAAGTGGCCGGAACGCCCCCTTTCCGGAGAACCACATGACGCACCCGCCACCCCGCACGATCGCGATCACCGGCGCAGGCACCGGCATCGGCGCCGCATGCGCACGCCGCTTCGCCCGTCGCGGCGACCGCGTCGTGCTGATCGGGCGCCGCCAGGCGCCGCTCGATGCACTGGCTGCCGAGACGGGCGGCCTCGCGCTGGCCGGCGACGCGGCGAGCCCCGCCGACTGGGCCGGCTTCGTGCAGCGCATCGCCGAACGCTTCGGCCGCGTCGACGCGCTCGTCGCGTGTGCGGGCGGCCACGGCATCGGCCGCGCGGACGAAACCGACGACGCGCAATGGCGCGACGCGATGCACGCGAACCTCGACACCGCGTTCGTCAGCGCGCGTGCGTGCCTGCCCGACCTGATCGCGCAGCGCGGCAATATCGTGCTGGTCGCGTCGATCGCGGCGCTCGCGGCCGGCCCCGGCGTATGCGGCTACACGGTCGGCAAGCACGCACTGCTCGGGCTGGCGCGATCGCTCGCGCGCGACTACGGTCCGCACGGCGTACGGGCGAACGCCGTCTGCCCGGGCTGGGTCCGCACGCCGATGGCCGATGCGGAAATGGCCCCGCTGATGGCCGCGCACGACGATTCGCTCGACGGCGCGTACGCCCGCGTGAGCGCCGACGTGCCGCTGCGGCGCGCGGCCGATCCCGACGAGATCGCGGCCGTCTGCGCGTTCCTGGCGTCGCCGGACGCATCGTTCGTGACCGGCGCGACGCTCGTCGCGGACGGCGGCGCGATGGTCGTCGACGTGCCGACGCTCGCGTTCGACCGGCTTTGACGCCAGCAGGCGCGCCGCGGGTAGGAGACATCGAGCGGGCAGCGTGTCGTGAGCGACTACCGGTACCCGCCCACGACACGCGCGGCGCCGCCCGATCGTTTCCTGCCCGGGAAATCCGCTACCATCGACCGATCCCGCCGCTTCCGCCGGCACCGTCTCACCGTTCGGAATTCGATGAACATCCGGTTTCTGGAAACCTTCGTCTGGCTCGCGAAGCTGGAAAACTTCCGGCTCACGGCCGAGAAACTGCACACGACGCAGGCCGCCGTGTCGAGCCGCATCGCCTCGCTAGAGGAAGCGTTCGACGTGCGCCTGTTCGACCGCAACACGCGCTCGGCCACGCTCACGCCCGCGGGCCGGCGCATGCTGGCCTACGCGGAGCGGATCGTGCGGCTCGACGGCGAAATGCGGCGCGACATCGACGCGGCGAGCGACGCGGGCCTGATCCGGATCGGCGTGATCGAATCGATCGTGCACAGCTGGTTTCCCGCGCTGATGGCGCAACTGCGCGAGCGCTATCCGCGCCTCGACGTCGAGATCACGAGCGACACGACGCTGCATCTGATTCGCCTGCTCAGCACCGACGGCGTCGACCTGATCCTGCAGACCGACCCGGTGCCGGGCCCGGACTTCACGAACCTGCCGCTGTGCGAATTCCCGGTGCGCTGGGCCGCGAGCCCGCGCCTCGGGCTCGGCGGCCAGCCGCTCGACGTCGCGCGCCTGGCCGGGTTTCCGATCATCAGTTTCTCGCGCCACTCGGGGCCGCACGCGACGATCGAGCGGCTGTTCGCGGCGGTCGAACGGCCGGCCAGCATCAACTGCATCACGTCGGTCGCCGCGATGATCCGCCTCGTCGCCGACGGTCTCGGCGTAGCCGCGCTGCCGCCCGCGATCATCGGGCGCGAGCTGCAAGAAGGCACGCTCGAACTGCTCGACGTCGAGCCTGAATTCCCCGCGCTGCCGCTCGTCGCGACGTACCGCAGCCAGGGGCTGCCGGTCGCCGCGCGTATCGCGGAACTCGCGAGCGAAGTGGCACGCACGATGGCGGCCGCCGCGAACCTCGCGAACCCGGCCGTCGCCGATCGCGTCGAAGCAACGCCCGCGCGCAAGGCGACGGAGGCAAAGAACAGCACATCGGCAAAGGCGAAGCGCCCGCCGAAAACCGCCGCGCCTGCCGCGAAACGCCGTCCGCGCCGCTCATAAGAAAACCTGTTCACCGCGAATTTGTTTTCTTGTTGGACGGGTGCGGACCGTCTTCGGGACACTGGGGTTTCTGACCTACCCGTCTCGAGGCCCCCCGCGATGACCCGCCTTTCCCTTCCGCACGGCCAGCTTTGCGTCTGGACGGATATCGACCCCGCGCACGAAGCCGATTTCAACGCGTGGTACGACCGCGAGCACATGCAGGAACGTGTCGCGATTCCCGGCTTCACGCATGCGCGGCGCTTTCGCGCGACCGACGGCGGCCCGCGCCGATATCTCGCGCTGTACGTGACGGACACGCTCGACGTATTCCGCGGCGACGCGTACCGGCGTGCGTTCACGCAGCAGACCGCATGGTCGCTCGCGAACTTCGAGCGCATGACGGGCACGCAACGGCGCGTCGGCGAGCTGACGATCGAGGCCGGCGACGGCGAAGGCGCCCATCTCGCGCTGTTCGTGCTGCCGCCGGACCGCATCGACGTGCCGCACCTGCGCGCGCGCTTCGCCGCCGCGCTGCACGAACCGGGCATCCACGCCGCGCGGCTCTTCCGTACGTCACCGGACCTGTCCGCGCCGATCGGCGCATCGGCGGCCGCCGGCCCGGCCGCCGATGCGCTCGTGCTGATCGAAGGCAGCGACGCAGCGGCCGCGCGCCGCGTAGCCGCTGCGCTCGCCGGGCACGACGACGTGCGCACCTTCGATCTGCTGTGGCGCGCCGCCGCACCGCTGCCGGCTGCGCATCGCGACGCCCAGGCGGCGGCCGAACCGGCCGCCGTCGTCGCCCCCGCCCTGCCTGCCTGAACGCTGAACGCCCACGCCGGCCCCGCGCTTCATCCCGTCATCCGTCACGACCTGCCCGATACCATGAGCACTCTCGCCCAGCCCGCCGCCCACACGCCCCGCCGTGTCCGCAACAGCCGACTCGCGACCGCGAGCATGATCGGCACGTCGCTCGAGTGGTACGACTTCACGATCTACAACACGCTCGCCGCGCTCGTTTTCAACCATCTGTTCTTCCCGTCGGTCGATCCGCTGGCCGGCACGATCCTCGCGTTCTCGACCTATGCGGTCGGCTACGTGTCGCGCCCGCTCGGCGGCTTCGTGTTCGGCAACCTCGGCGACCGCATCGGCCGCCGCGCGGTGCTGATGCTCACGCTCGTGCTGATGGGCGTGACGACCGCGCTGATGGGCGCACTGCCGACCTATGCGCAGGCCGGCATCCTGAGCCCGATCCTGCTCGTCGCGCTGCGCTTCGTGCAGGGCGTCGCGCTCGGCGGCGAATGGGCCGGCGCGGTCCTGCTGTCGGTCGAGCACGGCGACCAGAAACGGCGCGGGCTGTCCGCATCGTGGACGCAGATCGGCCCGTCGTTCGGCACGCTGCTCGGCACTGGCTGCATCGCGCTCGTCACGCTGTCGACCACGTCCGACACGTTCCTGTCGTGGGGCTGGCGCGTGCCGTTCGCGGCCAGCGCGCTGCTCGTCGCGTTCGGCTTCTGGGTGCGGCGCGGCGTCGACGAAACGCCGCAGTTCGAGCAGCTCGCCGAATCGCACGCAACCGCCGAAGTGCCCGTCGCCGACGTGCTGAAGTACCACTGGAAGCGCCTGCTGATCGCGGGCGGCTCGCGGATCGGCTCGGACGTGCTGTATGCGCTGATCGTCGTGTTCACGCTGACCTACGTGACGACCGTGCTGCACCTGTCGCGCCCCGTCGCGCTGACGGCCGTGATGATCGGCACGGCCTGCAACGCACTCGCGGTGCCGTTCTTCGGCGCGCTGTCGGACCGCTTCGGCCGCCGGCCCGTGTATCTCGCCGGCGCAATCGCCGGCATCGTGTGGGCGTTCGTGTTCTTCACGCTGCTCGATTCGGCGCGCCCCGTGGCGATCGTCGCGGCCGTCGCGATCGGCCTCGTGATCCATGCGGTGATGTATGGCCCGCAGGGCGCGTTCGTGACCGAACAATTCCCGACGCGCGTGCGCTATGCGGGCTCGTCGCTCGCGTACACGCTCGCCGGCATCGTCGGCGGCGGCTTCGCGCCGCTCGTGATCGCCGCGCTGTTCCGGCAGACGGGCACGACGACGGCCGTGTCGTTGTACGTCACCGCCGCGCTCGTCGTCACGTCGATCGCGCTCGTCGCCGCGCGCGAGACCGCGCACCGGCCGCTCGAGGATTGAGCGCCGCCGCCAGCCCAGTCATTCCTTCGCACTTCAAACGGATAACCGCATGCCAACCCTGTCGTTCAACGTGATTTCCCTGCAAGGTGCGCCGGCCGCTGTCGACGCCGACATCGAACGCGTCGTGATCGCCGGCTGGGCCGGCCGCGACCCGGCCGCGATCCAGACGCACATCGACGAACTCGCGGCGCTCGGCGTCGCGCCGCCGTCGACCACGCCGTGCTTCTATCGCGTGTCGTCCGCACTGCTCACGCAGGCGCCGTCGATCGGCGTGCTCGGCGCGCGCTCGGGCGGCGAGATCGAATGCGTGCTGGTGGACAGCCCGGCCGGCACGCTGGTCACGATCGGCTCCGATCACACGGATCGCGAAGTCGAAGCGTACAGCGTCGCCGTGTCGAAGCAGGTGTGCGCGAAGCCGCTCGGCCGCGACGCATGGCGTCATGCGGATGTCGCCGATCACTGGGATGCGCTCGAGCTGCGTTCGTGGCTGATCGCGCACAACGGCGAGCGGCGCGCATACCAGCACGGCGCGGTCAGCGGCCTGCTCGCGCCCGACGCGCTGTGGCGCCGGTTCGACGATCGCCGCACGATGCCCGCGCGCTGCGCGATGTATGGCGGGACCGTCGCCGTGCATGGCGCGATTGCCGCGATGGGCGACGGCGATGCGTTCGAGATGGAACTGCACGATCCGGTGCTCGGACGCAGCCTCACGCATCGCTATGCGGTCGAGGTATTGCCGGTCGTGGCTTGACCGCGAACGGAAAACCGCACGGGACGCGGGCACGACGGCCGTCAGTCGTCGCGCCTGTTCCTACCTGTACGACTCAAAGCAGTGGTAGTCCGGGAAGTTGAACTGCGAGTTGCCGCAGTACAGCACACCTGCGAGGTTGGTACACCCGCTCAATGTGAACATGATTGCCCCCGCAACCGACGCTTTCCAGCCGAAATGCAACATCTCGCCCCCGTTTTCACCTTGTCGGTGTCGACTGACATGATGCGCATCGGACGCACGCGGGTATGTGGAGAATTGTGACCCCGGGCTTCTTCGGTTCGCCGTGACGTGTTTCCGTGCCCGGACGAAACCCGTGCTACCCGCCGTTGCTCACCCGAGACACCCGAGCCCCGCCAGCGTCGCCTCCACCGCCGTATCGAGCGGCGTGACCGGCTCGCGGCCGAGCACCGCGGTCACGCGCGCGTTGTCCATCCGGATCGGTTCGCGCCACAGGTAACGCATCTCGAGCAATTCGCGCAGCGTCGTGACGAACGGCGCAGCCACGTACACGAGCCACCACGGGAAATCGCGCAGCGCCGGTCGCATGCCGTGCCGCTGCGCGACGCGTTGCACGGCCAGCGCCATCTGCATGCCGTCTTCATCCCAATGCCCGCCCAGATGAAAACGCGCGAACGGCTCCAGCGTCTCGCGCCGCTCGATCAGCTCGACCATCACGCGGGCCACGTCCGGCACATACGACCATTGATGGCCGACGCCGCGGCTCGGCACGCTGATGGCGGCGACCGGCCGCCCCGCCTTGACCAGCCCCTGCGAGAACCAGCTGTTGCCGAGTTGCGGCCCGAAGAAATCGCCGGCGCGCACGACGATCGCCGGCACGCCGTGCGCGCTGGCGTCCTGCAGCCGCCGCTCCAGTTCGACGCGGATCGCGCCCTTGCGGGTCGCCGGATGCTGCGGCGCGTCTTCCCGCAGCACCGGAAACGCATCGGCGCCGAAGTTGTAGACCGTGCCCGGCAGCACGACGGTCGCCTGCGCGGCCCGGGCCGCCGCGATCGTGTTGTCGATCATCGGCAGCACCTGCGTGGCCCAGTTCCGGTATCCGGGCGGGTTCACCGCATGCACGATCACGCTGCAGCCGCGGGCGGCGCGCACCACCGCATCACGATCCAGCGCGTCGCCGCGCACCCATGCGATGCCGTCGCGCTCCACGACTTCGGCATCGAGCCCGCGCTTGAGCGCGCGCACCTGCCAGCCCGCATCGCGCAACTGCCGCGCGACTTCCCCGCCGATCCCGCCGCTCGCGCCCAGCACGAGGGCCTGCCGTTGCGTCCCGCCTGCGTTTGCCAACATTGCCGCTCTCCTTGAATGGAACCATCACGACACGCATTCTGGCGCGCCGGTGACTATCAAGGAATTGCCGAACCTGGCAGATCGGCTATACATTTATGTATGACCATCGATCTGAACTGGGAACGCTACCGCACCTTCCTCGCGGTCCTGACGGAAGGCTCGCTGTCCGGCGCGGCGCGCGCGCTCGGCATCACGCAGCCGACGGCCGGCCGCCATGTCGCGGCGCTCGAAGCCGCGTTCGGCCAGACACTGTTCACGCGCTCGCCGTCGGGCCTGCTGCCGACCGAGGCCGCGCTCGCGCTGCGCGGCCACGCGGAGGCGCTGCGCAGCGCGGCGGCCGCGTTCGAGCGCGCGGCGGCCAGCCACGGCGCCGGCGTGCGCGGCATCGTGCGGATCTCGGCCAGCGACGTGATCGCCGTCGAGGTACTGCCGCCGCTGCTCGCGCAGTTGCGGCGCGATCATCCGGGGCTCGTGATCGAACTGGTGCCGACCGACCGCATCCAGGACGTGCTGAAGCGCGAGGCCGACATCGCGGTGCGGATGGCGCCGCCCGCGCAGGACGCGCTCGTCGCGCGGCGCGTCGGCGAAATCGAGGTCGGGCTGTATGCGCGCGACGATTACCTGGCGCACCACGGCGCGCCCGCGACGATCGATGCGCTCGCGCATCACACGCTGATCGGCTTCGATACCGTCACGCCGTTCATTCGTTCGGCGGGGCGCGGCATGCCGCTGTGGAAGCGCGACGCGTTCGCGCTGCGTACCGACAGCAATCTCGCGCAGCTCGCGATGATCCGTGCCGGCTACGGGATCGGTTTCTGCCAGTCGGCGCTCGCGAAACGCGACGCACGGCTCGTACGCGTGCTGCCGGACGCGCTCGGGATGCGGCTGGACACCTGGGTCGTGATGCACGAAGATCTGCGGACCAGCCCGCGCTCCCGGGCCGTGTTCGATGCGCTGGCCAACGGGCTGCGGGCGTATGCGGACGGTGAGGTCGCCGAGTAGAAAGCAGTGGGCGTGAATCGCGCAGGCCGCGCTATTCGTAGATTTTTCCGGCGAACAGGATGTCCGCGATGCGCCGCCAAGGGTTATCGGGCACGTCGTAGAAGCGCAGCCCCTCTTCCGACGCCTCGGCCCAGTCGATCATCGCTTCCAGGTATTCGCCGATCGACCGGTTTTCCCAGCCGAGCGCCGCGTGCGCATACGGCGACAGCGGCACGTCGGCCTCGAGCTGCCGCTCCGTGTGCCAGTCATGGCCGAGCACGCGCAAAAAATGAATCAGCGAACGCTCGTCGACCACGCGCTCCAGCGCATACTGCAGCTTCGCGGCCATCTGGTTCTTCAGTTCGTCGTTCATGCCCATGGCTCCCGACGTGCCGCTCGGTGTCGCGCGGCATGGTTTTACATCAGCAGTTGACGCGACAGCACCTCGCGCGCCTGAGTGACGGTCTCGCGTTCGCCCGGCAACGGCGGCGTCAGCGAAAACACCGCGTCCGGCAGCGGCGGCAGCCGGTATTTCGTGCCGAGCCGCATCAGGCCGTCGCCGATCGCCGACGCGCACAGGCAGCCGACGCCGAGCCCCGCCGCGAGCATCGACTGCAACCCCGCGACGCCCGACGCGCTGTGCACGAGCACGTATGGCGTGTGTTGCTCGTCGAGCGAGCGCACCGCGACCTGATGCATCATGCAGTCGTCCGGCAGCAGCACGAGCGGCAGCGGCTCGGGCAACTGCTCGGCGAGCGCGGGCGACGCGACCCACGACAGCGGTTCGCGCCGCAGCACCCAGCGCGTGTCGGCCGACACCGGCCGGAACGGCCCGCTCGACATGTTCATCACGACGCCGAGATCGATCTGCCCGCGTGCGTGCGCCGCTTCGATCTCCGCGCTCTTCATCGCGCTGACGTGCAGGCTCAACTGCGGGTAGCACTCCCGCAGCCGCGCCAGCATGCCCGCCACTTCATTCGTGCGGTAGTAATCGGTGATCGCGACGCGCAGTTCGCCCTTGATCGCCTGCCCGCGCAGCTCGTCGAACGCGGCCTCGTTCAGCGCGACGATGCGCCGCGCATGCTGCAGCAGCCGCGCGCCGGCCGGCGTCGGCTCGACGCCGCGCTTGCTGCGCACAAACAGCGGCACGCCGGCGCGCGATTCGAGCTTGCGCACCTGCTCGCTGACCGTCGATTGCGACAGGTGCAGCCGCGGTGCAGCGGCCGTCAGGCTGCCGGCATCCGCGACCGCCGCGAAAGTACGCAACTGATCCAGGTCGAAACCGCGCATCGTCGTTCCTCATCCATCGATTAACCCGATGGATGCTACCACTCTTTCCCGCTTTTCCGAACCATGGACGATGCCCAGAATAAGGGGTCAACGGCCTGCTTGCGTCGATCGCCTATCGGGCCCTCATTCTTTGGATCTGCTTTCACCATGACGAACAACACCCTCGCCCCCTGCGCACCAGCCTGCGCGGCCGCCGCGGCGACGCCGCGCAGCCATCATAGCTGGGCGCTCGTGGTCCTGCTGGTCGGCGCCATTCTGCCGCCGCTCGACTACTTCATCGTGAATCTCGCGCTCCCGGCCATTCGCGACGGCATCGGCGCGCACCAGGCCGAGTTGCAGCTCGTCGTGTCGGCCTATGCATGCGCGAACGCGGTCGTCCAGATCACCGGCGGGCGGCTCGGCGACCTGTACGGACGCAAGCGCATGTTCATGATCGGCATGGCCGGCTTCGTGCTCGCGTCGACGCTGTGCGGGCTCGCCGACAACGGCACGGTACTCGTCGGCGGCCGCGTGCTGCAGGGCCTGTTCGCCGCGATCCTCGCGCCGCAGGTGCTCGCGACGATCCGCAGCGTGTTCAGCCCGCAGGAACAGGTGCGCGTGATGGGCTTCTACGGGTTCGCGTTCGGCCTCGCGGCCGTGATCGGCCAGCTTGGCGGCGGCGCGCTGATCAGCCTGCATCCGTTCGGGCTCGGCTGGCGCGCGATCTTCCTCGTCAATCTGCCGATCGGCATCCTGGCGCTGATCGGCAGCTGGCGCTTCATCCCGGAAAATCGCGCGCCGCGCGGCCAGCGCATCGACGTGCCGGGTACGGTGCTGATGTCGCTGTTCCTGCTGATGCTCGTGTACCCGCTCACGCATGGTCGGGAAGCCGGCTGGCCGCTGTGGATGATCGCGTGCGGCGTCGGCGCGCTGCCGATGCTCGGCGCGCTGCTGGCGGTCGAAGCGCGCCGGCTCGCGCGCGGCCACGATCCGCTGCTCGACGTGCGGCTGCTCCGCAACCCGGTCGTCGCGCTCGGGCTCCTGCTCGCGTTCCTGTTCTACACGCTGAGTGCGTTCTTCCTGAGCTACGGGATCTATCTGCAGGGCTGCCTGAACTGGTCGCCGCTCGCGTCCGGGTTCGCGATCCTGCCGCTCGGGCTCGGTTTCCTCGCGAGCCCGCTGCTGACGACGCGCCTCGTCGCCCGCTTCGGCGGGTATCGCGTGCTCACGCTCGGCTTCGCGATGCTCGCGGCCGGCGTCGCGATCGCCGCCGCGCTCGCCCGCGACGGCGCGCCGGGGCCCGGCTTCTATGCGGGCATCGCGGCGATCGGCATCGGGCAAGGGCTCGTGCTGCCGTCGGTCGTGCGGATCGTACTCGCGGAAGTCGATGCGGCCCGCGCGGGAGTCGCGTCCGGGATGGTCAGCGCGATGCTGCAGATCGGCGCGGCGGTCGGCGCCGCGACGATCGGCGGCGTGTTCTTCGCGCGGCTCGGCGTGCATCCGGCCGCGCTCGATTACGTGCAGGGCTTCAGGGCGTCGATGTTCACGCTGACAATCGTGCTGCTGGGCTGCGTCGCGCTGTCGATGGCGCTCGGGCCGCTGCATCGGCGGCTGCATGCGGATGCGTGACGGCTGACGTGCGGCGGTGCCGACACCGTCAGTCCAGGCCCGGAAACGGGCATGGCGCATGCGCGGCGTGGCGGCTCGCCGGCCTCCTCCGTTTCATCGGTGAGGCTCGCGCTGTGCATGCCGCGCCTCCCATTCGGCCAGTTCGACGCGATAGCGCGCGAGCGCTTCGTCGTAAAGATCGAAGACGCACGGCGAGCAACCGCTGTTGCAGCAGTCTTCCAGTTCGGGTTGGACAGGCGGGGTCGGGCGGGGATCGTCGACGGAAGGATCTCCGGAAGCTTGGTTCGGCACGGCGTGGTCCGGTAATGTGGAGTGGTCAGTATAGGGCGATCCGGGCCGCCGCCGCGTTCGGCAGGCCGGGCGGGTCGCCGATGAACGCATCCGTCATGGCGCGATCGCCGCATGCGGCACGCCGCTGCGCTCGCCCATTTCGACCCACAGGAGCCGCACGATGGCCGAAGCCGTGAATCCCCCGGAAGTCTGGGCGCCGTTCGGCGCGTTTTCGATGGCCGTGATCCAGGGCGACGGGCGGATCGTGCATCTGAAGGGACAGGTCGCGCTCGACCGAGACGGGCAGCCAGTCGGCGCCGGCGACATGCGCGCCCAGGTCCGGCAAACGCTCGACAACATCCGCGACGTGCTGGCCGCGCTGGGCGGGCAGTTGCGCGACGTGATCTCGCTCGTCCATTACGCCACCGACATCGATGCGTTCATGCAGGCCGGCGACATCCGCAAGACCTACTTCGCCGAACCCTATCCGGTGACGACGACCGTCCAGGTCGAACGTCTCTACCATCCCGACCTGCTGATCGAGATCGCGGCCATCGCCGAGATTCCGCTGGCGCGGTTTCGTCGGCCCGAGAGCGCCGCGTGAGAGGCATCGGCCGTGTGCAAACGCACGCCGGCCGCTGCCTCGAGATCGCAGCCATCGCCGAGATTCCGCTAGCGCGGCTTCGTCGGCCCGAGAGGGCCGTGTGAAAAGCATCGGGCCTGCGTAAAAACGCGCGCCGGTCACGGCTTTCCCGACCGGCGCGCGCGCTTGCCTGCACCCGCTCGCTTACTTCGCCGGCGCGCCCGGCTTCACCGCTCCCGGCTTGTCGGCCAGCGGCTGCCACGCGGCGCCGAGCGAATACCAGTCGACGCGGCGCGTGAGCGTCATGATGCCGGCAAGGATCGCAAACAGCAGCAGCGAACCGAGCATCAGCGCATTGTCTTCCGACAGCAGCAGCCCGTAGAGCGCCGCGTACAACATCGCAAGCAGCACGGTGAACGTCGCGCCGCGCTTCACGCTGTGCAGCACGAACGACAGGTAGAAGCCGAGCAGCCCGATGCATGCGCCGCTTGCCGCGAGATACGCATAGCCGAACGCAATATGCTCGGACAGGCTCAGCAACAGCAGGAAGAACAGCGCGAGCGACAGGCCGACCAGCGTGTACTGGATCGGGTGAATGCGCAGCCGCTTCACGAGCTCGTACATGAAGAAGCTCGCGAACGTGAGCATCACGAACAGCGCACCGTATTTCGTCGCGCGTTCGGCCTGCAGATAGACGTTCACGGGTTCGATCACCGATACCGACGCCATCTCGATCTCGCCCCCGCCGTTGCCGGACGCCACTTGCTCGCGCGCCTTCGTGTTGAATGACGTCACGTGCCAGTTACTGACGAAGCCGCGCGCATCGATCGTGCGCTCCGCCGGCAGGAACTCGCCGCCGAAGCTCGGGTGCGGCCACGTCGATTTCAGCGAGAAGTCGTTCTGGTCGCCCACCGGCGCGAACGCGACCGATTCGGCGCCCGCCAGCGGCAGGCCGATGCTGAACGGCACGACCGTCGCGCCGGCGTTTGCGTCCGCCAGCGCCGTGAGATCGACGTTCGCATGCACGCCCTGGCGCAGGCTGTCGAGCCGCGTGCCCTGCTCCACGTCGATCCGCTTGCCGCCGATGCGCAGGTCGGGCTGCGCCTTCAGCCCCCGCAGGTCGCCGATGCCGAGCGCGACGTATGCGCCGTCGATCTTGAAGCTCACGTGGCCGTCGGCCTCCGGCAGCTTCTTCAGGTCCGGCAGCGGCAGTGTGCCCGTGATCCGGCTGTCGAGCCCGTACACGAGCGCTTTATGGATACCGCGATAGCGCACGCTGACCGACAGCGTGCCGTCGACCTTCAGCGTCTTCGGGAACACGAGCAGCCGTTTCGTCTCGCTTTTCAGGCTGGTTTTCGCCTTGCCGCCGGCCCGCGCGTCGTCGCTCACGCGCGTGACTTCCGTGTAACGGACGACGAGCACCGGCCCCGTCACCGTCTGCGGCCCCGCGTAGCTCGCCCAGATGCTCTGCAGCGCACTCTGCCGGTAATCGGCGCGTTCCCGCACGATGCTCTGGACCATCTGCAGCGGGATCAGGATCGCCAGCGCGAGAAACGCGGTGATCATGGACTTGAACAACAGGACTCGATTCATTGCTGGCAGGTACCGGAGTGGAAGGTACGTTCAGCATGAGCGGCCCCGGTGAAGGGCGATTGAAGCCGGCGTGAAGCGAATGTGTGGCGAGCGTGAAGCGCGGTCAGCCGGCCGACGGCAGCGTGAGCGTCGCGCACGCGCCGCCTTCCGCGCGGTTCGCGAGCGCGATCTGGCCGCGATGCAGCATCGCGACTTCGCGGACGAAACACAGCCCGAGGCCCGTGCTGCGATCCTGTCCGTCGGGCCGCGGCAGCGAATAGAAGCGTTCGAACACGCGCGACAGCGCATAGTCGGGCACGCCGGGGCCGTCGTCGTCGACGCGCACGACCGCGACGTGCGCCCGCCCCGCCGGCTGCCGCTCGAGCGCGATCCGGATCGTGCTGCCTTGCGGCGCGAAATCCAGCGCGTTGTCGAGCAGGTTGCCGAGCGCCTGCCGCAGCAGGAACGGATCGCCGTCGACGACCGCCGGATCGGCCGCATCGTTCGCATCGATCCGCAGGCTCACGCCGCGCTGCCGCGCGCGCGGCTCGATATCGTCGACGAGCTGTTCGAGCACCGGCCGCAGCGCGACCGGCTCGTGCACCGACAGGCGCTGCTTCTGCTCGACCTCGGCCAGCGCGAGCAGCTTGCGGATCATCTGTTCGAGGCGGCCGGCCTGGCGGCGGATGTTCTCGGTGAAGCGCCGGCGGTTCGCGACCGGCATGTCTTCCTGCAACAGTTCGGCCGCACCACTGATCGCGGCCAGCGGGCTTTTCATCTCGTGCGTGAGCGTGTGGATGTAGGTTTCGACGTACTGGCGGTCTTCGAGCCGCTGATGCATGCTTTCCACCGCGCGCCCCAGTTCGGCCAGTTCGTTCGCGCCCTGCAGCGGCATCGGTGCGCGCTCGCCGGCCGCAATCGCGCGCGCATAGCGCTGCAGGCGCCGCAACCCGAGCACCAGCCACCACGTGCACGCGGCGCCGATCAGGATCGCGCCGCCCATCAGCAACGCGCCGTACAGCATGATCTTGCGCTGGCTGCGCGCGATGAACGGCGCGACCGTCTGGTTCGGTTTCGCGATCGTCAGCACACCGATGATCTCGTTGCCGCGCCGGATCGGCGCCGCCACGTGCATCACGGTGCTGCCGTCGTCGTTCGGATCGCTGCGCGTGCTGCGCGCGCCGTATTCGCCGCGCAGCGTCCGGTACACGTCGTTCCAGCGCGAATAGTCCTGCCCGAGCGCGCTGCCGGACGAGTCGTAGCGCACGATGCCGTGCGCGTCGGTGATGTAGAGGCGGTAGCCGATCGCGTTCTTCTGGATACCCCACACGTTCGCGCTGACCGGGCGCTCGTGCAGTTTCCCGAGCTGCCGCGCGAATGTGCCGTCGGCAATGCGCCCGTTCGCCATGTCGTCGGCCGCCAGCGTCGCCAGTACCTGCGCGGTATCGACGAGCGTGTCCTCCATCGCTTCGCGCACGCCGGGCTTCACCTCCTGCACGAACACGCGCAGCGTGATCAGCGCGGCCAGGCCGACGATCAGGAAAAAGCCGAAGAAGATGCGCAGGCCGATATGCATGGGCGGTGCCGCTCGTTACGGTTGCAGCGAATAACCCATGCCGCGATGCGTGCGGATCGGGTCGCGCTCGGGATCGATCGCGCGCAGCTTGGCGCGCAGCGTCTTGATGTGCGTGTCGACCGTGCGGTCGGCCGAATCGAGCGCCTCGTGCCACACGAGATCCATCAATTGTTCGCGCGAGTAGATGCGCCCCGGATGCCGGACCAGCAGCACCATCAGCCCGAATTCGTAGCGCGTGAGGTCCAGCGCGTGGCCGAGCCACGACACGCGCGCGCCGTCGGTGTCGAGCGTGAAGCCGGAGGCGACCGGTGCCGGCGCGTCGGCCGAAGCGGGTGCGGGCGCCGGTTCCGGTGCGGCCGTCCGGTGAAAGCGGCGCAGGATCACGCGGACCCGCGCGGCCAGTTCGCGCGGCGAAAACGGCTTGACGACGTAATCGTCGGCGCCGATCTCGAGCCCGACGATCCGGTCGATCTCGTCGTGCCGCGCGGTCAGGAAGATCACCGGAATATCGGTGAACGTGCGCAGCCGCCGGCATACCTCGAAGCCGCTGAGGTCCGGCAGGCCGACATCGAGCACCACGAGATCGACATGCGTGTCGCGCAGGCGGTCGAGCGCCGCCTGCGCGAGCGTGCAGTGGACGGTCTGCATGCCGTCGGTGCCGAGGGCATAGACGATCGTGTCCGCGATCGCCTGTTCGTCTTCGACGATCAGGATGGTGGGCTGAGTCATGGTCTCAGGTTCGGGTCTCGGGTTCCGGCCGTGCAAGCCGGTGCGACATTGTACGCACGGCCGAACCCGGCGAGCCTTCCTCCGGCGTACTACGCGACGCGGCCGCTCACCGGAATCGACGCACCGGTGATCGCCTGCGCGTCGGCCGACAGCAGGAATCCGATCGTCGCCGCGAGTTGTTCGGGGCGGACCCAGCGCGAGAAGTCGGCGTCGGGCATGTCCTTGCGGTTCGGCGGCGTGTCGATGATGCTCGGCAGCAGCGCGTTCACGGTCACGCCGCGATCGAGCAGTTCCGCCGCCAGCGCCTCGGTGAGCCGCGTGACGCCCGCCTTCGCGGCCGCATACGCGCCCATCCCCGCGCCGGCCTTGAACGCCGCGCCCGCGCCGATGTTGACGATGCGGCCGGCCTGGCTCGCCACCAGGTACGGCAGCGCGGCCTTCGACGCGTTCAGCGCCGTCTTCACGTTCAGTTCGTACATGCGGTCCCACGTGGCGGCATCGCCGTCGGCGATCGTCTGCCACACGAATGCGCCGGCGATGTTCAGCAGCGCGTCGACCCGGCCGAATTCGCGGTTGACCGTGTCGAGCGCCTGCACGGCGGCCTGCGGATCGACGAGATCGATGCCGCCGATGCGCAGCGCATCGGCCGGCACGCCGGGCAGCGTCTGCGCCGCCGGCGCCGCGCCGCGGCCGATCAGCGCGACGCGTGCGCCGCGCTCGCCGAGCCACGCGGCCGTCGCGACGCCCAGATGACCGAAGCCGCCGGTGATCGCGACTGCCTTGCCTTTCAGGTCGTGTTCCATCGATGTGTTCTCCTGGATCGAGGGTGATGGGATGAAATGCCGACAGCGTAGCGCCGTTCACGCGTTCGTGCGCACGGGATGAAGGTGCGGCAGCGCGGTTCCTCGGTCGTTTCGCTTCGGTTGCCCGGGCGACAGCCCGGCGGCTGCGCCACGAAACGGATCGCGGTCCACACGCACGCGCCGCGGGCCATCGCAACGTCGCGGGCGAGGTGGGCTGCCGAGGGCGTCGGCGAGCCGATGCGCCGCGACACCACATGCCCGGCCCGACCAGCGCGCCAACCGACGGACGGGCATAATGCGCGATGCCCGCCCGGCGCGGCAAGCGGCACGACAGCTGGCTTGCTCGACAGCCTGCACCGCCGCCGCCCACTCGCCACCCGAACCTCAACCCGTCAATCCCATGCAAGTACTCGTCATCGGAACCGGCAAGCTCGCCAACGAGTTGCTCGGCTCGCACAAGCTCGACCCGGCCACCTACCGCGTGATGCCTTGGTCGGACACCACGCGAACCGACGCCCGGTCGATCGTCGTCCATGCCGGTTCCGGCCGCGAACTCGCCGCCGCGATCGCGTTCTGCCAGGCCACCGCGTCGCCGCTCGTCGAGCTGTCGACCGGCTCCGACCTCGAAACCGGGACGTACGGCTTTCCGGTCGTGCTGTGTCCGAACACGAACATCCTGATGCTCAAGTTCATGAGCATGCTGGAAACCAGCGGCCACCTGTTTCGCGACTGCGAGATCAGCGTGACCGAGTCGCATCAGGCCGGCAAGACGTCCGTCCCCGGCACAGCCGTCGGCATCGCCGCGTCGCTCGGCGTGCAGCCGGCAGACATCCGCTCCGTGCGCGACCCGGCCGTGCAGCGCAGCGAATTCGCCATCGCCGACGATCAGCTCGGCCGCCATGCGGTTCACCGGATACGCATCGACGACGGTGCATGCAGCCTGCAGTTCGAATCGCGCGTATCCGGCGAGACGCCTTATGCGGACGGCGTATCGCGCATCGTCGAGGCCGTGCGGCAGCACGATCTCGAGCATCGCCGCTATTCGATCGTCGAATTCATCCGCAACGGCTGGCTGTAGTCAGGGCGGCGGCGCGCGGCACGGCCCGCGGCGGCCCGGTACGCGCGCCTATGCCGCCACAGCGTCGCTGCAGCCCTGCGAACCGCCCCTCGCTATCGTTCTCCGAGCACCGCCCCGCTCTCCGGCAAAGTCGCCCCGCCATCGACGACGATCGTCTGCCCGGTGATGTACGCCGCGTCGGCCGACGCGAGAAACAGCATCGCGTTCGCGATGTCCTCCGGCTCGCCCATCCGCGCGAGCGGAATGTCGTGCGCGATCTGCGCCGCGACCGACGCGTCGCCGAGATTGCCGGCCGCCGGCGTGCGAATCATCCCCGGTTCGACGCCGTTGACCGTCACGTTGCGGCGCGCCAGCTCCAGCGCCGCCGCCCGGATGAAGCCGTTCACGCCGGCCTTCGACGCCGCGTAATGCGCAAGCCCCGGATAGACGACGCGCGGCCCCGTCACCGACGACGTGACGAGCAGCCTGCCGGCCCCCGCCCGCTGGAATGCCGGCAACGCGGCCTGCGCGAGCCAGAACAGCGCCGACAGGTTGACCGACAGCGTGCGATCGAGCGTCGGCTCGTCGATCTGCATGAACGGCGTCAACGGAAAATACGCGGCATTGTGGATCACGACATCGAGTCGGCCGCCGTCGCGCTCGACTGCCGCGACGAGCGCATCCAGGTCGCCCCGGCTCGCGGCATCGACCCGATACGCGCGTGCGTCGCCGCCCGCGCTGGCCAGCGCGTCGGCCTGCGCGGCTGCCGCGTCGCCGTTCAGGTCGGCCACGGCGACGAACGCGTCGGATTCTGCGAAACGGCGCGCGATCGCCGCGCCGATTCCTTGCGCGGCGCCCGTGACGAGCACGACACGGCCGCCGAAATCCGCCCGCAGGCGACCGCTGCCCGGCACGGCAGTCATCGCTGCGCCTCGCCGCCGGGCGGGTACACGGTTTCGTTCAGCACTTGCGCGTAAGCGCCGATCTGGAAATTCGACAGCGTGCCGAAATCGCCGCCCTGATAGCCGAAGATCTTGCCGTCGGTCTTGCGCTGCGCGAGGTCGATCAGCACGACGCCGAGCGTCGGCACCACTTTCTCGCGCCACACGAACAGATACAGCTCGTCCGCCATCTTGAAGTAATGGCAGCGGTCGACATCGGCCAGCCCGCCTTCGACGCCTTGCAGGCACTGCCACGCGTAGAAATTCTCGTTCAGGTAGATGTGCTCGTAGCATTCGGTCGGGCTGTAGCGGTACATCGTCCGCTTGCCGATCAGCTCGTGCGTGGGCGCATGCAACGGCCCCGGCTGCGCGTGGCCGCCGAGCGTGCCGTGCCGGAATTGCACGTCGACGGCCGTCAGCGGCAGCCCGCGCGCGACGCGCGTGAACGCATCGATGCGCGTGTCGGCTTCCGTCGGCAGCGTACCGACGACCGACGTCCACACGCCGGTGTCCAGATCGATCACGAGGCTGACCGACGTCGCCCGAGCAGTGACATCGATGTAGTCGACGAAGTACAGTCCATCGCGCAGCCGCGTCACGCGGCACGGCGCGCGGCCGCCCGTATCGCTCGCCGCATCGCGCCACTGCAGCGCATCCGGCTCGAACGTATAGACGCGCCACGCGCCCGATGCGTCGCCAAGCGCCAGCGTCCGCCCGACGAGTGCGTCGACGGGGGCGAGGATGTTCGCCTCCGGCGCGAAGCCGTCCGCGAGCGCGCCAACCTGAATGAATACCGGGTCCTGTCGTTCCACCTGCCGTCTCCCATGCAGCTTCAGGCCCGGCGGGCCGTGTACGCTGCCGATGTGCACATGGTGCCGGCTGCACGCGCCGCGCGATATCCGCCAAAAGGATGAAGGGCGCGCGGCGCCGGAACGCGCTAAAGTGCACGTGATCCGCGCCGCGACCGGCGCGAGGAGCGCACATGCACCGTGTCACCCACTATCGACGCACCGGCGAAGGCATCGAAGCGATCAGCCTCGAATCCGACCGCGCGTTTCCGCGCCACGCGCACGACGAATTCGGGGTGGGCGTGATCGTCAGCGGTGCGCACCGGTCGTGGAGCGGTCGCGGGCAGGTCGACGCGCTGGCGGGTGACGCGATCATGGTCAATCCCGGCGAGATGCACGACGGCTCGCCGCTCGAGGCCGGCACCGGCAGGCGCTGGCGGATGCTGTACCTCGCGCCCGGGCTGGTCGCGGGCGTCGCCGCGGAAGAAGGCCTCGGCGGCGTCGAGCTTGCCCATCCGGCCGTGCGCGACGCGCGGCTCACGGCCGCCGTCGGTCGGCTGCATGCGCGCATCGTCGCAGGCGAAACCCCGCCGCTGGCCCGCGACGAAGCGCTCGTGATGCTCGTCGCCGGTTTGCTCGCCCGGCACGCGAACCGCACGCTGCCGGCGGCCGGCGTCGCGCCGGCCGTCCGCGTCGCGCGGGAGCGGCTCGATGCAGCGCCGGCTGCTCCCGTGTCGCTCGCCGAGCTGGCCGACCTGAGCGGCGTCAGCCGCTTCCAGTTGCTGCGCGGCTTTGCGCGCGAGCTCGGCATCACGCCGCACGCCTATCTGGTTCAGTCGCGCACGCGGCTGGCGCGCGCGCTCCTGGCCAGCGGCCTGCCGATCGCCGATGCCGCGGCCGAAGCCGGCTTCGCCGATCAGAGCCACCTGACGCGTGCGTTCGCACGCCAGTTCGGGATCACGCCGGGGCGGTTCACGCAGGCAGGATAATCAACGCATCGCCCGCGCAGTGCAGAGCTACCGGGCGCAGTGCATTCAAAGGCGGTTGCTACCTCGACGGCAGCCACGACCTATTGCGTCAGGGCCTGTCGACGGCGCACCGCATTCAATGCCTCTCGCGCTGCAATTTCGTTCAAGACGCGCCCCGCCGCCATACGCGACGATGCGACGCATGAAGACACGACTGATTGGCTATCTCTATCTCGCCGCCGCGATGGCGGGCGTCGGCAGCACCGTCATCGCGAGCCGTCTCGCGGCCGGCGGCCTGCCGCCGTTCGCGGCCACAGCGCTGCGCTTCCTGATCGCGACCCCGCTGCTGTTCGCGCTGATGCGCGCGCAGCACATGTGCTGGCCGCGCATTTCCGCACGCGACGCCGTGCTACTCGTCATCCAGGCGGCGGCGGGCGGCGTCGGCTATACGGTGCTGCTGATCAGCGGCACGAAACTGTCGTCGCCGCTCGATGCGGGTGTGATGCTCGGCACGCTGCCGGCCATGTCGACGCTGATCGCGGCCGTCGTGCTGCGCGAGCGGCAGACGCCGCGCGACTGGCTGGCCGCCGCGCTCGCCACGGCCGGCGTGCTGTTCGTCACGTTCGCGCCGGGCCACGCGATGCCGTCGCTGCAAACACTTGCCGGCGATGCGCTGGTGCTGGCGGCCGTCGCATGCGAAGCGGTCTTCATCCTGCTCAACCGACGGCTTGCCGCACCGGTCCCGCCGCTCGCGCTCTCCACCGCGATGTCGGGCCTCGGCTTCGTGCTCGCACTCGTGCCGGCCGCGTTCGAATGGCAAGCAGTGGCGAGCGGCTGGACCGTCGGCGCCGTATCGGCGATCGTCTACTACGCGTTGATTCCGACCGTGCTCGGCTACCTGTGCTGGTATGCGGGTTCGGCCCGCACGAGCGGCACCGAGGCGGCCCTGTTCACGGCGGTCGCGCCGGTTTCGGCCGTGCTGTTCGCGGTCGCACTGTTCGGCGAAACGCTGACCGGCACGCGTGTCGCGGGCATCTCGCTCGTCGTCGCCGGCATGCTCGTCGGCGCGACGCGACGGCGCGAGCCGCCTGGCGCATCACGCGCTACGCTCGCCGCGCGGACCGCCATCGACTGACTCGCGCGTTCATTGCCTCGCGGCGAAAAGGGCTCCGGCACCCTGCCGTCGCATCGCCTGCCGATCGCCACCTTTCCGCGATGCAGCCGGCGACTGTAGGAATGTGTCCTCGCACCGCAAAACCGTTGCGCACGGCTGCGCAAGATGCAATATTCGCGTGGCCACACCCTTTGACAACCATCGAACAACAATCCGCCAAGCAATGAACAGGAAGGAAGCCAAAACAAGAATCGCGGTGCTGCTGTCCGCGGGAACGAGGAAGGCCGACACATTGGCCGAACTGTCCGGACAGGGGCTCAAGGATCGCGTGCTCGCGCACCTGATCGCATCGCGCCCGGACCCCGAACGCTGCCGCAAGAACAAGGTGCACGTCCGGATCCTGATCGCGCTCGGCATCGCCCAGTTGGTCATCAGCCTGATGCTTGCGTATTACTTCTTCGTATCCGGTGCCGGCAACGTCCTCGTCACCGTCTTCCTTGCGCTGACCGTGCCGCTGTCGCTGCTGTTCATCTGGGGCTTCGCGACCCATCGGGTGGGCGCATATCACGCGTTCATCGTGCTGTCGCTGCTGCAGATACCGAAGGCCGTCGCCGATCTCGGGCGCGATCCGGCGGCCGCGCTGCCGAGTCTCGCGATCACGGTCGTGCTGGTCGGTTACGTGTGGTTCGTCCGCACCCGGTTGTTCCCCGACTACGGCTGGTTCACGCCGCGCAAGGTCGAAGGCCGCTACGCGTTCGTGGAACGCGCCTGACGCCACCGGCATCGACCCGCGCGTAAAAAAAGGCGCCGAGCCTCCCCGCAATCGCGGGAAGGCCGGCGCCTTCTGCATACCGGAACCGGTCGGCTTACTTGGCCTTTTCAGCCGAATCGCTGATCGCCTGGCCGCCCTTCGAAATGTCCTGGCCCACGCCGGCGACCGTATTGCAACCGGCGAGCGCCGCGGTCACCACCAGCAGCATTGCAGCAATCGTACGCGTCATTCTCATTCTCCTTCGAATCAACATGCCCATTCGGGCGAATCGTGTGCGGCTGGCGCCCGGCACGCTGCCGGACACGGGGCCTGACCTGATTATACGGAGACGCAGGCCGCGCGCCAGTACGGCTCCGCCGAGTGTCATACGCACCACACCGCGCATGCGCGCAGATTTTTCTTGACTTCATTGCGGCAGGAACTAATATACGCACCGCGTATATTTTCCGCCCAGGAGCCGCCGATGACCGTTCCCCAGCAAGCCTTCCTCCGCGACGCGATGCGCCGCCTCAACATGACCCGCGAGGCATTCGCGAATCGCATCGGCGTCAGCCGGCGCGCGCTGGATACCTGGCTGCTTCCGGACGATTCGCAGGAATCGCGCGGGATGCCCGAGATCGTCGAACGCTTCGTGTCCGAAATCGTCGAGCGCTCGGCACCGGATGGCGAGAACTATACGCAAAGCGTAGATAAACAAGGGCTCGCGAAGCAATTCCTGTTCGAAGGCAAGCCGCAACTGATCTCCGTCGACCAGTTCTCGCGGGATTCGGTCGAGGCGCTGTTCCGCGTGGCCGATGTCATGCAGCCGATCGCGCGCCGCCACAAGATTTCGCGCGTGCTCGAAGGTGCGGTGCTCGGCAACCTGTTCTTCGAGGCCAGCACGCGCACGCGCGTGTCGTTCGGCGCGGCCTTCTGCCGGCTCGGCGGCTCGGTGTGCGATACGACGGGGTTCACGTTCTCGTCGATGGCCAAGGGCGAATCGATCTACGACACGAGCCGCGTGATGGCTGGCTACGTCGACGCGCTCGTGATCCGCCATCCGGAAAAAGGCTCGGTGGCCGAATTCGCGCGCGCGACCAACCTGCCGGTGATCAACGGCGGTGACGGCCCCGGCGAGCACCCGAGCCAGGCGCTGCTCGACCTCTATACGATCCAGCGCGAGTTTTCGCGACTCGGCAAGATAGTCGACGGCGCGCACATCGCGCTGGTCGGCGACCTGAAATACGGCCGCACCGTGCACTCGCTGGTCAAGCTGCTCGCGCTGTACCGCGGGCTGAAGTTCACGCTCGTGTCGCCGCCGACGCTCGAGATGCCGACGTACATCGTCGAGCAGATCGCGACGAACGGCCATGTGGTCGAGCAGACCAACGACCTCGCGGCCGGGCTGCGCGGCGCGGATGTGGTCTACGCGACGCGAATTCAGAAGGAGCGCTTCACCGACGAGTCGTTCGAAGGCTATACGCCGGATTTCCAGATCAACCAGGCGCTGGTCGACGCGGTGTGCAAGCCCGACACGCTGATCATGCACCCGCTGCCGCGCGACAGCCGGCCCGGCGCGAACGACCTGTCGGTCGACCTGAACCGCGACCCGCGTCTCGCGATCTTCCGGCAGACCGACAACGGCATTCCGGTGCGGATGGCGATCTTCGCGGTACTGCTGGGTGTCGAGAATCTCGTCCAGCATTCGATGCGCGACGCGACGTGGCGCCCGCCGGCATACCTCGGGCCGGAAGACGCGGTGTTTCACGGGATCGACTGACCTGCGGCCGGTGTCGCGCGCCTGAACGCGGGATTGCGTCAGTTCAACGGCCACGCGCAGACATCACGCACCCAACGCGCCGGCTTGCACGGCGCGTTGTCATTTTCGGCGCCGGTAACAACGTGACGGCGCCTAACCCGGCGTCAGGCGGTCCAAGGGTCGATCACACGCAGGCCTGCTGCCTCGAACGGCGCGACGTCGCGCGTGGCCACCTTGGCATTTTGCAGTCACTCGGCGCCCCGCGACGCAACCACTCTAGTCCCACCGCCCAGCCCTTCATACTCGGCCAATCGGCCATCCTTCCCCGCCCCACAAGCCTTCGACCACCCCGCAACATTCGTCAACACTTCCCTTACAAACGAGAACAAGAACGCTTCTCATTTAACAGGAAATTACATAGAATGCCGCCTGAAAACAAATCGTAATAATTCCCGGCGGCGTGCACATTTCCGCATCGCAGTGCCTCCGGGGCCACACCACGAGGTCGAAGCGCACCATGAAATCCCGTCCGGACGAGCTGAAGCTCGGTAAGTTCACCACCTTGTGCAGCGTGCTCGCCGCGAGCCCCGCGTTCGCCGACGGTACGCCGCCCGCGGCGCCCGCCAGCACCGAAGGCCACCTCGCGCCGATCGAGATCCAGGGCAAGACCGAGCACAGCTACAAGGCCGACTTTTCCGCTTCCGCGAAATTCACCGCGCCGCTCGTCGACACGCCGAAATCCGTCACCGTGATTCCGCAGGAACTGATCCAGAGCAGCGGCGCGGCGACGCTGACCGAAGCGCTGCGCACCGTGCCCGGCATCACGTTCGGCGCCGGCGAAGGCGGCAACCCGCTCGGCGACCGTCCGTTCATTCGCGGCTACGACACGCAGGGCAGCATGTTCGTCGACGGCATGCGCGACACGGGCGCCACCACGCGCGAGATCTTCAATACCGAACGCGTCGAGATCACGAAGGGTTCCGACGGCGCGTACGGCGGCCGCGGCGGCGCCGGCGGCAGCATCAACCTGATCACGAAGGCCCCGCACCTCGGCACGACGGCCGCCGCGAGCGCGGGCCTCGGCACCGACCGCTATCGCCGCTTCACCGCCGACGGCAACTGGCAGTTCGCCGAGCACGCCGCGTTCCGCCTGAACCTGATGAGCCACAACAACGACGTCGCCGGTCGCGATGCCGTCAACAACGAGCGCTGGGGCGTCGCGCCGTCGATCGCGTTCGGCCTCGGCACGCCGACGCGCGTGACCGCGAGCTACTACCACCTGCAGACGGACGACATGCCCGACGGCGGCATCCCGTACTTCTACACGACGTCGAACAAGCCCGCGAACGTCGGCACGATCTATCCGGCGCCCGTCGATCGCCACAACTTCTACGGCCTGATCGACCGCGACTTCCGCAAGACCACGTCGGACATCAGCACGATCAAGATCGAGCACGACATCACGCCGAACCTCACGGTGCGCAACACCACGCGCTACACGGAATCGACACAGGACTACATCTGGACGCAGCCGGACGACAGCCAGGGCAACGTGGTGAACGGCAAGGTCTGGCGCCGCAACAACAACCGCAACAGCTCGATCAACAGCCTCGCGAACCTGACCGAGCTGTTCGGCGAATTCCGCACGGGCCCGTTCAAGCACAGCTTCACGACCGGTATCGAGCTGTCGCGCGAATGGGGCAAGCGCGATTCGTACACGGTCGCGACCGACAAGGGCACGATCTGCCAGAAAGGCATCGGCGCCGCGTCGGGCTACAACTGCACGAGCCTGTGGTCGCCGAACCCGAACGATCCGTGGGCCGGTTCGATCACGCGCAACAACGACTACGCGCATGCGCGCACCACGACGAAGTCGATCTACGGCTTCGACACGATCGAGATCACGCCGCGCTGGCAAGTCAACGCCGGCGTGCGCGTCGACGACTACTCGACCCGCTTCACCGATACCAAGGCGAATGGCGGCAAGACCTATACGCGCGACGACACGCTCTTCAACTGGCAGGCCGGCCTCGTGTTCAAGCCCGCGCAGAACGGCAGCATCTACGCGTCGTATGCGACCTCGTCGACGCCCGCCGGCATGATGCTCGGCGAAGGCAGCGAAACGCAGTCGCTCACGCCGGGCCGCGGCGGCGTCGGCCCGAACGCCGATCAGCTTTCGCCGGAAAAAAACCGCAGCATCGAGCTCGGCACGAAGTGGAACGTGCTGAACGACAAGCTGTCGCTGACGGCCGCGCTGTTCCAGATCGACACGACCAACGCACGCGTGACGCTGCCGAACAACCAGTACGCGATGGTCGGCAACAAGCGCGTGCAGGGTCTCGAGCTCGGCCTCGCCGGCCAGATCACGAAGCAATGGCAGGTGTTCGGCGGCTACACGTACATGAAGAGCCAACTGCGCGACAACGGCAAGGACGCCGCGAACAACGGCAACCGCTTCCCGAACACGCCGAAGCACAGCCTGACGATGTGGTCGAACTACGACGTCACGCCGAAGTTCACGGTCGGCGGCGGCGCGTTCTATATGTCGGAAGTATTCGGCGATCCCGCGAACCTGCGCGCCGTGCCGTCGTACTGGCGCTTCGACGCGATGGCGCAGTACCGGATCAACAAGAAGCTCGACCTGCAACTGAACGTCAACAACCTGTTCAACCGCACCTACTTCGATCAGGCGTATCCGGCGCACTATGCGTCGATCGCGCCCGGCCGTTCGGCGTTCGTCACGCTGAACGCGCGCTACTGATCGATGGAAGCCGTGTCGCTGAAAGCGCTCGCGTCGGTATCGCCGCGCGAGTTCGCCGACATCCTGGCCGGGCCGCCCGAGCGCGCCGCCGCGTGGGTCGCCGCGGCGGCCGACCACGGCATCGTCGACGCACAGGCCGTGTACGGGCAATACCTGCTCGACGGGCACGGCGTCGCACGCGATCCGGCCGCCGCGTTCAACTGGTTCCGGCATGCCGCGCGGGCCGGCCACCCGATGGCGATGAACATGCTCGGGCGCTGCTACGAGTTCGGCTGGGGCACGGCCGCCTGCGCGCCGGTCGCCGTGTACTGGTACCGGCTCGCCGCGCAGGCGGGCCTCGACTGGGGCATGTACAACTACGCGACCGCACTCGCCCTCGGCCACGGCGTCGACGAGAACCGCGCCGACGCGCTCGACTGGTTCCGCCGCGCGGCCGCGCTCGGCCATGCGAAATCGATCAACCTGATCGGCGGGTTCTACGAGGACGGCTGGGTCGTAGCGGTCGACACCGACGCCGCGTTCGACCACTATCGCCGCGCCGCCATTGCCGGGGACTTCCGCGGCCAGTTCAACTATGCACGGCTGCTCGCCGAGCGCGGACGCATCGACGAAGCGCTCGCGTGGCTCGCGCGGGTGCCGGCCACCGCGACACCCGCATTCATCGCGAAGATGCGCGCGTATCTCGTGTCGTCGCCGCTCGACGCTTTTCGTTCGGTGGCCATGCAGCTGGCACCGCACGCCATGGAATTCGCATCATGATGCTTCATATCCCCGGTGTACTAACCAAGGCACAGGTCGCGCAATGCCGCGAGATGCTCGATACCGCCGACTGGGTCGACGGCAACGCGACGTCCGGCGCGCAGTCGGCGCTCGCGAAACGGAATCGGCAATTGCCGGAAGGCTCGCCGGTCGCGCGCACCGTCGGCGACGCGATCCAGGATGCGCTCGCCCGCCATCCGCTGTTCTTTTCGGCGGCGCTGCCGCTCAAGGTGTTTCCGCCGCTGTTCAATCGCTATGAAGGCGGCGAGACGTTCGGCACGCACGTCGACAACGCGATCCGGCTGCTGCGTGGCACGGATTTCCGCGTGCGCAGCGATCTGTCGGCGACGCTGTTTCTCGAGGAACCCGATGCGTACGACGGCGGCGAGCTGTGCGTCGAGGATACGTACGGCGTGCATCGTGCGAAGCTGCCGGCGGGCGACCTCGTGCTGTATCCGGCGTCGAGCCTGCATCACGTGACGCCTGTGACGCGTGGCGAGCGCGTCGCGTCATTCTTCTGGATTCAGAGCATGGTGCGCGACGACGGTGATCGCACGCTGCTGTTTCAGCTCGATACGCAGATTCAGGCGCTTTCCGCAGAAAAAGGGGCGAAGGACCCGGTGGTCATTTCGCTCACCGGGATTTATCACAATCTGTTGAGGAAGTGGGCGGATGCGTAGCCTGAGTCGGTCGCGCGCCGGCGCTCGCGCCGCGTCGAAAGACGGGTCCAAAACGATCTCGTCAAATGACCCCACTCATATCGCGATGCCGCTCACTCCCGTATCGAAATCCGAATTCAAGGCTCGCGCACTCGAACACCTCCGGCTCATCGAAGCGTCGGGCGAAGACCTGATCGTCACCGACCACGGCAAACCGACGCTCGAGATTCGACCGTATCGCTCGCGCGAAGCTCAGCCGCTGGACATATTGCGTGGTTCGGTCATGCGCTACGACAATCCTCTCGATCCGATTGCGAAAGAGGATTGGGAGACGTCGCTGTGATCGTGCTGGATACGCATGCATCGGCGTGATGGGCAGCGGGCGACTCTGCGCTCGGTTGATCACCCGCGACGAAAAAATCCGCGCGTACGCGCACGTCAGGACGCTTTGGTAAGCGTCGCCGGCCCCGTAGCTCGAACCGCCGCGCATCTTCCGCCCGACTCTGGCATATTGCCGATTCGTCTGACCAAAACGACCGCGGCCGCCCCATTCAACATCGGCCCGCGGCCCGCAACCGTCCTCGCGCCACTTGCCCGCTACCGTGATACCGCTCTCCGATCCCGCCGTCCGCTCGATCGCCCTGCAAGAGTCACACGAAGGGTTCGTCGATCTCGCAGGCTTCCATGACCGCATCGCCGTCGATCTCGACCGCCGCGATATCGAAAGCAGGAGCCCGCATTTCCTGAAAGTGCGTCGCAGTGTGGCGGAACGGCTGATCGCCGCCGCGCACGCGTTGCCCGCCGGCCTGCGCCTGTACGTCAAGGAAGGCTATCGCCCGCTGGCCCTGCAGCGCCGGTCCTTCACCGAGCATCTCGCGCATCTGCGCCGGACGCTGAATCCGCTGCCGGACGAAGACACCCTGGTCGCCCTGACCAGCCACTACGTCGCACTGCCGGAAGTCGCCGCCCATCCGACGGGCGCCGCCATCGACCTCACGCTGATCTCGGCGGAAGGCATCGAGATCGACATGGGCACCATCATGAACGCCACCGACCAGGAATCGTCCGGCGCGTGCTACACGCACAACACATTCATCAGCCGCGCGGCCGCGCGAAACCGCCAGATCCTGATCGGCGCGCTGACCCGCGCCGGCTTCACGAATTACCCGTCCGAATGGTGGCATTGGTCGTTCGGCGACCGCTATTGGGCCGTCATGCAGAACGAATCACACGCAATTTACGGTCCCGTCGAGGAAAGCATGCTCGACGAAGCGTCGCGATGACGGTTTTCCCGATCCGGCATACGTGACTCGGTAACATCCTCACTTGCCGATCCCCGTGTGCTCCCGCACAATCGCAGCACCTGCCTCACTCCCCCCGCGCCGATGTCCTATGCGTCACTCGCCACCGGCGTCCTGCTCGCCGGCGGCCTTGGTCAACGCTTCGACCCGAGCGGTCTGCACAGCAAGCTGCTCGCTCGGCTTCCCGACGGCACGCCGGTCGCAGTCGCCGCCGCCCGCCGTCTCGCGGCCGCCACCGCCGACGTGATCGCCGTCGTGCGTCCCGGCGCCGAAAAGCTTGCGATGCTGCTGAACGAAGCTGGCTGCCAGGTCGTGTATGCACCCGACGCGTTGCGCGGCATGGGCGCGAGCCTCGCGGCCGGCGTCCGCACGACCCCCGACGCGAATGGCTGGCTCGTCGCGCTCGGCGACATGCCGTGGATCGCGGCGTCCACCTACGAAACGGTCGCACGCGCACTCGAAACCGACGACGCGTCGATCGTCGCACCCGCGCATCGCGGCGTACGCGGCCATCCGGTCGGTTTTGCCGCGCACCACTTCGATGCGCTCGCCGCCCTCGACGGCGACACGGGCGCCCGCGCACTGTTCGCCAGCGCGCCGGTGACGCTGCTCGACGTCGACGATCCCGGCATCCTGCGCGACGTCGATACCCCGGCGGATTTGCGCTGACTTCGATCGCACGGGCCGTGCAGTATCCCGCACGAACACCGCCAATAAGCGAATTTCTCCGACGATCGACGCCCCGTAACAAGAATCCCGCTGCAAACGCGTGCCCGATTGCCTATAACGGAGACGAGGCGCGTCCGCCGCGCCACCGCCGTCACGCACTGCACGAGTTCTCCATGAGCGATCACACGACCCCGACGCCCGAGCCACCGGCCGATCCGAACCGCGATCCGGAAGACGATCCGTTCTCGTCGCCACCCGGCCATCACGACAACCCGCAGCAGCCGGACGGTCCACCGAGCAAGGACCCGGTCTAGCCGCACACTGCCCCGCTCCGCGAATGCAGCGCGCTACTGCCGTAACGGGGCCTAGCGCGCGGTATATCCGCCGTCGATCGGCAACGACACGCCGCTGATCATCGACGCCGCATCGCTCAGCAAAAACAGGATCGGTTCGACGACTTCGTGCGGCTCCGCGAACCGGCCGAGCGGAATCGCAGCGAGCATCGGCGCACGCTTCTCCGGTTCGCTCCACGCGAACTGCGCCATCGGCGTGAGCGTGACGGTCGGGTTCACACTGTTCACACGAATGCCGTGCGGCCCGAGTTCGATGCACAGCACGCGCGTGATCGCGTCCATCGCTGCCTTCGATGCGCAATAGCTCAGATGCGCGGGCAGGCCGACGAGCGCCGCCTGACTCGACACGTTGACGATGCTGCCCCGTGCGTGCGCCGCGCCGCGTCCGTCGCGTTCGATCATCTTGCGCGCCACGGCCCGCGCGACGAGCGCCGCGCCGCGCGCATTGACGGCCATCACGTGGTCGAACTGCGCGGCGCAGACCTCGAGAGCCGGTTCGAGCGACGCGATCCCCGCACAATTGACGAGGCCGTCGAACGCGTCGTACGCGGCGAGTGCTGCGTCGATCGCGTGTTGATCGCCGCCGACATCCAGGCGCAACGTATCGCACGCAATCTCGCCGGCGAGCGTGTCGAGCGCGGCCATGTCGCGCCCCGCCGCGACGACGCGCGCACCCGCCTGCGCCAGCGCGACCGCGCATGCGCGGCCGATTCCGCTCGAGGCACCCGTGACGAGCATCGTTGCCCCGCTGAAATCGAATCGTGTGTTCATGATGACGTGCCCAGCCTGTGCATGATCGGCTTGAGTGCCGGATACAGCGCCGTGTAGAGCGCAAAACGCGCGTCGTACGTTTGCACGCGATCGGCATCGGGCCGTGCACGCTCGACGAGTGTGACCCAGCCGCCCTGCGCGTCATCGCGCGACACGAGCCCCGCGCCGACGCCCGCGAGCAGCGCGGCGCCCATCGCGGCTTCGACGTCCTGCTCGATCGTCCATACCGGAAAGCCCGTCACGTCCGCGATGATCTGCATCCACAGCGCCGAATGCGCGGCGCCGCCGACGACGATCAATCGGTCGTCCAGCGCCACCGCGCCGCGGCGGCCGGCCTCGATGTTGTGGCGCAACGCGAACGCGACGCCTTCGAGCACCGCACGATAAAGATGCGCACGGGTATGCGCGAGACTCAGCCCGACGAACGCGCCGCTCGCCTTCGCGTCCCATACCGGGCTGCGCTCGCCCATCAGGTATGGCAGGAACAGCACGCCGTCGGCGCCGGCCGGCACGCGCTCGGCCGCCTCCTCGAGCAGCACGTGCGGATCGCCGTGCGGCAACAGGCGCGCCGCATCGATTTCCGCGTGGCAGAACTGGTCGCGAAACCACGCGACCGACGCGCCGGCCGTAATTGCCCCGCCGAACACATACAGGTCGCGCTGCCCGTCGAACACGTGCGGCATGCTGACGAGGCCATGGCGCGCATCGACATGCCGGTTCACGTAACCCCAGCACATGCTGGTGCCGATCATCGCGACGTGCTGCCCGGTACGCGTCGCGCCGGCCGCGAAGGTCGCCACTGCGGCATCGACGCCGCCCGCGACGACCGGCGTGCCCGCCGGCAGCCCGAATTGCGCGGTCCATTGCGACAGCAGGCCGCCGACGACGTCCGTCGAATCGACCAGCCGCTCGGGCATCATCGTCGCCGGAATGCCGAGCATGTCGAGCGCGTCGTCGGACCACTCGCGACGCGCGACGTCGTACACGCCGCCGATATTGCCGGCCGAACTGTGGTCGACCGCGACTTCGCCGGTCAGCAGGTAGATCACGTACGCGTTCGGCGGCAGGAAATAGCGCACGTTCGCCCACACGTCGGGCCGCTGATCGCGCAGCCACAGCATCTTGGTGAAGCCGTAGTAGCTGTCGACGCCGTTGCCGGTGATCACGCGTAGCCGCTCGACGTTCACGTGTTCGTTGACCCAGTCGACTTCGGCGGTCGCGCGCCGGTCCATCCAGATCAGGCACGGATGCAGCGGCCGCATGTCGATGTCGACCGGGATGCCCGAGCCGCCGTACAGGCTGCTCACGCACACCGCACGGATCGCGTCGGCCGGCACGCCCTGCGCCCGCGCGTCGCTCACGCAGCCCGCGATGCAGTCGCGCACCGCGTCGAACCACACCTGCGGCCACTGCTCGGCCCACAGCGGACGCGGCGTATCGGGCTGGTAGCCGGACGAGCGCCGCGCGACGATCGTGCCGTGCCGGTCGACGAGCAGCGCCTTGGTGCTCTGCGTGCCGATGTCGACGCCTATGACGTATTCCATGATGTCTCCGGTGAGGCGCACGCCGGCCGTCAGCGGGCCGGCTTCAGCAGCACCTTGATCGATTCGGGCGATTTCGCGACACGGATCGCATCGTCCCAGTCTTCCAGCGCGAAACCGTGCGTGACGATGCCCTTCGACGTGACGAGCCCGCGCGCGAGCAGGTCGATCGCGACCGGATAGCAGTATGGCCCGAGGTGCGCACCGCGTACGTCGAGCTCCTTGCGGTCGCCGATGATCGACCAATCGACGGTCGCATCCTCGCCGAACACGCTGAATTCGACGAAGCGGCCGAGCTTGCGGATCAGGTCGAGCCCCTGGTTCACGCCGACCGGCGCGCCGGTCGTCTCGATGTACACGTCGCAGCCGTAGCCGTCGGTGAGCGCGCGGACGATCTCGCGCGCGTCGTCGCGCTGCGGGTTGATCGTCACGTCGGCGCCGTACTGGCGCGCGAGTTCGAGCCGTTCGTCGATCAGGTCGATCACGACGAGTTTCTTCGGCGTCTTCAGGTGCGCGACCTGCGTCATCATCAGCCCGAGCGGGCCCGCGCCCGCGATCACGACGACGTCGTCGAGCTGGACGTCGCCGCGGTTCACCGTGTGGATCGCGCACGACAGCGGCTCGATGATCGCCGCATCCTCGAGCGATACGCCGAGCGGAATCTTGTGAACGATCGCGGTCGGCGGAATGCGCATGTACTCGGCCATCCCGCCGTCGGCGACCTCGCGCTGGAAACCGAAGATATTGTGTACCTCGCACATCCAGTACTGGCCCGACTTGCAGTAGCGGCACTTGCCGCACGGCACGATCTGCTCGGCGATCACGCGGTCGCCCAGCGCCACGCCGAAATGCTCGGCCGCGCCGTCGCCGAGCGCCTCGACATGGCCGAAGAATTCATGGCCGGGAATGACCGGCGCCTTCACCCACGGGCTGGGGCCGCCCCAGAACATCTTGGCGCCGGTGTAGCACTTGCAGTCGCTCGCGCAGATCCCGCACGCGGCGATGCGGATCACGAGTTCGTTCGCGCCGGGATTCGGCTTCGCGACCTGCTCGACGCGATAGTCCTCGGGGCCGTGGCAGACGACCGCGGTCATGCGCGGCTGGGCTTCGGGTGTCGTCATGAGTTGTCTCTTTCCTGAGTGATTCGGATGGCTGATTGATTGATCGTTACCGCGATCGCTCACGGCTGATGTAGATCGCGAGCAGGATGATTCCGCCCTTGATCACGTTCTGCACATACGGGTTCACGCCGATCATGTTGAGCCCGTTGTTGAGCACGCCGAGCAGCAGCGCGCCGACCAGCGTGCCGAGGATCGCCCCGCGCCCGCCGGAGATCGACGTGCCGCCCATCACGACGGCCGCGATCGCGTCGAGTTCGAAGCCCACGCCCGCGTTCGGCTGCCCGCTCATCAGGCGTCCGGTCAGCACGATCGCGGCGAGCGCCGACGTGAGCCCGGCCAGCGTGTAGACGATCAGCTTCACGCGCGCGACTCGCACGCCGGTGAGCCGCGTCGCCTGCTCGTTGCCGCCGATCGCATACACGTAGCGGCCGAACGGCATCCGGTCGAGCAGCAGCCACGCGATCGCATAGACCACCAGCATGATCAGCACCGGCGCCTGGATGCCGAGCACCTTGCCGCTGCCGAAGAACGCGACCCAGTCGGGCAGCCCGTCGATCGGATAGCCGCCCGTGTAGATCAGCGCGAGGCCGCGTGCGATGCCCATCGTCGCGAGCGTGACGATGATCGGCGGCATCCCGGCGAACGCGACGAACACGCCGTTCAGGAAGCCGAAGCCGAGGCCGACCGCGATGCCGATCGCCAGCGCGGCGACCGCGTTGACGCCCGCGACCATCAACCCGGCCGCGAGCGTGCCCGACAGCGCCATCACCGAGCCGACCGACAGGTCGATCCCGCCGGTCAGGATCACGCAGGTCATGCCGACCGCGATGATCGCGTTGATCGACACCTGGCGCAGCACGTTCTCGAGGTTCGCGGCGGACAGGAAGCTGGGGCTCGCGATCATCATCGCGATGCACACGACGATCAGGCCGACGAGCGGATAGAACAGCGTCGAGCGGCGCAACTGCGCCCACATCGCGCGGGGCGGCGGCGCGTCGCCGTTTCCGGCGGTGGCCGCGAGCGTCGTGGAAGGCGTGGAAGAAGAATCAGGCAGGTTCATGGGTCGCTCCTCGCGTGCCGGCCGTGGCATAGGTCATGACCGTGTCGGGATCGATCTCGTCGCCTTCGAGCGTCGCCTCGATGCGGCCCTGCCGGAACACGGCGACGCGATCGCACATGCCGACGATTTCCGGCAATTCGGACGAGATCATGATGATGGCGTAGCCGCGCGCGGTGAGTTCGCGCATCAGCCCGTAGATTTCGGCTTTCGCGCCGACGTCGATGCCGCGCGTCGGCTCGTCGAAGATCAGCACCGACGTGTGATGGTTCAGCCAGCGCGCGATCACGACCTTCTGCTGGTTGCCGCCGGACAGCGTCGCGACCTCGGTGTGGATCGACGGCGCCTTCACGCCGACGCGCCGCATCACGTCGTGCGTGGTGCGCGCTTCGCCGCGCCGGTCGATCAGCCAGCGCATCGACCGGTACTTGCCGAGGTTGTTCAGCGAGATGTTGTCGCGAATCGAGAACGACGTGACGAGCCCTTCCGTCTTGCGGCTTTCCGGCAGAATGCCGATGCCCGCGCGCAACGCATCGGCCGGATCGGCGAGCTTCGCCGCCGCGCCGCGCACGCGCAGTTCCTTGCGATGCGCGCGCGTCGCGCCGATCACCGCGAGCGCGGTTTCGGTGCGTCCCGAACCGACGAGCCCCGCGAAACCGAGGATCTCGCCTTCACGCAGCGCGAAGCGGTTCACCGGGCCGTCGCGCTCGATCTGCAGCGCATCGACTTCGAGCACGGCCGGCGCGTCGGCCGGCAATACCGGCTTCGGCGGAAAGCTGCTTTCGATCCGGCGACCGACCATCATGCGCACCAGTTGCTCGACGTCGGTGCGCGCGACCTCGGTCGTCGCGACGTACTGGCCGTCGCGCAGCACCGTAATGCGGTCGCACACCACGAAGATTTCGTCGAGGTGATGCGAGATGAAGATCATCGCGACGCCCTGCCGCTTCAGCTCGCGCATGATCGCGAACAGGTGCTCGGCCTCGGCCGGCGTAAGCGTCGCGGTCGGTTCGTCGAGGATCAGGATGCGCGCGTCGAGCGACAGCGCCTTGCCGATCTCGACGAACTGCTGCTGCGCGACCGACAGCGTACGGATCGGCGCATCCAGATCGATCGCCACGCCCAGGCGCGCGAAGATGGCCGCGGCCGCCGCGCGCATCCGCTTGCGGTCGCGCGCGCCCCAGCGATTGCGCAGCTCGCGGCCGAGGAACAGGTTGTCGACGGCATCGAGGTGCGGAATCAGGCTGAACTCCTGAAACACGATGCCGACGCCGGCCGCGACCGCGTCGTGATAATCCGCGAAATGGCGCGCGGCGCCGTCGATCTCGATCGTACCGGCATCCGGCTGGTGGATGCCGCACAGGATCTTCATCAGCGTCGACTTGCCCGCGCCGTTCTCGCCGAGCAGCGCATGGATCTCGCCGCGCGCGATTTCCAGATCGATGTCGGACAGCGCCTTCACGCCGGGAAAGCTTTTCGTGATGTGGCTGAGCCTGAGTATCGTGTCCATCGGCTTCTCCGTGCGAAGGGCGTCGGCCACGCCGCCGCCCTTCGCGTCGCGTCGCACGTCGTTCACCAGCTGAAACCCTTCGCGTTGCCGCGATCGACGACCTTCACGTCGACGGGAATCGCCTTCGGCACCGTCGCGCCCCACTTGCGCGCGATCGCGATGCCGAGCGCGATGCGCACCTGGTCGGCCGGGAACTGCGCGGTCGTCTCGATGAACTTCGAGTTCGGTTTCTGGATCGCGGCGATCGCCTCGGGTGCGCCGTCGACGCTCGTCAGCTTGATGTCCTTGCCGGAACCCTCGATCGCGGCGAGCGCGCCCATCGAGCCGCCGTCGTTCACGCTGAAGAGGCCCTTCAGGTTCGGATGCGCGGAGATCATGTTCTCGGTGACCGACAGCGCGGTCGCGCGCTCCTGCTTGCCGTTCTGCGTGTCGACGAGCTTCACGTTCGGGAATTTCGCGAGCCCGGCCTTGCAGCCGCGCACGCGTTCGAGAATCGGCACGACCGGAATGCCGTCGAGGATCGCGACCTCGCCGCTGCCGCCGATCGCCTTCGCGAGGTATTCGCACGACATCACGCCCGCGTCGTAATTCTTCGAGCCGACGAACGAATCGACCGGGCCGTTCGCGTTCGCATCGACGGCGACGACCACCGCGCCCGCCTTCTTCGCCTGCGTGATCGCCGACTGGATGCCGGTCGAATCGGTCGGGTTCACGAGCAGGATGTCGATCTTCTTCTGCAGCATGTCCTCGACGTCGCTCACCTGCTTGCTGACGTCGTGATGCGCGTCGGTGACGACGACCTGCGCACCGATCGACGCGGCCGCGTCGTTCAGCGCCTTCTGCATCGTCACGAAGTACGGGTTGTTCAGTTCCTGGAACGTCATGCCGATCCGCAGCGGCGCGGCATGCGCGGCGGCGGCGGCGGGCAACAGGGCCGCGCCGGCGAGCGCGGCAACGGCCGCCAGGCGGGCGGCGCGACGGGGGGATGTAGCGGGCGATGCGTGCGTCATGACGGTGTCTCCAAAAATTGTGTGCGGCTTTTTCGTGGGTGAATACGCCCCTCGCGACGTGAGCGACGCGATCGGCGGGGTAAAACGGCGGGGAAACTCAGGCGGGCAACGGCCCGGCGGTCATCCGGGCTGCGGCGTGAGTTCGGGCGCACCGGGCGTCAGCACGCGCGGCGGCAGCGGATTACCGGTCGGCGCCGCATGCAGCGCCAGCTCGCGGCTGCGCGCGTTCAGGCGCTGCAGCGCGCGGAATTCGGACGGCGCCATCCCCTTCACCGCGCGGAACTGGCGGTTGAAGTTCGACACGTTGTTGAAGCCGGCCTGGAAACAGATGTCGGTGATGCTCGCGTCGTCGGCGAGCAGCATCTGGCAGGCGGACTCGATCCGCAGACGATTCACGTACTGGACGAACGGCATGCCGGTATGGCGATGGAACGTGCGCGAGAACGCGCTGACGCTCTGCCCGGTCAGTTGCGCGAGATCGGATTCGCGCAGCTCGGATGCGAGGTTCTTGCCGATATACGACAGCGCGTGGCTCAGGCGCGTGGGCGTGACGTCGGCCTGGTCGTACGCGGGGCTCGCGAGCAGCGTGCGTTCGGCCGCGCCGCACAGCCGCTCCAGGATCGTCATGAACAGCGCGATGCGGCGCATGCCGCGCGCGGTCAACAGTTCATCGAACAACGGCGCGATTGCAGCGCTCGTCGCGGCGTCGAAGCCGACCCCGCGCCGCGCGTCGTCCAGCAGCGTCTGCGCATCGCGGCATTCGGGGAACGCGTCCATGCAGCGGCGCACGAACGACGGATCGAACTGGATCACGAGATTGCGGCGCTCGACGGTTTCGCCTTCGGCCATGTCGCTGACCCAGTTGTGCGGCAGGTTCGGGCCCAGCAGCACGAGATGGCCGGGGCCGAACGAGCCGATGTGATCGCCGACGAAATACTTGCCGTGCGTCGCGACGATCAGGTGCAGCTCGAATTCGGGATGGAAATGCCAGCGGATCGTGCGGTACGGATAGCCGTGCGACCAGACCTTGAACGACTCGTCGCGTCGCACGTCGACCACTTCGAGATCGGGGTGCATCATGTTGGCGTCTCCATTCCCATATATTGCTGGCCGGCCTGTTCGGCTGTGCGCGCATCGCCGCGTGTCTCGCGCGGCGATGCGACCGGTCGCATGGGAAGCAATGTAGGTCGATCGAGCGCGCGGCTCCACCAACTTTACGCCTGATTTTCGATACTTTTTTGCCGCCCACCGGCTGAAATGGCGCCGGATGGCAAATTTGTTGCAGCGCGGAACGACGCGGGCGGCCGCCCGCGCCACGGCCAGCACCGGCTTATGCCGCCGCGTGCTCGCGCGCCGTGCGTACCTCGTACGTCTTCAGGTGGTTGTACGCGATCCGCAGCAGCGACAGCGTGTCTGTCGCCTGCGGGTCGCGCCGCGCGAGCAGGTCGCCGATCACGTGATCGGCTTCGACGCGCGCGTGGTTCTCGACGTCGCGCAGCATCGACGCGGTCAGCGGCGACGGCGTCAGCACCATCCGCTGCATCCGCTCGCTGGCCGCCGGATCGGGCCGGTGGCCGTTGTGTTCCGCGATCGCGCTGCATTCGGCGAGCATCGTCTCGAGCAGGCGGCGGCCGTCCGGCGCGGCGAGAATGTCGCCGATCGAACCGCGAAACAGCGACGTACTCGCGGCGAGCGTCGCGAGGAACACCCACTTGTCCCACATCCGCGCGGCGATGTCGTCGCTGAGCGTGGCGTCGAAACCCGCGCCGCCGAGCACGTCGGCCACCGCGCGCACGCGCGGCGATTCGCCGCCGGCAAGCTCGCCGAACGATACGCCGTGCGTGTCGTTCAGGTGCACGATGCGCTGCTCGCGATCGAGCGTCGCCGCGATCACGCACAACCCGCCGAGCACCGGCGCGGCGCCGAAGCGCTCGCGCAGCACGTCGAGATGGCGCATCCCGTTGAGCATCGGCAGGATCAATGTCTGCGGGCCGACGAACGGCGCGAACGATGCAATCGCGTCGTCGAGGCTGTACGCCTTGCAGCTCAGCAGCACGAGGTCGAACGGCGCGACGCCGGCGCCTGCATCGCCCGCGCGCACGGTCTGCACGTTCGCGAGCGTCAGGTCGCCGCGCGGGCTGCGGATCAGCAGCCCGTCGCGCGCGAGCGCGGCAGCGCGGCCGTCGCGCACCAGGAACGTCACGTCGCGCCCCGCCGCGACCAGCCGGCCGCCGAAGTATCCGCCGACCGCGCCGGCCCCTACCACCAGAATCCGCATCGTTGCCTCCTTTCGGTTTCGGTCGGCGTCGCGCTGCCGCCCGTGCGAGGCGCGACGCCGACCGTCGCCCGACAGTATAGCGGCCGCTGTTATGCATATGCATAGATGCCCGCGCTCGCGTCGCGGGCATGGGGAAATGACGGCTTCTAAGGGATTTCCCGTCTACGGCGACGCGCATGGCGCGCCGTCAAACCACTTATCCCGTCACGCCGCTCCGGCGAGCTTCCACGACTGACCGACCTCATACCATGCGCAATCTTTCCCTGAATCAGAAACTCGCCTCGATGATCGTCATCCTGTGGCTCGGCCTGCTCGTGATCGCCGGGCTCGGCGCATGGCAGACCCGCGCGTCGATGATCGCGGACCGCCGCGACCAGCTCGCATCGCTGGTCGCGCAGGCCGCGAGCGTGACCGATCACTACTACAAGCTGTCGCAGCAGAACGTGATGCCGGAAGCCGACGCGAAGCAGAAGGCGATCGAGGCGATCGCCGCGATGCGCCACGGCGCCGACGGCTATATCTCGATCAACGATTCGAAACCGGTGATCGTGATGCATCCGATCAAGGCCGAGCTCAACGGCAAGGACGTGTCGAACTTCACCGATCCGAACGGCAAGCACCTGTTCGTCGAGATCGTGAAGGCCGGCAACGCGGAAGGCGGCAAGGGCTTCGTCGAATATCTGTGGCCGAAGCCGGGCGCGGACAAGCCGCAGGAGAAAACCAGCGCCGTGCAGCGCTTCGCGCCGTGGGACTGGTACCTGGTGACCGGCATGTACATGAACGACGTGCGCTCGGCGGTACTCGCGAGCATCGGCCGCTGGCTGGCGATGACGGCCGTGCTCGGCGCGATCGCGACGGCCGTGATGGTGCTGGTGCTGAAAAGCGTGCGCGCGAGCCTCGGCGGCGAACTCGAAGCGGCGCTCGACGCCGCGCAGCGCATCGCGCAGGGCGACCTGACCGCGCGAGTAACCGTTAAGCACGACGATCGCGGCAGCCTGCTGCACGCGCTGCACACGATGCAAGGCGGGCTGATCGACATGGTGTCGCGCGTCCGGATGGGCACCGAGAACATCAACGTGGGCGCGAGCGAAATCGCATCCGGCAACACGGACCTGTCGCAGCGCACCGAGGAACAGGCGGCCGCGCTCGTGCAAACCGCGTCGAGCATGGACGAGATGACCGCGAACGTGAAGCAGAACGCGGACAGCGCCGCGCAGGCCGCGTCGCTCGCCGGCCAGGCCGCGCAGGTCGCGACGCGCGGCAGCGAAGTGGTCGACGACGTCGTGCGCACGATGAACGAGATCACCGACCGCTCGCACAAGATCGGCGACATCATCGGCGTGATCGACGGGATCGCGTTCCAGACCAACATCCTCGCACTGAACGCGGCCGTGGAAGCGGCCCGCGCGGGCGAACAGGGCCGCGGCTTCGCGGTGGTCGCGGCCGAAGTGCGATCGCTCGCGCAACGCTCGGCGACGGCGGCCAAGGAGATCAAGTCGCTGATCGTGTCGTCGAACGAGACGGTCCAGCACGGCGCGACGCTCGTCACGCATGCAGGCGAGACGATGGCCGAGATCGTGCAGTCGGTGCGGCGCGTGAACGAGATCCTCGACGAAATCAGCCACGCATCGCGCGAGCAGAGCGCCGGGATCGAGCAGGTCAACCGCGCGGTGGGCGAGATGGACCAGGTCACGCAGCAGAACGCGGCGCTCGTCGAACAGGCCGCGGCAGCCGCGCATTCGCTGCGCGATCAGGCCGAGGCGCTGCGCGACGCGGTGACGCGGTTCGCGTTGCCGGTCTGACGGCGCCCTGCCGCTCACGCCGCCCCGCCCAGCCCTCACACCGCCGGCCCCCTCACGCCGCGCTGCCCGCCCGCAGCGCGGCCTCCCCGCTCCCGAGCCCCAGCCCCGCCGCGCGCTGAATCAGCTCGACGTCGTTGTTCGCGCCGAGCTTCTTCATCGCGCTGATCTTCTGCGCGCTGACCGTCTGCTTGCCCTTGCTCAGGCGCTGTGCGATCGTCTTGATCGGCACGCCCGACAGATACAGTCGAATCACCTCGATCTCGCGCGCCGACAGCTTCACGGGCGGGTCGCCGCGCGTGCCGAGCGCGTCGACCGCGCGCCGGACGGACGGCGACAGATAGGCGCCGCCGCTGTAACTCGAATGGATCGCCGTGACGATGTGGCCGACCTCGTCGAGCTTGCTGACGACGCTCACGTGGCCAATCCCCAGGATCGAGCGGAAGATCAGCGGATTCTCGTTGGCGACCAGCGCGACGATCCCGACGTTCGGCCGCATGCGGCGCAGCCAGTCGAACAGCGCGAGGCCGTCCATCTGCTCGTCGCCGCGAATCGCATAGTCGACCAGCACGATGTCGCAGTCGACGCCGCCGAGCGACGCGACCAGTTCGGCCGCGCTCCGGTAGACCGCGACGAGCTCGATCGCGCAGCTGCCGCCTGCGATCTGCTCGATACCGGCCAGCGTCAACGGCCAGTCGTACGCGAAGACGATGCGAACATTGAATTTCCTCATGCGCAGTTCCTGGTAATTCACCGGCCGCGCCACGCGAATGTGTGCGGCGGGTTGGGCGTTGAAAGGACGTTCAGGCTATTTTTAGCCCGAACGTCGATTCTATGAACGTGCGCGGGGACGCGATATCGGACGGCGTACGAATTGGCCGCCGCAGACGTAATACGGGTTTGATATTTGCACCGGTCCGACGCCCGGCGGCCGGCGGTCGATTGCAGCGGCATCGGCCCGACGGCCAGGGTCGCGCGCCGCGCGGCCGGTCAGCAGGTAAAATTGCGCCTTTGCATGCCACCCCGGCCCGCCGGCGGCGAGCGACGCGCCGCTGCCGGCCGCGCGCCCCGCCCGTTCGCCGGCTTTGCCCGTACCGCCCGCTTTCCTCATGACCGATTCCGACCTGCAATCCGACGACACCTCCATCCACGAAGACGGCCTCTGGCGCGACAACGGCTGGACGGCCCGCATCATCAAGAACGAAGACGACGACGGCTGGGCCGTCGAGATGGTCAAGGACGGCGAGTCCGAGCCCGCGCTCGTCGGGCCGTGGACCATGGGCCGCGACAAGAAGAACCCGAAGCCGATGGACGCGAACGCGTTCCGCACGCTCGTGAAAACCGCGACCGAAGTGCTGATGCGGCACGAACAGCAGCGGCGCGCGCTGCTGCACAAGGAAGTGACGGTGCAGGACGAAGCCGGGCAGGATGTGTCGGTGACGCTCGACATCGTGCCGGACGAGTTCGAGCCGTATGCGCAGCTCAAGGCATTCGATCCGTATGGCGAGCTGCTGGCCGACGCGAAGGTGTCGGCCGGGTTCAAGCTCAACAAGGCCAGCGCCGAACGCTGGGTCGCCTCGGGCTTCGACCGGCCTGCCTGAGCCCGCACGGTGCGCCGACGCGCGATCAGGCGCCGGCGCCGCGCTCCGCGCGCGCGAGCCGGCGTGCGGCCAGCTTGCGCCGCACGAGCTGCTCGAACTGCTGCGTCGCGACCTCCGGGTCGCGCGCGGCGAGGCCCAGCAGGTTGCGCGCGAGCTGGATCGGCGTCAGCACGATACCCCACGGCAACCCCCACCAGCCGAGCGTGGCCGACGCGAGCAGCGCGAGCGCCTGCTTCCTGCGCCCGCAGCGGCGGCAGCACACGTGGCGCCGCGTCGCCCAGCGCGTGACGAACAGGAGCGACACGACGCGATGCGACGCGTGAACGTCGACCGGCCGCCCTTCTCGCAGGCAGATCGGGCATGGCCCGTAGCGCCAGTCGTCGACGTACTGCCGGACCTTCGCGTCGGGCACCCGTTCGGCCTCGACGACGACCGGATGCGCGTGCGCGCATGCCGGGCCGCAATAGCGGCGCCCGTCGATCGACTGCCCGCCGAGCAGGAACGTCCTGCCGCAGTGACTGCACTCTGCCACGATGACCTCGGATGAACGTGATGCGCCGCGTGCCGGTCGCGCGCACCTCGATGCGCGCGTGCCGGCCGGGCCATTTCATGTCTTAACGGCCGCCGCCGCGAGGTCTTGAGCGGTCGCGCGCCATGGCGCGTCAGCTGTGCAGCCCGTGCGCGATCATCAGACGGTAGAGCGTCGCGCGCGAGATGCCGAGCTCCGCCGCGACGTCCGCATGCTGGTGGCGGTGACGCAGCAGCGTTTCCTCGATCGCGTGCCGCTCGGCCTGCCGGCGCGCCTGCGCGAGCGTCGGCGGCCGCAGCGACGTGTACGGACGCAATTCGAGATCGGCGGCCGAGATCAGCGGGCCGTTCGTCATCACGACCGCGAAGCGGATCCGGTTGATCAGCTCGCGCACGTTGCCGGGCCACGGATAGTTGTGGATCGCCTCGATCGCGCACGGCGTGAAGCCGCGAATCCGGTACGAGCCGTCGTCGCGATAGCGCCGCAGCACGTCGTCGGCGAGCAGCATGATGTCGCGGCCGCGCATGCGCAGCGGCGGCTCGTCGATCCGCAGCACGCACAGGCGGTAATACAGGTCGGCGCGGAATCGCCCGGCCTGCATCGCGGCCTCGAGATCGACGTGGGTCGCCGACACGATCCGCACGTCGACCGGAATCGACGCATGCCCGCCGAGCCGCTCGATCTTGCCTTCCTGCAGGAACCGCAGCAGGCTCGCCTGGCTCTCGAACGGCATGTCGCCGATTTCGTCGAGAAACAGCGTGCCGCCGTGCGCGGCCTCGATGCGGCCGATCTTGCGCTGGTGCGCGCCGGTGAACGCGCCGCGCTCGTGGCCGAACAGTTCGGCCTGCAGCAGCGTCGTCGGGATGGCCGCGCAGTTCACGGCGACGAACGGTGCGTCGGCACGCGACGACTGCCGATGGATCGCCGCCGCCGTCAGTTCCTTGCCGGTGCCGGATTCGCCGGCGATGAACACGGTCGCCTCGGTGTTCGCGACCTTGCGGATCGTCGCGAACAGCCGGCGCATCGCGCCGCACGCGCCGATCATCGTGCCGCCGGGCGGCGGCGCCTCCGCGGCCGGGTCGCCGTCCGCGAGCTTCAGCATCCCGTACGCATGGCCGACGAGATAGCCGATCGTCGTGTAGGCCCCTGCATTGCGCACGTAGTCGAAGCAGCAGTGGCGGATCAGGCGCGCGATCGTGATGTTGCGCAGCCGCTCGCCGTCGGCGAGCGCGACCCAGCCGACCCGCGGGTCACGCAGCAGCGCCTCGAACGACGCGACGTCCGGCGACGCGAAGCTGCCGAAATCGACGATGCCCGCATGCGGACGGTTCGCCTTGACGAGATTCAGCGCGTCCGCGACGGTTTTGGCGCGCCATACGTCCCAGCCGCGCGACGCGAGCACATCGACGAGCGCTGCATCGTGTTGCTGCGACAGGTAGACGAGCGGCCGCGACGGCGCGACGGGATTGTGCCGGACCGCGATGAACGGCAGCGCGCTCACCAGCCGTTCGACATCCCGCGGGCCCGACATGCTCAGCTGACAGCAATGGTTCACGATCGCCTCGCCGCATAAGGGTATGTATCGGAGCGGCCGTTGCCCGATCGTGCGCGGCGGGGCCCGTGGTCCCGCGGCGCGGCGCCGCTCCGTCCTCGAATCGATACCGCGTCATCGGCAGAACACGACGCGCTGCGTGTAGATCTGCGGCTCGACGACAGGCTTCGTCGAGCCGTTGAGATCGTCGCGATAGGCGCGGTAGGTCTTGCCGTTCACCGTCACGTCCGACGCGCGGGCCGTCTCGATCCGGTCGAGCCCGGCGTGCCGCCATTCGTTCACCCGCTCCGCCGCCGTGACGCTCGACTCGCCCGCGATCTGCTGCGTGATCGCGCTGCCGTCGCTCCACGGCTGCGTCTGCATGTCCTCGGTGTGCTGCATCGCGCCGACCGTCTTGCCGGTCGACTTCGGCCCGTTCTGCGCGTCGAACGGCGCACCGCGGCCGTACACCGGCGATTGCCACGACGGCGCGTGACCCGCTTCCGGCATCATGTAGATCATCTGCGGATCGCCGATCATCATCATCGGCGCGCATGCCGTGTTGTCGGGACGGCCGAGCGTCGACAGCGCCTGCTGGACGCTCGCGGCATTCGCGAGGGTCTGCTCGCTCAGGATGACGAAGACCGCGGGATTCTGGAAAACCGACTGCGCAGCGGCCTGCACGCTGGCCAGCCACAAAGCGATCAAAAAGATCCTCATGATTGAGGCCTCCTTGCATCCTCGTCACGCAAAAAGAGGTGTTGACCTCGGGGATGGGAGCAACACCCGTCAAACCGGAAAAGACTGTCGGGCATCGGGCCGAGCGCCTGCCGTGCGACCCGCGCGCCGGTCGCACGGCAAACCGGCCCGCACGCCTACGACGAGGTACTCGTCGAGATGACGGTCGGCGCCGGCGCGACCGGTGCAGCCGGTGCGGCCTGCTTGTCGACCGTGGCCGGCGGCAACGCTTGCGCCGGATCGGTCAGCGCAGGCATGCCGGCGGCTTGTGCAGCCGCGGTGCCAGCCGATTCGACCGCGTCCGGGACTTTCGCGTCCGCTGCCGGCATGTCGGCAGGCGCAGCGGCGACGGCAGGCTGCGGGGCCGCCGGTGCAGGCGCTTCGGCGGTCGCCTGCGGCGCCGGCTCGGCCGCCTTCGCATCGGCGGCAGGCGCCGCGACGACGGCTGCCGCCGGCATCGGTTCGGCAACCGGCTCGCCGACGGCCTGGGCCGTGTCGGTCGCGGCTGGCATCGGCTCCGGCGCCTTGTCGGCGACGGGCTGGGCAGGCTCGGGGGCCTTGTCCGCGACGGCCGGGGCAGGCTCGGGCGTCTTGTCGGCAACCGCCGGAGCAGCCTCGGGAGCTTTGTCGGCAACCGTCGGGGCAGGCTCGGCGGCTTTGTCGACGACCGGCTGCACGGGCTCCGCTGCCTTCGTATCGGCGACCGGTGCGGCAGGTGCCGGCGCTGCCTTGTCAGCCACGGCCGGCGCGGCGATGACGGCTGCAGCCGGCACGGCTGCCATTGCGGCCGCCGGTACGACCGAGGCTGCGGGTGCGGCAGCGACAGCAGGCGCGGCAGCAGCCGGCGCCGCGGCGACCGGAACCGCGGCGGCAACCGTCGGCACTGCAACGGCCGGAGCAGCCGCGGCAACGGCGGGCGTCGCGACGGCCGGCGCGGCGGCGACAGGCGCGAGCGCCGGCACCGGGACCGGGACCGGCACCGAAACGGGCGCGGCGCGCATCGAAGCCGTCTCGATCGGGCGCGTCGCTGCGGGCGCCGGTGCGGCCGAGCCGAGCGGCGGCAGGCCCATCCGGTCGCGCACGATCGGATCGCGATACTTCACGTCGTCCGCGACGGTCGCTTCGACGCTGGGCGCCACGTTCGAACGCGCGAGCGGCGCGGTCGTACCCGGGCACAGGTGCCCGGTCGCTTCCACCGCGCGCCGGTTCGCGTCGCTCTGGCACAGCAGCGCGAGCGCCACGTCGGTCAGGCCCATCGCACGGAATTCACGCGCATCGAGACGCCGCACGCAGGCCTGGTCGACCAGCGTCGTGCCGCCCGTCGCGCCGAACCCCGGGAACGACACGCCGACGCTCACCGAGCCCATGCAGGTATCGGACAGTGTGGTCGTGAGGCCCGGCGCCTGGATCGACGGGTTCGTCTTGATCGTCTGCGTCCCCGAGTAATTGACGTTTTCCGTCGCCTGGGTGTTGTACGGGCTGGAGCCTGGCGCGCCGGCCGCGAGCGTGTTCGTGCTCTGCGGCGTCACGTTGCCGCCGGCCGTGCTGGACGGCATCGTCACGTTGACGTTCACGCTCGAATTGCCGCTGCCGCGCACCCCGCTGCTGCTCGTGGCGTTGCCGCCGCGCGAGCTCGTGGTGTTCGTGTTCATGCTCGAGCCGCCGCCCTGACTGATCGCCGTCGACGATGTCGACGATTGCGCGCTCGACGTCGAATCGGCGGTTTGCGCCTGGGCACCGATCGTGGTCATCGCGAACATCGCCGCACATGCCACCTTGATCCTGTTGCTGTTCATTTCACTCTCCGGACGAGGTTTGACCTCCGACCCAGGCAACCGTACTAATTCCCCTGAATGCCTTCAGTTTTCGCTGCTTCCCCGAACTGCTTCCAGCCGCTGCCCAGCTGGGACCACGAGCCGGCCGACATGCCCTGCCACTGCTGGGTGTCCGGTCCGCCGATGGCACTGCCCGACGAAAGCGTTTGTTGTTCTGACGGTTTGGTTGTCTGGTCAGGTTTGTTTGACGTCTGCATAGTCGATTGCCCACCATCGGCGGCACGGTCAGCGCCATACGCCGTCAGAGACGCGAACATCAGAGCGGCGGCAATCAGGTTCTGCTTCATGCCAACTCCTTACGTGACAACGATGCGGAAAAGAGACCAGCGTCGCTGGGAAACTGGAAACTGGTCCCCCCACACCTGACTAATGACTGCTCCCGGTCGCGCTCGAGTCGCCCTGGCTTCCGCCCGATGCGGACGGCGAACCGGCCGGACCGGTACTCCAGACGGTCGACGAGTTGTAGTGATTCGAGCCCGTGATCGCGCCCGACCCGCCACTGCCCGTCCATCCCACGGCACCCGCGTTGGCATTGCCGTGGTCGTTCGCGCCCGTGGCCGTGTAGTGGTTCGCGCCGAGTACGATCGTGGCGGTCACCCCTCCCGAAAGCGCATTCGCGTTTTCGTTCGTGCTGCCGTTTCCAGCAAACGAGCCCGCGGCACCGATACCGCCGCCCGCCGCGAACGCGCCCCCGTTCGTGCCCGAACCGCTGGCCGTCGAAGTCGAGTTGTGATACGCGGATGCCGTGCCGGCGGAGCCGGCGGGTGTCACGGCACTGCCTGCATTCGCGCCGGCCGTCGAAGTCGAATTGCTGGTATAGCTGCCGGAGCCGACCAGCACCGAACCGGAAACACCCGCCGCGACGGATTGCGTCTGGTTGGTCGTGGACGATCCGGCCGCCAACGCAGCGGACGAAATGACGGTGAGCGCTGTCGCTAAAATGACTTTGGCTTTCATAGCAATTCCTTGCTGTGAGGAAGTTCGACGGTGGCGGAGCCGGGCCTGCCCTTGCGGGACAAGACCCGGCATCCGTGCCGCCAGCCAATGACGAACGCTACGCGTCGCGGCTTAGTGGTGATACGTCCAGCCGGTCGAGCCCGCGTTCGCGCCGCTGCTGCCGCCCGCCTGTGCGCCGCCGAAGCCGAAGCCGCCGACCGTCGACGTTTGCGTGTGGTTCGTGTACGAGATCGAACCGCTGCTGCCGCCACCGGCCGTTGCGCCGGCTGCGCCGAGTGCCGAGCCGGAATCGGTCGCGGTGAAGTGGCCGAACCCGGCGACCCCGGCCATCGTCTGGCCACCGCTCGACGAATTGCTGCTCGACACCGTGCCGCTGCCGGCAAACGCTGCACCCGAAACCGCCAGAACTGCTGCTGCAATCAGAAGCTTCTTCATGGTCGACTCCAAAACGGCGTGGAGAGAATGAGCATGGAAGGTCGCACGCCATCAACCTTCTTGCCTCGAGCAATCCTTAAAAATAAGGATCACTATCAAATCAATAAATCATTGTTTAATCGCAAATCGGTTCTTTTATTTTTTGTCCAGCCGAAGTCTAGTTTTATGTTTTTAAGTTGTCCAAAATTTCAGAGTAGGTGTTTTCTATTATTTTTATGAACATTGAATTCCAATCAAAAACACCTCGATTAGATTCACCGGAATGACGCGCACATCTTTCCGGCTCGCGATTTCAATACCCCGTCGAAAACCGATGCCGGCACTGGCACCCGATTTCGGAATTGAAAATTCGCGAATGCATCGACTACCGCTAAATGCAGCGACCGCTCGATACGCGCCCTTTAGCCGGGCGACGACGGGCCTGCATTGCAGCCAGACGACATGTCTGCTCCCTGAGCTATCGAAGAAAGGCCTTCCGGATAATCCGGCCGACGCGCGTTCGATCTAATCCGGCCGGCGCCGGCACTGGCCCGGCGCGATCGAAACGGCTCTGCACGGTTGAAGAGGAATCGGCGTCATGCTGTCCGGCACGAACAGCCTGCCCCATCCGGGAATGCTGAATGAGGTCGAGCACCGCTGTCGCCCGGTTGCCGCACGGAACGGCAACCGCTCCAGCACGCGGCGCGCGCGGAGGGCGGGAAATCGGCAAGGCGCGACCCTCGACGCTGGCACTGCGTCGCGAGCACGACCCCGATCATTCCGACTACCCCTGTGATGCGCAAGAAACGCGCGGATCAAGCCACTGCTTATAGTGTTCATCGCCGCTTCCCCGACTGGCTCGTGACGAACTGGTCGCCCCCACATCGTTGTTGCATCGTGTCGACCGCTCGCCGGTGCGTTCAATCTCGCAAACCGCATGCCATGCGATATGCCACCGGGCGTTGCGCGCGGCATGCGGCCGCCAGGCCTGACCATTACGCCCGGAACGGCATTTTTTGTTTCAGGAATGTATCGCGACAACGATGGGCACACGGCGGTTATCATTGAACAATGCGACGCAATCCCGTGAGTTGACGGACGAATCCGGCGCGCCGAAGCGCGCCGGACGCCCCAGCGAACGGGTGTTTCAAACTTGAGAAGCGCGCCTCGGCGCATGGCCGGTGGCTCGTACGTTTCCGCTGACAAACCGCAGGTTGCGGCTTGCCGACAACCGTCCGTTACCCCTGGCGAACGGAGCTCCCGGCGCACGACGCTCCGTGCGGCACGGCCACCGATAAGGCTGTAACCCGGGTTCACTCCGAAATACGAGACGAATTTGATTCATTCGTGAAAATACCGACACGATCATGCGGTGAAAAATCTTGCCGTCCGGCACATTTCGGGCGTAACAATTAAAACAAATGTAAACGCATGACCCGACAGAAACACGAGCATCATTTTTTCATTTCCATTCGTTTCGCCTTTCACCCCAGGGTCCATAAGATCCACTCATTGAAGAGACGCTTTCGATCACTTATCCGCTTGATTCTCATCGCTGAAACATGCCGATTGAAAACGGCTTTTAAGCCTCCAATCCCGTAAAAGCCTGATTTATCGCTCGTTTCGTCGTATCGAACCGTATCGATCCCGCGATCGCCACGGGCGCGTCCCTGGCCCCACGATTCACGCCTGAAACACAAACATGCGTGCCGAACGGTCATTGCGTGGCCACGCCCGCATGCAGCGGGACTTCGTCGTTCATGGCATGCCGATTGCCTGAGGTCCGGCTCTCACCGAGCGGCACGCCACGGCACACGCAATACAAGCGGTGGCCGCTCGTCAATCAGCGTATCGGGGAAAAGGCGATGAAGATCACCACCGATCGATCGACGCTTGCGTCGTTCAAGCATCAACGGGGTTGTCAGCGAAACCGGAGCGCCTGTCGCGGCGCTTCGTCGACATCGGCAGAGGCGGACCGGCGCCTGCCGAAGCGATACCCGTGCGGCGGGATGGAGCGCGTGCGCGACGCCGTCGAGCAAATCGACGTGTGGTTCCTGGAGATGCTCGACGAAGAGGAAAGCCATGAATGACAGGGGCGCGATCGACACGCGTGCCGGTCTGCGCGCACCGGTCACGGATGGAGCAGGCTTTCTCGGCAGCTACGTGTGCGTACGCGTCGTCATGAAAGGCTCATTCGTTAGGAATGCAGATTTCCACGAGCGCGGTCACTTCGACGAACCGCGCCTGTCGATGTTCGACTGCCTGCGCCACGCGATCGGTCGTCGCGCAATGACGATCGGCGAGCGACCGGCCGTCAGCCGAGCAGTTCCTTCTTGCGCAGATGCACGACGTCGCGCATCGGCGGCGCGCCGAACAGCCGGCTGTATTCGCGGCTGAACTGCGACGCGCTTTCGTAGCCGACGACGGCCGCCACCGATCCGACGTCGCCGCCCTGCCGCAGCAACAGCCGACGCGCCTCGTGCAGCCGCAATTGCTTCTGGTACTGCAGCGGGCTCAGCGTCGTCACGTGCTTGAAATGATGGTGCAGCGACGACACGCTCATGTTGACCGCCTGCGCGAGCGACTCGACGCGCATCGGCTCCGCGAAGTGATCGCGGATCCATTCGATCGCACGCGCGATCCGGTGCGTCTGGCTGCCGGCGATCGCCATGTGGCGCAGCCGCGTGCCCTGGCCGCTCGTCATCAGCCGGTACAGCACTTCCTTCTCGATCAGCGGCGCGACGACCGCGATGTCGGCCGGCGTATCGAGCAGCCGCAGCAGCCGCAGCGCCGCATCGAGCAGCGGCGGCGTCAGCTCCGCGAGCGCGATCCCCTCGCCTTCCGGGCCCGCATCGGGCTCGGGCAGCCGCATCTCGGCCGCCAGCTCGACGATGCGCTGCGGATCGAGCGTCAGCGACAGGCACAGGTACGGTTCATCCGCCGACGCACGCGTCACGCGTGAGAGGATCGGCAAGTCGATCGACGTAATCAGGCAATTGTGGGTGTCGTATTCATAAGCCTGGCCGGCCACGATCACGCGCTTCGCGCCCTGCGCGGCGATCACCAGCGCGGCGCGCGACACGGCGCAGCCGAGATCGACCGGCCGCGTGTGCCGATGCAGCATCAGGCCCGGCACGGCCGTCGAATGCGAGCCGTCCGCGGGCGCGAAACGGCCGATCAGCGACGCCAGTTCGCGCCGCCCGGCTTCGCGCGACGCGACGATATCGGTCATGTCCATGACGCATCCTCGAATGATTTCCCGTGTCGCGCGAGCATAGCGAAACGGCTCGCGGCGTGCAGGGAATTTGCAGGATTGTTCAATAAATTTGCAGGATTGGGTAGACGCAAAAACCGATGCCTCGCGCACACTCCCGGCTAACCTGCCCGTATGGCGGGTTTTCCCCACGGAGACACACAACATGCCTACCTCGTTTGTCCTGAACGGCAAGAACGTCACGCTCGACGCCGATCCGTCGATGCCCGTCCTCTGGGCGATTCGCGAACACGCGGGACTGACCGGCACGAAATTCGGCTGCGGCATGGCGCAGTGCGGCGCGTGCACGGTGCATCTCGAAGGCCAGGCCGTCCGCTCGTGCGTGCTGCCGCTCGCCGGCATCGCGGGCAAGCACGTCACGACGATCGAAGGCCTGCAGAGCAAGCCCGCCCAGGCCGTGCAGGCCGCGTGGGTCAAGCTGCAGGTGCCGCAATGCGGCTATTGCCAGTCCGGCCAGATCATGTCGGCCACCGCGTTGCTCGAACAGAACCCGAAGCCGACCGACGCGGACATCGACGCCGCGATGAACGGCAACCTCTGCCGCTGTGCGACCTACGCCCGCATCCGGGCCGCGATCCACGACGCGGCCGCGACGCTGGGAGCCTGACCATGACGATCGAACTCGACCACACCGATGCGGTGCGCCCGTCGCGCCGCACCTTCCTGAAAACCGCGGGAGCCGCGGCCGCCGTCAGCCTGACCATCGGCTTCGACTGGGCCGGCCTCGGCCGCCGCGCGCTCGCCGCGACCGCCCCGGCCGGCGATTTCGCGCCGAACGCATTCCTGCGCATCACGCCCGACGGCGCCGTCACGGTGATCGCGAAGCACGTCGAAATGGGCCAGGGCGCGTATACGGGCATCGCGACGATCGTCGCCGAGGAGCTCGACGCCGACTGGTCGAGCGTGCGCGTCGAAAGTGCGCCGGCCGATGCGAAGCGCTATGCGAACCTCGCGTTCGGCACGATGCAGGGCACGGGCGGCAGCTCGGCCATGTCGAACTCGTGGCAGCAACTGCGCGAAGCGGGCGGCAAGGCGCGCGCGATGCTCGTGTCGGCCGCGGCGGCCCGCTGGAAGGTGCCGGCCGGCGAGCTGACCACCGCCAACGGCGTCGTCTCGCACGCGAAGAGCGGCAAGACGGCCGCGTACGGCACGCTCGTCGCCGATGCGTCGAAGCTGCCCGTACCCGACAAGGTCACGCTGAAGCAGCCGGCCGATTTCAAGCTGATCGGGCACCGGATTCCGCGCGTCGACGGGTCGTCGAAATCGAACGGCACCGCGCATTTCACGCTCGACACCACCTTCCCCGGCATGCGTGTCGCACTGCTGCAACGGCCGCCGCGCTTCGGCGCGACGGTGAAATCGTTCGACGCGACGGCCGCTAAGGCCGTGCCGGGCGTCGTCTCGGTCGTGCAGGTGCCGGGTGGCGTCGCGGTCGTCGCGACGGGCTTCTGGGCCGCGAAACAGGGCCGCGACGCGCTGAAGATCGACTGGGACGAAACGAAGGCGGAAAAGCGCGGCTCGGACGAACTGATGCGCGAATACCGGCAACTCGCCGAGAAACCGGGTACGTCCGCGCGCAAGGACGGCGATGCCGATGCGGCGATCGCCGGCGCGGCGCGCAAGGTCAGCGCGACGTACGAATTCCCGTATCTCGCGCATGCGCCGATGGAGCCGCTCGACGCGGTCGTCAAGCTGACGGCGAACAGCTGCGAGATCTGGGCCGGCGACCAGTTCCAGACGGTCGACCAGGGCAACGCGGCCAAAACGGCCGGGCTGAAGCCGGAACAGGTGAAGATCCATACGCTGTATGCGGGCGGCAGCTTCGGCCGCCGCGCGAATGCGTGGTCGGATTACGTGGTCGAGGCCGTGTCGATCGCGAAGGCGCTCGGCGCGGACGGCAAGCCCGTCAAGCTGCAATGGACCCGCGAGGACGACATCCAGGGCGGCTTCTACCGGCCGATGTACTTCCACAAGCTCGACGCGGGCCTGACCGCGGACGGCAAACTGGTGGGCTGGCGCCACCGGATCGTCGGCCAGTCGATCCTCGCCGGCACGCCGTTCGAGGCGTTCATGGTCAAGAACGGCGTCGACGCGACGTCGGTCGAGGGCGCGGCGAACCTGCCGTACGCGGTGCCGAACGTGTCGGTCGAGCTCACCACCACCCAGGTCGGCCTGCCGGTGCTGTGGTGGCGCGTGGTCGGCAGCTCGCACACGGCCTACGCGGTCGAGGCGTTCATCGACGAAGCCGCGCACGCGGCCGGCAAGGACCCGTATGCGTTCCGCCGCGACCTGCTCGCGAAGGAGCCGCGCATGCGCGCGGTGCTGGAGCTGGCCGCGCAGAAGGCCGGCTGGGACCCGGCCAAGCCGCTGCCGAAGGGCCGCGGGCGCGGGATCGCGGTGGCCGAGGCGTTCAAGAGCTACGTCGCGCAGGTGGCCGAGGTCTCGGTCGACGCGGACGGCAAGGTGAAGGTCGAGCGCGTGGTGTGCGCGGTCGACTGCGGGATCGCGATCAATCCCGACATCGTCGCCGCGCAGATGGAAGGCGGCATCGGCTTCGGGCTCGGCGCGGCGATGCACAGCGCGATCACGCTGAAGGACGGCCAGGTAGAGCAGCGCAACTTCGACGGCTACCACGTGCTGCGGATGGCCGAGATGCCGAAGGTCGAGGTGCATATCGTGCCGTCGGCCGAGGCGCCGACCGGGGTCGGCGAGCCGGGCGTCGCGCCGGTCGGGCCGGCCGTGGCGAACGCGATCTTCGCGGCGACGGGCAAGCGGCATTACGTGCTGCCGTTCGATTCGGCGGATAGCGCGAAGGCTTGATGTGATGGGACGCCGGCTGCGGGGCGAGGGGTGCCCTGTGGCCGGCGTTTTTTTCGGCTGCCCATGTAGGGTTCGATGTCGGCAAAAATCTTCGCCAACCATTTGATTCAAAAAGAAAACCCGGCAAGCCCGGTAGGGTTCGATGTAGGGTTCGTTATCCCAGCCGAAGCCTCATCCGGCCCGCCCCCGAAATCCGTACCTCCCCCACGTTACGTCAGACGTAACGCCCGTAACGTCCCCGCCCGATGCTACGTAACAATCCTTCACCATTGGTATGGCCCTTTCATCACGCCCCCGGCGTTGCGCGTTAAAAATTCTTTTTAAATTCAAGGCTGCTCCGCCGTTCGCGGCCTTCCCGCACGCTATTACCCCCTGACAACCGTCCCCTGGCCCGGAAGTTGCAGCACAGGACCCCGCAAACACTCCTTTATGGACATGCGAGGGCCACCATGGATTGCAAATACCTGTACATCGACAACATAAAAATCAACTTCGTGCGCCGCACGATCGAAATCGACAACAAGGTCGTTGACGTTACGCCGCGCGAATTCGACGTCGTCGAATTCCTGCTCGACAACATGAACAAGATCGTGCCGCGGCAGGCAATCCAGGAAGCCGTGTGGGGCCGTGAGCTCGGCGTGTCGTCACGCACGCTCGACACCCATATCTCGCGAATCCGTTCGAAGCTGCAACTCGAACACGACAAGAACCTGCGGATCATCCCGATCTACGCGGTCGGCTATCGGCTGGTGCTGTTCGGTGCGGCGATGACGCACGTCGAGCGCCACGACGCGGCGCCGGTGCTGCGCGCGGCGCCCCAAGCCGCGATGGCCGCCGACTACGCGTAACGCTTCGCCCGCGCGCCGCCCGTTCGCGGCGCGCGGGCCACGCTTGTCCCACCGTGCTGCGCGGATTCGCAGCCCCTCGCGGCCTGCCAGCCGGATGCGGCCTGCACGCCGCCCGGCCTGTTAGCCAGTCACGCCCCAACCGCCGCCTCCGGGCGGCGGTTGCTTTTGACCGCCGGCCGTCGCACCGCCCGCTCCGCCGCACTTCGTCACGCTTCGTAGCACCCCGCTCCCGCCGCCTCCGCGCGATGGCCGCGACTACGGATTCCGGCGCGGCACGCGGCCAGCGCCGTCCCTACAATCGACGCAGCAGCCGCGCGCCTCTCGGCGCCGCCGGCCCCAGAACAACCCGTCGAACCAACGCCGAATCCGCCCCGATCCCGCCGTGCCTGCGCTGTTCCTGACGAATGCCGACGCCGGCGACGCCGCGAACCGGGCCCTGCCCGCTGCTTCCCCGCCGCCCGCCGCCGCGCCGGCCGCGGTCGCGCTCGACGCGTCGCCCTACCTGCCGCGCCTGTCCGCCGCCGCCGCGCGCGGGCTGTCGCATGCGTACGGCGCAACCGGCGCCGTCCCGGTCACGCTCGGCGAGCATGCGTACGAGGTGCGCTGGCGCGTCGACGCCGAGCCGGCCACCGATGCGCACGCATACCGCTTCGTCGTCGGCCCGGCCGCCGGCACGCTGTGGATCGACCCGCTCGCGGAAGCCGAATGGCTGGCCGATGCGGCCGACCCGGCGGTGCCCGCCGTGATCCGCGCGGCGCTGCTCGCCGATCTGTGCGCGCCGCTCACGGCCGTGCTGCAGGCCGCGACGCGGCAGCGCGTCGAACTGCTGCCGCCGCCCGACGGCGTGCCGGCCTGGCATGCGTCGCCTGCCGCGCTGCGGTTCGAGTTGCGGCGCGCCGACGCCACGTGGCGCTGCCACGGCGCACTGCTGTTCGACGCGCCGGATGCGCTGGCCGTGTTCTTCGCGGCCGCGCCGGCCGCGCTCGCCGACGCGCGCGCGGCCTATGCGAACCTGCCGGTGCCGCTCGTGTTCGAGATCGGCCGCACCGAGCTGACGACGGCCGAGCTGGCCGACGTGGTCGGCGGCGACATCATCGCGATCGAGCGCTGGCAGGCGCACGAGCAGAACCTGCTGTGCGTCGCGCGGCTGCCGGCCGCGCCGGCATGGGAGATCACCGGGCGGCCGTCGGGCAACCGGCTGACCGTCGAACGAATCAGGGAGATGCCATTGGAACCGACCCGCACCGACTCCGCGCCGCCGACGACGCACGACGCGCCGCCCGCCGACGTACCGCGCTCGCTCGACGGCCTCGCGGTCGACCTGCGCTTCGAGCTGCCGCCCACGTCGATGCCGTTGGGCGAGCTGAGCGCGCTGCAGCCGGGCGCCGTGATCGAGCTGCAACAGGGAATCAACCAGAGCGTGATCCATCTCGTCGCGAACGGGATGCTGATCGGCACCGGCCACCTGATCGCGGTCGGCCAGAAACTCGGCGTGCGCGTCGTCACGCTGACGCAACCCGCGCCGCGCGAGCGCTGAACGATGGGCAACCTGCCGAATCCGGTCGCGCTGATCGCGGTGATCGCCGCGCTCGGCATCGCGCCGTTCGCGGCGCTGATGGTGACGAGCTACACGAAACTCGTGGTCGTGCTCGGCCTGCTGCGCTCCGCGCTCGGCATCCAGCAGGTACCGCCGAACCTCGTGCTGAACGGCATCGCGCTGATCCTGTCGCTGTTCATCATGGCGCCTGTCGGGATGTCGATCCGCGACGCGCTGCAGGCGCGCCACTTCGATGCGTCGGGGCAGTTGTCGACCTCGGACATCGGCGCGCTCGCCGACGCGGCGCTGCCGCCGATCAAGGATTTCCTCGTGTCGCATACGCGCCAGCGCGACCGCGAATTCTTCGTGCGCACCGCGACGTCGGTCTGGCCGAAGAACCGCGCGGACGGCATCAAGGACGACGACCTGCTCGTGCTGGTGCCGAGCTTCACGCTCGCCGAGCTGACGAAGGCGTTCCAGATCGGCTTCGTGATCTACATCGTGTTCATCGTCGTCGACCTGCTGGTCGCGAACATCCTGCTGGCGCTCGGGATGCAGATGATCTCGCCGACGACGATCTCGGTGCCGTTCAAGCTGCTGCTGTTCGTCGCGCTCGACGGCTGGTCGCTGCTCGTGCACGGGCTCGTGCTGTCGTATCGGGTCGCCGGAGCCGGATGATGCGCGCACGCGCCCTGCGAACCGCCGCCGCGTGCGTTGCCGCGCTCGTCGCGCTCGTGCTCGCGTGCGGCCAGCACGGCGTCGCGCATGCGGCCGGCAGCGCCGCCGGTTTCGCGCAACTCGCTCGCGCGTGCGCGCCGAACGTCGACCCCGATACGCTTGCCGCGCTCGTGCGCACCGAGTCGGGCTTCAATCCGTATGCGATCGGCGTAGTCGGCGGACACCTGACTCGCCAGCCAGCCTCGCTCGACGAGGCGCGCGCGACCGCGCGCGAACTGTCGTCGCGCGGCTTCAGCTACAGCGTCGGCCTCGCGCAGGTCAACGAACGCAATTTCGCGAAATACGGGCTCGACGAAGCGACGATGTTCGAGCCGTGCCGCAACCTGCAGGCCGGCGGCGCGATCCTGACCGAATGCTTCGCGCGCTCGTCGGGCACCGGCCGCGCCACGCAGGCCGCGTTGCGCGCGGCGCTGTCGTGCTACTACAGCGGCAATTTCACGACCGGTTTTTCGAGCGGCTACGTGAGCCGCGTCGTCGCGAGCGCGCAGCGCAATGCGCGCGAAGGCGGCGTCGAACCGATTCCCGTCGTGAGCGACACGACGCCGGCGCGGCAGCGACGCATGGACGCGGTCGCAACCACGCCGCCCGATCGCGCGCGCAGGCTGCCGTTGCCGGCCGCTTCCGCCGACGCACCGTCGTGCCATGCGCGCCCGGTCGTGATGATGTGCCGCGGGCTGCCGGCGAACCAGGCGAAGCGGCTCTGCGTGCGGTGTCTCGATCAGTGACCGCATGATCGCGCGCGGCGCCGTGCGTACGCGCCCGCGCCGCTTTCAGGGGTCCGAACGACGACGCGCGGCGTGGCTGCCGCTCGCCGCGCGCATCTCGTAGCCCGCGCGACGCCTGGCCGCCGACCGCTTCCTGCCGCTACGAAACAGCGGCGTTCCCGCTGCCGGGTGCGTCCGTACACTCGAACGATCACGTCGCGGCGTGCAGGACGCCGCACGTGCCGCGCATCGCGCGGCTCAACGGAGACGAGCATGCTGTTGATCGACGGACTGGGACTGGGTGTCAACTGGCAGCGCTTCCTGTCGGAAACGCTGAATCTGGTCGTTGCACCGCCGCCCCCGCCTCCCCCGCCGCCGAAGAAGGACGACCCGGCCGCCGGGCCGGCGAACCCGACCGCCGCCCCGCCGATTCCCGTCACCGCCTCGCTGGCCACCGATCCGTCGAAGCCGACCAACGCCGAGATCCAGTCCGCGACGTCGCTGATCCAGAGCATGGCCGCGCAATATACGGCGCCGCCGCCCGACATCACCGTCGAGAACGACAAGACGCGCGCGGTACAGAAAGCGATCCAGGACGCGCAGACGAAGTACGACAACGCGTCGCAGACGCTGCAAGGCGCGCAGAACGTGCTGCATCTGGTCAACCGCGATCCCGAGTCGACGGCCGACGACCGCAAGACCGCGCAGGCCGACTACGCGAAGGCGCGCACGACGGCCGACACCGCGCAACGCGAGCTGAACGTGACGACCGACGCCGGCTACATGATCCTGTACGGCGAACAGGCGAATGCCGACATGCCGGCCGGAATGAAGATCGACGATTCCGGCAAGGTGACCGACCCCGGTGACGCGCAGCACGCGGCCGACCAGCAGTTCAAGACGCTGCTGGACGCCTTCCCCGATCATGCGAACGATCCGAACTGGGTGCCGCAGCCGGGCGACTGCAAGAACCCGCTGCAGATCCGGCTCTACGACGACTGGCAGACCGCGAGCGCGAAGGCGGCCGTGGGTGCGTCCAAATACTTCGCGGACGTCGCGAATTCCAACCTCGCGTATACGCAGTTCCAGTCGTACCTCGCCGATCCGGACTACAAGGCCGCGCTCGATGCAGGCGTCGGGCGGCTGAACGACGCGCTGCAGCCGCTGGAGCTGCAGGTCACGATGCCCGATGCGCCCGCTTCGCAGGATGCCGCACAGCAGGCCGTCACGTCCGCCGCGAAGGATGCGAACTATGCGAACGCCGCGTACGGCGCGGCCAACGACAGCCTGTCGCTCACGAACGCACAGCAGCGCTACGATTCGGCCAGCGGCAAGGAAGGACCGACGGTGATCGTCCCGAACGCCGTGTCGGACGCGAAGACCGCGCTCGCCCGCGCGCAGACGGCCGCGAACACGAGCGGCGGCTATCTGCAGATGCTGTCCGCGCAGCGGCAGGTCGACACGCTGCAGGCCGACTATACGAAGAAGCTGGACGCATCCAGCGCGTGGCACAAGGCCAATCCGCACGCGATGATCAAGGACCCGCAGGTCGATCTGGACCTCGGCGATGCGTATGCGAAGCTCGATCAGGCGAAGCAGCAGGCGAGCATCGCGCACGACGGCTTCGTCGTCGCGTATGGTGCGACGCTCGCGCAGCAGTACGACGATCAGGCGTCGCAGATCAAGGCGCGGGTGAACGCACAATCAGTATTCACGAAGCCCACGCTTCAACCGCCGCTGCTGACGCCGTCGCTGTCGACCGCGAACGGCCTGCCGGGCCTGCCCGCATCGTCGTTGTCGACCGCGACGTCGGCCGCCCCCACCGGCACGCCGACGCTGCCGAGCGCGTCGCCGCAGGCCTCGCCGACGTTGCCCGGGTCCAATGGCGCATCGTCACTGCCCGCGTCGCCGCTGCTCGACAGCCCGTTCCTGCTGCCGCAGTCGTCGGGTCCGTCCGCCGCGCAGGCCGGCCCGACGATGCTCGACGTGAAGCGCATGCAGACCGTTGCGGGCGCGATCCGCGCGGCCGACAGCCGGATGTCCGATTCGGTGAACGAGCGCGCGACCCAGCTCGCGCTGTCGCAGGCGCACATCAAGCAGACGCAGGCGAAGAGCACGCTCGAGTCGGTGCAGAAAAAATACGACGACTGGGCAGCCGCGAATCCGCCGCCCATGCGCTTTCGCACCGTCGCGGGCGACGACATGATCCCGGCGCCGTCGGCGCCGCGTCCGAACCTGTATCAGGTCGAGCTCGACAAGGCGAAGGCGGCCGTCACGCAGGCCGACAACGCGGTGCAGCGCCTGCAGCTGCTGAGCGAGACGTCGCACCAGCAGGTGCTGATGGACCGGTTCGACGCCGGCCTCGACGAACGGCTGCGCTATGCGGCGCCCGGTTCGGACGCCGAGAACGACTACAAGAAGGCGCTGCACGATTTCTACGAAGCGCATCGCGGCGAGTTGTCGAACTCGCTGCTCGACGCGGCCAGCGCGAGCACGAACAACGGCGGCACGATCGCGTTCGGCAAGCTGACCGACAACGAGCAGCGCAACCTGATCGGCGTCGCGCTCGGCATGCAACCCGACGTCCAGAACGACGCGGCGTCGGGCGACGATTCGGACCCCGTATCGCCGACGAAGGACGACGTCGCGCGCTACACCGACAAGGACAAGCTGAAGACGATCAACAGCGTGCGCGACAAGCTGCTGTCGATTGGCGGCGGCGCGACGACGCAGGTCAGCGTGTTGCCGATGGTCTACGCCGCCAAGGATGCCGGCATGACCACCAGCGCGCTGTTCAAGGTCAGCGGCAAGGACGGCACGCAGTACGTCGACGAGACGGCAAGCAACTACGACGACATCAACGATTACATCGACAACAACGAGCTGTCGACGGACGGCACGGTCGACATCGCGACCGGCCACAACGCGGACGGCACGCTGCAACTCGTGTCGAAGGCCGCGCATCACGAAAGCGGCTTCGACAGTTTTCTGAACACGCTGACAAGCACGGGCCTGAACATCGGCATGATGGTCGGCGGAATGGCGCTCGAAGGCCTCGGCACGCTGCTCGACGGCACCGGCATCGGCGCGATCGTCGGCGTCCCGCTGAACATCCTCGGCGCGGGGATGATGTACACGGCGATCGGCGCGACGATGACGAGCGCCGGCCTCGATCTGGCCAACCGCGCCGACCACGGGCGCAGTCTCAATCCGTTTACCGACGCGGGTGCGCGGGCCGACTTCATCAACCTCGTGCCGATGGGCGCGGCGGGCGCCGCGAAGCTGGCCGGCAGCAAGCTGTTCACGCGCGCGGTCACGGCGCTCACGCGCACGCCGAAAGTCGCGTCGGTGCTCGCCACCGGCGCGCGGACCACCGCGGTCGTGACGGGCGTGGGCGGCGCGGTCGAGGCGTTCGGCGAAGCGGGCTACGAGTATTTCGTTACCGGCGACAAGAAGGCGGCCGGCGAGCAGCTCAAGTCCGGGATCACCAACGTCGCGTTGATGGCCGCCGGCGGCCTCAAGGAGCGCGCGGTGACGTCGGTGCGCACGCGCATCGGCCAGCCGGTGCCGATCCGCGGGGCCGACGGCAAGACCGTCAGCGTCGACAGCCAGACGATCGGCCGGATCCTCAACAGCGGCGACGCGTCGTCGCTCGCGGCCGGTCGCACACGCGTGACGCTCGACGGCGAAGCCGTCAAGGTGTCGCCCGACGGCACGCTGCGGGTGGGCGACAAGGTGCTGACCTACGACAACACGCCGATTCGCGTGCTCGACCGCGCGTCCGCGAAGCGCCTGCCGCCGGGCAAATCGGTGGTGCTCGGCGAGGACGGCACGCTGTCCGTCGTATCGGTGTCGCCGAAGGCCTGGACCAATGGCACGCGTGTGGACGACGTGACCGGCACCGGCGAGCGCATGTCGTTCGGCCCCGACGGCGAGATGAGCGTGACGCCGAAGATCGTCGCGAAGACGCCGCTCGACGTGCTGCAACACGTGCTCGACCAGGCCAGCGACGCCTACCGGCAGACGGTCGCCGGCGCGCAGGCGCCGCGCCGCCTCGCGCAGACGGCGGCCGAAGGCGAAGCCGCGAGCGTGTCCGCCGACGCGCGCAGCACGCGCCGCAACAGCGAGGAACACGCCCGCGTGCAGCAGCAGCGCGACGAAACCGATGCCGAACGCAGCACGACCGCGAGCGCCAACCGGCGCAGCGCCGACACGCAATCGATGCGCTGGCGGCCCGTCGCGGCCGACGAGCCGGCCGGCCCGGGCACGCGGGCGAAGCCGGACGGCGCGCCGCCGCGCGTCAACGCGAAGGTCGTCGATCTGACGGACGACGCGCCCGTCGCGCGCGCGGCGACGTCCGATCCGGCCGGCATCGCCGTGCCGCGCGGGCCGAGCGCCGAGCCGATGGACGTCGGCGATCGCACGGTCTACGTGGTGCGCAGCGGCGCGACACCCGACGCGCCGGGTGCGCGGCCGCCGTCGCCGCGCCCGCAGGATTTCGAGGAACCGGTGATCGTCGTCGCCGGCGAACACGACGCCGCGCTCGCACCCGAGCTCGCGAACCGCTGGCAGAAGCCCGTCTACGCGGCCGCGCCCGACGCATTCGGTGCGGACGGCCAGCTGCGCGCGGGCGCGCGCGTGCTGCGCTTCGATCCCGCGCCGGAGACGGTCGCGGCGGCCCATGAAACCGGCCTGCCGGACGGCATCGCGCCCGACGAAGCGCCGCAGGCCGCGCCACGCGCGGCCGCCGACGACACGGTGATCGTGCTGGCCGGCAAGCGCGGCCCGAACGACCCGGCGATGCCGCGGCCGGCCGCGCCGCCCGAGCCGGTCAATGCGCTCGATGGCGTGTTCAGCGCGCCGAACCGCGTGCTCGTGCTCGTCAAGCCGGAACGCGCCGGCGCGCCCGAGCGGATGGCGGAACGCGACACGGCCGCGGCCGACCGCGGCACGCGCGCGACCGACGACGCGCACGGCCGGGCCGCCCGCGCGCCGGCGGGCGGCGAGCGCCGCACCGCGGCGAACGACGACATCGGCCTCGCCGCCGCGCACCCGGAAACGACCGAGACCGCCCCGCCCGACCCCGGCGCGTCGAAACCGGGCTGGGTCACGCGGATGCAGATGCGCTTCGGCGGCGCGGCGCTGCCCGAAGCCGCGCAGGCACTCGCGATGCAGTCGGGCACGCTCGCCACGCAACTGCGCATGCTGCAGGACGCCGGCTGGCGCGTGACGCTCGGCAAGCGCGGCGGCGGCAGCCGCATCGATCCGCGCAAGCGCCGCGTGACGATCGACGGCGCGCTCCAGCATCCGGGCAGCATCACGTATACGCTCGCGCACGAAGCGCGTCACGCGGTCGAGGCGATGGCCGGCGTGCTGAACCTCGACTACGGCAACCGCAGCCGCTTCACGCGCAAGGCGCTCGAAGCCGAGGCGCGCGCGCAGATCAACGCGTTCGAGGCACGCTACGAAATCGAGCTCGCGGGCGGCGGCGACATTGCCGCGCACGTGCGCCTGCCGGATGCGATCGAGCGCGAAGGCGACGCATGGCGCGCGCCGTCGCACGACTATGCGGGCACGGTCGGACGCCTCGTCGACGCATTCGCGGATGCGCCCGTGTCGGGCCGCGACGGCGAAACCTACCGCGATTTCTACGACGACGTGTGGTCGCGCCAGAAGCGCCGCGGCGGCATCCCGCGCCGGATGCCCGCGCCGCAGACGCACGAGACCGACGGCACACCGCACGGCGTGCGCAGCTTCGACGAACGCGTGGCATGGAGCCGCGCGCATGCCGAATATGCGTCGCCGTTCGGCGATGGGCCCGTGCCCGCGGCGGCCGACCTGCAGGCGGCACGCAGCCGCCACTTCACGATGCTGGAGGACGAAGGCGTGCTGATGCTGCACGCCGACACGTTGCCGGACGGCACGCTGCTCGCGGGCGGGCAGCCGGCCGGCGTGCATGAATACGCGCTCGACCAGGCGCCGTCGTTCCTGGTCAAGGAGGGCTATTCGATCGTGCTGTCCGCGAAGCACGGCGGCGAGGCGGCCGCCGCCGGGCTCGCGAATCTGTGGCAGCGGCCGGTGTACGCGCCGCCCCCGCACGCGGTCGGCGAACGCGCGGCGCTGCTCGACACCGGCGTGTTCCGTCGCTACGACCCGGCGCCCGCGGCACCGCACGATCTCGGGCAACTGACGGCCGACGCCGAAGGCGTGCACCTCGAAGGCAATCCGGCCGCGCGGATCGACGTCGAGCGTCACGTCGGCGAGCTGCTCGGCGCCGGCGCCGAAAAAACCGTGTTCGCGCTCGGCCACGATGCCGCGCTCGCGGTTTACGACAACGGTCCGCATACGTCGGAAGCCCGCCAGATCGAGGCGGCGATCGACGAGAGCATCGCACTCGACGATCTCGCGTCGTACGGGCTGAAGACCGTGACGATGGACGGCCCGTTCTCCGCGCTGAACCGCGTCGCCGTGCTGTACCGGCCGCTCGGAGTGTTCCACAGCTTCGGCTTCGAGACGGGCGCGCTGCCGCACGTGGTGTCGCGCGCGGCGCTCGAGCACCTCCGGCAGATTCGCGAAGTCGTCGAACGCACGGGCATCGGCTTCGACCTGCAAGGCCTCTTCACGCGCGGCGGCGACTTCCTGCTGAGCGACCCCGGTGCGATCGGCATGGGCGCGGGCGAGCATTTCACCACGCTGCAGCGGCTCGCGGTGATCGAGCGCGCGCTGACGCAAGGCCTCGAGCGCGGCCACGTCGAACTCGCGCATCCGCGACTCGCCGAAACGCCGCCGCCCGATGCGTTCGTGCAAAAGCCGTCGGTCATCACGCGCGTGCGGATGCGCTTTGGCGGCGCGCCGCTGCCGAAGGAAGCGTACCGGCTGATCGACGCATCGAGCCTGCTGTCGCAGCAGCTTCGGCTCGGCGCCGACGCAGGCTGGAAAGTCGTGCGCGGCAAGCCCGGCGCCGGCAGCAAGATCGACACGCGACGGCGGCGCGTCACGATCGACGGCGGACTGCAGTCGACCGGATCGATGGTCTACGTGCTCGCGCACGAAGCCCGCCATGCGCTCGAGGCCGCGACCGGCACGCTCGGGCTCGACTACGGCTCGACGCAGCGCTACGTGCGCAGCGCGCTGCTCGCCGAGGCGCGCGCGCAGGTCAACGCATTCGCGGTGCGCGACGAGATCCGCGCGAACCTCGGCATCGACATCGGCCGCCACGTCGCGCTGCCCGACGCGATCGCCAACGAATACGGTCGCGCGCGGGCCGGCGACGCCGCCTCGCTCGCGCGTCTCGCCGACGCGTTCGAGCACAGCCCGACGTCGCTCGACGGCGGCGTGACCTACGGCGAGCTGTATCGGCGTCACGCGCAGGCCGCGCGGCACACCGGCGTCACGATGCCGGCGCCGCGCGAGACGGCCGCGACGCTCGCCGAAGAAACCGCATGGTCGCGCGCGCGTCCGGTGAAGGCATCGCCGTTCGACGGCAAGCCGGTGGCCGGCGTCGACGCGCTGACGCTGGACCGCTCGGGCCCGCTGTCCTACGACCGCGACGGCCGCATCGTGATCGTGCATGGCGTCACCGACGCGCAAGGCCGCCTCGTCGATCCGGACGGCCGGCCGTACACGCCGGTCGAGGTCACGCTCGCGCACCGTTCGGTGCTCGGCCTGCCCGGCTCGTCGGTGATTCTGTCGGCACGCAACGGCCGCGATGCCGCCGCCTGGCTCGCGAACGTGTGGCAGCGCCCCGTCTACGCGCCGCCGACGATCGCGGTCGGGCTCGGCGCCGAGGCGCGACTCGGCCATACCAACGCGTGGCTGCGCTACGATCCGGCGCCGCACCAGCGCCCGGACCTGGGCGCGCTCGACGTCGACGGCAACGGCGTCCACGCGAGCGGCGATCCGGCCGCGCGCGTGCCGGTCGAGCGCTTCACCGGCGCCGCGACCGGCGCCGGCATCGAGAAGACCGTGTTCGAACTGGGCCGCCGCAATGCGATCGGCCTCTACGAGGGCACGGACAATCGCGCGATTCTCGGTCACATCGAATCGATCCGCCTCGAACAGGAAGGCCTCGCGGCGCTGCGCGCGCACGGGCTGCGCACGCTCACGGTCGGCGGCCCGTTCGCGGCATTCGATCGCGTGGCCGTGATGTACGCGCCGTTCGCGTCGCTGAGCAGCCACGACGTGATGGCCGGCATGCTGCCGTCGCGCGTCACCCGCGACGCATTCGCGCAGCTCGACCGCGCGCGCGACATCACCGCGCAGCACCGTCTGTACTACGACTTCGAAGGCGTGTTCGACGCGCACGGCGACTTCTACCTGAGCGATCCGTCGACGGTCATGACCGATGCGCCGAAGCTGAACGTGGAAGGCATCGTCCGCGAGATCGGCACGCTACGCGTGATGCTCGAGGACGGCATCGCGCGCGGCGCGATCGAGCTCGCGCATCCCGGCATCACCGAGCACTTGCCGCCCGACGCATTCGTGCAGAAGCCGTCCGTCATCACGCGCATCCGGATGCGGTTCGGCGGCGCGCCGCTGCCCAAGGCCGCCCATGCGCTGGTCGACCGCTCGAGCCTGTTGCGCCAGCAGGTCGCGCTGGCCGGCGAGGCCGGCTGGAAAATCGTGGTGGGCCGGCCCGGGCGCGGCAGCCGGATCGATACCGCGAAGCAGCGGATCGTGCTCGACGGGCAGTTCCACGGCGCCGGCACGCTCGTCTACACGCTCGCGCACGAAGCGCAGCACGCGGTCGAGACGATCACGCGCCGCCTCGCGCTCGACCGTTCATCGCCGCAGGCGCTTGCCGACAGCGCGCTGATGGCCGAAGCGCGCGCACAGGCGAACGCGTTCGCGGTGCGCCGCGAAATCCTCGACGATGGCGGCATCGACATCGCCAGGGACGCCCATCTGCCCGATGCGATCGCACGCGAAGCCGACCACGCGATGCCCGGCGACGAAGCCGGGCTGCGCCGGCTCGCGGCCGCCTTCGGCGACGTCGCGCCGTCCGTGCCGGGCCACGCGACCTATCGCGCGTACTACGCGAGCCAGGCCGATGCGATGCACGCGCTCGGCGTGCCGCGCGAAATGCCGGCGCCCGCGCCGCAGCCGGCGTCGAACGCGCCGATGCCCGCGGCGACGGCGGACGCCGCGCGCCGCCAGCATGCGCTCGATCACCTCGCCTCGCACGGCAAGCGCGACCTGATCCGCATCGACGGTTCGCAACTCGCGTCGCTCCAGCAGATGAAGGATGCGTTCGGCACGAATGCGCACGTGCTGATCGCCGAGCATGAAGCGCGGCCGGACGCGTCGATCGACGCGCGCCATGCGCAGCCGAAGTTCGTCGCGAGCATGCGCACCGACGAGCACGGTACGTTCGTCGACAAGGCGTCCGCCGATCCGGCCGTGTCGATCCCGGACGCGGTCTATCGCGCGCTGAAGGACAACGGCAGCGCGGAACGGGCGAACGTCGATTTCTACGTGTCGCCCGTGTCGCTTGCGGAATTGCGCGAGTACGGCGGCGCCGCGCGGATCACCGCGCGCAGCGATGGCCGCACTTGGGAAGCCGAACCGGCCACGACGCCCGACGCGGACGTCGTCACGACGCTGCAGTCGCTCGCCGACGCGCCGCGCTTTCGCCGGCCGAAACAGGCGGCGAAAGCGGCCGGCGACGGCGCGACGCTTTACGCGATCGACAAGGAAACCGGCAAGGTGCTCGGCTACGCGACGCGCAACGCCGCGCACGACTGGACCTATCACGAGTCGACCTCGCTCGGCGACGCGACGATCGCGCCGCGCGATCTCGGCGCCGCGTTCCGCCGACGCGCGCGCAACCTGTCCGGCGGCCGGCGCGGCGTGCGATTCGTCGTGACGGACGTCACGCACGACACCGTCGAGCGCTACGGCGGCTTCGCGCCGGCGGAAATGCGCAAGGCGCTCGGCGACGAGAAGCCGCCGATGCAGAAACTCGGCACGCGCGTACAGCGCGGCCTCGCGAAAGCCGACCCGGGCGTGCGCCGCAAGATCGCCGAGATCGAAGGCGCCGACAGTCCGTTCCTGCCGCCGAAGCTCGTCCCGGACAGCGAGCAGCTCGCGATCGACTTCAGCGGCGCGAACACGCTGCACCTGATGCGCGCGCTGGAGCTGAAGGCGCTGCGCGGCGATCACTACGTGTACGTGTACGAGACCGATCATCCGGTTGCCGAATCGCTGCATACGCGCCGCGGCATCATCGCGATCCACGACGGCAACGCGCGCTGGTACGACGACGCCGAGCAATTGCGCGACCACCCGGACGCGGGCCGCCCGCTCGACGAGATGCCGCTCGGGCGCGGCCCGTTCGGCGCGAACCAGCACTTTCTGCTGTCGACGCTCGCGCCCGAAGCGTTCGATCCGCGCGCGACCGCCACGCAGAAAGCCGCGCTCGCGCAACGACTCACGCAGCTGCTCGACGAGAAGTCGTATTTCGATGCGCTGCCGCAGAAGTTCGACCTCGCGACACGCTGGATCCGCACGCAGATCGCCGGCCAGATCGATCGCGTGAAAGCCGCTCAGGCCGACCTCGCCGCGGCCCAGCAAGCCGCGCAGCCGGCGGCCGGCGGCTCCACGGGCCCTGCCGGCCGGGTGCGCAATGCGCTGCGCGGCAAGCGCGGCCGGCGCAACCGCCGCGCCGCGAATGCGGCAAACGCGGCAAACGCGCCGGCCGCGCCGAAGCCGCAGAAGCCACCGAAGACGCCGGCGGCCAAGCCGCTGACGCTGCGGCCCTACCAGCCGAGCCTCGGTTCGAGCACGGTCGCGGAATGGGTGATGCGCTACGGCGCCGCGAAGGTGGCCGACTGGTTCCCGACGATCGACCGCGTGAAGGCGGTCACCGCACGCAAGAACCAGCCCGATGCCGGCGGCCTCGCACTGACCGACGAACCGCAGACGATCCTGGCCGACGCACCGATGCTGAAAGCGCTCGGCATCCCCATCGGTCTCGCGCGCGAGGTGTCGAGCATGCCGTCGCGCGGGCCGGTCGCCGATCCCGGCGGCGATCACAACCGCTTCGTGAAGTGGATGCAGGCGTACGCCACGCGCCACAGCGCGGCGCGCATGATCGACAAGCGCGCGATCCAGGCGTTCGTGCGCGCACCGGCCGAGATTCAGGACCGCGTCGCGCCGATGGCGCGTGCGTTCAACCTGCGCGACGATCCCGCGCTCGCGGTGCGCTACGTCGAACAATATGGCGGCGCGATGCCGGTGGTGTCGATTCCGGTCGATCCGCACACGCTCGCGGCCGCGCGCGGCGGCAAGCACGATCCGGCGTTCATCCGGCGCGCCCGCAAGTTCGGGTCGCCGATCGGCGCGCGCTACAACGAGGCCGACGCGACGATCACGCGCGAGGCGCCGGACGGCACCACGCGCACGCTCGAGCTCGACGACATCGCGCATCTGCACAAATGGCTCACCGCGGCGTCGCGCCACGGCTTCCAGCTTCGTCTCGAAGCGGCGTCGGGCCGCCCGCTCGTCTCCGCGGACGACCGCCGTACGATCGCCGGCACCAACGACAGCTATGCCGAGTACACGCGGCTGATGACGTCGTTCGAGACGTGGTCGCACGATCACGCCGGCGAGCCCGCGCCGAACGTGATGCTGAGCTTTCACGGATGGGACGCCGTGCTCGAGCCGGTGCCGGGCGCCGGCCACGTCGAGCTGCTCGATGCGCTGCTCGACCGCAAGGCGATCGACTGGCTGCACGTCGGGCTGTCGTACGGCACGCACGGGGCCGACTTCATCGCGAACCAGGACCTGACGCGGGCGCTGGCGGAACGGATCGTCGACTATTACCAGACCGACCGTCACGGCAAGTTCGCGCGACTGCACGGCGCCGATGCGCTCACGCGCGTCTTCGAACCGGTGAGCCCCGAGGCATTCGCGAACCAGCAGCAGGTGCTGTTCGCGGAGATCGCGCGCATCGGCAAGTCGAAAGGGCTGTCCGACGACGCGCTCGCGACGCTGCGCAGCGAACTGTACGAACGCAACACGACCGCACTCGTCAACCAGGCGCGCAAGGCGACGATCGAGCATGCGATGACGCAGTGGGCGTCGGCCGATCATCCGCCCGCCACGCGCACCGAAAAACTCGCCCGCCGCTTCGGCGAGCGCTGGCTCGCGGAAGCCGGCGGCCGCGCGCCGGCCCGCGGCACCGTCGTGTCGACCGCCGATCCCGCGGGGCCGCTGCCCGACAGTCGCGCGTACTGGCAGTCGGTAGTCGAGCGCGAAGCGCTGAAGAACGATCCGTCGAAGCCGATCAGCGTCGGCCGGCAGATCGCGGCGAACCCGAAACAGGCCAAGATGATCGAGGAACTGCAGGCGCTCGCGCAGATCAACGCGCTGCGCGTGCATCGGCCGTCGTTCCGCAAGGCGGAGCTGTGGAAGTCGATCGGCTTCAGCTCGCTCGTCACCGGCGCCGGTGCGCTCGTGATCGCCGATACGCTCGGCGCGACGCACGTGCTGCGGCAGGACATGCTGAGCAGCGCGACGTCGTCGTTCCTGCTGGGCTCGCGTCTCGGTCGCGTGTTCCAGGTCATGCACCAGGGCGCGGTGCGCAGCCTGCAGGCCGGCGATCCGAAGGCCGCGCAGGCGGTGCTCACGCGGCTCGAAGTGACGCTGTCGCGGCAGCTGCGCTCGGGGGCGCACGATTACGGCCAGAACCGGCGCGCGCAGCTCGAGCAGATCTCGAACGAAGCGCGGACACTGGCCGCGCAGTATGTCGAGCTGAACCGCGTCGGGCTGATGAGTTTCGACGACGCGACCACCCACATCAAGGCGCTCGCCGCGGACGTGCTCGCGCAGATGCAGGGCACCGTCGGCGGCACGTCGCTGCAGCAGCTCCATACCGGCAACCCGCGTCACCTGTTCGGGATCGCGGGCCGCGCCGGCGCCGCGATCACGTCGACCGCGACGCTCGCGGTCGGCATCAGCGGCGTCGTGCACGCGCACGGGGCGTTCGATCTCGCCTACGGCTCCGCCGCCATCGCGAGCGGTGCGTTCGGCGCCACGTATGCGGGCCTCGTCTACACGATCGGCGCGCACCGCGTGAATGCCGACAAGCGCAGCCGCATCGTGCGCTTCACCGATTCGGCGAGCGACTTCATGGCCGTCGCATACGGCGGCCTCGGCACCGGCGTGCAGTGGAGCGGCGGCCATTACGACCTCGCGATCGCGACCGGCGTGTCCACCGCGCTGCTGCTCGGCGGCCGTCTGAACACGCATTTCCCGAACGCGACGCCGCTGATCAAGAAGATCCCGACGGCCGTCGTGCTGATTCCGGTCGGCGCGTTCGCGTACAAGCTGATCGAAAGTCTGTGGACGACGTTCTTCGGCTCGGGGTCCGGTTCGTCGAATCAGTCGAATCAGTCGAATTCGTCGCAGTCGAATCTCGCGCCCGGCGCTTCGCCGAGCGCTTCGGCAAGCGCGTCGGCCAGTCCTTCGGCAAGCGCCGCGCCAAGCGCTTCGGCGGTTGCCTCGCCCAGTGCGTCGCCTGCCGCGCCGGCTTCGCCGTCGGCCAGCGCCACGCCGTCGACCGCTCAACCGTCCGGGTCGCCGCAGCCCTACATCGTCGTCGCCGGCGATTCGCTATGGGTCATCGCGGACCAGCATCGCCAGTCGCTGCTCGACGCCGCGCACGTGTCGCGCACCGACCAGCAGGCGATGACGCGCGGCGAGCAGGACACGCGCGCGTTCAACGAGATCCTGCAGCTCAATCCGTCGGTTTCACGCGATCCGAACCGCCTGTCGGTCGGCACGCCGCTGATCGTGGGCTGATAGCGGCGCGCGGGCCGCGTGGCGCCGCGCGCACCGGTTGCGCGCGGCATGCCGCATCACGCCGCCCGCTGATGTTCCAGCCACGCCTGGAACATCAGCACCGTCCACAGCTGGTGCTGCCAGTTCATCCGGCCCGTCTGGTGCTGGCGCCACAGCCGCTCGACCGCCGCCGCATCGAAGAAGCCCTCTTCGCGCAGGCGCGACGGCCGCAGCAGCGCATCGGCCCAGTCGCGCAGCGCGCCGCGCAGCCAGTGGTCGACGGGCGCGCAGAAGCCCTGCTTCGGCCGGTCGATCAGCGCGGACGGCACGTACCGGTCGAGCAGCCGGCGCAGCAGCGCCTTCGACTGCCCTTCCGGCAAGCGCACCGACGCCGGCACACGCCACGCGAATTCGACGACGTGATGATCGAGGAACGGCATGCGCGTCTCGAGGCTCACGGCCATCGCCGCGCGATCGACCTTCGCGAGAATGTCGGTCGGCAGGTACGTGAGCGTGTCGATCGCCATCGCCTGCTCGGCGAAGCTCAGGTGCGCGGGCCACGCGGACACCGTGTCGAGCGGCGTCGGCGGCTCCTGCCCCGACAGCGCGAGGCGCTCCGGATGATGCACCGACGACATCAGCAGCCGGTACAGCCCGATGCGGCTCTCCGCCGTCATCACATGGCCGAGCTTGTGCAGGCGATCGCCGATGCGCGACGCGGATTCGCGCGCTTCCACGCCGCCGCCCCACGCACCCTGCGCGACGGCCGCGAGCTGGTCCGCGTGATCGGGCCGCAACGCGTGCAACGCGGCGGCGATCCGCGCACGCACCGCCGCCGGCACGCGATGCAGCTTGCGCCACAGGCGCGGCGTCAGGAAGTAGCGCGTATAGCCGCCGAACAATTCGTCGCCGCCGTCGCCGGACAGGCTCACCTTCACGTGCCGGCGCGTCAGTTCGGAGACGAGAAAGGTCGGGATCTGCGACGCATCGGAGAACGGCTCGTCGTAGATCGACGGCAGCTTCGGCACGACGCCGAGCGCATGGTCGGCCGTCACGTAAAGCTCGGTATGGCGCGTGCCGAGATGGCGCGCGACGGCCTTCGCGTAACCGGCTTCGTCGTAGCCGGCCTCGTGGAAGCCGATCGTAAACGTGTCGACCGGCGTCGCCGATTGCGCCTGCATCAGCGCGACGATCGCCGACGAATCGATGCCGCCCGACAGGAACGCGCCGAGCGGCACGTCGGCCTCCATCTGCCGCGCGACGGCCTGGCGCAGGACCGTGTCCAGCTGGCCGACGGCTTCGTCGGCGCTGCCCTCGAACGGCTGCGCGCGGCCCGCCTCGATCGCCTGTTCGAGCGTCCAGTACGCGCGCAGGCGCGGCGTGTCGCGCGCATGTTCGAACTGGATGTACGTGCCGGGCGGCAGCTTGCGGATGCCGCGATAGATCGTATAAGGCGCGGGCACGCTCGACTGGCGCAGGTACAGGCACAGCGCGTCGCGATCGACCGTGCCGTCGAAGCCCGGGTAGCCGCGCAGCGCCTTCAGCTCGGACGCGAACACGAGCGCGTCGCCGATCCGCCCGTAGTAGAGCGGCTTCTCGCCGATCCGGTCGCGCGCGAGCGTCAGCACCCGCGACGCGCGATTCCACAGCGCGAACGCGAACATGCCGGTCGCGCGGCGCAACGTGGCCTCGACGCCCCACGCGACGATCGCCGCGATCAGCACCTCGCTGTCGGAGTGGCCGCGCCACGCCGGTGCACGCCCCGCGCGCTCGAGCTCCGCGCGCAGTTCGCGATGGTTGTAGATTTCGCCGTTGAAGACGAGGACGTAGCGACCGCACGCGGAAGCCATCGGCTGCCGGCCGTGCACCGACAGGTCGACGATCGCGAGCCGCCGGTGGCCGAGCGCGATGCCGGCATCCGGGTCGACCCAGATGCCCTGCCCGTCCGGCCCGCGATGCGCGAGGCTTGCCGTCATTCGCGCGAGCGTGCCGCGCGCTGTCTCCTCATCGAAGGCGACGCTATTCAGAAAGCCGTCGATTCCGCACATTGATTTGTCTGCCCCTGTTGACCTGGTCCGTCACGGGTGGCGCAACCTCGCGGCCCGCCGTCGGGCGTGACGGTCGAGCCATATTACGAAGAAATAAATCAGCAATAATTCACCAGTGAATGTCGGCGAAATCCGGAAAAAAATGGACGTCAAGCGCCGTACGCCGATGATCGAGCGATGGGGTCATATCGAATCCGGCCGGATCGCCGGCAAGCATCGCCGACAAAAAAGGGGCTTGATGCGATGCGACGCCAACCCGCCACGCCGCCGTCAAGCGGCGCCGGTCGCCCATTTCAGCAACTGCGCGACCGCGCGGAAATGCTGCGGCTGGATCGTGCCGTTCTCGGGCGTCGTCTCGTACAGCGCCTGCGCGAGCCCGACGTTGGCGAGCGTCGGGCGCAGCGCGTCGCGGGCCAGCCGCACGATCCGCTCGCCCGCGTCGCCCTCGCCGCGCGCGAGCACCCACGGCAGCGAGCCCATCCCGCCGTAGTAGAGCGCGACGGCCACGCGCGGCGAATAGACGACCACCGACGCATAGCCGATCCGGTCGGGCAGCGACGCGAACTGCGCTTCGCGCGCGAGCTGGCGGCGCTTCGCCTGGATGTGCGGATCGCCTTCGTCCTCCTTGTGCTCGCGCCGCACTTCGTCGATCGACATCTTCATCTTCTGGTTGAACTCGTGCCGCTGGTGCACGATGTCGATCAGCGCCATCACGATGTAGATCAGCGCGGCCCAGCCGAACAGCAGCATCAGCAGCTTCACGATCAGCGCGAGGATCGAGGCCGGCCGCGTGAAGCCCGACTGCACCGACGGATCGAGCGACTCGACGATCAGCCAGCCAAGCGTCGCGACGAGCAGCGCCGTCTTCAGCAGCATCTTCGCGAGATTGACGAGGTTGCGCAGCGACCACAGGTTCTTCATCCCCTCGGCCGGGTTGAGCCGCGACAACTGCGGCACGAGGCGGCTCCACGCCATCACGCCGCCCACCTGCACGAAGCCCGCGAGCAGCCCCGCCAGCAGGCCGGCCGCGACGATCTGCGCGGACAGCGTCGCCCAGTCGCGCGCGGCGCCGTCGATCAGCGCCGCGAGCCGCGCGGACGGATCGGCCGCGCCGACCGCGTCGAACACGAGCCGGAACAGCGCCTGCACCCGCGCGAACAGCGAGCCGATGCCCACCGCGAGCGCCACGCACACGCCGACGAAGAACGCGGACGATACCGTTTCCGCGCTCTTCGGCACGTCGCCTTTCTCGCGCGCCTCGCGCAGGCGCTTCGCGGTCGGCTTCTGGTCCTTTTCGGCCATCCCGGCTCCGGCGCGCTCAGCCGCCGCCGTGCGCGGCGAACAGCGCGCGCAGCAACGCCATCAGCCCGCTGTCGGGGCTCAGCAGCGAATGCAGCGACGCGTACACCACCGGCAGGAACAGGATCATCATCAGCACCGCGAGCGCGCTCTTCAGCGGCTGCGAGAACACGAAGATGTTGAGTTGCGGCACCGCGCGCCCGACCAGGCCGACGCCCAGCTCGACGAGCACCAGCACGATCGTGACCGGCGCCGCGAGCTTCACCATCCATTCGAAGATCGTGTCGGTCTGCCGCACGATGAAGGTTTGCAGCATCGACGAGAAGTCGGGGCCGAGCGAGCCGATCGGCCACCATGCGTACGACTGCGCGAACAGTTGCACGAGCACCTGCAACCCGCCCGCCGTGACGAACAGCGCAATCGCGACGAAATTCAGGAATCCAGAAGTCGGGCCGCCCTCGTGGCCACCCATCGGATCGAAGAACGCGGCGCTGCCGCTGCCGGTCTGAAAGTCGATCAGGTAGCCGACGCCCTGGATCGCGAACAGCACCGCGCTGAACGCGCCCGCGAGCAGCATGCCGACCATCGCCTCCTTCGCGACCAGCAGGCACCACATCAGGAACGGCAGCGCGGCGACCTGCGCGGCATCGATCGTCGGCGCGACGAACGCGGCGATCACGACCGCGATCCCGTTGCGCACGAGGCCCGTGATGATCTGCTCGTTGAATACCGGCACGACGAACATGATCGGCAGCAGGCGCGGCATCACGTAGAGCAGCGGCCGCAGCATGCCGGCGACGTCGTTGAAACCCGCGGCCTGGTCTAGCATCGGCGCTCCGCGGCGGCGGGCGGGGCGGGATCGTCGGGCGAGGCGGATGCGGCGGATGCGTCGGTTTCGGTGGCGATGTCGGCGTCCGTTTCCGCTTCGGTCATCGCCGCATCGAACGCGGCGGCGGCCTCGGGCGGCGTGGACGCATGACCGGCCGCGGCGTCGCCCGCACCAGCCACCCAGGTGCCGCCCGTCGCGAAGCGCCGCACCGCGTAGCCGTCCGCGATGTCGTCGGCGTCGCGCTCGACCCGCGCGGCGCGCGCGTGCAGCGCCTTCTCGCCGGCCTTCTCCAGCTTGTCCTCGGCGGCCTTCGCCTTGCGCGCGGCGCGCTGCAGGTCGGCGAGCGTCGCCTCGTGGCCGCGATGCACGTGCGCGGCCTCGCTCACCGACGCGTTCGCGGTGCCGATATGCCGGTCGAACGTGCGCGTATCGGCCGCCGCGTTCTGCAATGCGCGGGCCTCGCGCACGTCGTCGGCGAGCCGCGTCTGGATCGCGGCCTTCGCGGCGACCTGCTGCGCGAGCTGCGCCTGCGCGGCCGCGAGCGCGCGGCGGCTCTGCGCGGCGATGCCCTGCTGGCGCGCGGCCGCGACGCGCGCGATCTGGCTGCGCATCTCGCGCACGCGCTTCAGGCGAGCGAGCGTCGCGAGCACGAGGCGGTCGTCGGCTTCAGACATGATCGTTCGCCAGCTTCGTCAGCTTCGCGAGCAGCGCGTCGAAACGCACGTCCTCGTCCGACGCCTGCGCGCAGAACGCGCCGATCGCGTCGCGCGCGCGCAGCGCGAGATCGCCGAGCCGGTCGCTGCCTTCGCGATACTCGCCGATCTGCACCAGCAGCTCGATCTCCTGGTACTTCGCGATCAGCTCGCGCACGCGCGCGGCCGCATGCTGGTGCGCGCGGCTCGCGACGAGCGGCATCACGCGCGACAGGCTCGCGAGCACGTCGATCGCCGGATAGCGGTTCGCGAGCGCGATCTTGCGCGACAGCACGATATGGCCGTCGAGGATCGAGCGCACCTCCTCGGCGATCGGGTCCGATTCCTCGTCGCCTTCGACGAGCACCGTGTAGAGCGCGGTGATCGACCCGTGCGCCCCCTGCCCCGCGCGTTCGAGCAGGCGCGGCAATACCGCGAACGTCGACGGCGGGAAGCTGCGCCGCGTCGGCGGCTCGCCGCTCGCGAGGCCGACCTCGCGCTGCGCGCGGGCGAAGCGCGTCAGCGAATCGACCAGCAGCAGCACGCGCTTGCCCGCATCGCGGAAGTGCTCGGCGATCGCGGTCGCGACCAGCGCGGATTTCACGCGCTCCATCGCGGGGCGATCGGATGTCGACACGACGACGATCGACCGCGCGCGCACCTCGGGCGACAGGCTGTGCTCGATGAATTCGCGCACCTCGCGGCCGCGTTCGCCGACCAGCGCGATCACGTTCACGTCGGCCTGCGCGCCGCGCGCGATCATCCCGAGCAGCGTGCTCTTGCCGACGCCGGACGGCGCGAAGATGCCGACGCGCTGCCCGATGCCGAGCGTCATCAGCCCGTCGATCACGCGCACGCCGGTCGGAAACGGCGTGTCGATCATCTTGCGCGCGAGCGGGTTCGGCGGGTCCTGCTGCGTCGAGACCCATGCGGCGCCCGTCACCGGCCCGCGATCGTCGAGGGGCCGGCCGAGCCCGTCGAGCACGCGGCCGAACAGCCCCTCGCCCACCGGAAAGACATGCTCGCGCCCGGACGGCACGACGGTCGTCTCCGGCGACAGCCCGGCCACGTCGCCGAGCGGCGTGAGCAGCGTCGTCTGGCGCGAGAAGCCGACCACCTCTGCGAGCAGCGTCGGCTGGTTCGGCGTGCGCAGCTCGCAGATCTCGCCGAGCCGCGCGCGGATGCCCGTCGCGTTCAATATCTGCCCGACCGCGTGGTTGACGCGGCCCTGCACCGACACCGGCGAGAAGAACGCCAGCCCCGCGTCGAGTTCGCCGACCAGGCGGCCGCGATCGAACGGCGCGCCGTCGTCGTCGCCGAACGGTGGCGGATCGTCGAGCGGCGCGTTCATCGCGCGGCGCCCTTCAGCGCGTCGCGGCGGATCGCCTGACGCAACGCGTCGATCTGCAGGTCGAGGCTCGCGTCGATGCGCCCGGACGGCGTCTCGACCGTGCATGCATGGCGTTCGAGCTGCGCGTCCTCGACGATGCGGATCTTCTGCCGGTTCGACTGCCCGGCGAACGCGCCGTCGAGCGCGTCGCGCATCTCGTCCTTGCGGCCGGGCGCGATACGCACGATCAGGAACGCCTCGTCACGTACGAGCGGCGCGATCCGCGCGAGCGCGGCCTCGTACAGCTTCTGCGTGCTCATCTCGCCGACGATCGCGCGCACGGCCTTCACGACGATATCGGCCATCGCGTCCTTCATCGTTTCCATCGTGCGCGTGGCGGCGAGCGCCTGCGTGTAGGCCTGCGCGGCCTGCTCGCGTTGCGCGCGGCGCATGCCTTCGTCGTAGCCGGCCGCCTGGCGCTTGTCGAACTCGCGCTGCGCGTCGGCGACGATGCGCGCCGCCTCTTCATGCGCGGTCGCGATCACCGCGGACGCGTCGAGCAGCGCCGCGTATTCGCGCTCCTTGAGCACCTTGCGTTCCGACAGTAGCTGCAGGTTGTCGCTCGTGATCAGAAAAGCCAGTCCCATGACGCAAGCCTCTCGGGAATCAGAAACAGGAACATCAGTTCGCCGAACTGGTCGCGCTGCGCGCGGTTCAGCCAGTACGGCGCCTCGTCGTCGATCGCGCGGTTGAATTTCAGGCGCACGCGCCGCGCGACCGCGTCGCCGGCCACGCCGATGAAATCCGCGAGCAGCCGGCCGCCGCGCGCCCGGATCACGACCGGCAGCGCGGCGGGATCGGCGCGCCACGGTTCGAGCGTTTCCGCGAGCGCGCCGAATTCCGGCGCGCGTTCGAGCGCGAGTTCGAGCGCATCGCCGCCGAGCCGCGCCGCGACTTCCGCGCGGATGCGCCGCCCGGCCAGCACGTCGCGCAGCCATGCGCGATGCAGCAGCAGCCCCGCATACGCGGCCAGTTGTTCGAGCGCCGCGCCCGGCAGCAGCGCGAGCCGCGCGCACGGGTTCGCGACGTCGAAGTCGTGTCGGTCGGCCACGCCGTTCAGGTCTAGCAGGTGCCGCGCGAGCAGCTTGCGGCCGGCCGCGCCGAACGCGTCCGGCGAACGGTAGCGCGCGGGCCAGTCGGCCGGCACGCGTGTCACGTGCAGATAGCGGTCGGGCCGCAGGTTGAAGTCGCAGACGAGCGCATGAAACGTGGCAGCGCGTGCGACGGGAGGCGGCGCAAGCGGATGCAGCCATGGCAGCGTCGCCGCCTCGGCCGCGACGCTCGCCTCGCCCGGCGGCAGCGCGTGCGGCTCGCTCATGCGCCGTCGCGCGCGCCGTCCGGCGTACGCAACCCGCCGCCAGCGTTCTGCGCGGTCGCACCGCTCGCCCCGCGCGACGCACCGAGCAGGCCCGCAAGCCGCGCGCCGAACATCCCGCGCCGCGCGGCCGACAGCGCGATCACCGCGCAGGTCAGCAGGATCAGCGCGAACACGAGCCAGCCGAGCGGCGAGCGCAGCCGCAGGATGTCCGACACCGCACTGCCGATCCCGTCCACGCGCGTCGCGCGCGCGGCGGCCGGCTGCAGGAACAGCGACACGTTGTCGTACTGCAGCCCTTCGATGCTGTGCGCGACGAGATCCTTGACCATCGGCGCCATCGCGCGCAGGTCGACGCCCGGCCGGTAGCGGATGTACACCGCGGCCGACGACGGCTTGATCTTGTCCGCGAGCGGATCGTTCTCCGGAATCACGACCTGCACGCGCGCGACCACCACGCCCTCGATGTCCTGCAGCGTGCGCGACAGATCCTGCGACACGCCGTACAGGTAGCGCACGCGCTCCTCGGCCGGCGTCGACACGAGGCCCTGCTTCTGGAACAGCTCGCCGAGGCTCGCATAGCTCGGCTTCGGCAGTCCGTTCGCCTGCAGTACCGTGAGCGCCGCCTGCATGTCGCCGTCCGCGACGCTCACGAGCCACGCGTTGCGGTCCGACGTGTCGCGCGCATCGTTGTCCTTCGACGCGCTGATGCCCGCGTCGCCGAGCACCGCGACCATCTGGTTCGCGTCGCGCTCCGACAGGCCCGAGTACAGCTCCTTCTGGCACCCGGCCAACAGCACGAGCAGCCCCGCGAGCAGCGCACGCGCCGCCCGGCTGCGCCACGCATGCATGCGCGGCGTCGAATCGATCGTCGTCATCGTTTGTCCGCTTCAGGGCGCGTGAGGCCAGAGCCTCCAGCCAGCACGCGCGCTTTCACTCCTGCGTCTTCAGCACCGTATGCGTGAAGCCGTTCGCCGCCTGTGCAACCGACAGGCTCAACTGGTATTCCGAAATCGTGGTGGTTGCCGTCCACTGGAAATCCATCGCCTTCACCATCGTCATCAGCGGGTCGCTGCGGCTGTCCGCCATCGACGTCAGCATCTCGCTGCGATGCTTGTCGATGTTCGCGTACCGCGAATCGAGATCGTTGCCGTACGTGCGCAACCGCTCGACGAGCGACGACTGGTTCGCCTGTGCGGGCGTCATCTGCACGGCCGGCGCCGCATCCGCCGGCGCGCGCGACATCGCGACACCGGACGAAGACGGCGGGGCGGCCGGCGACGCGCCCGGCTGCATCAGCGCATCGAACTGGCGCACCTGCGCCGGGTCGGACGCCGTGCCCGCTTGCTGCGCGGCACTCGCGAGCGCAGCCGCGCCCGGCGGCGCCGCGCCTACGCCTGTTACCGACATGATCGTGTCCTCCTTGACCGGCAAAGCCGGAAACGGGCCGGCCGGCACGCACCTACGCCACGCCGAGCGCCCGTCACGGGCGGCCCCGGCGTGCGACGTCGCACGGCACGGCCGGCGACCGGCATCACGCGCGGCCGGCGGAACTCAGGTGTTGCGCAACCTGGGCGTTCGCCGTCCCTTCCTGCGCGGTCACTGCGTTGCTGGTTTCGAACGTCGCAGTCGATTGCTGAACCTGGAAGTTGATCTTGGTCAGTTCGAGCTGCGTCTTGGTCAGGTCGTCGGCCTGCTTCTGCACGTCGCCCGTGTTCGTCACACCACCTGCTGCCGAGGTACCCATGCTTCGCTCCTTTACGTGAACAACACACTCCACCTTCCGGCGGCGGCCCCATGCCCCGCCGGCGACGTGACGCGCCGCATGCGCGCGGCGTGTCGCGTAATGCGCGCATCGCCAGGCGCGATGCGCAAATCCTGTCGCGACCCTAGTGCGTCGCGCCCTTCGACGCGCCGGCCGCCGCGACGGCCGGCGTCGCCGGCGCATCGGGCAACAGCGTCGGCCCCGGCACCGGCTGCGCGACGCCCGCCGCCGCGCCGCTCGCGAGCGGCGCCACGGGCGGCGCCGGCGCCTGCTCGGGCACACGCGCCGACGGGCCGCCGAGCGGCATCGTGATGCGCTGGCCGTTGCGCTCGAACACCACTTCGTCCGGGCCGATCGACACGACGCTCGCGCCCTCCTTCAGCCGTGCGCCTTCGAAATAGCGGCTACCGTCGACCGTCTCGATGTAGCGCTGATCGCCGTCGCCGGCGAACACGGTCGTGATCTCCGGAATGCCCGCCGTGCCGCCGAGCGTCGTCGCCGTACGCGGCGCGGCCGCGTCTGCATCGCGTACGTGATCGACCACCTCGAGCGCCGGGCGCGCGTCCTTCATGTAATTGCGGATGCGCGGCTCGATCTGCGCGCGCGCGGCCGTGCCCGTCAGCTCGATCCGGCCGCGGCCGAGATACGTGACCGTCAGTGCCGTGTCGCTGAAATAGGTCTGCGCGGTCGCGACCAGATCGCTGACCACGTAGATATTGCCGAGCGCCGCGTTGTCGACGCCCGCGACGATCTGCGCGACGTGCTCGCGCGCGGCCGGGTCGCTGACGTAACCCGACACGATCACGCCGTCGTCGCGCGGCGCGACCGCCAGCTCCGGATACGCGTGCAGCAGTTGCTGCAGCCGGTGCGTGCGCGCGAGCACCGATTCGTGCTGCCACGGCAAGCGTCCCGACCACGCGACGAAGCCGTAGCCGAGCGCGCCGAGCAGCACGCCGATCCACAGCGCGACCAGCGCGATCACGAGCCGCCGGCTGCCCAGCCGCCGCAGCCCGCCGGTGAGCCAGCCCAGCCATGCCGCTTCACGCGCGGCGTCCGGCGCATCGGTTTCGTCGGGCACCGCGACGCTCGCCTGCGCATGCCGCGCGATGCCAAGCCGGATCGAGCCGACCGTCACGACGTCGTTCGGCGTCAGCGAGCGGCGACCGCTGCCGAGCGGCTCGTCGTTGAACAGCACCGGCGCGCCGGTGTCGCCGCCGTGGTTCTGCACCGTCACCGCAAGCGCGCCGACCTGCAGGCACACTTGTTTCGCGCCGATCTCTCGATCGGGCAGGATCACTTCGCAGTCGGCCGCCGTACCGACCCAGTTCGCGCCGCGCGCGAGCGACATCGTGCGGCCGTACATCGGCCCGCTCAGGAAGCACAGGTTCCACGGCGACGCGAGCGCGGCCGAACCGGCCCCCGCGCTTCCCGCGCCGCCGGGCAATGCGCCGTCGCCGTGCGGATCAATGATGCTCGTCGACATGGGTGGGTGCTCCTGCGGTCGTCGCCACCGGCTGCGACGCCGCATCCTTGGGTGGCGCCGGCAACGCGGGCGGGCCGAACTTCGTGCCAGGCAGCGGCTTCGGCGTCAGCGGCACCGCGACGTCGTTGTCGGGCGGCCGATACATCGACATCCCTTCCTGGCTCGCCGGCCCGTCGACGCCCGGGTTCACGGGCGAGCCGTCCGGCGCGTACATCGACGCGTTCGTCACGACCCGCGGCGTCAGCAGGTAGAACCGCTCCATGTGGTTGCCCGACTTGTCGGTGTACTTGAACAGGTTGCCGATCAGCGGAATGTCGGACAGCCAGGGCACGCCGCTCTTGTTCAGCTTCACCTCATCATCGTTGAAACCGGCGATCAGGAGGCTCTTGCCTTCGTCGATCATCGTCTTGGTGACGATGTTGCGCTGCTGGATCACCGGCACGTTCGACACGGCCTGCCCCGGCACGATGTTGCCGTCCTGGATGTCGATCGACATCATCACGCTCTGCGGGTTGCCCGACACCGCCGCCGCATTGCGGATCGCCTCGTCGACGATCATCGGCGTCACCTTGATGCTGGTGCCGGTCGTCACGCTGTACAGCGACGAATCCTGATAGCCGGGCACCTGCACGTAGAACTGCGTGAGGTTCTCGAGGATCGCCTCGGTGTTGTCGAGCGCGAGCACCTTCGGCTTCGATCGCAGTTGCGCCTGGCCTTTCTGCGCGAGCGCGTTCACGCGCGTGAGCAGGTAGTTGCGCAGCGACCCGCCGATCGATGCGGTCAGCGCGATGCCGGTCGGCATGAAGGTGCCCGTCTGCCCGGTTTCCGACGTGCCGATGCCGAACGTCAGCGGCGGGTTGCCGACGCCGTTGTACTGCGTGTTGCCGTTCAGCGCGTTCTGGCCGTTGCCGATCTGCACGTCGCCGTGCGTCGTGTGCAGGCGCCAGTCGATCCCGAGACTGTCGAGCGAATCCTCGTTGATGTCGATGATCGTCACGTTGATCTCGACGATGCGCGGCCGCTCGTCGAGCTGGTTGATCAGCGACTGGTAGCGGTACATGTTCTCCGGCAGGTCGCGCACGATCACCGCGTTGATCGCCGGATCGGCGACGATCTGCGGCAGCGTGTCGCCGCCGCCGTTGTTCGCGAACGGCGAGAAGCCGCCGCCCATGCCGCTGTCCGCCCCGCCATAGCCGCCCTGCCGCGGGCCGCCCGAGATGTCGGGAAAGTCGAGCCGCGGCACCGCGATCGTCAGCCCCGAGCCGAGCTTCACCTGGCGCGCGGCCTGCCCGAGCGGCGTGCTCGATGGCGCCGCGGTCGTGCCGCCGCCCTTGCCGAACAGCCGGCGCAGGATCGTCGCGACGCCCGGCACCGTCACTTCCTTGCCCGAGCGGTTGATCGTGAAGTCCGACGCCCAGCCGTATTTCAGCCGGAACGCGCGGATGTCCGCATGCGCGCCGTTCGCCGCCGGATCGCCGACCGAGCCGACCGCCTGCCGCACGAGCTCGACATAGCGGCGCGGGCCGGCCACGTACACGCTATTGGCGCGGTCGTTGATCACCAGCGTGTAGCGCTTGTCCGGAATCTGCATCGCCTGCAGCGCGCGGCCGATTTCGCCGGACGCATTCGGCGGGATCGGGATCATCTGCGTCTGCGACTGGTCGGCCGGATCGACGTACAGGAACGAGCCGTCGTAGTACCACGTGAGCCCGTAGGTCGAGCAGATCGTGTCGAGCGTCTGCTGCGGCGTGCCGGAGAAGCGGCCGCTGATCACGCCGTCGACCTTCGGGTCGACCACCGCCGTCACGCCCTGCGACGACGCGAGCTCGCGGATGAAGTCGCCGATCTTCTTGCCGTTCGCGACGATCGTGAACGGCTTGTTGCGCCAGCGCAGGTCCGCGGCGCGCGCATGCTGCGCGGGCGCCATGCACAGCGACGCCGTGAGCAGCGCGGTCGCGCACACGGCAAGCGCGGCCCGTTGCAGGCTGCGCGGTTGAAACCGGATCGAGGCGACGCGTCGACGCATCAAAGAACTCCTGTGGAAGAAACGAACATGCGTTCCAGCGCCTGCTGCGCGAAGCGCAGCACTTCGCCGCCGAGCCAGCCGGACAGCAGCACGAGCGCGACCATCACGGCGATCAGCCGCACCGCGATGCCGATGTTGGCGTCCTGCACCTGCGTGACGGCCTGCAGGATCGCGACGACGAGGCCCGTGACGGTCGCGATCAGCACGATCGGCAGCGACAGCAGCAGCACGAGCATCAGCGCCTGGCGCGTCAGGTCGAGGATCGTCGAGCTCGTCATTGCACGGCTCCCGGCGCGCGCACGTCGGCGCCCGCGCCGACCGTGCCGTCGTCCGGCGGGTTCTTCACCCAGCCGACCGTATGCAACTGCACGTCCTCCTCGACTTCCTGGTACGACAGCACCGCGAGTTCGGGCAGCACCGGCTGCAGGATCGTCTTCACGTAGCGGCGCGCGCCGAGCGCGACCATCACCGCGAGCCGCGCGCCACCGTGCGCGCCACCCTGCGCGTTGCCGTGGCCGCCGGGGCCGGCCGCCTGCGCGGCCTGCACGATCGCGCGCACCTGTTCGCCGATGTCCTGCTTGACCGCACTCGACAGCGCGAGGAAATTACCCTGCTTCGTGCGCATCACCGCGCTCTCGATCCGCTCCTGCAGGTTCTGCTCGAACAGCACGACCCGCAGCTGGCGCGCCGTGCCAGCGTGTCGATCGGTGATCATCCGGCGCAGGTCGACGCGCACGAGCTCGACCAGCGCGATCACGTCGTCGGGCTCGTTCGGCGCCCACGTGATCAGGCTCTCGAAGATCACGCGCAGGTTGCGGATCGGCACCTGTTCGGCGAGCAGCCGGCGCAGCACTTCGGTCACGCGCTGCAACGGCACGAGCCGCGTCAGTTCGCCCACCAGCTCCGGATGGTCGCGGCGCACCAGATGCACGAGCGCCTGCGTCTCCTGGATGCCGAGCAGTTCGTCCGCATGCTGGCGCACGATCTGCTCGACGTGCGCGGCCAGCGCGCTCTCGCTCGACAGCCACTTGCCGTCCGGCGCCGCGCCGTCGGGCTTGATCCACAGCGCGGTCGCGAACGGGCCGAACGCCTCGGCCGGCTGGCGCTCCGCGCGCTCCGGCAGCGGCGCGACGCCGTCCCACAGCAGCCAGCCCGGCTTCAGCGCGCCGTGCGCGACGAGCACGTCCTGCAGATAGATCCGGTACGTACCGGCCGGCGCGCCCTCGTCGTCGTTCAGCGTGATGCGCGGGAACACCGTGCCGATGTCCGCGTCGACGCGCGCCTTCGCGCTCGACAGCGCCGCCTGCAGTTGCGCGAGGTTCAGGCCCGTGCGCAGGTCGTCGGACAGCGACACCGCGATCAGCGACGTGACGCCCGCCGCGTGCGATACCTTCGCGGGCTGGCCGTCGTCGGCCGCGCCGACGCGCCCCGCGACATGAATCAGGTTGAAGCTCGGCGCGGACGTCTTGCGCTTCAGTTGCGAGAACGCGAAGGCGCCGAGGCCAAGCGCGATCAGCGCGAACGACCATTTCGGAAAACCGGGCACGACGAGAAAACCGCTCAGCACGAACGCCGCGATCAGCAGCGCGCGCGGGTGTGCGCCCAGTTGCTCGCCGAGCTGTTCGCCGAGCTGGCGCTGTCGTGCATCGCGCGTCGCGACGCGCGTGGTCACGATGCCGGCCGCGATCGATACCAGCAGCGACGGAATCTGCGACGCCATCCCGTCGCCGACCGTCAGGATCGCGTAACGCTGCAGCGCCTCGCCGATGTCCATCCCGTGCATCAGCGTGCCGACCGCGATCCCTGCGACGATGTTGATGAACGCGATCACGAGGCCCGCGATCGCGTCGCCCTTCACGAACTTCATCGCGCCGTCCATCGCGCCGTGCATCTGCGATTCCTGCTCGAGCTTCTCGCGCCGCTCGCGCGCCTCGTCGGCGCTGATGATGCCCGCGCGCAGGTCCGCGTCGATGCTCATCTGCTTGCCCGGCATCGCGTCGAGCGAGAAACGCGCGCCGACTTCGGCCACCCGCTCCGACCCTTTCGCGATCACGATGAACTGCACGACCGCGATCACGAGGAACACCACGCCGCCCACCACCACGTTGTTGCCGACCACCAGCCGCCCGAACGCGTCGATCACGTGGCCGGCGTTCGCATGCAGCAGGATCAGCTTGCACGACGCGATGTTCAGCGCGAGCCGGAACAGCGTCGTGAACAGCAGCAGCGCGGGAAACGACGAGAAACTGACCGCCGACGGCACGTAGGTCGACACCGTCAGCAGCACGACGCTCGCCGCGAGATTCAGCGAGATCATCCCGTCGAGCGCGGCCTGCGGCAGCGGCAGGATGAACAGCGCGACGACCGCGACGATGAAGGCCGCGAGAAACAGGTCGGCGCGCGGCGACGCGCCCCCGAGGCGCCGTCCGGACACGCCGCGGCCGGCGGAAAACAACCGCTGCCAGTCGCGGGGGAGCGCCTTCGGTTCAGCCATCGTGCCGTCGTCCTGTCGTTATCGCCGGCTGGCACGGGCAACCCTGCCCCATGCCGCGCGGACCGTTGAATGGGACGAGTGTAGCGACGGGAAACCGCGGAAAAAGAGGCGCGCCTCGTAGCGTGAAAGCGCGTTTTCCTCAGACGATCGAATCGGACTACGAAACCCGGCGGCACGTTCGGGCACGCGCCGCCGGAACCGCTTCCATCGCGCGCCGGAGCGCCGGCGCGCGCCTGCGGCAGACGTCAGCTCAGGACGGCAGCCGCCGCGCGGCGAGGTACGCGAGCTGCGCGCGGTTCTGTACGTTGAAGAGTTTTTCCAGCGAGCGGATGTGGTGCCCGACCTTGTGCAGCGACGTGCGCAGCGCGCTCGCGATCTCCTGGTCGGACAGCCCGTGCACGAGCCGGTCGAGCACTTCCTGCTGCTCGTCCGCGAGCGCGAAGCCGCGCATGCGAGCGACCCGCGCCTCGAGGAACGGCAGCGCGACGCGATGCACGGCAAGACTGACCGACAGCGCGCCGCCGATCACGCGATCGTCGATCCATTCGGTGCCGTGCGTTTCCGACGTCAGGTTCACCGCGACGCGCAGGTCGAGCCGCGGCGCCGACAGGCTGAAGATCACGCCGCTGTTCATTGCGTGCGCACGCAAGTGGCCGGCCAGCGCCAGCACCTTGCGGTCGCCGCTGCCCTGTGCGGCCGCCTCGATCTCGTCGAGCCGCCATGCGACCGGAAAGCCGCTCTGCCGCACCTGCGCGAAACGCGGGTCGCTGTCGTACAGCATTCCTTCGATGAACGGCTGCATGAACGTCGCCGGCGCGAGGTCGCGCAGCAGATGCGCACGCAGAATGCGCCGCCCGATCATTTCGTAGGCGCCGTAACCCAGCGTACTGAATCCGATTTGCCGCAATCGCGCATGACATTGCGAGAAATCGAATGACGCAAGGTCGGTTTTACCGGGCGCTATTTGAATACCGGTAAAAACGTCACGCTCGATTGCGTGATATTCGTTCGAATAAGCGGCGGCGGCCGCTATATCGGCTTGTGAGAACCACTCGACGCGTGGTGCGCCGTCAGCATATGTCATGAGGAGCCCGCCCTTTCCCATTATGTGAAACTGCGCCCCGTCACGATCTGGTCTTTTCTTTATGATTTTCTGGTCGTCGTTATATGCGCACGAACATGAACCTTTCGCCGCGATTAGTATTACGGCATATTACCCACACACCGACATTTTTGTACAATGCCCCCGCGTTTCGTCAGGGATGACGATCGGCGCATATCACAACGATGCTCGGTCGCACCGCCGCGAATGCCGTACACGATACGGCCGCCGCCAGGCGATGCGCGTCGATTCCGAGGGATGGCTCATGTCCGATATTGCATTGCATGAAGAAGCGGTCGCCCCAACCACCTTGCCGCGCGCGTCGCGCGGATTGAACGCATGCGCGGACGCGCTGCGCGAGCGCCCCGTGCAGGTCGTCTGGTGCGACGACGTGAAGCGCGGCGACGATGCGCAGCCGCACGCACCGAAGCTCGGCGTCGCCGATACGCTCGCGCACGCGCAGAGCACGGCCGAGCGCAACCGGATCGTCACGAGCCTGCTGCATCTGACAGGCTTCTCGACCTTCGCGTACTTCGCACTCGAATTCGCGCGCGAGCGCGTCGAAAGCCTCTACCTGCACGAAGCGTTCACGCCGGCCACCTATCGCGGCGACTACGTGCGGCACAACCATCACGACGTCGATCCGCGCACGCTCGGCGCGCGCGTGTGCAACATGCCGATCGTGTGGGACCTGCAGCAATTGCGCCGCGAGCACCGCGAGCGCGACGACGCGCCGTCCGTGAGCCCGGCCGCGCTCGACGGCTTCCTGCAGACGATGCAGGACGACGGGATGTGCAGCGGCATCATGTATTCGATGGCCGTGCCCGGCACGCGGCTGCACGCGTTCATGAGCTTCACCGCGCCGCGCCGCACGCGCGAATGGATCACGCCGGCGACGATCGAACAGGCGCTGTCGATCGGGCTGTCGGTCCACAAGTTCGCATCGCCACAACTGATCTCGACGTCGCGCGAACGCGCGGTGAACGGGCTCACGCCATTCGAGCAGGAGCTGCTGCTCGGCATCGCCGAAGGCGCGTCCGACAAGGAAATCGGCCGGCGCCTCGACACCAGCGCGCACAACGTCGACTATCACCTGCGCAAGCTGCGCAAGCGCTTCGGCGTCGCGAACCGGATTCAGCTCACGTACCTGACGTCGAAGCTCGAGCTGATCTGACGCGCGGCGGCGGCGGCGCGGCGTCGCAGTTTCGTTTCGCCGATCGCGTAAACGCACATGCCGGCCTCGCGGGCCGGCATGCACGGGTTGCGGCGCGGTGCCGGGTCCGGCGCCGCTTCCTCGCAGACGATCGCCGTTACTTCAGCAGCGTCATCTGCACCACCTTCACGATCACGAGCCCGACCGCGATCACCAGATAGCCGCGCAACACGGCCATCCAGATCCGCGTCGCGAGCGTCATGTTCTGCGGCTCGAGCGTATCGAGCGGCGGCATGCGCCACGTGTCGCGCAGCGAGCGATCGATGCCCGGCTCGACGACGCGCTTGTTGCGGCGAATCAGTACCGTCGCCAGATAGCCGGCGATCGCGAGCACGGTGCCGCCCACCAGCACGTCGACGATCGCCTCCCCGCTGATGTCCGGATACATCACCGACGCGGTCAGGATGATCGACAGCAACACCAGCACCCAGATCACCGCGCCCGTGAACACGTTGAGCTTCGTCGAGTTGACCCAGGGCCCGAGCACCTGGCGGTCGTTGCACAGCACGAGCAGGAACACCGTCGCGCTCGGCAGCAGCACGCCGGCCAGCGTCTGCACGGCTTCGGTCAGCAGGCCGAGCGGGCTGCCCGGGATCAGCACGAGCGTGGCCGCGGCCGCGACGATACCGAAATAGACGAGATAGAAGCCCTTCGCGTCGGTCACGCCCCGATGCAGCGAGTGGCGGATCTTGAACACGTCGCCGATCGCGTACGCGGTCGACAGCGACACGGCCGCCGCGCCGATGATGCACGCGTCGAGCAGCGCGATCGCGAACAGCGTCGCGCTCGTGCGGCCCGCATACTTCTCGAGGCCGGCGATGATGCCACCCGCGTCGGTGAAGTTGCCGGCTTCCGGATGGCCGGCGAACAACGCCGAGCTGAAGCCGATCATCGCGACCGCGCCGACCAGCACGAACGCGATGCCGATCCACAGGTCGGCCTTTTCATATTTCATGAAGCGCGGCGTGATGCGCTTGTCGATCACGTAGCTCTGCTGGAAGAACAATTGCCATGGCGCGACCGTCGTGCCGACGATCCCGATCACGAGCAGCATCACGTCCGACAGCTTCGCGTGCGCGGGCCAGTTCGGCACGAAGAAGTCGCGCGTCATCTGCGCGGCGGACGGGTGGATCGACACGAGCACCGGCACGAGCAGCAGGCTCAGCACGCACAGCCCGATCGCGAACCGCTCGAAGCGCCGGAAATCGCCGGTACTGACCGCGGCCATCGTCAGCGCGGCGGCCACGCACACGCCGGCCACCTTCGGCAATCCGAAGAAATCCAGCACGAACGTGATGCCGATGAACTCGGTGACGATGGTCAGCGCGTTGAGCAGGAACAGGTCGATCACGCTGAACGCGCCCCAGAACTTGCCGAAGCGTTCGAAGATCAGCCGCGCATGGCCGACGCCCGTGACCGCGCCGAGGCGCAGCACCATTTCCTGGTTCACGTACAGCACGGGCACCAGCAGCAGCAGCGTCCACAGCAGCGTCGTGCCGTAGTTCTGGCCGGCCTGCGTGTAGGTGCCGAACGCGCCGGCGTCGTTGTCGCCGACCATCACGATCAGGCCCGGGCCGATGATCGCGAGCAGCGTGCGCAGGCGCGCCCACCACGTGCCGCGTGCGCCGGTATCGTGGTGCGCGATCGTGCCGAGCGCACCGCGGATGTCGCCCAGGTGGGCTTCGTCGAGCACGGCGCTGCGGTCGGCGGCGATCGGTGGAGAAACGTTGGATGGCGTGGACATGATGTGTTCCGTACGGCTAAGGGTTATGCGATTCGGTGAGCGTGTGACCTTGGAATGCGCACGGGACGGCCGCCCGAAGGCGGGGGCGCGTGCGCATGCCGAGGCGCGCTCGGCGCTTCTTTTCAGTGGATCAACGCTTTCAGTTGGCTCAACAGGCGGGAGAACACCCGCGGACGGGCGTCGAGCGTCAGCATCGCGTCGTAGTGGGGGCGCGATTCCGTGACGTGCGGAAGGTTCGACAGCAGAAGGCCGAAGTTCATGGTCTGGCTCCGTGCGGCGACGGCAGCGTGCCGGCCGCGTCGTGGGCGCGGGGCCAGCCAGGGGCCTGAACGACGTGTCAGGCTAGTCGGCCGGATTGTCCCCGCGACCCGGGTTCGAAAGGGTCTGCGTATGCAACGGACATAAGGGACAACTGTCACTGTCGTTCATGGCGGCTCCTGTGCGGTGTTCCGGGGAACACGGTTGACCGCCGGCCGGCGTGCGGGCCGGCATTCGCGCGCCCGGGGAACGGATGCGCGAACGCGGCCGCCTGCCAGGCGGCGGGGAAACCGGGCAACGCATGCGAGAACGCATCACGCTAACCGGCGCGAATCAGGGTGCACGTAGGGAGTGGCTGCGGAATACTGCTGCGCGCACCGTTTGCCCGGGAGACAAACGGCGGCTTCGATGAGGCGCGGACGTCGGTCGCTCAGGCGGAAATTTCGTTCGAAGATCGACTACTGCAGGCGTCCAAGGCGGCGGCCCCAAGAGTGAAGATGGCGGATTCTATGGACCGCGCGAAAGTGAAGTCAACCCCTCCAATCCCCATTTTTCGAAATAAATTTCCCGCCTGACGCGACTGAAAGATTTGCCCTTGAAATAACGTTCTGAAACCTTTCAGCGCCGTCGTCACGCCACCCCGCGCCGATGCGTGCGAGCAACGGCCCGCCACGCTGCCGCACTTCCCTTTTCATGCTCGCGGGGCGGGCGCGCGGCGGCTCCGCTCCGCTGCGACGCGCCCACCACACAGCGCATTTTTCGTGCGTTTTTTACTTGCGCCGCAGCAAAACTCGCGACTAAAATCCGCCCCAATTCATCACGGGAGTCCCTCCGTGGACACATGCTCTAGTTGCAGTTCAATGCCGGTCCAGGCCGGCCACGCCATCGCGAGATAGCAGCCAGACGCATGTCTTTCGCCGCTAGCTCGCATTCGTCGGGTTAGCGCGCCTCATCCGGGCCGGCCATCGCCGGTTCGTCAGTCGCACGCTCCGTTATGTTCCATCCTCCGATCGCAGGCCGCGTCACGCACCCGCGCTCGATCACGTCGCCCGGCGTTCGCCGGACGGAATGGAGGCAGCGTCATGTTCTTTCCATCGTTCGCGGTCAGACTCAAGCGCGTCGTGCACGTCGCGTGCGACTGCTCGTTTTCCGGCCGCTCGCCGCTCGCCCGGGCATTCGGCCACTGGCGCGGCGTGGCCCTCGCCCACGTGCCGGCCGCACCCCGTCCGCTCGATTGGGTGCTGATCGCCGCGACGGCGGCCGCGCTCGCGCTTGCCGCGCTGCTGTGCTCGGTCGCGCCACACGTCGGCTTCGCGCAGGTGTGGCGCGTCGGCGGCTGGCTGCCGTAAGCCCTTCTCCGTGCAGGCCGTCTCGCCATGCGGCCCGCATCACGTTCCCGTTTCCTCAGCCTAACTAATCAAACTGCCAACGGAACCCGAATGAAGCAACTCTCTTCCGTCCCGCGCAAGCTTCGCGTCGATGCGCTCGCCGCGCTGCTGCTGTCGCTCGCCGCCGCCTCCGCATTCGCGCAAGCGTCGGCTCCCGCCACCGAACCGGCGGCCGGCACGAACGATGCCGCCGCCCCCGCCCAACCGGCCGCCGATGCTGCCACGCCCGCTCCCATCGGCTTGTGGGAACGGTCGAACCTGCTCGGCAACATGGGCGGCCTGCGCGACGTGCTCGACGAACACGGCGTCACGCTGAGCCTGCAGGAAACCAGCGAGTACCTGTACAACACGTCCGGCGGCACAGGGCGCGGCGGCGCGTACCAAGGGCTCACGCAATTCGGTTTCGACGTCGACACCGGCAAGGCGATCGGCCTGCCGGGCGGCACGTTCAACGTGTCGGGGCTGCAGATCCACGGCACCAACCTCACGCAGCGCTACCTGCAGACGCTGCAGACCGCGACCGGCATCGAGGCCAATTCGACCACGCGCCTGTGGGAGCTCTGGTACCAGCAGTCGCTGCTCGACGGCAAGGTCGACGTGAAAGTCGGCCAGCAGAGCGTCGACCAGGAATTCATGGTGAGCCAGAACGCGGCGACGTTCATGAACGCGACGTTCGGCTGGCCCGTGCTGCCGTCCACCGACCTGCCGTCCGGCGGCCCTGCGTATCCGCTGTCGTCGCTCGGCGTGCGGCTGCGCGTGAAGCCGGCCGACGCGTGGACCGCGATGGTCGGCGTGTTCGACGGCAACCCGGCCGGCCGCAGCGACGGCGACGCGCAGGTGCTGAACGCGCACGGCACCAATTTCAACCTGCGCAGCGGGGCATTCGTGATCGGCGAAGTGCAGTACGCGCTGAACGCGCCGCCGGCCGACCCGAAGGCCCCGCAGCCGGCCGGCCTGCCCGGCACGTACAAGCTCGGCTTCTGGTATCACTCGCAGCACGCGAACGATCCGCGCTACGGCACCGACGGGTTGTCGCTCGCCGATCCGGCCAGCAACGGCATGCCCGCCACGCATCGCGGCAACTACGGGTTCTATGCGGTCGCGGACCAGATGGTGTGGCGGCCGTCCGCCGACAGCCCGCGCTCGGTCGGCGTGTTCGCGCGCGTGATGGGCTCGCCGGGCGACCGCAATCTCGTCGATTTCGCGGCCAATGCGGGCGTGACGCTGAAGGCCCCGTTCGTCGGGCGCGACAACGACGTCGCCGGCATCGCGGTCGGCTACGCGAAGATCGGTTCGCATGCGCGCGGCCTCGACGGCGACACCGGCGCGTACACGACGCCCGGCTATCCGGTGCGCCGCGCGGAGACGGTCATCGAGGCGACCTACCAGTACCAGATCGCGCCGTGGTGGCAGGTGCAGGCCGACCTGCAGCACTTCTTCCGTCCGGGCGGCGGCATCCCGAACCCGAACGCGGCCGGCGCGCGCATCGGCGACGAAACGGTGGTCGGCGTGCGCACGACGATCACGTTCTGATGCCAGCCGCATAAAGACAGGGGCCGGACGGTCGCTTGCGCGACGGTCCGGCCCATGCGGTGGCTTGCCGTGCGGGCACGCGGCCCGTGGCGCGCATTACGCGTCGTGCATTATTCGCCGCGCATTACTCGCCGTACAGCCCGAGCAGTTTCAGCGTGACGCCGTTGGTCCAGCCGAAGCCGTCCTGCAACGGATATTCCCCGCCCCCACCGCCGCCCGTGCCGGTGCCCTCGACCACGTACTTCTCGACGAGCTTGCCTTCGGTCGCATACACATGCTTCACGTCGGACAGGAAACGCGTGCCGATGTCCTTCGCGAGCGCCGGTTCGCCGTAACGGCGCAGCCCGTCGATCGCGATCCACTGCAGCGGCGCCCAGCCGTTCGGCGCATCCCATTGCTGGCCCGTGTTCTCGGTCGTCGTCGCGAGGCCGCCCGGCTGCAGCAGCGTCTTGCGCACTTCGTGCGCGGTCGCCTTCGCACGCTCCGGCCACGCGACGCCCGCGAACAGCGGATACAGCGCGGCCGCCGTCACGCCGTCGCGCGGCTTGCGCAACTGCCAGTCGTAGTCGCCGTAATAGCCGTGACGGTTCCACAAATAATGATTGATCGCGGCTGCACGCTTGCCCGCGCGCGCTGAAAAATCGGCCACGCACGCGATGTCACGCGTCACCGCACAACCCTTCACGATCGTCGTCTCGAGATGGAACATCAGGCTGTTCAGGTCGACCGGCACGATCGACGTCGTGCGGATCGTCGCGAGCGTCTTGCCGTCGCCGAACCAGCGCGAGCTGTAGTCCCAGCCGCTTTCGGCACCCGCGCGCAGGTCGCGGTACACCTCGTTCGCGGGACGGGACGGCACCGACTTCGCGGTCGTCACGTCCTCGAGATACGACTCGTCGCGCGGCGTGTCGCGCGCATCCCAGTAGCGGTTCAGCACGGCGCCGTCAGGCATCGCGACCACGTGGCGCGCCGCCTGCCCGCGCGGCGTCGTGGTTTCGCCCTGCATCCAGTACGCATGCTCCTTGCGCAGCGCCGGCAGGTATTTCTGGTAGACCTTGTCGCCTTCGACCTGCGCGGCGAGCGTGACCATGTACGCGAAGAACGGCGGCTGCGAGCGGCTCGCGTAGTACGTGCGGTTTCCGTTCGGGATGTGTCCGACCGTATCGATCAGGTACGCGAAGTTGTCGAGCATGTCGTCGACGAGATCCTCGCGCCCGGACACCTGCAGCCCGAGCATCGTGAAATAGGTATCCCAGTAGTAGCCTTCGCGGAAGCGGCCGCCCGGCACGACGTACGGCTTCGGCAGCGGAATCAGCGAACTGTACGGCGGCGCCGTGGTGCTCGTGCGCGTGAGCTGCGGCCACAGCCAGTCGATGTGCTCGCGCAGCGTCTGGTTCGGCGGCGGCGTCACGCCGCCTGCCGGGGGCGGCGTGAAATGCTGGTCGACGAACGCCTTCAGCGAGAAGCCCGGCTGCGATTTCTGTTGCTGATACAACTGCACGATCGTCGCGGGGTCGGTATCGGGCGTGGCGTCGACGAAGGTCTTCTGGTCGGGATAGAGCTGCGCGGTCTGCACCGCGACGAACAGGTCGCCGTAGAGCTGGCTCGGCGGTGGCAGCAGCGTGCCCGACGCGGGAGCCGGCGCGGCTGCGGTGGTGGCCAGCAGCGCGGACTGGCTGGCCGCTTGCGCGGCGGCCTGGTTCGCATTGTCGGCCTGCGCGGCGCAGCCGGCGACGGCGAGATAGGCGATGGCCAGTGCGGCGGCCCAGCGCAGACGCGGCGCGGGCGGTGACTGACGCGACGGGAAGCGAGATGCAAGCGGTGCGGCACGACGTGACGTCATGGCGTGTCCCCTCCTTTCGTTGGTGAGTGGATCGGCACGAGGTCTCGTTCGCGCGCGCGTTCGTCTCGATGGCCTTCGATCGATACGCGTCATGTTGTGGTGCGAGTGGGTCCGACTGTCGCACGAAACATGCATGTCAAGCAAGTTTGGGTTCGCGCGACTCCCGGAGATAACCGCGCACCGCCCGCCACGCACGCGCTTCGAGCGCGTTCGCATCGGTTTCGCCGCGCGCGCCCGCCGCATCGACGATGCCTTTCACGATCGCGAGCAGATCGTGCGCGACCACGTCGGGTGCGGCGACGCGCGGCGCATCGCGCGCTCCGAGTGCATGCAGCAAGGTTGCGTGGATGCGATCCGCGACCCGCTCGGTGCGCGCACCGAGCGGCAACCGCGCTTCCTCGAAATCGATCAGCCGCGCGAGCACCGGCCGGCGCATCTGGTGCGCGACGGCCCCGCGCACCAGCGCACGCAGCACGTCGTCGCAGGACGACAGCGCGGCCGCCCGCTCGACGTCGTCGAGCAGATGCGCACTCTCGCGCTCGACGAGCGCGGCCGTCAGCGCGTCGCGGTTCGGGAAGTATTGATAGAGCGAGCCGATGCTCACGCCGGCCAGCGCCGCGACCGCGTTCGTCGTGTAACCGTCGAAGCCGTCGCGCTCCAGAATGCGGGCGGCCGCCTCGACGATCGCATCGACGGTGGCCACCGAACGGCGCTGGCGCGGCGCCTCGCGCGGCGAAAGCGGCATGCGCGAAGACGAGTCGGACATGGTGGAAATGTACACTCCCTCGAATATGAGCAGGTGCTCATATTTTAGGAACGCACCGCCACTCCGTCAAAAGGTATTGACCTGACCGCCCCCGCTGCAACGCCGCTTGCCGTGTTCGCGCACGCTCGCCACCGAGACCAACGAGTGGCCGGCGCGCCGCGCAACGCGTCGATCCGCGATCGCCGCGCCGACATCCTGGCGCACCCGGAACAGCGCGCACACGTTCCGCCACGGCAACATCGCGCGGTTCGTCGCCCACCTGGAGGCGACACGCACGAGCAGCCCGTCGACCGCATGGGCGCAGTCGTTCTTTCCGCACCACCCGCCGGAAAGGACGACTGTTGCAACATGCGGAACAACTGTTGTCGTACGTGACGCAGCGGTCACATTGTGGGCATAATGGCGTCTTTACCGCGCGCCCAGCCCATGTCGCCCGTCTTTCTAGCACCGCTCATCGTTGCCTGTGCGTTGTTCATGGAAAGCGTCGACGCGAACATCATCGTCACCGCCCTGCCTGCGATGGCGAGGGACTTCGGGCACAACCCCGTCACCCTGAACATTGCGATCACGGCCTACGTGGTCGGCCTCGGCGTGTTCATCCCGATCTGCGGCTGGCTCGCCGACCGCTTCAGCGCGCGCGCCGTGTTCCGCACGGCGATCGGCATCTTCGTCGTCGGCTCGCTGATGTGCGCGGCGTCCAACTCCCTCGGCGTGCTCACGTTCGCGCGCTTCATTCAGGGCGTCGGCGGCGCGATGATGGTGCCGGTCGGCCGCATCATCATCTTCCGCGCGGTGCCGCGCGCCGATCTCGTGCGCGCGATGAACTACCTCGCGATTCCCGCGCTGTTCGGGCCCACGGTCGGGCCGCTCGTCGGCGGCTTCATCACGACCTACCTGCACTGGCGGATGATCTTCTTCATCAACGTGCCGATCGGCATCTACGGGATCTACCTCGCGAGCAAGCACATCGCGAACACGCACGAGCCCGATCCGGGCCCGCTCGACTGGTTCGGCTTCCTGCTGTCGGCCAGCGGGGCCGCGCTGCTGCTGATGGGCCTCACGCTGATCGACGGTTCGCTCACGTCGCGCTCGAACGCCATCATCATGTGCGCGGCCGGCGCCGCGATGCTCGCGCTGTACGTGCCGTACGCGCGCCGCAAGGAGCGCCCGGTGCTCGACCTCAGTTTCCTGAAGATCCCGACGTACCATGCGAGCGTCGTCGGCGGGTCGCTGTTTCGCATCGGCCTCGGCGCGGTACCGTTCCTGCTGCCGCTCGCGTTGCAGGAAGGGCTCGGCATGAGCGCGTTCCATTCCGGCCTCATCACGTGCGCGTCCGCGCTCGGCGGCGCGGTCAGCCGCTCGACGGCCACGCATACGCTGCGCCGCTTCGGCTTTCGCACGGTGCTGATCTACAACGCGGCATTCGCGGGCCTCGCGATCGCCGCATACGGTGTGTTCCATCCCGGCATGGCGACCTGGGCGATCTGGCTGATCGTGCTCGTCGGCGGCATCTTCCCCGCGCTGCAGTTCACGAGCCTGAATTCGATGATCTATGCGGACATTTCGCCGCGCGACGCAGGCCGCGCGACGAGCCTCGGCAGCGTCGTGCAGCAGATGTCGCTCGGCCTCGGCGTGACGGTAGCCGGCCTCGTGCTGCACGTGTCGCACTGGCTCCAGGGCCATCAGGCGATGGTATGGTCGGATTTCTGGCCGGCGTTCCTGGTGGTCGGGCTGTGCTCGTTCGCGTCGATTCCGATCACGCGACGGCTGCCGCCGGGCGCCGGCGACGAAGTCGCGCGCGGCAAGCGGGCATAAGCGGCGGCGCCGCGACATGACCTGTCGCTCGGCGACGGACGAAAACCGGAAAAACAAAAAAATTAGCGAACATCCACACGGGGCCGGTGCACAGCCGCGTGGATGTTCGCTCAGGGCTCCGGGTCTCCCGATGGGGGTTGAGAATCCCGGATTCGCTTCCTGCGTGCCATGGACATATGTGCGTCGGAAGCGGAATCGTTGCGCGCGCTTGTCGTCGCGCCATGAACTGCACTATAGGGAAACTTGCGCAACGCATCTGTCAACCATTGTCAGACGCGTGGCAGCCGCGCGTCGCACGCGCGCGCCGCTTTCGCGCTAAAGTGGTTCCCGATCGCCACCCTCGACCGTCCTGCCGATGCTCACGCTCTCGCCCGCCTCCGCCCGCGCCCTGCATCTCGCCGCACAGGGCCTGCTCACGCCGCCCCGCCGCAAGGCGACCAAGGCCGACGTGCTCGACACGATCCGCCGGATGGCGCAGTTGCAGATCGACACCATCCACGTCGTCGCGCGCAGCCCGTATCTCGTGCTGTTCAGCCGCCTCGGCGATTTCTCGCCGCACTGGCTCGATGAACATCTCGCCGAGGCGCGCCTGTTCGAATACTGGTCGCACGAAGCGTGTTTCCTGCCGATCGAGCAGTTCGGGCTGATGCGCTACAAGATGCTCGATCCATCGGGGATGGGCTGGAAATATGCGGCCGAATGGCACGAGCAGAATCGTCCGGAGATCGAACGGCTGCTTGCGCGGATTCGCGAGGAAGGCCCGGTGCGGTCGGCCGATTTCGCGCGCGAGGACGGCGTGAAGGGCAACGGCTGGTGGGATCGCAAGCCCGAGAAGCGTCACCTGGAAGTGCTGTTCACGACGGGCGACCTGATGGTGTCGGAGCGTCGCAATTTCCAGCGCGTGTACGACGTGCGCGAACGCGTGCTACCCGACTGGGACGATACGCGCGACCTGCCGCCGCGCGAAGCCGTGCTGCCTGCGCTGCTCGACTACACGTGCCGGGCGCTCGGCGTCGTGCGTGCGGACTGGGTGGCCGACTACTATCGGCTGCCGCGCCGTTCGTACCGCGCGGAGCTGGAGCGGCTCGCGGATGCGGGCGACCTGATTCCGGTGCAGATCGACGACTGGAAGGAGCCGGCCTACGTGCACCGCTCGCTCGATGCGCTGCTGCCGGCCGCCGCGGCAGACACGCTGCGCTCGACGGTCACGACGCTGCTGTCGCCGTTCGATCCGGTCGTCTGGGACCGGCGGCGCGCGTCGACGCTGTTCGGTTTCGATTACACGATCGAGTGCTATACGCCCGAGCACAAGCGGCGCTACGGCTATTTCTGCCTGCCCGTGCTGCATCGCGGCCGGCTGGTCGGCCGCGTCGATGCGAAAGCGCATCGCACGCGCGGCACGTTCGAATTGAAGGCCGTGCACGTCGAGCCGGGCGTGCGCTTCGGCGCCGGGCTCGCGGCCGACGTCGCGAAGGCCGTGAAGAAACTCGCGGCGTGGCACGGCACGCCGGAGGTGACGGTCGCCCACGCGCCGCCGGCCCTCGTGCAGGCATTCGCGCGCACCTGAACGCCGCATTCCGCCGGTGCGTCAGGGCTCGTTCACGCTCATGACGGGCTTGCGCTGGCCCTGGCCGAGCACGTGCATGCCGGCGTCGATATAGTGCGTGCCGCCCGTGATCGCCCGTGCGCCGTCGCCGGCAAGAAACGCGCAGAACGCCCCGACGTCGTCGATGTCGAGCGCGTGATGCAGCGGCGCCCGGCGTGCGGTGTCGTCGAGCAGCCGGCCGAAGTCCGGCAGGCCCGACGCCGCGCGCGTCGGCAGCACGCCCGGCGAAACCGCATTGACGCGAATGCCCGCCCCGCCGAGTTCGGCCGCCAGGTACCGCACGCTCGCTTCGAGCGCGGCCTTGACCGGCCCCATCACCCCGTAGTTCGCGACGACCTGCTCCGCGCCGAGATAGCTCATCGCCATCAGGCTCCCGCCGCGCGTCATCAGCGGCTCGGCGAGTCGCGCCATCCGGATGAACGAATGGCACGACGTATCCATCGCCAACGAGAAGCCTTCCGGCGAACTGTCGACCACGCGGCCTTGCAGATCGGCCTTGGGTGCATACGCCACCGAATGCAGCACGAAGTCGATCGCGCCCCATTGCACCGCGATCGCGTCGAACACCGCCGCCATCTGGTCGGAGCGCCCGACGTCGAGCGGCATCCGGATCGGCGCGTCGAGTTGCGCGAACAGCGGCTCGACGTGCGGCAAGGTCTTGTCCGACTGCCAGGTCACCGCGAGCGTGGCGCCCGCCCGGCAAAACGCGCGTGCACATCCCCACGCGATGCTCTGTCCGTTCGCGATGCCGACGACGAGCCCCCGCTTGTGTCGCAATGTCATGTCGCCTCCCTTGTCGATCCGCGTGGGCCTAGCGCTGCGCCGCGATCCATCGCGCGATGTCGGGCCACACCGTCGCCAGCGTGCGCGTCCCCATGAACATGCCTATATGGCCGCCCGGCACGAGCCGGCTCTCGATCCGCGACGCGGGCGTCCCGAGAAGATCGCGCGCGCCGAACACCTGCTCCGGCGTCGTGATGTCGTCGGCCTCGCCGGCGAGCAGATAGACCGGGCACGCGACGTCCTTCAGGTCGAGCGTGCGCCCGAGCGCGACGAACGTACCTTTCGCGAGCCGGTTCTCCTTGAAGATCTGCACGATCGCCTGCAGGTACCAGCGTCCCGGCAGGTCGATCGGGCTTTCGTACCAGTTCGCGAACACCTCGCGCTTGCGCAGGTATTCCGGATCGTCGAGATGCTCGTACAGGTCGATGTGCTCGGCGAGATAGTGCTGGTCGGGATGCATGTTCTTCCAGCCGCGCAGCATGAAGCGCCCACGCATCAGCCCGCCGCCCATCGCGACGAGTTCGTCGTAGAACGCCGTCGGATACGTGTGCACCATCCGCTTGATCGGGCCGTCGCCCGCGTCGGTGTCGATCGGCGAGCCCGCCAGCACGAGGCTCGCGACCTTGTGCGGGAAACGTGCCGCATACATCGCCGACATCCAGCCGCCCTGGCACAGCCCGACGAGATTCACGCGGCCGCCGAGTTCGTCGACGCACACGTTCAGCTCGGCCAGATACTGGTCGATCTCGAGGTCCTTCATGTCCTCGGTGGCCGAGCGCCAGTCGGTCAGGTACACACGCGTCACGCCGTGCTCGCGCAGCGTCTGCATCAGGCTCTGCCCCGGCTGGTAGTCGGCGATCATCGCGCTGTGTCCCGCGTACGGCGCATCGACGATCGTCGGCAGCCCGTGCGCCGGCGCGGCCGAATAATCGCGAAACGTCATCGTCCGCAGTTCCAGCAACGGCCGGTTCGGCGATGCCAGCGCCGGATGTGCTTCGAAATGGAGCTTCTCCTCTTCCGCGAGAAAGCGCAGATTGCGCGCCGCGATCTCGGCGCCGGCCGCGAACATCGCCGTGGCGGCAGCCATCGGCCAGAAAATCGGCAGCGCGGGGGCGCTGACGGCGGGAGAAGGCGTGTCGCGTGCTGTCATCGAAGTCTCACCGGGTCGGATACGGCGTGGAGGGAATCGCGTCGTCCAGCACGCGGCGCGTGTGGCGCGCGATCATCAGGTTCTCGTCGGTCGGGATCACGCGCACCGTCACGCGCGACGCGTCGCTCGACATCACCGGCAGGCCGGCCGCGTTCGCCGCGTCGTCGAGTACGATGCCGAGCCACGCCGCGCGGCGGCAGATCCGTTCGCGCACGCGCGGCGCGTGCTCGCCGATGCCCGCCGTGAACACGAGCGTGTCGAGACCGCCGAGCACGCCGGCCAGCGCGGCGAGTTCGCGGGCCGCGCGATAGGCGAACAGCTCGACCGCATGCGCGGCCGACGGTGCGTCGCTCGCGAGCAGCGTGCGCATGTCGCTCGACACGCCCGACACGCCCAGCAAGCCCGATTCGGCATAGATCAGATGCTCGACCTCGTCGAGCGAGCGGCCCGTGTGACGCTGCAGGTACAGGATCACGCCGGGGTCCAGCGCGCCGGTGCGTGTGCCCATCGGCAGCCCGTCGACGGCCGTGAACCCCATCGTCGTCGCGACGCTGCGGCCGTTCGCGAGCGCACACAGGCTTGCGCCGTTACCGAGGTGCGCGACCACCGTCCGGTGCTGCATCCACGACGGATCGAGGGCCGCGAGCGCCGTCGCGATGTACTCGTACGACAGCCCGTGAAACCCGTAGCGCACGATGCCCTGCTCGGTCAGCGCGCGCGGCAACGCGAACTCCCGTTCGAGCGCCGGCACCGTCGCATGGAACGCGGTGTCGAAACACGCGACCTGCGGCAGGTTCGGCGCAACCGCGGCCACCGCGCGAATCGCGTCGACGTGATGCGGCTGGTGCAGCGGTGCGAGCGGCGCAAGCGCCGCGATTGCATCGAGCACGCGCGCGTCGATCCGCACCGGCGCGGTGAAATACGGGCCGCCATGCACGACCCGGTGCCCGACGCCGTCCAACGCGGCCTCCCGCCCGACGTGAGCGGCGAACCACGCGTGCAGCGCCTCGATCGCGCCTTGATGCCCCGGTCGCGCGACGGCGCTGTCGGCGAGCGTCGCGCCATGTGCATCGGTCACGAACAGATGCGGGGTGTCATGCAGGTTCTCGACCTGCCCGTGCAGGCCCGCATCGAGCGAACAATCCTCGTGCGTGTCGTAGACCGAAAACTTGAGGCTCGACGAGCCGGCGTTGAGCACCAGGACAGGATGTCGCATCGCGGCCCCGTCAGTGTGCGTCGGCCGCAACCGTCGGCGCGGCCACGGGCACCGCCGCGGTGCGTGCCGCCGCGACGAGCGCCGCTACCGCGCAGCTCGCCAGGCGCGTGCGTTCGCTGTCCGCGCGACTCGTCAGGATCACCGGCACGCGCGCGCCGAGCACGATGCCGGCCGCATCGGCATTCGCGAGGAACGTCAGCTCTTTCGCGAGCATGTTGCCGGCCTCGAGGTCGGGCACGAGCAGGATGTCCGCATCGCCCGCGACCGCGGAATCGAGATGCTTGAGCCGCGCCGCCTCCGGGCTGATCGCGTTGTCGAGCGCGAGCGGCCCGTCGAGCAACGCGCCGGTGATCTGGCCGCGCTCGGCCATCTTGCACAGCGCGGCCGCGTCGAGCGTCGACGGCAGCTTCGAGCTGACCGTCTCGACCGCCGACAGGATCGCCACCTTCGGCCGGGCGATGCCGAGCGCATGCACGAGATCGATCGCGTTCTGCGCGATGTCGGCCTTCTGTTCGAGCGTCGGACGGATATTGACGGCCGCGTCGGTGATGAACAGCGGCTTGGGGTAAGTCGGCACGTCCATGATGAACACGTGGCTCAGGCGCCGCCCGGTGCGCAACCCCGTATCGGCGCGCACCACCTCGGCCAGCAACTCGTCGGTGTGCAGGCTGCCCTTCATCAGCGCCTGCGCGTCGCCCGCGCGCACCAGCTCGACCGCGCGTGCCGCCGACGCATGACTGTGCGGCGCATCCACGAGCCGATAGCCGGACAGGTCGACACCGAGCGTCGCGGCGAGCATCGTGATGCGCGCCACCGGGCCCACCAGCACGGGCACGATGATGCCGGCCCGCGCGGCGGCAGCCGCCGCGTGCAGCGAGACCTCGTCGCAAGGATGCGCGACCGCGACCGTCACCGGGCGCAATGCGCGGCAACGCGCAATCAGCGCTTCGTATTTCTGATGCGTGCGCAACTCGGTCATCGACTGCCCCTTCGCAAGGATCACGTGAACGGATTCTCGTGCGGGACCGGGCGACGTCGTTTGATTTCCGTCAATCGTTTCAGGTGAAGTCCCGATAGCATGAAGCCGCACGATGACATCCGGATGGCCGCGACGCCCCCCTGACATGCACATACGCGAAATCCGCTCGAAGATCGCCAGTACCTCGTCCACGCGCAAGATCACCAAGGCGATGGAAATGATGGCGCGCACCAAGATGGCGAGCGCGCAGCGACGTGCGCGGGAGTTCCGCCCGTACGCGGCACGCATCGGCGCAATGGCGGAACGCGTGCTGCGCGAACGTCCCGACCACGTGTCGGCACTGATGGCGCGACGCGATACCGTGCGCCGCGTCGGCCTGATCGTCGTCAGCACCGATCGCGGGCTGTGCGGCCCGCTCAATGCGCGGCTGCTCGTCGAATGCGTGGATGCGCTCGAACGCTGGGACCGGGCCGGCGTCGCGTGCGAACTGAGCGTGATCGGCGCGCGCGGCCTCGCGCCGCTCGTGCGCCATGGCGCGACCATCGCGGCCCGTGCGAGCGGCCTGGCCGCCGAGCCGCACTTCGAGCAGTTGCTCGGGGCGCTGCTCGTGCCGCTGACCGCGTTCGTCAACGGCGAGCTCGACGAAGTGCACGTCGCATACAACCGGCTGACGAGCCCGCTCGCGTACGAGCCGCGCATCGATGCGATGCTGCCGATCGCAGGGCTCGATACCGGGGCCGACGCGCCGACCGATGGCGCGCCCGCGTCCGACTATCTGTACGAGCCCGCGCCCAAACCCGTCGTGGACACGTTGCTGCTGCGCTACGTCGAGGCGACGCTCTATCAGGCCGTCGTCGAGAACTACGCGTGCGAGCAATGCGCGCGGATGTTCAGCATGCAGACCGCGACGGACAACGCCGACCGCGTGCTGCGCGAACTGCGGCACCTGTACCAGAAGACGCGACAGGCGCAGATCACCACCGAGCTGTGCGAACTCGTCGCCGGCGCGGCGGCGGTCTGAAGGAGTCCGCATGAAGACGTCGATGAAACTCGACATCGTGAGCGTGGAAGCGGTGCTGTATGCCGGCGACGCGCATTTCGTCGTCGTGCCGGGGGAAAGCGGAGAGTTGGGGATCTACCCGCACCACGCGCCGCTACTCACGAGAATCAGGCCGGGCGTCGTGACGCTCGTCGATGCGCCGACCGGCGAGCATCGCCGCCTCCTCGTCGCGGGCGGCGTGCTGGAGGTCAGCCGTGACGGCGTGACGCTGATCGCCGATCACGCACTGCGCACGCCGGAACTCGACGAGCTGCGCACACGCGAAGCGCGGCATGCGGCCGACGACTGGCGCCAGCGCTACGCGCACGAAAACCGGCGCGCATTCGATTTCGCGTCGGCCCGTGCGGAATTGATGGAGGAAATCCGGCGCTTCTTTGCGATGGCGCTGCGGCAACAGGCGCCGCACGACAAGCCGGGCAGCGCCGGCTAGCCGCGGCTCCGGTACCGCCCGCTCAGTCGCGCAGCTTGCGAAAACGCGGCGTGCCGTCTTCGAGATTGCCGTTGAACATCGCTTCCGGCCGCACCCACAGCCCGCGCGCATGCGGCCACAGATGCTCGTAGACGACTACCGATTCCTCGGTTTCGGAATGGCGGGCAACGCCGATGTAGCGGTACAGGCCGCCCTTGTAGTGGCGGTGCGTCGCGAGCTGTTCGGCTTCCTGTTCGGTCATGATGTGCTTCTCTTCGGCAAAAACGGAAAGCGCGTATTGTATGCGCTGCGCCGCGCGTCAGCGTTTCGTGTAGATGTCGGGGCGGCGGATCTCCATCAGCCGCTCGGGGTTCGCGGGCGGACCGAAACCGACCGGCCGGTACAGCGCGTGCGCGTCGGTCGTCGCGAGCATGATGCGGCGCAGGCCCTGCACCATTTCCTGCGCGAATATGTGGTCGATCAGCGCGCGGCCGTAGCCGTTGCCGCGTTCGGCCGGCAGCACGAACACGTCGCACAGGTACGCGAACGTCGCGTGATCGGTGACGAGCCGCGCGAACCCGACGAGCCGGTCGCCGACATACGCGCCGAAGCACAGCGAACCCTCGATCGCCCGCTCGACCACGTCGCGCGGGATGCCCTGCGACCAGTACGCGTCGCGATGCAGGAAGTCGAAGATCGCGTCGATGTCGAGTTCGCGCTTGTCGGTGGAAAATCTCAGCGTGGCGGGGGTGGCTGCGGGCACGTCTGTTCTCCGGTTCGAGGGCGGAAGGCGGAGCATCGACGATACCGCGCCGTGGGGTACGGGACAAGGGTTTGGCCGCGTCGTAGCGGGAGATCAGCTACGCGTCGCCCTGCCGCACGGCGCCACTCAACATGCGCAGCGCCTCAAGACTTGTACAATATTCTGTACATATATTCGGTTAGTGCTATACTTGTACGGTTACACGTACAAGTGAGGCACGCCATGCGCACGATTCATTTTTCCGATGCCCGCGGCAATCTGAAGACCGTCATCGACCAGGTCGTCGACGATGCGGACGTGACGCTCATTACGCGCCGCGATGCACCGAACGCCGTCATCATGTCGCAGGACTATTACGACAGCCTGATGGAGACGGTTCACCTGCTGCGCTCGCCAGCCAACGTCGCTCATCTCGAACGTTCGATCGCGCAACTGCGCAAGGGCAAGGCGAAAGAACACAAGCTCGCCGAGGACGATGAATGAGCGTACGTCGCGTGCTCTTTACTTCCGACGCATGGGATGACTATGTCTACTGGCAAGGACAGGATCGCAAGACGCTCAAGCGCATCAACCAGCTCATTCGCGAAACCCCGCGCACGCCGTTCGAAGGCATCGGCAAGCCGGAGCCGTTGAAAGCCAATCTGTCCGGCTTCTGGTCGCGCCGCATCGACGATACGAACCGCCTGGTCTACGAGGCTGACGACCTTCAAATCAGCATCGTGTCCTGTCGCTACCATTACGAGTAGCACGGCCGCCAACCAACCTCGCCACGTTCCGCCTCGCACGCCTCGCCCGATGACCTACCGCCTCATCGCCTTCGACTTCGACGGCACGCTCGCCGATTCGCTCGACAGCTTTCTCGCCGCGCTGTCGGAAGCGTCGCGCCTGCACGGCTTTCGCGACGCGACGCCCGAACTGCGCCCCGCGCTGCGCGGCATGTCGGCGCGCGACATCATCCGCGCGCTCGACGTGCCGATGTGGAAAGTGCCGCGCGTGACGATCGACATGCGCCGCCTGATGCGGCCGCGCATCGCGAACGTGCGGCTCTTTCCCGGCGTCGACGAAACGTTCGACGCGCTCGCCGCGCGCGGCATCCGCATCGCGATCGCCACGTCGAACACCGAGGAGATCGTGCGCGACCGGCTCGGCCCGCGCGCCGGCGCACGCGTCGACCATTTTGCCTGCGGCATTCCGCTGTTCGGCAAGGCGCGCCGTCTGCGCGCGCTCGTTCACGAGGCCGGTGTGCGCGCCGACGAAGTGCTGTACGTCGGCGACGAAATCCGCGATGCCGACGCGGCACGGCACGCGCGTATCGCCTTCCAGGGCGTCGCGTGGGGCTACACGGCGCCCGACGCGTTGCAGGCACATTGCGCGACGCCGTTGCTGCCGCGCCTCGATGCGCTGCTCGATCGCGTGTAACGCTTCACGCACGCCACGCACACACGCACCACTCACCGCCGACGCGCCGCCACAGCAACGGCCGCGACGACATCACACCGATGAAATGCCGATGACACGCACGCGCATCTCATGCATTGCATGCGCCACGTGCGCGCAAAAATTGCCGCCGCCGCACGCGCATCAGGTACGCACTACCGGCCTGCGCGCATGCTCATCGATTCGTCTTACCAACCGTTACACAAGCCACAGCACGGTTGCACCTGCTACCCGACCGCTCTCCTAGAATCAGTCGGGCCGGGAAACACTTCGAACGCCGCCGCGGCAGAGCGGCAGTCGAATCCGGCCCGGGCGCGCCCGGTCTCTCGCACAGCGACGGATCACACGATCCGTTTTTCAACCAGAGCCCCGATCGAAAGGAGGTCCCATGAACCGCTTTCCCCACATTTCGCGCCTTGCCTTGTCTGCCGCTGGCCTGCTTCTCGTCGCCGTGACGGCGACCGCGCAAACCGCGCAACCGGCACCCGCGGCATCCGCCGCGCCGGCCGCGACCGCGACGCGCATCCACGAAGCCGACCAGACCTTCATCACGGACGGCACGAAGACCGTGTCGACCCAGCACGACGCCGCGCGCATCGCCGATTCGCGCACGTCGGACAGCCAGGTCAAGGCGTTCGCGCAACGCGTGTCGACCGACGACGCGAAGATCATCCAGGCGATGCGCGCGGCGAGCCCGCGCGGCGTCGACGTACCGGCCAACGACCCGGACACGACCGTGCTGAACAGCATCAAGAGCCTGCGCGGCGCCGAGTTCGACAAGGCGTACATCGAACAGGTCGCGCTCGCCGGCCAGCAGAAGACGATCTCGGCATTCCAGGCCGAAATCGCATCGGGCCGCGACACCAAGCTGAAGGAAGTCGCACGCCAGGCGCTGCCGATCCTGCAGGCGCACTACGCGGACGCGCAGAAGCTCGCGCAGCGTCACCACCTCGCATCGGCGCAGTAACGCGATGCAGCGCCGCGCCTCGTGCGCGGCGCACCGTTCCCCCCGTCGTCGCGCTGCCGCCTCCCCTGCCGGCGGCGCGACGCACGTCCAACATTCAACGTTCAACGTCCCGCGTCACACGTTACGTCGCCAGCTTCGCCTCGAGTCGCGCACGCACGTCCGGCCATTCGTCGTCGATGATGCTGAAGCGCACCGAGTTGCGCTTGCGGCCATCCGGCATGATCCGTTCGTGACGCACGATGCCCTCCTGTTTCGCACCGAGCCGCAGAATCGCCGCGCGCGATTTCTCGTTCAGCTCGTCCGTGGTGAACTGCACGCGCACGCATCGCAGCGTGTCGAACGCATAAGCCAGCAGCAACCACTTCGCTTCGGTATTCGCGCGCGTACGCTGCGCCGATTCGCTCAGCCACGTATGGCCGATCTCCAGCTTGCGATTCCCGCGATCGATCTTCCAGAAGCGCGTGCTGCCGATTGCGCGGCCCGACGCGCGATCGGCGATCACGAACGGCATCACGGTGCCGGCCGCGCGTCCCTGCAACGCCGTGTCGATGTACGCGTCGACCGTCTGCGCGCCCGGCACGACCGTGACCTTCAGGTTCCACAACTCACCGTCGGCGGCAGCGTCCAGCAGCGCCTGCCGGTCGGATGCGGCGAGCGGGCGCAGAACGACACGTTCGCCGGTGAGGGTCGGTTGTTCGAGGAAAGACGATGCGTCGGTCATGACGGGATTTCCGGAAAATGACGGCGATGGCGGCGAAACGCCCATCATACGGCGGCGCCGCTAGCCGAGGTGCGCGGCGAGCCGGCGGCGGATCGCCTTCGCTTCGCCGCGCAGCGCATCGGCGAACGCGTCGACGAGCAGGCTCTTCGGCCGGTGCTCGGGCACGATCACGCTGACCCGGTACGGAAACGACCGCGTCAGCGGCCGCACGTGCAGGCCGCGGCCGACGAAATCGAGCGCAGTGAGCGGATTGACGATCGCAGCCCCGAGCCCCTGCCGCACGAACGCGCACACCGAGACGGCCGACGGCGTGTCGACCACCGAGCGCGGCGCGACGCCGAGTTGCGCGAATGCCTCGTCGATCATGATGCGGTACGGATCGTTCAGCGACAGGCTCACGAACGGGCGGTCGACGAGATCCAGCAGGTCGATCGCGTCCTGCGCGAGCAGCGGATGGCCGTCGGGCAGCACGCACACTTCATCGACTTCGAGCAGCGGCGTGAGCACCGTGCCGGCCGGCGCGACATCGTGCTCGGTCAGCCCGAGGTCGTAGCGTTGGGCGGTCAACCACTCCTCGAGCACCGGCGACTCCTGCGTCGCGACCGACACGCTGACGCCCGCATGCGCATCGTGAAAGCGCCGGCACGCACCGGGGAGGATCGCGTGCGAGAACGCCGGCAGCGCGATCACCGACAGTTGCCCGTCGCGAAACTCGCGCAGGCGTGCAGCCGTCGCCGCGACGCGTTCGAGCCCCACATACGCGAGCCGCACGTCGTCGAACAGCGTGAGTGCGGCCATCGTCGGGCGCAGCCGGCCATGCGCGCGTTCGAACAGCGCAAAGCCGACGACCTGCTCCATCCGCGCCAGTTCGCGGCTGATAGTCGGCTGCGACGTGTACAGCATCTCGGCCGCGCGCGTCGTGCTGCCGGTGACCATCAGTGCGCGGAACACCTCGATATGACGGTGCGTCAGCATGATCGTATATATCAGAAATGAATCGAATGAAGATAAACAGGCATTTTACTGGATAGCCAATCGGGCGCATCATCGCGCTATCCGTTCATTCGATCCGATTCATCCGCCATGTCCCTCGATTCCCGCCAGCTCGCGGCCCTCGCGCAGCAATACGGCACCCCGCTGTGGGTGTACGACGCCGACGTCATCCGCGACCGCATTGCCCAACTTCGCCAGTTCGACGTGATCCGTTATGCGCAGAAGGCGAATTCGAACGTCCATATCCTCAAGCTGATGCGTGACGAAGGCGCGTGCGTCGACGCCGTATCGCTCGGCGAGATCGAGCGCAGCCTCGCGGCCGGTTTCAGCCCGAGCGGCGAGCCGGAAGGCGTCGTGTTCACGGCCGACCTGATCGACCGTCCGACGCTCGCGGCGGTGCTCAAGCATGGCGTCACCGTGAACGCCGGCTCGCTCGACATGCTCGCGCGCATCGGCGAGCACGCGCCCGGCCACCGCGTGTGGCTGCGCGTCAACCCCGGGTTCGGCCACGGCCACAGCAACAAGACCAACACCGGCGGCCCGCAGAGCAAGCACGGCATCTGGATCGACGACGTACCGCGCGCGATCGAGATCGTGCGCCAGTACGGGCTGAAGCTGGTCGGCATCCATATGCACATCGGTTCGGGCGTCGACTACGGCCACCTGTCGCAGGTGTGCGATGCGATGGTCGACCTCGTCACGTCGCTCGGCCACGACATCGACGCGATCTCGGCCGGCGGCGGCCTGTCGATCCCGTATCGCGACGGCGAGCCGCGCGTCGACGTCGGTCACTACTTCAACCAGTGGGACGCCGCGCGCAAGCGGATCGAACGGCATCTCGGCCACCCGGTGCGCATCGAGATCGAACCGGGCCGCTTCCTCGTCGCCGAAGCCGGCACGCTCGTCACCGAAGTGCAGGCCGTCAACCGTCGGCCGAAGCACGATTTCGTGCTGATCGACGCCGGCTTCAACGACCTGATGCGCCCGTCGATGTACGGCAGCTATCACGCGGTGTCGGTGCACGCGCACGATGGCGCGCTGCCCGCCGGCCGGCCGCTCGTCGACCTCGCGATCGCCGGACCGCTGTGCGAATCGGGCGACGTGTTCACGCAGGATGCCGGCGGCGTGGTCACGCACCGAAAGCTCGCGCAGCCGCAGATCGGCGACCTGCTGTTCCTGCACGACGCAGGCGCATACGGCGCGTCGATGTCGTCGAACTACAACAGCCGGCCGCTCGCGCCGGAGGTGCTGGTCGATCGCGGCACGCCGCGGTTGATCCGCCGCCGGCAGACGATCGGCGAATTGCTCGCGCTCGAAACGTTCGAGTAACGCCCGCCCGGCGTGACGAACGCCAACGGCCAGGCTTGCCGCTACCGGCAGCCTGGCCGTTTTGCCTTGGGCCGCGTCATCGGGTGCAGGATCGAGCGCACGTCGCGATCACGCGTATCGGCGGCAACCGGCTTGCCGCCAGCCTCGCACCGGAGGGCGTCGGCCTGATACGCGACACACCGCTGCCCCTGCGTCACCCTGCGCGCTGCACGGGCGCCATCTTCGAGAAATACTTCGCGCCCGCCACGCAGCCGACCACCACGACCGTCACGACGACCATCGACGGCGGCACCGTCTCGTGCAGCAGCCCGGCCGCGAGCAGGAAGCCGAAGAACGGCTGCAGCAGCTGCAGCTGGCCGACGCCCGCGATCCCGCCGAGCGCCAGCCCGCGATACCAGAACACGAAGCCGATCAACATGCTGAACAGCGACACGTACGCGAGCCCCCACAGCGCGGCGGCAGCGACGCCGTCGAACGACGCGGGCCAGGTCAGCCACGTGAGCGGCAGCATCAGCGGCAGCGACAGCACGAGCGCCCACGAAATCACCTGCCAGCCGCCGAGCTGGCGCGACAGCCGCGCGCCTTCCGCATAGCCGAGCCCGCACGCGACGATCGCGGCCAGCATCAGCGCATCGCCGACCACCGACGCCTGCCCGCCGTTGCGCAGCGCGAACGCGGCCACCGCGCCGCTGCCGACGATCGAGAAGATCCAGAACGGCAACCGCGGCCGTTCGCCGCCGCGCCACACGCCGAACAGCGCGGTCGCGAGCGGCAGCAGCCCGACAAACACGATCGCATGCGCCGACGTCACGTGCTTCAGCGCAAGCGCCGTCAGCAACGGGAAACCGACCACGACACCAAGCGCGACGATGGCCAGCGACACGGCCTCGGCACGCGACGGCCGCTTCTGCTTCAGCACGACGAGCAGCAACAGGCCGAGCGCGCCGGCGATCGTCGCGCGGGCGAACGTGAGGAACAGCGGGTCGAGCCCTTGCACCGCGACTCGCGTCGCGGGCAGCGAGCCACTGAAGATGATCACGCCCAGCAAACCGCTGAGCCATCCGTCGGTCGTCTTTTGCACGGTCAATCCTGAATGGAAAGTGGATGACCGATGATCCGCCGACGGCGAAACCGGCGTAAGCTACAGCCCAATACAATTCAGACAAACTGTACTGGACAACCGGCCGTACAGTTCATCGTTCGCCATGCGCCATTCCGCCCCGATTCCCGCCCCGCCCGCGCCGTCGCGCACGCGCGTGGAAACCGTCATGGATACGTTGCGCGCGCGGATCGCGAGCCGCGCGCTGATGCCCGGCGCGCGCGTGCCGTCGATCCGGATGATGGCCGATGCGCTCAGCGTGTCGAAATCGACGGTCGTCGACGCGTACGAACGGCTCGCGAGCGAAGGCGTGCTCGTCGCACGGCGCGGTTCGGGCTTCTACGTGTCGGGCCACGCGCCGCCGCTCGCGCTCGCCGAATTGGGCCCGCGCCTCGATCGCGAGCTCGATCCGCTGTGGCTGTCGCGCCAGTCGCTCGAAGCGGCGCCGACGTCGGTAAAGCCCGGCTGCGGATGGTTGCCGTCGTCGTGGTTGCCCGACGAAAGCCTGCGTCGGGCGCTGCGCGCCGTGTCGCGCGACGAAGCCGATGCGTTGACCGACTATGCGACGCCGCTCGGCCTGCCCGCGCTGCGCCAGCAGCTCGCGTGGCGGCTCGCGCAGCACGGTGTCCATGCGGAACCCGCGCAGATCATGCTGACCGACGGCGGCACGCACGCGCTCGACCTCGTGTGCCGCCTGCTGCTGGAGCCCGGCGATACCGTCGTGCTCGACGACCCTTGCTACTTCAACTTCCAGGCGCTGCTGCGCGCGCACCGTGCACGGATCGTCAGCGTGCCGTTCACGCCGAACGGCCCCGATCTCGTGCGCTTCGAGCAAGTACTCGCCGAGCACCGGCCACGCCTGTACATCACCAACGCCGCGCTGCACAACCCGACCGGCGCGACGCTCGCGCCGCCCGTCGCGCACCGGCTGCTGACGCTCGCGGCCGAGCACGGGCTGCTGATCGTCGAGGACGACATCTTCGCGGATTTCGAAAGCACGCCCGCGCCGCGCCTCGCGGCGTTCGACGGGCTGTCGCGCGTCGTGTCGATCGGCAGCTTCTCGAAGACGCTGTCGGCCGCGATCCGCTGCGGCTATGTCGCCGCGCGCCCGGAGTGGATCGACGCGCTCGTCGACCTGAAGCTCGCGACGTCGTTCGGCAATGCGCAGATCGGCGCGAACGTCGTGCACCGGCTGCTGATCGACGGCACGTACCGGCGCCATCTCGACAGTCTGCGCGCGCGTCTCGCCGATGCGATGGGCGAAACGATCCGGCGCCTCGGGCGGGCGGGGCTCGCGATCTGGACGGAGCCGCGCGGCGGGTTGTTCGTGTGGGCGGAGTTGCCGAACGGGCTCGACGCCGCACGCGTCGCACGCCATGCGCTGGACCACGACGTCGTGCTCGCCCCCGGCAACGTGTTCAGCGCGTCGCGCAGCGCGACGTCGTACCTGCGCTTCAACGTGTCGCGCTGCAAGGGGCCGGCGGTGTTCGATGCGCTGGCGCGAGCGATGGAGGCGACGCGGGTGGGGGAGCGCGGCGGTGCGCCGGCGGATGCCGGCAGCCCGGTGCTGACCGGCAAGTGAAGCGAGCCGGCTGCACAGCGGCGGGCTGCCCCGCCGCCTGCGTCACACCTCCCCCGCATGCGCCCTCGCCCGCACCTCGGCGAACGACGTATCGACGAGCAGGCGCCCCGTGTCGAACACCGTCTCGAGCGCCTCGTCCCATTCGCCTTCCAGCGCACGATCGTCCCACGCAACCGGCAACGTCACCGTCCGATACTCGCCAGAGCGCCAGTTGCGCAACAGCGTCAGCCGCCCCTGCTTCGAGCGCTTGCCCTGATCGGTGACCGGATCCTTGCGGACGTCGTGCCACACGTCGCCGCGCCGGATCGCCGAACACTTCATCGCGAAGCGCTGCGTATCGCGGTTCACCCGCTGCAACAACGCACCGCCCATGCCGAACATCACGTTGCCGGCCGCATAGCCCGCCTCGTCGAGCGCGACGAGGATCGCCTCGATCGACTGCTCGTCGACACCGTCGCCCTGGATCACGCGCACGTGGTTCAGCACGCGCCGCCCCTTGCCGTTCACGGTCGAACCGAACGACGCATCGAGCGCCCGCACGGTCTGCAGCACGATCGTCACCGGGTCGCCGGAATCGGGACGCACGACGAGCGTCGCGCCCGAATCGATCACCGCCTGCCGGAGTTCGCCGCCCCACAGATCGAGCGCGGCGAACAGATCGTAGGAGTCCGATACGACCGATACGATCGCGCCCGGCAACCCGAAGCGTTTGATCATGTTGCGGTATGCATCGGCCTCGCCTTCGCGCCCCCACGACGTGATCGTGCTGTGCTCGGCCGCCGGCACCGAATACGCGGCCATCGGCTCGCGATAAAAGCGGTTCGCGGCCAGCACGCCGAGCACCGTGTCCGAGCCCATGAAGCTCACGAGGTGCGCGGCGCCGCCGATCGCGGCCGATTCCGCGCTCGACACGCCGCGTGCGCCGAAGTCGTGCAGCTTGAACGGCAGTTGCGCGAGATCGTCATCGGTCCGTTCGAGGAAACGGCGAATCGTTTGCCGAAGATGCCAGCTACGGGTCGCCACCGTCACCGGATACCAGATGCGCAACAGCATCGTCTCGAGATACGACGCGAGCCAGAACACCTGCGGATCGTCGCATTCGACCGTCATCAGTACGTTGTGCACCGGCACGATCGAGCCTTCCGGCACCGCTCGGATCTTCACCGGCAGGTAGCCGTCGTAGCGCTCGACGATATGACGCCATCCTGCTTCGTTGAACGGCTCGCCGTGCACCGTGAAGAAATCGCGCGCGTCGTCGATCATCGCGTGCGTCACGGGCTTGCACAGATACTCCTTCAGCAGCATCTGCAGGCCGAAGAACAGCGTGCGGTCGTAGCGGCCGCCGCGCGATTCGACGTACGAGAACATCGCCGATGCGTCCGGCGGATACTGCAGGAAGTGGGAAGCCTTGTACGAATCCGTGTTGAGAATCGGATTGGCGAGAACCGCGGCAAAGCCGCCGGGATCGTTTTGCATGGCTAGAGCTCCTCTAGGCCGTTGAAGTGCCGCCGCGTCTGTCGCGGCGGACCGGATGCGGGGAATCAGCGCGTCACAGCTTCCCCAGGAAGTGATACGCGATGTCGAAGTGATCCTCGAACATCACGTTGCGCATCTGCGCGAATTCGTTGAGCGGGACCCAGCGCGCCTTGTCGGCGTCGTCGCTGCCCTTCACGCGCGGCAACTCGCCGGTCGGGAAGTTGAACAGGCACGCATGCGTGATCGTGCGGCCGCGCAGCGAACGCGTCGGGTGATCGAACACCTGGCGATCCTTGATCGAGCCGCGCAGTACGGGCTCCGGCAGCTTGAGGCCGGTTTCCTCGCGCAGCTCGCGGATGCACGCCGCATCGAGCCGCTCGTCCTGGTTCACGAAGCCGCCCGGCAGCGCCCACAGGCCGCGGCCCGGTTCGCTGCGGCGGCGCACGAGCAGGATATGCCCCGAGTGCACGACCACCGCGTCGACCGTCACGAACGTGACCGGATACGGCGCGGCCGCCCACGCCTTGCGATACGCGGCGATGAATTCGGCTTCCGACTTCAGTTGCGCGAATTCCGGCTGCGTGCGAAAACGCTCGAGCCAGCCGAACACGGGTTCCGGCACGGCCCACTGCACGAAGCTGTTGGTGCGTTCGGCGAAATACTGGTCGCGGATCTCGGTGGCGAAAATGTCTTCCGTCGCGTCGACGTCGACGAGCTCCCATTGCGGGAACATCCGCAGGTAATACGACGTGGCGTCCTTCTCGTGGCCGATCAGCCCGACCTTGCGTTGCGCGACGTCGCCGAGCGCGACGGCCACCGCATCCTGCACCCAGCGCACCCAGTCGCCGTCGTTGTAGGTCGAATCCTGCAGCGGGGCGATCGTCACGCGATCGCGCTCGGACGCGTCGAGCAGCGAAGCCAGCATCTGGCGGCGCTCGTCGAACGAGAACGGGTCCTTGATGGTGCGGGGCTTGTCGGTCGACCCGATCAGCACGCACACGCGTTCGGCCCGACTCAGTGCCGACTTCAGCACGTTCAGGTGACCACGATGCGGAGGCTGGAAACGACCAATGAAAACGAGCGCGTCGAAGCGCCGGTTCTGTTGCGTACTCATGAGGCTCCCTCAAGAGATTGAAACGCTCCGGGTCTGTCCCGAAGGGTTGGGATAAATCCTAGGGGAATTCCCGAGGTGCGTCAATCGCGCTTGTTCGAGCGCATGCTCGACTTGACGAAGTCTGACGAAACACAGGTTATTGGCGCGGTACACTCGATTTCATCCCAATCCGCGCCGCGCCGCCCACCCTCATGAGGATCTCAGTCAGCCGGACCGTCGGCGTCGACCGCAGGCGCCTGTTCACGTGGTCGCAGGACTACGGACGGCGGCTCGTGTGGGACAACTTCCTCAGCGACGCCTATCTGCTCGACGGCACGACCGCCGATGTCGGCGTCGACGCGTTTTGCCGCAGCCAGTCGGGCGCGACGATGGTGTCGCGCTACATCTCGTACCGTCCGCCGCAGGTCGCCGCCGTCGAAATGGTCGAAGGCCCGAAGGTGCTCGAACGCTTCAGCGGCAGCTGGAACTTCGTCGAGCACACGCCCGGGTCGACCGAGGTGAAGTTCACGTACCACTTCCGCGCGCAGCCGTCGTGGCTGCGCTGGCTGCTCGAACCGCTGATCGGCGCGTTCTATCTCGTGCAGACGCGCCGGCGTCTCGATTCGTTCAAGCGCTGGGCCGAAGCCGAAGCGCTGCCGCGCTGACCGGCATGCGCCGGCGGCCGCGCCGCCCGCTATTTGCCGGATTCACCGAGCCGGGGAAACGACCGGCGGCCGCCATCCCGACGACCCGCCGTGGCCGATGCACGGCACGCGGCATCCTGGCTCAGGCCAGCGCACTGCCGCGCGCCATCTGCTGCCGAACCTGCGCGTGCGTGCCGAGTGCCGCGGCGATCGCATCGACCGCATCGGCCGCGCGCGCCGCGCCGCACATGAACGCATCGACGGCCGCGAAGCGATGCTCGGGCCACGTATGGATCGTGATGTGCGACTCCGCCAGCAACACGACACCCGTCACGCCATGCTCGCCGCCGAAATGATGGAAATGCGCGCCGATCACGCGCGCGCCGGCCCATCGCGCCGCATCGGTGAGGATCGCTTCGAGCCGCGCGGCGTCGCGCAGCAGCGCCGCATCGATGCCCGCCAGGTCGGCCAGCACGTGCGAGCCGAGCGTCGCGCACGGCGGCGCGATCCCGTCGCGCGCGGTCATTTGTGCGACCCGTACGACGAGTAACCGCTGCGCGCCGACGAGCTGCCCCACCCGCCGCCGCCCGAACCGCTGCCGCCAATCGACGCGCAGCTGAACAGCGTGACGACGATCAGGCCGTAGACGCCGTAGAGGATGTACCGGATCACGCGTTGCCCCCGTCCGACGCAAACCGCTTCCACAGCCATTCCGGCAGCCACAGCACCAGCAGGCCGACCAGCACGTAGACGGAGCGGCCGGTGAACGAGAACAGCGAACCGAGGTTGAAGATCACGAGCAGCGCGCTGAACATGAACGGCAGCGGCGCGAAACTGTGCGGCCCCTTGCTGCCGAACAGACCCATCGATTCGGTCGCGCCCGTGGCGGCCGTCGTGGCCGCGGCCAGCGCCGGCGTGCCGAAGCGTTCGGCGAGCGCGCCGCCCGACAGCGGTCGCGCACGCGACCAGACGATCTCCGCGTCACTGCGCTCGCGCGTCAGCTTGTCCTTCTGCCAGCCGTAGTCGATGATCGACGTGCGATCGCCCGCCTGCACGCGCCAGTTGAATGCCCCGACCACGTAGACGACCTCCGATTCGTATTCCTCACGCAGCCGGTAGGTCTTGCCGCCTTCGGTCACGTTGCCGGATTCGCTGCCGATCGTCGGCCAGTGGTCGAGCACCTGCACGCGTTCCCAGCGCCCTTCGCTCTGCACGAGCCACAGGAAACCGCGTTTCGGGTTCAGCAGCAGGTATTCGTCCCACGTCTCGTCGTCGCCCGGCACGCGGCAGCGCATCATGCCGATCACCGTGTACTTCACGCCGTCGAACGTGCCGATCGCGCCGAGTTCGAGCGCGCCCTTCACCGATTCGAGCTTGCGCCGGGCCGCGAACACGGTCTGCTGCTCGGCCGTGCACTGCACGCCCGCGTGGCAACTGCCGCACACGACGTAGTCGGCCACGTTCGGCGCATACGACAGCGGCGCGCCGCAGCTCGGGCACGCGAACGGCACCAGCTCCGCGCCGCGCTTCTCGCGCGTATCGTTTTCGATGTCGCGCAGCCCCGTGAACGCGAGCGCGTCGAATTCCAGCGCCTCGCCCGCGTAGACGGCCGGGCTGCCGCCGTTCGACCCGGCGTCGGAATAGTCGCAGGTCGCGAATGCATTGCCCGTGCGCAGGTCGGCGACGCGCGCCTCCCAGCCGGCATCGACGCGAAACGGCAGTTCGCCGTCACCGCCCGTGCAGCGCGCGGTACGCACGTCCGACACCAGATACGCGCGGCCGCCGTGGTCGATCCGCATGCCCGGTTCGAGCGTGTCGAATGCGGGCCACGCGCCGCCCGACGCATCGTCGGGTTCGCGCACCGTGATCGCGTACTGCCCCGACGCATCCGACAGCCAGCCGAACGCGCCGTCGTCGAACACGACGTACCACTCGCTCCACGCGCCGGCGTCGTAGGTCATCTGGATGCGGCCGAGCACCGTGAACGCGCGCTTGTCGTAGCGCCCGGCCGTGCCGATCTGGATCGGCGATGCATCGTCGAGCACCGTCGCCAGTTCGCCGATGCGCTCGACCTCGGTGCCGCGCTTGAGCAACGTACTACGGCAAAACGCGCAGACGGCCATCACCGCCGCGGCCGAGCGAAACTCGACCGGCGCGCCGCACTGGGGGCACGAGGTACGGAACATGCGTGCCGCTTACCGGGTGAGCTTCGCGAGGATCTCGGCCTTCGCGCGCGAATATTCGTCTTCGGTCACGAGGCCCTTGTCGAACAGTGCCTTCAGCTGCTCGAGCCGCTGCACGTAATCAGTGCTCTCGGCCGCTGCGGCGGCCACCGGCGCGGCAACGGGCGTGGGCGGTGCGGCCTGCGCCGGTTGCGCGGCGCCCGCGATCTGGCCAGCCATCGCCTGCCCGATCGCCGCACCCGCGGCGAGCCCCGCGCCGACCCCGGCGATGCCGCCCGGGTTCTGCGCGGCGAGCGGAATCGCCTGCGCGGTCTGGTATTGCGTGGCGCGCGCGAGATCGCCGGCCATCCCGGCACCGATCCGCAGGTCGAGCGCCTTTTGCAGCTTGGCCGGCAGCGACACGCTCTCGACCGCGAACGCGTCGAGCGCCAGCCCGTAACGCGTGAACACCGGCACCAATGCCTCGGCGACGCGCTGCGACAGCAGCGACTGGTTCGCGGCCATGTCGACGAACGGCACGTCGGCCGAGCCGAACGTCGTGCTCATCGCGGTGACGACCAGATTGCGCAGTTGCTGCTCGAGATCGTCGACCGTGTATGCCGCGCGCGTGCCGCTCACCTCGCGGTGGAACGCAGCCGCATCGACGATCCGATACGAATAGATACCGAACGCGCGCAGTTGCACGAAGCCGAATTCGCGGTCGCGGATCGTCACCGGCTGCGCGGTGCCCCAGCGCCGGCCCAGCTGCAGCCGCGTGCTGAAGAAATAGACGTCGGACTTGAAAGGCGACTGAAAGAATTTGTCCCAGTTCTTCAGGTTCGTGAGTACCGGCAGCGTGCGCGTTTCCAGCGTGTAGAGCCCCGGCTGGAACACGTCGGCGACCTTGCCCTCGTTGACGAAGATCGCGACCTGGGTTTCGCGCACGGTCAGCTTGCCGCCGTACTGGATTTCCTGGTCTTCCATCGGATAGCGCCAGGCCAGCACGCCGTCGGTGTCTTCCGTCCATTGCAGGACGTCGATGAACTGCTTGCGGATGAATGAACCCAGACTCATGTCGGTCTCCTCGAAACGCGTGGTGCGTCAGGTCAGGCAGGCGGCATTGATGATGCCGACGACGAGCGACGCGGTGCCCATCAGGCCGCCCATCGCGACGTTGCGATCCTCGATCGCATGATTCATGCCGGGCATCACGCGCGTCAGCACCGCATAGGTGATCAGTTGCACGATCATCGCGCCGACGGCCCAGATCACGACTTCGCCGAGCGTCGAGTTGTGCGCGATGCTGGATGCGAGCGTCAGGCAGAAACCGATCAATGCGCCGCCGAACGACAGCGTCGCGGCCGCGTTGCCGTCGCGGATCAGCGCCAGTTCGTCGAACGGGGTGACCTTCAGGTACACTGCCGCGAACACGAGAAGCAGCACGAACGCCGACAGTAAATGAACCGCATAAAGATAGGCACTATTCATTCTTTTCCTCGGATTTTGTGCTCGGTTCGCCGCCCCGTCGCCGGCCGGCCCGCACAGGGCCGCCAGACGAAAATCCGCGCCAGTATATCCACATTGCCGAACACTGCACAACGGATGCGCGATGCTGCATAAGCGTGCGCTCGTCCTGTCGATTCTCGTGCTCGCGTCGTGCGGGCTCGGCTACGAACTGATCAGCAGCGCACTGTCGAGCTATCTGCTCGGCGACTCGATCCTGCAGTTCTCGTCGGTGATCGGCTGCTACCTGTTCGCGATGGGGATCGGCTCGTGGCTCGCGAAGTTCGTCGAAGACGACGACGTGCTCGACCGCTTCGTCGACATCGAGCTGCTCGTCGGCCTGCTCGGCGGCGTGTCGGCAGCGCTGCTGTTCGTGGTGTTCGCATGGCTCGCCGCGCCGTTTCGCGCGGCGCTTTACGCACTGGTGCTCGCGCTCGGCCTGCTGATCGGGATGGAGATTCCGCTCGTGATGCGCGCGTTCCAGCAGCGGCGCCAGGCGTTCCGCCATACCGTCAGCGAGGTGCTGACCTTCGACTATCTCGGCTCGCTCGCCGTGTCGCTGATCTTCCCGCTGGTGCTCGCGCCGCGCCTCGGCCTGCTGCGTACGAGCTTCCTGTTCGGTCTCCTGAACGCATTCGTCGCATTGTGGACGACCCACCTGTTCCGCGACGAGATCCGCAACGTGCGCGGCAAGCTGATGCGTGCGTCGCTCGTGATCGGGCTGCTGGTCGCCGGGTTCGCGCTGTCGGATCGCATCACGCACTGGGCCGAACACGGCGTGTACGGCGACGAGACGATCTACTCGGAAACGACGCCGTACCAGCGCATCGTGCTCACGCAGTGGCACGACGACATGCGACTGTACCTGAACGGCAACCTGCAATTCTCGTCGCGCGACGAGCACCGCTATCACGAGGCGCTGATCCATCCGGCGATCGAGGCACTGCCGTGGGCGAAGCGCGTGCTCGTGCTGGGCGGCGGCGACGGCCTCGCGGTGCGCGAACTGCTCAAGCACCGCAACCTCGAGCAGATCACGCTCGTCGATCTCGATCCGGCGATGACGAAGCTGTTCTCGACGTCGGCACCGCTCGTCAAGCTGAACCAGGGTGCGCTGAAGGACCCGCGCGTGCACGTGATCAACGACGACGCGGTGCGCTGGCTCGAATCGAATGCCGACGTGTACGACGCGATCGTCGTCGATTTCCCCGATCCGACCAATTTCGGGCTCGGCCGCCTGTATTCGGTGCCGGTGTTCCGGCTGCTGGCGCGCCACCTGTCGGAGAACGGTTACACGGTGATCCAGTCGACGTCGCCGTATTTCGCGCCGCACGCGTACTGGACCATCATCGCGACGCTGCACGAAGCCGGGCTCAACACGTGGCCGTACCACTGCTACGTGCCGTCGTTCGGCGACTGGGGCTTCGTGATCGCCGGCAAGCGCCGCGACTTCACGGTGCCGACGCATTACTCGGTGCCGACGCGCTGGCTCGATGCGCAAACGGCCGCCGAGATGTTCCACTTCCCGGCCGACATGCCGGCGCTGTCGATGTCGCCGAACGAACTCAACGACCAGCCGCTCGTGCGCCGCTTCGACGACGACTGGAAGCACGTGCTGCGCTGATGGATCGCCGCACGTTCCTCGTCGCGTCGGCAGCCGCGTCGCTCGCCGCATGTGGCCGCACCGGCTGGATCGAGACGACGCCGCAGGTCGGCTACCCCGGCATGCGCGAAGGCCATGCGCTGCGCGACCATGCCACGCTGCCCGCGCCGTCCGGCACGATCGAGACGGATGTCGCGATCCTCGGCGCCGGCGCGGCCGGGCTGTCGTGCGCATGGCAGCTCGCGCGCGCGGGCCATACGCGCTTCACGGTGCTCGCCGGCCCCGAATTCGGCGGCAACGCGGCCGGCGGGCACTTCGGCGACCTCGGCTATCCGAAGGGCGCACACTATCTGCCGCTGCCGTCGCTCGAATCCGCCCATCTGCGCGACATGCTCGCCGATCTCGGCGTGATCGAATCCGCGCCGTTCTCCGTGCGCCCCGTGTACGACGAGCGTGCACTCGTCCACGCACCGGACGAACGCCTGTTCATCGGCGGGCAGTGGCAGGACGGCATCGTGCCGACCACCGGCCTCGACGCCGACGCGCTCGCGCAGCAGGCGCGCTTCTTCGCGTACACGGACGGGCTGCGCACCGCGCGCGGCGCCGACGGCCGCAAGGTGTTCTGCATCCCGATCGCGGAATCGTCGCGCGACCCGCGCTGGCGCGCACTCGACCGGCGTTCGTTCCGCCAGTGGCTGCGCGACGAAGGCTATACCGCGAAGGCGCTGCACTGGTATCTGAACTACTGCTGCCGCGACGATTACGGCGCCGGTTACGAGCATGTCTCCGCCTGGGCCGGCCTGCACTACTTCTCGTCGCGTGGCGGTCATGCGGGCGATGCGAGTGACGGCGCGGTGCTGACCTGGCCCGACGGGCTGCACACGATGGTGACGAAGCTGAGCGATTCGATCACCGCGCGCACCGGCTCGAACGCGTGGTCGCGCGATGGCTTCGCGGTGCGCGCGACCGAACGCGCGGGCGGCGTCGATGTGCTGTGCGCACGCGTCGGCCATGACGGCACGCTGTCGACGTTCACGCTGAAGGCGCGCCGGGTCGTGTGCGCGATGCCGCTGTTCGTCGCGGCGCGCGTGTTTCCGCAGCTTGCCACGTACGGTTTCGAACCCGCGCGCGACCTGCCGCCGCGCGCGCCGTGGCTCGTGTCCAACTTCCTGCTCGACGGCATGCCGGCCGAGGAAGCGGGCGTGCCGCTCGCGTGGGACAACGTCGTCTACGACGGCGCGGGGCTCGGCTACGTCGTGTCGACGCATCAGTTGATCCGGATGTCGCCGCCGACGCGCTCGGTGTTTTCCGCCTATCAGGCATTGAGCACGCAAACGCCGGACGATACGCGCCGCTGGCTCGCGCAGGCGAAGCCCGACGCATTGCGCGAGCAGGCGGCGCTCGACCTGCAGGCCGTGTACGGACGCGAGCTGTGGAAGCATGCGACCGCGCTCGAGATCACCGTGCGCGGCCATGCGATGGCGACGCCCGACGTCGGCTTCCTGAGCCGGCCGGGGCTGCTCGCACTGCGCGATGCCGATGGCCCCGTCGTATTCGCGCATGCCGACCTGTCCGGGTTGTCGCTGTTCGAGGAAGCGTCGTACTGGGGCATGCTGGCGGCGCATCGCGTGCTCGCCTGACAGCCGTCGCGCGTCATTGCGGCGTCGCCGCCACCCGCTATAATCGCGCGACATTCCGACTGCATTGAGCAGGCCGACGGTGGCGCGCCGTTCGACGCGCCGTACGCCCTTCTCGACAACAACAATGACGAACCGAACCCTCCGACGCCTTCCGCTCGTGCGCGCCGCCGCGCGCGTGCTCGCGTGCGCCCCGCTGCTCTGCGCGCCGCTGGCGCTGCACGCGGCCGACGTCGCCACCACGACCGTTACCGAGCCCGCGTCCGGACACTACATCGTCGTCGATACCGGCCATACACCCGCGCATCCGGGCTCCACCGGTGCGAGCGGCCGCGTCGAATACCTGTACAACCTAGATCTGTCCGGCGCGGTCGCCGACAAACTCGCCGCGCACGGCGACCGCGTGCTGCACACGTCGGCGGACGGCCGCGAGATCAAGCTCGATCAGCGCTCGACGCAGGCGCCCGATGCGAACCTGTTCGTGTCGATCCATCACGACTCGATGCAGCAGCAGTTCATCGACGCGGGCCGGCAGCGTGAATTCCGCGGCTTCTCGGTGTTCGTGTCGGAGCGCAATCCTCACTATGCGGAGAGCCTGCGTTGCGCGAAGGCAATCGCCGAGCGGCTGGTCGCGGCCGGCGAACGGCCGTCGCTGTATCACGCGCAGCCGATCCGCGGCGAGAACCGCCCGCTGATCGACCCGCAACTCGGCATCCACCGCTTCGACGATCTCGTCGTGCTGCGCACCGCGCCGATTCCGGCCGTGCTGGTCGAAGCCGGCGTGATCGTCAATCCGGACGAAGAAGCGCGGCTCGCGCGGCGCGAGACGATCCAGCGCCTGTCCGCCGCGATCGCAAGCGGCATCGACGCGTGTACGACGCCCCAATAAACGACGGCATTTCCCGTCGGATTCAACGGTTTTCACCCAGCCAGGAGCCTCACCATGAAGAAAAAGAATCTGCTCGCATCCTGCGCGTTGCTCGCGCTCGCCGTTCCGTTCGCCGGGCACGCAGCCGGTTGCGGAAAGCCGCGCAGCGCGTTCGACCAGGTGTATTGCACGAGCACGCAGTTCTCGCAATCCGATCGCGATCTCAACGACGAATACGGCCGGCTGCGCAAGCAACTGAGCGGCGACCAGCAGGCGACGCTGAAGACCGGCCAGCTCGCGTGGCTGAAACAGCGCGACGCGCAGTGCAGCGAAACGCGCGGCAGCAGCTACCTCGTCGATATCCAGTGCGCGAACGACATGACGCAGTCGCGGCTGTCGTTCCTGCGCGAACGTGAGCGCGAATGCTCGAGCACCGGCTGCGTGACGTCGAAGCTCGGCGAGTAAGGTCGCCACGCGTGCCGTGCCGCGAAGCACGTCGCGGCACGGCACGCTGCTCGAAAGGAACGACGATGCGGCATGAATTCTCCGAAGTCCTCAACGATCTGATCGACTATTTTCTCGTCGGCGATCTTCTGCTGCTGAAACGGTACAAGGACGAACACGGGCTGCCGGACGACGTCGCATCGGCGTTCACGACCGGCGACAGCGGCGACCACGCGGTGCTGGAAGGCATCGTCATTCCGCTGGCTGGCATCGAGAATCATCCGTATACGGTCATCTTCACGCTGGACGACGACACGCCTGAATTGCTGAAAGCAGGCAGTCGTCTGCAGCATCGGCGCGGCGGATACGTATTGCGCGTCGAGCATCGTGCGGTGATGCTCTACACGTGGCGCATTCTCGAACGTTTCACCGACGACACGGTGAATGCGCTGCTTGCGCGCTATCGCGAACCGGGCCGGCCCGTCATTGAAGTCGACAACGGCTGGTACGACGTCGAGATCCTCGGCGGAGAAATCGCACGCGACGGCTGGTTCGAACCCGCGTTCGAGTTCGTGCTGAAGAAAACCGATGCACCGGGCGACGCATCGCACGTGGACATCCACTACCGTTTCGCCATCGAAGGTAGTCTGGGTCCGGCAGCGTGAATCCGGCGGGCAGCAGCGCGGCATACGGCAACCGGCCACACGGGAGGCACATGGCACCGAACACGACGACGATCGACATCCGTGCAGCCACTTCTGCCGATGCACCGGCCATCGCCAGCATCCACGTCGCGTCGTGGCAAGCCACTTACACGGGCATCATGCCGGCGCAGTTCCTCGCCGACCTGTCGGTCGAAAAACGCACGGCCGCGTGGCGCGAGACGCTCGACGCGGGACGACCGCACGTCGCGCTCGCCTTCGCGAACCACGCACCGACCGGCTGGATCGCGTACGGGCCGACGCGCGACGCCGACAAGGACGGTGCGTGGGGCGAAATCGAAGCGATCTATCTGCACCCGTCGCATTGCGGGCAAGGGATCGGCGCGCGGCTGGTCGACCATGCATGCCGAGCGCTGCACGACGCGGGTCATGCGTCGGTGTCGCTGTGGGTGCTCGCCAAAAACCGTCGAGCGAGGATGTTCTACGAACGCGAAGGTTTCGTCGCCGAAGCCGACATCAAGACCTTCGAGATCGACGGTACGCCGATCGAGGAAGTGCGGTACTGGCGCGCCCTACCGAAGCGGTCTCGATGACGGCAGCGCCTCCTCCGTCGCCAATCGTTGCTGCATCAGCTGCAGCAACGCGCGAATCTTCGCGTTGACCGAATTCCGGCTCGCGTAAGCGGCATGCAGCTGCAGCGGCGCCGGCGCCATCTCCAGCGGCACGCGCACCAGCCGCCCTTCGGCAAGCTCCACCGCGCACGCGCGTTCGACCAGAATCGCGAAGCCGATCCCGTTCACCGCCGCGAGGCCCGCCATCTCGCCGCTATTGACGCGATATCGGCTCGCCACCGGAATCTTGTGAATCCGTCCGTCGCGATCGGCGAATTGCCACGGCTGCCCTTTCAGCGTGCTCAACGTCGTGATGCACGGCAACTGCTTGAGCTGCTCCGTCAGGCCTGGCATCCCGACCCGCGCGACCAGTGACGGCGCGGCCACGACGACGCTCGGCAAACTCACGAGCGGCCTGACGACGAACGCGCTGTCGTCCAGCTTGCCGCGATTGACGATGATCGACAGGTCGATATCGTCGCGCAGCGTCGACACGCCAGCGAGGCTGGTGTCGCAGTCGATCTCGACACGCGGATGGTGGCTCGCGAATTCCGCGACGATCGGCCCCAGCATGCGCGGCCCGATTTCGCCCGGGACGCAAAGCTTCAGCACGCCGCGCAATTCCGTTTGCTGCGACGTCAGCTCGCATTCGGCCTGCGTCAGCGCGTCGAGCATCGGCCGCGCACGCTCGTGCAGCAGCCGCCCGGCCTCGGTCATCCGCAGGTGGCGCGTGCTGCGCTCGAGCAAACGCACGCCGAGCCGCGACTCCAGTTGCGCCACATAACGGCTCACGTTGGAACCCGGCAGCGCGAGCACGCGCGCGGCGCCGGCAAAGCTGCCTTCATCGACGACCGTCACGAACACACGCACCGCATTCAGATCCAGCTTGCTACGCATCATTATCCCGTTCGAGGTATCAAAGCCTGCCGATTTCCATGGCTTATCCCGCCAGAGACCATAATTTACGATGCTCATCCCGTCAATGCGACGCCCGGGCACGCACCCGCGGCCAGCGTTCGCACGACACAGGCAAGGAGCGTCATGAACATTGCAATCCTGGGCGCCGGCGTGGCCGGCATGAGCACCGCACTCGCGCTCGCCGGGCGCGGCCACGAGATCCGGCTGTACGAACGCAGGCCGGCGGAATCGACGATGGGCGCAGGCGTGGTGCTGTGGCCGAATGCCGGCTTCGTCCTCACCCAGCTCGGCGTGCTGCCGGACATCGTCGAGGCCGGCGGCCGCCTGCATGCGATGCGGCGCATCGACCGGCACGGCACCCTGCTCAAGGCCACCGAGATCGGCGCGCTCGACCACCGGATGGGCTTCCCGACGGTGTCGATCCTGCGGCGCGACCTGCAGGCCGTGCTGACCCGGCACCTCGCCGCGCGCGGCATCGAGGTCCACTTCGGCCACGGCGCAACGGCCATCGATACCGGCGCGGACGGTCGCGCCGTCGTTCGCTTCGACAACGGCACGACGATCGCCCCCGATCTCGTGATCGGCGCGGACGGCCGCATGAACTCCGTCGCGCGACGTCATGTGGTCGGCGACAATACACCCGTCTATCAGGGCTTCGTCAACTGGATCGGCATCGCGCAAAGCAATGCGCCGCTGGTCGACGAAGTGTCGATATTCGATTACTGGGGCACGCGCGAACGCTTCGGCATCGTCGCACTGGACCGGCATCGCGTGTACTGGGCGGCGGCATGGCCGGAAGCCGACGGGTGCGATGCGGCGGAAGACGATCCGCACGGGATGCTGGAACGGCGCTTCGCGCCGTGGCCGGCGCCCATCACGGACGTGATACGTGCGACGCCAGCGGACACGCTCACGAAGATCCGCGTGCACGATCTGGACCCGGTCGACGTATGGCACCGCGGCAACGTACTGCTGATCGGCGACGCCGCGCACGCGCCGCTCCCGACCTCCGGACAAGGCGCCTGTCAGGCGCTCGAAGATGCGTGGCATCTTGCCCGGTGCCTCGACGAATACGATTCAGCCAACGGCGGCGCTCTCGATGCAGCGCTTGCGGCGTTCACGCTGCGGCGCAGCGGGAAAACCGCCTCGATCACCGAGCGTGCGCGTGAATTCGCGCACCTGTTATTCAGCGACGACGTGAGCGACAGCGCCCGACAACGGATCGATCCGGTCGCCGAAATCGAAGCGCTGACGAACGCGTGGGGCGCGCACCTGCCGATGGAACAGGCGCGCGGACGATAAGCCGTGCGGACGGCGGCATCGGCTCACAGAAACCACCGATACTCCCGCGCGCCGATCTCGTTGCGAAAATCCAGCTCCTCCTGCCGCTTGTTCTCGCAATACACCATCACGAATTCGCTGCCGAGCCCGTCGCGCACGGCCGGATGATCCTGCATCGCGGCGACCGCCGACAGCATCTCCTTCGGAAAATCGATGCCGCTGCCGCGATCGTCGTTGAGCGGCGCGATCGGTTCGCTCTTGGCATCGAGCCCGTGCTCCATCCCCGACAGAATTGCCGCGAGCACCAGGTACGGGTTCGCATCGGCGCTCGCGAGCCGGTGCTCGATCCGCAGGTTGCGCGCATCCGACTCGGGAATGCGGATGCACGCGTCGCGATCCTCGAAACCCCAGCTCGCGCGGCTCGCCGCGTTCACCATCGACCCGTAGCGGCGGAACGCATTGTGATTCGGCGCGAACACGGGCATGCAATGCGGCAGCAGCGCGAGGCAGCCGGCCACCGCATGCCGCAGCGGCCGCTGATCGTCCGCCGCAAGCAGGTTGTTCCCGGCATCGTCGTACAGGCTCACGTGCACGTGCATCCCGCTGCCCGGCGCATGCAGGTACGGCTTGCCCATGAAGCTCGCGCGATAGCCGTGCTGCAGCGCGACGCCGCGCGTGCTGCGGCAGAACATCGCCGACCAGTCGGCCGCGCGCAGCCCGTCGTCGCAATGGCCGAAATTGATCTCGAACTGGCCGGGCCCGAGCTCGGCCGTGATCACGGTCGCGTCGATCCCCTGCGCGCATGCGACGTCGACCATCTCGTGCAGCACGTCGGAGAAACGCGACAGCCGCTCGATATGCATGTTCGGCTGATCGTCGCGATCGTCGGACAGGCGGTCGCGCGGATACTTCGGCATCCCCTCCTCGAGCTGCGCGGCGAACAGGTAGAACTCGAGCTCGAACGCGACGACCGGCCGGATGCCGCGCCGCGCGAGCCGCTTCAGCACCCGCGCGAGCACCTCGCGCGGCTCGAACTCGACCGGTGAATCGGTGCCATCGGTCGTGATCAGCATCTGGCCGAGCGGCTGCTTCTCCCAGGTCACCGGCTTCAGCGTGCCGGGAATCAGCCGGCGCACGGCGTCCGGGTCGCCGTCGTTGAAACAGTAGTCGCCGATCTTGTAGAGGCCGCCCTGCGTGCCGAGCAGGATGCAGTTCTGCGGCAGCTTCAGCAGCGAACCCGCCGCGACCTTTTCGAGCGCATCGATCGGATAGCGCTTGCCGTAGAAGTGCCCGGGCAGGTCGAGGCAGATCAGGTCGACATAACGGATCTCGGGGTGCGCCTGCCGGAATGCGCGGACTTCACTGACCAGCGCGGGAACGACGTCAGCCATGTCTCATCCTTTCCATGTCTTGTATGGCGGTGCCGCGGCGCGGCGAACCGGATTCATGCGACGCACGGGGCAACGCATGCCGCATGTCGATCAGTAGTGCAAACAGGCTACGTGACGAGGCGACCAGCACTTCAGCCCGCCCCGCCGACCACTCAACTCAGGTGAATACCCAAATCACGCGCGTCGGCGCATCAGTCAGGTTCGCGTAACGGAAGCGCTTGTGCGCGGGAAGCTGGAATGCATCGTTCGGACCGAGCGTGACCGGCGTGTCGTCGCCGTCGATCCAGATCGTCAGTTCTCCTTCGAGCACGAAGCCGCCCTGCTCGTCGCTGTCGTCGACCGGCCGCTCTCCGCTGCTGGCGCCCGGCTCGAGATGGCTTTCGAGGATCGAGAAGCGCGCACGCATGTTCGGCGACACGAGGATGTCGGTAATGCCGGCCGCGTAATACACGGTGCGCCGCTCGTCGGGCCGCGTGACCCACCGCACGCTGCGCGGCTTGCTCAGGCTGTAGAAATACGTGGTCGGCACGCCGAGCGCCTCGCCGATCGCGGTGAGATCCGCGACCGTCGGGCGCGACAGCCCGCGCTCGACCTGCGACAGAAAGCCGACCGAGCGGCCGATCCGTTCGGCGAGATCGTTCAGCGTGACCTTGCGATGCTTGCGCAGGTCGCGGATCAGAATCGCCAGACTTTCTATCTCTTCCTGTTCATTCATGATGTGATGGATTCCGATGCAATCAGACGGTATCGCGCAGACGGTACCAGGCCTTGCCGATCGCTTCGAGCGGCGCGGCCAGCCGGTCGCCGCCGGGAAAGCGCGGGTTGCGGATGCGCTGGTACTGCGCGAGCAGGCGTGCGTCGCCGAGCACGGCGTCGGCCACCGCACGCGCGCCGGCGAGCGTCGGCAGCACGCCGTGCCCCGAAAAGCCCTGCAGCCAGAAGCGCTGTCCGTGGCGGCCGATGTCCGGCGTGCGGCGCATGCTGATGTCGATGTGACCGCCCCACGCGTAATCGAGCGGCACGCCGGCCAGTTGCGGAAACACGCGTTCGAGGTGCGGGCGCGTCGCCGCCGCGATATCGGCCGGGATGCCGCCGAGATACGTGCAGCCGCCGCCGAACAGCAGCCGGTTGTCGGGGCTCAGGCGGAAGTAGTCGGGCACGAACTGGTTGTCGATCACGCAACTGTTGCGCGGCAGCAGCGCATGCGCGACGTCGGCCGCGAGCGGCGCGGTTGCAACCTGATATGTGCCGACCGGCAGCAGCCGGCGCGCGAGGTCGCGGTCGAGCCGGTCGACGTACGCATTGCAGGCGAGCACCAGCACGTCCGCGCGCACTTCGCCACGCGCCGTGCGGGCGACGTAGCCGCTGGCCGTCTCGCGCCAGTCGAGCACGCGGCTCCGTTCGAAGATGCGGCCGCCCGCGCGCTCGATCGTCCGTGCGAGGCCGAGCGCGAGCTTCAGCGGGTTCAGGTGGCCGGCCTCCGGATCGTGGAGCGCCGCGAGATAGCGCGTGCCGCCGATCCATTCGGGCATCTCGTCGCGCTCGATCATGCGCAGCCGATCATAGCCCCAGCGTTCGGCCGCCTCGTCGCGCGCGTGCGCCAGCATCGCGACGCGCCGCGGCCGCACCGCGGCCCACAGGCTGCCGGGCCGGTAGTCGATGTCGAAACCGTGCCGCGCCGGCAGTTCGCGCACTTCGGCCGCCGCCCAGCGCATGCTGTCCCACAGCAGGCGTGCGCCGTCGCGGCCGAGCGCATCCTCGAGCGGCTGCATGTCGCACGACCAGCCGAGCAGCGCCTGTCCGCCGTTGCGGCCCGATGCGGCCCACGCGACGCGGCTCGCTTCGAGCATGACGACGCGCTTGCCGGCCAGCGCGAGCCGCAGCGCCGTATGCAGCCCGCTGAAGCCCGCGCCGACGACCAGCACGTCGGCATCGACGCGCTCGTCCAGCGCCGGCCGATGCGGGATCGGCGCCGGGTAGGTGCCAGCGTAGTAGCTGGCGACGTGACGGTCGGACTGCACGAACATGCGGACTCCCGTGAAAATTACGCCGAGAAATTTCATGAAAAACTAGCATGACAATTTCACGCGGGCAAGCGGGAGGATCGACGCCCGTGTCGTCATTGAAATGAAAGGCACACCAATTGCACATGCAGCCCCGGGTCGCCCCGTCACCGTCCGTGTCTTTTACCGTGTGCGGTCGCGGCCGATAATGAATCCATGCACGTTCTCCCTCGCGGCCGGCTTCCCGGCGCGCACTGCCAAAGCCGCGAGGGCCAACCCACCGCGCATCGACACAAGGAGGCACCGCGGCATGACCACGCCATTCAGGCTGGGCGACCACGTCCGCTGGAATTCCGAAGCCGGCTACGTGACCGGCACGATCATCGCGATCCACACCGCCGACTTCGACTACAAGGGGCATCGCCATCGCGCGTCGCCCGACGATCCGCAGTACGAGATCAAGAGCGACCGGACCGACCACGTCGCCGCGCATCGCGGCCGCGTACTCGAACGCATCGCCGGCAAGGACGACGCATGACGCTCCCGTTCTACACGATCGGCCATTCGAACCGCACGCTCGACGAATTCGTCGACCTGCTCGATGCGGTCGAGATCACGCTGCTCGCGGATATCCGCAAGATGACGCGTTCGCGCACCAATCCGCAATTCAACGAAGCGACGTTGCCGGACGCGCTCGCCGCCGCCGACATCGCGTACGAACACATCGCCGAACTCGGCGGCCTGCGCGGCAAGTCGCACGGCGTACCCGACGACGTCAACGATTTCTGGACGAACCGCAGCTTTCACCGCTACGCGGATTACGCGCTGTCGCCGGCGTTTCATGCGGGCCTCGACCAACTGATCGCCCAGGGGCACGAGCAGCGCTGCGCGATCATGTGTTCGGAAGCCGTGTGGTGGCGCTGCCACCGGCGTATCGTGTCCGACTACCTGATCGCGCGCGGCGAAACGGTGCTGCACATCATGGGCCGCAACCGCGTGGAGCTCGCGCGGCTGACGGCCGGCGCGGTGGTCCGGGACGACGGCACGATCGTCTATCCGAATGTCGACGACGACCACGACGACGCCGCACCGGCCAAAGGTGCCCAACCGGACGCGTGACGTCACGCACCCGCGTGCGCACCGGCTTCCGGCGGCCGCGATCCTGCATTACCATCGTGCGACCGTCATGCCTACGCTCGTCCGGCAAGCGGGCTCCCCCACCTCTTCCGTTGCGCACCAATGCTCGCTCTCGTCATCATCGCCGGCCTGTGGGCCGGCCTGCAGAACGCCCTCGCGGGTGGCGGTTCGTTCGTCACGCTGCCCGCACTGATCGTGTCGGGGATGTCGCCGCTCGCGGCCAACATCACGTCGACGGTCGCCCTGTTCCCCGGCCAGGTGACGACGGGCTGGGCGAGCCGCAACATGGTGAGCGGCGTGGGCAGGCTGCCGTTTCGCGCCCTGTTCGCGATCAGCGTGGCCGGCGGCGCGCTCGGCGGCCTGCTGCTGCTGAAAACGCCGTCGTCGATCTTCTCGCATCTGGTGCCGTGGCTCGTGCTGTTCGCGACGATCGTGTTCGCGTGGGGCAGTTTCTTCCGCAAGCCGGGTGCCGGCGCGCAACATCTCGGCCCGGTCGCGGCCGGGGTCTCGCAGTTCCTGATCGCGATCTACGGCGGCTACTTCGGCGGCGGCATCGGGTTCCTGATGATGGCCGCACTGACGATGGCCGGCCTGCCGCCGCGTCACGCGATGTCGACCAAGAACGCGCTCGCGGGCGTGATGAACGCGTCGGCGGTCGTGCTGTTCGTCACCTCGCCGCACCTGCACTGGCGCGCGGCGATCGCACTCGGCGGCGGCGCAATCGTCGGCGGCCTGCTCGGCGCGTGGGCGCTGCATCGCGTGAACGAACGCGTGCTGCGCATCGCGATCGTCTGCATCGGCGCGCTGCTGACCATCGGGTTGTTCGTCAAACCGATCTGAGCCCACGCTCATCCTGCCGCGACCGCGGCAATTGATGAGCAAACCGCAAGACGTCTTTCGCATATCTCGTTTGCCGTCGCGGCCACGTCCGACCACAATCCGGGTTGTCGCGATCATCGCCCTCTCGCGGGCACCGACCGGCACACCGTGGCCGCCATCCCGATTCACCGCCGGCGGCCCGCACATCGCGTCACACACGCTCCCTCGACATCGGCGCCCCCGCAGCGGCGGAACGCCTGCCGCCGTGCCGCCCGATACGTTCCCGGCCAACAATAACTAGAGGTAGGAGATGCAGGACAACACGTTGAGGCAGAGCCTCAAGCAACGGCACATCACGATGATCGCGCTCGGCGGCGTGATCGGCGCGGGCCTGTTCGTCGGCTCCGGCGCGATCATCGCAACGGCCGGCCCCGCGGCAATCCTGTCGTACCTGATCGGCGGCGTGATCGTCACGCTGGTCATGTTCATGCTCGGCGAAATGGCGTCCCGCAATCCCGACAGCGGCTCGTTCTCCACGTACGCGAGCAGCTACCTCGGCGAATGGGCCGGCTTCGCGGTCGGCTGGCTGTACTGGTTCAAGTCGATGATGACGATCACCGTCGAAGCGATCCTGCTCGGCGCGATCCTCCACGATTTCCTGCCGTGGCTGCCGGTCTGGGGCGGCGCGCTGTTCATGCTGGTCACGCTGATCGCGAGCAACGCGTACTCGGTGCGCTCGTTCGGCGAAGCCGAATACTGGCTGTCGTTCGCGAAGGTCGCGACGATCATCGTGTTCATGGCGCTCGGCGCGTCGATCCTGCTCGGCTTCCAGCCGCGCATTCCCGCACCGGGGCTCGTGAACCTGACCGATCACGGCGGCTTCATGCCGAACGGCATCTCGCCCGTGCTCGCCGGCGTGATGGTCGTGATCTTCTCGCTCGGCGGCAGCGAGATCGCGGCGGTGGCCGCGGGCGAATCGGAAAACCCGAGCAGGAACGTGATCCGCGCGATCAAGAGCGTGATCGTGCGCGTGATGGTGTTCTACGTCGGCTCGGTGTCGATCCTGATCCTGTGCATGCCGTGGACCGACAAGGCCAACCTGAAATCGCCGTACGTGTCGCTGTTCGGCATGGCGGGCTTCACGGGCGCCGCCGTCGCGATGAAGATCGTGCTGTTCGTGTCGTTCATGTCGGTGATGAACTCGTTCCTGTTCTCGAACTCGCGCATGCTGTTCTCGCTGAGCCAGCGCGGCCACGCGCCGGCGATGTTCGGCCGCACCAACGCGAAGGGCGTGCCGATGAACGCGCTCGTGCTGTGCCTCGCCATCTGCGTGTCGATCCTGGGCATTCACTTCGTGAGCGGCGGCGATCTGTTCCTGATGCTCGCGAAGAGCAGCGGCGCGTTCGTGATGATCGTGTGGATCTTCATCGTCGTCGCGCATTTCGCGATGCGTCGGCAGACGAAGCACGAGCAACGCGACCCGACGGCGTTCCGCGCGTGGTTCTATCCGGTGTCGAACTGGGTCGCGCTGCTGGCGCTGGTGGCCGTGCTGGGGTCGCAGGCGTTCAACCCGGATTCGCGCTTCCAGTTCTGGTTCACGGTCCTGACGGCGCTCGCGATCGTCGCGGCGTACTTCCTGCGGCGCAGGCAACCGTCGTTCGGGCAGGCCGCCGGCGCGAAGAGTCGTTGACCGCCGGCAGGCCGACCGGCGTGCGCGTTCCGTTCAGCCGAACGGCCGCACGCCGATCAGCGGGCCGTGCAAGAACCGCGCGAACACGGCCCACGCGACGAGTCCAGCCACGACAGTCGCGACGTCGCCGGCCAGCCCGCCGGCCGGATAGCGGACACCGTCGCGGCGATCCCTCGCACGCGACACGACGAAATCGACGATCGACCACACGAAGAACGCGCCGAACAGCACGACCGCGTGCACGGTGCCGTTCACGAGCAGGTGCGCGACCGCCCAGACCATCGTGCCGGCCAGCATAGGATGCCCGACGAGCGTCTTGATCCGGTTGCGCGGCACATACGACGCGGCGATCAGCACGAACGCGACCGCGGTCAGCATGCCCGTCAGGTGGCGCACGCCGACCGGCGACACCCACAGCAGCGTCGCGCCCGCGCGGGCGATCCCGTACCCCCAGATGATCAGCACGAAGCCGACGATCGACGCGATCGCGTAACCGCCCTTCCAGCCCTTCTCGCCGATCCGCTCGATCGTCGCGGACCGCCAGCCGTCGGCGACGATCCGGATCGAGTGCACACCGAGGAAGATCGCTAAACCGAGAATCAGGACGAGCATCGGCTGTCTCCGTCTGGAATGATGAGTGGGGAAGCGTGCCGCGCGGCGTACGGTGCGCCGTTCGCGGGGCCGGCGACGAGGCCGGCGCGGGTCGCGCGAGGCACGGGCGCAACCCGCGCCGATCATAAACGCCGGCGGCGCGGTTGTGAAGCATGCAGGACGTGCGGGGCGTCAAGCTCGATGCGTTCGGGCGCCGGATCGTGCGCGCGAGTCGGCCGCGCAGCGTACGGGTCGGGAGCGACAGGCGAGTCGGAAAGTAAGGAAAGCGAAAATCGCGAGGTCGTCGCTCCTCGTGATGGGGACTACGTCTGCTTACGCTTCGCCACGCGTTTCGGTGCCGGTGCGGGCGATGATTTCGATGCCGGTTTCGGTTTCTGCGCCGACGCCGGTTTCGATGTGGATTTCGCCGCCTGCTTCGTTTTCTGGGCCGACGCGGGTTTCGTTGCCGGTTTTGTTGCAGGCTTCGTCGCCGGTTTCGATAGGGGTTTCGTTGCCGGTTTCGTTGCCGGGTTCGTTGACGATTTCGACGCCGGTTTCGGCGCAGCCTTCACTGCAGTTTTCGGCGCGGCTTTCGGCCCCGCCCCAGATACCGTCTTCGACGCCGCCCTCGCCTTGCGCTTCGGCGGCCCGGCCAGCAGCGCCGCGCGATACGCGCTGCGACACCAGTCGAACAGCGCACCCGCGTCCTCGAGCACGTCGGCCGGCGTTTCGTAATAGCCCTCGAGCGAGACGGTGCGCGTAGGCCGCGCATACGAGAACGGCCCCATCCCGGCCGCGACGAACGCCGGCCGGTTCACATCGTCGACCCGCAGGAACAGCGACCCGCGCGACATGAAGCCGAACATCACGCCGTCGAGCCGCAACGCCGCGCCGCTGAAGAACCGTGCAACGGCGACCGTACCCAGCGGCGCAAGCTGATACGCGATTTCCTCGCCGTGCGCCTTCTCCGCCTGCCAGCTCATGCGGATGCCTCGCAGCGTCGCGTCCACGCATCGAGCTCGGCCGCGTCGAAACCGACGGCCGCCGCGCTCTCGCGAATCTGCCGCCACGTCGTACGGTCGACCGGAATACCCGACGTGCCGCGCGCGGCACGGCTCGCCTCTTCCGGTTCGCCGGGCACCTGCACCGGGGTATCGCCGGCCTGCGGCGATGCCTTCGCCCACGCGACGAACGCATCGGCTTCGCATTCGGCGTCGGCCGCGTCGAACGCTTTCGGATCGATCAGCACCGACAGCATCCCGTTGACGATCGCGCTCGTCTTCTGCAGCGTATCGCCGTAGGTCGTATGCCCGCCCACCAGCGCGCCGCCGAAGATCTCGCACATCGCCGCGAGCGCATACCCCTTGTGCAGCCCGAACGGCAGCAACGCGCCGAACGGCTGCTCGTGCATCACGGCCGGATCGTCGGTCGGCTGGCCGCGATGGTCGATCAGCGACCCGGCCGGCACGCGCTTGCCCTGGTTGTACGCGACCCGCGTCTTGCCGTACGCGATCGCGCTCGTCGCGAAATCGAGCAGCAGCGGCGGCTTGCCCGCGCGCGGATACGCGGCGCAGAACGGGTTCGTGCCGAAACGCGGATCGGTGCCGTGCAGCGGCGCGACCAGCAGGTCGCCCGGCACGTTGACGAAATGGAACGACACGAGCCCCGCGTGCGCGCACTGCTCGGCCCAGTGCCCGATGCGGCCGAGGTGATGGACGTCGCGCAGCCCGATCGCGCAGATCCCCATGCGCCGCGCGCGCTCGATCCCTTCGACCATCGCCTCGAACGCGATCACCTGGCCGAAGCCGCGCCCGCCGTCGATCGTCAGCACCGCGCCGCCATCGCGAACGATCGACGCGTGCCCGTTCAGCTGCAACTGCCCTTCCCGCCACGACGCGACGTAATTCGGGATCATCCCGATCCCGTGCGAATCGTGGCCCGCGAGATTCGCGCCGACCAGGTGATCGGCGACGAGCGTCGCTTCGCGCGGGTTACTGCCGGCCCGTTCCCAGAGTGCCGCGACGAACGCATGCAGCGGTTCGGCGCGCATGCGCAGCGGTGCGGTATCGGGCGTCGGCAGTGCGGTCATCGGCAACACTCCATCCAGTCGGTTCGGGTCGGGCAATCGGTACGTCCGATGCTGCGACGATCAGCGCGCGGTCGCGATCACGTCGGCCACCGCCGCCGTGAGCTTCTTCGCGTACGGCACGTGCAGGAACTCGTTCGGGCCGTGCGCGTTCGACTTCGGCCCGAGCACGCCGCACACCATGAATTGCGCGGCGGGAAAGCCTTCCTGAAGCACGTTCATCAGCGGGATCGTGCCGCCGAGGCCCATGTACGCGCAGTCGGCGCCGAAGTGGCGGCGCGATGCGGCGTCGAGCGACGACGCAAGCCACGGCGCGAGATCCGGCGCGCTCCAGCCCGTCGCGGCGCCGGCGTCCGGCTTGAACGTGACCTTCGCGTTGTACGGCGGATCGAGTTCGAGCAATTCCTTCAGCTGCTGCACCGCCTGCGCGGCGTCGACGAGCGGCGGCAGCCGCAGCGACAGCTTGAACGCGGTACGCGGACGCAGCACGTTGCCCGCATCGGCGAGCGCCGGCATGCCGGCCGCGCCGGTGACCGACAACGACGGACGCCACGTCGAATTCAGCAGCGCCTCGCGCGGGTCGGTCGTGGTCGGCAGCACGGGCTTGCCGTCCTGGCCGCACGCCCAGGGCAGCCCCTTCCATACCGTGTCGCCGAGGATCGCGGCGGCGGCCTCGGCTTCGCGCACGCGGCTCGACGGAATCTCGCAATGGAACGCGCCCGGCAGCAGGTTGCCGTTCTTCGCGTCCTCGAGGCGCTCGAACAACTGGCGCATCACGCGGAAGCTCGACGGCGCGATGCCGCCGTACACGCCCGAGTGGATGCCCTCTTCCAGCACCTCGACCTGCAGGTCGCCGGACACCAGGCCGCGCAGCGACGTGGTGAGCCACATCTGGTCATAGTTGCCGGCGCCCGAATCGAGGCACACGACGAGCGAGACCTGCCCGAGCCGGTCGCGCAACGCGTCGACGTACGGCAGCAGGTCGTAGCTGCCCGACTCCTCGCAGGTCTCGATCAGGCCGACGCAGCGCGGCCGCTCGATGCCCTGCTCGTCGAGCGCGCCGAGCGCCGCGAGGCTCGCGTAGATCGCATAGCCGTCGTCCGCGCCGCCGCGGCCGTACAGCTTGCCGTTCTCGAACTTCGGCGTCCACGGGCCGAGGTCCGCGCGCCAGCCGTCGAATTCGGGCTGCTTGTCGAGGTGGCCATACAGCAGGATCGTGTCGGTGCTGCCCGAGCGCGTGGCCGGCGACTCGAAGAAGATCACCGGCGTGCGGCCCGGCAGGCGCACGATTTCGAGCTTCAGGCCCTTCACGGGTTGCCGCTCGGCCCACTGCGCGGCGTCGGTGACGACGCGCTCGAGATAGCCGCGCTTGGCCCAGTCGGGGTCGAATGCGGGGCTCTTCGCGGGGATCGCGATGTAGTCGGTCAGCGCATGGAGGATTTCATCGTTCCACTTGCGCTCGATGAAGGTAACGAGCTTGTCATGGTCGAGGACGGGGGTAGTGTCGACGGAAGTCATGGTGGGGTGCCTGGATCGGGCTGACGAAAACCCAGATCATACGCCGATGCTCCCCTGCCGGCGCCCCGCCTGGCCGTTCAGCCAGCGTTCGGAAACGCGTCGCGCAGCCCGGCCGCGCAGGCGAGCGCGTCGCGCCACAGCCGTCGCGTGAGCTCACCCGCATCCTCTTCGCGCGCGAGCGCCGCGGCCTCGCCCGACCACAGCAGCGAGAAATCGTCGCGGCCCTGCCGCTCGAACGCGCCGCGCAGCGGATCGACCGCGGCCGTCGCGAGCGGAAACGCGGGCGCGAGCGCACTCATCGGCCCCTGTTCCCGCATGAAGCGCGTCAACAGCCCGCGCGCGGGGCGGCCCGTGTACAGGTTGGTGATGCGCGTACCGTCGTCGCGGGCGGCGCGCACGGCCGCACGATGCTGGGCCGAACGACCGGCCTGCGGCGTCAGCAAATAGCCGGTGCCGATCTGCACCGCGCTCGCGCCGAGCGCGAACGCGGCCGCGATGCCGCGCCCGTCGGCGATCGCACCGGCCGCGATCACCGGCGCGCGTACGGCATCGACGATCTGCGGCAGCAACGCGAACAGGCCCGGCTGCGCGTGGATATCGTCGGTCAGGAACATCCCGCGATGGCCGCCGGCCTCCGCCCCCTGTGCGACGATCGCGTCGACGCCGCGCGCATCGAGCCAGCGCGCCTCCTCGACGGTCGTCGCGGACGACACCACCTGCGCGCCCGTGCGGCGCACACGGTCGAGCAGCGTGTCGTGCGGCAGTCCGAAGTGGAAGCTCACGACGGCCGGCCGCAGTTCCTCGACGACCGCGCACATCGCATCGTCGAACGGCGCGCGGCCGGGGCCGCCTTTCACGTCGGCCGGGTCGAGCCCGGCTTCCGCGTAGTAGCCGGCGAGCGCCGCGCGCCAGCGCGCATCGACCTCGGCATCGGGCGCGGGCGGCGCGTGGCAGAAGAAATTCACGTTGAACGGCGCGGCCGTGCGCGCACGGATCGCCGCGATCTCGTCGCGCAACTGCTGCGGGCCGAGCGCCGCGCACGCGAGCGAACCGAGCCCGCCGGCTTCGCACACGGCGATCGCGAGCGGGCTCAGCGAGCCGACCATCGGGGCCTGGATCAACGGCAAACGGGAAGGCAGCATCGTCATCGGAATCCCTTTTAGTATGAGTGGCCCTCGCCACATCGGTGGTGCTTTTCATCGTCGCGCACGAGCGGCCGCACCGAGCGCGCCCGCTACGTGCCGCCGCGATCCATCCCGCGCCGGTACGCGGCCGGGCTCGTCGCCGCGACGCGCCGGAAATGCCGGCGCAGCGATTCCTCGGAACCGAACCCCGCGCGCGCCGCGACCTGCGCAAGCGACAACGCGGGCTGGGCTTCGAGCATGTCCTTCGCGACGTTCACGCGTTCGCGGATCAGCCACGCGAGCGGCGACATCCCCGTCGCATCCGCGAACTGCCGTTGCAGCGTGCGCGTGCTCATCGCGGCCTGCGCGGCCAGCGACGCGAGCGTGTGCGGCTCGGCCGCATGCGCGCGCATCCAGTCGATCAGCTTCGCGAGCCGGTCGGTGCCGCCCGGTGCGACCGGACGCGGCACGAACTGCGCCTGTCCGCCGTCGCGATGCGGCGGCAGCACGAGGCGCTGCGCGACGCGGTTGGCGATCGCGCCGCCATGATCGCGGCGCACCAGATGCAGCAGCATGTCGAGCCCCGCCGCCGAGCCGGCCGACGTGACGATCTGCCCTTCGTCGACGTACAGCGCATCGGGATTCACGCGCAGCGCCGGATAACGCGCCTGCAGACGTTCCGCATACCGCCAGTGCGTCGTCACGGTAAGGCCGTCGAGCACGCCGGCCGCCGCCAGCACGAACACGCCCGAACAGATCGAGCAGAGCCGCGCGCCGCGCCGGTGCGCGGCCCGCAGCTTCTTCAGCAGCGGCTCGGGCGGCAGTTCGTCCGGATCGCGCCAGCCGGGAATCACGATGGTGTCCGCGCGATCGAGCGTCGCGAGCCGGTAAGGCGCGGCAACGGTAATGCCGCCCGCCGCGCGCACGGGCCCCGGCTCGCTCGCGCAGACCGCGAAGCGATACCAGTCGACGCCGAGTTCCGGACGCTCGAGCGCGAACAGTTCGACCACGCAGCCGAATTCGAACGTGCAGAGGCGATCGTAGGCGAGCGCGACGACGAGATGATTGTGCATGGCGCGATGTTACCGGAACTTGTCGATCGCGCCACTGCCGCGAAACGGGCCGAACCGCGATACTGCCCCTCATTGCGGCGCGTCCCGTGCCCGCTCAACCAGGAGAGCCCGACCATGTCCCATGTCACCGACGTCCCCGCCGCCGACAACGCCGCCGCCCTCGCGCATTTCGAGGCCTCGCTGCGCTTCGAGACCGATTGCTGGGACGTGCACGACGCCTTCGCGTCCGGCACGCCCGATTTCGTGCTGCTCGACGTGCGCGGCCCCGACCAGTTCGCCGCCGGCCACGTGCCCGGCGCGCGCAACCTGCCGCGCCGCAAGATCATCGAAAGCAAGCTCGCCGGTTATCCGGCCGATACGCTGTTCGTCGTCTACTGCGCGGGGCCGCACTGCAACGGCGCCGCGCGCGCGGCGATCCAGTTGGCGCGCCTCGGCCGCCCGGTCAAGCTGATGATCGGCGGCGTGACGGGCTGGCTCGACGAAGGTTTCGCGCTGAGCAACGACGTGCAGCCGGTGGACGCCGAAGCCGCCTGATCGTCACCAAAAGCGCAACAATCAATTGCCGGCACACAAACGGAAAAAGCGCGACAATCAGCCTCATTGCAGTTCGGACGGAGCAGCACCATGCATGATGCAGTCCTGATTCAAGTGGCCGGTTCAGTCGCGGCGATCGCGCTCTATTTCCTGCCGGCCGTCATTGCCGACCGGCGCGGCCGGCACGACAAGCTGACGATCGCGATGTTCAACGCGCTGTTCGCGTGGACGGGCATCGGCTGGCTGATGACGCTGTACTGGGCGTGCCAGCCGAACCCGCGCACCGACGTCGCGCAAACGATCCTGGCAAAGCGCCGCGGCGTCAGCATGCGGACCTTCTCGACCGGCCTCGTCGAACGCGTGCAGCGCCGCGTCGCCGCCCAGGAGCAATGGGCGGAAAAGCAAGGCTGCCGTTAAGTCCCGCCTTCCCCTTCACCGATTCGCGTCGAACTTCGGCATCCTGACGTTGGTCGACGCGCGGTAATCCCACTTCAGTGCGTCGCGCGGCGGCCAGCCGCCCGCGCGCAACCGCGCCGCGAACGCCCCCGCCGTCACTGCCCGTGCGATCCGCTCGCCCGGACACCCGTGCGGCCCCGTGCCGAAGCCGAAATTCGGCCCCGCCGGGCGGCCGGGCGTCAGCCGGTGCGGATCGCGATGCACGGCCGGATCGCGGTTCGCCGCAGCCAGCACGACGAGGATCGCGTCGCCGGCTTCAACGCTCACGCCTTCGATCGTCGTGCGTGCCGCGACGAAGCGGCGCGTGTTCTGCACCGGCGTATCGAAACGCCCGACTTCGGCGACGAATGCATCGAGCGCGACCGCATCCGGCACCCCGCCCGAGTCGCCCACGTCGCCGTTCCATGCCACGAGCGCATTGCCGAGCCATGCGGCGGTCGCCTCGCACGTCTGCGACAACAACCCGACCAGATTCGCAACCAGCGCGCCGCTCGCGTGCCAGCCCGACGCGCGGTCCGCCTGCTGCACCGCGGCGACCAACGTGCCGTCGTGCGCACGCGACTGCGCGACACGTTCCGTCATCCGGTCGAGCAGATGCCGCGCAGCGTCGCTCGCGCGCGCCAGCGCCGCGGCATCCGACAGCGGCGACAGCGCGGCGACGAACTCGACGACGCGCGCCGCGATGTCGTCGAGCTGCGTTTCGTCGAAACCGAGCAGATCGGCCACCGCGCACACGGGCACGGTCATGCACCACGCGTTCAGCGCGTCGGCATCGCCGGGCGCCGGCAACCGCCGCGCGGCGAGCACCTCCGCGCGATCGCGCAATGCCTCCGTATCGATCGGCGCGAACGCCGCGCGCAACGCCTGCTTCGGCACGTCGTGTCGCGACGCGCCATCGTTCATGCGCACCAGTTCGCCGAACAGCGCGCCGGCCGTCGTGCCGCGCAATGCGGGCGGCACCGGCGCGTCGAGCGGGCGCACGCGGCAGGCCGGATGGCATAGCACGGCCGTCACGGCCGCCGCGCGGCTCGCGACCCACAGGCCGAGCGTGGCGTCGAACGCGAGCGGCGGCCCGTCGACGAGCGCGGCGTAATAGGGATAGGGATCGCGGTGCGTGACCGCGGCAATGGGATCGGTCGGGTTCATGCGCTCAGTATCGGCGCAGTGCGCCGCCGCATGTTTCGGGATGGCATGAAATGTCGCTGCGCGGCCGCCGCGCGTCGCGGCATCGCCGCAGCCGGCCGACGTCAGGCCGCCGATCGATAGCGGTGCGACTGCATGCGCAGCCGGACCCGCCCGGCCGAAATCGCGCGCGGCTCGGGCACCACCGTGTCGTGATGGAACATTTCCTGCCGGAACTCGCCGCTTTCGTCGAACCACTGGCAGATCAGCCAGTCGTCGTCGTCGAACACGACCGGCCCGGCATACGTGACGGTCATGCGCGGCCCGCCCGTTTTCAGCGTCACGACATCGCCCACGCGAAACCTGACGCGGTGATTTTCTCGGATCGTCATCGCTCTCTCAGCTTTTTATATATTGAATATATTGATATTCCCGGCAGCCCGCTCACCGGTCATTGGAACGTGCCGCAGATTATCAATCAAAAAATCATCCGGCAACTCCCGCGCACGGAAACGCTCTGAACGAGAACCTGCAACAATGCGCGATATCGTCACGCATGACGGCCCGCCGGGCGTCAGATCTGGCGCGGCTGACGCGCCGGCGGCAGCAGAACGGGCGGAAATCCGGAGAATGGACGATGATTTTCGCGTCGTCATCGACGATTATTCGGACGCGAAATCGGTTGATTATTGTCAATCAATGTTTCGGTGGAAACGATTTCTGATTTTATTAGAGATCATTCGTCTGACAAAATCGGCGAATTATCCGGCGCCGCAAACCAGCGGTTGATATCGCTTCCCGCCACGGCTGCCCGGCTAAAGGTGAACGTGCCGTCGCGCCGCATCTCCGTCGCCGCGCGCAGGAACGCGCCGAGCGCGGCCCGCGCGAGCGCGCCGCCGACGCTGACGCGCTTCACGCCGAGCGCCGCCAGTTCGTCGAGGCTCAGCAACCCGCCCTGGAGGCCCATGACGACATTGACCGGCGCGCCGACCGCCCGCGTCACCGCCGCGATCTCGTCGGCGTCGGTGATGCCGGGCGCGTACAGCACGTCGGCGCCGGCGTCGCGATAGGCGACGAGCCGCGCGATCGTGTCGTCGAGATCGCGGCGGCCGTGCAGGTAGTTTTCGCAGCGGGCGGTCAGCGTGAACGGAAACGGCAACGCGCGCGCCGCGTCGACGGCCGCCGCGATGCGCTCGACCGACGCGTCGCGCGCATAGATCGGCGTATCGGCGCGGCCCGTCGCATCCTCGATCGAGCCGCCGACCGCGCCCGCCTCGGCCGCCAGCCGGATCGTCTCGGCCACCGTGTCGGGCGCGTCGCCGAAACCGTTCTCGAGATCGGCGCTCACCGGCAGGCCGCCCGCGGCGACGAGATCGGCGATGTGATCGAGCATCGCGTCGCGGTCGATCGCGTTGTCGGGCCGCCCTTTCGAAAACGCGTAGCCGGCGCTCGTCGTGGCGAGCGCCTCGAAGCCGGCCATCGCGAGCAGTCGCGCGGTGCCGGCGTCCCACGGGTTCGGGATGATGAACGCGCCGGGGCGCGTGTGCAGCGCACGGAAAGCTTCGGCGTGGCGGGCTTGCTGGTCGGAACGGGTCATCGTGAACTCCGGGAAGGTGTTGACGGTGAGCTTACGCCGGTCGTGCACGCGACGTTTCAGCGTTTACCGAAGTGTCGTCGCGCAACCCGGAAGAACGCGCGCCAAAGCCGAATGCAGGCCACCGCGCCGGGCCGCTCGCGTCAATTTACGTCGATGCGGACGCCCCGCCGTCGATGCCGAGCAACACGTCGGAGACGGCCTCGGAGAACCGCATCGCGCGACCGTCGATCAGCACGCGATCCGGATTCGACGGATCGCGCACCGCTTGCGGCACGCCGTGCGCAATCAGCACGCGCGCGCACGCTTCCCAGTCGGGATCGCCGACGCCCTCCGGTTCGTTGACGGACGCCCAGGACAGCGTACCGAGCGCGTCGCTGCCGAATCCGTGCAGCTCACGCCAGCTTGCGCCGCGCGCGAGCAGGAACGCCAGAAGTTCGGCATCGCCGCGGAACACCGCGTGATTCAGCGCGCTCGCGTCCCAGTCGCCGCCTCGCGCGGCGATCGGCCAGCCCAGCTCGACCATCACCTTCACCGCCTCCCGCGAGCCCCACGCGGCGGCGTCCGGCAGTAGCCGCAGCCGGTCGTCGGACAGCGCACCGGGCAGCTCGGGATGCTTCGCCTGAATGCGCCGTGCGTCGTCGGCATCGGCGCGCGCGCAGGCCGCCACGAACGCATCTTGTGCGTCGAGCGTCTCCTCGGCTCCGGCAGCGCGCAACAGCGCCGCGACGTCGGACAACCCGGCCTGCATCGCGAGCCGGTACGCGCTGACGCCCGCCGCGGTCCGCGCGCGGGGGTCGGCGCCGGCTTCCAGCAGCGCGGCGACATGGCGCGCCGGGCAACGCACGGCGATCGCGCGCAGCAACGGCGCGCCCCACGTCTTCGTCGGCCCTTCGCCGGCCGGTTCGTTGGGGTCGCCGCCATGCGCGAGCAACAGTTCGAGCGCGGCCGCGTCCGGCACGTCGAGGGCACGCCGCAACGCATTCGTCCCGCCCACCCGTGCGCCGTGCTCGAGCAGCAGACGCGTGCACGCCGGATTCTCCACCGAGTGATACAACGATTCGCCGTCGTTCGGATCGGCGCCAGCTTCCAGCAGCATCGCGGTGAGCGCCGGATCGCGATTGACGCCGGCGGCGCCATACAGCGCCGACAACGGTGCCGACGCGTCGGGCTCGGCGAGCGAGGCCGGCGGATACCGGTTGCCGATCCGCTGGTTCGGATCGGCGCCTGCATCGAGCAGATGACGGGCGCACGCACGCAACCTGGGCGCGAATTCGGGAAGCTGCCCGAGCCGCGAATGCGTGACGGCGACGAGCGGCGGCAACTTCAGCGCACCGCCGGCACGCGCGATCCAGCCGGGATCGGCGGCCAGCGCCGCCTTCACCGCGTCGAGATCGCCCGCCGCGCATGCGATGACCGGGTCAACCGACACGAGATCGGGATGATCGCGCAGCAGTTGCGCGGCGACGCGCGGCCGGGCCGCGCCGAAGCCGCCGGTCACGTCGGCGCCGTAGGCGAGGTCGAGCCAGCGCCGGCTCAACAGCGAGCGCGACTGCCGCGTGAGCGCATGCGTTTCGACGAACACGCCGAGATCGGCCCATGAAGCAAAGCCGTACTCGCGTGCGATGCAGGACTGCGCGTCGTGCAGGCGGAGCCCGAGCGCGAGCGTTTCGTCATGCGTGCGATGCACGGCCGCCGGCAGCGATGCGACGAAGCGCGCGACGGCCCCGGCATCGCCCTGCCGGTACAGGCGCAACAATGCCTTGGCCTGCTTTTTCAGATGATCGGGATGAGCGTCGGGAGGCAGCTTTTTCATGCGAATCCTTGTGCATGGATGGCCGAAGGTCCGCAATACCGCCAGCACGAAGGATGGGGGAAGACTGGATTTGCCGCGACAGGTGGGTTGAACCCTTTCCGCGGACCCGGAAGCGACCTGCATCGCTGCCCGGTATCGTAGGCGACGGCCGTCGGCATCGTCAACCGTGCCGCGCGGCGCCGCTCAGCCGGCGAGTTTCTTCGTCAGGAAGATGCGGGTGTGCCCGACCGGATAATCGGGCAGCTCGCCGAAGCGGACATAGCCGCGCTTCTCGTAGAACGGCCGCGCCTGGAAGTCGAACGTGTCGAGCCACGCGCTGTGGCAGCCGCGCGCGACGGCCTCTCGTTCGGCCAGATCCATGATGCGCGTGCCGGCGCCCTGGCCGCGCGCGGCCTCGGGCACGACGAGCAGGTCGACATGCAGCCAGCCGAACGCCGTGCCGCCCCACAGGCCGCCGACCACCGCGCCGGCCGCGTCGGTCACGATCACGGCCAGCGGCCGGAAGTCGGCCGGGCCGGCCTGGCGTTCGTTGAAGCGGACGAGCGGCGCGACGATCTGCTTGCGTACCTCCGCGTCCGCCGCGTCGGTCACTGCATAGGTCAACGTCATCGGTTACGTCGGGTAGTCAATGAAAGTGGGTCCAACAAGCCGCACGTGCCGCGCACGTCAAACGACGTACGCGCCCTTCGCGTGCAGTTCCGCTTCGGTCCGCTCGAGCGCCGCGATCGCGTCGCTGCCTTCGAGCGCCAGCAACTGCGCGACCAGCGTCTCGGCCATCGCATGCGCGGCCACCAGCGACGGAAAGAACGACGGGCTGTCGTGCGTGAAGATCAGTTGCGCGTCCGCGTGCAGCGCGATCGGCGATACCGCACTGTCGGTGATCGCGACGATCTTGCTGCCCTGCGCTTTCGCCGCCTGCGCGACACGCGTCGCCTCGGCCGAATACGGCGCGAAGCTGACGATCACGGTCACGCTCTGCTTCGCGATCGTGCGCAGCTCCATTTCGAGCGAACCGGCGACGCCGTTGAGCAGCGACACGGTCGGACGAAACAGCCGGTAGCCGTAGACGAAACCGAACGCGACCGGATAGCACGAGCGGAACCCCGCCACATGCACGTGCGATGCCTTGCGGATCAGCTTCGCGGCATCCGCGAGCGCGTGCTCGTTCTGCGCGGCGGTCGCCGACAGGTTGTGCTGCTGCGCGGCCAGCAGATCGTGCGCGAGCGACGCCTTCGCGTCGGGCCGCACGAGCGAGCGCGCGCGCTGCGTGAGTGGCTCGGGCCGCGTACGCACGCGCGCGACGCACAGGTCGCGCAGCTCGTTCCAGCCGGGAAAGCCGAATTGCTGCGCAAGCCGCACGAGCGACGCAGGCTGCACCTGCGCGCGCTGCGCGACCTTGCGCATCGACGACGTGGCGACTTCGTCGGGATGATCGAGCAGGAAGGCGGCGCCCGCCTGGAATTGCGGGCTCAGCTCGGAAAATTGCGTCCGGATCCGGGACGCGAGTTCGTCGAAATTGGCGGCCATCTTGGTGGGAACGGGAACCGGTCGTCCATGGTATCACCGGCCCCGCGTCCACCGGTCAGCGCAGCACTTCGACGTGATCGGCGTCGACCTTCACGCGGCCCGACCATTTGCGCTCGAATTCGCCGGTCAGCTTCACTTCGTTCTTGTCGCTGACGGGCTGGCCCGCCGCCCACAGCTTGTGGTCGATCTCGACACGGATCGTGCCGGTGGCGTCGGCGAACTCGTAATCCTCGCCGCCGACGTGCTTGACGATGCGCCCCTGCAACTGCACGTGCTGGTCATCCTTGCCGTTGGCGAGCAGCTCCTTCACGGTGGTCGTGGTCAGCGCGGACGGCCCCGTGTATTGCGCGTAGACGGCGGCAGGCAGCGCGACGAGCGCGACCGCCAGGATTCTGGCCAGGTGTTTCATGATCTCGGTCCTCTTCTTCGATGTGGCGCCGCGCTCCGTTGAACGCGACGGCGCCAGATTACGGACCGTAAGATTAAGCAAACCTGAAGGGCATGCCGAAGTGACACGGTGCCGCATTGGACGAGTACGAAAACCGCGCCGCGCACCGCGCGCATTTAAGCTCGGCCTAAGACGCGTACGCTTATCATGGGAATCCCGGGCGCCACGTCGCCCCCGTTGGAGAGACACGAATTCATGCGCGTACTGCTCGTCGAGGACGATCCGCTGATCGGCAGCGGGCTCGAACAGGGCCTCAAACAGGAAGGCTTCGCGGTCGACTGGGTGAAGGACGGCGACGCCGCGTCGCTGGCGCTGCGCGCGACCGGCTACGGGCTGCTGCTGCTCGATCTCGGGCTGCCGAACCGCGACGGTTTGTCCGTGCTCGCCGCGCTGCGCCGCCGCGACGAAAACCTGCCCGCGATCATCATCACCGCACGCGACGGCGTGCCCGACCGCATCGCCGGCCTCGACAGCGGCGCGGACGACTATCTCGTCAAGCCGTTCGAACTCGATGAGCTGCTCGCCCGCATCCGCGCGGTCAACCGCCGCCATGCGGGCCGCGCGCAGACGACGCTCGCGATCGGTCCGCTGCGGCTCGATCCCGTCAAGCACCTCGTCTGGCTCGACGACGACGAAGTGCCGCTGTCGCCGAAGGAATTCGTGCTGCTGCACGAGCTGATGCGCGAACCGGGCGCGGTGATTTCGCGCGAACAGTTCGAGGAACGGCTGTACAGCTGGGGCGAGGAAATCGAGAGCAACGCGGTGCAGGTGCATATCCACAACCTGCGCAAGAAACTCGGCCACGACATGATCCGCACGGTGCGCGGCGTCGGCTACCGGATCGGTGACGGCACGTGACGCGCATGCAACGCGCGGTCGCGCGCTGGCGCAACGCGTCGCTGCGACGGCGCCTGCTGACGTGGCTGCTGCCGGCCGCCTGCGTGATCGGCCTGGTCGCGAGCGCCGGCACCTACTGGGGCGCGCTGCGCGAACTCGACGACCTGCTCGACGACCAGATGCGCAGCATGTCGAAACAGATCGTGGTCGGCCCGAACGGCGAGCTGTCGTTCAGCAACCACGCCAAAGGCAAGCACGGCTTCGAAGCGAGCGACCCCGACGCGGTGCTGCTGCAGGTGTGGCGCAACGGCACGCTCGTGTATTCGACCGACCGCGATTCGAAGCTGCCGGCGCCCGCGCAGCAGGGCATCGCGAGCGTCGACGTCGGCGGCCAGCCATGGCGCACCTATGTGACCGAGCGCGGCGGCACGACGATCCGGCTCGCGCAAGCGCGGCATGCGCGCTGGGAGGCGATCGCCGGCATCGCCGTCCACCTGCTGTGGCCGGTGTTCTCGATGCTGCCGCTGCTCGCGCTCGGCCTGTGGTTCGGTATCGGCGCGGGGCTTCGGCCGCTGCGGGCGATCGCGTCCGGGCTGAAACGCAGGAATGCGAACAACCTCGAGCCGGTCGACGTCGCCTCGATGCCGAACGAGGTCCGCCCGCTCGCCGAAGCGATCAACGACCTGCTCGCGCGCCTCGACCGCTCGTTCACGCTGCAGCGGCACTTCATCGCCGATGCCGCGCACGAGCTGCGCACGCCGATCATGGGGCTGTCGATCCAGTCGCAATTGCTGCGGCGCGCGGCGACGGTCGAGGAACGCGAGCACATCCTCGCGCAGATCCAGGCGGGCACGACGCGCCTCGGCCACCTCGCCGAACAGTTGCTGACGCTCGCGCGCCTCGAACCCGATGCGCAGGCGGCCGTCGCCGCGTCGGCGCCGGTCGATCTCGCCGCGCTGTGCCGCTCGGTGGTGTCGGACCGCGCGCGCGTCGCCGACGCGCACCGGATCGATCTCGGCGCGATCGTCGACGCGCCCGTGATCGCCGCCGGCAATGCTGACACGCTACGCGTGCTGCTGAACAACCTCGTCGACAACGCGATCCGCTATGCGGGCGAAGGCGCACGCGTCGACGTGTCGGCGCGCATCGACGGCACGACGCCCGTGCTCGAAGTCGCCGACGACGGCCCGGGCATCCCGGAAGCCGAACGCACCGACGTGTGGGAACGCTTCTATCGCGGCGAAGGCGCGCAGGCCGCCACGTCGTCGGGCAGTGGACTCGGGTTGTCGATCGTCAAGCGGATCGCCGAACAGCATCGCGCGAGCGTCGCGCTCGGCACCACGCGCGGCGGGCGCGGGCTGACCGTCACGGTGCGCTTCCCGCCGCCGGCCTGACGCGCGGGCGGCCCGAAGGCTTGTCCACAGATAATGTTGGCAAGCTTGTGGACAACCTTCCATTAACGGCCCCAAGCCCTTGATCGGAAAGGGATTGTCGTGCGTGCGCGGCAAATGCGCCGGCCTGGGGCAAGCAAGCACGCATGCGTCACTTCTCGTGAACGATCCGCTCGACCCGAAGATCGGTCGAGGTTTCACGGATGTTCGCGTGCGCTTCCACGCTGCAATACCGAAGCCCCTTCGTCTGTCGACTCTCGCCCGTCAACTTGACAACTAGTTGTCCATTACGTAAAGTAGTTGTCAATTTACGAATCGAGCCGGACATGACGAAATCCGACAAGTTGACCGCCGTCGCGCTGTCCGTATTCCGGTTGAACGGCCTGCTGATCGAATGGGGCAACACTTTCGCCGGGCCGCACGGCTTGACCAGCGCGCGCTGGCAGGTGCTGGGCGCGATCTCGATGGCGCCGGACGCGCCGAACATCCCGCAGATCGCCAATGCGATGGGCATCACGCGGCAGGCCGTGCTGAAACAGATCAACGTGCTGACCGACGAAGGGCTGGTGCTGTCGTTGCCCAATCCGGCGCACAAGCGCTCGCCGTTGTATGCGCTGACGCCGCGCGGCGAAGCGGCCTATCAGGCCGTGGTCGAGCAGTGGCAGCGGCATGTCCGCGACATCGCCGGCGACTTCAGCTCGACCGACCTCGACGCGGCGCTGCGCGTGCTGTCGGCGATGTCCGGCGCGCACGGTCAGGACGGCCACGCGTAGCCGCCCGCTTGCCCTCTACCTCACCAGGAGCCCCGATGCCCCAGTTCAAGCCGATGGATCCGGCCTTTCCGATCCAGCAACAGATTGCGATCGACGCCGACCCGGTCGTGCTCGTCAACGTGTTCACGCTCGCAGCCGCCGACGAAGCCGATTTTCTCGCCGTATGGCAAGACGATGCGGCATTCATGAAGCGGCAGCCGGGATTCATCTCGACGCAGCTTCACCGCGCGCTCGGCGACAGCCCGACCTACCTGAACTACGCGATCTGGGAATCGACGGACGCGTTTCGCGCGGCCTTCACGCACCCGGAGTTCGTCGCGAAGCTGTCGGCCTATCCGTCGTCCGCCATCGCCAGCCCGCACCTGTTCCAGAAGGTCGGCGTGGCCGGTATCTGTACGGCGTGAGCCCGCGTGCGAAGCGTGGCAGCGTGTGGCGTCGGCCGAATCGCGCACGCGGACTTCTCCACAGAAAATGTTGGCAAGCTTGTGGATATCCTGCGCACCGCGACGCTAAACCCTTGATCCGATGGACTTTGGCACGCGTGATGCAGACGCGGCGCGCGGCATGGCCATCGCGCACACCGCTTCGCCGCACTTCGCATCACGACGCCACGATGATGTCGTCCCGATGCACGTCCGATGCTCGTCTAACCCCGCACGCATACCGGGCCGGCGCTGCGCCACTTACCCACAGATTGTGTTGGCAAGCTTGTGGATATCCTGCGCAAGCCTGCGCTAACCCATTGATCGCTCTACGGTTCGTGCCGCGTGTCACCGTTTCGGCAGCGCGCGGTAGCGGCCTGCGCGAACACGGACGATTCAGTGCGATCGCAGCGCGGCGCCGATGCCTTGACGCCCCCGCCCGTCACCCATCAAGATTACGCAAGCCGCACGCGGCCGCGCAGCGCCGGGGACGCGCGTCGGCGCCACGGGCCGGCCGTTCCGCCGGCACCGCATAACGACATTTCAATCCGAGGAAGACCATGGAACACTTCACCGCGTGGCAATTGCTCATTTCGCTCGTGCTCGTCGCCATCGTCGTCTATCCGTACGTCCGCATCGTCCGGCGCACCGGGCATTCGGGCTGGTGGATCCTGACGATGTTCGTCCCGGTGCTGAACTTCGTCATGCTGTGGGTGTTCGCGTTCGCGCGCTGGCCCGCCGTCGGCGATCGGCAGCCCTGAGCGTTGCCATCGCGGCAGCGCGCGGACTTGTCCACAGATTGTGTTGGCAAGCATGTGGATAGCCTGCGCATACCGCGATCAAGCACTTGATCCGAAAGACTTTGTCCGCGCCGCCTCGAAAGCGGCACGCGGGCGGTCAATCGTCGGTTGCGTACCTTCTCGGCGCGTGACGCCCCGCCAGCCACCCCAGCCGCCATGCTTGTCCACAGATTGTGTTGGCAAGCGTGTGGATAGCCTGCGCATACCGCGGTCAAGCGCTTGATCCGAAAGACTTTGTCCGCGCTGCTTCGAACGCGTCACGACGGCGCGCGTCGCGCCGGTCGCCGCTGCGCGCAGGCTTGTCCACAATTTTTGTTGGCAAGCATGTGGATATCCTGAGCATGCGCGATCTAAGTCGTTGATCGCACAACGTTTGATCGCGCGGGTCACGACCGCGGCACGGCGCGCCCGCGGCGCTCGCCACGCACGCCGTGCCGCGCCGCTCAACCGAACGTCTGCGCGACGATGCGCGCGACCGACGCGATCACGTCGTCCTTCGCCCGCGCATCGGCTCGCGTCTGCGTGTAGTACACGGCCAGCACGATCGGCGCGCGCGACGTCGGCCAGATGACGCCCGCGTCGTTCGTCGTCCCGTAGTCGCCGGTACCGGTCTTGTCGCCCACCACCCACCCGGCCGGCACGCCCGCGCGAATCCGCTTGTCGCCGACCTTGTTGCCGCGCAGCCACGCGACGAGCTGCGCACGCTGCGCGGCCGGCAATGCGTCGCCGAGCGTCAGCACGCGCAGGCTGGCGGCCATCGCGGCGGGCGTCGTCGTGTCGCGCGGGTCGCCCGGCAGCGCGGTGTTCAGTTCGGTCTCCCATCGATCGAGCCGGAACGTGTCGTCGCCGATCGAGCGCGCGTAGGCCGTTACCGCCGACGGGCCGCCGATCAGCTTCATCAGCAGGTTCGCGGCCGAATTGTCGCTGTACTGGATCGCGGCCTCGCACAGCGCGGCGACCGTCATGCCCGAGCCGACGTGCTTCTCCGACACCGGCGAATAGTTGACGAGGTCGGCCTTGGTATAAGTCACGCGCTGTTGCAGCAAGCCCGGCCGCTCGACGCTCTGCGCGAGCACGGCCGCACTCAGCATCGCCTTGAACGTACTGCAGAACGGGAAACGCTCGCCCGCGCGATGCTCGATGATGCGACCGCTGGCCGTGTCGATCGCGCATACGCCGAGACGGCCGCCCGCGTCGCGCTCGAGATCGGCAAGCGTCGTCGCCGCCGCGGCAGGCGCAATGGCGTCCGCGGCAGCCGCCGCTGCCCGCGTGGCTTCGTCCGGTGCAGCGCCCTGCCGCGACGCGCACGCGGTGACGGTGAGAACGAGCGGCGCCGTCGCGGCAGCCAGCAACAGGGTTCGACGTTTCGATGAGTAGGTCATGTCGGTTGTCTCGTGGTGGAATGACGGCGAAACGGCGTCGAGGGTTTGAAAACGGCCGGCCGCCGAGACCGCACTATCGAGACTTTACGGTTGCCTGACAAGCAACGATAATTGAGCGCTGACAAAAGAAATTCTTATGACGAAGCTCCGCCCTCATCTTCCGCTCAATGCGTTGCGCGCGTTCGAATCGTCGGCGCGCCACCTGAACTTCACGCGCGCCGGCCTCGAACTGAGCGTGACCCAGGCCGCCGTCAGCCAGCAGGTGCGCTCGCTCGAGGAGCGACTCGGCTGCACGCTGTTTACGCGTCTGCCGCGCGGCCTCGGGCTGACCGACGAGGGGCGCGCACTGCTGCCGGTGCTGAGCGACGCGTTCAGCCGCATCGAGACGGTGCTCAAGCAGTTCGACGGCGGGCGTTTCCACGAGGTGCTGACGCTCGGCGTCGTCGGCACCTTTGCCCTAGGCTGGCTAATGCCGCGGCTGAAGCAGTTCGGCGACACGCACCCGTTCGTCGAGCTGCGGCTGCGGACCAACAACAACGTCGTCGATCTCGCCGCCGAGGGCCTCGATTTCGCGATCCGCTTTGGCGTTGGCAACTGGCCGGCGACGCGCAACGAGCGGCTGCTCGATGCGCCGCTCACCGCGCTGTGCACGCCGGACATCGCACGGCGCCTCGCGCAGCCGGCCGATCTCGCGAACGAAACGTTGCTGCGCTCGTATCGCACCGACGAATGGCTCGGCTGGTTCGACGCCGCGCAGCTCGAACCGTGGGCCGTCAACGGGCCCGTGTTCGATTCGTCCCGGCTGATGGTCGAGGCCGCGATGCAGGGTGCGGGCATCGCGCTCGCCCCCGCCTGCATGTTCGCGCGCGAACTGCAGCTCGGCCTGCTCGCACGACCGCTCGACATCGACGTGCGCGCCGGCGGCTACTGGCTCACGTCGCTGAAGTCGAAACCGCTGACGCCCGCGATGACGCTCTTTCGCGACTGGATCGTGGCGGAAGCGGCGAGCGCCGCGCCCACCGAATAGCGCGGCCGCGCTTGTCCACAGAAAGTGTTGGCAAGGATGTGGATATCCTGGGTACCTGGCACCTAAGCCCTTGATCGCGCACGCATTCGCGCGCCGATGCACGGCGCGGGCAGCCTTTGCGCACGGGCTTCGCGGCCTGCGGCATTCCGGCCTGATCCTCAACCATTGCGACGCAATCGATTGCGAGTTGTCCACAGATTTTGTTGGCAAGCCTGTGGATATCCGTCAGATCAGACGCGTAACATCTTGATACACAAGGGGATTCGATCCACGGACCTTGACCGGTCAAGGGTGCGGCACCCGAACGATGGTCGAACCGCACACCGCGCACGCACGGCGCACCCGGCCGACGGCCGGGCGGTTCTCCACAGATTGTGTTGGCAAGCTTGTGGATATCCTGCGTATCGGGCACCTAACTGATTGAGCGCACGGGCTTTTGTGCTTCGTCTGCCGAATCGGGCAGCGCGTGCGCCGCCCGTCCGTCAATGGCGGTCGAGCCCGCCGCGCAATTCGCTCGCCTTGTCGCGCAGCGCTTCGTAGCCCGAACGCGCATGCTCGGGCAGGTCGGGATCGCCGATCAGCGCACCGAGCGTTTCGATCAGGCTGAACAGGATGCCCTTCGCCGCGCCGACCGCGATGCTCTGCGATTCGATCGACTTGTGCAGGTGGTCGACCGCCGCTTCCAGATGCTCGAGCTTGTGCTCGCCGTCGTCGGGCCGGTTGTCGGTCGTCATCGTCTACCTCCGCCATCGTTCAAGGGTCATGTCACGATTCTATGCCGCTGCGCGCGAACGTGGCGCGACATCGCGCAACGTTCGCGCAGCCGGCCGCTACAGCACCGCGACCACCTTCACGCGGCCCGGCTGCTCCGCCGCCGCGACGACCTGGCCATCGACGCGGCGAAACGTCAGCGACACGGTTTCGTCGCCGACGCGCAGCGCGTCGATCCGCAGCCAGTCGACGCCTTCCGGCAACGCCGGGCGCTCGACGCGCACCTCGTGGCGCGACGCGTCGATGCTCACGCCGAGGCACGCCTGCAGCATCATGAACGGCGCGCCGGCCGCCCACGCCTGCGGCAGGCAGGCCACCGGATACGCGGTCGGCGGTTCGCCGCGCCGGCGCGGGAACCCGCAGAACAGCTCCGGCAGGCGCATCTCGAAGCTCACCGCCGCCTCGAACAGCGCGCGCAGCAGATTCACCGCGGCCGTCTTGTCGCCGTAGCGCGCCAGCCCGCGCGCGATCAGCGCATTGTCGTGCGGCCACACCGAGCCGTTGTGGTACGCCATCGGGTTGAAACGCGGCTGGCCGGCCGCGAGCGTGCGGATACCCCAGCCCGTCTGGAACAGCGCGGAGCCGAGCACGCCGGCGACCGCCGCGCCGCGCTCGGCGTCGGGCAGCCCGAATGCGAGCAGGTGGCCCGCGTTCGACGCGAACACGCGGCACAGCTCGCCATGACCGTCGAGCGCGATCCCGTAGAAATCGCCTTCCGGCATCCAGAACAGCGCGTCGACCTGGTCGCGCAGCGTCTTCACGCGCAATGCGTAACGCGTCGCGTCGGCCGCATGGCCGCGCCGGTGCGAGCACGCCGACATCGCGTCGAGCGCCGCGCATGCATAGGCCTGCACTTCGACGAGCGCGATCGGGCCATCCGGAAAACGGCCGTCCGCATGAAACACCGAATCGTGGCTGTCCTTCCAGCCCTGGTTCGCGAGGCCGCGCTCCGACGTGCGCTGGTAATCGAGCAGTCCGTACGGATTGCGGTCGCACTTGTCGATCACCCATTGCGCGGCACGCTCGAGCGCGGGCCACAGCTCGTCGATCAGCGCATCGTCGCCGGTGCGTTCGACATAGGCGCCCGCGAGCACGATGAACAGCGGTGTCGTATCGACGCCGCCGTAGTACAGCGCGAACGGCACCTCGCCGGTCGCGGCCATCTCGCTGCGGCGGAACTCGTGCATGATCTTGCCGGGCTCCGCGTCGCGGAACGCGGAGGTCTCGCGCGCCTGGTGCTCGGCGAGAAAACGCAGCACGCCGCGCGCGAGCGAAGGCTGCAGCCACAACATCTGCAGCGACGTGATGATCGCGTCGCGGCCGAACGGCGTCGAGAACCACGGAATGCCCGCATACGGGTACGGCCCCGTGTCGAGCTGCGTCGTGAGCAGCCCGAGATCCGCGAGCGAACGATCGAGCCACGCGTCGAACAGCGGATTGCCGGTGTTCACGCGCGCCATCGACTCGCGCCGCGTCCGCATCTCGCGATGCACGCCGACGAGCGCGGTGCGCAACGCGACACGGCCGCAACCGGGCCCTTCGGCCTGCGCGGGCCCGAGCGTCGCATCGACGGTCAGGTAGATCGACACGCACGCCTGCGCGGGGATCGTCAGCGTGTAGTCGGCACGATCGACCGACAGCGCGTCCGGCGCCGGCGAGAAATGCACGGTCACGTTGCGCTCCACGCCGTCGAGGCCGTCGTAGCGCAGCCGCACCGCACCCGCGTCGACGCGCGGTGCGCCCACCGTGCCGCGCTTCGGCCGCTGCGTGCCGCGCACTTCGAACATGTCCTTGAAATCGGCCGCGAACGACAGCGACAGCGGCACCTCGGCTTCGCTCGCCCCGTAGTTCGTCAGCGTCAACGCTTCGTACAGCACGTCGCCCGCGAGCACGCGCAGCCGCTCGATGTGGATCACGCCCTCGGGCGTCTCGTGGCCGCCGAGCGGCGGCAGCGGGCGGTTCGTCAGGTGCGCGGTGAACGACGCGTTGTCGGCGCTCGTTGCGCCCGACAGCAGCGACGGCGCGCGGCCGCCGAACGTCAGGCGCCATTTCGACAGCACGCGCATGTCGTCGACGAACAGGCCGTCGTCATGCCCGCCGATGTCGCCGAGCGCGTCGCTGACCACGAACGCGTCGCCGGATTTCAGCACGTACTGGTTGTTGCGCGCGAGGACCTGCGGATCGGCTTCGGGCGCGATGAAAGCGGGACCCGACGCGGGGGTCGGGGGAACCGGCGCGACTTGCGGCGCCTGCGTCGTCGTGGCTTCGGCGTGATTCGGCATCGATGCTCCTGTGTCGAGGCGCAACGCGCGGCGCGCGTCGCGTGTTTCGCACAGGATAGGCCAGAACGGCGAACGTGCGCAGCGCCGAAACGGTCGCGGCGCGCTGCGACGTTGCTTCGTCGCAGCGCGCCGCGCACGGGCTCCTCAGTTACCGGTCAGAATTTCCACAGGATGTTGCCGAGGATCGCGTTGTCGCGCACGCCGCTGCCGTACTGGCCGCTGTACGTGAGGCCGAGCGTCAGGCGCTTCGTGATGTTCGCGTCGATGCCGGCTTCGAGCACCGCGCTGTCGCGCGCAATCGGCACGCCCGACACCTGGAACGACGTGCCGCCGTTCGCGAACGTGAACGCCGACGACGGCCGCACGTTGCCGAACGCATGCCGCCAGCCGACCGTCCCGCGCGCGGTGAACGTGCCGCTCGCGATCGAGCCGAGCTGCGACGCCGCGCGCAGGCCGAGCGTCGAGAAGCCGACGTGGGTCGTCTCGCCGCCGGCACGCAGCGCCGCCGCGCCGCCGCTTTCGGTATAGCCGTCGGTATGCAGGTTCACATACGCGAGGCCCGCGAACGGCTCGATCGCGACCGGCCCGACCGGCAGCGCGTAGCCGACTTCGCCGAACACCTGCGCCGAATTCGCGTTGTAGCCGGCCGAATCGTGATCCGAGAAGCCCGCGAAGCCCGGATAGCGGTCGCTGTTGATGCGATACCACGTGTACGACGCACCGCCGCGCACGCCGAGCGCGCCGTACTGCGCGCCGCCGTACAGCGACAGGTAGTAGCTGTTCACCGCTGCCGACGAACTCTGGTCGTTGTCGAGCGAGCTGTGCGTGACGCCCGCGGCCAGACCCGCGCGCCACTTGTCGTTGAGCGCCATGTCGGCGCCGGCGATGAAGCCCGTCATGCTGCGGTTGATCGACGACGCATTGCCGTCGCCGGCGAGCCGGCTGCGGCCGCCGAACGCCTGCCCCCAGACGACCGGCTGATAAGGCGTGCCGCCGTAGCACCCGTCGCGCGAACCGATCCGGCGTTCCGGCGGCAGCGTCGGGTCGACCACGCCGGCCGTGTTGTCGCCGCACAGCGCGGCGCCGCCCGACGACAGCGCCGCGAGCGGGCCCGACCCGGGCGCGAGGCCCTGACGGACGCGATCGGTCACCGCGTCGCGCACATAGCGGCTGTCGATCAGCAGCATGCTCTTCAGGCTCGCCTGCAGTTCGCCGCCGAGCAGCCCGTACGCACGGCGTGCGGTCGGCGCGTCGGTCGTCAGCACCGTGTCGTACAGCGGATTGCCGGCGCCGAGCGCGGCCACCGCGGTCGCGACCGAGCGCTGGTTCGGCGTGGTCGCGACGTCGGGCAGCGACGTGCCGTTCTGAACCAGCCGCAGATACACGTGGCCCGGATCGTAACTGAGGGTCGGCGTGAGGAACGCGTAGTTCGCGCTCACCTGGGTGAACGCGCCCTGCACGCCCGACGACGCGCTGAGGATCGTGTACGTCGTGCTCGGCTGATAGCCGCTCTGGTTCGCGAGCACCTGTACGGTGCCGCCGTTCAGCGTCGCCGTGCCGCTCGCCGCGAGACTGCCGCTTTGCTGCGGCGTGGCGGCGACCTGGAACGTCGAACCCGGCTGGAACGTGACGTTGCCGCCCACGTTCAGCGCCGCGCCCGGTTGCGTGGCGGCCGCCGTCGCGCCGCCCTGCACCACGAGACCGCCGATCGTGCCGGTACCCGTCAGCGTCGCGCCGTTCTGCACGGTGACGGTCGACTGGCCGAGCGAACCGTTGACGGCCAGCGTGCCCGCGCCGACCGTGGTCGGGCCGCTCAGCGTGCTCGTGCCGGTCAGGGTCAGTCGTCCGCTGCCGGCCTGGGTGAGGGAGCCGGTGCCGGACAGCACGCTCGCGATCGTCACGTTGCCCGATTGATTGACGATCAGCGCACCGTTGTCGACGACGTTGCCGGCCACGCTGCCCGACGTGCCGCCGTTGCCGAGTTGCAGCGTGCCGCCGGCCGCGATCGTGGTGCCGCCGGTGTACGTGTTGTCGCCGGTCAGCATCTGCGTGCCGCTCGCCACCGTCACCCCGCCCGCGCCACCGATCGTGCCGCCGAACGTACTGCTGCCGCTGCCGTTCAGCGCCAGTGCATTCGCACCGAGATTCACGTTCGTGCCGGCCGCGCCCGACAGCGCACCGACCGTTTGCGTGCCGGTGGCGCCGCTCACGTCGAACGTTGCTCCGGTGCCCGCGAGATTCACGGCGCCCGTCGAGGCGAGGCTGCCACCCGCGCCGAGTGCGAGTGTGCTGCCGCCGTTGATCGTCGTGCCGCCCGTGTATGTGTTCGCGCCCGTCAGCGTCTGCGTGCCGGTGCCGGCCAGCGTCACGCCGCCCGTTCCGCCGATCGTGCCGCCGAACGTGGTGTTGCCGCTGCCGTTCAGCGTCAGCGCATTCGCGCCGAGATTCACGTTCGTGCCGGCCGCGCCCGACAGCGCTCCGATCGTTTGCGTGCCGGTCGAGCCGCTCACGTCGAACGTGGCGCCGGTGCCCGCGAGATTCACCGCGCTACCGGACGCAAGACTGCCACCGGCTCCCAGCGCAAGCGTGCTGCCGCCGTTGATCGTCGTGCCGCCCGTGTACGTGTTCGCGCCCGTCAGCGTTTGTGTACCCGTGCCGGCGACCGTCACGCCTGCCGTTCCGCCAATCGTGCCGCCGAACGTACCGTTGCCGCTGCCGCTGCCGTTCAACGTCAGCGCATTCGCACCGAGATTCACGTTCGTGCCGGCTGCGCCGGTCAGCGCGCCGACCGTTTGCGCGCCCGTCGCACCGCTCACGTCGAACGTCGCAGCCGCGCCCGCGAGGTTCACCGCGCCCGTCGATGCAAGGCTGCCGCCCGCGCCGAGCGCCAGCGTACTGCCGCCGCCGATCGTCGTGCCGCCCGTGTACGTGTTCGCCCCCGTCAGCGTCTGTGTGCCCGTGCCGGCGAACGTCACCGCGCCCGTTCCGCCGATCGCGCCGCCGAACGTGTTGTTGCCGCTGCCGTTCAGCGTCAGCGCATTCGCGCCCAACGCCACGTTCGTGCCGGCCGCGCCGGTCAGCGCGCCGATCGTCTGCGCGCCCGACGCGCCGCTCACGTCGAACGTCGCCCCCGCGGCCGCGAGGTTCACGGCGCCGGTCGCGGCGAGGCTGCCGCCTGCGCCGAGTGCGAGCGTGCTGCCGCCGCCGATCGTCGTCCCGCCCGTGTAGGTGTTCGCGCCCGTCAGCGTTTGCGTACCCGCGCCGGCCAGCGTCAGGCCGCCCGTGCCGCCGATCGCGCCGCCGAACGCATAGTTGCCCGCGCTGCTCAGCGTCAGCCCGTTGCCGCCGAGGTTCACGTTCGTGCCGGCCGCGCCGGTCAGTGCGCCGATCGTCTGCGCGCCCGATGCGCCGCTCAGGTTGAACGTCGCGCCCGACCCGGTCAGGTTCACCGTGCCGGTCGACGCCAGGCTGCCGCCCGCGCCGAGTGCCAGCGTGCTGCCGCTGTTGATCGTCGTGCCGCCCGTATAGGTGTTCGCGCCGGACAGCGTCTGCGTGCCGGTGCCCGACAACGTGAGACCGCCGGTGCCGCCGATCACCCCGCCGAACGTGCCGCTGGCCGTACCGCCCAGCGTCAGTGCGTTGCCGCCGAGGTTGAGGCTCGTTCCCGCGACACCCGACAATGCGCCGAGCGTTTGTGCGCCCGTCGCGGCACTCAGATCGAGCGTCGCGCCGGCGCCTGCCAGGTTCATCGCGCCGGTCGATGCGAGGCTGCCGCCCGCGCTCACCGCCAGCGTCCCTGCGTTGATCGTCGTGCCGCCCGTGTAGGTATTCGCGCCGGTCAGCGTGGTGGTGGCCGCACCGTCCTTCACGAGGCTGCCCGCACCGGAAATCGCACCGCCCAGCGTGAGACTGTTGCTGCCGCCCAGCGTCAGCGCGGCGCCCGTACCGAGATTGACCGCATTGCCGACCGACAAGGTCGCATTCGTATCGAGCGTGGCCGCGCCCCCGACGTTCAGCGCACCGAAGCCGAGTGCCCCATTGTTGCCGAGCACCAGGCCGCCGCTATTGAGGTTCGTCCCGCCGGAATAGGTGCTCGCGCCGTTCAGCGTCTGCGTGCCGGTGCCCGCGAGCGTCAGGCTGCCGGTGCCGCCGATCGCGCCGCTGAACGTGCCGCTGGCGGTCCCGCCCAGCGTCAGCGCGTTGCCGCCGAGGTTGAGGTTCGTGCCCGTGACACCCGACAGCGCACCGAGCGTCTGGCCGCCCGTCGCGGCGCTCAGGTCCAGCATCGCACCGGCGCCTGCGAGGTTCATCGTGCCGGTCGACGCGAGACTGCCGCCCGCGCCGATCGCCAGCGTGCCGCCGTTGACCGTCGTGCCGCCCGTGTAGGTATTCACGCCGGTCAGCGTGGTGGTGGCCGCACCGTCCTTCACGAGGCTGCCCGCGCCGGAAATCGCGCCGCCCAGTGCGAGATTGTTGCTCCCCCCCAGCGTCAGTGCAGCGCCCGTGCCGAGATTGATTGCATTGCCAACCGACAAGGTCGCATTCGTATCGAGCGTGGCCGCGCCGCCGACGTTCAGCGCACCGAAGCCGAGTGCCCCGTTGTTGCCGAGCACGAGGCTGCCGCTATTGAGATTCGTCCCGCCGGTGTAGGTATTTGCGCCGTTCAGCGTCTGCGTGCCGGTACCCGCCAGCGTCAGGCTGCCGGTGCCGCCGATCGTGCCGCTGAACGTGCCGCTCGCGGTCCCGCCCAGCGTCAGTGCGTTGGCGCCGAGGCTCACGCTCGTGCCGATGGCGCCCGACAGCGCGCCGATCGACTGCGCGCTGCCCGCGCTGATGTCCAGTGCGGCCCCCGGATTGACCAGGTTCACCGTCCCCGTGGACGACAGGCTGCCGCCCGCGCCGATCGCCAGCGTGCCGGCATTGATCGTCGTGCCGCCCGTGTACGTGTTCGCGCCCGTCAGCGTCGTGGTCGCCGCGCCGTTCTTCACGAGGCTGCCCGTGCCGGAAATCGCACCGCTCAGCCCGAGCGCGTTGCTGCCGCCGAGCGTCAGCGTATTGCCCGTCGTGAGGTTGATCGCGTTGCCGACCGTGAGGTTCGTGTTCGTATCGAGCGTCGCCGAGCCGCCGACGGTCAGCGCGCCGGTGCCGAGCGCCGAGCCGTTGCCGAGCACCAGTCCGCCAGCATTCAGCGTCGTGCCGCCTGCATAGTTGTTCGCGCCCGACAGCGTGAGCGTCGCCGCACCGTTCTTCACGAGACCGCCACCGCCGGAAACCACGCCGCCGAGGCCGAGGTCGGTGCTACCGCCAAGGGTCAGCGTCGTGCCCGTCGCGAGGTTGACGCCGTTCGCGAGCGTCACGTTGGTGGTCGCATCGAGCGTCGACGAGCCGTTCACGTTCACCGCGCCGATGCCGAGCGACGTATTGCTGCCGACGACGAGGTTGCCGCCGTTCAGGTTGGTGCCGCCGGTGTACACGTTCGTGCCCGTCAGCGATTGCGTGCCGGTACCCGACAGCGTCACGCTGCCGGACCCGCCGATCGTGCCGGCATAGGTCGCATTGCCACTGCCGTTGAGCGTCAGCGAATTGGCGCCAAGGGTCACGTTCGTGCCGGCCGCGCCGGCCAGCGAGCCGATGGTCCGCGCGCCCGACGCACCGGTCACGTCGAACGTTGCGCCCGCACCGGTCAGGTTGACCGTGCCGGTCGCCGACAGGCTGCCGGCTCCGTTCAGCGCGAGCGTGCCGCTGTTGATGGTCGTATCGCCCGTATACGTATTCACGCCGCTCAGCGTCGTGGTCGCCGCGCCGTTCTTCGTGAGGCCGCCGCTGCCGCTGATCGTGCCGGTCAGCCCGAGAGCGTTGCTGCCGCCGAGCGTCAGCGTCGAGCCGGTGGCAAGATTGACCGTGTTGCCGAGCGTCACGTTCGTGCTCGCGTCGAGCGACGCCGACGCGTTGACGTTCAGCGCGCCGATGCCGAGCGCCGAATTGTTGCCGACCACCAGGCCGCCGGCATTCAGGTTCGTGGCGCCTGTGTAGCTGTTCGCGCCGGACAGCGTCAGCGTGCCGCCATCGTTCTTTGTCAACGCGCCGCCCCCCGACACTGTGCCGGACAGCGTCAGCCCGGTCGCACCCTGCACCGTCAGGCCGCCCGCGCCAAGCGACACGTTGTTGGAGACGTTGAGCCCCGTCGTGCCGGCCTGCAACGCGCCGCCGTTGCCCGTGACGGTACCGGTGCCGAGCGACGCGTTGTTGTTGATGATCGCCACGCCGCCCGACAGCGTCGCGTCCTGCGCGGTGGACGCGCCGTTGATCGTCCAGTTGCCGCTCGTGACGTCGAGGTGATTGAAGTTGATGTAGTTGTTGGCCGCGATCGTGCCGTTCGCCGCAGTTCCCTGCTGCAGGTTGAGCGTGTTGTTGCCGCCCGCGCCGCCGTCGACCACGCCGGTTGCCGCCACGCCGAGCGTGATCGGCCCGACCGTGATGTTGAATGCGCCGCCGGTGCCGCCGGCCGTGTTGACCGACGAGCCCGTCACGGCATTGAACGTATTCGTGCTGTTCGCCCCCATCGACACGCCGCCGTTGATCGTGCCCGAGTTGGTGAACGTATTGCCCTGCCCCGGTGTGCCGCTCGACCCCAACGACACGCGACCGGTGATCGTTCCGCTGTTCGACATGTTGACCGTGCCGCCGCCGTACGCGGCGACCACCGGCGCATCGGCGCCGGTCAGCGTCGCGCCGACCAGCGGGGAGGAGCCGATCGTACCCGTGTTCGTAATCGTCGACGTGCCGCCCGCGCCGTTTTGAACCGACAGCGCCATGCCCGTCACGCCGCTGATCGCCACGCCGGTCGAGCCCATCATCGTGCCGTTGTTGGTCACGGTCGTGGTGCTCGCCGCCGCGTTGCCGACCACCGTGCCGCTCGACAGCACGCCGAGCCCCGAGCCGAGCGCCGACGGGTCGATCGTGCCGTTGTTGGTCAGCGTGACGTTATTGCCGGTCAGCGACATCGCCGTGCCGCCGACGCCGAGCAGCACGCCGACGCTTGCACCGGGGTTGACCGTCGCGTTCACGTTGTTGGCGCTGTTCGAATAACTGGGCGCCAGCGGATTCGCGACGCCGGAACAGGTCACCGTGGTGCCCGCCGTGCTGCAGGTCGCGTGGGCGGGAACGATGCCCGCGCCCGACAGCGCCAGAAACACGCCCGTGGGCAACAGCAGTCTCGGAAACGGCTCACCCGCTTTTTTCGAACGCGCAATAGTCATGCTTTCCCTCGTTATTGATTTCGGCTTTGGTATTGGTATTGCGGCCACACCGACTGACGCACGGCAGAAAATCACGGATAAAAGCGTCCGCTCCGGCAATCGCGACGCGATGTCGGTTTATTCATGGATGAATTTTTTAACAACCTGGGAGTGCAGGTTCGGAACTAGTCGAATGACATGATGGTGGCCCCTGTATTTTTGCAGCGACTTTCTGGTTGATTTGATTACCGCCCTGCTTTTATCAGACAAGGCTATATCAAACTCGAACCGTTTTCCAGTCGATATTTCCCCGTCGGATCAAGGGTCAAGGAATATGTACTTTTTACTTCCCGACAGGCTATCGGAAATGACAATCCGGCACGTTTTTCGACGGCGCTTTTTGACTTTTCGCAAAGACACTGGATGCACCGCATCCGTGAAAACACTGATATATCGACTTGATTCAGTATCTGCGAATTTTGCAGTGCAATATATTAACCGTCCCGAATCGCCAATACGACTCATCCGCATTTGCCAAATTGGCATGCGAATGCGGATTCTCAAACAATCACGGGCGTTGCTTCGATTTTCGTCTCGAAATGAAGCGACAACGCAAATCGTTATCGTTCGTCCGGCGTCAATGACGTTCGCACCGCCGACACGAGACGGTAGGCAACCGGAGGGAGAAGGAAGCCACGCCGATTGGAAGCGCGCGCTCCCGGCGCCGTCGCCTCACGAAAACAGCCGCATCAAATAAAGCATCGGCCGAAACGAAACCGGCCGCGCATCCGGATTCACCCACAGCCGCACCGCATACACCGCGTAGGCCGGCACCTCGCGCCAGCTCGAATAGACATCGCGCCACTGAAAGCGGCGCGGATAGGCGGCGGAGATGTTCGACCGCGCAATGCCGACGCGCTCGAACGCGAGACGCGCCCGCGCAAGGTGGTAATACTGGCTGACGATCAGCACGCGGGACAGGCGATGCGCGTGCAGGTAGGCCAGCGTGTGCTGCGCGGTCGCGAGCGTGTTGTCGCCCTGGTCGTCGACGGCGATCCGGTCCGCCGGCACGCCGCGCGCAACGAGGTAGTCGCGCATCGCCGTCGCCTCGTTCAGCCCGGGGCCGTCGATCGCGCCGCTGACCAGAAACGCCGGGCACTGCCCCGCGCGATAGCAGCGCACGCCCACATCGAGCCGGGCCGCGAGCACGGGCTTCGGCGCGCCGGTGTCGTCGAGCGCGTTGCCGAAGATCACGGCGACGTCCGCCGGGTTGCTCGGCATCCGCATGCCATGGATTACGATCGCGGCGGCCGCCGCGGCCCAGACGCACGCAACGACGGCCAGCACGCGGCCGGCCCGGGCCGCAAAGCTCCGTTTGGTTCGATATTTCAAGGTATTCGGTCTCTCAGGTGTCGTCGGGCGCATCGGCCGGCCCAGCCCCGAACGGGCACGTCACGACGGGCGCGTCACGCTAGCACGGCGCGCTCGCGCCTGTCCATGCGACGAACCGATGCCGGCCACGCAGGTCGGCCATAGGGAGATCGAAAGAATGTGAAGGATGCGCCGCGCCGCGAAACCGGCACCGCCCGGGCTCAATCGACCGGGCACATCGCGAGCCGCCCCATCGCCTCGCCGGCGCCACGCACCGCGCAGGTGGCCGGCTCGTCGGCGATCCGCGCGACCAGCCCGGTCTCGTCGTACAGCAGGCGCTCGAGATCGGCGAGCAGCGCGCCGCCGCCGGTGAGCACCACGCCGCGATTCGCGATGTCGGTCACGAGTTCGGCCGGCGCGTTTTCCAGCACCGACTTCACCGCGCCGATCACCTGCTTGAGCGGCGCGGCCAGCGCGTCCGCGACGTCGTGGTTGGACAGCTCGACCGAACGCGGCAGGCCGTCGCCGATGCTGCGGCCGACGGCGCGGGTCGACGTGCGCGGCACCGCGCTGGTGGCCGAGCCGATCGCCTTCTTCACGTGCTCCGCCGTCTGTTCGCCGAGCAGCACGCCGTACAGGTTGCGGACATGGTTGACGATCGCCGCGTCGAACTGGCTGCCGCCGACGCGGATCGCCTCGCGGTAGACGATGCCGCCGAGCGCGATGACCGCGACTTCGGTGGTCCCGCCGCCGATGTCGATGACCATCGAGCCGACCGGCTCGGTCACCGGCAAGCCCGCGCCGAGCCCGGCCGCGAGCGACTCCTCGATCAGTTCGACCTCCGATACGCCGGCCGCGAACGCGGCCTCGCGGATCGCGCGGCGCTCGACGGCCGTCGCATCGGACGGCACGCACAACGTGACCTCGACGCGGCGGCCGAAGCGCGAGCGGGTGCGCGACATGTCGATGAAGCTGCGGATCATCTGCTCGGCCGCGTGCGCGTCCGCGATCACGCCGTGGCGCATGGGCCGCACGGCTTCCAGATGCCCCGGTTCGCGGCCGAGCAGCGCCTTGGCCAGCTCGCCGACGGCCTCGAGCGTCGGCCGCGCGTCGCTCGCGCCGCCCTTGCGGAAGCACACGACCGACGGCTGGTTCAGCACCACGCCGCGTTCATGCGTATAGATCCGCGTACTCGCCGTTCCCGGGTCGATCGCAACGGGTTGCGCAAACAACTTTCCGAACAGCGGTGTCGACATATCAAACCTTGGTGAGGGAACGGGCCGGGACAGCCGCGCCGCACTTTTTGCCGCGCGTCCATACCGCCCCATCACGAGCTTAGCGGCAAATCGTTCCGATACTTTAGGCAATTCCCATGATTTTTTCGCGACCAATTTGCCGAATGTGGCGTTCCGGGCACGTCCGGCTACGCAACGGCCTCTCGCGTCGGGCTTGTAAAACACGGTAATCTCTCGGTCTTGCCTGCTCCCGGCAGGCCTCAGACGCACGATCACGCCAGGTATCTTCGCCATGACAGCGACCGCTTTCTTCCGCTGGGCGCCGCTGGGCCCGCTCTGCACGACGCTCGTTGCCTTCTGGTGCTGCACGCTCGCCGCGCAACCGCTGCCGGCCGCCGAATCCGCCGCTGCCCAGACCGTTGCCGCTGCAGCCAACGCGCCGGCCGCCGCCACGCCCACCGCACCCGCTGCGTCCGCGCACACCTGCACGGCCGACGGCGGCCCGGCCGGCCGCCCGTCGATCGGCCTCGTGCTGTCCGGCGGCGGTGCGCGCGGCTATGCACACCTCGGGGTCCTGAAAGTCCTGGAGGACAACCGGATTCCGATCGACTGCATCGCGGGCACCAGCATGGGCGCCGTGGTCGGCGGCCTGTATGCGAGCGGGATGGCGGCCGACGAGATGCAGAGGCGGCTGTCCGAGGTCAACCTGGCGGATATCGCGTTCGACGTGACGGATCGCGCGGACCTGCCGCAAACCAGCCGCGAGGACGAACGCCTGTACATCAACGGGCTGACGCTCGGCTTCGGCAAAAAGGGCGTCAAGGCGCCGGTCGGCCTCGTCCAGGGCAACCGGCTGCAGGCGCTGCTCGCGAACTGGACGGCCGCCGTGCCGACCAACCAGCCGTTCGACCAGTTGCCGATCCCGTACCGCGCGGTCGCGACCGACCTGCAGACCGGCCAGATGGTCGTGCTCGACCACGGCTCGCTGCCGCTCGCGATTCGCGCGAGCATGGCGATGCCGGGCCTGTTCGCGCCGGCCGAGATCAACGGGCGCGCGCTCGTGGACGGCGGCCTCGTCAGCAACCTGCCCGTCGACACCGCGCGGCAGATGGGCGCGAACGTCGTGATCGCCGTCGACATCGGCTCGCAACTGCGCCCGCTCGACGCGCTCGCGTCGCCGGCCGACGTGATGCAGCAGATGGTCGGCATCCTGATCCGCCAGAACGTGACCGCGCAGCGCAAGCAGCTCGACGCGCGGGACGTGCTGCTCACGCCGGACCTGGGCTCGCTCGCGTTCACGGATTTCCAGAACGCGAAGCAGGCGATCGCCGCCGGCGCGGCCGCCGCGACCGCGGCGCTGCCGAAGCTGCGGCGCTTCGCGCTCACGCCGGAACAGTACGCGGCCTACCGGTCCTCACATGCGCAGCCGCTGCCGCCGCCGATCCGGATCACGCGCATCGACATCAAGACCAGCGGCGGCGTGCCGAAGCGCGTCGTCAGCAACGCGCTGCACGTGAAACCGGGCGACATCTATGATCCGAAGACCGTCAGCCAGGACCTGCTCGGCCTCACGACGGGCGGCAACTTCGAGAGCGTCACGCAGCAGATCGTCAGCCGCGGCGACGACAACGTGCTCGAGATCGACGCGCGCGAGAAGTACTGGGGGCCCAACTTCCTGCTGTTCGGGCTCGGCATGTCGAGCAGTTCGACCGACGAAGGCGGCTTCCGCCTGCACGTCGGCTACCGGCGGCCGTGGCTCACGGAATCGGGGCTCGAATTCCGCGCGGACACGACGATCGGCAGCGACCTGCAGTCGGCGCGCGTCGAATTGCGCCAGCCGCTGTCGACCGCGTACGGCGTCTACCTGTCGCCGTACGCGGAATATCAGCGTCGCTACGCGAACCTGTACGACGACTCCGGCGACGTGAAGATCACGCAGTACCTGATGCAGACGGCGCGCGCCGGGATCGACCTCGGCCTGCCGATCGCGCGGCTCGGCGATTTCCGCATCGGTCTCGGCTACGTGACCGGGCACGGCTCGCCGACCTACAACCTGCCGTTCGACGACGGCAGCGGCCAGGCGCTGCTATGGCCGAGCTTCACGTCGCAGGCGTTGATCGCGCGGGCGCGGCTCGTCATCGATCAGCTCGACGATCCGATGTTCCCGCGCAAGGGTTATTTCGGCGAACTGCGGGTCGAACGCTCGCTGGTGTCGCGCAACGGCGGCTCGGCACAGGATTTCGCCGACGGGATCAGCAACGCGCCTTACACCGAGATCTACGGCAAGGCGATGATCGCGCAGCAGTTCGGCCGGCACAGCGTCAGCGCGACGATCGAAGGCGGCAAGAGCATCGGCGGCACCAACCTGATCAATGCGTTCAACTTCACGCTGGGCGGCTTCCAGCATCTGTCTGCCTATGCGGCCGACCAGTTGAACGGCAACGAGCTCGCGTACGGACAGATCACGTACATGAACCAGTTGATGACGTTCAACGCGTCGCCGATCAAGGCGCTGTCGGTGGGCGCCAGCGCGGAAGTCGGCAACGTCTGGTCGAGCGGCCAGAAGATCGGCGGCGGCGCGCTCAAGCAGAGCTACACGTTCTTCACGAGCCTGTCGACCGCATTCGGGCCCGTCTATATCGGCGTGGCGCTCGCGCCCAGCGGCCGACGCAACTTCTACCTGCAGCTCGGCCGTACTTATTGAGCATGCGCGGATGCCGCTGCGGCGGCATCCGTGGCGCCGTCCCGGCGGCAGCTGTCGACTTCACGGCGGGCCGCGGGTCGGGCCTCGCGCGACGTCGTGCTAGACCGGCCAGCTGATCTCGAATCGCGCGCCGCCGAGTTCGACCGGATCGACGACCGCGATCCGGCCGTTGTGCGCGTGGAGCACCTGTCGCGTGATCGACAGGCCGAGCCCGTAGCCGCCGGTGCGGCGGTCGAGGCGCACGAATGCGTCGAAGATCCGTTCGCGCTCGCTCTCGGGCACGCCGGGGCCGTCGTCCTCGACGAAGATGCCGACGTTGCCGTGCACGAGCGAGATTCCAACGACGATCCGCGATTTCGCGTACTTGCTCGCATTGCGCAACAGGTTGCGCATCGCATACGACATCAGCCGCCGGTCCATCTTCACGCGCAAATCCGCTCCGATCTCGATGCGCGACTCGATCGCCCGGTCCGGATACAGCAGTTGCGCGTCGTTCACCTGATGCTCGAACCACGCGACGGGCGCCGTCATCTCGAGGTTCGACTGCAGCGAGCTGTATTCGAGCCGTGCATACGTGAGGCTCATGTCGATCAGCTCCTCGAGCTCGGTCACGTCCTGCGCGATGCTGTCGAGCGCGCCCTGGTATTCGGCCGCCGAACCCGGTTCGCGCAGCATTTCGAGCGCGAAGCGCACGCGCGCGAGCGGCGTGCGCAACTCGTGCGAGATCCCGTTGGTCAGATCGCGCTGCGCGGCGATCAGCCGCTCCATGCGCATCGCGAGCGCATTCAGCGTGCGCGCCAGCGGGCCGATGATCACGCTGTGCGATTCGCGCGCGCGCGTGTTGAAGCGCCCGCCGGTAAAGTCGATCGCGCGCTCGCGCACCATCACGAGATCCGACCAGACCGGCCGCATCCACCGGTACGCGGCGAGCGCGGGCGCGGTAAACACGAACGCGAGCACGATCCAGATGTCGCCCGGCAGCGAGTCGAACGCATGCCATACGACCTGCGGCGACAATTCGACGCACAGCGCGAGCGCGGGCACCAGCGCGGTCAGCAACACGAGGCCGAGCAGATGCAGGTAGGTGCGCAGGTACAGGCGCGACCAGCTCGGTATGCGGTCGGCGCGTGTGTCGGTCCACGCGCGCCGGAAATGCAGCCAGCGCCATTTGACGTAGCGCAGCGTGGGCAGCGGCGGTGCATCGGGGTGCGAACGGGTTCGTCGAATCATCGCGGCTCCCGGCCGGCGGGCGGAATGCCCGCGCGGAACGTGACGGCGTCGCGCGAGCGCGGCGTCATTCCCACGCGTGCTTGCTGAATTGATAACCCTTGCTGCGGATCGTCTTGATCCGCTGCGGGTTGCTCGCGTCGTCGCGCAGCTTGCGGCGCAGCTTCGAGATGCGCCCGTCGATCGTGCGGTCGAGGCCGTCGAATTCGACGCCGCGCAACTGCAGCATCAGATCGTCGCGGCTGACGACTTCGCCCGCATGACACACCAGCGCCCACAGCAGGTCGAATTCGGCCGACGTCAGATCGGGCGTGCTGCCGTCGGGCAGCACGACGGTGCGGTCGGTGCGGTCGATCGAGAACTTGCCGAACGCGTAGCGCTCCGGCTGCGGCGCGGTGCTCTCGGCCGCGCGCGCGGGCGCACGGCGCAGTTGCGCCTTGATCCGCGCGAGCAGGATGCGCGGCTCGACCGGCTTGTGCACGTAGTCGTCCGCGCCGAATTCGAGGCCGAGCAGCTCGTCGAACGGTTCGTCGCGCGCCGTCACCATGATGATCACGCCGTCGTACTGCTTGCGCGCCTCGCGGCAGATTTCGAAGCCGTCCTTGCCCGGCAGGTTCACGTCGAGGATCACGAGATCGGGACGAATGGACAGGATCGCCGGCACCGCGGCGTCACCATGCAGCACGGTGTCGACTTCATAGTCGTTCTTGCGCAGGTAGCCGGCGATCAGCGTGGACAGGCGGGTGTCGTCTTCGACGAGCAGGATGCGAAAAGACATGGGTAGCGGTCGGATCATCGGGAAAGCCGCGGCGGCGCCGGCCGGTGCCGGACGCCGGCCCTCGGCCGAAACGTACCGCATGATACTGCGCCCGCCGCCTGCCTGTTTGCCGGTCTTGAAAATAAGGGCGCGATTCCGGCCGAGCTTGACGAATCGGCGCCGGGACGGTTCCATACGGGCTCGCCGGAATCCGGCCGTGCCTCTACCCTGCCCGACGTGATGAATTATCAATCGATTCTTGAACGCATCCACACCGAACTCGCCCCCTGGATCGGCCAGGGACGGGTGGCCGACTATATTCCCGAGCTCGCGAAAGTGCCCGCCGACAAGTTCGGGATGGCCGTCGTGACGCTCGACGGAAACGTTTACACGGTCGGCGATGCGTACGAGCGCTTCTCGATCCAGAGCATCTCGAAGCTGTTCGCGTGCACGCTCGCGTTCCAGCTGCTCGGCGACGAGCTGTGGGAACGGGTCGGCCGCGAGCCGTCCGGCACCGCGTTCAACTCGCTGGTCCAGCTCGAAAGCGAGCGCGGCAAGCCGCGCAATCCGTTCATCAATGCGGGCGCGCTGGTGGTCACCGACGTGCTGTGCCGCCGCTTCGTGAAGGCCGAGACGGCGCTCGTCGAATTCGTGCGGCGGCTGATCGGCTCGAACGACATCGACTACGACTCGCGCGTCGCGTTGTCGGAGTTGCAGCACGCGGAACGCAACCGCGCGATGGCGCATTTCATGGCGAGCTTCGGCAACATGCAGATGCCGCCCGATACGGTGATCGACGCGTATTGCCGCCAGTGTGCGATCGAGATGAACTGCGTCGAGCTTGCCACCGCGGCGCTGTTCCTCGCGAATGGCGGTATCGCGCCGGCGACCGGCGAACGGGTCGTCGATTCGAGTTCGGCGAAGCGGCTGTCGGCGCTGATGTTGACCTGCGGGACGTACGATGCGGCGGGCGATTTCGTGTATCGCGTCGGGTTGCCGGCGAAAAGCGGCGTCGGCGGCGGGATCGTCGCGGTGCTGCCCGGGGAGATGGCCGTGTGCGTGTGGGCGCCAGGGCTGGATGCGAACGGGAACTCGCTGGCGGGGACATTGGCGCTGGAGTGGTTGACGACTTATACGGAGCGGTCGATTTTTTGAAGCGTCGAAGTCAAGCGTGCCTCATCTGGCGCGACGGCGGCAGATTCCTGTCGGCGCGCGCCAGAGCGCTCAATGGGAAATTCGGCCATCGGCAGCAATCGACCCATCTCAGGCCGGTCGACGGCGTAGCCGCGGATTGATCCAATCGCCCACAATCACGCCCCCTCTTTCGCGAGCGACCGCCAGGTAGCACAGAATTCACTGCGAGGATTGGCTGGCCGCGCAGCGCGTGCTCATCCCACCTGCGGTGGACGCGTCGCCGTCAATGCTTCAGCTACTTGCCACAGGCGAATCGAATCCGCGCTCTTGGCGGAGCGGGGCTGTTTGGCAACGTGCGAGTTCCCGACGAGCAGAAAACGTGGGCCGTAGAATGCGCCCTGAGTCGCTGTGGGATCGACTGCCGCGCGCAAGAGCGAGTCCGTGGCCCATTCCACGTCCATGGACGGTACAAGTCGGAACGATAGCCTCTTGCGGGTTGAATCAGTACCCATATTCGGACCGCTCGTCTGAAGATTGGTGCGCGTATGGCCTGGGTGGGCACTCGTACTGAGCAGGGGCCAGCCACGCTCGCGCGCAATTTCTGCCAATCGATTCGCCAACAGCAGGCAGGCCAGCTTGGACTGCGCATACGCCGTCATGGGCTTGTACGACCTTTCGCCTTGAAGGTCGTCGAAATTGATTGTGGCACCCATTGCGGCGCTGCTTGTCATCGTGGCGACGCGAGGAGACTTCGCTTCAAGCAGAAGCGGCAACAGCAGATTGGTCAGTGCGAAGTGACCCAGAAAATTGGTCGCAAGCTGTAGCTCGAATCCGTCCGAGCTCAGTACACGCGTCGGCGGCATCATGATCCCTGCGTTGTTGACGAGCACGTCGAGAGGGCGTCCCTCCTCGAGCAACTGGCGACCAAAATTCCTCACACTCGCGAGGCTGGAGAGATCCAACGTGCGGACCTCAATCGATGTCCCTGGAAACTCCTTGCGTATATCCCGGCGGGCGGCATCGCCTTTCGACTCGCTGCGTACCGCCATGATGACGTCGGCACCAGCCGCCACCAATCGCCTGGTCGCCTCCTTGCCGGTGCCGCTATTGGCTCCGGTAATGACAATACGGCGCCCCCGCTGATCAAGAGGTTTGTACATTCGCGTTTCTCCTATGATTTCATTCGATAAAGCCGGGCTCGGACGCGGACAGCTGGCAGGCATTCAGCTTCAGCCGACAACGCACGTGCGGCTGGGAAATGGGTCTGGTGTCGGCCGGTCCGGGTGGACCCGCAGGGATGACTTTGGTGAAGTACACCGCATAGTGTAGTTTTCCGGACGAAAAGTAAACTCACCAGTGTAAATTTTCGGCTGCTTGGGCAGCCCACCCCCGACGTGCCTTACCGACCGCAAGTGGCCGAACCCGGTCGTCGAAGGCAGCACGGCACTCCCCCGTCCGTCGGTACCGATGGAATCGCATGCGGGTTATATATTCGTAGCGCAGGACGCTGGCGCTGGAGTGATTGACGACTTATACGGGGCGGTCGATTTTTTTAGGTGGCGAAGTTAGACGCATCTCACCCGGCACAACGGCGGCAGGTTAATATCGGCATACTCAATGGAGAGCACGTCGCCTTACAACAATCGGCCTTGAGAGACACCCGAAGGCTTATACAAAAAATCAACAAAAATGAAAATATTGCTCATCGCCTCGCTAGGAGTTTCATTGTTTTCTCAAACATCCCAAGCCTTTGCGGATAGTGATAACGGAAAAAAGATCTTCCTGGCGAGATGCGCCATGTGTCACGGAGCAGACGCCAGAGGAACGGGACCATTGGCCAATAAAAGCAACCCGCCCACGCCCGATCTTACGACGCCCGCTTTCAAAAAACGGCTGAGTGATTACCCGGGCGTTATCGTTTCATCCGTCATACTTCGCCCGAACGGCGACCTGATTCCCAAAACCTTGCGAGAGAATGGCGTAAAACTGCCGCCGCATCCGTGGACGGTCAAAGATTTTCGCGATTTGAATCAATATATGACCGGATTGATTTCAAAGAAATAGCATACTGAACTTCGATACATCGGCTAAGCGATTTCATCCATTCGTTGCATCGGCGGGTTGAATCCTAAAAGTACGGCGGTCACTCGTCCGGATACTGTCGCTGGCAGGGGTCGGCCGATGCGGTCTTCCGGTGAGCGTCAGTCCGGCATCCCGTCATGGTCGCCGAGCGGTCTGTCGGGCCAGTCCACCCATCGGTCCGCGCGGGTCAGTTCGTACGCTTCGTTGAGCGGGTAACGAATGCGGTTGTCGTCGCGAGGACGTTCGCCGATCACCATCAACCTGACTTCGTCCTTCGTATTGTTGATGAAGGTGTGACAAATTCCGGTGCCTGCCGGAAACGCGACGGAATCGCCCTCGGCAATGGGGTGAAGCACGCCGTCGATCCATACGTCGGGCTTGCCTTCGAGCACGTACACAAACTCCTGCTCGGTACTTTCGGCGTGGGGATATGACGTCCGCCGTCCGGGCAGAAGCCTGACATGATGGATTCCAATACGCGTAATGCCGAGTGCGGCTGAAAGCGGCGCGTCGAACGCCATTGGCTCGGTATCGCCGCGATAGGAATGCGCATCCGGTTCTTCGAGTTCAGTCCAGTGCTTGATGAAATCTGGCCGGCTCATCGGGGTTCTCCTTTAAGAGGCGCGCCGCGTCGTTGAACGGATCACTGGAGAACGATGACTTTTCCACCGTTACGCTCGAACTCGGCGCGAGTCGTACGACTGGCCTCCTGTGCCAACGCGTCACTAAAAATGTCTCGAAAAAACAATTTTGGTGGCCGATACGCTTCCCGGAACATCTGGAACGACCCGCCTGCGACGTTCGGGCCATCGTCAACACGCACCAGCCACGAGCACTTGAGATCGAGCCGCTTAAGCGCGGCGTTTACCCGATGTTCAACAGCAAGATAACCGTCCGTACCCTTCGCTATCGCGCGGAACTCTTCTGCCGTTACCTGCGTAACGACGATTTCCGGTTGATCCGTGCTCGTCAAGGACACCCATCCCAGGGTCGCCATGTCGGTGTCGGCAGAAAATTCAACGATCGGAAATTGTTCCGCGCTGGTATCCGACTGTAACCAAACGATGGTGTCGTAAATAGTGGTCATGGTAGAGGGAGGATAGGCAAATCAAGCGGTGCTGCCAACATGACAGAATCGATTGTCGACGAACGATACAACCTTGTTGAGCGACCGAGAACGGCCGCTTCTCGCCCGACAGTCTTGGGGGTTCTCTCATGTGGCTGCAATGCCGTCGACGGGGCTACCGATAACCTGCTCTATCAGCCAGCGTCGAGCAATGTCGGTACATATTGATGGCCGCTCCAGCGTCGGAAAGTGCCCGCATCCTTCCAGCGTCTCGAAACGAGCATGCGGCATCATCCTGGCGATCCGACGGCCGACATCGACCGGAACGAAGCGGTCTGCCTCGCCCCATATGAGAAGTGTCGGAATCGCACTCGTGGCCAGCGTCGACCAATGATCCGAGCGAGTCAAAGTCGCATCGGATTGTCGCGCGAACATGTCGGCACCCGTATCGCGAGCCATTTGAACAAACGCTGCTCTCGACCTGATATCTACAGGGGGAATGGCGTTTTCGGCAAATTCGGCGATAACTTGCTCATGTTCCCCCTCCCGAATCCTTCGGCTGGTGTCGCGAACACGATCCGGATACGGGGGTAGTCCGGGCTGACAGTTCATCAACCACAGTCCACGCACGCGCTGCGGCGCGCACGCGACTACTTCCATCGCGATACAACCACCGTAAGCCGTGCCTGCAATGATGAATGGGCCGTCGATGGAAGCAAGCAGCCTCTCGGCGCTTTCAGCGAACGTAGGATAGGCCAGCATCCGGACGGACGGTACGACCAGATCGTTCAACCGTTCGAGTTGATCGGCATACATGCGTCCGTCGCAGGGCATTGCGGGCAAAAAGACGAGCGGTAATGGCATGGCACTCTGCGAAGACGGATTGCACGACTGCGGTAACAAGTTTGCGACCTCGGCGGTCAATTTTTTGAAGTACGCGCGCAAAAAATTCAGACGCGACTCGTCAACAGCGCGGACTCCTTCAGGCCCACCGCACCGATTTCCGCTTTAGACACGTTATTCCGCCTGATTCATTTGTTTCCTGCCAATCGTTCGGCCGATCCGGAACGATCGGCGCGGGCGTCGCAAGCCACTGGCACAACGAACCATCGGACAACGCGTCTTTCACCATGCCGTCGATCCCGGCATCGATATCGCAATCCAGCTCCCATCCGGCCGCGACGATGAACATGGGCGACTGGTGTGCCGCGTAATCCTTTATATCAACCAGGAGAGACTCCAGTCGAAATGAATCGGCATCCGCCGACAGCGGCAAGGAAATCGAAAACTGCGCACCCCACTCGCGCTCTTCAATTCGCATGCAACCGCGAGCACCCGTGAATTGTGTCGACTTGGCCCCGTAGACGAAAAGCAGCTCATCCTCCCCCGCCCGCCATCCCGCCAAGCCTTCGCCGTCGGCCCATTCTTTGCGGACCTCCGATCCGGTCTTGAAATCGAGGACGGACACTTCGTGAAACGCATCAAAGAACGGGGTGCAGATTTTCGCGAGGGAAAAAACGATCTCCTGGCGCTCGGCCAGCGAGACCGATCGCTCTAACGTCACGGATATATCGAAGCGTTCCGGCATTGCCTGATTCTCCATCGGACAGCCACACTGGAAGTACGCCCTTGAATCAGATCTCTTCAAGCCGAGATCGCACGCTGAACAGCGATCTCGCGACAGCCTACATCGGAGCCCCCTCCGCACCAGCCACGTGCGCCGGCAAAACCTGCTCAGCGGAGTCGGCGCGAGAACGCATCCCGGTTTATATTGCATCGGTTCGCGCGTACCAACGTCAGATAAGGCTGCACCGAAAAAATTGCCCGAGCTATTGGAGAGCGTCATTCATGAACGAGGAAACCGCACCGGATATCGAAATGGCAACCCACACGCCCGCCCATGGTGACAACACGCCTGCTCAAAGCACGCTCTACCAGATTCCCCCGATCGCGCCATCCAAAACCGCGCTGCTCGTCATGCATTACCAGACCGACATCCTCGGCCTGTTCCCGTCGGTCGCGCCCGAGCTGCTCGCCAATACCCGCCGCCTCTGCGACGCGGCACGCGCCGCCGGCGTCGGCGTCTGGTTCGCGAATCTCCGCTTCAGCCCCGGCTATCCGGAAGTCAGCCCGCTCAACAAGAACGGCCAGGGCATCAAGCAACTCGGCCTCTTCATCGACGATGCCCCCTGTCCCGAACTGGCCAAACGACCCGACGAACCGCTGATCGTCGCCCACCGCGCGAGCGTGTTCTTCGGCACCGATCTGCAGGCGCGGCTCATTGCCCAAGGCGTCGATACGCTGATCATGGTCGGCATCGCGTCGACCGGCGTGATGCTGTCGTCGATCGCCCATGCGAGTGACGCCGATTTCCGCCTCTACACGATCAAGGATTGCTGCTACGACCCGGACCCGATCGTCCACGAGCATCTGTTCGCCACCGCGTTCGAATCGCGCACGACGGTACTGTCGCTCGCGGATGCGCTGCGGCTGCTGGCGTGACGACGGGCGAGCCGCAGCATCCGCCTCACTTCGCGATAAACACCCCCGACGTCGGACACGTGCCCTGCGTATTGCCGTCCGTCACGAGCGACGCCGCGCTCGGAAATTGCGCGGTCGCATTCGTCTTCACCGCGATCCATGCTTCGGTGAAATAGCTCACGCCGTTCGTCTTCGTGCACTTCAGCGACACCGCGCTGCGCGTGTTGCTGCCGAACGCGCCTTCGAACGCCGACAGCAACTGGTTACGCGTGACCGTCTTGCCCGCGTTCGCCTGCAGGAACGCGTTGAACGACGTGTTGCCGAGCCGGCTGATCATGCCCGACGCCTGGTTCCAGTACGCATCGGGCGTCGCCGAATTCGAACACGTGCCGTGCTTGAACCATTCGTGCTTGTCGAGGCACGAAGCAACGCCCGGCATGTACGTCGACAGCGTGTTGCGGGTCGCGCTGCTGATCGGGTACGCGTCCATGCTGCACCACTGGTGCGCGTTGTCGAGGTCGATGTCGTTCTGCGGCACGCCGCAGTAGAACGGCTGGTTGCCGTCGTAGCGGTTCGGCCACAGCCCGTGCAGCGACAGGCTCGTCGCCGCGTACGAGCCGGCGAGGTTCGTGCATTCCGGGGTGTCGTGCGACGCGCAGAAACCCGGCTCCCACGACGCGGCGAGCAACAGGTAGTCGTAACTGGTCTGCGCGGCGGCGTGCAGTGAAACGGAAGCGACGGCGAGTGCGGCAGCGGCGCGGGCGAGCGTCTTGAGCATGGCGTGTTTCCTCGGAAAAGGCTTGCGGTCGCGGGATGCGCCGCAAGGTTGTCGAATGTCTGCCCGCGATTGTTGCTGCCGCAACGTGGCACGAATGTGAAGGTGCACGAAAGAATGCGCGCTTCGCTCAGGTGCCCAACTGCGTACACGCGCGCGCCGACGCTTCGGGCCCCTCGAGCGCGAGAATCTGCCACACGCCGATGCTGACGCGCCGGCGCGCCGCGGTCGACGCATCGGCCAGCAACGCCTCGACACGCGGTGCGACATCGGGCGCCTTCTGCTGCAGCGCAGCGTGATGCCGCGCGCGCGACGCCGGTTCCGGTTCGTACACGTCGCACAGGCGCACCATGCCGGCGAGGCCGGCCAGCGTGTCGTCCTTGTCGATCGCACCCGGCTCGACCGGCGCGAGCCCGTTGCGCTCGTCCGGCGGCAGCTTGCTGCGCGCGCCTTCGTCGATCGCCGTGGCCGAAGCCGGCGGCAGGCCGCCGATCGCCGCGACGATCCGGCTGCCCGCGGCGATCATGTCGCCCTGGCACGCGATCCTCTCGGCGGCCGGGACGTTCGAGCAGAACGACACCGACGTCCGGTACACGTCGTTGCTCATGCGCGGCACTTCGTCGGTGCCCGCCTGCGCGAAGCTGGCGCTTGCCAGCGCCAGCGTCAACGCGGCGGGAATCAGGATGCGGAACGCCGTCGTCTCGTTCATTGTTGTCGTCCGTGGGTTTTTATCGCGGGCAATATCGGCGGGCCGCACCGCGCGCAGGCGCCCTTCGTGATGCCGGACCCGCTTCCGGCGCCACGCGTTTTACTTCATCGACACCGCCTCCGATCCGCCGGGCGACAGCGCTGCGCTGTCCTGCTCGCGCCATGCACGCCGCGATGCCATGATCGCGCTCACCGCCGAGCGCGCGACCTTCCACCACGCGAACGGACGCGGATCGGCGAGCATGCTGAGCGCACGTGCATAGTCGAGCGTGAGGCCGGGCGTCCACGCCATCGTCACCGCGCGCTTGCGGATCTGCGCGGCCACCCATAGCTCGGGGGTAAGCAGCAGCCGCACGAATGCCCCCCATCCGGCCCGCGCGCCCTTCAGGCGCCACACCGCACCGTCGAGCGCGGCCTCGAGCGCATTCGACACGGTGCTCGAGCAATTGCGGTACGTGAGGTTGTACGTCGTGTTCTGCCGGTACGACGACCAGAACGCGTCGAGCTTGGCCGGATCGTAGTTGCGAATGCGCACGCGCACGGTCGACGGACACCACGCCTTCGACTCGGTCGCATAGTCGGGCTGGAACAGGCCGGGCACGTCGTTCTCGCGCGTCGCCCGCAGGATGCGCGTGAATTCGTCCGGAGAACGATCGATTTCGACGCCCGGATACAGGCTGATGTAGATGCCCTCTGGCGACTCCAGCGCCGCATGGCCGGTCGAGATCACGCCGTTGACGTCCACCGCCGCGATGTAGCGGTCGATCACCGGGTAGCGCTGCGCTTCGGCCTTCGACGTGCCGGTCGGCGTCCATACGTGCACGGTGAGCGCCCGCTCGCCGTCGGCCGGCGGGCCGTCCCATTCGGATTGCGCGAACTGCGGCTGGTCCGGTGCGTCGTCGAGATCCGGTGCAAGCGCCGGCGTGGGCGACGTCGCGAACGCCGGGTTGCGCGTCAGCCGCCGCACGCGTGCGGCGAGGCTCAGCATATGCATCCCGCCGAACATCAGCAGCAGGCCGAGGCAGTACGGCACGGTGCCCGCGTAGTGCGTCGGGTACGGCTGGAAAAAGAAAATCGCCAACAGGATCTCGACCACGCCCCACGCGAACGCGACGTGCCAGCGGCGATAGCGCACCATCCACGCGGACGTGCATTGCAGCAGCCCGTCGACGAGAAACAGCGTGCCGAAGATCATCGACAGCAGAAAGTGGCCGTGATGATGGCCGGCGAACACGAGCCCCGCCGCCATCACGACCGCGATGCCCTTCACGTAGCGCAGGATGCGCTGCCCGCCGACACCGCTGCCGGCCACCGCGAGCGTCGCGAGTCCCTCGATCAGGAACAGCCACGCGAACAGCTCGATCGGAAAATGCAGCGCGCCGTCGAGTGCATCGACAAAAATGCCGATGCCCGCGGCCACCCACAGCCAGCCGAGCACGGTCAGCCCGCGCCAGCGGGTTCGCAGATATTCGATGCCCAGCAGCAGCAACACCAGTCGTACCATTGCGCCCTCGTATCTTTTTCGGGATACGCGCGGCCTCGCGCTCCCTGTCGTGTCGACCGCGTGTCGGGCGACGCGCCGGCCGGAAAGCGGTCATCGTTGCCAGCGCGTCATGTCGTCGACATGCTCGATGGCGGCCGGCACGCGCCGCTCTGGGCGAATAATAAGATATGAAGGGGCCGCTTGAAAGCCTCGCGAAAACGTCTTCGATGGGGCGCGGAGGGGAGCGGCTGCCCACTGCCACAGCAGGGTTCGGGTTCGACAACGTGCGACGGATACGCGAGAATCCGGCTTCCGAGGGCGAAAGCCACCCAACCGAACCGCACAGACGGGACAAGAACACATGCATGGACCGATTCAACGCCGGCACATGCTGGCCGCCACTCGCCGGGTTCCACGCCGGCCCCTGTCCGTCATGGCGCTGGCCGACGCATGAAACAGGAGCATCGACATGCCCCATCCGCCGCTTCATCCATCCTCGCTCGGCCCGCAACTCAAGCGCTGGCGCGCGCTGCACCGCGTGAAGCAAAGCCATGCAGCCGAACTGTTCGGCGTCGCGCAATCGACGATCTCGCGCTGGGAAGCCGGCCTCCAGCAGATGTCGCCCGCCGAGCGCGCGACGGCCGAACGGCTGCTCGCGGCGCGCCTCGACTCGGCGGGCGACCACGCACTCGCGCGGCTGATCGCCGGCAGCGCGGGCCGCATGCATCTCGTGTGCGACCTCACGCACCGCCTGCTGGCCAGTTCCCCAGCACGCGCGGCCGAGTTCTCGCAACCGCTTTCGACGTTGCTCGGCACGTCGCTGTGGCGCTACGCGACACCGGAGATCGTCCGCATGGAAGCCGCGCTCGACCCGTTCGGCTGGCACGACCGCGCGGGGCCGCCGAGCGTCGAGTTCGACACCGGCGCGAATGCGTCGCGCGTCGTGCCGATTCGCGGCAGCCGATGCCGGTGGACACGGATGACACTGTCGGACAGCTCGGCCGTGCGGCTCGTGGAGACGCTCGACGCACACTGACAGTCGCGCATATTTCATGCGTGGACGCACCACGGCCGGCCGGCGTACGCTTGGCGGTTCATCGCAACGACGCCGACCATGAACCCCGATACGATCCACGCGCGACTCGCGTTCCTGCGCGAAGCCGAACGCCTGAAGGACGTGCTGCGCAGCAGCCACACGTCGGCCGGCCGCCCGGAAAGCACGGCCGAGCACAGCTGGCGGCTGTGCCTGATGGCGCTCGTGTTCACCGACGCACTGCCCGGCGTCGACGCGCTGAAGCTGCTGAAACTGTGCGTCGTCCACGACCTCGGCGAGGCGCTGCACGGCGACATCCCCGCGATCGAGCAGGCCGCGCATCCCGACAAGAGCGCACATGAACGCGACGACCTGCTGACGCTGACCGCGTCGCTAGACCGCGCGGTGCGCGACGAGATCGTCGCGCTGTGGGACGAATACGAGGCGGCCGCCTCACCCGAAGCCCGCGCGGCGAAGGCGCTCGACAAGCTCGAAACGATCGTGCAGCACAACCAGGGCAGCAATCCGCCCGATTTCGACTATGCGTTCAATCTCGGCTACGGCCGGCGCTATACCGATGCTGCGCCGCTGTTCCGCGCGATCCGCGAAATCGTCGACGCCGATACGCAGCGCAAGATCGACGCGGGTGGGGAGCGCGCATAGGCTCGCAGGATCGGGAAACTTCACGCTCATACCCCTGTACGAATGGGGCCGACGCCGGAGCAGGTTGATGCGCTGCGCGCGCTCGACGAGGAACGTGACCGACCGATGATGGCGATCGTCGCCGCACGGCAGCAGTGCGGGCGCGGCGAATCACCGCCTTTTCACAGATCGAGACAATTGCGCCGTCCGGCCCGCATATCGGTACGGCGTCCACACAATTCAGCACAATTTCCACACGTTTTGGCGCGAATTCCTCGCTTACCATGAACGCCTGATTCGATTCGGCACACCCGCGCGATGCGTACGCGGAACCCGTCGCGGGCAACATGCCCGGCATGCGACGCCGACCGGATCGTTCCGCTCGGCCGCACGCATCGCCGGCGCCGGCTTCATCCTCGCCGCATTCTCATGACCCAGAAGACCCATCGCCGCCGGCGCATCGTGCTGGCTACCCTTGCCGTCGTCGCGATCGCCGTCGGCATCACGCTGAAGGCCTGCGCGCCGACCAAGCATCCGCAATACCTTTCCGCGCCGGTCACGCGCGGCGATCTCGAGAACGCGGTGCTCGCGACCGGCGCGCTGCAGGCGTTCAGGCAGGTTGACGTCGGCGCGCAGGTGTCGGGGCAATTGAAGACGCTGAAGGTCAAGCTCGGCGACAAGGTCACGAAGGGCCAGTGGCTCGCCGAGATCGACCCGGTGATCTCGGAAAACGCACTGCGCCAGGCGCGCGCCAGCGAAGAAAGCCTGCGCGCGCAGCAACGATCGACCGCCGCACAGTTGACGCAAGCCGAACTCGCGTTCCGCCGCCAGCAGGCGATGCTGCCCGACGATGCGACGTCGCGCGAATCGTTCGAAGCCGCGAAGGCGACGCTCGACGTGCAGCGCGCGACCCTCGCGTCGCTCGCCGCGCAGATCCGTTCGGCCCGCATCCAGATCGAGACCGCACAAGCCAACCTCGGCTACACGCGCATCGTCGCGCCGATCGACGGCGAGGTCGTCGCGATCGTCACGCAGGAAGGCCAGACCGTGATCGCGCAGCAGCAGGCGCCGGTGATCCTGAAGCTCGCGAATCTCGACACGATGACCGTGAAGGCGCAGGTGTCGGAAGCGGACGTGATCCGCGTGAGCGCCGGCCAGACCGCTTATTTCACGATTCTCGGCGAACCGGACAAGCGTCACTACGGCAAGCTGCGCGCGATCGAACCGGCACCGCAGAACTACGCCGACGCGCAAAGCGCGCTCGGCGGAGGGGCCGGCGGCGGCGCGAAGCCGAACGCCGCGGTGTTCTACAACGCGCTGTTCGACGTGCCGAATCCCGAGCACCGGCTGCGCATCGCGATGACCGCGCAGGTCAACATCGTGCTCGGCAACGCGCGCAACGCGCTCAGCATCCCGGCCGCCGCGCTCGGCGAGAAGCGCAAGGACGGCACCGTCGCGGTACGCGTGCTGCGCGCCGACGGCAGCACGGAAACGCGCCACGTCCGCATCGGCATCAACAACAACGTGCGCGTCGAAGTACTGGCCGGCCTGAAGGACGGCGAGCGTGTCGTGATCGGCGAAGCGTCGGCGGACGAGCGCGCGCCGCTGTCGGACGTGGTGTAACGATGCGCCAGCCCCTGCTGAAACTCGCCGCCGTCACGCGACGCTTTCCGGCCGGCGACAAGGACGTCGTCGTGCTGAACAACGTCAACCTGTCGATCGGCGCGGGCGAGATCGTCGCGATCGTCGGCGCGTCGGGCTCCGGCAAGTCGACGCTGATGAACATCCTCGGCTGCCTCGATCATCCGAGCGAAGGCACGTACACGGTCGGCGGACGTGACACGCACATGCTCGACAGCGACGAACTCGCGCAGCTGCGCCGCGAGCACTTCGGCTTCGTGTTCCAGCGCTATCACCTGCTGCCGCACGTCGACGCGGTCGCGAACCTCGAAATGCCGGCGATCTACGCGGGCACCCCGCGCGCCGATCGGCACGCCCGCGCCCGCGAACTGCTCGCGCGCCTCGGGCTCGCGGATCGCGCGCATCACCGGCCCGGCCAACTGTCCGGCGGCCAGCAGCAGCGCGTGAGCATCGCGCGCGCGCTGATGAACGGCGGCCAGGTGATCCTCGCGGACGAACCGACCGGCGCGCTCGACACGAAAAGCGGCCAGGACGTGATCCGCATCCTGCACGAGCTGAACGCGCTCGGCCATACGATCGTGATCGTCACGCACGACAAGGCCGTGGCGCGCCATGCGCGGCGCATCATCGAGATCAGCGACGGCGAGATCGTCGCGGACCGGCCGAACCGCCACTACGCGGAGGCATTCGCGGAAGTGGGCGTCGGCGCGGCCGCAACGACGGAAACGGCAGCCGACACGCGGTCCGCGCCGGCTTCCGGCGACGCACCGCCGCCCGCCAATAACGATACCGCCGCCGATCCCGCCCCCCGCGCCCGACGCTTCGCCGCCGGCACCGGCCGTTTCGCCGAAGCATGCCGGATGGCGTGGATCGCGCTCGTGTCGCACCGGCTGCGCACGCTGCTGACGATGCTCGGCATCATCATCGGCATTACGTCGGTCGTGTCGATCGTCGCGGTCGGCGAAGGCGCGAAGCGCTACATGCTCGAAGAAATCGGCAGCATCGGCACCAATACGATCAGCCTCTATCCGGGCTCCGACTGGGGCGACAGCCGCGCGGACACGATCCAGACGCTCGTGCCCGCCGACGTCGCCGCGCTCGCCGAGCAGCCGTACGTCGACAGCGCGACGCCCGAAACGTCGCGCACGCTGCTGCTGCGCTACCGCAACGTCGACGTCCACGCGCTCGTGAGCGGCGTCGGCGACAGCTACTTCCAGACGCGCGGAATGCGCTTCGCGCTCGGCGTCCCGTTCGACGACGATGCGGTGCGCCGCCAGGCGCAAGTGGCCGTGATCGACCAGAACACGCGCCGCAAGCTGTTCGGCGCGACGCGCAATCCGGTCGGCGAAGCGATCCTGGTCGACAACGTGCCGTGCGTCGTGATCGGTGTGACCGCCGACAAGAAGAGCGCGTTCGGCAGCGTGAAGAGCCTGAACGTGTGGGTGCCGTACACGACCGCGAGCGGGCGCCTGTTCGGCCAGCGCTATCTCGACAGCATCACCGTGCGCGTGCGCGACGGGCAGCCGAGCGCCGCCGCCGAGAAAAGCCTCGAGAAGCTGATGATCCAGCGCCACGGCCGCAAGGACTTCTTCACGTACAACATGGACAGCGTGGTCAAGACCGTCGAGAAGACCGGCCAGTCACTCACACTGCTGCTGTCGCTGATCGCGGTGATCTCGCTCGTGGTCGGCGGGATCGGCGTGATGAACATCATGCTGGTGTCGGTCACCGAGCGCACGCGCGAGATCGGCATCCGGATGGCGGTCGGTGCGCGCCAGTCCGACATCCTGCAGCAGTTCCTCGTCGAGGCCGTGCTCGTCTGCCTGCTCGGCGGCACGATCGGCATCGCGCTGTCGTTCGGGCTCGGCGCGCTGTTCTCGGTGTTCGTCGCGCAGTGGAAGATGGTGTTCTCGGCCGGCGCGATCGTGACGGCGTTCGTGTGCTCGACGCTCACCGGCGTGATTTTCGGCTTCATGCCCGCGCGCAACGCGTCGCGGCTCGACCCGATCGATGCGCTCGCGCGCGACTGACGAAACATGGCCATCATGCATTCCTCCCCGCTTCACCGTCTCGGCGCATTCGCGTGCGCGGCCGCACTGCTCGCCGGCTGCGCGGGTGCGCGCCATGATCCGCTGCCCGCCGTCGCGATGCCCGCGAACTGGGCCGCGCCGGTCGCGGCCGACGCGCCGGCCGCCACGGGCGACTGGTGGCGCAGTTTCGGCGATCCGCAACTCGACGCATTGATCGACGACGCGCTGCGCGCCAACAACGATCTCGCGATCGCGGCGATCCGCGTGTATCGCGCACAGTTGCAGGCCGGGCTCGTCGATACGAACCTGACGCCCAACGTGACGCTCGGCGCGAACGGCGCCGTATCGCGTACGCTCGACACGCACCAGATGAGCCGTTCGAGCGGTGTCAATGGTTCGCTCAGCTATGAACTCGACCTGTGGGGCCGGCTGGCCGCGCTGCGCGACGCCGCGCACTGGGAGGCCGACGCGACCGCCGACGATCTGGAAGCCGCACGGCTGTCGCTGATCGGCACGACCGCGGCGCTGTACTGGCAGATCGGCTATCTGAACCGGCAGATCGCGCTCGGCGACGCGAATATTGCGTATGCGGAGCGCACGCTCGCGCTCGTGCGGTCGCGGCACACGGCCGGCGCCGTGTCGGGGCTCGACCTCGCGCAGGCCGAACAGAGCCTCGCCGCGCAACGCGCGGCGCAGACGCAGCTGATCCAGCAGCGCACCGAGAACCGCCACGCGCTCGCGATCCTGTTCGACCGGCCGCCGCAGCAGCGCGCGGCCGAGCCGGCTGCGTTGCCCGACGCCGCACCGCCCGACGTGGCGGCCGGCCTGCCCGCCAGCCTGCTCGGCCGGCGCCCCGACCTGCGTGCGGCGGAATTCCGGCTGCGCGAATCGCTTGCGCAGGTCGACGCGACGCGCACCAGCTTCTATCCGACCTTCACGCTGACCGGCAGCGCCGGCACGACGAGCACGAGCCTCGAGCGCGTGCTGACGAATCCGGTCGGCACGCTCGGGCTCGGCCTCGCGCTGCCGTTCATCCAGTGGAACACGATGCAGTTGCAGATCAGGGTGTCGAAGTCGCAGTACGAGGAAGCGGTCGTCGGGTTCCGCCAGCGGCTCTACACGGCGCTCGCGGAAGTCGAGAACGCGCTGTCGGCGCGCGTGCAGCTCGAACGCGAAGCCGAACAGCGCACGCTGTCGCTCGCCCAGGCCCAGCGCGCCGAACGGCTGGCCGCCGCGCGCTTCGCGGCCGGCGCGACCGCCGTGCAGCCGTGGCTCGATCAGCAGCAGGTGCTGCGGAGCGCACAAAGCGCCGACGAACTGACGCGTCTGAACCGGCTCAACAACCAGATGAAGCTCTACCGCGCGCTCGGCGGCGGGACTTCCTGACCGGCCGTCACACGCCGCACCTCACCCGCCGCACGCCGGCCGCGTCATTCGCACACGGCCGCTCCACGCCGCGCCGGCGCGAACGCCACCGCGCTCGCGGTCGCGAGCAGGGCCACGCCCGCCGCGCCGTACACCATCACCCAGCCGAAGCCATGCACGAGCGCCGCGTGCAACGCCGCGCCGCTCGGGTCGGCCTGCGCGAGCGCCGGCGCGATCGCCTGCAGCCCGTCGGTGCGGCCCGCCGCGATCTCCTGCGCGAGCCGGCGCAGCGCCGCGTCGCCGATCGCGCCGGCCGGCCCGCCCTTCAGGCTCGCGACGATCCCCGCCACCAGCACGAAGCCCATCGTCGCGATGTTCAGCGCCAACGAGATCATCCGCGCGCTCATGTCGATGCCCGACGCCATCCCGGCCCGCGCACACGGCACCGCGCCCGTCGTCGTGTTGGTGACGGGCGTATTGGTCAAGCCGAGCCCGATGCCGGCGATCACGCAGCCCGGCAGCATCGTCAGCCAGCTCGCATGATCGGCCGCGCTGCCCAACCGCATCAGCACGAAACCGGCCGCGATCGTGAACAGGCCGGCCGGAATCACGACGCCCGGCCCGTAGCGCAATGCAAGCCGTTCGCCGAACGGCGGCGCGATCAGCGTCGGCAGCGTGTACGCGAGCAACGCGAGGCCGGCCGTCACGCTGTCGTAGCCGAGCGCGACCTGGAACCAGATCGGCAGGTAGATCATGAACGGCCAGAAGCTGAAGTTCATCCCCATCGAGCCGAAGATCGCGCCGGTGAACGCGCGAATCCGGAACACCGAGAAGTCGAACATCGGCCGTGCGCTGGCGCGCTCCGCGATGACGAAGCCGAGCACCGCGAGCACGGTCGCACCGAGCACACCGAGGCCGGCCGCGCTCGTCAGCCCGAGTTCGGCGCTTTGGGTGATGTAGAACGCGAGGCCGAGCACCGCGAGCGACAGCGTGACGATGCCCGCCACATCGAGCGCGCCCGCATGCGGATCGCGCGACTCCTGCACCGCGCCGCCGATCAGCACGAGCGCGACGGCCGCGAGCGGCGCATGGACGAGGAACACCCACGGCCAGCTCGCCAGCGCGACGATCGCGCCGCCGACGATCGGCCCGAAGCCGAGCCCGATGCCGAACACGATCCCCCAGATTCCGAACGCGCGGCCGCGCTCGCGCCCTTCGCGGAACTGGTGCGACAGCACGGCGATCTGGCAGATCAGCATCGCGCCGCCGCTCGCGCCCTGCAGCAGCCGGCCCGCGACGAGCACCGGCACGTTCGGCGCGAGCCCGCACAGCAGCGACGTCGCGCCGAACAGCACGGTGCCGATGACGTACACGCGCTTGCGGCCGAACCGGTCCGCAAGCGTGCCGGCCGCCATCAGCACCGTCGTACACGCGATCGTGTACGCGTTCATGATCCACTGCATGCCGTTGAAATCGCCATGCAGCACGTGTTCGAGCGTCGGCAGGATCACCGGCACGCTCGAGATCTCGAGGCCGAACATCAGCGACGTGAGACAGACGGCCGCGAGCGCGACCGCATTCCTGCGGGAGTCGGATAGCGTCATGCGTATTGCGCGGCGGCCCGGCGACAGGCCGCGCGCCTCCAGGTGAGTAGGATTCGCCGCGCGCGGCCGGCGACGCACGCTGGGCGGGAATCGGTACTATAGTGAGAATTCACCTCCCCATTGACGCACCCGTTTCCATGGACTGGGGAATCTCAGGCCCCAATCGATGCAACGCACAACCCGCCATGACCGACAGACTCGACGGCGTGACGACCTTCGTCCAGGTCGTGGAATCCGGCAGCTTCGCGCTCGCCGCGGAACGGCTCGACATGACGCGCTCGGCCGTCGGCAAGGCGATCGCGCGGCTCGAGAAGCGGCTCGGCGCGCGGCTGCTGCAGCGCACGACGCGCAGCCAGAGCCTGACCGACGACGGCCAGGCGTACTACGACCGCTGCGTGCGCGCGCTGGCGGAACTGGAAGCGGCGGAAGCCGATCTCGACTGCGGCCGCCACGAGGCGCGCGGCAAGCTGCGGCTGAGCGTGCCGCTCGCATTCGGGCATCACTGCGTGACGCCGATCGTGCTCGACCTCGCGCGCACTTACCCGCACCTGCGGATCGACGTGTCGATCACCGACCGTTTCGTCGATCTCGTCGAGGAAGGGATCGACCTCGCGGTGCGGATCGGCCCGCTCGCCGACAGCACGAGCCTCGCGGTGCGGCGGCTCGGCACGCAATACGGGAGCCTCGGCGCGGCGCCGTCGTATCTCGCTCGCCACGGCACACCGCAATCGCTCGACGATCTGAAAAACCACCGCACGATCGCGTATTCACGCTCGGGCGTCGTGCAGCCGTGGTACCTGCGTGCGCCGGACGGCTCGAGCGTCCACATCGACATGCCGCACCAGCTCAGTTTCGACGACGTGCAGGCGATCGCGGCGGCCGGTGCGTCGGGGTTCGGGATCGCGTGGCTGCCGAGCTGGCTGCTCGATCACTACGTGAAGCGCGGGGAGATGGTGGTCGTGCTCGATCGCTGTTTCGTCTGCGAAGGCGACATTCATGCGATCTGGCCGAAAACGCGCTACCTGCCACGCAAGACGCGCTGCGTGATCGATGCGCTCGTGGAGGCGGTACCGCCGATGATCGAGCGCTGAGCGCCAGGCGCCGAGCGCGGACGCAAAGGAAGGCAATGCGCGGCAACCGACGCGCCGCACGGGCGCGTCGGGCCGTCACGCGACGATCACGCCGCGCCGAGATCGGCGAGCGGATGCGCGAACAGTTTCCACGGCGACGTCAGGAAATGCCGCACGCGTTCGGCGCGCAGCTCGACGAGCGACGCAGGCGCCCAGCGCGGCTTGCGATCCTTGTCGACGAGATGCGCGCGCACGCCTTCGCAGAAATCGCCTTCCTCGATCGCGCGCGCCACGATGCCGAGCTCCATCCGGAACGACTCCGCGAGCGTCATCTGCCGGCCGCGCAGCAGCGCCTCGCGCGTCACGGCGAGCATCGTCGGCGAATGGCTCGCGAGCGCGTCGAGCGTCGCCTGCAGCCATTGGCGGTGCTCGCGTGCCAGCTCGTCGCGCGTCAGCTCCTGCGTGAGCGTCGCGACGATCCGCTCGACGCTCGAGCGCTTGTCGAAATGGCGGACGATCCACGGCATCTGGCTGTCGAGCGCCGCATGCGGCACCACGTTGCACGGCGGCTCGAACACCTTGCGCAGCAACGGCAGCGCATCGCCGTCCCACTTCACGCTTTCGATGCGCGTCTCGAACGTGTCGAGCCATGCGGACGGCACGCACAGGTCCGCGAGCTTCGCGGTGAGCGCGTCGGCGCCCGACAGCATCGCGCCGGTCAGCCCCACGTACAGTTCGAGTTCAACCGGCATGCCCGACAGGAAATGCGTCGCACCCACGTCGGGCACGAGGCCGATGCGCGTTTCCGGCATCGCGATCTTGCTGCGCTCGGTCGCGACGCGCAGCGCCGCGCCCTGCGCGAGGCCCATACCGCCGCCCATCGTCACGCCGTCCATCAGCGCGACCACCGGCTTCGGGAACATATGGATCGCGTAGTCGAGCCGGTATTCGTCGACGAAGAACGGCAGCCAGGTCTCGCGCTGCGCGACCATCTTGTACAACGCACGCACGTCGCCGCCCGCGCAGAAGCCCTTCTCGCCCGCGCCGCGCAGCACGACCGCGACGATCTGGTCGTCGTGGCGGCAGCGCTCGAACAGCGCGGCCAGCTCGCCGATCATCGCGTACGACAGCGCGTTGAGCGCGGCCGGCCGGTTCAGCGTGATCAGCGCCACGCGGTTCACCACGCGAAACAGCACCTCGGGCGCGTGCTCCGCGAATGCGTCGTGATTCGTCACCGGCGTACTCATCGTTGCGACTCTCCATCGGTGCGCCACTGCGGCGCGCGCTTGCCCAGGAACGCCGCCACGCCCTCGCGCGGATCGGCCGTGTCGAACAGGTCGACGAAGCGTTCGCGTTCGACCGCGAGCGCCGCGCTTCGCGGCACACCGCGACGTGCAAGGCCGATCAGCTCCTTGCTGTAAGCCACCGCGTGCGGGCTTTGCCGCGCGACGTTGCGCGCCAGCGCGAGTGCCGCCTCGCGCGCGGCGCCGCTTTCCACCACGTCCTCGACGAGGCCGATCCGCAGCGCGGTGGCCGCGTCGACGCGCGCGCCGGTCAGGATGATCTTCTTCGCCCAGCCTTCGCCGACGAGCCAGGGCAGCGTCTGCGTGCCGAGCCCGCACGGCAGCAGGCCGACCGACGGCTCGGGCAGCGCCATCTGCGCATGCGTCTCCGCGATCCGCAGGTCGCATGCGAGCGCGCATTCGAGGCCGCCGCCCATCGCATAGCCGTTGATCGCCGCGATCGTCACGACACGTGCGTCGTGCAGCGCCTCGAACGCCGCGCCGAAGCGCGCCGCCATCGCGCGCGCGACCGCGCGATCGCCGTCGGCGAACGTGTTGAGGTCGGCACCCGCGCTGAAGAACTTCGGGCCGTCGCCGGTGATCACCAGCGCACGCACGCGCGGGTTCGCATTCAGTTCGGCGACGGTGGCCTGCAACTGCTGCAGCCCGTCGGCGGTAAAGGCGTTCGCGGGCGGACGCTTGAGCGTCGCGCACGCGATCGCGCCGTCGTCGACATAGTCGAGTTCGATCATCACGCGTCCTTCTTCGTGGCCGGTTGATACAGGCGGATCACCGCCGAGAAATCGAGCTGGCCGTCGCCGCGGCTGCTCATCGTCTGGTACAGCTGCTGCGCGAGCGCGCCGAGATAGACGGGCTGGCGCGCCTGCTTCGCCGCATCGTTCGCGAGGCCGAGATCCTTCAGCATCAGGTCGGTGCCGAAGCCGCCCGAGTAGCCGCGCGAGGACGGCGCGGTCTCGATCACGCCCGGATACGGGTTGTAGGTGTCCGAACTCCAGCAGCGGCCCGTCGACGTGTTGACGATGCCGGCCAGCACCTTCGGGTCGATGCCGAGCGCGACGCCGAGCGACATCGCTTCCGACACCGCCGCCATCGAGATGCCGAGCACGAGGTTGTTGCAAACCTTCGCGACCTGCCCCATCCCGGTCGCGCCGCAATGGACGATGTTCTTGCCCATCCCGGCGAGCACCGGCTTCACGCGCTCGAAATCCGCGTCGCTGCCGCCGACCATGAAGGTCAGCGTGCCGGCCGCCGCGCCGCCGGTGCCGCCCGACACCGGCGCATCGACGAACGCGCCGCCGTGCTCGCGCACCAGCGCGCCGAACGCCTGCGCACTCGCCGGGTCGATCGTGCTCGAATCGATCACGGTCGCGCCCGCACCGAGGCCGGCCAGCACGCCGTTCTCGCCGGACAGCACCGAGCGCACGTGCGGCGCGGCCGGCAGCATCGTGATCACGAACGTCGCGCCCGATGCCGCATCGCGCGGGGAAGCTGCCACCTGCGCGCCGGCGTCCTGCAGCGCGCGCAATGCGTCGGCGCTCAGGTCGAACGCATGCACGTCGTGGCCGGCTTTCAGCAGGTTCAGCGCCATCGGCGCGCCCATGTGGCCGAGGCCGATAAATCCGATTTTCATGTTGGTGTCCTCCGCCGCTCAATGCAGCCGGATCGTCGTGTTCACCGGGCCGGCCGTCGTGTCGTCGTCGAACCAGCGCGCGGTGACCGTCTTGGTCTGCGTGTAGAACTGCACGACCTGCTTGCCGTACGGGCCGAGGTCGCCGAGCTTCGAGCCGCGCGAACCGGTAAAGCTGAAGAACGGCACGGGCACCGGAATCGGGATGTTGATGCCGACCTGGCCAACGTCGATCTCGCTCTGGAACTTGCGTGCCGCCGCGCCGCTCTGCGTGAAGATGCCCACGCCGTTGCCCATCGGGTTCGCGTTGACGAGCGCGATCGCTTCGTCGAGCGTGTCGACTTCCATCACGACCAGCACGGGCCCGAAGATTTCATGCGTGTAGATCGTCATGTCGGTTTTCACGCCGGAGAAGATCGTCGGCCCGATGAAGTTGCCTTCCTCGAAGCCGGCGACCTTCACGTCGCGGCCGTCGAGTTCGAGCTTCGCGCCTTCCTTGATGCCCATGTCGATCAGCGACAGAATCCGCGCCTTCGCACCGCGCGACACGACCGGCCCGACGTCGGTGCCCGCTTCCGAGCCCGCGTTGACCTTCAGCGTCTTCGCCTTCGCGACGAGGTCGGGCAGCCATTCGCGCGCCTGGCCCACCAGCACCGCGACGGACGTCGCCATGCAGCGCTGGCCGGCCGCGCCGAAGCCCGCGCCGACGAGCGCATTGATCGCCTGCTCGCGATTCGCGTCGGGCAGTACGATCGCGTGGTTCTTCGCGCCCATCATCGACTGCACGCGCTTGCCGTGCTGGCTGCCGAGGTTGTACACGTGCGTGCCGACGGCGGTCGAACCGACGAACGAGATCGCCTTCACGAGCGGATGCGTGCAGATCGCGTCGACGACTTCCTTGCCGCCGTGCACGACATTCAGCACGCCTTTCGGTACGCCGGCTTCGAGCGCGAGCTCGACGAGTTCCATCGTCGACATCGGGTCCTGCTCCGACGGCTTCAGCACGAACGTGTTGCCGCACACGATCGCCATCGGGAACATCCACAGCGGAATCATCGCGGGGAAATTGAACGGCGTGATGCCCGCGCACACGCCGAGCGGCTGGCGCAGCGTGTAGGTGTCGACGCCGCCCGCGACGTTCTCCGCGAATTCGCCAAGCTGCAGCGTGCCGATCGAGCATGCGTGCTCGACCACTTCGAGGCCGCGGAAGATGTCGCCTTCGGCGTCGGGAATCGTCTTGCCCTGTTCAGCCGTCAGCGTCTTCGCGATGCGCTGCTGGTTCGCGCGCACCAGATCCTGGAACTTCAGCATGATGCGCATGCGCGCGGCGATCGGCGTGTTCTTCCACGTCGCATACGCGGCGTGCGCGGCCTGCACGGCCGCGTCGACTTCCGCGACGGTCGCGAACGGCACGCGCGCGAGCACCTGCTGCGTCGCCGGGTTGACGATGTCGCGCCACTCGCTGGTGGTGGACTCGACGAAGGCGCCGTCGATCAGCAGCTTGACCGTCGGCACGTCTTGCCCCGTGCGGGGCGTCGGATTCGCGTTCATCAGCGTTTTCTCCTTGCAGTGGGCCGCGTGGCGTCGTGCGACGCGCGGCCGGTTCGGTTCAGCGAGGCGGCGGGCGGCGCGCCGAAAAAAAAGCGGCGCGCACGGCCCGCAGCCGGTCATTTCAGTTCGTTGGCGAAATCTTCTTCCCAGTACTCGCCGGGCATGCGCTCGGTCGCGTCGTCGCCACGCTCGATCTCGCGGCGGCGCAGCTCGACGCGGCGGATCTTCCCCGAGATCGTCTTCGGCAGTTCCGCGAACTGCAGGCGACGGATGCGCTTGTACGGCGCGAGCTTCTCGCGCGAGAAACGGAAGATCTCCAGCGCGAGCGCGGGGCTTTCCTCGTAGCCCTGACGCAGCGTGATGAAGGTCTTCGGCACCGACAACCGCACCGGGTCCGGGCTCGGCACGACGGCCGCTTCCGCGATCGCCGGATGCTCGATCAGCACGCTTTCCAGTTCGAATGGGCTCAGCCGATAGTCGGACGACTTGAACACGTCGTCTGCGCGGCCGATGTACACGTAGTAGCCATCGTCGCGACGCATCGCGATGTCCGACGTACGGTAGTGACCGTCGCGCATCGCATGAGCCGTCGCATCGGGATTGTTCGCGTAGCCCTTCATCAGCCCGACCGGGCGCGTGACGTCGTCACCGATCGGCAGCGCGACCTCGCCTTCGGTCACCGGCGCGCCGTCCGGGTCGAGCAGCGCGATCCGGTAGCCGGGCAGCGGCCGGCCCATCGAGCCGGCGACTACCGGCTGGCCCGGCGAATTGCCGATCAGGCAGGTCGTCTCGGTCTGGCCGTAGCCGTCGCGAATCGAGATGTTCCAGGCCTTCTTCACGCGCTCGATGATCTCGGGATTCAGCGGCTCGCCCGCGCCGACGATCTCGCGCAGCTTCACGTCGAACGACGCGAGCGGCTGCTGCACCAGCATGCGCCACACGGTCGGCGGCGCGCACAGCGTCGTCACCCGATACTTGACGAGCGCATCGAGCACGACCTTCGGCTCGAAGCGCGCATAGTTGAACGCGAACACGCACGCCTGCGCATTCCACGGCGCGAAGAAGCAGCTCCACGCGTGCTTCGCCCAGCCCGGCGAGCTGATGTTCCAGTGGATGTCGCCCGGTTGCAGGCCGACCCAGTACATCGTCGACAGGTGCCCGATCGGATAGGTGCGGTGCGTATGCTCGACGAGCTTCGGCTTCGACGTCGTGCCCGACGTGAAGTACAGCAGCATCGGATCGTTCGCGTGCGTGACGGCGTCCGGCTCGAACGCGGCGCTCGCCGCATAGCCGTCGTTCATCGCGAGCCAGCCTTCGCGCGGCACGCCGGCGACGATTTTCTGCTTGAGGCCGAGGCCGGCCTGCTCGAACTTCGCGGTTTCGTGCTCGTCGACGATCGCGTAGGTCGCGCCGCCGATCTGCACGCGGTCGCGCACGTCGTCGGGCGACAGTTGCGTGGTGGCGGGCAGCACGATCGCGCCGAGCTTCATCGCGGCCAGCATCGCGTCCCACAACTCGACCCGATTCGGCAGCATCAACAGGATGCGGTCGCCGCGCCCGACGCCGATCGAACGCAACCAGTTCGCGATCCGCGACGAACGCTCGGACATCTGCGCGAACGAATACGGATCGCCCGTGCCGGTCGCCGCATCGACGATCCACAGCGCGGGCTGGTCGTTGCCGCGCGCCATCGGGTCGAAGTAGTCGAGCGCCCAGTTGAACGCATCGAGCACCGGCCATGCGAAATCGCGATACGCGGTGTCGTAGTCGGTGCGATGGCGCAGCAGGAAGTCGCGTGCGTCCAGGAATGCCTGTACCGTCATGTGTCGTCTCCGTCCAGTCTCCATGCCCAGCGGTCAACCGGCGCAGGTGCTGCGGCACTTGCCCGGTTCCGTGTTGCACGGCGCACGGTCACGTCGTTGCGTGCCGCGTTTGCCGCGCTGCCCTCGTGCCTGTCTCGTGTGCCTGCTTGTTCGACCGTTTGTTCGACTGCGTGATGCCGGATGGGCGCACGTCGCGGCTCACAGCTGCCGCGCGATCACCATCCGCTGCACTTCGCTGGTGCCTTCGTAAATCTGCGTGATGCGCGCGTCGCGATAGTGACGCTCGACTTCGTAATCGACCAGGTAGCCGTAGCCGCCGTGGATCTGGATCGCATCCGAACACACGCGCTCGGCCATCTCGGACGCGAACAGCTTCGCCTGCGACGCTTCCGACAGACACGGCAGCCCGGCCGTGCGCAGCTTCGCCGCGTGATGCACGAGCAGGCGCGCGGCGTTGATCTGCACGGCCATGTCGGCGAGCTTCTGCTGGATCGCCTGATGCTCGGCGATCGGCTTGCCGAACTGCACGCGCTCGCCCGCATAGCGGCGCGCCTTGTCGAACGCGGCGCGCGCGATGCCGAGCGCCTGCGCGGCGATGCCGATGCGCCCGCCTTCGAGGTTCGACAGCGCGATCTTCAACCCTTCGCCGCGATTGCCGAGCAGGTTCTCTTCCGGAATCGCGCAGTTCTCGAACGTGATCGGGCACGTATCCGATGCGCGGATGCCCATCTTCTTCTCGGGCTTGCCGACGATGAAGCCGGGCGTGTCGGTCGGCACCAGGAACGCGGAAATGCCGCGCTTGCCGGCTTCCGGGTCCGTCATGGCAAAAACGATCGCGACACCGGCGCGCTGGCCGTTGGTCACGAACTGCTTCGCGCCGTTCAGCACCCATTGGCCGTCGCGCAGTTCGGCCCGCGTGCGCAGGTTGTTCGCCTCGGAACCGGCATGCGGCTCGGTCAGGCAGAATGCGCCGATCACGCGGCCGGCCGCCATGTCGGCCAGCCAGCGATCCTTCTGCGCGGGCGTGCCGAAGCCGAGGATCGGCCCGCAGCCGACCGAGTTGTGCACGCTCATCATCGTCGCGCACGCGGCGTCGCCGGCCGCGACTTCCTCCATCGCCAGCGCATACGCCACGTAATCCGTATACGAGCCGCCCAGTTCCTGCGGCACGATCATCCCGAGCAGGCCGAGCTCGCCGAGCTGCGCGACGATCGCGTCGGGCAGGTGCGCGTCGTGGTCCCACTGCGCGGCGTTCGGCGCCAGCATCTCGGTGGCGAAAGCGCGCGCGGCGTCGCGGATCATCCGCTGATCTTCGGTGTAAAGCTCGTCCATGGTGCTGCAGTCTCCCGCGGCCGCCGGGCGCGACCGTCCTTGCGTTTCGATGCAACAAGTGTAGGCAAGCGCGCGCGACTGTTCGATGCTCGCGTCGCTCATTTACACTGAGCGTTTTTGCCACACCGGCGACACCGATGAAGCAGGAAGACAAGGGAACCGTCGCGATCAGCCTCGTCGCGCACAGCGTGTCGCTGGCCACGCGGCGCGGCGTCGCGGCCGAGCCGCTGCTCGCGCAGGCCGGCATCGCGCCCGCGCTGCTCGCGCAGCCGCGCGCACGCGTGTCCGCGCAGCAATACGGCGCGCTGTGGAACGCGATCGCGCGCACGCTCGACGACGAGTTTTTCGGGCAGGATCGCCATCCGATGCGCAGCGGCAGCTTCATCGCGATGAGCCAGGCGGCGCTGTCCGCACGCGACGGGCTGCACGCGATGGCGCGCGCGGTGAACTTCATGCACTGCGTGCTCGACGACCTGCACGCGGAGCTCGACGCGAACCCGCAGCGCGTGCGGCTGCGTTTCGTGCACCGCAACAACGGCGCGACGCCCGCGATGTTCACGTACGCGACCTATTTCATCATCGTGTACGGGCTCACCTGCTGGCTGATCGGCCGGCGCATACCGCTGCTGCACGCGAGCTTCCGCTGCGATACGCCGCCGGCCGACCACGAATACCCGTCGATGTTCTGCGACGACATGCGGTTCAACGAGCCCGATTCGTATGTCGATTTCGATCCCGAATTCGCGACGCTGCCGGTCGTGCAGAACGCGAAGACGCTGAAAACGTTCCTGCGCAACGCGCCGGCCAGCTTCATCGTCAAGTACCGCAACCCGAACGCGCTCGCGCAGCGGGTGCGCGCGGTGCTGCGCGGAATGCCGCCCGCCGCGTGGCCGGGCGCGGGCGGGATGGCCGCGCGGCTGCACGTGGCCGAAGCCACGCTGCGCCGCAAGCTGCATCAGGAAGGCCACGCGTACCAGTCGATCAAGGACACGCTAAGGCGCGATCTCGCGTTCGAGGCGCTGGCCGACCCGGCCCGCACGATCGCCGACGTCGCGGCCGCGACCGGTTTCGCGGAGCCGAGCGCGTTCTACCGCGCGTTTCGCAAGTGGAGCGGGCGCAGCCCGGCCGAGTTTCGGGAAGAAGCGCTCGCGCGCGGCGGCGGCGCCGGCTGAATGCGCGGCCAGTCCTGCCTCGCCTTCGCGCTTTCGGCCGAAACCGCCTAATCTTCAAGCATCGGGCCCACGCCCTTTCCGCCAGCCGGACGGCACGCGGCCGCGCGCCGCCCGGACGTCCCGATGCGCTTTCATCGTCATGGCCCGCCGCCGGCGCCTGCCGCGCCCGACGGCCGCCCCCGTCACCCGCTGTCCGCGCGGGTCGCGCGCGCCGCGCTGTTCGCGGCGCTGCTCGTCGTGTGCGCCGCGGTTGCCGCGCCGCCAGCGGCCGACGCGCCCGCCGCGCACCCGGTCGTCGTGATTCCCGTCAACGGCGCGATCGGGCCGGCCAGCGCCGATTTCATCGTGCGTTCGCTCGACCGTGCGGCCCGCGAGCACGCGCCGCTCGCGATCCTGCAGCTCGACACGCCCGGCGGCCTCGATACGTCGATGCGGCAGATCATCAAGGCCATCCTCGGCTCGCCGGTGCCGGTCGCCGCGTTCGTCGCGCCGGGCGGCGCGCGGGCGGCGAGCGCGGGCACCTACATCGTCTATGCGAGCCACGTCGCGGCGATGGCGCCCGGCACCAACCTCGGCGCGGCGTCGCCCGTGCAGTTCGGCATCGGCGGTGGCGCACCGCCGGGCGCGAATCCCGGTGCACCGCGACCGACTGGCGCATCGGGTGCGTCCGGTGCGTCTGGCGTGTCGGACGCGGCCGCCATGCTGCTGACCGACACGCAATCGACCGAGATCCGCAAGGCGATGCAGGACGCGTCCGCATACATCCGCGGCCTCGCGCAATTGCGCGGACGCAACGCCGAATGGGCCGAGCGCGCGGTGCGCGAGGCCGTGAGCCTGTCGGCGAACGAGGCGCGCGCGCAGCATGTGGTCGACCTGATCGCGCAGGACCCGGCCGATCTCGCGCGCCAGCTCGACGGCCGCGCGGTGACGACGACCGCCGGCACGCTGCATCTGGCGACCGCGCACGCGCCGCTCGTCGTGCTCGCGCCCGACTGGCGCAGCCGCTTCCTCGCGATCATCGCCGATCCGAACGTCGCGCTGATCCTGCTGACGATCGGCATCTACGGCCTCTTCTTCGAATTCGCGAACCCCGGTTTCGTGCTGCCGGGCGTCGCCGGCACGATCTGCCTGCTGGTCGGGCTGTTCGCGATGCAGTTGCTGCCGGTCAGCTATGCGGGCCTCGGCCTCGTATTGCTCGGGCTCGGCTGCCTCGTCGCGGAGGCGTTCCTGCCGACCTTCGGCGTGCTGGGGTTCGGCGGCATCGTCGCGTTCACGATCGGCGCGCTGATGCTGATCGACACCGACGTGCCCGGCTACGGGATTCCGTGGCCCGTGATCGCGAGCCTCGCGCTCGGCGGCGCGCTGCTCGTCGCGGGCGTGTCGAGCGTCGCGCTGCGCGCGCGGCGGCGCCCGGTCGTGACGGGCGCCGAGGCGATGCTCGGCAGCATCGGCGAAGTGCTCGACGACGGCCTGCAGCCGGACCAGCCGCCAGGCGCGGCCGGTGCACCCTCGTCGGCCGCCGGCTGGGCGCGCGTGCACGGCGAGCGCTGGCGCGTGGCGAGCAGCACGCCGCTGGCCGCCGGCTGCCGCGTGCGCGTCACCGGCCGCCACGGGCTGACGCTGACGGTTGCGCCGCTCTACGACGCGCCCGCCCCCGCCCATCCGCAGGGAGAACCTTCATGATCGGTTACACGTTCGGCTTCAGCAGCGTCCTCGTCGTCTTCGTCGTGGTGCTCGTCGCGTCGTCGATCCGCATCTTTCGCGAGTACGAGCGCGGCGTCGTGTTCATGCTCGGCCGGTTCTGGAAAGTGAAGGGGCCGGGGCTGGTGCTGATCATCCCGATCGTCCAGCAGGTCGTGCGGATCGACCTGCGCACCGTCGTGTTCGACGTGCCGGCGCAGGACGTGATCACGCGCGACAACGTGTCGGTGAAGGTCAATGCGGTCGTGTATTTCCGCGTCGTCGATCCGGAGAAGGCCGTGATCCAGGTCGCGCGCTTCTTCGAGGCGACGAGCCAGCTCGCGCAGACGACGCTGCGCGCGGTGCTCGGCAAGCACGAACTCGACGCGCTGCTCGCCGAGCGCGAACAATTGAACGCGGACATCCAGAAGACGCTCGACGCGCAGACCGATGCGTGGGGGATCAAGGTGTCGACGGTCGAGATCAAGCACGTCGACCTGAACGAGACGATGATCCGCGCGATTGCGCGGCAGGCGGAAGCCGAGCGCGAGCGGCGCGCGAAGGTGATTCATGCGGAAGGTGAGCTTCAGGCGTCGGAGAAGCTGCTGCAGGCCGCGCAGCGGCTCGCGCTGCAGCCGCAGGCGATGCAGTTGCGCTATCTGCAGACGCTGACGACGATCGCGGCGGACAAGAATTCGACGATCGTGTTTCCGCTGCCGGTCGATCTGCTGGGGGCGTTGCTGGATCGGCTGGGCCCGTCGCGCGAGCCTTAAGACGCGCGTGCGCCGTCCCGCAAGACGCCGCGGGCCGATGTCGATGAGCGCGGGAGCCGCGGCCCGCGCCCGGCGGCCAGCGCCCGCCCGCGTCAGGCCAGCAGCTTGCGCTCGGCCTTGCCGTACTTGATCGACTTCTCGTCCGGAATCATCAGCCCCGTATGCTCGTCGCGGCCCTGCAGCAGGAAACGCGCGTCCGGGTTGCCGATCTGTTCGGCCGCGAGCTTGCTGTCCGCGCCGATCTCGCCCTTCTTCATCCGGTTGACGATCACGCCGGCCGCGGTGTCCTTGAAATCGCGCAGCATCCACGCGTCGCCATCGCTGTCGCCGAATACCAGCAGCGGCCCGTAGCCCTTCTTCGACACGAGCACGTTGCGAATGCCCACCGTCTTGCCGGGCCCCCAGTTGAAGTGCCAGCCGGCCGGATAGGTGCTCGTGTACTTGCCGTCCTGCATGTCGAGACGCAAGCCGATCACGTTCTCCGGCGGCACGCCATAGCCATAGTTCGGATTGCCGGCGAACACGCGCACGACGTCGTCGAGCGACGCGGTGCTCACGTACACGTCGATGCCGTTCGCCCGCAGCGTATGCATCACCGCGCGGATTTCCTCGTGAATGCGGATGCCGTGGAAATGCGTATCGGCCACCACGCCGGCCTTGCCCGGCAGCGTCTTCGGGCTTTCGTAGCGGACCTTGCGCAGCGCGTCGCCGATCCCGTAGTTGTTCGACGCTTGCGCCATCGCCTGCAACTCGGCGGTCGTCATGTTCTGGTAGAAGTAGATGATCCACTTGTAGCCGATTTCGAGCGGATGCGTGTCGCAGATCGCGTCGTACATGAAGTACAGCTTCGCGCGGAAATCCTTGAACTGGTCGGTCTCGCGGATCTCGTCGAGGCTCTTGTCGCCGCCGAAGCCCTGGTAGTTCGCATGGAGCCAGCGGTAGTCGGACTCGACGTCGGCCGCGAGGTCCTCCATCGTCACCGGCTTGCCGTCGACGGTCGTGTAGTCCTTCATGAACGCGCCCTTCGGCACGTCCTTCCACATCACGGCGACGAATTCGTCCGGCGTCAGCTTGTACTGCAGATGGTTGATCTGGTACATCAGCAACGCCTCTTCGCAGTCGTTCATGATGCACGTGTTGTCCCAGTCGAACACCGCATACGGGCGGCGCTTTGCGTCGTAGCGGGCGCTCGCGACGCCATGCTGGTCGAGCACCGCCTGCAGGCGCGCGGCGTTGAACGGCGACCAGCGGCCGGGGTCCAGCGCGTCCGGGGCGGTTGCGCTCTTCGCGCCGGCGATGCCGGCCTTGAGCATCAGCGGCGTCGCAGCGGTCGCCGCGGCAAGGGTGTTCATGAACTGGCGGCGTTGCATGGTCTCTCCGTTGAAATGCCGAATCGGCTTCGGTCGCTGCCCCGCGCGACGCGCGACACACCGGCCTCGCGAAGCCGCAAAGGCTTCGAATCGGGGCGGATGATGTGACGAAATTATTTCGGCAATTTGACAGCGTCCCACCGTGACACGACGGGGAGTTGATCCGGCGCGACATGCCGGGCCGTGTGGAAGCCTTGCCTGGCGCGATCCCTGTCGACTTCCCTGCTGAGGACGCACGGACAAGCGACGCCCATCCAGCCCCGAGCGCCTGAAATCTAGAGCTTCCCCTCCATTTCGGCCCTTCATTAGGAGAAGTCCTCATCTCCAAGGGCTGGCGCGCGACCGCGAACCGGCTATGATCATTACATTACTCAATGACACATTAAATGCTGACTGAATAAGCCGTATGACGATGGACGCCGGCGGATGCATCCAGATCAGCACCCCAAGCCTTGCCCAGGACCCGCCCTACGCCGACACGCAAACGCGGGCCGACACATGGAGACGCATCATGACCGCCCACCATCCGCTGCCGGAAGTCCACCTCGACGAGCTGCCGCAATTCCGCGCGGTCCAGCAACTGGCCTACCGCTGCGTCGAAACCGTCGGCGCGATGCTCTACCCCGGCATCACCGAGAAGGAGGCCGCGCGCCTCCTGACCGAATGGCTGCAGGACAACGGCGTGCACGACTGGCTGCACAAGCCGTTCGCGTGGTTCGGCGACCGCACCGCGTTCGAGGGCTTCTCGGGCCTCAAGCACATGGGCGGCTTCAATCTCGCGTTCTTCCCGAGCAACCGCCAGCTCGAAACCGACATGCCGGTGATCCTCGACGTCGCGCCGGTGCTCGACGGCATCGTCGCCGACGTCGGCTACGCGCACTGCCTGGGCCGCAACCCGATCCTCGAGCAGTTGCAGGACGACCTGATGGACCATCGCGACATGATCGTGCGGCTCGTGAAGGCGCGCCGGCCGATGGCGGAAGTCGCGCAGGAAGTCGACGCGCTGTGCCGCCGCCAGGGCGTCGAGCCGCGCCACAAGGCCTATCCGTTCAAGGTGCTCGCGCATCGCGTCGCGAAGATCCACAAGCTGTCGAAGCCGCGCTTCGTCGCGCGCTTCGGGCTGAACGCGACACGCAACCTGCTGCTCGACCAGGGCCGCGCGGCGAAACAGCAGGGCTGGTCGCCGCTGTGGTCGATCGACCGCCGCTCCGAGCATGCGCCGGTGCCGGGCCTGTGGGCCGTCGAGCCGCATCTCGGCTTCGCCGGCGTCGGCGCGAAATTCGAGGAGCTGCTCGTGATCACCGACGACGACGCGTACTGGCTCGACGAGGATCTGCCGCACGTGCGCCGCTGGCAGCGCCGCCAGGCCGAGCGCGCGCAGGCTGCGTCGACCTTGTCGGCCGCCGCCTGACGAACCACCCACCTCCCGACTCCCTGAACGACGGACTCACGATGCAGCCTCTTTCCGACGAAGCGCCGCTGGCCCTGTTCGAATCGGTTCACAGCGAAACGGCGGTCGCCTCCGGCGACCTGACGCTCGCGGTCCGGACCTGGGGCGACCCGGCCCGCTCGCCGGTCGTGCTGGTACACGGTTATCCCGACGACAGCAGCGTCTGGCAGCACGTCGCGCCGCTGCTCGCGCGCCGGCACTACGTGATCGCGTACGACGTACGCGGCGCGGGCTTGTCGGGCGTGCCGACGCGCACGGCCGACTACCATCTCGCGAAGCTGACCGACGATTTCGTCGCGGTGATCGATGCGCTCTGCCCCGGCCGCGCCGTGCATCTGGTCGCGCACGACTGGGGCTCGATCCAGGGCTGGGAATTCGTCACCGATCCGCGCCTGGCCGGCCGCATCGCGTCGTACACGTCGTGCTCGGGGCCGTGCCTCGACCACGTCGGCTTCTGGCTGCGCGAACGCGTGCTGCACCCGACGCCCGCGTCGCTGGCGAAGCTCGGCGGCCAGCTCGTGCGTTCGTGGTACGTCTATCTGTTCCACCTGCCGTTCATCCCCGAGCTCGGCTGGCGGCTGTGGCTCGGCCGCGCGTGGCCGAGCCTGTTGCGCCGGCTCGAGAAAACGCCCGCCGCGCCACGCCCGACCCAGGCCGACGACGGCGCGCACGGCGTACGGCTCTATCGCGCGAACTTCATCCGCTGCCTGTTCGCGCCGCGCGAACGCTACGCGCACGCACCGGTGCAGACGATCGTGCCGCTCGGCGACAAATACGTGAGCCCCGCGCTGTCCGAGAACCTGTCGCGCTGGGTGCCGCAGTACTACCGCCGCGAAGTCGCGGCCGGCCACTGGCTGCCGCTCGCCGATCCCGCGCGCTTCGCGGCGCTCGCCGAGCAATTGATCGACGCGGTCGAATCCGGCGACGAACCGCCCGCGCTCGCGAACGCGCGCCGTCGCGCCACCAGCGGACGCTTCAGCGGCAAGGTCGCGGTCGTCACCGGCGCGGGCAGCGGGATCGGCCGCTGCGCGGCGCTGGCCTTCGCACGCGAAGGCGCGACGATCGTCGCCTGCGACATCGATCTCGCGAGCGCCGAACGCACCGCGCTGCTGATCGGGCTGACCGGCGCCCAGGCCCATGCGAAACGCGTCGACGTCGGGTCCGCCGACGAGATGGAAGCGCTCGCGGCGTGGGTCGGCAGCGAACTCGGCGGCGCGGACGTCGTGATCAACAACGCGGGCATCGGCATGGCCGGCGGCATCCTCGACACGAGCGCGCGGCACTGGGAGCGCATCCTGCACGTGAACCTGTGGGGCGTGATCCACGGCTCGCGGCTGTTCGCGCAGCAGATGGCCGCGCGCGGCACCGGCGGGCACATCGTCAACACCGCGTCGGCCGCCGCGTTCGGCCCGTCGCGCGACCTGCCCGCGTATGCGACGACGAAGGCCGCGGTGCTGATGCTCAGCGAATGCATGCGCGCGGAACTCGCGGAGCAAGGCATCGGCGTGACGGCCGTGTGCCCCGGTTTCGCGGAAACCGGAATCATGGCGTCGACGCACTACGCGGGCGCCAACGCACAGGACGAAGCGCGGCTGCGCAAGCGCGCGACGAAGCTGTACCAGATGCGCGGCCTGAAACCGGAAACCGTCGCGCAGGCGATGGTCGACGGCGTGCTGCGCAACCGCCCCGTCGTCGCGGTCGGCGGCGAAGCGCACGCGCTGCGCTTCGTCGGCCGCTTCATGCCGTGGCTGGGCCGGATGATCGCCCGCGTCAGCATGGCATCGCATTGACGGCGCACGACGCCGCACAGGGAGACAACATGACCGATACCGCCGACTATCACAAGATCAAGGCCCGGCACGTGAAGTTCGACTTCAGCGACACGCCGGTCACCTGGGTGCCGAACGATCCGGGCAGCACGCACATCATCAACACGCTGAACCTGCTGTTCCCGGAAGGCGAGCTGTGGTTCTGCCGCGTGTACAACAAGGCGCTGCCGCTGATCACCGATGCACGCCTGCGCGACGAAGCCGAAGGCTTCCTGCGGCAGGAAGCCGTGCATTCGCGCTCGCACGGCGGCGTGCTGAAGCACTACTACGACCGCCACGGCATCGACACGAAGCCGTTCACGCAGAAGCTCAACCGCCTGTTCACGCGCGTGCTGGGCGAGCAGCCGCTGGGGCTGAAGATCGGCCATACGCGCTTCTGGCTGCGGCAGCAGCTGGCCGTGATCGCGTCGCTCGAGCATTTCTTCGGCTATCTCGGCAACTGGGTGCTCAACGCGCACGGTCTCGACGAAGGCCGCGCCGACCCGACGATGGTCGACCTGCTGCGCTGGCATGGCGCCGAGGAAGTCGAGCACCGCACCGTCGCGTTCGACATCTACCGTCACATGGGCGGCACCTATCCGGAACGCTGCGTGCACATGGCGTTCGTGATCCTGCTGCTGCTCTACTACATCACGACTGGTGCGAAGTTCATGTACCGGCGCGACCCGGACGCCGGCCGCTACCCGGGCTTCGTGCTCGCGTGGTGGCGGGGTTCGCGACGCGGGCACCTGCCGTCGTTCTGGAAGGTGATCGGCGCGGCGCTGCGCTATTTCAAGCCGGGCTATACGCCGCACCACGAAGGTTCGACCGAGCAGGCGCTCGCCTACCTCGCCCGCTCGCCGGCCGCGCAGGCGGCCGCGCACGGCGGCAACTGGGGCGCGGCGAAAGGGGCGTGACCGGGCTTCCGGCCGGCTCGGCGGGCGGCGCCCGCCGAAATGCGTACAATCGCGGCTTCAATTTCCCGGAGGTGCCGCGATGGCCATGAAGAAAACCGATCTCGAAAAGAACAAGGCGCTCAAGCTGACGCACGCGATGAAACAGTCGAGCTCCGCGCGTTTCGGCAAGGGCGCCGACGAAGCGGCCAAGCTGGACCGCCGCGCGCAGCGCAAGCTCGACCAGGAACAGGGCCTCGTGCCGTTCGCGTGCAAGCTCAACGCCGAGCTCGTCGAGCAACTGAAGGCGCGCGCGGCCACGCACCCGGAAGGGATGACGGGCCTGCTGTCCGAACTGCTCGTGAACGGCCTCGCGCAACGCGACGCGTAACCGCCACGTATCTCGAAATTTCCGTTGACAGCGCTGCGCCGCGACGACACACTCGTTCGCATGCCTACGTTCAAGCTCGTCGCCATCGCGATTCATTGCCCGGTGAACATTCGAAAGAATGGATCACGGGAGGCGCTTGTGCGTTAGCAATCGAGCAGTACCGCATGTCACACAAGGCCTCGCCGGAAACGGATGAGGCCTTTTTGTTCTGGTGCACGTCATCCGTCCGGCTCACTGAATGGAGCAGACGATGGACCAGGCAAGCCCCCTGTTCGAACGCCGCGATCGGCGCCCCGCCGGCACGATCGCATTACCGACCGTCGTGATCCGTTTCGCGGTCGCGCCGCGCACGACGATGACCTGGCGCGCGCCGCAGGACGCGGAGATCCGCGCGCACGGCGCGGCGCTGTGGATCACGCGCCCGCCGAATGTCGACGATTACTGGGTACAGCCCGGCGACGTGCTGCGCATCGCGCGCGGCGAGCGCATCTGGCTCGGCACCGATGCCGACCGGTCGGCCGAAGCGACGATCACGACCGCGTACGTGCGACGCGGCGAACGGGTCAGGCGCATGCTCGCGCAAGTGCAACGTTTGCTCGTCGGGATAGGGAGAAGGAGCGGATGAGCGGCGCGCCGTTACGCGTGCGTCAAGTACACGACACGCGCAACGGCCGCGACCGGAAACGGACGCACCCGCGGCGCAACGCGTCGCGGGTGCGCATCGAAGGACGCGGCACGCCGGTGCGTGCCGCGAGCGATCGCGCGCCGTGCGCAGCGAGAGGATGCAGCAGGTGCATCAGGTGCTGGCGGCGAGACGCGGGCCCGTGCTTCGTGGAGTGGAATCGAGGTCGGGACGTTGCGCGGCCTGCGAGGTCACCCACGGATCGATGCCCTGTTTCTGCACCTCTTCGAGGAATGACACACGTGTGCGCCAGTAATCCGCCTGTAATTTCGCATCGATGACGCGCTGTTCGGCTGCGAACAGTTCCATGCGCGCCGTCACGAGCATCGACGCAGCGGTTTTTTCCGGCGTGGGGGCGTGTCGCATCGCCCAACGGCTGATCCAGTTCAACATGCTGACCTCCGTGATTACGGACGAACCCGCATCGGGCAATCGCAGCCGGCCGTGCCTGCCCAAACGCGCAACGGCCTTGACCACCATTCACCGCCTGGCCTGCACGGACTGCAACTCCCCCGCATCGGCAATAACCGGCCGGCGTGTGCATGCGCGGTGTATCTATCCTAGAAAGACTTGCCGGTTTACGCGATGGGGTCTTGCAATCTTTTACACAGAAACCACAGTCGCGCCCGCATCGCGAAATGACGGTTGCGGACGGGACGGCTTCGGCGCACGATAATCCGATCCCTGCACCCGCCTGGCCTGACGAATGGCCGCTGCACGCCGCTGCCGCGCCGTGTATCCGCGCCGGCAGCACACGTGCGGACATGCGCACCCGCCGCCTGCACCGCGTTCGTGCAGCATGCGGGCGCTCCGTTTCAGTCGCATGTCATCGTGCACCGCCCGCGCGCAACGCAGCCGGCGTGCCGTTGCGCACGCATCGGCCCGTTTCTCCCACCTGCCCCGCGTCGTTTCCATCGTTTCAGCCATTTCTGCCGGCCCATGCCGCGCGAACCGGTAAAATGCGCGCCTTCGCCGCACGGGCGGGCCGCCAGACCGTTCGCGCGCAGGCAACCGATCGTGCCCTCCAACTATATCGTCCGAGCTATCCGCGCTATTACAATCCGCCGATAGCCGGACAATAGTGGCTGGTTACAGTTAGCCGGCCGCGCTGCCTGTACAACAATTCGGCACAACAATCAACACGACAACCCGACCGGAGAAACGCCTTCATGGAATCCATCAAGCGGTATTTCGGCTTCGCTGAAGCCGGCACCGATTTCCGCACCGAAATACTCGCGGGCGTCACCACGTTCCTGACGATGGCCTACATCATCTTCGTCAACCCCGCGATCCTCGGCGACGCCGGCATGCCGAAGGAATCCGTGTTCGTCGCGACCTGCCTCGTCGCGGCGCTGGCGTCGATCATCATGGGGCTGTACGCGAACTACCCGATCGCCTGCGCGCCCGGCATGGGCCTGAACGCGTATTTCGCGTACACGGTCGTCAAGGGGATGGGCTTCACGTGGCAGGCGGCGCTCGGCGCGGTGTTCATCTCCGGCTGCCTGTTCCTGCTCGTCACGCTGTTCCGCGTGCGCGAGGCGATCGTCAACGGCATTCCGAAATCGCTGCGGATTTCCATTACCGCCGGTATCGGCCTGTTCCTCGGCATCATCTCGCTGAAGACGTCGGGCGTGATCGTCGGCAACCCGGCCACGCTCGTCACGCTCGGCGACCTGCACAAGCACGAGACGATCCTCGCGATCGTCGGCTTCTTCACGATCGTCACGCTCGACCACCTGCGCGTGCGCGGCGCGATCCTGATCGGCATCATCGGCGTAACGATCCTGTCGTTCTTCTTCGCCGGCAACCAGTTCCACGGCGTGTTCTCCGCGCCGCCGTCGATCGACGCGACGCTGTTCAAGCTCGACATCGGCGCCGCGCTGTCGACCGGCATCATCAACGTGATCCTCGTGTTCTTCCTCGTCGAGCTGTTCGACGCGACCGGCACGCTGATGGGCGTCGCGAATCGCGCGGGGCTGCTCGTCGAAGGCAAGATGAACCGCCTGAACAAGGCGCTGCTCGCCGACAGCACGGCGATCGTCGCGGGCTCGGTGCTCGGTACGTCGTCGACCACCGCGTATATCGAAAGCGCGTCGGGCGTGCAGGCCGGCGGCCGCACCGGCGTGACGGCCATCACCGTCGCGGTGCTGTTCCTCGCGTGCCTGTTCATCGCGCCGCTCGCCGGCGTCGTGCCGGCGTACGCCACGGCGCCCGCGCTGCTGTACGTGTCGTGCCTGATGCTGCGCGAAATGGTCGAAGTACCGTGGGACGATGCGACGGAAGCCGTGCCGGCCGCGCTGACCGCGCTGCTGATGCCGTTCACGTACTCGATCGCGAACGGCGTCGCATTCGGCTTCATCGCGTACGGCGGCCTCAAGCTGCTGACGGGCCAGGGCCGCACGGTCAAGCCGATCGTCTGGATCATCGCGGCCGTGTTCCTGTTCCGCTTCTTCTATCTCGGCAGCGAGTAAGCGAAGCGCATCGCACGATGAAACGAAAAAACGCCACCTTCGGGTGGCGTTTTCACTGTGCGTGCCGTGCCGCCTTGTCCACGTGGATCAAGGCGTTGCGACGCCCTTGAGCTCCGCATCGTACAGCCGCTGGGCCAGCGTCGAATCGAGCGTCTTGACGCGGCGATACAACTGCACCGCGTCATCGACCCGCCCGGTGCGGCGATAAGCGACCGCCAGGTTGGCCATGATTTGCGCGTCATCGGGATACGCGCGGTTCATTTCCTCGAAGATCCCGACTGCCGCATCGGGCCGCTTGCCGCGATTCGCCGCGATGCCCATCGCCTCCCGCGCCAACCGGTTCGACGGATCAAGCTTCAATGCATGCGCAGCCGCGGCCGACGCTTCGTCGGGCTGACCAATCTCGTTCAGTTCGCCCGCGAGCACCACCCACCCCGCCGCCAGCGATTCGTCCAGCGCAACCGCGCGCCGGAACGATGCGACGGCATGCACATGCTGGCCCAGTTGCGCCAGCGTCACGCCGTGCATCCGCCACGCCCTCGCGTCGCTGTCGTTCAGCTTGAGGGACCGGTCGAGCGCGCTCAACGCATCGACATAGTTCGACTGTGTCATGTACAGCGCGCCGAGCCGCAACCAGTATTCAGCATTGTCCGGCGCCGCTTCAACCGCACTGTGCATCGCGCTGGACGCGTCGCCGGACTGGCCTTGCAGCGCATACGCCTGGGTCAGCGCGCCCTGGATGAGCGCGGTTGCGGCGGGATCGCCGCCCTTCTGCGCCTTCAGCGCGTGCTGGTAACTGGCGATCGCGTCCGCCAGGTGGCCGAGATCGTATTGCGCACGGCCGAGTGCGTACCAAAGCCGTGCATCGTCGGGAAAGGCCTTCAACCCGTCGTGCAGCACGCCGATGGTGGCCTGGGCATCCGGCTGCGTCGAGGCCAGCAGACTCCACGCATCGGCCTGGCGCGAACCGGACAGTTCATGTACCCCTCGTTCGAACCACGGTCGCGCACCGGCCTTGTCGCCGCGCCGCAAATACGCGATGCCGAGATTCATCCGCAGCATCGTGTCCGACGGATCGGCACGCATGCCGGCATGAAACGCGTCGAGTGCGCGATCCATCTGTCCCAGCTCGGCATAGGTGTTGCCGAGCGAAGACCAGCCAAATGCGTATGACGGATCGTTTTCGACCGAACGTCGATAGGCGGCCAGGCTGAGCGCGCCGCGATCGGGCAGCCGGCTCGTGCGGTAGGCATTGCCGAGGTTGTTCCACGCCCACGCGCTTTGCGGTCGCGCGGCCGTCCATGCAAGGTCATGGCGAATCAGCCCGTCGACGTCGTTTGCCACCGCGTACGCGCGCGCCTGGCTCATCCAGGCGGTCGCTTCGAGCGGCAGGTCGACGGCCGGCATCTTCGCTGCCACGGTCGCCATCCACTCGACTGGCAGGACCATGTAGAGCGACTCGGCACTGTCCGCTCGGACGCCCACCATGCCGATCAGATTGCCTTGCTCGTCGTAGACGCCGGCGCCCGGTTCGGGCAGGTGCGGCGGCGCCGGATTCGGCGACGCGAGCAGGCCGGAATGCACGCCGCCGTCCGCGGCCCATGCATGGCAGCACACGCGCAACGCAACGGGATCACGGCGGTCGAATCGCGCGCCCGCCAGATAGGCGGTCGTGGCCGCTTCCGGACTTCGCGCCGTCAACGGCACGGCGGCGACGTCGAGACCCGTCGCTTCGATGATGCAGATGTCCCGATCCTGGTTGCCCGCGACGAGTCGCGCGGGAAGACGGCGGCCATCGGCCGATGCAATGTCGAATGCCGGTCGGCCGGCGAGCCGATGACACGGCGTCGCGACGCGCCCCGGCGCCACGACGATGCCACCCGTCGTGACGTCGCCCGCGACGATGTCGACCTCACCGGGTGCGCGCCGACCGATCGCGTCGTCGTCCGATCCAACGGCCCCGTCGGCCATCGACATGCCGGCCGCGAGCAACCATGCGCCTGCCAGCAGACGGCGCGCCCTCCCCCATCCCGAACGATGCTCCACGTGCGGTGCCCTCTTTTTATTGTGTTGGAATTCGAATGATTTTCTCTGCGATCCTGACAAATCGAGACGCCGGTTCGTGTCGGCACACTAGCAGCCGCCCCGTTGCAGCATCAATCCGGTACCGCCCGCATACGAAAATGCCGCCCGACTCCGCCGAACGGCATTGCATGAAGGCCACGTCCGCGCGTGCGCCGCTCGCTTGTGCGCGCCGCCGGACGAGCGTCGTGTCGTCAGCGCCAGTTGGCCTCGTAGAAGCGCACGTAGCCGCTGCGCAGCGTCACGCATTGCGCCCGCGTTTCCGACAGCAGGCGCCGCGCGGCCGCCTCGATGCGCTCGCGGTGCTGGTCGAATGCACCGACCATGTCCTCGAAGCGCGGCGATGCCGCGCCGAAGTGGTCTTCCAGCGCCTCGGCGGTGATCTGACATTGGACGCGCTCGCCATTGACCAGTGCCGTGAACGCCAGCATCAGGTCACGCCCCGAATACTCCGGCTTCTCGTTCGTGAAATGGATCTGCATGGAGCCGCCTCGACCGGTAGAAAACGAATGACCGCGTCCGTCGTCCGCTACCGGCCGGACGAAATGTACGCGGGCTCGCCGGCGGAGGCCCCGGCCGCGGAGTGTGGCGCGGTCGATGCATGCCGGTTGAATTCCACTTTAGACGGTTTCGCGCGGGACACAAAAATTTCGGTGTGCGTCGTTCCGACGCGCATTTCGTCTGATCTGCGCGGCATCCGGCACCGTTTCGCCAATGGCCGTCAGTGCGGATCGGTCGGCCAGACGTTGAGCGCGATCGCGGCGGTCGTGACGCCCACCGCAATCGCGGCCGCCCCGTATCTCACCGCATCGGTCAGATCGAACAGCAGTCCGTGGATCGCCACGGCAATGCCGCCCAGCATGATGAAGGTGGCGATGGCCGCCAGCACGACTCTCAGTTCCGCCCGAACCATGATGCGTCTCCCGAACGGATGCATGTCGCGTCGCATGCATGTTGCACTGCGGAACACGGCGCGTGCGTGCTCCATTTCCATCATTGCAGGCGGGCGCCTGAAAGCAAGGGGATTTTGTCGGCAGTCGCGCATCGCACGTGGCGCTTGTATGATGATGCGTACCCGGACGGTCGGCTGTCGCGCCGAATGGTGCACCGCGAGCGGAGCCGCACTCCGCCGCCGATTCCGATCCGGTCGCCCCGACGGCCCCGGGAACAGGAGACAAACCATGCCGCAACCCTACGTGCTGCCCGCCACCACGGGTCGCACCGACCTGCTCGCGCAGGCGCATGCGCGTTCGACCGCGGTCGGCCTGCGCGCGCACGAACGCCCCGATTTCTCGCCGCTGTCGCGCATCGCGCTGCGCGAACTGCTCGACACGAACCACACGCTGTTCTCGCACGCCCGCCCGGTGATGGAGGACCTCCACGCGCAGATCGCCGAAACGCAAAGCCTCGTGCTGCTGACGGACGCCGACGGCGTGATCCTGCACAGCATCGGCGACGCGGACTTCATCGAGAAAGCCAACCGCGTCGCGCTGTGCAACGGCGTGTCGTGGGCCGAGGGCGCACGCGGCACCAACGCGATCGGCACCGCGCTCGCGTCGGGTCAGGCCGTGGTCGTGCACGGTGCCGAACATTTCCTGCGCGCGAACCACATCCTCACCTGCGCGTGCGCGCCGATCGTCGATCCGTTCGGCCGCACGCTCGGCACGCTCGACGTGAGCGGCGACCCGCGCGGCGCCAGCCCGCATACGCTCGCGCTCGTGCGGATGTCGGCGCAACTGATCGAGAACCACCTGTTCGCGAACCAGTGCGGCGAAGCGCTGCGGTTGCGCTTTCACGCCCACGAGGATTGCGTCGATTCGCTGTTCGCCGGGCTCGTCGCGTTCGGCCCCGACGGCGGCCTGATCGCCGCGAACCGCAGCGCCCAATTCCAGCTCGGCGCATCGTTCGATGCACTGCAGCATCAGGCCAGCGACGCGTTGTTCGGCATGCGCTTCGGCCAGCTCGCGCAGCAGGCCGCGCGCGCGCCGGGCGCCACGTTCCGCCTCACGCTGTCGACCGGCGTGCGCGTGCTCGCGCGCTGCGAATTTCCGGAAGCGCAGAAAACGACCGTCGCCGTCACGCCGCCGGCACCGGCCGCACGCGTGCGTGCGCCGGACCCCGATGCGATCACGTTCGCGACGCTCGACACCGGCGACGCGCGCATGGCCGCCGTGCTCGAACGCGTCGCGAAGATTCGCGGGCGCGACCTGCCGCTGCTGATCCTCGGGCAGACCGGCACCGGCAAGGAATGGCTCGCCCGCGCGCTGCACCAGGCGTCGCCGCGCGCGGACGGCCCGTTCGTCGCGGTCAACTGCGCGGCGCTGCCCGATTCGCTGATCGAGGCCGAGCTGTTCGGCTATGAAGACGGCGCGTTCACGGGCGCACGCAAGCGCGGCAGCCCCGGCAAGATCGCGCAGGCCGACGGCGGCACGCTGTTTCTCGATGAAATCGGCGACATGCCGCTCGCGCAGCAGGTGCGGCTGATGCGCGTGCTGCAGGAGCGCGCGGTAATGCCGCTCGGCGGCGCACGCGCGGTGCCGGTCGACGTGCGGGTGGTCTGTGCGACCCACCGCGACCTGCGCGCGATGATCGCGGAGGGCACGTTCCGCGAGGATCTGTTCTACCGGATCAACGGGCTCGCGGTCACGCTGCCGGCGCTTGCCGCGCGCACCGACCTGCCGGCCCTCGTCGAGCGCATCCTTGCGCGGCTCGCGCGCAGCGAGCCGATGCCGCGCCGTCTGGCGGCCGACGTGCTCGATGCGTTCGCGCGCCACCGCTGGCCCGGCAACCTGCGGCAGATGACCAACGTGCTGCGCACGGCCGGCATGCTCGCCGAAGACGAAGCCGAAATCACGCTCGCGCATTTGCCCGACGATTTCTGGCTCGACTGCGACGATGCGCCGGCTACGCCGACGGGCGACACGCCAGCCGTATCGCCCGCGTCGCCTGGCAGGCGCGAAGGCACGACGCTGCAAAGCCATCAGGCCGCGATGATCGACGCGGTGCTCGCGCGGCACGGCGGCAACGTATCGGCGGCCGCGCGCGAGCTCGGCCTCGCCCGCAATACCGTGTACCGGTATCTGCGGCGGCACTGACCCCCACGGCTGGCGGCCGTGGGCCGCCGGCGGGTTCGGGTATGCTTGGCGCGTTGCCGCCGAACCGCCACCCGCTTCCGTCATGACCGATCCAGATCACCCGCCCCTCGTGCGCATCGAGCCGCTCGGCGCGACCTTCGACGCGCCCGATTCGCTCACCCTGCTCGAAGCCGCCGCGTTCGCGCGCGTGTCGCTGCCGCGCTCGTGCCGCAACGGCACGTGCCGAAGCTGCCTTTGCCGGATCGTCAGCGGCAGCGTACGCTACACGATCGAATGGCCGGGGCTCTCCCGCGAGGAAAAAGCCGACGGCTATACGCTGCCGTGCGTGGCCGTCGCGACGTCGGACCTCGTGCTCGACGTGCCCGACGCGGTCATGCTCGACTAGACGCGGCGCGCGACCGCGCGCGTCGTCCTGCAACGCTCTATCCTGCATGGAGAACGTGATGGTCCAGCCAACCGATCGCATCGAAAAACAGACGCTGCTCGCCGCGTCGCCCGACCGCGTCTGGGCAGCCGTGAGCAATTCCGGCGAATTCGGCCAGTGGTTCGGCGTGTCGTTCGACGGCCCGTTCGAGGCCGGCCAGTCGCTGTTCGGCCGCATCACCCCCACCCGCGTCGACGACGACGTCGCCAAGGCGCAGGAGCCCTATGCGGGCACTGTGTTCGAAATCGTCGTCGACCGCATCGAACCCAAGCAACTGTTCTCGTTTCGCTGGCATCCGTTCGCGATCGATCCGGAATTCGATTATGCGTCCGAGCCGATGACGCTCGTCACCTTCACGCTCGCGCCGCAGGCCGGCGGCACGCTGCTCACGGTCACCGAAACGGGTTTCGACCAGTTGATCGAAGCGCGTCGCGCGACGGCGCGCGACATGAACGACCAGGGCTGGGCCGCGCAGATGACGCTGATCGCGAAGTACCTGGCGCAGCCCGCGTAGCGCGCCGCGATGCCGCACGTCGGTGCCGGCCGGCGAACCGGCGTGCGTGGCATAATCGGCCGCATCGTCGTCCACCCGCCGCCGCGCATCGCATGCTGAGTCGTCGCCTCCGGAAGATCGGCAGTCTGATCGGGATGCTCGCCATCCTGATGACGGCGCTCGCGCCGACGATCTCGCAGGCGCTGACCACGCAAGGGCGCGTCGACGCGCTGCTGGCCGGCTACTGTTCGTCCGCGCCGGCCGCCGGCACGCCGTCCGCCGATACGGCGACGAAAAGCCTGCAGGCCCATCTCCACGCATGCGGCTACTGCAGCCTGCTTGCCCATACCCCCGCGCTACCCGCCCCCGAACTGACGTTTGCGGCCCGCGTGCACGCGATCGAACATCGCGCGGCCACCCGCTTCGAAAGCCTGCGCCGCGCGCAGCCGCTCACGGCCGCGCAACCGCGCGCCCCGCCGTTCACGTCCTGATCCGTCGTCATTACGCGTGATGCCGTCGTGCATCACGTCGCCCGCGCACGCCGCCCGCGTGCGCGACGTGTCACGTTTCGAAGGACGATCATGTCTCACCCTGCCGCGCACGGCGTCGTGCCGCGCGCGTGGTTGGCCGTCTCCGGTTCGGATCGCCGCGCTCCGGCATTCGCCCGCATGCGAATGCCCGTCCTCGCACGTCCGCGCCGAGCGCCGCCGACATCGATGCCGTTCACGCGGCCGTCCGTCGAATCCGTCTTTTCCATCCGATTCGTCATTCGCTCATCCAGTCATGAAAACCACCACTTTCGTTCGCGGCGCACTCGCCGCACTCGGCTTCGTCGTTATCCACGCCGCTCATGCACATGCCCTTCCGAAAACGCAGGACCCGGCCCCCGACGCCACACTGTCGAGCGCGCCGCCCGCGGTCACGATCGAGTTCGGCGAAGCGCTCGAGCCCGCGTTCAGCTCGATCGCCGTGACCGACAGCCATGGGCAGTCGGTCGTCGACGGGAAGTCGGCCGTCGACGCCGGCAACCGGAAGCGGATGCACGTCGCACTGGCGAGCCTGAAGCCCGGCACCTACACGGTCGCATGGATCGCGGTGGCCAGCGACGGCCATCGCACGCACGGCCGCTACGCATTCACGCTGAAGTAACGCATGTCACGCACGCGATGCGCATCGGTGCTTCGTGCCGAGCACATTCGCATCGATGCCCGCGGCATCGCACCCAATCAGGAGAACACATGATGAAACGCTCGATTCCGACCGGCCTGCTCGTGGCGCTGGCGCTGCACGCCACCGCCACCTTCGCCGCGTCGACCATCCAGGCCGATGCGTGCTGGATTCGCACCATGCCGGCGACGGTGCCGTCCTCCGGCTACTTCACGCTGAAGAACCACGGCGACGCGCCCGCGACGCTGACCGGTATCGACACGCCCGCCTACGGGATGGCGATGGTGCATGAAACGCAGACGAGCGGCAGCACCGCGAAGATGGTGCACGTCGACTCGGTCGTCGTGCCGGCGCACGGCTCGGTGACGTTCAAGCCGAAGAGCTATCACGTGATGCTCGAGGAACCGCGCCAGTCCGTCACGCCCGGCGCGAAGGTGCCGTTCCGGCTGCACTTCGCGGACGGCTCGACCGTGTCCGTGACCTGCGACGCGAAGGCGCCGACCTACGCCGGCCAGTAACGCCGCCTGCCTCACGAAAGGAGACGCACATGAAAAACCGCCTGCCGCTGGCCGACCTGATCGTTCGCTACCGGACGCCGCTGAATGTCGCGGTGCTGATCGTCTGCGGGTTATGGGCCGCCTGGATCGCGTGGATGACGCGGCCTGCCGCCATCGATACGCCGCCGTCGATTCCCGCGTACTGCATGCGCGACGCACGCTGACGCGACGGCACGGTTCCGGCGGCGGCCCGCGCCCTTATTGGCGTGGCATCATCGCTTCATCCCGACCGCTGGAACCGCCTTCCGGAGCGCCGCATGTCCATTCAGACCTGGATGCTGTTTGCCGCAGCCTATCTCGCCACGACGCTGTCGCCGGGGCCCAACGTGCTGCTCGTGATCCGCAACACGGTGCGCTACGGCGCGCACGGCACCGCCGCGACGATCGCCGGCAACCTCGTCGCGCAGGGCGTGGTCGTGCTGCTGGTCGCGCTCGGCGTGGGCGCGGTGCTGGCCGCGATGCCGCCGCTGTTCGTCGCGATGAAGGTGATCGGCGCCGCGTATCTGATCTTTCTGGGTGTGCGGCAGTTACGCGGCGAGCGCAAGACCGCCGCATCGAGCGGCGCCGCGGAGATCGCCGTGCCCGATCGACGGAAGCTGTTTCGTGAAGCGCTGTTCGTGTCGGGCAGCAATCCGAAGACGATGATCTTCCTGTCCGCTTTCATGCCGCAGTTCATCGTGCACGACCGCCCGCTGGCGCTGCAGTTCGTCGTGATGTACGCGACGATCGCCTGCACGGTCGTGGTCGTTCACAGCGTCTATTCGGCCGGCGTGCGCCGCCTGCATCGCGGCTTCGGCATGAGCCGCGCGGTGCGCGCGCTCAAGCGTGCGAGCGGACTGCTGTTCGTCGGGCTCGGCATCAAGCTGCTGACCGCGCGGCAGGCATGAGCCGGCCCCATCCGGTCAGCGCATGCGAGCGGCCAGCGCGGCCGTGATCTCGTCGAACGACGGCCGCGCATCGACGTCCTCGTTCACGCAGGCCGCCGCCAACGCATCGAGCGCGCCGACGTGCGGTTCGCAGCGCTCGAGCAATTCGCCGAGCAGATAGCCGAACGCGCGCGCTTCGAGCCGTTCGAACCTTGCGCCGCGCGTGCGCTCGGTCGGGTCGTACAGCGACGCCGCGCCGAAATCCCCGAGCAGCGCGCCGCCTGCGCCGTCGTGCAGGATGTTGTGCGCATACAGGTCGCCATGCATGATGCCGCGCGCGTGCAGATGGCCGGCGACCGACGCGATGCCGTGCGCGATCCGCAGCGCTTGTGCCGGCTCGAATCTCGCATCGGCGGCATAGACGTCGCGCGTGCAGGACGCGAAGCTCGGCGGCCCGGCGAGGTTCGTCAGCGCGGGATCGACCAGTTCCATCACCAGGCCGTGCGTGCCATCCGGATGCCCGCGCAGCTTGCCGATCACCGGGATCAGGTTCGGATGACCGCCGGCATGCAGGCACGCGGCCATTTCGCAATCGGGCAGGCCGTCGCTCGTCACCGCGCCCTTGAACAGCTTGACCGCGACCGTGCGCGGCGGATGACCGTCCGCACGCCACTGCGCACGGTAAATGACACCCGACGCGCCCTCGCCCAGTTTCTGTTCGCATGACAGCGCGGCCCAGTCGATTTCCGCGACGTCCGGCCCGGCGGACGCCGCGGCCTCCGGCACCGCGCCGAACGGATTGCCGGCCACGGCGAGCCACGCAAGACGCGGCAGGCGCGACAGCCAGTCGGGCAACGCGTCCAGCCGGTTCGCCGACAGGCGCACCAGCTCCAGCGCACGGCAGGCGGCCATTTCCGCGGGCAGCGCCCGCAGCTGGTTGCCGGCCAGCATGAGCTTCTGCAACCGCGCACAGTCGCCGATGTCGGCCGGCAGTTCCTCGATTGCGTTGTCGGTCAGGATCAGCCAGCGCAGCGCACGCGGCAGCGCGCCGCGCGGCACGGTGTGAATCGAGTTCGCCTTGAAGCCGATCATGTCGAGTTGATCGCACGCGCCGAGCACGTTGGGAAAAGCGGTGAAGCGGTTGCCCGACGCGAACAGGATGCGCAGGCGATGCAGCCGCGGCAGGTCGTCGGGTAGCGCGGACAACGCATTGCCGGTGAGGTCGAGCACTTCGAGCGTGTCGGCCAGATCGAAGATCTCGCGCGGAAATTCGGTTAATCCGCACGCGAGCTTGAGTTGCCGCGCGCCCGACAGTTGTCCGGCCTGCAGTTGTTCGAGGGTGTGGGTCACGGGGAGAAAACGGGTGGCGGTTGCGGGGACCCGTCGGGTCGATCGGACGAATTCTACCGGGATCGATCGCGTGCCCCTACATGACCTTGTCATACCCCCTTCACAAATGCGGAATGTGACGTTAGAATTGCGCCCCTTGCAGTGCCGACGTGGTGAAATTGGTAGACACGCTATCTTGAGGGGGTAGTGGCGAAAGCTGTGCGAGTTCGAGTCTCGCCGTCGGCACCAGATGCGTTTTCCTCGCATTCCAGCATTTCCGAAACCCGCGACAGCAGATGGCGTCGCGGGTTTTTTGTTTTCAGCTACGCCAACAACAGAAAATTCCGCACCACCGCGGACGGCTCGTCGCAGCGCGACGCGATGGCCAGCCTCGCGCGAAACCGGTTACCCGCGAACGGCCGGTATACGACGCCGGGCACCTGCACCTGCGTAATCGCCTTCGGCACGACCGATACGCCGAGCCCGGCCGCCACCAGCGTCACCGCGGACGCCATCTGCGGCGCCGGTTGTGCCATGCGCGGCTCGAACCCGGCGGCCTGGCACGCAGCGACGATGTCGTCGAACAGCGCGCCGCCGGCCGCGCGCGGCACCTGCACGAACGACTCGTCGGCCAACTCCGCCAACTCGATGCGCCGGCGCTGCGCCAGCCGGTGCGCGACGGGCAGCGCGACGAACATCGGCTCCTCGTCCCAGTCGGCTACCCGCAGCGTCGCGGCGACGCGGCGCTCGGGCCGCACGATCGCGACGTCGAGGCGCCCGGCCTCCAGCGCTTCCAGCAGCACGCCCGACGTCGCTTCCTGCAACGTCAGCTCGGCATCCGGGAACGCCTCCCGAAAGCGGCGAATCAGATCCGACACTTTCGGATTGAACGCGGCCGTGCCGGTGAAGCCGACCCGCAAATGACCGGTTTCCCCGCGCGCGGCGCGCCTGGCCGCCCGTGCCGCGCGCTCGGCGTCGTCGAGCACGCGTCGCGCCTCTTCCGCGAACACCTCACCCGCCAGCGTGAGCTCGGCGCCGCGCGCGGTCCGCTTGAACAGCTCCACGCCGAGCTCGTTCTCGAGCGCCTTGATCTGCTGGCTCAACGGCGGCTGGCCGATACCGAGCATTTCGGCGGCCTTCGTGAAATTCGATGCGGCCGCGACGGCCAGAAAGTAGCGGAGATGCCGGAGTTCCATGCGTGACGTGACCTCGCGGTGAGTCGGATCGGCCTGTCGGCCAGTGTTAAAACATATGGCTGCGGTTCATTTCATATATTGGACATATACATGGCCGTGCGCAAGAATTCGCGTATTCCGTCGCACATCGAGTGCCTTCATGTCCTCCGCTTCGATTTCCCGTTCCATGCCCGGCACGCAGAACGCCGCACCCGATGCGCTGCCGGCCGGCGTGTCCCCGCGCTCGGCCGCGTACAAGCGCATCGCGTTCGCGCTGTTCCTCGCCGGCTTTTCCACTTTCTCGCTGCTGTACTGCGTGCAGCCGCTGCTGCCCGCGTTCGCCCATGAGTTCAACGTCGGCGCGGCATCGAGTTCGCTGTCGCTGTCGTTGTCGACCGGGATGCTCGCGGTGTCGATCCTGTGCGCCGGCGCGCTGTCCGAACGGGTCGGGCGGCGCGGGCTGATGTTCGCGTCGATGACGCTGGCCGCGCTGTTCAACCTGCTCGCCGCGTGGTCGCCGAACTGGCACCTGCTGCTGGTCTGGCGCGCGCTCGAAGGCTTCGCGCTGGGCGGCGTGCCGGCGGTGGCGATGGCCTATCTCGCGGAAGAAATCGCCGCCGACGGGCTCGGCTTCTCGATGGGGCTCTATGTCGGCGGGACCGCGTTCGGCGGCATGATCGGACGGATCGGGATGAGCGCGCTCGAGGAGCACTTCTCGTGGCGCACGGCGATGCTGTCGATCGGCGTCGTCGACCTGCTCGCGGCGATCGCGTTCGTGATGCTGCTGCCGGCCTCGCGACGCTTCGTGAAGCGCACCGACCTGACGCTGCGTCACCACCTGCGGCTGTGGCACGCGCAACTGCGTCATGCGCGCCTGCCGTTCGTGTTCGCGATCGGCTTCCTGGTGATGGGTGCGTTCGTGACGATCTACAACTACGCCGGGTTCCGGCTCATGGCGGCGCCGTTCAACCTGAGCCCGACCGCGTGCGGGCTGATTTTCGGCGCATACCTGTTCGGGATGGTGTCGTCATCGAGCGCCGGCGCGCTCGCCGATCGCCTCGGGCGGGCGCCGGTGCTGGTCAGCGGCATCGTCGTGTTCGCGGCGGGCCTCGCGCTGACGCTGTCGCACTCGCTCGTCGCGATCGTCGTCGGCATCGTGCTCGTGACGATCGGCTTCTTCGTCGCCCACTCGGTCGCGAGCGGCTGGGTCGGCGCGCTCGCGGGCGCCGCGAAGGGGCATGCGGCTTCGCTGTATCTGCTGGCCTACTACGTCGGGTCGAGCGTGCTCGGCTCGGTCGGCGGCGCGTTCTGGCAACGCGGCGCGTGGACGAGCGTCGCCGCGTACGTCGCGGTGCTGCTCGTCATCGCATTGCTGGCCGCGCGGCGCTTGAGTCGTGCTTGAGTCGCCCTTGAGCCATGCGTGACGCGGCTCGGCGCGGTGCGGCCCGCGCCGTGCACCTGCGCCGGCCGCTCAGCCGTCACGACACCAGCGCATCGTCCCCTTTCATCGCATACGCCGCCTCGCGCCGCCGCAGCTTCATCGCGATCAGCGCCGCCAGCACCGCGAGCGCGACGCCGGTGAGAAACCCGCCCGTATAACCGACCTTCGCGGTCAGCGACAGGATCGTCGACGACGCGATCAGCTCGCCGAGATCGCGCGTGCTCTGCACGGCGGTCACGTCGGTGCCGGCCTGATCGCTGCCGCCCGCGAAACGCATGCCGGCCGTCATGATCGACACGGACGTGATGCCGGTCGCGAGCGAGCCGAGCACCGTGCACAGCCACGCCCACGACGGCGACACCGGCAGCCACCCGCTCGCCTGCGCGAACCACAGCAGCGCCGCCGCGCCCGCGCAGCTCACGCCGGCCGTGAACGCCCGCCACAGGCCGAGCGCCCGCACGAGCCACGCGCCGCCGCCGCATCCGAGCACGACCGTCACGACGCCGCCCGCCATTCCGAGCTTCCCGATCGCGTCGAGCGACCAGCCCGCGTCGTTGAGGAACAGCTTCGACAGGCCGAAGCCCGATACGGCGGTCATCGCCGACAGCAGCGCGAGCGACAGCAGCGACCACGAACGCGGCCGCTTCGCGAAGCGCACGAGGCTCGCATCGTGATCAGGCCGGATGCGCGCGCGATCCGCGTCGCGCGGCAACACCCACAGCACGCAGACGAGGCTCGCGAGCGGGACGGCGGCCAGCGCGAGAAAGGCGGTTGGCTGGCCGAACAGGCCGATCAGCGTCAACGTGCCGGCGCCGCCGCCGAAGAAGCCGATCATCACGCCCGCGATCTGGATCGCGTTGATCCTCGCGAGCGTGTCGCCGCTGAAATGCTCGGCGGCCATCCCGTCGTTCGCGATGTCCTGCGTCGCGCTCGCGAGCGACGCGACGGCCAGCAGCCCGACCGCCCAGCCCGCCGTCGCGACCGTCATCCCGATCTGCGCGAGGCTGGCCAGGCACAGCACGACGATCGTCTGCATCGGCAGCATCCAGCTGCGCCGCCGGCCGATGCGGGGCGACCAGCGGTTGTCGACGACAGGCGCCCACAGGAATTTCACGACCCACGGCAGCCCGACGAGCGGCAGGAACGCGAGCGCATGAAGTGGTGCGCCGTCGTGGCGCAGCAGCGTCGGCATCGCGTCCATCGCGATGCCGATCGGGATGCCCTGTGACAGGTAAAGCAGCGTGATCGTGATGACCAGGCGGCGATGTTCGAGCAGGTCGCGCATCGAATTCTCCAGTTGCATGAGGTTAAAAAGGTTCGGCGCCGGCCGGCACGCGCGCGGGCTGCATCGCGTCGCGCCGCGGACGGCGCGCCGCACGCAGCAGCAATGCGCCGAAGGCGACGAGCGCCGCGTCGATCGGCCAGTACACGGGTCGGCCCGCGTCCAGCAGCGCGAGCGCGCAATGGGTCGCGCCGGCCAGCCCGTACGCGACGCCGGCCGCACGCATCAGCACGCGCAGCCATGCCGCGCGATCGGCGACGCAGGCCGCGAGCGCGATCGCGCCGCCCCACACGGCCCAGAACAGCATCGCGAGCGCATGGTCGACGTGCATGCCGTCGGGCAGCGCACGGCCGGCGAACAGCAGCGCACCGCCCGCGAGCACGAGCCCGCCGCACACGCCGACCGCGGTGGCGGCCAGCACGTCCGCCGAGCGATCGCGCTGCGCGCGCCGCCGCTCGATCCACAGATGCAGCCCCGTCGCGCACAACGCACACGCGGCGAGCCCCATCAGGAAATGCAGCACGCGCAGCCCATCACCGGCCGCACCCACCCAGCCGTATTGCGCGAAATGCAGCGGCTGCACCGCGATGAACGCGCGCAGCCAGAAACCGCGGCCGCGCGACGTCGCATCGGCGAGCCATTGCCCGTCCGTCGCGCGGTACAGGTGGCGTTCGAACACGGCCGTGCTCGGCAGGCCCGCGGTCGTACCGGCAATCTCGACGCGTGCGTTCACGTCGCCCCAGCGATGCAGCACGACGGCTTCGGGGCGGAAATCCGGCCTGCGCACCGCGTCGCGCCGCAGCAGCGCATCGAGATCGGGCGCATGCCGCCATGGGCCGCCGGCCTCGACGGGCGACGGTCCGCCCAGCAGCTCGGCGAACGCACGCTGCGGCTGCCCCGGATACGCGACGCCCGCGAGCGACACCGTGCCGAGCGCGCCGAGCCCCGACAGCACGCCGGTGAACGCGAACAGCACGAGCCACGGCGTGCCCCACAGGCCGATCCACGCGTGCAGGTCGAACAGCGCGACGCGCAAGCCGTGGCCGCGCCGGATGCGCGCCGCGTCGGGCCAGCGCTTGCGATGCACGACCACGCCCGCGACGATGAGCACGAGCAGTACGACGCCCCACAGGCTCACGAAGATGCGCCCGGGGAAGCCGGCGAACAGCGTCTTGTGCAGCGTGACGATCAACGTCGCCCGCGCGGCGTCGGGCAGCGGCGCGCCGGTCGCCGAATCGAGCGCGAGCGTGCACGTCTGGCGCGCGTCGCAGAAACGGATGGCCGGATCGTCCGGCCGCGGCAGCACGATGCGCGCGTCGCGCAACGCGACCCCGAGCGACGCCGCGCGCGCGACGAGCGCGTCGAGCGGCAACGTCGGCCGTGCGACGGCGACCGCAGGCGGCCGCCACCAGCCCTGCATCGAATCGAACGCGAGACTCCAGGTGCCGCTGAACAGCACGACGAACAGCACCACGCCGAACAGCGCGCCGGCGCCGCGATGCAGCGCGCGCCAGCGCGAACGCGACGAAGCATCCATGTCAGCGCCCTCCCCAGAACATCGCGCACGGCACGAGCACCGCGAGCCACGCACCCGCACGCCACACGGCCTGTCGCCAGCCGGGGGCGACGAGCACCCACAGCAGCGCGGCGACGCTCGCGACGAGCGTCAGCAACACGGCCGCATAGAGCCGGTTCAGGCCGTCGTCGGGGTAATGACGGGCCAGCGTGAGCGCGAGCGCGACCGCCCCCGGCAGCACGCCGCCGATCGCGATCGCCGCCCGCGCGCCCCAGCCGGCCGCCATCAGAATTGCCCGCGCACGGTCAGCATCACGTTGCGCGGTTCTCCGTAACGGTTGTTCCAGCCCGGCTGGCTCAGGCTCAGGTAGTAGGTGCGGTCGAACAGGTTGTTGACGTTGAGCGCGGCGCTCCAGTGCTTGTCGTAGCGGTAGCCGAGCCGCACGCTCGCGAGCGCGTAGCCGCCCTGGCTCATCGTGACGCCGTTCGCCTGCGCCGAGTAGCTGCTCTGCACCTGCACGCCGCCGCCGATGCTCCAGCGCCGCTCCTGCCACGGCAGGTCGTAGTTGGTCCACAGCCGGAACAGGTGGCGCGGATTCAGCAGCGGCGCGAACGAACCCGCGTTCGCGAGGTTGTCCGCATAACGCATCGTGTCGTACGTGTAGCTCGCCCACACGCTCCACCACGGCGTGATGCGCCCGTTCGCCTCGAACTCGAAGCCCTGGCTGCGCACGCTGCCGCCGTTCACGTAGTAGCAGCTCGGCCCCGCGCACGGATGCGCGAGGTCGACCTGCGGGTTGTTGTCGAGATCGATGCGGAACGCCGCGAGCGACACGTCGAGCTTGCCGCCCGCCAGTTCGCCCTTCACGCCCGTTTCGTAGGTGCGCCCCTTCACCGGCGTCAGGATGCCGCCGCCCCACATCGACTTGGTCTGCGGCTGGAACACCTCCGCATAGCTCGCGTACCACGACCAGTCGCGCGCGAAATCCCAGATCAGCCCGCCGTACGGCGTGAACTGGTGGCCGGTGTTGTAGTGCGCGCCGAGGCTGTCCTGGTTCCACCAGCTCATCCGGCCGCCGAGCACGAGCGTCAGCGGCTCCGCGAGCTTGATGCGGCCCAGCCCGTAGACGCCCTTCTGCGAAACGTCGTTCTGCTGCGACTGCTGGTACGGCCCGATGCCGGGCTCGGGCACGCTGCTCGGGTTCCAGCGGTACACGTTCACCGGCGTGCCGGCCACGTCGCCGAGCAGCGGCGCGGTCATCTGCCCGCTGCTGCTGTTCGCGTAGGTGACGCCGAACAGCAGGTCGTGCGTGAGCCCGAACGCATGCACGGGGCCCTGCACGTTCGCATCGATGCTGCGGCTGTAGCTGCTGAACTGGTACGCGGCGCCGGTCAGCCGGCCGCCGGCGCCCGTCGCCGGATCGATCGCGCCAAACGAACCCGCGTACTTCAGGTCCGAGCGCACGCTCTGGTATTCGCCGCTGACCTTCGCCTTCCAGCCGGCGCCGAGCTTCTGCTCGATCGACGCGAACGCGCGCGTCGTGTCCCAGTTGAAACGGCCCCACGCGGTGTCGAGGAACGTCGAGCGCGACAGGCCGAGGCTGGACCCGTCGCGCGCCATCGGCACGCCGGACATGTCGGGCACCGATGTCGTGGTCTGGTACTGCGCGCCGAACGTGAGCAGCGTGTCGCGCGTCACGTCGACTTCCGTGACGCTGTAGATCGAACGCGTGTCCTGCTTCGCGTGGTCGTAGAAGAAGTGGCGATCCTCGTACGCGGCGACGAGCCGGCTGCGCACGGTGCCGGCCGCATTGAGCGGGCCGCCGATGTCGGCTTCCGCGCGATAGCGGTCCCAGCTGCCGACGCTGGCGGTCGCATGCGCGGAGAACTGGTATTGCGGGCGCTTGCGCACGAGGTTGACGGTCGCGGCCGGATTGCCCGAGCCGTGCAGCAGCCCGTTCGCGCCGCGCAGGATTTCGACGCGTTCGTACACCGAGATGTCCTGCGGCGCGCTCGCCATGTCGCCGATCACGACCGGCACGCCGTCGAATTCGAACGAATCGACCTTGAAGCCGCGCACGAAGTACGCAGTGGTGAGCAGCACGTACGGCTGGACGGTCACGCCGGCCGACTGCTGCATCACCTCGTCGAGCGAGAACAGGTTCTGCTGGTCGATCCGCTCGCGCGTCGTCACGCTGACCGACTGCGGAATCTCGCGCAACGCGAGCGGCATCTTGCCGACCGTCGCCACGGACGGATCGTCGGCGACGCCGCGCGACGCATTCACCGCAATCGCCTTCAACTCGCTCCCGGCAGGCTGCGCGGCGGCCGCTTTGTCCCGGCGGACTTCCGCGCCGGCCGCCGGCGCCGCATCGGCGAACGCCGCCGCCGGATGCGCGGCGATCAGCAGGCCGAGGTACAGCGACGGACGCCAGCGCCCGAAACGGGCGACGCGTGCGCCCTGCATCATCGATCTCTCAGGTTCCCGTACCTCGTACCGCATTCACGCCCCCGTATTTGATAATCATTCTCATTATCAATTAGAACCGGCAGGCGATTTTTCGATCGTGGAGCTTTTCCTATCGATTCCGGGCACGGCGGCCCGCATTGTTCACGTCACTGCTCGGATTCGGCCGGGCGGGTTTCGGCGTCCGCGCCGGCGGGCGGCGCTCCGTCGGGCGGCCGTCCAGCGCGGGAGAACGTCGCGTACCACGCATCGGTCTCGATCAGTTGCGCATGCGTGCCGGTCGCCCGCACGCGGCCCGCATCGAGCACGACGATCGTGTCGGCGGCCGCCGCGAGCGCCGGCTGATGCGTGACGACGATGCGCGTGCGTTGCCCGCGCAGCGCGACGAGACTGTCGCGCACGCGTCGCGCGCTCAGTTCATCGAGGCTCGCGGTCGGCTCGTCGAACATCAGCACCGGCGCGCGCGCCAGCAGCGCACGCGCCAGGCATGCGCGCTGGCGCTGCCCGCCCGACAGCAACTGGCCGCCCGGCCCCACGTCGGTGTCGAGGCCGTCCGGCAGGCGTTCGGCGTCGCGCAGCAGGCCGACCGCATCCAGCGCGGCGCGCAGCTCGGCATCGGTCGCGTCGGGCCGCCCCATCCGCACGTTCCACGCGAGGCTGCCGCGAAACAGCCCGTTGTCCTGGAACACGAGGTTGCGCGTCGCGGCGAGCGTCGCCTCGCTCAGGTGCCGCACGTCGGCGCGGCCGAGCAGCACGCGCCCGGCGCACGGATCGTCGAGCCGCGCGAGCAGGCCGAGCAGCGTGCTCTTGCCCGCGCCCGTCGGGCCGACGATCGCGACGAAGCCGCCCGCCGGACAATGCAGGTCGATCCCGTCGAGCAGCGTCGCGCCGCCGGCCGACCGATAGCCGACGCGCAGCGCGTCGACGCTCGCGTCGTGTACCGGCGTGCCGCGCTCGGGGCTGTCGAAAAGTGGCGCATGCAGCACCGCGAGCACCGTATCGAGCGCGCGCCAGCCGCCGCGCAGCGCCTGGTCGAGCTGCGTGAGCTGCGCGAGCGGCTCGATGAAGCGCACGAGCAGCACCAGCACCGCGACGGCCGTCGCCGCGTCGAGCCGGCCGGCCGCGACGGCCCACGCGCCGCCGATCAGCATCGCGACGAACACGCCCTGCACCGCTCCCGCGAAGCCGAGCTCGATCGGCAGCGAGCGCCGCATCAGCGCCCGCGTGCGGCGATGCTGTTCGTCGAACGCGCGCTGCAGCGCCGCGCGTGCGTCGCCGTCCCGGCCCGCGAAGCGCAGCAGCCCCTGATGCGCGGCGAAGGTCTGAAGCTGCACGGCCATGTCGCGATCGCCGGCGGCGCGCGCCTGTTCGAACGCGAGCGTGCGGGCGCCGCCGCGTTCCAGCAGCGCGAACAGCAGCACGGCCGCCGCCGCGAGGCACAGCGCGATGCGCCAGTCGATCCACGCGAGCCCCGCGACCACCGCGAGCGGCGTGACGACCGCGCCGATCAACGGCCCGAGCAGGTGCGCGGGAATTCCCATCGCCTGCATCACCGGCCCGCGCAGCAACCCGGCCCGATGACTGTCGCGCACGGCCTGCCACGACGCGATGCGCGGCAGGTGGTGCACGAGGCGTTCGACGAGGCCGACGGCCAGCGCGCCGCCCGCGCGATAGCCTCGACGTTGCGCGACGTACAGCACGAGCGCATGGCACAGCGTCAGCACACCGAGCACGGCCGTCCAGCGCAGCGCGGCCGCCTGCGCACCGGCGAACCAGGCGCGGATCAGCGGCACGAGCAGCAGCCCGCACGCGCCGTCGAGCAACGCGGCGGCCACCGCCCAGCCCAGCCCGCGCAACAGCGCGCGGCGCGTGTCGCTCGGCAGGCACTGCAAACGTTTGAGCGATGTCGTCATCATGCGGCCTCCCCGCCTGCGGCGCTGCGTTCGCGCCAGAGCCGCGCATACAGCCCGTGCGCGGCCAGCAGCGCCGCGTGCGTACCGCGTTCGACGATGCGGCCGCGCTCCATCACGAGGATCTGGTCCGCGTGCCGGATCGCATCGAGATCGTGGCTGACGATCACACGGGTACGCATGTCGGCGCGCAGCGCGTTGCGCAACGCGCGTCCGGTTTGCGGATCGAGCGCCGACGCCGGTTCGTCGAGCAACAGCAACGGCGCGCGCGACAGCAGCGCACGCGCGATCGACAATCGCTGCAGTTCGCCGCCGGACAGCCGCACGTCGCGCCCGCACACGCAGTCGTAGCCGCCCGGCAATGCGTCGATGCGCTCGTCGAGACAGGCCGCGCGCGCGGCGGCGCGAATCGCGTCGCGATCGGCATCGGGCCGGTACAGCGCGATGTTCGCGGCAATCGACACATCGTCGAGCGCGGTGGCCTGCTGGAACACCATCGCGACCTGTTCGCGGCGCGTGTCCGACGCGAGCAGCCGCAGATCGGCGCCGCCGAGCCGCACCGTGCCGCGATCCGGGTCCATGAAGCGCGCGAGCAGCATCAGCAGCGTGCTCTTGCCCGCGCCCGACGGCCCGACGATCGCGGTGGTCGTGCCGGCCGCGATCGTCGCGTCGAGGTCGCGCAGGATCGGCTCGCCGTCGATGTCGACCTGCACGCCGCGCAGTTCGATCGATGCATCGCGCGGCGCCTGTGCCGCGCCGTCGGCGGGTTCCTGCAAGCCCGGCTGCACGAGCAACGCATCGAGCCGCGCGGCGGCCGCGTGCGCGTCGCGCAACGCATCGGCGCCATGACCGAGCGCACGCACCGGCGCCGCGATCGCCCAGATCAGCAACGCGAACGCGCACAGCGTGCCGACCGGCAACTGCCCGGCCGTCAGCCACGTCGCGCCGCACACGACCCACGCGAGCAGGAACGGCGTGCCGAGCAGCACCTGCGTGCACGCGCCGAGACCGCCGATGCGGCCGACCCACGCCGCGAACGCGTGCGAGAAATGTCCGGCCGACGCCAGCGCGGCCGCCTCGATGCCGGCGCCCGGATACTGCCGCACCAGCGCCGGGTTCTGCGCGAGCTGCGCATAGTCGCCCATCAGCCGTTCGAGCGCCGCGTTGCGTGCGGCGAAGGCCGGCGCGAAGCGTGCCGAGCGCATCCAGCGGAACAGCGCCGCACCGGCGACGAGCGGCACGAGCGCGAACGCGAGCAGCACGGGATTCAGATAAAGCAGGCACGCGAGCGCCGCGCACGGCACGACGACGAGCTGCGTGAGATCGGCCGGCGCATGCGCGACGAGCTGATGCAGCGCGCGCACGTCCTGATCGACGTGGCGCGCGACACGGTCGCTGCCCGCACGCGCGAACCAGCCGAGCGGCAAACGCTGCAGATGATCGGCAAGGCGCTTGCGCAGACGGTCGCCGAGATCGGCGTCGACGCGGTGCGTCAGGTGCAGTGCGACCGTCTGGCCGCCCAGCCAAAATGCGCCGGCCGCCACGGCGGCGACGAGCCAGCCGCGCGCCGCCGCGTCGAGCTGTGGCGCGACGCGCCATGCGTCGGCGAAATGCGCGAGCGCGAGCCACGGCACGAGCGACGCGACGCCGGCCAGCGCCTGCAACGCCACCGCCGCGACGAGCGGCACCGCGAACGGTCGCAACATCGAAAGCAACGGCCCCTTCATGCGGCACGCTCCAGCAGCATGCCGAGCGTTGCCGCGCGCGCATCGCCCGGCGGCTGCGCCGGAAAACCGAGTTGCGCGGTCAACTGCTGCCAGACGCGCGCCACGTCGATGCTGCGCTGGTTGCATGCGTGCAGCCCTTCGCCGGACACGAGCCGGTCGACCGCGCGCACGGCCGCCTGCGGCCAGCAGCGCGCGTGAATCTCGCCCCAGGTTTCCTGTGCGTCGTCGCAGATCTGGATGCTCGGCAGGTCGTCGCCGGCCGCCTCGCCGAAGATCGGGAACAGGCCGTCCTCGTCCAGCGCCGGCTCGCGCAGCGCGGGCGCCCACCACAGCGGGCCGTGCGGCGACGCGAGCGTCCACGTGCCGGCGTCGGTCGTCAGCGTGATGCCGAACAGCACGCTCATCCGGCCGTCGTCGGCCGCCGCCATCTCGTTGTGCACGCGCAGCGACACCGGCGTTTCGGCGAGCACCATCGCGCATTCGCGCATCGACGACAGCGCCGGCCCGATCGGTTCGACCGACCACGGCCCGACACCCTGCAACGCCGCCGCGAGCACGTCGAGCGCTGCGTAGCTCGCCTGCACCGAGCACACCACGTCCGCATGCACCGGCGCGCTCGTCTCGCGCAGCCGCCGTGCGACCGCGATGAAGCGCGCGACGACCGGCAGGTTCGGATAGAAGCTGTTGAGCAGGCAGCGGCGGCCGTGGCGCGACGCGGTGCGCAGCACGCTGGCCCATTCGTCGGGCAGCAGCGGATGCTCGATCACGACGTCGATGCCGCGTTCGAGCAGCCGGCACGCGAGCGCGGCGCCTTGCGCGCCGCGCGCCGCGCCGCCGACGGCGACGCACGCGATGCGCACGTCGTCCGGCAACGCGTCGACGCGGTCGAACACCGGCGCACCGACGCGTGCGGCCAATGCGGCCGTGCGCGCACTGCCTTGCCCGAGGATGCCGGCGACGTGATACGAACCGGACGCCGCGAGGCCCGCCGCATAGAACTGACCGAAACGGGAGCCGGCCACGACGACCGGCAGCGGATGGACCTTCATCGTGCCTCCTTCAGGCGGGTGTCGACGAACGCGGCGTTCAGGCAGTCGAAATGACCGCCGGGGATATCGACGGCCGTGATGCCGCCGAGCGCCTGCGCCGTCCAGTAATCGGTGAGCGCCGCGCGCTGCTGCGGAATCAGCGGATTGCAGCGCTCCGGCACGAACAGCCGCAGCGCGCCCGCATACGGCGCATCGCCGGCCCAGTGGGACGCCTGCACCGAATGCATGAAGAGCCGGTAGAGCCGCTCGCGCTCGTCGAGCAGCGGATGCGCGAGCGCGTCCTGCAGCGACAGGCCGGCAGCCGCGCGGAGCACGCGGCGACGCAGCCCGTCGAGCGGCTCGCAGCGATCGCCGAAGATCTCGAGCTGCGCCTGCAGGCTGCCGGGCGCGAGCCGCGTAGGGTCGGCCTTCAATGCGTCGGCGAGCGCATCGGCCAGCACGTACGTTTCCGGAAAGCCGAGCGCATCGAGCGGCAGCCCGAGCGTCGCCGCGAAGTTGAACAGCACGAGCCGTTCGTCCTCGATCAGATACGGAATCCGGTAGCTCGACACGATGTCGAGCGTGCGCACCGCGACGCCGAGCTGCACCAGCGACTTCGCCATTTCGAGCGCGATCAGCCCGCCCGAGCAGTAGCCCAGCACGTCGACCTCGCGCACGCCGTTGCGCCACAGCGCATCCGCGTAACGCCGGCCCAGCGTCGCGTTCAGGTGGCGCACCGGCAGGTCGAGATAGTCCTGCGCGTCGCGCACCGCGAAGCCGAGCACCGGGCCGAGCCGCGCCAGCGCGGGCAGCACCGGACGGTACGCATGCACGGTGCCGAGCCCTTCGTGCACGATCACGCGCGGCACGCCGTCGCCCGGCGCGAGCGGAATCGGCCGCACGCCGGCTCGCACGCGCGGCGCCGGCGCATGGACGACCGCCGATGCAGGCAGCGTGCGCGACGCGGCGGGCGCGGCCGTCGGCGTCGCGCTCGCCGGCTGCTCGCTCGCGTCGCGCAGGCATTGCGCGAACGCGGCGGGCGTCGGCTGCGCGAGCACCCAGCGCAGCAGCCGGTCGAACGGATGCGCATGCGCGAGCGGCTCCTCGCCGCGCAGCCGCGACACGAGCTGCGCGATCAGCAGCGAATCGCCGCCCGCAGCGAAGAAGTCCTGATCCGGCGACACGTTGCGCGTATCGAGCACGGTTTCCCACAAGCCGATCAACCGCGCGAGCAGCGGATCGGCTGCCTGTGCGGGCACCGCTCGCACCACGGCCGGCGCCGGTTCGCGGATATCGGCGATGCCGGCCAGCGTGCGGCGGTCGATCTTGCCGTTCGCGGTCACCGGCAAGCGTTCGAGCACGCGCAGTTGCGACGGCACCATGTAGTTCGGCACGCGCTCGGCCACGAACGACAGCAGCGTATCCGGCGCGATGCGTGCAGCGCCGCGCTTCACGTGAGCCAGCAGGATGTCGTAGCCGAGCGCGGCGAGCGGCGTGTCGGGCGCGACACAACCGAGCGCGCGATCGCCCGCTTCCGCCTGCAGCCATTCGAGCCATTGCGCGTGCGGCACGAACAACCGCGCCGATGCGGCGCGCGCGTCGTCCGGCGTCTCCATCATCAGCCCCTGGCTGATGCTGATTTCCGGATGCTCGGCCGTCAGTTCCTGGATCACCCACCACGCATCGGCAGCCGACAGCGCACGCAAGCCCGCGATCAGCGCGACCGTATCACGCGCATTGTTCAGCGCGCCGGAGCTGATCGTCAGGTCGACCGAATGCGGCGCAATGCCCTGCGCGTCGCACGGCGCGTTCATGTCGAAGCGCACGAAGCGCATCCACGGATACGCGGCGAAACGCTCGCGTGCGGCGGCGAGGAAGTAGCTCGACACGTCGCTGAACAGGTAATCGATGCGCGTGCCGGCTTCGACCAGCGGCGCGAGCGCGTCGACGATCGCACGCGTCGCGGCGGCCGTGCCCGCGCCGATTTCGAGAATGCGCCACGAGCGCTGCGGTTCGCGTGCGACGACGGCGCGCACGGCCTGCGCCATCCCGCGATGCAGCGCGCGGGCATGTTCGCCGTCGCTGTACATCGCTTCGGCGATATGCGAAGCCCCTTCCGGGAACATCAGGCCGGCCGGCGACACGCTGCCGGAGATCTGCGCGTCGAGGCATCCGGCGCTGGTGCGGAAGTAGTCCACGAGCACGGCCGGCCACAGCTCGGGCGACGCGTGTTGCGCGAATGCGTCCCAGCACGCATGCGCATCGGCCAGGCTCGCGCGCGGCCGCATGCGCCAGCCGTCTTCGGCATCCGCCTCCAGCACGCCGTGCGCGACGAGCATCGCGAGCCAGTGGCGCAGCAAATGCCGTCGTGCCGCCGGCACACGCAGCCGCTCGCACAAGGTCGCGAAACCGGTCGAAGCATCGGTCGTCAAACCGCCGGCCGGAACGATCCACGCGGCGAGCGACGCCACGCACGCCGTTTCGAGCTGCGCGACCGAACGCGCCACGTCTACCTGCGCGGGCCAGCGTGCGGTGTCGAATGCCGTGCGCACCTGCGTCGTCAGGTCACGCAGCGCGTCGTCTCGCGCCGACGCAGGCGCTTCCGCACTCTGCAGCGACACGAAGCTCGCGAGCCGGCGCTCCGCGCCCTCGCCGAGCACGATCGTCGCCGCCGCGCCGACGAGCGGATGCGCGGTCAGCGCCGCATCGACCTCGGCCAGCTCGATCCGGTAGCCGCGGATCTTCACCTGATCGTCCTGCCGGCCGAGGAATTCGAGCGAGCCGTCGGCGCGCACGCGCCCGAGATCGCCGGTGCGGTAAAGCCTGCGCCCGTCCGCATGACGGATGAAGCGTTCGGCCGTCCGCACCGGATCGTTCGCGTAGCCCGTCGCGAGCCCGACGCCGCCGATATGGATCTCGCCGCGCACGCCCGGCGGACACGGCCGGCCGAGTGCATCGAGCACTTCCATCGTCTGCCCGGTCAGCGCGCGGCCGTACGGAATGCTCGCGAGCTGCGTGTCTTCCGGACGGATCGGATGCTCGATCGACCAGATCGACGCTTCGGTCGCGCCCCCGAGGCTGAACAGCGCGCTATCGGGCCAGCGCTGCCACCAGCGGGCCGGCAGCGTCACCGGAATCCAGTCGCCCGACCACAGCACGCGCCGCGGGCCCGGCACGTCGAGCGCCGGTTCGCCTTCGAGGTAGTCGATCAGCATCTGCCCCTGGGCGGGCACCGAGTTCCACAACGTCACGCGATGGCGCGCCATCAGTTCGGCCCAGTGCGACGGATCGTTGCCGCGCGCCGGATCGGGCAGCACGATGCACGCGCCGCGCGCGGTCGCGCCGAAAAAGTCGTAGACGGACAGGTCGAAGCTCAGTTCGGCCAGCCCCAGCACCACGTCGCCCGCACCGACCGCATGCCGCGCGCTGATGTCGGCGAGCGTGTTGCACACCGCCGCATGGCTCAGCATCACGCCCTTCGGCTCGCCGGTGGAACCCGATGTGTAGATCACGTAAGCCAACGCATCGGGGGCGATGTCGCACGCGGCGCGCGGCGGCCATTGCGGATCGCGCGGCAACGCATCGATATCGATGCGCACGCAACCTTCGTTTTCGAATGCGAGCGCCTGCACGCTGACGACCGCACGCACTCGCGCATTGCGCAGAATGGCCTGTTGCCGCAGCGCCGGCTGACGGCTGTCGACCGGGACGTACGCGGCGGCTGCCTGGACGATCGCGAGCACGGCCGCGAGCTGATGCGCGCACTTCGGCATCAGCACCGCGACGGTATCGCCCACGCCGACGCCGGCCTGTTCGAGCGCGGTACGCAGCGCCGCCGCCTGTTGCGCGACCTCGCGGTACGTGCGCGCACCCAGCGCGTCGATCACGACCGGCGCATCGGGCGTGCGCAACGCCTGCGCGGCGAAACCGGCCGCGATATGCGTATCGGCATCCGGATGCGCGTCGGCGACGGGCGTCGCGGACGGCAGCACGATGTCACCGTCACGCGACCACCATTCGGCATCGTCGGCCAGCCGGCCCAGCAGCGCGACATACGCGTCGAACATCGCGGCCGGCATGCCGTCCGGAAACAGGTCGTCGCGCACGTCCCAGCCGATTTCCAGTCCGCCGAACTGGTCGGTCACCTGGCAATCGAGCCATACCTGCGGCGTCTGGCTGATCATGGTGCGCGGCGGTTCGGCGCGCGTCGCCTGCTCGCCGAGCAGGCGCCCCACGCTGCCGATCCCGCTCGTGAACACCACCGGCATCAGCGCCGCGTCCTTGCCGCGCCGCCGCGCGAGTTCGCGCATCACGTCGACGCCGGTGAAGGCGCGATGATCGAGATCGTCGAACATCCGCGCGCCGATCGTGCGGGCACGTTCGACGAAATCGCGCCCGTGCGTCGCGTCGACGGCGAGCAGGCTCAGCGCGGTGAAATCGCCGAGCACCGCATCGATGCGCGGATGCACGGGCGGACGGTTCAATACCGTCAGGTTCAGGCAGAACGCCGGCGTCTGGCTCCAGCGGCCGACCACCTCGGCGAACGCGGCCAGCGCGACGCTCGCCGCGCTCAATCCGAAACGGCTCGCGTGGCCGCTCAGCGCGGCCCATTGCGCGCGGTCGAGCCGCGCATGCCGGTGCGTGAAGCGCGGCCGCCCGTCGGTGCGCATCGCGGGTACGACCGGCAGATCGGGACGCGCGGGCAGGTCGTCGAGGCGAGCGAGCCACCACGCCTTGTCGCGCGCATGCTCGGCGCGCGTCTCGGCCTGCGCTTCATGCAGCACATAGTCGCGAAACGTCGCATCGAGCGGCGCGGGCTGCCATTGCGGATCGTCGTAACGGCGCCGCCATTCGGCGAGCAGCAATTGCAGGCTCGCGTAGTCGATCAGCGTGAAATCCACGGACAGGTGCAGCACCGCGCCATCCGGGCCGAGACTCACTTCCGGCTGCAGCACCGGCCAGCGGTCGAGCGCATGCACCGCATGATCGAGGCGCTCGCGCACGCGGTTCAGGTGGGCGTCGAATGCGTTCGCGTCGGCCTCGCGCAAGTCGTGCACGGTGAGCGGCTGCCACGGCACGTCGGGCAGCACGCGTTGCCATGCGTTGTCCTCGACGATCGCGCGCAGCATCGGATGGCGCGCGACGCACGCATTCCACGCGGCTTCGAAGCGCACGCAGTCGAGATCCTTCGGCTCGTCGTATTCGACGTACAGATGGCACGCGCTGCCGCCGAACTCGAACGATTCGTGGCGGCCGAGCACGTACGCGGCCTGTACCGGCGTCAGCGCGAATCGTTCGTACTGATGCGCCGGATCGCTGCGCCATGCTCCGCCCTGAAGGAAACGGACGAACGCGTCGCGTTCGGCCTTGATGCGCGCGGCGAGATCCGCATCGAGCGCGCCGGCCGGCGCGCGATAGCGCAACTGGCCGCCGTCGTCGCACCACAGTTCGATCTGGCGTTCGCGGCAGAGATCGAGCACGTCGTCGAAGTTCACAGCACGCCCTCCTCGATCGTCGCGACCGACGCATCGCCGTCGGCGGGCGCCGCCGGTGTCAATTCGTCGAGCTGCGCCGCGAGGCCAGCGAGCGTCGGCTGCCGGTAGAACGCGGCCATCCCGATCCGCACGCCGAGCCGCTCGCGCAGTTGCGCGAGCAGGCGGGTCGCGAGCAGGCTGTCGCCGCCGAGCGCGAAGAACGTCGCGTCACGCGCGTTCGCCGCGCGGCCGAGCGCCTGCTCCCAACAGGCCAGCAATATCGCGTGCCGTTCGCCGGCCGGCACGAACGCGTCGTGCGCGGCCGGTGCGTCGCCGAGTGCGCGCGCGAGTGCATCCCCGACCGCCCGGCGATCGAGCTTGCCGTTCGCGTTGAGCGGCCAGCGCAGCACGCACCACAGCGCATCGGGACGCATCGCGTCGGGCAACCGGTCGCGCAACCAGTCCGCGAGCGCCGCCTGTTCGATCGGCTCGCCGACCCGGCGCGCATCGATGCAGGCGAATGCCGCCGAGCGCCAGCTGCGCGCATCGAGCGCAAAGCCGCACGCGTGGGCGGCCGCCGCCAGCGCATCGTGCGCGAACGGCCGCGGCAGCGACGCATCGCCCGCGACGCTCGCGACGAGTTCGCGCAGCGGCGAGTCGCGCAGCACGTCGGCGAGCAGCAGGCGGCCGTCCCGCGCGAGCAGCGCGGCCGCGATCCGGAAGGTGTCGCGCGGATCGTCGCGCAGGTGGGCCGCCGCGAAACTGATCACGCAGTCGAATGCGCCGAGATGACGTGCGGGCAGCAAGCCGTCCTGCATCGCCTGAAGCGCCGGCATCGTTCGCGTGAAGCGTGCCTGCGCGTTGTGCAGCAGGCCCGGCGACACGTCGAACAGCGTCACGTCGAAGCGCGGATCGTCGAGCACGCCGAGCCCCGCATCGAGCGCCTGGCCCGCGCGGGCATCGAGCACCGCGACGCGCAGCGCACCTGTGTGTGCCGCGGCCTGCGCGTCCAGCGCGGCGGCGAATTCGCGCAGCGCACGAACACCGTCCGGCAAACGTGTCGCGAACGCGAGCGGCGCCACGCACGGGTCCAGCAGTACGCGTTGCGCGGCGGTATCCGGATCGGCGGCGAGCGCGCGCAGCGCGGCCGTCAGATCGTCGAGATCGGTCGCCTGCCAGGCGAGGTGACCGAGCGCATCGACGAGGGCGATCGATGCGTCTCGCGGCGCGTGCCAGTGCGCACGCAGCGACGGCGGCAGGCCCGCGTCGCCGTCGAGCAGCCGCCCGGCCACGGCGTGCGCGACGGCCGCTTCCGCCGGCATCGTGTCGGCCATGTCGGCGGTCGCAAGCGATGCCGGCGCGGTGTCCGCTGCTGCACAATCGTTCGGCACGAACGCCGCGACGATGCGCGCGGCCTCGCCGTGGACGACACTCGCACACGCACCATCGATCAACGGATGCGCGGCCAGCGCCGCCTCGATCTCGCCGAGCTCGATCCGGTGACCGCGCACCTTCACCTGCCGATCCTCGCGCCCGAGGAATTCGAGCGTCCCGTCCGGCCAGTAGCGGCCACGATCGCCGGTGCGATACCAGCGGCCGGACGCGTGCTGCACGAAGCGCTGCGCGGTCAGCTCGGGATCGTTCCGGTAGCCGCGTGCGAGACTGTCGCCCCCGATCAGCAATTCGCCCGGCACGTAATCGGGCACATCGCGGCCGTCGCCATCGACGACGCGATACGCCTGCCCCGGCAACGGCCGGCCGTACGGAATCGAACGCCAGTGCGGCGGCACGTCGCGCACCGTCTGCACGTTCGACCAGATCCCGGCCTCGGTCGCGCCGCCGAGCGCGTGGAACGCACAGGCATCGCCGCAGCGCGCGCGCAGGCGCGCCGGCAGGTCGAGCGCGATCCAGTCGCCGGACAGCAGCGCCGCACGCACGCTGCGGCACGCGCCGCTCGCCGCCGGCACGGCCAGCGCCATTTCCAGCAGCGCGGGCGCCGAGTTCCACAGCGTCACGCGATGCTGCGCGATCAGTTCGATCCAGCGCGCCGCATCGCGCGCTTCGTCCTGCGTCGGCAGCACGAGTTGCGCACCGGCGCCCAGCGCGCCGAACAGGTCGTACACCGACAGATCGAAATCGAGCGCCGATACCGCGAGCAGCCGGTCGTCCGCGCGCATACCGAGCAGCGCATCGATCGCATCGATCGTGTTGATCGCCGCCGCGTGGGTCATCTCGACGCCCTTCGGCACGCCCGTCGAACCGGACGTGTAGATCACGTAAGCGGTCGCCTGCGGCGCGACCTCGAGCGGCGCGGCCAGCGGCGCATGCCGCGACAGCGCGGCGATACCGACATGCGGCAGCGGCCCGCCCGCGCACGCGGTGTCGCCGATCACGGCCTTCACGCCCGCCGCGCGCTCGATCAGCGCCTTGCGCGCGACCGGCTGCGCGATGTCGAGCGGCACGTAGCACGCGCCGGCCGCCAGCACGCCGAATACCGCCGCGACCTGCTCGGGCCCGCGCGGCAAACTGATCTCGACGGCATCGCCGTGCCCGATCCCGGCCGCGCGCAAGCCGCCCGCGATCGCGAGCGCCTGCGCGGCCAGTTCGCCGCGCGTCACCGCGCGATCGCCGCATCGCACCGCCACGGCGGCCGGCTCGCGTGCGGCCAGCGCGAAGAAATCGTGATGCAGCGTGCGCGCGCGGCCGGGAGCCGGCAACGCATTGAGCGTATCGCGCACGCGTCGCTGCGCGGACGGCAACTCGACCGCGATCGGCAGCCGCCAGTCGCGATCGCACAGCGCCTGCACGAACGCGACATACGCGCCGAACATCGCGTCGATCATTCCGTCCGGGAACAGCCCGTCGACGCTGTCCCACGCGAGCAGCGCCCCGCCCGGCACGCGATAGAGCTGATGGTCGAGCCATACCTGCGGCGTCTGCGAAATCATGTCGTGCAGATCGCCGAACACCTGCGCGAACGCATCGGGCACGAACGATTCGTCACCGAGATTGCACGAGAACACGACCGGCGCCGCGCGCGGCGTGCCCTGCCGACGCGCATCGCGCAGCACGTCGAGCGCCGGATACGCGGCCTGCGCGATCGCACCATGCAGCCGCTGCTGGAACGCGCGCACCGCGTCGGCCGCGCTCGCATCGGCACGCACGTCGCATTCGACGAGCAACAGCGTCGTGAAATCGGCGATCACGCGGCCCAGATCGGGCGCATCGCCGTGCCGGTCGAACAGCGGCACGTTGAGCAGGAATGCCGGCCGGCCGCTCCAGCGCGCGAGCACGGCCGCGAACGCCGCGCCGAACACCGACGACAGCGTGATGCCATGCTGCGCGGCGCGCGCCTGCAGGCGCGTCAACTCATCCGTGCTCAGCTTGTGCGCCACGCGGCTGAAACGCGGCGAGCGGATCGTTTCCGGCGCGCGGGCGAGCGGCAGCGCCGGCCCTTCCGGCAACGTCGCAAGCCGTGCCTGCCAGGCGTCACGCGCCGCGGCCCGCGCATCGCGCGTCTCGGCCGCGCGACGCGCGAGCCAGGCCGGGAACCACGTCGACGGCGCAGCCGGCAGCGCCGACGGCTCGGCATACGCGACGCCGATCTCCTGCATCAGCAGCCGCACGCTGTCCACGTCGGCCGCGAGCAGGTCGACGCTGAGCCACACGCGATCCTCGCCGCCAGGCATCTGCACGAGCCCCATCATGAACACCTGCGCGTGCTCGACGTCGAGACATTCGTGCGAGCGGAACGCGCGCAGCGACGCCCATTCGGTTTCCGCATCGGCCGCCGTCCGGTCGCGCCAGTCCGCGTGCGCGAACACCGGCGCGTCCGATTCGGCGAGGATCTGCTGACGACCGCCGTCGAAACGCGCGCGCAGCATCGGATGACGCTCGCGCACGCGCCGGCATGCCGTGTCGAGACGAACGGGGTCAATCGCGCGGCTGCGGAATTCGAGAAACGCGTGGCAGCTCACGTTGCCGAGCACTTCGCCGTCGCCGCGGCCGAGCCAGTACGCCTGCTGCACCGCGGACAACTCGAACGGCGCATGCACGTCGACTTCTTCGGCCGCGCCGACGGCGTCCGCCCGCGCGACACGCGGCGCATTCGCGAGCAACGCGGTCCACGCGCCGAGCGTCGGCGTGCGCGCGAGCGCATCGAACGTCAGCGCATGGCCGAGCCGGTTCACGCGGGTCTGCAGATACATCAGCCGGATCGAATCGAGGCCGCAGCTCAGCAGGTCCTCGTCATCGTCGAGCGACGCGATCTCGTCGACGGATTCGTCGAGCAGCTCGGCGATCAGCGCAACGAGCCGCGCGCGAAATTCAGTGGGAGAACAACAGGAAGGATCGGAATGGTCGGTAGTGGAATCGACAACGGTCTGGCTCATGGGCACGCCTTGTATGGGTCGTTCGACGGCGGTTCCGCGCGGCGGCGGCCACCTGTGAATGAGAATCTATCTCATTAACACCCATGAGCCCGGTCGATTCCTTTAGGCTGCCGGTCAGTTGTTTTAGATCGCCGCGCCCGCCAGTTCCTCGTTGTCGATCGCGTTCGACGACACGCGAATATCGCTCGGCGAAATGCCGTAGCGCTTGCGGAACGCGATCGAAAAATGCGCGGGGCTGTAGCCGACGCGGTACGCGACGGTCGACACGTTCGCATCCTCCGCGCACAGCATCGCGTGCGCGGTCCGCAGCCGGTATTCCTGCAGATACGCGTACACGCTCGTGCCGAACACCTTGCGGAAGCCGGCCGTCAGCTTGCGCGAATTCATCCCGACGCGGCTCGCGAGCGCGTCGAGCGTCGGCGGATGCTGAAGCTCGCGCGTCAGGATGTCGCTCGCCGCATACACGCGCTCGACATCCGACGACGTGACGCGCACGTCGGCCGGCGCGTGCTGCCGCTGCGTGGCCAGCAACTGCGCGCTCAGCGCGGTCAGCTCGAACGCCTTCGCCTTCAGGTAGTACTCGCGCACCGCGCCCTCGAACGGGCAGGTGGCGATCTGCACGGCGAGCGCCTGCAGCGCCTTCGACGCCGGGCAACTGACGATGCGCGGATCGCCTCCCGTCGGCGCGAGCATCTTCTCCGGCAGCAGGCTCAGGTTGCGGTCGAGCGCATCGAGGCCGAGCTGCACGATCGTGTAGCGCAGCGGCACGTCGCGGTCGTAGATCTGGTGGGTGGTGAATTCGCCGTCGTTGGCGATCACGCACAGGCCCGGCCCCTTGATGCATTGCTCGGGCTGGCCCGGCACGCGGCAGCGCAACTGCCCGCTCTGCACGAGGACGAGCTTCAGCCCTTTTTCGAGCGGCTCCTCGTACCAGTCGCGGCTATCCGAGCACAGCGTGCCGCTCATGAGTTTCATGCCCGCGTCGATGTGCACCACACCCGGATGATTGCCGGGCACGAGCACCGGCGGGTGACGTCGTGACGAAGCGAAGGAGGTCGATCTCATCGGAGGTCCGTTGGTTGGGCGGCACGCGCGGACCGGCGCGCGCCGGCGGCAACCGGCCGATTGTCCGGCCGGACCGGGCGGGTGCCGCGCGACCGACGCCCGATCGAACGAAATTGCCGCGATATCGAAAGAAACGGCGCTATCGCAGCACCTGTTACAAATGATAATACCTCTCATTTACATTTTCTGACAACTTGCCGGAACCCAAGGTCAGCGCATGCAATCCTCCCCTTCCTCCCTGGCGGCGGCCGTGCCGGCCGACGCGCCCGACTGGCCCGACGACTTCGCGCGCCGCTACCGCGACGCCGGCTACTGGCAGGACACGACGTTCTTCGACGCGCTCGATGCGTGCGCGGAACGCCATCCCGACGCGCTCGCCGTCGTCGACGGCACGCTGCGGCTGCGCTATCGCGATCTGCTCGCGCGCATTCGCCGCCTCGCGGGCGGCCTCGCGCGCCTCGGCCTGGTGCGCGGCGACGCTGTCGTCGTCCAGTTGCCGAACGGCGCGCGCTTCATCGAGACGTGCTTCGCGCTGTTCCAGCTCGGCGTGCGGCCGGTGCTCGCGCTGCCCGCGCACCGTCACTACGAGATCGGCGCGTTCAGCCGCTTCGCCGGTGCGCGTGCCTATCTCGGCGCGTCGCAGCTCGGCGATTTCGACTGCCGGCCGCTCGCGGCCGCGTTGCAGGCCGACTGCCCGACGCTCGAGCACATCGTGATGGCCGGCGACGATCACGCGTTCACGTCGTTCGACGCGCTGTACGACGCGCCGCCCGTGCTCCACTGCTCTGCACGCGCCGACGACATCGCGTGCTTCCAGCTGTCGGGCGGCACGACCGGCACGCCGAAGCTGATTCCGCGCCGCCATCGCGAATACCTGTACAACGTGCGCGCGTGCAGCGCCGCGAGCGGTTTCGATGCCGACACCGTCTATCTCGCCGCGCTGCCGATGGCGCACAACTTCACGCTGTGCTGCCCCGGCACGATCGGCGCATTGCTCGCAGGTGGCCGGGTGGTAACGACCGCGCGGCCCGAGCCCGACCAGAGCTTCGCGCTGATCACGCAGGAACGCGTCACGCATACCGCGCTCGTGCCGCCGCTCGCGCTGCTGTGGCTCGACGAGCAGCCGCAACGGCAGACCGACCTGTCGAGCCTGCGCGTGCTGCAGGTCGGCGGCGCACGGCTGATGGACCACGCGGCCGAACGCGTGACGCCCGTGCTCGGCTGCCGGCTGCAGCAGGTGTTCGGCATGGCCGAAGGGCTCATCTGCTGCACGCGGCTCGACGATGCGCCCGAGCGCATCGCGCACACGCAGGGCCGCCCCGTCTCCGAAGGCGACGAAGTGCGCATCGTCGACGAAAGCGGCGCACCGGCCGCGGCCGGCGAGATCGGCGAATTGCAGGTACGCGGCCCGTACACGATCCGCGGCTACTACCGGCTCGCGGAGCACGACGCGACGGCGTTCACGGCCGACGGCTTCTACCGCAGCGGCGACCGCGTGCGGCGCACCGCGGACGGCGACCTCGTCGTCGAAGGCCGCGACAAGGATCAGATCAACCGCGGCGGCGAGAAGGTCTCGGCCGAGGAAGTGGAGAACCTGTTGCTCGCGCACCCGCAGGTGCACGATGCGGCGGTCGTCGCGATGCCCGACCCGATCCTCGGCGAGCGAACCTGCGCGTTCGTGGTCGCACGCGCGCCGGCCCCGTCCCGACTCGTGCTGAAACGCTACCTGCGCGACCGCGGGCTCGCGGCGTTCAAGATCCCCGACCGCATCGAATTCATGCCGCGCTTTCCGGAAACCGGCATCGGCAAGACCAGCAAGAAATCGCTGCGCGACCTGCTGCGCCGCCAGTTGGAGGCGGCGGTCGCATGAGCACGCACCCGACCGGTTCGAGCTGGATTCGCGAGTTGCGGCTGTCGCCGTGCCCGCGTGCGCAGCTCGTCTGCTTTGCGCACGCGGGCGGCACCGCGAATTTCTTTCGCGGCTGGAGCCGTGCGCTGCCGTGGGACGTCGATCTGCTCGCGCTGCAGTATCCGGGCCGCGAGGAACGCTTCGGCGAGCCGTGCCTGCCCTCGATCGACGCGCTCGCCGGCCCCGCTGCCGACGCGCTGCAACGCTATGCCCATGCACCGCTCGTGCTGTTCGGGCACAGCCTCGGCGCGGCGCTCGCGTACGAGGTCGCGGTGCGGCTCGAGGCGCGCGGCGCCGCGCCGCTGTACGTGGCCGTGTCCGCGCTGCCGCCGCCGCATCGCCAGCGCCCGTCGGATCTGCACCTGCAGTCAGACGACGCGCTCGTCGGCGACGTCGCCCGGCTGTCCGGCGAGCACGCCGCGCTGCTCGCCGATCCGGAAATGCGCGCGATCTACCTGCCGATGATCCGCCACGACTACCGCGCGATCGAAACGTATCGGCGCGACCGCCCGCCGCGCATCGATGCGCCGCTCGGCGTGATGCTGCCGCTCGCCGATCCCGAGCTGGACAGTGACGAGGCGCACGCGTGGCAGGACGTCGCCGCGCGCCCGATCCGCGTCGAGACGTTCAACGGCGACCACTTCTACCTGCGACACCAATACCCGGCGGTGATCGCCCATCTGGTCGAACGGATCGACCAATCCCTTCGTTACGGAAAGGAGTACACATGAAAACACCGGACGCCTGCACGGGGCTGCCCGACATTCGCGAAGCGATCGATCGGCTGGACGCCGACATCATCGACGCGCTCGGCCGGCGCATGCAGTACGTGTTGGCCGCGTCGCGCTTCAAGCCGAACGAAGCGAGCATCGCCGCGCCGGAGCGGGTGGCCGCGATGCTGCCCGACCGGCGCCGCTGGGCCGAACAGGCCGGCCTCGACGCCGACTACGTCGAAACGCTGTTCGCCCAGCTCATCGCGTGGTACATCGCACAGCAAACGCAATACTGGCGACAACAGCGGGGGCTTGCATGAACGCCGGCCTTCCGCTGCTGCACGACACGTTCGCGCGTGCGGCCCGCGCCGCCGCCACCGGCACGCCGACGCTGGCGTCGGTCTCAGTGCCGCTGCGCCCGCTCGACTTCTTCGACCTGATCGCCGCGTGGGACGACGGCGTCACGCCGTGGTGCTTCCACGAAGCCGGCGATGCGTCCGTCACGCTGTACGGCTGGGATTGCGCGGTCGAACTGAGCGCCACCGGCGACACGCGCTTCGCGCAGATCGATGCGCGCTGGCGCACGCTCGTGAGTGATGCAATCACGGCCGGCCCGCAGCCGCCGCGGCTGGTCGGCGGCTTCCGGTTCGATTCGCGCGGCCCGCGCAGCGCGCACTGGGCATCGTTTCCCGATGCGAGCATGACGCTGGCGAAGCTGCTGATCGTGCGCGAAGGCGATGCGCACTGGGCCGTCTGCCAGCAGGTCGTCGCCGCCCACGACGATCCCACCGCGCTCGCGCATGCGTGCCTCGCGCGGATCGAGTCGCTCGGCACGCTTGCACCGGCCGCGGAAGACGACGCGCCGCACCTGCTGCACACGCAGGCGCTGCAGGCGGGCGAATGGCAGCACGAAGTCCGTCGTGCGGTGGATGCGATCCACGACGGCGCCTTCGGCAAGGTCGTGCTCGCCCGCGACGTGCTCGAACAGTACGCGCGGCCTGTGGCGATCGCGCCGCTGCTGCGCCGGCTGCGACGGCGCGACGCGCATGCGCACCTGTTCGCGGTCCGTCGCGACGGAGCGTGCTTCGTCGGCGCGACGCCGGAACGGCTCGCGCGTGTCGCGGCCGGCGACGTGCGCACGCATGCGCTGGCCGGCACGATCCGGCGCGGCGCCACGCCCGACGACGATCGCGCACTCGGCGCCGCGCTGATGGCTTCCGCGAAGGAGCGGCTCGAACATGCACTCGTCGTCGACGCCATCCGCGCCGCGCTCGCGCCGCTGTCGCGCGCGCTCGACGTGCCCGATCAACCGTCGCTGCACCGGCTGCCGAAGCTCCAGCACCTGAGCACGCCGATCCGCGCGACGCTGAATGCGGATGCGACGCTGTTGCAGGTGGTCGCGGCGCTGCACCCGACGCCCGCGGTGGCCGGCCATCCGCGCGCACCGGCGCTCGACCATATCCGTGCGTACGAAGGCTTCGATCGCGGCTGGTATGCGGCGCCGATCGGCTGGATCGATGCGCACGGCAACGGCGATTTCATCGTCGCGCTGCGCTCGGCGCTGATCGCGGGCGGTGCGTGCCGGCTGTTCGCGGGCTGCGGCATCGTCGCCGATTCCGAGCCGGTCAACGAATATCAGGAAACCGAACTGAAGCTGTCCGGCATGCAGGCGGCGATCCGCGTGCGCGACGCGGCGGCGGAGCGGCCGGGCCACACGCAGGCGTCGGCTTCGTCGATGGTCGACTGATTCCCGTCGGCCGTCAAAGCAACGGCAGCGTTTGCCGGATATGGTCGGCGAAGGCTGCCGTCAGGTGCGACGGCCGCTTCCGGTCGAACCGCAGCGTAATGCCCACGGCGGGCAACGGCGGCAAGCGCGGATCGCCGTTGACGATCGCGAGGTCGGCCGGCACGGCCGTCTGCGTCATCACCGCGAACGCCTGCCCCGAGCGCACCAGCGCGATCAGCCCGGCGAGGCTGCTGCTCGCATACGCGACGCGGTAGTCGCGGCCGACGCGGTTCAACGCGTCGCACGCCGCGAGGTGATCGAGCGTGTCGCGATCGGACAGCGCGAGCGGCAGCGGATCGAAATGCGCGGGTGCGAGCCCCGGATAGCCGATCCAGACCAGCGGCTCGCGGCGAATGACGTCGTCGGTCGCGCCGTCGTCCGGCACGGAAATCATCGCCAGATCGACCGCGCGCTTCTCCAGCTGTTCGACGAGTCGCGGCGTCGGCCCACAGACGACTTCGACGATCGCCTGCGGATGCTGGCTCGAAAACTGCCGCAGCAGCGACGGCAGCCACACTTGCGCGTAATCGTCCGGGCACCCGAACCGGATCGTCCCCGACAGCCCCGTGCCGCACAGGTCGGCCATCGCCTCGTCGTGCAGCCGCAGGATGCGCTGCGCATGCACGAGCAGCCGCTCGCCCGGCTGCGTCAGCACCACGCCACGGCCGGTGCGCTGGAACAGCGGCTGGTCGACCACTTCCTCGAGCCGCTTCATCTGCTGGCTGAGCGCGGATTGCGTGCGGCCGACGCGCGCGGCCGCGCGGCTCAGCGCGCGCACCTCGGCGATCACGACGAACGAGCGCAGCAGGTCGATTTCGAGCGAAAGCGCCAAGGTATTAGCCCCTTTTCTAGCTTGCATTAGAACTATTCGATTCCATCAAACCAGACGCGCGCCTAGACTGCAAGCGATCCCTGCCCTTTTGCCCGGAGCCGCCCGATGTCCCTGAACGACGACGCAACCTTCTGGCGCAACGCCAGGCAGCACCTGGTCCGCTACGGCGGCACGTTCGAGCCGATGATCGTCGAGCGCGCGAAGGGCAGCTTCGTCTACGATGCCGACGGCCGCGCGATCCTCGATTTCACGTCGGGCCAGATGAGCGCGGTGCTCGGCCACAGCCATCCGGAGATCGTGTCCGTGATCGGCGAATACGCGGGCAAGCTCGACCACCTGTTCAGCGGGATGCTGTCACGGCCGGTCGTCGAGCTCGCGACGCGCCTGGCCGACCTCACGCCCGCCGGGCTCGACCGCGCGCTGCTGCTCAGCACCGGCGCGGAATCGAACGAGGCGGCGATCCGGATGGCGAAGCTCGTCACCGGCAAGTACGAGATCGTCGGCTTCGCGCAGTCGTGGCACGGGATGACGGGCGCCGCCGCGTCGGCCACGTACAGCGCCGGCCGCAAGGGCGTCGGCCCCGCGGCGGTCGGTTCGTTCGCGATTCCGGCCCCGTTCACGTACCGGCCGCGCTTCGAGCGCAACGGCGCGTACGACCCGCTCGCCGAGCTCGACTACGCGTTCGACCTGATCGACCGCCAGTCGAGCGGCAATCTTGCCGCGTTCATCGCGGAGCCGATCCTCAGTTCGGGCGGGATCATCGAGTTGCCGAACGGCTATATGGCCGCGCTCAAGCGCAAGTGCGAGGAACGCGGCATGCTGCTGATCCTCGACGAGGCGCAGACGGGCGTCGGCCGCACCGGCACGATGTTCGCGTGCCAGCGCGACGGCGTGACGCCCGACATCCTGACGCTGTCGAAGACGCTCGGCGCCGGGCTGCCGCTCGCGGCAATGGTCACGTCCGCGGCCATCGAGGAACGCGCGCACGAGCTCGGCTACCTGTTCTATACGACCCACGTGTCCGACCCGCTGCCGGCGGCGGTCGGCCTGCGCGTGCTCGACGTCGTGCAGCGCGACGGCCTCGTCGCGCGCGCCAACACGATGGGCGAGCGGCTGCGGCGCGGCCTGCTCGACCTGATGGAGCGCTTCGACTGCATCGGCGACGTGCGCGGACGCGGGCTGCTGCTCGGCGTCGAGATCGTCAAGGATCGCCGCACCAAGGAGCCGGCGGACGGGCTCGGCGCGAAGATCACGCGCGAGTGCATGAAGCTCGGGCTCAGCATGAACATCGTGCAGTTGCCCGGCATGGGCGGCGTGTTCCGGATCGCGCCGCCGCTGACCGTCAGCGACGAAGAGATCGACCTCGGCCTGTCGCTGCTGGAGCAGGCGATCGAGCGCGCGCTGTAACGTAACGCCGTTCTCTCCGTCACGCGGTCCGTCGCGCCGGCTCAACCGGCCGGCGCGACGGATTGACGCTCGATCAACCCGCTTCCGCCGCCCACGCCTGCGCATCGGCGCCGGCCGGCATGCGCATCGGGCTGGACGGATCGGTCGCCGCGCGCCACACGGCTTCGGCGACGTCCTGCGCGTGGGTGATCGGCCCCGACGCATCGAGCATCCGCGCGACGGCCTTGCCGACGAAATCCGCATACGCCTCGTGCTCGAAGCCGTGCATGTTGGCTCGTGCGTTGTCGGAGAAACGCGTGTCGGGCGCGCGGCCCGGCAGCACGAGATGCGCGCGCACGCCGAACGGCTCGAGCTCGGCCGCCATCGATTCGGTATAGGCATTGACTGCCGCCTTGCTCGCGCGATACGCGCTGACCAGCGGCAGCGCTTTCAGCGTGACGCTCGACGTGACGTTCACGACCACGCCGGCCCCGCGCGCGCGAAACTGCGGCAGCACGACCTGCGTCACCGCGATCGTGCCGATCGTATTGGTGTCGAACAGCGCGCGCACCGTGTCGAGCGGCAGGAGTTCGGCCGGTGCGGCCGCGCCGACGCCCGCGTTGTTGACGAGCACGTCGATCGGGCCGGCGGCGTCGATCGCGGCGCGAATGCTGTCCGCGTTCGTCACGTCCAGCGGCAGCACGCGCAAGCGCTCCGACGGCGGCAGCACGTCGTCGTTCGGCTTGCGCATCGTCGCGACGACCTGCCAGTCGCGCGCCAGGAAATGGCGCGCGATTTCGAGGCCGAAGCCGGAGGAACAGCCGGTAATCAGTACGGTCTTCATGCGAACTCCTCGGGTGTGTTGAGCATGTGTCCGTACGATAGATGGCCGGAACCGTATTCGCTACAATCGACAATCCGCTTTTCTTTTGCGAGAGTCCGACCATGATCGACCCACTGACCGAAGTCGTGACGCTGCTGCAACCGGGCGCGCGGTACTCGAAGTACGTCCGTGGCGCGAGCCCGTGGGCGATCAGCCGCACGGTCGCCGGCGAGCCGTTCTATTGCGCGGTCCTCGACGGCGGGTGCCGGATCGCGATCGACGGGCACGCGCCGATCGAGCTGCTGGCCGGCGATTTCATGCTGATTCCGGCGGCCTACGGCGTGGCGATGTCGAGCCTCGAACCGCCGCCGCCGGGCGTCGACACCGCGCCGCCCGTCATGCTCGACCACGGCGAATACCGGATCGGCGATCCGGCCAATCCGGTCGACACGCGGATGATGGCCGGCAACTGCAGCTTCGGTTCGCCCGACGCGGCGCTGCTGGTGTCGTTGCTGCCCCGCTTCGTGCACGTACGCGGCGAGCCGCGGCTGACCACGCTCGTGCAACTGGTGCGCGACGAATCGCGCGCGCAGCGGCCGGCCCGCGAGATCGTGCTGGCGCGCCTGCTGGAAGTGCTGCTGATCGAGGCGATGCGCTTCACGACCGGCACGCATGCATCGCCCGGCCTCGTGCGCGGGCTCGCCGACAGCCGCCTCGCGGCCGCGCTGCGCCGGATGCACGAGCGCCCCGCCCATCCGTGGACGATCGTCGAACTCGCGAAGGAAGCCGCGCTGTCGCGCTCGACGTTCTTCGAACGCTTCAGCCGCGCGGTCGGCGTCGCGCCGATGGAGTACCTGCTGACATGGCGCATGGCGCTCGCGAAGGATCTGCTCCGCCGCAACGAAGGGCGCATCGCGGAGATCGCGGCGCGCGTCGGCTACAGCTCGGCGAGCACCTTCAGCGTCGCGTTCGCGCGGCACGTCGGCCGGCCGCCCGCGCAATATGCGCGCGACGAACAAGCGATGGTGAGCGAATCATGACCCGCACCCGTCCTCCCTGTTCCGCCACCCGCCACCCCGTTTCGTCGCGCCACGACGACGGTCGAGGCCCCCGATGACGACCGACGCCAAGGCCGTGGGCACGACCGACCACTGGCTCGTCGCGCGCCGCGACGCGGAAACCGGCATCGAGAGCCTGCACGCGCATTTCAACGGCCATGCGTACGATGCGCACGATCACGACGACATGCTGGTCGGCTTCACCGAACAGGGCGTGCAGCGCTTTCAGTGCCACCGCTCGCTGCATACCAGCGTGCCGGGCCGCGCGATCCTGATCGAGCCGGGCGCGATGCACGACGGCCACGCGCCTGAGGCGGGAGGCTTCACGTACGGGATGCTGTACCTGCCGCAAGCGTGGGTCGAGCGCGCCGCGCGCCGGCTCGACCTGCCGGGCCTCGGCAGCGTCGAAGCCACGTTCGGCCATACGCTCGTCGACGATCGCGGCCTCGTCGACGCGATCCGGAACGCGTTCTTCGCGATCCACGACAACGAAGGCCGGCTCGCGCGCGACCAGACGCTCGACCGCCTGCTGATACGGCTCGGCAGTCAACTGGGCGGCCCGCTCGCACTGGAAAGCGGCGTCGTGCCGCCCGCGATCGCGCGCGTACGCGACCTGCTGCACGCACACATGGACGGCAACCTCGGCCTCGACGAACTCGCGAGCGTCGCCGGCATCGACCGGTTCCGGCTGACGCGGATGTTCCAGCGTGCGTTCGGCACGTCGCCGCACGCATACCTCGTGCGCTTGCGGCTGCGCGCCGCGCGCAAGCTGCTGGCTGCCGGCCGCACGCCCGCACAGGCGGCCGCCGACGTCGGCTTCGCGGACCAGAGCCACCTCGGCCGCTGGTTTCGCCGCGCGTACCGGATCACGCCGGCCGCGTACCGGCAACTCTGCACAAACGTTCCAGACTGATCGCGCACGACGTCCGATCATGGGCGCTCCAACGAGGAGCAAGCATGTTCGATACCAAAGTAGCGCTGATCGTGCGCGACGATCTCGCCGCGTGGCAAAAACTCAACGTGGTCGCGTTTCTCGCGACGGGCGTCGCGGCCGGTGCGCCGGACGCACTGGGCGAGCCTTACGAGGATGCGGCCGGGCGCCGCTATAGCCGGATGCGGGGCCAGCCGATGCTGGTGTTCGCGGCCGATCTGAACGGATTGCAGGCCGCGCACCGGCAGGCGCTGTCGCGCGAACTGACGATCGTGCCCTACGTGCGCGCGATGTTTTCGACCGGGCACGATGCGGCCAACCGCGCGGCGTTTCGCGCCGAGGATGCGGACAATCCCGATCTGGTCGGCCTGGCATTGCACGGGCCGAAGAAGGCCGTCGACAAGGCGGTGAAAGGGCTGGCGTTGCATGCGTGACCGCCGGCGTGCCCGGTTCGCCGTCGCCGGTCAGCGATGCGCGAGCACGTTGACGAGCTTGCCGAACGGGTCGCGCACGTAAAACCGCCGCACGCCCCACGGCTCGTCGGCCGGCCCGTATTCGACGGAAATGCCGGCCGCCCGGACCCGCGCGAGCGCTTCATCGACATCGTCGACCTCGATCGACAGATCGGGCGTCGGCGTGCCCGATCCGCCGTGCGACGCAAAGCTGATCTGCACGTCCATCTGCTCGGCGTTGCCGTAGGTCGCGATCCAGCCGTGGTCCATCAGCAGGTCGAGACCGAAGATCCGTTGATAGAAGCGCTTTGCATCGTCGATCGAGCGCGTGTCGACGTTGGCGACGATCCGTTTGACTTTCATCGGGTTCCTTCACGAGTCGGGCAGTCTCGCGAAGCTACACCGGAATCGCGCGCGCAACCAGTGCGTCAGCGGCCGGCCGTCTCCAGGTCCGCGCAGCGCGGCCGCGCGGGCCGCGCACCGGGCTTGCCGGCCAGCCAGACGCCGACCGCGACCACGACGATGCCGACGTAGGTCGTCACCGCGATCCGGTCGCCGAACATCCACGCGGCCCACAGCAGCGTCACCGGCGGTTCGAGATAGACGAGCGTCGCCACGCGCGTCGCCGGCATGCGCTTGAGCAGCGCCCACAGCGACAGGTAAGCGATGAAGGTCGAGAACACCGTCAGCCACACGACCGACACCCACACGTTCGGCTGCGTCGGCACGTGCAGGTCGCCGGTGACGATCCCGCACGCCGCGAACAGCACGAGGCTCACGCCACCCTGCACGAACAGCGGCAGGAACAGCCCGTCCTCGTTGCTGCGCGCGGCCGTCAGCGCGCGGCGGCGCTGATAGATCGTCGCGATCGACAGCCCGAACGCGGACACCAGCGGCAGCAGGTACATGACGATCCCGACCGACCCGGCCGGCAGCGCATATTGGCCGCCGATCACGATGCCCACGCCGACGAACCCGACGACGAGCCCGGCCCACTGGCGCGCCCCGCTGCGCTCGCTGCCGCCGAACGACGTCATCGCCGCCGTGATGAGCGGCTGCAACGCCGCGACGATCGCGGCGATGCCCGGCGGCAGGCCGTGCTGGATCGCGACGTACACGCAGGCCAGATAGAGGAATTGCGACAGGAAACCGATCACCGCGTGATAGCAGATTTTCTCGAGCGTCAGGCGCCCGAGCTGCCGATTGAGGACGATCGCGAGGCACAGCGTGACGAGCAGGAACCGCCAGAACAGCAGGTTGAACGCACCGGCCGTCTCCGCGCCGAGCTTGGCGCCGATGAATCCGGAACTCCACGACAGGACGAAAACGAGTTGAAGCAGGAAGAGCTGCATGGCGCGACGGTTCTCAGAAAGTGGCCGAAGCCAGGCGCTGGTCGCCCAGATCGTCCGGCCGGATCGGTTCGAGCCCCAGGCGGCGGTACTGCAGCTCGGCGTCGTCCCTGAGGGCACGCCGCAGCGCCAGCCAGTTCACGGCGGTGCGCGCAATGCCGTCGTCCGACGCGAGATGCCAGAACCCGTTGTCGTCCTCGCGTGTGTAGGGGCAATGAAACGACAGCACCAGCGACATGCGACGCCCGGCCTCGACCGGTTCGACGCCATGAAAGAGCTTGCTGCCGTAGATCAGCAGCGCATCGCCCGCGTGGTCCAGGTTCGCGGTCCTCACGTGCCGGCGCTCGGGATCGTGGCGATCGAACGTCTCCGCCCTCGATTCGTAGAACAGAAAGTTGCCGCCGGCGTAATCGGCGCGATCCGACAGCACGATGTTCAGCACGAAGCTGGTGCCGTCGGTGTGCCACATGCCGAGTTGCGCCTTGCCGTCGCGCTGATCCGTCGGATAGTAGTAGTTGAACTGCGAGCGCGCGTTGGCCATCGGATACGGGATCAACGGCACACCGGCGAGGCGCGACACCCGCAGCAGGAACGCGCGATCGTGCATCATGTCGTCGATGAAGCGCGAGCGGTTCGTCACCGCACGCACGCGCTTCGAGATGATCCAGTTGCTGCTCGACGCGCTGCGTTCCAGCGCGCGGCCGATCTCGCGCAGCGCGTCGACCGCTTCGTCGGAAAACAACCGGCGCAGGTGACACACCGCATTCAGCGCATCCGAGCGCGTGCCGCGCATCGGCACGTCGCGATAACCGAGATCGTCGAGGTTGCGGCGGTAGCGCACCTCGTAGCCGTCGCGCAGGCACGCGCCGCTCCAGCGCATCGGTTCCGTCGATGCGTCGAGCGTGCCGCCGACGTTCGCGCCGACGGACAGCGACGTCCGCAGCGCCAGCGTCACCCGGCCGAACCCGCGCGCAAATACCGGCAATGCATGTCCCTTGTTCATCGCGTGCCTCGCTGTCGACGTTTCGCCATTCAGCCCTTGTACTGCGCAATCTGGTACACGACGCTGCCGTCCCCGCTATGCAATTCGTCGATCACGCGGCAATTGCCGTGGCTCAGGCGGACGTGGCGGAATTGCTCCGGCGTGTATTTCAGGCAGACATTGGTGATCAGATGCCCGTCGGCCCCCGCTTTCGACACCGGCTGCAGCGTGACCGCCACATGGAACTGGTCGCCGAGCAGATTGAGCCGCACGATCGAGACATGGTGCTTGCCGAGCGGCTCGAAGCCCTGCTGCCGGCTGACGATTTCGGAGAACCGCACCATGTTCTCGTTCTGGTAGAAGTCGTAGATGGGCTCTTCGCGCCCTTCCACGAGCAACTGCATCTCCGACACGACGTAAGTCGACTTGCCGCCGAGATTGCGAATCAGCCGGCCGATCGTCACCGGCAACTCGTTGCCTTCCTGGAACCCGAGCATCGTGATGAACGTCACGTCCTGGCCCAGGTCGATATGGTTCCACTGCACGTTCCGGTAATCGTCGGCGATGTAGTTGAAACAGCCGGGCGTTTTCAGGAACGGCATGATCGCGTGCCGCATCGCGTCTTCCGACGACTCGTTGATGTCGACGGCCGTGTAACGCAGATGATCCGGCCCGCCGCCGCTGACCGCTTTCATCAGCTCGGTCGTCTTGACCGGCTCGGGCCCCAGCTCGATGTAATGGACATGGCGGCCGCGCGACAACGTCGCGAGCCGCTCGCTCAATGCGCCGATCGCTTCGCGCAACGAACCCTTGCCGTCGCGATCCGCGCACAGCGCCGGGCTTCGCACGCCCAGTTCGTTCAGGTTGCGCATCAGCGCAAAGACTTCGCGCCCCGCTTCCCGTCGCCGCGCGTCATCGCCAGTGCGATGCAACGTCGAATATTTTTCGTGATTCTCGACCGTCCATACCGACTCCGCCTTCAGCTTCCTGTCCCGCACCAATGCATCTACGACAAAATCATTGATCGACATGAATCGTTCCCCGGATGCGTGCAACGCCCGACCGGCTGCCTGCCGTTGTCTGCCTGTTGACCCGAGAATAGGGATGCCCAATAATTCCGTCAATCGACATTACCTGAATCACTGATTCTGAAAAACAAAATCATGCCGCGTACCCTGGACGTCGACCTGCTGCGTACCTTCCACGCCGTCGCGAAGCTCGGCCGCTTCAAGGATGCGGCCGTTCATGTGAACCGCAGCCCGTCGTCCGTCACCGCGCAGATTCAGAAGCTGGAAGAGATGGTCGCGCAGCGGCTGTTTACGCGAAACAACCAGGCGGTCGAACTCACGCAGTTCGGCCACAAGCTGCTGAGCGACACCACCGAGTTTCTGTTGAGCCACGACCGGCTCGTCGAATCGCTGTCGCCGCAGATGCTGACCGGCAAGCTGCGGCTCGGCATCCCCGATTCCTACGCGGCGCATTTCATGGCGGAGTTCCTGCCGCGCTTCGCCGCCGACCGGCCGCTGCTCGAACTGACGGTCGAAGCGCGCTCCAGCGAAGAGTTGCAGCAGCTGTTCGCGCGCGGCCAGCTCGACATCACGATCGCCGTGGTGCCGAAAGCGCTGCCGCACGCCGAGCTGCTCAGCAAGACCCATCCGGTGTGGGTCGCCGCGCGCACCTTCAAGTTCAATCCCGATGCACCGCTGCCGATCGCGGTGCAACTGCAGGGCTGCCCATACCGCGATACCGCGCTGAATGCGCTGAAGAAGGCGAAGATCGCGCACCGGATGCTGCTCGAAAGCGCCAGTTCGCCGGCGGTCGAAGCGTGTATTGCGAACGGGCTCGCGGTCGGCCTGATCGAGCACGATCGCGTGTCGGGCAACCTGACGAGCCATGTCGCCGGCATCGTGCTGCCCGATCTGCCGCCGCACCTGATCACGGTGCTGACGGACGACAGCAATCGCGCCGCGCTGCATCTGCGCGACGTATTGAAAAGTACGTTCAGGATCGGATAGGGAAGACAAGGCCGGGAAACCGGCCTTGCAAGCAGAAACGAACCGCCGGAAAAACTGCCGCCGGCCCGTTGCAGGCCGGCGGCTTCCCGTCGATCAACCGCCGAGATACGCCTGCTTGATGCGGTCGTTCGCGAGCAGGTTCGCGCCCGTGTCGGCCAGCACCACGCGCCCCGTTTCGAGCACGTAGCCGCGATCGGCCACGCCGAGCGCCTTGTTCGCGTTCTGCTCGACGAGGAACACCGTGACGCCTTCGTCGCGGATCGTGCGGATGATGTCGAAGATCTGCGCGATCACGAGCGGCGCGAGGCCGAGCGTCGGTTCGTCGAGCAGCAGCAAACGCGGCTTGCTCATCAGCGCACGGCCGATCGCCAGCATCTGCTGCTCGCCGCCCGACATCGTGCCGGCCCGCTGCGTCGCGCGCTCCTTCAAGCGCGGAAACAGCTTGAACACGTGCTCGATGCCGTCGTCGATCTCGTGACGGCTCGCGAAGAAGCCGCCCATCTTCAGGTTCTCGAGCACCGTCAGGCTCGGGAACACGCGCCGCCCTTCCGGCGAGATCGCCATCCCCTGCCGCATGATCTGGTGCGTCGACATCGCGGTGATGTCGTTGCCCTCGAACAGCACGCGGCCCGACGAGGCGCGCGGCGTGCCGCACACGGTCATCATCAGCGTCGTCTTGCCGGCGCCGTTGCTGCCGATCAGCGTGACGATCTCGCCCTTGTTCACCTCGATCGACACGCCCGCGAGCGCCTCGACCGCGCCGTAGTGCGTATGGACCTGTTCCAGCTTCAGCATCACTCTTCCCCCAGATACGCCTTGATCACGCGCGGGTCGTTGCGGACCGCTTCCGGCGTGCCGATCACGATCGGCCGGCCGTGCTCCATCACGAGGATGCGGTCGGACACGCCCATCACGAGGCTCATGTCGTGTTCGATCAGCAGCACCGATACGCCGAATTCACGGCGCAGCTTGTCGATCAGGTGCTGCAGCTCGATCTTTTCCTGCGGGTTGAGGCCGGCCGCCGGCTCGTCGAGCATCAAGAGGCGCGGCTCGGTGATCATGCAGCGCGCAATCTCCAGACGCCGCTGGTGCCCGTACGACAGCGTGCCGGCCGGCCGGTTGGCGACCGCCGTCAGCCCCATCCGGTCGAGCCACACGGCCGCGCGCTCGAGCGCTTCCTTCTCGGCGTGACGGTACGCGGGCGTCGCGAACAGGCCGTGCAGCAGCCCCGCCTTCACCTTGCGATGCTGCGCGACGAGCAGGTTCTCGACCACGGTCAGCGACTTGAACAGGCGAATGTTCTGGAACGTCCGCACCAGGCCCTTCAACGCGATCTTGTGGCTCGGCAGCCCGGCGATCGCATGGCCGTCGAGCACCACGTCGCCGCCGGTCGGCTTGTAGAAGCCGCCGACGCAGTTGAACACCGTGGTCTTGCCCGCGCCGTTCGGCCCGATGATCGCGAACACCTCGTCGCGGCGCACGTCGAAATCGATGCCGTCCACCGCGAGCAACCCGCCGAAGCGCATCTGCAGCCCGGCCACCTTCAACAGTTCTGCATTCGCGCTCATTGCGGCAGCTCCACGTGGGGACGGCTCGCGGGCAGCAGGCCCTGCGGACGCCACATCATCATCAACACCATCACCAGACCGAAGATCAGCATCCGGTATTCGGCGAACCCGCGCGCGACCTCCGGCAGCACGGTCAGCAGGATCGCCGCGAGAATCACGCCGAGCTGCGAGCCCATCCCGCCGAGCACGACGATCGCGAGGATCAGCGCCGATTCGATGAAGGTGAACGATTCAGGATTCACGAGGCCCTGACGCGCCGCGAAGAACGCGCCGCCGATGCCCGCGAACGCCGCGCCGAGCGTGAACGCCGACAGCTTGATGCGCGTCGGGTTCAGGCCGAGCGAACGGCATGCGATCTCGTCGTCGCGCAGCGCTTCCCATGCGCGCCCCATCGGCATGCGGATCAGGCGACTCGTCACGAACAGCGTGAAGCCCACCAGCAGCAGCGCGATCAGGTACAGGAAGATCACCATGTGCTCGCCGCTGTATTCCAGCCCGATCAGTTCATGGAAGGTCTTCGCGCCTTCGACGCTCGCCGAGCGCGCCATCTCGAAGCCGAACACCGTCGGCTTCGGAATGCTCGAGATGCCGTCCGGGCCGCCGGTGAGGCTCGTCAGGTTGTTCGCGAGCAGGCGGATGATTTCGCCGAAGCCGAGCGTGACGATCGCCAGATAGTCGCCGCGCAGGCGCAGCACCGGGAAGCCGAGCAGGAAGCCGAACGTCGCCGCGGCGATCGCCGCGATCGGCAAGCACTCCCAGAACGACAACCCGAAATACTGGTTCAGCATCGCGTACGTATAGCCGCCGACCGCGTAGAACCCGACGTAGCCGAGATCCAGCAGCCCCGCGAAACCGACCACGATGTTCAGCCCGAGGCCGAGGATCACGTAGATCAGCGCGAGCGTCGCGACGTCCACCGCGCCGCGCGAGCCGAAGAACGGCCATACGAGGCCAACGGCGAGCAGCACCCAGATGATCACGCGCTGTTGCTGCGCGCCCATCGTCGGCGCCGCCGGCAGCTTCACGGCCGCTTTCGCGCGCATCAGCCACGGCTTGAACAACTGGAACAGGAACACGGCCGCGACCGCGATCCACACCGGGCGCCAATGCGGCGTCAGCACGACCTGGTAACCATCGAGCTTCAGTTGCAGCCCGAGCACCGGAATCGTGAGGATCGCCGTCAGGATCGCGGCGGCCACGGCGTTCTTCAGCGCCTGGCCGAACGACGCGTCGGCGGCCGGGCGGCGAACGGAAATGACTTGACTCATCTGCGTCTCCCTCAAACCTTTTCGATGTCCGACTTGCCGAGCAGGCCGGTCGGGCGGAAGAGCAGGATCAGCACGAGCAGGCCGAACGCGACCACGTCCTTGTACTCGGCCGGCATGTAGCCCGCGGCGAAGGTTTCGGCCAGGCCCAGCAGCACGCCGCCGAGCATCGCGCCCGGAATGCTGCCGATCCCGCCGAGCACCGCGGCGGTGAACGCCTTGATGCCCGCGACGAAGCCGATATACGGATTCAGCTTGCCGATCGTCAGCCCGATCAGCACGCCGCCGACGGCCGCCAGCATCGCGCCGAGCACGAACGTGAACGAGATCACGCGGTTCGTGTCGATGCCGAGCAGGTTCGCCATCTTCATGTCCTCGGCGCACGCGCGGCACGCACGGCCCATCCGCGAATGCGAGATGAACAGCGTGAGCGCGATCATCAGCACGAGCGTCACGCAGACGATCAACAGGCGCGCATACGGAATCGTCACGTCGTAGTCGCCGCCGAGATGGATTTCGAACGCGCCGGAGATCAGCACGGGCACCGACACGTCGCGCGCGCCCTGGCCGATCTGCACGTAGTTCTGCAGGAAGATCGACATGCCGATCGCGGAGATCAGCGGCACGAGGCGCGGGCCGCCGCGCAGCGGCCGATACGCGACGCGCTCGACCGCGAAGCCGTACAGGCCGGTGACGATCACCGACACGATCAGCGCGGCGCCGAGCACGAGCGGCAGCGGATAGCCGGCGGAGATGCCGATGGCCGTCAGGGTCACGAGGCCCACGTACGCGCCGATCATGTAGATCTCGCCGTGGGCGAAGTTGATCATGCCGATGATGCCGTAGACCATCGAATAGCCGATGGCGATCAACGCATAGATCGCACCCAGCGTCAGGCCGTTGACCAGCTGCTGGGCGAATTGAGGAAAGAAGTCAGTCATGTGCGGGAAGCTCCCGTTGGCATTGGGTCGCATGCCGTCGCCGGATCACGGCGGTCGGCCGCGCGCAACGCACGGTGTCGTCTCGGGCCGCCCTCCTTGGCCGCGCACGGGGAATGCGCGGCCAATACGCACCCGCCCCGTCCGGGTTTCGGACAGGGCGGGCGCACGGGCGGGTACTCCGTCTTACTTGGCGGCGGTCTTCGTCGCGTCCTTGTGCCACGTGTACACGACGAACTTGAACGCCTTCAGGTCGCCCTGTGCGTCATACGCGACCTTGCCGATCGGCGTGTCGAACGTCGTCTTGTGCATGTACGCGGCGACCTTCGTCGGGTCGGTCGTCTTCGCTCCCGCGATCGAGTCGGCGATGATCTTCACCGCGGCGTACGCCGGCATCTGGAACGGGCCGTTCGGGTCGCGCTTCTTGTCCGCGAACGCCTTCACGAGCGCCGCGTTGGCCGGATCGGCCGAGAAGTCGGCCGGCAGCGTGACCAGCATGCCTTCCGAAGCCGGGCCGGCGATCGCCGTCACGTCCTTGTTGCCCACGCCTTCAGGCCCCATGAAGGTCGCCTTCACGCCCTGCTCGCGCGCCTGGCGCATCAGCAGGCCCATTTCCGGGTGGTAGCCGCCGAAGTAGACGAAATCGACGCCTTGCGACTTCAGCTTCGTGATGATCGCCGAGTAGTCCGAATCGCCGGCATTGATGCCTTCGAACAGCACGACCGGGATCTTCGCCGCTTCGAGGTCCTTCTTCACCGACGACGCGATGCCCTGGCCGTACGACTGCTTGTCGTGCAGGACCGCGACCTTCTTCGGCTTCACGTTGTTGATGATGTAGTGCGCGGCGGCCGGGCCTTGCTGGTCGTCACGGCCGATCGTGCGGAAGATGAAGTGGCGCTTCTTGCCTTCCGTCAGCTGCGGCGCGGTGGCCGACGGCGTGACCATCACGATGCCTTCGTTCTCGTAGATGTCCGACGCGGGAATCGTCGAGCCCGAGCACACGTGGCCGATCACGTACTTGATCTTCTGGCTGACGATCTTGTTGGCGACGGCGACGGCCTGCTTCGGTTCGCACGCGTCGTCCATCATCACGACTTCAAACTTGTTGCCGCCCGCACCGCCGGCCGCGTTGATCTGTTCGATCGCGGTCAGCGCGCCGGCCTTCACCATGTCGCCGTACTGGGCGACCGAGCCGCTCATCGGACCAGCGATGGCGATCTTCACGGTTTCCGCTTGCGCGGCGGCGGCGCCGGCGGCGAACAGCACGGCGGCGACGGAAATGGACGTAAGACGGGACAGCGTCATCTGGGAGCTCCTCGATGTTGTTTAGTCATACGGGCAAAGGCGGCATGACTTGCGCAATCGAACAGCACCCGGGGCGAGGACATGGGACACGCCCGAGACACATAGAAGACGGAACTCCAGCGGAATGTTGCGTAGCGGGGCCCGGCTCTTGCAGTCCCCGAAGGGGACGTCTGGTTCGGAAAGACATCGTGATGCGTCTTGCATTGCGCAAGCGTTTCGCCTGCCCCGCTTGCCAACTGCTCGTTCGGAGGGATGGTCCGACAGCCATTGGCAAGGCAACCGAAATTATATGGGCGTTTTTTAATCGTCTGTCAAAAATGCCTGTCGACCGAGGGAAAACACGTAGGCTTTTGAGATAGGTGGGTGGCGATCGGGGCGCAACCCCGGGGAGGCGAGAACGTTTGCTTCGAGTGCAATCGGGTTGCTATTTTGGCAAGAAGGCGGCGCGGGTTCCTTGCTGGGCTTGGCGTTCGGCGATGGAGACTCCCCGGTGATGCGTTTTTTAGGTTGCCAAGGGCCCTGGTCGCTGGAAATCAATCGACTGATGATTGTGTGAGCACGCACCATGACGGGGCGCTCGGTGAAGCGGCAATCCTTACTGTTTATCTACGAAGCTAAACAATTTGAAAGCTTTTTGATATTTCCGTGAAATAATACGAACTCGCTTCTGCAATCCAGCCAGCCTCCCTGCAAGTCGCCTTCGCCGCGCCTCGCAGTCGCTTCAGGGCCGCTTCGACGCCCCCTCGTCGCTCAGCCGCCAGCCAGTGATCTGCCGTTTTTGTTCAATGCACATCACCTGCTTCGGATCGCCCATGAATTGCCCCATCCGCCTCTCTTCCGCCGCCGCGATCGCGTGCGCGCTTTCTGTTTCTGCCGCCCATGCCTCGGGACGCGATACGCTGACCGATCGGTCGGCCGGTGCGAACGTGTTTCGCTCGGAGCGGCGTGCGGCTGCTCGGGATGACGGGCATGCGGCGCGGATGAGCCGCCGACGGGTGCAGTTCGCTGCGCCTGCCGAACGTAGCCCGTTCGATACGCCGGATACGCGGCCGTTGCGGGTGACGAGCGACGCGCTGGTGGCGCCGCTGCCCGCTTCTTCCGGGCGTGAACCCGATTTCGTCTTGCCGCCGAACCGCGTCGCGCTCGGCGCGGGCGGGAGCGATAGCCTGGGTCGCGCAGTGCCCGGGTATGAGCAGCGCGAGCAGAACTGGAATGAATACCTGCGCGCGAACGGCTCGCGGCCTGCTGGAAGTGGCGGTTCGTATGCACCGCAGCGGCCGTACGATGCGCCGCGCGGTCCGCATGGGGCGCCGAATCCGTTCGATCCGTCGGTGCCGCAGCCCGAGACGCGGACGTTTTATGACAATGGATCGGGGACGAAGTGCACGGCTACCGGTGGTGCGGGGACGTCGCGGTCGTCTTGCGATATTGCTTGGTGAGGTGGGGTTTTGGGGTAGCTGCCGCTTAGGGCTGTCTACCCTGTCCGGCGCGCTGCGCGACGTTGCGCAGCGCGGTCGCCTCTGTCGGCGTTGCGCTTGCAGCTGCGGGATGATCACGCTCGCCAGACTGAGCCTATCCGAATGTTTGTGTGTGAGGCATAAACTGATGGCCAAGGAGCCACGTTATGCCACGCAAACGCAAGGAAGAAGTGACGATAGAACCGGGCAAGGGCTTGAACCTGGACCCCGAGCTGAT